>Ga0207835_1000012_pt1 | contig 233914 bp, 188 predicted proteins | sample LuqExpMetagenom8_FD_187766 | JGI IMG/M metagenome (GOLD analysis project Ga0207835, IMG submission 187766) | Tropical forest soil microbial communities from Luquillo Experimental Forest, Puerto Rico - Sample 8 (SPAdes) | ecosystem: Environmental > Terrestrial > Soil > Tropical forest ... | reverse complement strand
AAAACAGATTGCGGCGCATCTCATTCCCTGCAAATCACCCAGCACAGGGAATCAACAACCGATTCACGCCGCAACATATTTATTGGGTTTCAACCCTAGAAGGGGCATTGCTGAGGGAAGCTTCAACCCCGCAACAATTTCTGCCGCAGCCAGCGATTGGCAGGTTGTTCCACCAGAGTGAACAACAGCGCGCCCCAAGCGATGCAGAGGCCGGCCAGCAAGAGCGGCTCCGCCCACCACATGACCGCAGCAAAGCGGGCGCCGAAAATGAGCGTGTCGTCGGGCGGATACCAGCGCTGTTCGAAATAGCGGATGAGCTGCAGCCAGAAGGTCTGGCCCATATAGATCGCATAAGACCATTCGCCGAGCCGCATCGGCAGTTTGGTGGAGAGCGCGCGCGCCAGGAAGCCGCGATCGAAGGCGAGCACGAAAATCAAAACATAAAGCGACGTCGCGAAATAGAGATCGCGCGGGGTATGCGACCAGCCGGTGCGATAGGTCGCCCACAGAAAATAGATAAGCGCCACGCCTTGCGCGGCCTCGAAAGTCCAGCCGGGCAGGCGGCTGATCCATGCCTTGCTGTCGCGATAGAGCACGGCCAGGCCGACGCCGACCGCAAAGCCAGCCATGCCGCGGAACATGCCATCGCGATAGGTGATGTCGAGGCCGTGGCGGCTGTTCAAGGCGAGCAGGATCAGCCAGGAGAGGCCGAAGCCGATCAGCGCCACGCCCATCCACCAGCGCCCGCGCGCCAGCAAGAGATAAAGCGGGAAGAGCAGGCAGAGCAGGAATTCCACCGAGACGAACCAGGAAGCGCCGTTCCAGGTCAGCCAGGGAAACAGGTTCCAGCCCTGCACCAGGAACAGGCTGGCGACGAAGCTGGGCCAAGTGTTAATCGGCGGCCAGGGCTGGTGATAGATCGAGAGATAGCCTCCGACATAGGAAAGCTGGTTCAGCGTCCACATCAAGAGCAGCATCGAGATCAGGGTGACGACGTGGACCGGATAAAGCCGGGCGAGGCGGGCTTTCAGAAATGGCAGGATCGCCTTGCCGATCCAGAATTCGCGCACCCGGTCGCCATAAACGTGGATCAGAATGAAGCCGGAGAGGGCGAAGAAAAACTCCACCCAGAGATAGCCGCGGCTGACCGGCAGATCGAACCATTTGGCGCAGGTGAAGACGTCGTGCCACCAGCTGGCATGGCAAATCGGCTGGTCCACACCGCGATAGCCATGACCTTCGCAGAAATGGAACAGCACCAGGATCAGCGGCGGAAAGGCCCGCGCGCCGGATAGCGCCTTGATCTCGGCTGGTTTCGTGCTCATGACGGCCCAAACTGCATGATGGAAGCTAGGCTGTAAAATCGCGGCCAAGTGGAAGCAAGGGCGAGCTCCCCTGGGCGGGATCTGCCCAGACATTGACCGTCCGCGGCAAATAGTTCGGTTTGGGACATTGGCATCCCTCTTGGGGTTGGTACTGTCCGCCTAGCACCGGCCGCTATGGCCGAAAGACGGGGGGCCCCGCTTGTCGCGATTCGAGAGTTTGAACGTTGCCGGTATCCATCTGCAATCCCTGCTCGGTATCGGCGCGATCCTGCTCGCCGCCTGGCTGGTCTCCGAGAACCGCCGCGGCTTTCCGGTGCGCACCGTTGTGGCCGGGCTGGCGGTCCAGGTTTTCCTGGCGCTGCTGCTGCTCAAGGTTCCGGTGGCCCGCGACACGCTGTTCGCCTTGAATGGTTTGGTGGCGGCGCTGACAGAAGCGACCAAGACCGGCACCTCCTTTGTCTTCGGCTATCTCGGACAGGGTGACGCGCCGTTCACGATTACCCAGCCTAGCGCCTTCATCAATTTCGCTTTCGGCGTTCTGCCAATCATCATTGTGATTTCGGCGTTGTCGGCGCTGCTCTGGCACTGGCGGATTCTGGCAATCGTCGTGAAAGGCATCGCGGTGGTGCTGCGCCGGGTGCTTGGCATCGGCGGGGCGGTGGGGCTCGGCGGCGCGTCCACCGTTTTCCTCGGCAATGTCGAAGGTCTCTTGGTGATCCGGCCTTATCTGGCCAAGCTGAACCGCTCCGAACTCTTCATCATGTTCACGGTCGGCATGTCGGTCGTTGCGGGCACGGTGTTCGTGCTTTACGCCACCATTCTCAAACCCGTTCTGCCCGGCGCTCTGGGGCATATCTTGATCGCCTCTATGATGAGCCTGTTCGGCGCCATCGTGATTGCTCGTATCATGGTTCCTGGCGAGGCCGCCACGGACACAGCCTCCGAAAGCGAGATGAAATACCGCTCCAGCATGGACGCGGTGTCTCATGGCACCGAGGTGGGGCTGAAGATCTGGCTGCAGATCATTGCCATGCTGATTGTTGTGACGGCGCTGGTGGCAATGGCCAATATGATACTTGCCCATGCTCCGGCGGTATTAGGCGCTCCGATCACCTTGCAGCGCCTCTTGGGTTGGATCTTTGCACCCATCGTCTGGCTCTACGGCGTACCTTGGAGTGAGTCCGTCACCGCGGGGAGCCTGCTTGGAACCAAGACCATCCTCAACGAGCTGATCGCCTATATCGATCTCACCAAGTTGCCCGCAGGGGCGCTCGATCCGCGCTCCACTTTGATTGTGGTTTATGCCATGTGCGGCTTTGCCAACTTCTCGTCTGTCGGTATTGTGATCGCCGGGATGAGCGCGCTGGAACCGGGGCGGCGGGATGAGGTGGTGCCATTGGTGATGCGTTCGCTTTTGGCCGGTACCATGGCGAGCGGCTTAACCGGATGCATGATCGGGTTGTTACCCGTCACCTGAGGGGTAAATGACCGACAAATCCACGATTTTGCCTACATTATAAACGGCGTCTTAACTTGTGACATGCCCCTATGCCGACTGAGTTTTTTCTCAGCGGTTTAGATGCCGGCCAGGTCTGATATCGATGTGACGCCTGCGGAGCCACCCAATCCGCGCGCTAGCCGCATGATAGCTCTGGATCAGGTGGATAACGCCGTCCTCATCGAGGGGATAGCACTTTGGCGAAGTCTCTGCGCGGGGCACTCTTATCCGTCCCGGACAGCGATCACGGCTCGGCTGCTAAAGCCTCTATTGCGTAACACTACGCTCTTGCGAGTCGTTGATGGCGGGCGCGATTACGAATATCGCGTGGTGGGAGACGCCTTTGTGATGGCGCATGGCCGCTCATTCCAAGGTCTGTGCTGGAGCCAGATTCAGCGACTGTCTCCGGGCTTTTACGCCTATATCAAGCCAATCTACGACCAAGTCGTGCAAACGGGAATGCCCCTTGCCACCCGCGGTTGGATCGAGCGGGGCGCAGAAAGTAAGGGGCATGTTTATTGTGAATATGTTTACCTGCCACTAGGAGGCGAAGAGACTGGTGTGGATCACATCCTCATCTTTGCCGTCTACTTGCGGCAGGACGGAATCGAACACGTTTCGCCCGCGATCATAGGATCGTTTGCCGACTGAGTGCACGGTTCGCATAGCGGTGATGGGATGACGGATAAAATCATTGCCGCCTGCTTCGGCAATGCATGATTATGCCTGCGGCAATCCGTGCAAGACCCCATGGCGATGATGGAAAAAGACCTCGCGAAGTTGCTGACGGAAATCCGGGCCTGCCGGATTTGCGAACCACATCTGAGTTTTGGCGCCAGGCCGGTGATCCACGCAAGCAGCAATGCCCGCATTTGCATCATTGCGCAGGCCCCCGGTATCCGGGTTCACGAGACCGGCATCTCGTTCAACGATCCCTCTGGCGATCGGTTACGGGAATGGATGGGGATTGATCGCGACGTTTTCTATGATGAGGATAAGATCGCTATCATTGGTATGGGCTTCTGTTTTCCTGGCTACGATGCCCATGGTGGGGATTTGCCGCCGCGCAAAGAGTGCGCCAGGGCGTGGCAAGACAAATTATTTGCAGCTTTGCCGAAATTCGATCTTACCTTGTTGATTGGCACTTATGCTTTCAACTGGCATCTGAAGGGACGTACCAAGAAGAATGTCTCTGAAACGGTGAAAGCTTGGCATGACTATACACCAGACATTATTCCACTGCCGCATCCTTCTTGGCGCAACAATTCATGGCTCAAGAAAAACCCTTGGTTTGCGGCGGAGCTTTTGCCGTATCTCCGCCGCCGGGTGAGGAAGGCCCTGAAATAATCAGGGCTTCTTGGCCGTTTTCTTTTCTGCGGTTATGGGTATTTCGAACGGTGTGGCAGGCAGGCCGTCGGAATTGACCAGATTGCACATTGGACTATCGGCCCAGCAGAAACGCACGCTGGTTGCTTTCGGATGCTTGGACGCATCGAGTTTCACAGTATTGCCGCTGACATAACCATCTACAAAACTGCATTGGTCGGCCTCTTCACAGAGAGTGAAGCCTACAGCACGCTCCCATTCCCGTACCTCAAGACCTTTGCCAATGTTGTCGAAGATGACAGTCACTGCTTTGGCGTGGCGTGTGGCTGAGAGGGGAGTAGGGCTTTGGGCAGTAATGTTTTCCCCATAAATGAATTTTCGGGCCAGAAGGCTCAACCGGCGTCCCACTTCCTGTTTTTGTTGGGGATGGATGTTATCCGGGGCACCAAGATCGGTAGTAACGGCAATGCCCGTATTGGGCGTTGCTTCCACGACTTTACGCTGCACGTCCCGCAGAGCGGCCCAATCGGAATGGCCTGGCTTTGATGTAGCAGGACCAAAACCCGGTAGCTGCACAACATAGAATGGCGTATCGGCCCCGAACTTGGTCCTCCAGTCCTGGATAAGAGCTGGAAGCAAGCGGCCATATTCTTTCGGCTGGCCGGCATCCGTTTCACCCTGATACCAGACGATCCCGCGTATCTGTGTTGCACCCAAAGGTTCGATCATGCCGTTATAGAGTGTTGAGAGCCCAAACTGGTTGAGCCATGGCTGATGCGGCAGCTGTGGCAGGTGGGCAGCAGATACAGACGTTTTCCATTTCCACGGTCCGGTTAATGGCTTAACCGCGCCGTTTGCGAGTTTGAGTCCAAATTTTTCGGCGGGATCTAGAAAGCTTCCGCCCATTTCTATGCCTACCGCGATGACGTTTTTGCCTTCGTGCAGAATACCCGCTGGTACCGTGTAATTACGCACGACGTCATAGGCTTCACCCGCACCAACCTCGGTGCCATTGACGAAGGTGAGATCGAAATTGCTGACTTGGCCCAGTGTTAATGCAGCTTGCCCTTCTGCTTCGGCGGCGGTGAGTTCAATCGTCTTACGCCACCACACAATACCCTCGAACTTCGCGAGCTTCGGCCATGGGCGCCAACCACCGGGCAGAATGGCATCGTCCCATGCTGTGTCGTCGAGGGTAGGCTCGAACCAGGCTGGTTTTGCCTTCATCGTTGGGTCATTGGCATCGAACCAATGGTGGACGATGTTGCGGTATTTGAGGTCGGCTTCTTTGGGGGCAACCGCATAGGCCTTCACGAGATTGAGCATTTCGCTGTAAGCCCCGAGACTCGCGATTTTATCGTTGCTGACCCACGCCTGAATAGCCGAGCCGCCCCAGGCATCTTCGATCAGACCGACGGAGACACCTGCAGCAGGCTGCAGATTGGCACCGAAATAATAACAGGTGGCGGAGAATTCCTTTGCCGTGTCTGGAGTGGTCACAGCCCAGCTGGCATCGGCCCCGAATGTTTCATGTGGCGCTGGGCTGGAGAAACGCTGCACGCGAAACAGGCGCAGCTTTGGCTTGAACGCCGCGCGCAATTCACTGTCGTAATTCGTGGCAAGCCGTAACGGCATTTCCATGTTGGACTGGCCTGAGCAGAGATAGACATCTCCGACCATGATGTCGTTGAGAATCTGAGTTTCTCCGGAGCTGCTTTTCGCGGACAGGGTATAAGGGCCGCCAGCCTTCATAGCAGGCAGGGTTACTTGCCAGTGTCCATTGGTATCGGCCGTTGCGGAGGCACTCTGACCGGCAAAGGTAATTTCCACGGTTGCACTGGGCGTGGTCTTACCCCAAATCGGGAGAGGCTTCTCGCGCTGGAGGACGGCATGATCTTGGAACGTCGTGTAAAGCAGGGTTAGCGGACGGGGGGGAAAGAGCTCTTTATCTTTCACCACGGCCACCACTGGCGGTGGCGGGGCCACAGGTGGCGTGGTGGTGCAGGCCGTAAGCGACAGCGCGGCAGCGAGCGCAGCCAAGCCGGACTTGTTCATTCCTCTATCCCCTTTATTGTCGTCAGCTTTTGGGGCGCGATTTAATACCGGGGATCGTATGATAGCCAGATTGGTTGCATTGCTTTTCTGCGTCATTCTGACGGCTGGTCTTAATGGCTGCGCCCCTGTCACTGCGCCATTGGGGCTCGAAAAACCCCCCCCTATTCTGGATACCGATCACTTCCAGACCGCTGATGGATTGGTGTTGGCGGTCCGCCATTGGGATGCCAAGAACCCGCGGGCTGTGATTATCGCTCTGCATGGCATGAGCGACTATTCCAATGCCTTTGACATGCCGGCGACATGGTGGGCCGGCCAGGGCATCACGACTTACGCCTACGACCAGCGGAGCTTTGGCGAGTCTCCCAATACCGGGGTTTGGCCAGGTGCATCGGTGTTGCGTCAGGATTTGAACGATTTTGCCGCCACAATCCATGCTCGCTATCCCGGATTGCCGGTCTATGTTTTGGGCGAAAGCATGGGAGGCGCGGTAGTCCTGACCAGCCTTACCGAAAAAATACAGTCGCATGTCGATGGTGTAATTTTGGTATCACCTGCCGTCTGGTCGCGATCCGACATGCCGTTTTTGTATCGCGCGGCGCTATGGTTGACTGCACACACGGTGCCTTGGATGACCGTTTCTGGCAAAGGGCTGAAAATCTGGCCATCAGACAACATCGAAATGTTGCGGAAGATCTCCAAGGATCCTCTCTTCCAGAAACAAACGCGTGCTGATGCTGTTTGGGGGCTTGTCAACCTCATGGATGAAGCCCGAAAGGCGCCCGGAAAAATCAAAAGGACTCCTCCGATCTTTTTTCTCTATGGCGAAAAGGACCAGATCATTCCGCGTGCCCCCACGGAAGCTGTGGTGCGAGAATTAAGCGCCAAAGCACCGGATCTGAAGCTCGATGTACATGTCTACCCCAAGGGGTATCATATGCTGCTACGCGATCTTGAAGGCCCGGTGGTTTGGAAAGACGTGCTGTCCTTTGTCGGCCCAAATGTTACGGCTTCAGCGTTGCCGCGTTAACGTGCACGGTGGCTGCCGCGGCTTTATCGATCGCCGAACCACCAAGCCGTACCGTGTAGTCGCCATCGATGACGCGCCAGACATTGGCATCGCCATCGAACATGGCGAGAAGGCGCGGATCGGTGTTTAGTATGACATGTTTGAATTCGCCAGGAGCCAATTCAACCTTACTGAAACCAACCAAGCGCGAAGGCCCGAATGGCGGCTTTACATAGATCTGCGCCACCGCTTTTCCGGCGCGTTGGCCCGTATTACGCACGTCAAAGCTCACCGCCACGGTGTTGCCTCCTGTGGCCTTTAGCGCTTCGTAGCTGAAGCTGGTGTAGGACAAGCCATAACCGAACGGGAAGAGTGGCGGCAATTTCTGGTTCTCAAACCAGCGATAGCCGATTTTCGAACCCTCATTGTAGATCACATCATAGACAGTTGGCGTACCATTGGTGCCGATAATCCTGTTATCCGGCCGCTGGCCCGTGATGATGGGGTGAGGAAGCTGACTTTCCGTGATTGGGAACGTGACCGGCAAATGGCCCGAAGGATTGACTTCGCCGAACAAGATGCGCGCGATGGCCGCTCCACCGCGGTTGCCCGAATACCAAGCTTCCAGCACGCTATCGATTTTGTCGAGCCACGGCATAGTGACTGGTCCGCCGGTTTCGAGCACCACAACCGTGTGCGGATTGGCGGCGGCCACCGCAGCGATCAGCTCGTCCTGATTGCCGGGCAAGGACAAGTCGATCACATCGACGCCTTCGCGCATATGCTGATGGACAAAGACGATTGCGACATCCGACTTTCTGGCAAGTTCAACGGCCGCTGCGATGTCATCGCCGGCCGCGAAGTTTATCTTGGCTTTTGGGGCTATATGGCGGATTTCGGCGAGAGGTGAAGAGGCATGCAGAACCACAGTATCCTGAGGAAGCTTCCATGCCTCACCGCCAATCACGCGCGAGCCACCACCAATGCGGATTTCCAGGGCTTTGCTGTGACCGATACCGAGCACCTGCGATGAGCCACCACCGGAAGGAACACCGAGATCGGCATGGGCACCAATAACCGCGATCTTTTGGCGTTTGGACGAGGACAGCGGCAGAAGCGCTTTCTCGTTTTTGAGCAGCACAATACCTTCTTCGGCACCTGCTTGGGCGATTGTAAGATCGGCATCCGTGTCGATAGCGCTTTTGACGACGGGGCGATCGAACAAGCCTTTGGCGAACATCGTGCGAAGGATGCGATGAACCATGTCATGCATTCGGGCTACTGGAACCTGACCTTTGGCGACAGCATCCTTCAGTGCCTGTCCGAAGAAATCGATACGGTCGGAGCCGTTCGATGATTCCTGGTCGAGCCCGTTAAGGGCGGATTGCACGGTGGAATGCACCGCACCCCAGTCGGACAAGACAAAGCCTTTATAACCCCAGTCGCCTTTCAGAACTTCGCTGAGCAGATAATGGTTCTCGCAACCATAGACGTTGTTGATCCTGTTATAGGAGCACATGACGGCGCCTGGATCGCCGCGTTCAATAGCGAGCTGGAATGCCAGCAGATCGCTCTCACGGGCATCGGCGTCCGAGATATTCGTGCTCATCACCGTTCGCGCAGTTTCCTGATCGTTGAGTGCGAAATGCTTGATCGTGGAAATGATGCTTTGGCTTTGGATGCCTTTGATGGATTCACCCACCATCATGCCGGCCAGCCAGGGATCTTCGCCAGCATATTCGAAGGTGCGCCCATTGCGCGGTTCGCGAGCGAGATTGATCCCTCCGGCCAAGAGCACATTGTAGCCTTTGGCACGGGCTTCCCTGGCAATCATGGCTCCGCCGGCAAAGGCGATCTCGGGATTCCAGCTGGCAGCAGTGAGGATGGACGAGGGTAGGGCCGTCGCCGTATCGCCTGGGCGCATATTGCCGCCATTGGCAACCCCAAGGCTGGCGTCCGATTCCGTCAGCGCGGGGATACCGAGGCGTGGAATGCCCGGCACATATCCGGCGCTTAACGGCATCTGGGCTTTAAGTTCAGGTGTGATGGGGGCGTGAAATGCAGGCTGATAGGGTAGGCCAAGATAGCCATCGACGAGGATGAACTCTTCCTCCCGAGTCATTTGGGCCTGGACGAGATCTGCGCGGGCATCGGGCGACAGGGCTGTATTCATCCAGGGCGGCGGTGTCTGGGCCCCGGCTGCAACTGCCATAAGGCCAAGCATCGCCACGCCAAATACTCTGCCGCCCATTGCGGTAACCCTTCCCGTCCCAAAACGCCGAGGATTATCATGACGTGGGAGGTGTTATGAAAGTCCGGATTTGCGCGACAGAAGGGCCGATTTGCTTAATTCTTGGTTTCCAGCTTGACACCGGTGCGCGCGGCCAAGTGGTAGCAAAGATCCATCTGATCCATGAGCGTGTGTTTTTCAGCGACAGACGCGCTCCGGTAGGCGTCGAGCATCCGCGCGGCGTAATGTATCCGGGCATCGGAATAGGCTGATGGCGTAACGTGGCCAGTCCTTCGCACGTTTTCATAAGCCTTCTGCATTACCTCGGAGAAAAAGCTGTTTGGCGGGATGTAGAGCGGTTTGTAGAGGGCCGTGTGCGAGTTATCGCGACCCGCTACCAGAATGACATCGGCGCGGATATCCGGGTCAGTAAGGAGGAAGCGGGTGATGTCGCAAACGGCAAGTGCCTCAGACCAATCGCTCAATTTATCGAGCTGGAAATCCGTCAAGTGACCAGCAGTTGCCGGAGTGGAGGTGAACATCATGACGAACACCGCGGCACGGGTGCAATTGGAAATACGCATGACTGGCGCTCCTTTCAGAGCACCATAATTATCCAACAGACAGCTTGCTGTGGGGCCTCAAACCTTTGCGATTAGAACCACTTTGCAATCACGGCTACGCGATCGGCTTCATTCTTCGGTCTTCTTCGCCGCCTTAAAGGCTTTCATAAAGGCGCCAAAATGAGGCAGAAAATCGCGATAAAGGGGGTTCTCGCGGTCTTCCAGCAGGGACTCTCCGAATAGTTTCAGGCCGATAATGAAGGAGCGCTGTTTGTCGGTCTTGGCTCGCCGGTCGGCGATCTCAAGAAGGTTGTCGTGATTTTCGGTCTCGAAGACGAGAGGGGCTGTGGTGACGGGGTTGCCTCTGTTGTCGGCAAGATATTCGACCGTGACGCGGAATTTGTGTTTCGCCATGGGAATTCCGGACCTGGGGTGCGCTTCGGAGTCTAACGTGATTTGGGAAGATGGACGTCAAAAACCATCCTAAGCTTTGTCGCAAGAGGATGGTGGGCGCGATAGGGATTGAACCTATGACCCCACCCGTGTGAAGGGTGTGCTCTCCCGCTGAGCTACGCGCCCGGGCCGTTTTCAGCACCAACCTAGCCGGTCGGCGCCTCGGGAGGTGTGCGTATAAAGCCCTCGGTCGTCCCGCGCAAGCCGCCGTCTTGCAGAAATCCCCAGGCTTTGCAGTCTTAGAGCCCGAGAAGCTGGCGTCCGGTGACCCGGACCTCCCGAAACGCATCAATCACTGCGTCAGCGCCCAGATGGACTGCAGGGACTTGGGTGTAGCCATAGGAGACCAGGACTACGGGAGCGCCGGCGCCTCGGGCCGTCTCGACATCTGTGGCGCTATCGCCCACCATTAGGGCAGGTCCGCCGCCGAGCTCCGATACAATTCCAGTGAACAGGCGCGGATCTGGTTTCAAGTAGGGCTGTTTGCCTTGACCCCATATAGCGCCAAAATAGGGCGAAAGCCCCAGCTCATCCAGCAGCTGCACCGATGGTCCGTGCGGTTTGTTGGTGAGGACACCCATGGATGCGCCGTCGGCTTTTAAGACTTCGAGTGTTTCGACCACCCCAGGATAAGGGCGGCTCGCCGCCGCCACATGACTTCCGTAGTCCTTGAGGAATGCGCGATAGAGCATTTCGATCTCAAAAGCCGAGATTTCGTCTCCCGTTATGGCGAAAGCCGTGCTGATGAGGTTTTTTGCACCCCGCCCCACGATCCGGCGCAGTTCGTCTTCCCCAATCGCCCGGCGCTGCTCGCGCGCCAGGAGCCAATTTATGCTGGTCAGGAGGTCGGGCGCCGTATCGACCAGCGTTCCGTCCAGGTCAAAGATGAAAACAGGATTGGTCATCGCAACATCGTGTCGTAAAACGTCACTTTACCGTTAAATGGTCGTGGGTTATCCAGCAAGGCCGCAAAATGGTCTTATTGGCAAACATGGCACGTGCAGGGGTAATTTTAGCCGCAGGGATGGGTACGCGGATGAAATCCGCCAAGCCCAAGGTGATGCATGAGGTGGCCGGGCTTCCCATGCTCGGACATGTCATCGGCGCCATGCGCGAAGCTGGCGTTGAACGCATTGTGGTGGTGACACACAAGGACGGTGAATTGGTGCGCGCCTTTGCGGCGAAGCTGGGCGCTGAAAGTGTGATCCAGGAGCCGCAACTGGGCACTGGCCATGCGGCGACTTGCGCATGTGAGCTGTTGAAGAATTTTACCGGCACAGTGATTGTCGCCTACGGCGATATGCCGCTGGTTCACGCCGAGACATTCAAGACCTCATTTGAGGCGCAGGCAGGCACCGGAATGTCTATCGTGGGTTTCAGGCCCGCCGATCCCGGCGCCTATGGACGCATGATCCTTGATGCTGCGGGTCTTCTCGATCGTATTGTTGAATTCAAGGACGCCTCGGCTGAGGAAAAAGCAGTGCGTCTTTGCAATGCGGGCATTCTCGCTGCCAACGCTGCCGATTTTTTCCGTTGGGCCGGCAAGCTGGAAAACAACAATGCCCAGAAAGAGTACTATCTCACCGACGTGCCTTCACTTGCCAAAGCGGAAGGCGTGCGTTGCTTTGTCGTGGAAGCCGACGAAGCGGAGATGATGGGTGTAAATAGCCGCGTTGAACTGGCGCGTGCCGAAACAGTGATGCAGCAACGCTTGCAGGCAAGGGCGCTGTCGAACTTTGTTGGTATGACGGCGCCCGAAACCGTGTTCCTATCCCACGACACGGTATTGGAAGCAGATTGCCTGATCGAGCCTTATGTGGTGTTCGGTCCTGGCGTGACGGTGCGTTCCGGCGCCCATATCCGTGCTTTTTCGCATTTGGAAGGTGCCGAAGTTGGTTCTGGCGCGATCGTAGGGCCTTATGCTCGGTTGCGTCCTGGCGCGATTGTCGAAGAAGATGTTCATATCGGCAATTTCGTCGAGCTCAAGAATACGCGGATCGAAAAAGGGGCGAAGGCCAATCATCTCACCTATCTCGGGGATGCACGCGTCGGCCCTGGCGCCAATATCGGCTGCGGTACCATCACCTGCAATTACGATGGGTTCGGCAAATACAAGACCGACATTGGTGCGGGGGCCTTCATCGGTTCCGATACGGCGCTGGTGGCGCCGGTGAAGATCGGCGATGGTGTCATTACCGGCGCGGGCTCGGTGATTACGCGCGATGTCCCGGACAATGCTTTGGCTATTACCCGCGCCGAGCAGAAGATCCTGCCAGAATGGGCTGCGAAGTTCCGCGCCCGTAAGAAAGCCGAAAAGGCGAAGAAATAACCCCCGGCACTCAAGCCGAAGGAGAACGATCATGTGCGGTATCGTTGGCATCGCTGGGACCAAGGATTGCGCCGGCGCCATCTTAGATGCGCTGAAGCGGCTTGAATACCGCGGTTACGACTCTGCGGGCATCGCCACCTTGGTGCATGGTGAGATCGACCGCCGCCGTGCCACAGGAAAACTGTCGGCTCTGGATGTTGTGATGCATGACCGCCCGCTTTCCGGACATACCGGTATTGGACATACCCGCTGGGCTACCCATGGCAAACCCTCAGAAGCCAATGCCCATCCGCATGCTACGGAAAAGGTGGCCATCGTCCATAACGGTATCATCGAGAACTTCCGCGAGCTTAAGGCGGAACTGATCGCCAAAGGACACACATTCGAATCCGAGACCGACAGCGAAGTCTGTGCGCATCTTGTTAGCGCCTATCTGGACGAGGGCTTGTCCGCGGAAGAAGCGGCCAAGAAGGCGGTGAAGCGTCTGCACGGGGCTTATTCGCTGGCTATGATCTTCAAAGGCGAGGAAGGCCTTCTGATAGGCGCCCGTATGGGCAGTCCCTTGGCTGTGGGTTATGGCGACAAGGAAGCCTATCTCGGTTCCGACGCGTTTGCGCTCGCACCATTTACCAACCGTGTTTCCTATCTCGATGACGGCGACGTGGTGGTGATCCGCGGTGCCGATGTGAAGATCTACGACGCGGCAGATCGTCCGGCCAATCGCGAGGTCAAGATTACTTCTGCGTCTGCAGGCCTTGTGAACAAGAGCGGCCATCGCCACTTCATGGCCAAGGAGATCCACGAGCAACCTGAGGTGATCTCCCATACACTCGCCTATTATATCGATCCCGATGGGCCGCAGGTGCGTAATCGTGACCCTAAACTGGTCAAAGCGTTGGCCGAAGCCTCGAGTCTCACTGTTTCGGCTTGTGGTACGGCCTATTACGCGGGACTGGTCGGCAAGTACTGGTTCGAAAAGCTGGCGCGTCTGCCTGTCGAGACCGATGTGGCTTCTGAGTTGCGATATCGCGAGCCGGTTTACCCGAAAAACGGCGTAGCGTTGTTCATCTCTCAATCGGGAGAAACCGCCGATACGCTCGCAGCATTGCGGGATGCCAAAGCTCACGGTCAGACCACCATCGCGGTGGTCAATGTGCCGGAAAGCTCGATCGCCCGCGAAGCGGATATTGTGTTGCCGACCTTCGCCGGCCCTGAAATCGGGGTTGCTTCGACCAAGGCTTTCACCTGCCAGCTTTCGGCGCTGGCACCATTGGCCATTGCGGCCGGGAGGGCGCGTGGCCATATTGATGAAGTCAAAGAGAAGGCGCTCTGTGCCGCGTTACTTGAAGCTCCACGTCACATTGTTGAGTTTCTGAAACAGGAACCGCACTTGGAGCAAATCGGCCTGGACGTCGCTAAGGCACGAGATGTGCTCTATCTCGGTCGCGGGGCGAATTATCCCTTGGCGTTGGAAGGCGCTCTAAAGCTCAAGGAAATCTCCTACATCCATGCTGAAGGATATGCTGCCGGTGAGATGAAACACGGCCCTATCGCCCTGATCGACGAGAAAGTGCCAGTGATAGTGATTGCTCCGCATGACGCACTTTATGAGAAGACTGTCTCCAATATGCAGGAGGTGATGGCGCGGGGCGGCAAGGTGTTGCTTATCTCCGATAAGGCCGGGCTTGCAGCTTCGAGTGCTCAGGTTTGGCAGGCCGTGGAAGTGCCTACTGCAAATCCGTTTATCGCGCCTTTGCTTTATGCCGTGCCCATACAGTTGCTTGCCTATTATGCTGCGGTGGCTAAGGGCACAGACGTTGATCAACCCCGCAATCTCGCAAAATCCGTCACTGTCGAATAGAGCGCCGTCATCTGGTGCAGTTAGCCACGCAAGAAACCAGTCATAGCCAGTATGGGTTGTGCTTCAACCTAGACTAGATGTGGTGTTTGCATTACATGTGCCCCCCTTTCGAGTCGGGGGGCATTTATGCAGACGCCACGCTTGGAGCGGATCGGACCGCTTCGGCTCGTCGGACTTATGCGGCGGCAAAATCCGGCCTTAGATGCAGAAGACACAGCACGCCAATTGGTGCAGCAATGGCACGACTATATTACGCAACGGCTAGAGCCGGTCTCCACGAGGGACCGGCTTGGTGTTCATCTTCGCATGGCGGATGGCGAAACGCATTTCGACTATTTTTCAGGGATACATTCTGATGCTCTTGTGCCCCAAGGTTTTGGGGAATTGCTGTTTCCTGCCATGTTGTGTGCTGTTTTCCCCTATCAGGGAAATGTGGCTGGTCTGCGCAGGTTCGTGCATACGGTTTTTGCCAACAAGCTTCCCATCGCTGGATTGTCTCTGATGCCTGATAGCGCAAGGACGCCCGAATTTATTGAGCGCTACGGGCTGGACTTCGATCCGGAAACCAGTTCCGGTGGATTGGAGATTTTGGTCCCAGTCCAAGAATAGTACGATACGATTGATGATAAAGGGGAGGGCTTGTTGACGGTGCTGCGAATTGAAATGTTCGGGCCCTACACGCTTGCAGGTCATTTGTGCCAACATTCCCTATCGCCCGACTTGCGGGAGATGTATTTCAAGATCTCCAATCAATGGCGTGAGTTCGCCGAGGTCGCTCATAACCTTCCGGCCCTGCCGCCCAGGCTCGGCTACGGAGTAGGTTTTTCGAGCGATGATCTGCAGAAATCCATGACGTATTTTTGCAGTGTTGTGGTACCCGGAAAAGACGTGGTGCCGAGCGAATTTTTCTGCCTTGAGCTACCGCAATTACACTGCGCAGTTTTTGAACACCACAGCCATGTCACAAGTATCGCCTGTACATTGCAGTCGATATTCACAATCGTGTTGCCGGATGCAGGGATAAGGCCTGCAGCAGCGAAGGCCAATCTTCCCAGTTTTATTCAGCGCTATTCGGAACAGTTTGATCCGGAAACCGGTTTGGGCGGGCTCGAAATCCTTATCCCAATCGACGCACGAGAGATGACCGCTTCCTGAGCCTATCACGTAGTTTTGGAGACGGAGGCACGGTGCGGGCAAAAAGCGCGGCAGGTCATCTGGACGAGGGCGTGCCGATAGGGTTCATTTCCGGCTTCAGGAGCGAGACCCATGAGCGATATCGATCATCTAAAGCAGCAAGCGGCGGCCCGCGCCCTTGAATATGTCACCAATGGCATGCGTCTGGGGCTTGGCTCTGGATCGACTTCCGAGGCCTTTATCAACCTTCTGGGTGCCCGTGTCCGAGGGGGACTCGACGTTATCGGCGTTCCAACCTCGGAACGGACGGCGCAGCTTGCCCGCTCGCTGAATATTGTTCTGGGAGACCTCAATGATCTGGCACCTCTCGACCTCTGCATCGATGGAGCGGATGAATCGGATTATCAGCTGGATTTGATCAAAGGCGGCGGGGGAGCGTTATTGCGGGAAAAGATCGTCGCGGCTTCTGCCAAGCGCATGATCGTGATGATCCACGGCCCCAAGCTGGTGCAGAAGATGGGGGCCTTTCCGCTGCCCATCGAAGTAATTGAATTCGGCCATGTTGAAACTGCCCGGCGCATTGCGGCCGTGGCGGGCAATTTGGGTTATGGTGAGGTTCCGGTCACCCTGCGGCGCAAGAACGATGCAGTCTACAAAACCGATAGCAACAACGTGATCTACGACGTTGCTTTTGGTCCCGTGATTTCCGAGACCGCCCGCTTGGCAACTGCGCTTTCCTGCGTTCCAGGCGTGGTAGATCACGGGCTGTATATCGGTATCGCTAAAACGCTGCTTGTGGCCCGCCCAGAAGGTATTGAAGTCATCGAACGAGCGGGATGACAGGTAGCAAGTGCAGGATGAGCCGTGTGGAAAAGCGCGGCATCTGCGTATCTGGTGTCCTGAGCTGATAACGGCTCTTGCGGGTACCGCTGCAGACGAGGGTGGCGGGCCAGCCATGGGCCGCTTTCAGGCGATCTTCCAGCGAGACGCCGTGTAATGCGAGGCTCATATCCGCCATGACCTCCGGAGACATGGCGTAATAGCTGTGATCGAGGCGATCCGCCGCCGCACCGGAGGCATCAATCACGTCCACCACATGGCGCGATGCGTCGCCCTCAAATGCCAGATCTTTGGATGCACCAAGCCGAGGCACCCCGCCGTGTTCGCGTCGGGAGATGTCCAGCACGGAATCATAAGACGAGACGTAGATCGTCGTCCGTTTGGCAAACGGGGCGGCTCCTGCCATGAGCTTGATGAAATCGTTGTTTTTCGGTTCTACGCCTATATCGGCTGCGGACAAGACAAGCTCGTCGATGAAGCCCGCCGTTGGTGTTTCGCGGCTCTGACCAAGGTCTGACAGAGTCATCAGAGTCAGACGGCTGCCCAGGCTATGGGCCAACACCGTCACGCGCAGTTTTGACTCTGCCAATTCCCGCAGGAATTCCGCTAATAGCGGCTGGGCATAGTCGCTGTGTTCGAGATCCGAGACATAGCGATCGACATTAAGTTCGGCGCTCCAGGAAAAGGCAGCGATCACGCAACCAGTCTGGGCGTCCTTGGCGACCTGGGCTGCGCGCAGGACCGCACCATCAAACCCCGTGTGGAAGCCATGCACAAACAGGAAAACAGAACGGCAATGCTTGGCCTTGGCTTCGGCCTCGATCAAGCCGATCGCGCCGTTCAGCTTGCCTCTGCCGCTGGAGCAGGTGACAGGCCGGGATTTGGCGACATAACCGTATTGCGGCGCTTCCCCCGGGGCCATGGCCGGGGGGACCACCGTTTCTGCCGTACCGCAAGAGGGTTGGCCGGCCCAGCGTGTGGCATAGCCGCCCGGAAAGCTCGGATCCGGCTCGCGATCGGTTACATAAACCACATTGGTATAGCTGGCTTTGGCGTTTTCAGGCCGCCAGACCGAGCGAATTGGGCCCGAATCGTCAATAGCGCAACCTGCGAGCGTTGCAGCGAGCAGCAACACAGCCCATATCCGGCGCATCACCCCCTCCGGCGTTGATATGGTATCAAAGCTCGTTTAAGCGAGGGCTGGCAAGCCGGGAAATTGTCATGGCCAAGTTCGACTTCGACCTGTTCGTGATTGGCGGCGGCTCGGGAGGCGTGCGCGCAGCGCGTATGACCGCCGGTTTGGGCTTCAAGGTGGGCTTGGCCGAGGGCTCGCGCATGGGCGGAACCTGTGTCATTCGTGGCTGTGTGCCCAAGAAGCTCTATGTCTATGCCAGCCGCTTTGTAGAGGATTTCGAGCTGGCCCCCAGCTTCGGCTGGACGGTCGGCAAGATACGCTTCGATTGGTCCACACTGGTGGCAAACAAGCAGGCCGAAATCGCGCGCCTCGAAGGACTTTACCGCAAAGGCGTTGAAGGTGCCGGCGCCACCGTGTTTCCAGAATATGCCGCATTTGAGGATGACCACACGATCCGGCTGGCCAGCGGCAAGACGGTTAGCGCTGATAAAATCCTAATTGCCACAGGCAGCCGGCCTCAGCGCGATCTGATGGGGGCTCCTGGCGCGGAATATTGCAATGTGTCCGATGATGCCTTCGATTGGCCGGAACTGCCCAAGAAACTGATTGTGGCTGGCGGCGGTTATATCGCTCTGGAATTCGCGCACATCTTCCACTCTTTTGGCGTGGACACGACGGTGATCGTGCGTAAGCCGAAAGTGCTGCGCGGGTTTGACGAAGATATGCGGGACGCGCTTCATGCCTCCATGGAACGGCGCGGCCTCAAGGTTCTCACCGAGCGCATGTTCGCGGCCGTGGAAAAGCAAGGCGCTACTATTGTCGCCAAGACCACGGCTGGTGAGCGGCTGGAAGCTGATAAACTGTTGCTCGCCTGGGGACGTATGCCAAACACAAACGGGCTTGGTTTGGAAAAGGTCGGCGTCACCACCGGTAAGAACGGACGGGTCGAAGTCGACGGCTATTCGCAGACCAATGTCGAGAATATCTACGCTCTTGGTGATGTCACCGAGCGTCTGTCGCTCACGCCAGTCGCCATTCACGAGGCTATGTGCTTTGTGAAAACGGTTTTCCAAAATGCGCCGATGCGACCCGATCACGCTCTGGTGGCGACTGCCGTTTTCACGACGCCTGAAATCGGCACGGTGGGAATGAGCGAAGAAAAGGCGCTGGAACACGGTCACGCCATCGATGTCTACAAATCCAGCTTCCGTCCGATGCGCAATACCTTGGCCGGGCTCGGCGATCGCGTGGTGATGAAGCTCGTGGTAGAACAGAAGACCGATAAAGTTCTTGGTTGTCATATCTTCGGGCCTGACGCCGCCGAGATCGTGCAGATTGTAGCCGTGGCACTGAAGATGGGCGCAACCAAGGCCCAATTCGATACCACTGTGGCGCTGCATCCCTCTATTGCCGAAGAGCTCGTCACCATGCGGACGAAGTCCTATTCGAAAGAGCCTTAGTTTCACGTCATGACCGACGATCCTGTCCGTCTCAAGCATCGAGAACTCGAGAAGATTGCCATGACAGCTTTGCGCATGGCGCGTGTTCTCACCGAATGCGGGGCACGGGTGGCAGTCGCCCAGCAGGGGGCTCGCCTAGTTGTGCAGGGACTGGGAGTGGAGACCGTTGGCATCCGCACTGGCTATGCTTCGCAGGAAATCACGGTACGCAGTGGTGTCAACACCATCACCCGCATGATGGGGATGGGGCCGCATGGGGTGAATCACCAGCTCGACCACGCCATGCGCGCGCTTGCCGTGCGGGTTTCCAAAGGCGGCATGAGTTTGGAATATGTCGAGCGCGAGATGGACAGATTGGCGAACGAGACGCCACGCCATCCGCTTTGGCTGGTCGCTATGGCTGTAGGCTTGGCTTGTGCCGCATTCGGCCGTCTCCTGGGTATCGATTGGCTGGCCTTTGGACCAGTGCTGATTGGCGGTGGCATTGGGCAGGCCCTTCGCATGCTGTTATTCCGTCGGGGTGTAAATGCCTTTGTGGTGGCCGCCGTGATCGCGTTTGTGACTTCGGCCATCGCTGGTTTTGGCGCCCATCTGCTCGGTAGCGGGACCATCAATCTCGCCATGATGGCGTCCATCCTGCTACTCGTCCCCGGTGTTCCTGTCACCAACGCGCAGACCGATGTCATGGACGGCTATCCTTCCATGGGCAGCGCCCGGGCCGTTTCGGTGCTGATGGTCATGATCTTCGCCACCACCGGGGTGCTGCTGGCCGAATGGCTTCTGGGGCTGCACTGATGGATTGGCTGCATCTCCTGCATCAGACGGTTTTCGGCGCCCTCGCGGCGGCCGGTTTCGGCGTGTTGTTCAATTTCGGGCTCCGATCTCTGTTCTGGTGCGCGGGTGCGGGAGCGTTGGCCTTGGCGGTGCGAACCTTAGGACAGGATGCCCAGTGGAGCCTGGAAGCGGCTTCTTTTGTCGCGGCGGCAACGGCCAGTTCTGCCTCCACCTTGTTGCGGCGACCGCTCGGGCCTAGGGGCAATGCTGTGGCCTTGGCGGGCTGCATTCCAATGGTCCCTGGCGCCTTTTTTGGCCAGGCGCTGCTGGGCATGCTGGCGGTCACGACGCCGCACCCGGAGAACGCCGCCCTTATCCTTACCGCGACCGAATATTTCCTACGGGTCTTCTTTACCCTGGCCGCGATCGGCGCCGGGCTGGCCATCCCCGCTCATCTCTTCAAGAATCCGGACTTCTAAGCTGCTCTGCTGGTTAAAGAGGCAGGTTAACGGATTGGAAACGAGCGGCGGGCCATGGTTAGCGCCGTAGAGCCGGTAGTTACCATGGTCAGGATTCTCCTTGTCGTCATTTACGCCCTGACGAGCGCCACGCTCGGCTGCCTGGCCGGGATGATGCAGGGCCTGTCCACGGGAATGCTCTGTGGCGCCATCGTTTTTCTCTTCCTTTCCCAGATTGACGGCGCCATCTGCCGCCGCCGGGACGTAAAGGCCCATAAAAAGGAAATCGCCGGCATCAAGCGGGCAGGCGCCGCGGTGCAGAAGGCGCTCACCGAAACCCAGGCTCGCGTGGACGAGGTCACTCAGACCATGGAAGCCCGCGCTACCGCTCAGAACAAGAAGATCGTCTCCGAACTGCAGGTGCTCGAAAGCCTGATGAAGGAATTTGCGCACCGCATTTCGGACAAGGCCAAGCTCGAGCCGGGCGGCCGTCCGGCAGGCGCGCCAGCCGATCTCAATCACATTGCCGAGCCCGAGCTGCTCGAGATGATCCGTGCCTCGCTGGAAGAGAACCGCGTCGATCTCTATCTGCAGCCGACCGTCAGCCTGCCGCAGCGCAAGGTGCGCTTCTACGAGGCGCTGTCGCGGCTGCGGGCCGAAAACGGCTCCGTCATCATGCCGGCCCAGTACATCAAGATTGCCGCACCTGCGGGATTGATGAGCGTGGTCGATAACCTGCTCCTGTTCCGTTGCGTGCAGATCGTGCGGCGCATGATGACCAAGAACCGCTCGATTGGTGTCTTCTGCAACATCTCCGGCGATACGCTGCGCGATGCCGAATTCTTCCCGCAGTTCCTGGACTACATGCAGCACAACCGCGATCTTGGCGGCCAAATGATCTTCGAGTTCGCGCAGGATGCGGTGCTCAAAGCTGGCCGCGAAGGCGAAGCCAATCTGAAGCGCCTCAACGCGCTCGGCTTTGCGCTGTCGATGGACAACATCAAGACTTTGGCGCTCGACTTCGGCAAGCTGCACCAGATGGGCTTCTCCTATCTCAAGGTGCGCTCCGACATGCTGACCAAGGGCATGGGCGCCGCCGGCGCTGCTGTCGCCGCTGAGGATTTCAAGAACCTGCTTGCCCGCCATGGCCTCAACCTCATTGCCGAGCGCGTCGAGGACGAGAAGACTGTTCTGCAACTTCTCGATTACGCGGTGGATTTCGCCCAGGGTTATCTCTTCGGCGAACCGCGCGCGGTGCGCGGCGAAGTCATCACGCCGATGGAAAAGCCGGCCGCCTCGGTCATTCCGCTGCGCAAATCCGCGTAAGATCTCCGTCATTCCATAGAAAAGCCGGGATTTCCTGGCCTTTTATCGGGCCCAAGGCGCCCATTGGCGGCCGCAACGTTACCCGCTATAGGCTTGCGGGAATTTTGCGCTGCCTTGGTACATTGGGCGCCAGTGATGTCATGACGAACAAAGCTGTGAATTGATGAACGGTTCTCCTGTGCTGGTTTCCGGCCTCGGCGCTCTCGCCGGTGATTACAATGCGCTCATCTGTGATGTCTGGGGTGTCGTGCATGACGGCGCCAAGGCGCATCCTTCGGCCGTCGAAGCCTTGGTGCGGTTTCGCAAGGAACGCGGGCCGGTCATTCTTTTGACCAATGCGCCACGCCCTGCGGAAGGCATCGCCGCCATGTTGCGCCATTTCGGGATCACCGAAGAGGCCTATGATTGCATTGTGTCGAGCGGGGAGGCGGCGCGCGATGATCTGATCGCCCGGGCCCATGGCGGCATGCTGAAGATGCTGCATATCGGTCCAGAGCGCGACAATCCGGTCTATGAAGGCTTGAACGTTGCATTGGTTGGGCCGGAGCAGGCGGAGGTCGTGCTCTGCACCGGCCTGTTCGACGACGATAACGAGACGCCCGATGATTACGCTGAATTGCTCGCCAAGCTGAAGGCGCATAATCTGCCGATGATCTGTGCTAATCCCGACCTGTTCGCGCCGCGCGGCGGCAAGCTGGTCCATTGTGCCGGCGGTATTGCCCGGGTGTATGAAAACATGGGCGGCGAGGTCATGTATTATGGCAAGCCGAAGCCGCCGATTTACGGAACGGCATTGAAAGCGGCAGGCGAAGGCGCCAAGGTCTTGGTGATCGGCGATGCTCTCGAAACCGATATGGCTGGCGCCAACACCATGGGTTTGGATGCCTTGTTTGTTGCCCACGGTCTGCACAAAGATGAGCTGGGTGATTTGACGCCCGAGAGCCTTTCCGCTCTGTTCGGCCACCATGGCCTGAAGGCCTGGGCAGCGGTCGATATCCTCAAGTGGTAATATCGGAGCATCATGAGCTATAGCGCCGAAGACCTGAAACCCGGCATGAGCGAGAGCTTCACCAAAGAGGTGAGCGCGCGTGATGTGGAGTTGTTTGGCGAGATTTCCGGCGACACCAACCCGGTCCATTTCGACGAGGACTTCGCCAAGAAGACGGTCTTCAAGGGCCGTATCGCGCATGGCGTGCTGTCCGCGAGTTTCATCTCAACCGTGCTCGGCATGAAGATGCCGGGACCAGGTGCGATCTTTTTAAGCCTCACCACGCGCTTCAAAGCGCCGGTGCGCATCGGCGATACGGTCACGGCAACCTGTACGGTGCGGGAAGTGCAGCCCAAGCGCCGCATTCTCTTCGATTGCGTCTGCAAAGTCGGCGACACCGTGGTGGTAGAAGGCGAGGCCCTGGTGATGGCCCCGGCGAAAGCATGATCCACGGCATGCGGGTCTTCCGGCACATTGCTGACATTACGCCCGAGTTTCATGGCGCCGTGGTCGCGATCGGCAATTTTGATGGCGTCCATCTCGGTCATCAAGCGCTGATCCGCCACGCCCAGCAGCATGCCGAAGCGTTGGGTGTGCCTTGCGCGGTGCTTTGTTTCGAGCCGTCTTCCCGCGAGTTTTTCCGCCCTGCTGCCGAACCGGTGCGGCTGACGCCGTTCCGTGCCAAGGCCCATCGCCTGGCCAAGCTCAGTGTTGATGCCATGTTCGCGCTGCCTTTCGATGCGGATATGGCGCGCCAATCGGCGCAGGACTTCGTCGTGGAGACCCTGGTGAAGGGCCTCAAGGTGGCTTGCGTGGTGGTAGGTTCCGATTTCCGCTTTGGTCATTCGCGGGCCGGAGACGCCACCGTGCTTGCCTATATGGGCGAGATGGAAGGCTTTGGCAGCGACATCTTTCCGACGGTAATGGCCGGGACGGAGGAGAAGATTTCCTCCACACTGATCCGGACGCTGCTCAAGGAAGGTAAGCCAGACGCTGCAGCCCGTTACCTTGGCCAGCCTTTTGCTATCGAAGGGCGGGTGGAACATGGTGACAAGCGCGGCCGTACCCTCGGCTTTCCCACCGCCAATATGCAGCTCGACGGTTTTATCCGGCCGGCTTACGGCATCTATGCGGTGCGGGCCGGGATCTTCGAGGAAGATCGCGAAATCGCCCGCCACGACGGTGTGGCCAATCTCGGCGTCCGTCCAATGTACAAGGCGGATGAACCGCTGCTGGAAACCTTCCTGTTCGATTTCGACGGCGACCTCTATGGCAAGCATCTGTCGGTTGAGCTGATCGCCTATCTTCGCCCGGAGGCCAAATTCGCTTCGGTAGACGAGCTTGTGGCCCAGATGAACCGGGACAAAGAGCAGGCGCGGGCCATTCTGGCCGGGGCGGCGTCGAGCTAGTTGTTTCGAGACGGATGACCGGGGCGAGTCCGGCCCAGACGGTGGAAGCTAAACGTCCAAAGCCGAATTCGAATCGGCTTTTGGTGCATAAGAGGCTGAACGGGCAGGAAAATCACGAGCTGAATTAGGACCGCAACATGCGATTCAAAAAATCGTGGTTCCAGTCCCCAATTTTCCTCGTAAGCCGTTGTGCAGGCTTAAAAATCGCGAGAAAGTTTGTCTACGCGATCGCCTTGCATTCCCAACAAGTCAAACAGCAGCCGTAAAACCACACTTGCAATGTGGGGTTGATTTTTGCGCCGACAAGGCCGTGGGCCGGAATGTCGCAGTAGCCTTTCTGCCTCCGCGAAGCGGAAGCAGAAAAGATGGGGCGATCTGTTTGCGACTCCGCGTGTGGCGCCGCTGGACCGACTCCCATCCCCCTGTTAGAAGGGCGCTTTCCGAACGGAAGGCGGAAATCGACGATGGTAAACCGGCTGACGATCCGAATTTTCAGCCCGGCTCCGTGAGTTAACGGAGGCCGGGAACAGCCGCCATCTCTTCAACCCGCCAAGGCCCTGACATGTCCAAAGATTCCGATCCGAGCGCGAAAGATTATCGCGCCACGCTGTTCCTGCCCCAAACCGACTTCCCGATGAAAGCCGGCTTGCCCCAGGCCGAGCCCAAATGGCTCGCCAAATGGGTGTCCGAAGACCTCTATGGCCGCATCCGCGCCGCCGCCAAAGGCCGCCCGCTTTTCATCCTGCATGACGGCCCGCCTTACGCGAATGGCGAGATCCATTCCGGCACCGGCCTCAACAAGATCCTCAAGGATTTCGTCATCCGCTCTCAGACCATGATGGGCAAGGACGCGCCTTATGTTCCGGGCTGGGACTGCCATGGCCTGCCGATCGAATGGAAGATCGAAGAAAAGTACCGCGCTGAAGGCAAGTCCAAGGACAGCGTGCCGATCGATCAGCTGCGCAAAGATTGCCGCGAGTTTGCGCTGAAATGGATCGACGTGCAGCGCGGCCAGTTCAAGCGCCTCGGCGTCATGGGCGATTGGGACCATCCCTACACCACCATGGCCTATAAGGCCGAAGCGGTGATCGCGGGCGAATTGCACAAATTCCTCGGCAGCGGGCTGCTTTATCGCGGCTTCCGCCCGGTGATGTGGTCGCCGGTGGAAAAGACCGCGCTTGCCGAAGCTGAGATCGAGTACCACGAGAAAACCTCGCCAACGATCTATGTGAAGTTTCCGGTCGTCTCCGGCTCAGCCGAATTGATCGGCGCATCAGTGGTGATCTGGACAACCACGCCTTGGACCATTCCGGCCAACCGCGCCATCTCTTATTCGTCGGCCATGGACTATGCCGTCTATGAAGTCGCCGAAGCGAGCGAAGGCTCGCTCGCCAAAGTGGGTGAGAAGATTCTCCTCGCTGAGGTGCTGGCTGAACAGGTGGCCGGTCACGCCAAGATCAAGCTGAACCGTGTTGCCGCTGTCGATGCGAGCAAGATCACGTGCGCCCATCCTTTGCGCGGTCACGGTTATGAGTTCGACGTGCCATTGCTGGCGGGTGAACATGTCACTGCCGATACCGGTACGGGTTTTGTCCATACCGCGCCGGGCCATGGCGAAGACGACTTCGAGATCGTGCTGGAAAAGCTCGGCAAGGATTATCCCAACCAGCATCCGGAAGCGTTCCACGTCATCACCGCCGACGGTGCTTTCGCGCCGGATGTGCCGCTGTTTGCAGGCAAATACATCCTGTCGCGCGATGGCAAGAAGGATGGCGACGCCAATGGCGCGGTCATCAAACAGTTGATCGAAGACGGCAAGCTTTTGGCCAAAGGCTCGCTGCGCCACCAATATCCCCATTCCTGGCGGTCTAAGGCGCCAGTGATTTTCCGCGCCACGCCGCAATGGTTTGCTGCCATGGACAAGCCTTTCGAAGGCTCGAATGGCAAGACGCTGCGCCAGCTCGCCATGGAAGGCATTGCGGCCACGAAATTCTATCCCGCTGCCGGTGCCAACCGTATCGGCTCGATGGTGGAAGGCCGTCCCGACTGGGTGTTGTCGCGCCAGCGCGCCTGGGGCGTTCCGCTCGCCATCTTTGTTGAGAAGGCCACGGGCAAGCTTCTCAACGATCCGGCTGTGAATGCGCGCATCATCGAAGCCTTCAAGGTTGAAGGTGCCGATGCGTGGTTCAATTCGCCAGCCTCGCGCTTCTTGGGCGAAGGCAAGAACCCGGACGATTACGAGCAGATCAAAGACATTCTGGACGTCTGGTTTGATTCCGGTTCGACCCATGTCTTCACGGTCGAAGAGCCCGTGGAGCCGAGCTGGTTCAAAAAGGACTTCGCCGATCTTTATCTTGAAGGCTCCGACCAGCATCGCGGCTGGTTCCAGTCTTCTCTTCTGGAAGGCTGCGGCACCAAAGGCCATCCGCCCTACAAAGCGGTTCTCACCCATGGCTTCGTCCTGGATGAGAAGGGCTACAAGATGTCGAAATCGCTCGGCAACACAGTGCTGCCGCAGACGATCGCCGATCAGAACGGCGCCGACATTTTGCGTCTGTGGGCGGCGTCTTCCGACTTCACGCAGGATCTGCGTATCGGCGGCGAGATCATCAAGGCCAATGTCGAATCTTACCGCCGTCTGCGCAACACCATCCGCTTCATGCTGGCGAACCTCGCTGGTTTTGCGGAAGAAGAGCGTATCGCCCATAGCGAGATGCCCGAGCTTGAGCGCTATATCCTCGCCAAGCTTGCCGAGCTTGATGGGCTGGTGAAGGCCGGTTACGCCGAATACGACTTCAATCGCGTTTTCAATGTGATCTTCAATTTCTGCACCAACGAGCTGTCATCGCTTTATTTCGACATCCGCAAGGATGCGCTCTATTGCGACAAGGTCTCCTCGGTACGCCGCAGAGCCAGCCGCACGGTGACGGATGAAGTCTTCCGTCGCATCGTGACATGGCTGGCACCAATCCTTTGCTTCACCATGGAAGAGGCTTGGACGCTGCGCTATCCAAATGAGAGTGTGCATCTGCAGCTCTTTGCGGAAACGCCATCGGGTTGGTCCGATGCCAAGCTGATCGAGAAATGGAGCCGCATCCGCGCGCTGCGCCGCGTGGTGACCGGCGCGCTCGAAGTGGCGCGCAAGGACAAGATCATCGGTGCTTCGCTGGAAGCCGCGCCGGTTCTCTATCTCTCGGATGAAACCGATGTGGCGATCCTGAACGGTGTCGATCTGGCCGAAATCTCCATTACCTCGGCCGCTCATGTCACGACGCGTGAGCCGCCTGCAGACGCCTTCCGGTTGCCGGATGTTGCTGGCGTGGCAGCCAGCTTCCATCACGCCCAGGGCGACAAATGCGCGCGCTGCTGGATGATTCTACCCGAAGTTGGCACTGTTCCGGATCATGCCGATTTGTGCCATCGTTGCAGCGGGGCAGTGGCAGGGTGATCGGCAGAATGAACAAACGTGATGCCGGGCTTTTGGCCGCGGGAGCGACCTTCCTGCTCGACCAAGCGTCCAAAATGTTTCTGCTGTACGGGGTGGGCTTCATGAATGCCCCCCGCGGTTACAGTATTGAGGTATTGCCTTTTTTTAATCTGGTTATGGTCTGGAATCCGGGCATCAGCCTTGGTTTGTTTCCGGCTTCCAGTGTGGAAGGCACCATGTTCCTGGCGACCTTCCAGATGGTCGCCGTGGGTCTGCTTGGCTGGTGGTTGTGGTTTGCCAAGAAACGGATACTGGCAATTGGTTTGGGGATGGTGATCGGCGGGGCGCTCGGCAACCTGATCGATCGCTTGGTTTACAGTCGGGTGGCCGATTTCTTTCATCTTCATGGCTTTGGCTATGATTTTTACGTTTTCAACGTTGCGGATGCAGCAATCACCTTCGGTGTGATCGGTTTGCTGTATGATGCCTTGACGAACCCCGAGACGCCCCAAAGCGCCGGACAGAAGGAGTAAGTGATGAACATCCGTATGCTGCGCAGTGCGGCGCTTCTGGCCGTGGCCGCCGTCGCCCTTACCGGTTGCGACACGCTGCGTTCTGCCGCCGGTATGGACAAGACCGCACCAGACGAATTCGCGGTCACCACCAAGGCGCCGCTGGTGATTCCGCCGGACTACAATTTGCTGCCGCCACGCCCGGGTGCGGTGCCGACCAACCAGGTCGAGCCCACCGAAGCCGCCGAGAACGCGCTGTTCGGCAATGACGCGGCGACCATCGCTTCGCAGCTGCCCAACAGCTACAGCGAGAGCGAGAAGATGCTGCTCGCCAATGCCAAGGTGCAGAATATCGATCCGCATATCCGTCAGAATTTGGTGTCGGATTACAAGAACATGGTCGGCGCCGACGACGGCTTCACCAAGGACATCCTGTTCTGGCAGGCGCCGAAGAAGGACGAGACCAACGCGCCGCTCGACGCCGACAAGGAAGCCAAGAAGATTGACGGTCAGCGCGCCGGTCAGCCGCCGGCTCCTGGCGCTCAGCCAGGCAATCCGCCCCCGCCGCCGAAAGAAGACAAGGGCTGGTTCGACGGCTGGTTCGACTGGTTCTGATATCCGGCTCCCGCGGACTTGGCGTATAATGCCGGTTAGCGGGAGTCGCTTCATGCGGCGCTGGAGCCGGACATTCTTCAGAAGATGCAACGCGCCATGACAAAGCTGCGCAAGGTGGTGACGGCGGCGGCCGGTCTCTTTGTGCTGTGTGTGGCTTCGACCGCCGAAGCCCCGACGGCGCCGTCTGCCAAGACCTTCCAATTCGTGCTGCAAAACGGCTTGCAAGTCGTGGTCGTTCCCGACCACCGCGCCCCAGTCGTGACCCAGATGGTGGTCTACAAGGTGGGTGCGGTGGACGATCCGCCGGGCATCTCCGGACTCGCCCATTTCTTCGAGCATATGATGTTCCGCGGCACCAAAGCGGTGTCTGGCGGCGGCTTCTCGCAAACCGTGGCGCGCAATGGCGGTGACGACAACGCCTTCACCACCCACGACTACACCGTCTTCCACGAACAGATCGCCAAGGACAAATTCCGCCAAGTGGCACGGCTCGAAGCCGACCGCATGGCCAATCTGGACCTTTCGGAAAATGCCGTGATGGCAGAGCGCGATGTGGTGGCCGAAGAACGCCGCCTGCGCGTCGACAACGATCCGCAGGTTCTGGTGCTGGAGCAGGCGGAAGCCGCGCTTTATCTCACTCACCCCTATGGCCGTCCGGTAATCGGCTGGCCCGAGGAAATCCGCCGCATCGGCCGTGCCGAGGCCGAGACCTTCTATCGCCGCCATTACGCGCCCAACAATGCCATCCTGATCGTGGCGGGCGATGTCACGGCGGAAGAGGTGCGCCAGGTTGCCGAAGCCGAATACGGTCCGGTGCAGCCGCATGAACTTGCTGCGCGGGTCGATTACGCCCAGCCCCATCGCATGGGCGAGAACCGTTTCACCGTGTACCGCAAAGACGCCAAGGTGCCGCTGTTCCTCAGGCTTTACCGGGTGCAAAGCTATGCCGAAGCGGCGCCAGGGCAGGCGGAAGCGCTGGAATTGCTGGCACGCTTGCTGGGCGGCGATGTTACCTCGGCGCTGTATCACAAGCTGGTGGTGGAACGGCGGATCGCCACGGATGTCTCCGTCTCCTATGACGGCTATGCCCGTGATTCCGGACAGTTCAGCATTTCCGCGACGCCGCGCCCCGGCGTGACGCTGGACGCGATCGAACATGCTGTGGACGAGGTGATTGCCACCTATCAACACCGCATGCCGGCGAAAGATGAGCTGATGCGGGCCAAAGCCCAATTGGTGGCAGGCGCCGCGTTCCGCCGTGATAGCCAATTCGAGCTGGCCTCGGCTTACGCCCGCGCTCTGGCCGTCGGGCTGACCGCCGCGGACGTGCAGCAATGGCCCGCCCGCATCCAGGGCTTGAAGCCCAAGCAGGTGCAAGACGCTGCCACAGAGGCGCTCAACCGCAACGAAGCGGTCACCGCTTATCTCCTGCCGCGGCCATGATGCGGCGGCTGATCCTGTTTGTGCTTTTCCTTGCCGTGGTGGCTCCGGCTGAGGCAGCCAAGGTGCAGCCGGTGGCTGCGCTGCCCAATGTGCCGGTGTGGCTATCGGAAGACCACACTCTGCCAGTAATCGCGCTAACGGCATCGTTTCCGGCGGGTTCGTCTTATGATCCGTCCGGCAAGGCGGGCATGGCGGCCTTGGCAGCTTATCTTTTGAATGAAGGCGCAGGCGAGTTCAATGCCGATGCCTATCAGGCGGCACTGGCAGCGCGCGGCATCCGCCTTGAGGTGACGCCGACGCGCGACAGCATCACCATCAGCCTGATGACCTTGTCGTCGAATGCCAAAGAGGCATTCCGATTGTTAGGGATGGCGCTGCAAAAGCCGCGCTTTGACGCCGATGCGGTGACACGAGGGCGGCTGCAGATGATGCAGTCCTATGACCTTTCCCGCGAAGACCCTGATGCGGTAGCCGAGCGCGGTTTCTACAGCCTTTATTTTGGCCCTTATACTTATGGGCGTTCGATTGGCGGCGATCCGCGCAGCTTGGCTTCGATTTCGGCGCCGGAGCTGAAAGCCTTTGCCAAAACCCATTGGGTGCAAGGCGGCTTGAAGATCGCTGTGGCTGGCGACATCTCGGCCCTGACGCTGACGCCCTTGTTGAAGAACGCTTTCGGGCCGCTGCCCGCCATTGCACCGCCTTTGCCGCCCGCGCCGTCGCGGGTTGGTGCTCCAGGCCTGCATATGCTGCCGATGAATGTGCCGCAGCCGGCGGTATATTTTGGGGCGCCAGGCGTGTTGCGCAGTGACCGCGATTATATCGCCGCGACGGTGGCCAATTACATTCTCGGCGGTGCCGGTTCGGGCTCGCGGTTGACGCGTGAAATCCGCGAGAAGCGCGGTCTGACTTATGACATCACCACCGATCTGTTGCCCTATTGCCGGGCGGGCGTGCTGCTCGGCACCGTGCAGACGCGCCGCGATGCCGTGCGCGAGACCATCACGGCGCTGAAAGAGGTGATGCGCAAATTCGTTGCCGAAGGGCCGAGCGACCAGGAAGTCGCCGATGCCAAGCTGTATCTGAACGGCTCTTTTCCGCTTTCTTTTACCTCGAATGCCGACATCGCCGCCCAGCTCAATACCTTCCAGCAGCTCGGTCTGCCGCTGGATTATCTCGATCGCCGGGCGGCGATGATCAGCACCGTCAGCCGGGACGATGTCCTGCGGGCGGCGCGGCGGCTGTTCGATCCGGCCAGATTGACCATTGTGGTGGCCGGGTCTTTGCCCACCCGCAACACGGAACCGGCGGATTCGCCCTGATTTCCGGGAAGTTGGGGACAGTTATGGGCCGGCAGAAACGCCGCCTCCGAATCCGCTAGACTGATTCCATGAAAATCCGACGTCTCACCGAAGGAACCATCAATCGCATCGCTGCGGGCGAGGTGGTCGAACGCCCTGCGAGTGCCGTCAAAGAACTGGTCGAGAATGCGCTCGATGCCGGAGCCACACGCATCGAAGTCTCCACCTCGAATGGCGGCGCCGATCTGATCCTGGTGGAAGATAACGGTGAAGGCATGGGGCCGGATGACCTCATCCTGGCTGTGGAACGCCACGCCACCTCCAAGCTGAAGGATGACGATCTTTCGCATATCTTCACTATGGGCTTTCGCGGCGAGGCGCTTCCCTCCATCGGTTCGGTGGCGCATCTGACCATCACGTCGCGCAGCCGGGACAGTGAAGCGCATGCGGTGGAAGTCCATGGCGGCAAGGTGGACGGGCCGCGCCCTGCCGGATATCTCGCTATGGGCCAATCGGGTTCGCGCGTGGAAGTGCGTGAGCTGTTTTATGCCACACCGGCGCGGCTCAAATTTCTCAAATCCTCGCGTTCGGAAGACATGGCCACCACCGATGTGGTCAAGCGTCTCGCCATGGCGCGCCCCGATGTGGCGTTCACCTTGACGCTCGACGGCCGCCAGACTCTCGATCTGCCGGCGGAAAGCGAACTCTTTGAAGGCCGCTTGAAGCGCCTAGCCCGTATCATGGGGCGCGATTTCGCCAGCAACGCCTTGCCGGTGGAGACGGGCCGGGAAGGCTTGAAGCTGATCGGCTTTGCCGGTGTGCCCACTTACAACCGCGCCAATGCGCAGATGCAGTTCCTTTTCGTCAACGGCCGTCCCGTGCGCGACAAGCTTCTTATCGGTGCGGTGCGCGGGGCTTACGCCGATTTCCTGGCGCGCGACCGTCATCCCGCACTGGCGCTGTTTCTGGAATGCGATCCGGCTTTCGTGGATGTGAACGTGCACCCGGCCAAAACGGAAGTGCGTTTCCGCGACGCCGGGCTAGTGCGCGGCATCATCGTTTCGGCGCTGAAAAATGCCATTCATCAGGCGGGCCATCAGGCTTCCACCACGGTGGCGTCGGATGCCTTGGCGGCGCTGCGTCCTAATTATGATACGCCCGCACCGAGCAGCCTTCCCTACGCGATATCAAGTCCATCTTTTGTGCCTGGAGATTATCGCGCGCCTGTTTCGCGCGAATTGTTCGATGCCTCGCGGGATTTTCAATCGCCGTTTCAGCCCGCCGCCCGCTTCGAGGCGGAAGCGGGCGCGCAACAGCCCGAACCATCGCTTGTTGCCAATCCGCTGGGCGCGGCACGGGCGCAACTGCACGAGACTTATATCGTGGCGCAAACCGCTGATGGCATCGTGATTGTCGATCAGCATGCCGCACATGAACGCCTGACCTATGAGCGGATGAAAAAGCAGATGGAGGAGGGCGGCATTGCTCGCCAGCCGCTCTTGGTGCCTGAGGTGGTCGATCTTGATCCGGCGGAAGTCGATCGCGTGGCCGCACGAGCAGGCGAACTCACCGAATTGGGGCTGGTCGTGGAAGCCTTCGGTCCTGATGCCATCTTGGTGCGCGAAACGCCCGCGATGCTGGGCCAGATGGATGTGAAAGGCCTGATCCGCGATCTGGCCGATGATCTCGCTGAAACCGGCGCTGCGCATTCCTTGAAGGAGCGGCTGGAAGAGGTGGCGGCGACGCTGGCCTGTCATACCTCCGTGCGTGCGGGGCGCCGTCTCAATGGCGAGGAGATGAATGCGCTGTTGCGCGAGATGGAGCGCACGCCGCATTCCGGCCAATGCAATCACGGCCGCCCGACCTATGTCGAACTCAAGCTTGCGGATATCGAGAAGCTGTTCGGGCGGCGCTAATACTTGCTGGTAATCAGGGCTTTGCTGACCAGTTGAATCTTTCGATCAAATAGATTTCAGCAGTTCTGCCATTCACATTGGCAGGTTCAAAGGTCCAGGTCAGAGCGCATTTGTTGGCGGCTTGATCCAGATCGGGGTTGCCGCTGGATTGCTGCACTGTGGTGTCCGACACTTTTCCTTCCGTGGTGATGTGCAGACGAAGGAATGTGACGGCATCAGCGGAGAGCTTGATGCTGCGCGACTTTGGGCAGTTGTGTGCTGTCAGAGGCCGGGGAGCAACAACCATCGGCGGTGTTCCGGTGCCATGCAGCATCCAGCGCACTTCGGCTTTCCAGGGAACCGCGACAGGTTTTCCTTCTTTCATGGCTGGACGATAAAGCCAGCGGCTGGTGCACATTAGCGCCGCATCATCAAGTGACGCAGTACCACTGGAGCGCGTTACATGGGCGTCTGTTGTGGTTCCGGTTTCGGTGATCGTAAAGCCAACCACTGTCGTGCCTTCGGCATGAGCCGCCACGGCATCCGCAGGATAGTCCTTCAAGCATACATGGGGTTCGCCGACGGAGATTGGAGAGCCGACCGGGGGAGGCGGCGGTGGAATTCGTTGCGGAGCCGTATCGGGCGATTGCGCCCAGCTGGCCGGAGTTAGCGACAGAAAAAAGAGAACGAACGCGCGCTTCATGATGGCCCCCGATGTCGGGTGCACGCTATCATGCCTACGCACGTTTGGCGTGCGAAAAAGCGTCTCTCGCGTTGCGGTGTGAAGCGGCCGGATAAATGCCAATGATCAGGGCTTCAAAAACGCTACCCGCGTTTCACCGTAGATCCGTTCGTCAATGCGGGTGAAGCCGCCGTCCGGTATGATTTCGTCTTCGGCTGTCTCTACCACCAGCACGGCATTGTCCGTCAGCCAGCCGCCTTCCTTCAGACTCGTCAATGCCGGCACGATCAAATCCTTGCGGTAAGGTGGATCTAGAATGACAAGTTCGAAAGGGCCGCCAGCGCCCGCCGCCATGGGGCCCAGCTTGGTGGCATCGCGGCGCCAGATCTTGGTTGTGCCGGTTAGCGCCAGCGCCTCTACGTTTTGCCTGATCAAGGCGCGGCTTTCGGCGGAATCGTCCACGAACAGGCAAAAAGCGGCACCGCGGCTCATAGCTTCAATGCCCATGGCGCCCGTTCCGGCGAAGAGATCGATGACGCGGGCTCCTTCCAAGGCAAAGCCATTGCCGAAATCGTTGTGCAGAAGGATGTTGAACACTGCCTGGCGCACCTTATCCGCGGTAGGGCGTACCCGGTTGTCACCCGGCGTTACCAGGCTGCGGCCGCCATAAAGTCCTGCTGTAATACGCATCTTTTTTCTCCGGGGCGGACCCTACTCAAAGCGCTGTCCCGCCTCCAGAGGTCCGACTTACGGAGCTGTTGGCGCTTTCTCGCGGGCAGGGTAGGGTCCCGGCCATGCGACATATCCTCTTCTGCCTTCTCGCCCTCCTGTGTCTTGCTGTACCTGCGGCGGCCGATACCCTGCCGCCACCCAGCCAGCCGCCCAAAGTCCATGTCCGGCTGATCTCGGATCGCGATGCGGTCAAGCCGGGTTCGACCTTTACCGTGGCGGTGGAGCAGGACATAGCCGCAGGCTGGCACACCTATTGGCTCAATCCGGGCGAGGCTGGGCAGCAGACGGTGGTGAAATGGGATCTGCCTGCCGGTTGGACGGCGGGACCGATTCAATGGCCTTATCCCATTCGTCTGCCGGTCGGGCCTCTGATGGACTACGGCTATGAAGGCAAGGCTTGGCTGTTGGTGGATTTGACCCCGCCTGCCAATGCGCCGCTTGGAGCCGTGAGCTTGAAGGCGCTGGTACAATACCTCGTTTGCCGCGAGGTCTGCATTCCCGAAGATGCGAATGTGGAATTGCCTCTGGTGCTCGATGCCAAAGGCTCGACGCCTGATGGCAGCACCGCTGCCGACTTTGCCGCCACGCGGGCGAAAATTCCCGCCGCCTCGCCCTGGCCGGTGCATTTCGCTCTTGGCAAGGATGATCTGCGCTTGCATGTCCAGGCGCCCGCTCTTGCGGGGACGGCGCGTCCGCTGGATGTGCAGTTCTTCCCGGACAGCGCGGGCGAGGTGACCGATGCCGCCAAACAAAACTTCTCGCCGGTGAAAGATGGGCTGGTGCTGTCGCTGACGCCGGGCTCGAAAATGGCTGGGTTCAAGACCCTCAGCGGTGTCTTGGTGCTGACCTCCAGCGATCGTTCGGTGCAGGCTTTGAGCGTGCACGCGACGCCCGGTCCGGTGCCGGAGGTGAGCACGGGTGGAGATGTGAGCCTTTGGGCCGCGCTGCTTTTTGCGGCGCTGGGCGGATTAATCCTCAACATCATGCCCTGCGTGCTGCCGGTGCTGGCAATGAAAGCTTTGGCGCTCGCCAGCCATGCCGGTGCAGATCGGGCCCATGCGCGCGCGGAATCTTTTTCCTATGCCCTGGGTGCGATCTTGAGCTTCGTTGCTTTCGGCTTGGTGATCGTCGCTTTGCGCGCCGGTGGCGCGGCGATCGGCTGGGGCTTCCAGTTGCAAGAGCCGATCGTGGTGGCGGTGCTGGGACTTTTGATGTTCGCGGTCGGGCTCAATCTCTCGGGCGTCTTTGAAATTCAGCCGATCAGCGTCGGCGACGCCTTGGCACGTAAAGGCGGCTTGGCCGGAGCTTTCTTCACGGGTGTGTTGGCGGTGGCGGTGGCGGCACCTTGCACGGCGCCCTTCATGGCGACGGCGATCGGCTGGGCCTTCACCCAATCTGGCCCCGTGGTGGTAGGGATTTTCGCCTCGCTAGGTTTGGGTTTTGCGCTGCCTTTCATCCTGATCGGCTTGTGGCCCGCGGTGCATAAGATCCTGCCCAAGCCCGGCACCTGGATGGTGCGCTTTAAGCAGGTTCTGGCTTTGCCGATGTATGCCGCGGCGGGCTGGCTGGTCTGGGTGTTGGCGCAACAGGTCGATGTGAACGGGCTGGCTGCCGTGGGGGCCGCCGCAGTGGCATTGGCTGCCGCTTTGTGGCTGTGGGGCAAACTACCGATACTGTCCGGAGGCAAGAAGACGGCTGCTGTTTTCGGTGCCCTGGTATTTCTTACCGCCACCGCTGTGGCGCTGCGCTTTGTGGCTGCCGCTCATCCGCCAGCACCAGTGACGGTCGCCGCGCATGCCGGTATGCCTTCCGAGCCTTACTCCCCGGCGCGCCTCGCGGATTTGCGCAAGGCCGGACGTCCCGTGTTCATCGATGCCACCGCCTCCTGGTGCATCACCTGCATGGTCAACGAGGAAGCGGCGCTGTCACGGCCCAAAGTGCATGCCGCGTTCAAGGATAAGAATATCGCGCTGCTGGTTGCCGATTGGACCAACCGCAATCTGGAGATCACGGCGCTTCTGGAAGCCCATGGCCGTTCCGGCGTGCCGCTTTATCTCTATTACGCGCCGGGCGCAGCGGATGCGAAAATCCTGCCGCAAATCCTTACCGAGGATGAGGTGCTGCAGGCGCTCGGCTCCTAAGCCGGATGTATTCATGGCGAAACCTCCCGTTTGCGTTATTGGGGGCGGCCGCCCAAAAGGTGGAGCCGGGTTGACTGTTCCAACACCGGCTCCGTGGGCTGGGTGCAAACCCTAGCGATGCGTCGCGCTCATCGCAGCCTTAATTGAGCGATACGCGCACAGACAATGGCATGCGCATCGAGAGACGGCTGTGACAAGGGTAGAATAAGGATTTACGCTTCGGCGTTGAGGACGACAACAATTTCGAAACCACCGCCTTCGCGGTTTCTGGCAATGACTCTGCCGCCAAGCCCTTCGACGTTACGTTTTACGATCCAAAGACCCAAGCCTTGGTGTTCCGTAGACGGAAGATTGTCGGCTTCCATCTCCTTCTCGTCGCGATAGGTAACGTAACGGCTGAAGATGCGCGGCAGCCGCCCGGGCTCGACGCCGGGGCCGCGATCGGCAACGCGCACTTCTACGGTTGCGCCACGCCGTTCCAGCGCGACGTCAATGGTGCCAAGCTTCGGTGTGAAGCTGGCGGCATTTTCGAGGATGTTTTCAATGACAGGTTCGAGCAGATCCTCATTGGCGTAAGCGATGACGCCTTTCTCAAGTGACAGTGCCAGCCGCTTTCCTTGTGCGGCCAGCGTCATCTCGTAGTCGCGCAGCATTTGCATCAGGAATGCTGTGAGGTCGAGCGGGCGGCGTACGGGGTAGACCACTTCCGCAGCCGCTTGCTCCAAATCGCGCACCGAAGAAACCGCTGCGTCAAGACGCGCCACGGAACGCTCAATGAGCTGGATGCTGCGCTGCGCCACCGCGTCGTTCATGGGAATGGCGCGCTTCAAGGGCTCGATCGATTGGGCGATGACGGCGAGGGGAGCCTTCAGCGCATGTGAGTTTTCCTCAGCCGTCTGCTTGATGAAGGCCTGCGAGTCCGTGAGGGCCATGACCAAGCTGTCAAAATCCTCCGCTACGCCGGTCAACTCAGGAATGGTGTTGAGCTCCCGGAAGGATACCGCGCCGACCCCACGCATGCGAATACGCCGGGCGGCAACACGAAAGCGGGTGACGTTGCGCCAGAGATGCACCGACAAAAGGATAACGAGGAAGGCGCTCAGGCAATAGATGACGAGTGCCGCCGATAAGGATGGCACGCTCCAGAACGACAGATGCAGTGGTGCTGGCGAAAAATCAGCGGCGTTTTGTGCGGTGATCACGATCCAGCAATTGCCGTCTTCGTGGACCGGCGCCATCGATGTCAGGATTTCCTGGTTGCCGGCCGGATTGATGAAGCGCACGGAAAGATCTGTGGCCCGGTCGCAAGCCGGGGCCAGATGCTGGAAAATTCCGGCCTGGGTAAGATCCTTTAGCTCCCGTTTCAAATAGGAGGAAGGCAGCTGTGGGGCCGAAGCGATGTAGATGAAGTCATCCGCACGCGCGCCTTTGGGCCGCATCAGAATCTTCACCCTGGTGTTGACGAGAGGTGCGCCTGCCAAGGCGTCCGCAAGCGCATTGGGCGGTTCGTTTTCGAACTTCGCGAAATGCGGACGCAACATCGCGGCAACCACGCGGCCGGTCTGATCCACCGCATTGTGCAAAAGCACGGCCTGTTGCTGTTCCGCGCGCTGAAACTGCCACCACAGGATCAGCGGCACTGTCAACAAGATGATGACCAGCAGGAACAGCTTCAGCGCGAAGGAATGAACGGTGTTGTATGCAATGCGCTTAAATTTACTGTTCGCTTCCATTCCGCCACCTGTAGCCGAAGCCAGGGTAGTTTGTGATCTGGGTGAAATCGGTATCTAGGTCGCGGAATTTCTGGCGGATGCGCTTGATGAAGGCCCGCACATTGGTGCGATAACCGATCTCGCCATCACCGGCGAGAAACCCTTCGCCATGAACGATATCGTAGATTTCCCGGTAGCTGACGTCGCGGTCGGAATGTTCGATCAGAAAGGCAACGATGTTGAACTCGGTAAGCGTAAGGCCGACATTCGCGCCTTTCCATAGGGCGCGCCGCGAATCATAGCGCAGAGTAATGTCGCCATGGCGGACTGCATCCTGGCCTTCGTTGGCGGCCGTATTACGACTCTTGTGGCCGCTCAGGATCAACTCGATCCGCTTCAGGAGAATGGAGAAACTGCGCGACTTCTCGATGAAATCGACCGCGCCCCCCAGCAATCCCGCTTCCTCGAAAATCTGGTCATTGAGCACTGTCAGAAAAATGACCGGAATATCGATTTTCTCCTGGCGCAGACGCTGCAGCACCTCGATGCCGGTCATGCCTGGCATTTTCCAGTCGAGCAGCAGGATGTCGGCTTCTGGGGTGTTCGTCAGATAGTCGACAGCAGTGGTGCCGTCAGCAAAGGCATCGGTCGAATAACCGGCATCGACGAGATTGGTACTGACAGATTCCCGGAACAGTTCGTCGTCGTCTACGACCAGGATGTGTCCCCGGGCGGATTGGCGGCTAACTTGGTCCATTACTCTTCACCGTGAGAATGTTGCGGATGCAGGAACTTTCATCACCTGCGCTCGAGGAATATTTGAGAGCATGGAAGCTCTCTGTCTTGATGTCAGGATAGAAGACGATCTGGAAGGAGCAGCCCTGGCCGGTATAGGTCCAGACCAAAGAGGGGGCGTTTTTCGAAACATTGTTCGGACTGCCCAATAGCCGCTCAACGGCAGTGGGTGCCAATCCGATGAGCGATTTGGGATCAACCGCAGCAACTCTTTCCGGCTCCTTGTTGTCACGCGAATCCGCGACCTCTTTCACTGGCCGCCTCGGTCTTGCTGTAGGTACCGGCGTCGTTTGTGCTGCCGGTGATGTTGACGGCCGCTCCGCGGGCGTCTTTACCTGCTGAGACCAAGGCATGTGGGCACAGCCAGCCAAAAGCGTGAGGCCGATCGGAAGTAGTATGTCTTTTATACCAAGACAAGATCGCCATGCTGCAAGCGTCTCGTGCCGGATTTTACTGTTCACTGCGTCCCCGAATATCTGGGCGTCAAACGCCAAGGATTTGCACCACATAAACAAATACCACGCGTTTTGCCTGTAACCTAGAAAAGAGCGCCATGGTTTGCTTACGTAACTGTGAGCTGAGGAGCAACCCCCTATAGCGGATCAAGAAATCAGATCTTGTCTCAACTTGATCACAGCCTGCAGCCTGCGCGGCATTTACAATTGCAGTTATAATTCGAGCTAAATGATAGCTGCGGGGAGGGTGCGCGTGCTCTCGGCGTAGCATTGGCTGTTTGTGGCTGCGCATCCGCAGTGTCGCGGCAGGCCGATAGGCTGTCATCACAGAATTGACTGCGGCACCGGGGCGGCAAGCATGCGTTTCTTAAAGACAGGATATTTGAGACAGAGGAAGGCTGCACATGGCCGCGATCTCTACGCGTATGGTGGCTGCGGCCGCCGCAATTGCATCTGTTCTAGTCCTCAGCGGCTGTGGCACGGATCCCGGTGATCGCGCCTTATCCGGCGCTGCGATTGGCGCCGGTGCGGGTGCATTGATCGGCGGGGCTACCGGCGCGACCGCGACAGGCGCTATCATTGGCGCTCTTGGTGGTGCAGCTATCGGTGCCGCCACAGATCCTTGTGATCTCGATTTAGGTTCGCCTTATTGGCGAGATCATGGCGGGCGCGACGAATATGACCGGCGCTGCTATCGCCATCACGATCACGATTAGCGGAGCACGCGGGGCTGCAATAGGGCAGGGGTTTGCGGCCTCCCAGTTCCCAGGGGTATCGTGCTCCCATAAGTGTAAAATCCCGGGAGGATATATATGACTATTGGACGGTCCTGGCGGGCGGCCGTATCGGCTGCGGCGCTGACGCTGGCATGCACGCAAGCGGCGAGCGCATGGCCTCATTTTTTTTCCTCGAAAAATGATAACGATACCAAACCTGTAGCGCCTCCAGCCTATACCAATACGAGCCTGCCATTTGAGCAGCGCGTCGATGATCTGATCGGGCGCATGACGCCGGAAGAGAAAGCAAGCCAGCTCGGCAACTGGTCCCGCCCGATTCCGCGCCTGGGTATTCCCGGTTACAATTGGTGGAACGAAGCGCTGCATGGCGTGGCTCGCAACGGCGTTGCAACGGTGTTTCCGCAAGCCATCGCTTTGGGCGCCACCTTCGATCCAGCGCTCGTCCATGAGATGGGCGTGGCGATCTCGACCGAAGCGCGCGTCAAATACAATGAGGCGGGCTACGACAAGGACCATGGTATTTTCCAAGGCCTGACCTTCTGGTCGCCCAATGTGAACATCTTCCGCGATCCGCGTTGGGGCCGTGGCCAGGAAACCTATGGCGAAGATCCCTGGCTGACTGGTCAGTTCGGCAAGGCCTTTGTCACCGGCATGCAGGGTGATGACCCGAAATATCTGCGCAGCATTGCCACGCCGAAGCATTTCGCGGTGCATTCCGGCCCTGAGCCGACGCGCCACAGCGTCGATGTCGCGGCAACCAGACACGATATGGCCGATACCTATCTGCCGCAGTTCCGCGAGGCGGTGGTGGAAGGCAAGGCCGGTTCGGTGATGTGCGCCTACAACCGCATCAACGGGCAACCGGCTTGTGCCAGCGATTTCCTGCTCAATGATACGTTGCGTCAGGCCTGGGGCTTCAAAGGTGTGGTGGTTTCGGATTGCGATGCCATTCAGGACATCGCCGAGGGCCATCACTATACCAAGACGGTCGCTGAAGCCGCCGCCGCTTCTCTCAAACATGGCGTAGACAATGACTGCTCGACCTGGACGGTGACGGTAAAGACCGATGCCGATTACCAGCGCTATATCGAGGCGATGAAGCTGGGGCTGGTGCCGGAGGCCGTGGTCGATCAATCACTGAAGCGGCTGTTCATGGCCCGCATGCAGCTCGGCATGTTCGATCCGGCGTCACAGGTGCCGTTTGCGCAAGTTCCGGAGAGTGCTTTGAATTCGCCTGAGCATACGGCGCTGGCGCTCAAGCTGGCGCGCGAATCCATGGTGCTTTTGAAGAACAACGGCGCCTTGCCGCTCAAGCACAGCATCAAGCGTATCGCTGTGGTCGGGTCTTTGGCCGATCAGGTCGTGCCGCTTTACGGCAATTATAATGGCACGCCGTTGTCCGCGGTTTCGGCTCTCGATGGCATCAAGAAAGCCTTCCCGGATGCGGAAATCATCTATGAGCCGGGCACCAATTTCCTGCGCTCCGGAACGGCCGTGCCGGTGAAATTCCTCAAGACGCCCGATGGTCAGCCGGGACTCTTTGCTGAGTTCTTCGATAACGAGGAGTTCAGCGGCAAGCCGGTGATGACCCGTGCCGATGCCGGGATCGATTACGAACGCGGCCGGGTCGGGCTGGAACCCGCCAAATTGCCTGCAGTAGCGAAATTCGCCGTGCGCTGGACAGGCGCACTGACACCCTCAGAAAGCGGTGACTATGCCATCGGTCTCGATGCCCGCGTCGGCAAGCTGTGGCTCGATGGCAAGGAGCTGGTCAATCTCGGCTCCGGCGACCAGACAGCCAAGACGGTGGTGGTGCATCTCGAGGCCGGGCATGCCTATCAGGTGAAGATCGAGCGAGGCTATGAGCCGCGCATGTCGATCCACTTTGTTTGGGCGCGGCAGGTTCCCGACATGCTGAAGCGTGCCATGGCCGCGGCAAAAAAGGCCGACGCGGTGGTGGCGGTGGTTGGCATCACGCCGCAGCTCGAAGGCGAAGAGATGAAGGTGGACCAGCCGGGCTTTATCGGCGGCGATCGCACCAGCCTTGATCTGCCCAAGCCTGAAGAAGATCTGCTTAAGGCCGTGCGCAAGGCGACCAAGAAGCCGCTGGTCACCATGCTCTACAATGGTTCGGCGTTGAGCGTGAACTGGGCCGCCAAGCACGCCGATGCCATTCTGGAAGCTTGGTATGGCGGTCAAGCGGCGGGCACGGCGATCGCTGATATCTTGTCGGGCGCATATAATCCGTCAGGCCGGTTGCCGGTGACCTTCTACACCGGGGTAAAGGAGTTGCCGCCATTCGAAGATTATTCAATGGCAAATCGCACCTATCGCTATTTCGCGGGCAAGCCGCTTTATCCCTTTGGGCATGGGCTTTCCTATACCCGGTTCAGCTATGGCGGGCTGAAGCTTTCAACGATGCAGGTAAAAGCGGGCGATAATCTCGCGGTCGATGTCGAGGTCAAGAACAGCGGCAAGCTGGCGGGCGACGAGGTGGCGCAACTCTATCTCACCTTCCCAGGGACTCCGGGCATGCCGCTCAAGGCGCTGCGTGGAGTGCAACGGGTATCGTTGCAGCCAGGCGAAACCAAGACCGTCCATTTTGACCTGAGAACCCGCGATCTATCGTCGGTCACGCCGGCAGGCGAGATCAAGGTGCAGCCCGGCAATTACACGCTGTCGGTTGGCGGCGGCCAGCCGGGCAGCACCAAAGCCATTGCTTCCACCGGCTTTGCCATCAGTGGCGAACAGGTTTTACCGAACTAAGCTTTTTAATAGTCGCGCTTTCGGACGGAAAACCGGTTTCCACTTTTCCTGAAAGCGCTTTAGTAGAGGAGGAACGCTTTGCGTTCCTCCTCCCATGCTTTTTCGCCGGGCCGGGTGATAGCGTCGAGATCTCCCGGTGCGGCGATTGCATCATCCACCCAGTCACGCAGCGCTGGGCCGCCATTGATCACATCGATGGCAAGTTTGCCGGTCTCGTATTCGTAAGGAAAATCGCGCCACAGCGGATAATCGGGATAGAGACGGCGGATCGCCTTGAAGGCGAGGGCCTGCAACCGCCAAGGCTTGAAAGCGGTGTGATCATAAGCGGGGCCTTCGCTGTGGATCTGCAGTCCGTGACAGAGCGTGCCGACATGTTTGTGGAAGGTGGGCTCGAACCAGATCTCCCGCAAGGTGCAGCCAGCCAGCCATTCCGGCGCCAAGTTTTGCATCTCCGTAAGAATGGCGCACGCATCGATATCAGGGGCGCCAAACAGTTCCAGCGGCCGAGTGGTGCCGCGGCCTTCCGACAGTGTGGTGCCTTCCAGCATCACCGTGCCGGCATAGGCGCGTGCCATCGCCAAATTGGGCGCGTTGGGACTGGGGTTGACCCAAATGCGTTCACCCAGCGGCCAGCCAAAGCCAGGTGACGTCTCCGGCTGCCAGCCATCCATGGTGATGACACGATAATCGACATCAAGTTTGAAATGCTTGACGAACCAGGCGCCCAACTCGCCCATGGTGAGACCATGGCGCATCGGAATAGGACCGGCACCGACAAAGCTTTCCCAACCGGAGCGCAAGGCCAAACCTTCGACAGGACGGCCTGCCGGATTGGGGCGATCCAGAACCCAGACGCTTTTGCCATGCCTGGCGGCGGCTTCCAGCATATACAGCAGCGTGGTGACGAAGGTGTAGATGCGGCAGCCGAGATCCTGCAGATCGATCAGGATGACATCGAAACTCGCCATCATGGTGCCGGTCAGCCGTCGCACTGTGCCGTAAAGGCTGAAGACCGGGATGTGATGCACCGGATCTTCGAAATCAGGGCTCTCCACCATGTTGTCCTGCTTGTCGCCGCGCAGACCATGCTGCGGCCCGAAAGCGGCCGACAACTTCACATCGCCCAAAGCGGCTAGCGCATCGAGCGAATGGGTGAGCTCGGCGGTGAGGGAAGCTGGATGTGCCAACAGCGCAACGCGCTTGCCATGCAGCGGCTGGCGTAAGGCCGGATCGGAGACGAGGCGGTCGATACCGAATTTCATGGGGTCACCGTCAAGGCAAAGGCGTCAGGATGATGGAAGTCCGGTTTTGCCGGTGCGTGCTGCAAGGCCCAATAGCTGATGGTGCCGCCGGTTTCTTCGATTACGGCGGAGAGGCCAAGCTTCCAGGCTTTAGCGACCAGCGGTAGATGTGCGAGCTGCACATGGATGTGCATTTCGAAATGGTTCGACTGAGTGCGCCTTTCGAAGGCGGGCGCTGCGATGTTTTCGGCGGGATGGCGGCCTTCGCGATAACCGCTCAAAGCATAAGCCTGCCAATCCTCTGTCGGCGCGAAATTGAATTCGAGATAAGCCTCACCGCCATCCGGCTTCAGAAACGCTTCAAAGCAGCTGTGCTGCCACAGCTCGTCTCTCCGCTGATGCGTTGGCGGGTTTGAAGGTGACGGCACCAGCCGTTGCGGGTCACCGCTGATCTCGTAGCGCAGCAGTAGATTGCCGCAGGTTTCGCGCGCGACCATCACGCGCACAGCCGAAATGGCTTTTGCCGGAGTGTCGGGATGGCAGGTGAGTGTATGCATGTCTTTCTATAGCCGCGCCGGTTGGCCCGCATCTTCCCGGGCATCGAAACTGGCGCGAGCGGCATCAATTTCCGGAACATGTGTCAATGCCCAGGTGCCTAGCGCCATCACCGGCTCGCAAAGGGAGCGGCCGAGAGCGGTAAGCTCGTAATCCACGCGGGGCGGAACCACCGGATACACGGTCCGCTTGATAAGCCCATCCCGCTCAAGTCCTCGTAGGCATATCGTAAGCATCCGTTGCGAAATTCCGCCGATTTCTCGCTTGAGATCCGAGAATCTACGCGTTCCGCGGGAGAGCATCATAATAATCAACACGCTCCACTTATCGCCAATCCTTGACAGGACTTGGCTGACCTTTGGACAGTCGGCCGAATGCACGACCGCGTCCTCCATAGTTACATTGAGATTACTGAGTTTCATGAAAGTGCCTTCTTGCGGCAGGGTCTTTCCAAGTTACATAAGGTGCCTCGGTTACAATTCTATACCAAGGAGCCTGCGTTATGAACCTGCTGCATGTGGATTCCAGCATTTTGGGCGGCAATTCGGTCAGCCGCCAGATTACTGCCGCCGCGGTGGCCCGCCTGAAAGCCATCATTCCAGGCCTGCATCTCTCGTATGAGGATTTGGCAGCCGCACCGCTCGGTCATCTTTCTGCGGCCCATTTGGCGGCGGCGCAGGGCGTGAATCCGGAAACCCCGGCGCTCGAAGCCGATCTGGCCCATGGCCAGAAGGCGCTGGAAGACTTCCTTGCTGCCGATATCGTGGTGGTCGGGGCGCCGATGTACAATTTTTCGGTCCCCTCGCAGCTCAAGGCCTGGATCGACCGGCTTTCGGTTGCCGGCAAGACGTTCCGCTACACGGAAAAAGGGCCAGAAGGATTGGCTGGCGGCAAAAAACTGATCATCGTCTCCTCGCGCGGTGGTTTTTACGGCGAAGGCGCGCCGGCAGCCGTTTTGGAGCATCAGGATAGCTATTTGCGCGCCTTGTTCGGCTTTCTCGGCATCACAGACATCACGGTCATCCATGCGGAAGGCGTGAACATCGGGCCGGAGCAACGCCAGCGCGCCATTGACGCCGCGTTGCACGAGGCCGGGTTGTTGAATGTGGCCCGCACGGCGGCGCCTTCTTTGCAGCCTGCCATCTAAACGCCCTGGGGCAGACCTCTCTCTTGGGGGAGAGGTCGCTTTTGGCGAAGATACCTTTTGGTAACCACGATCCCCGCCTTCAATGGTTGTATGTGCCATTTCTTGGCGCAACCGAAAGATGCGTCGACCCGTTTACTTCTATTTCGTTGCTGAGGCGCAGAATGGGGGTAATCGCAGGGGTCTTTTACATGAGTTCGTTCGGCATATCGGGGGAAACCCTCGCCTCGGAACTAGAGGGCGCGCGTCGCGTAATCGAGAGCCATTTCCTCTCGGCAGGCGAAAGTCTGACCCAGTCGATGAACGGCATCGATACACTTATCGCCTCGCTAGAGAACCTCGTCAAAGCGCTGGACGATAAGGCGGTTGCTGCTTCGACTGCAGACATGCGTGTGGCTGCGGATACGCTGCTTGGGCTGGCGGACAATCATCGCGTCCGCAAGGATGCCATGGCCCGTCTCGGCCGCCATCGCGATGACCTGGCCAAGCATGTCGGCGATATGCACGCCAGCCTCGCTTATATGCGGGCCTTCACGGTCAACATTAAGATCGTTTCCGCAGGGATCGCACAGGCAGGCTCGACGTTTGAATCCTTTGCCCAGGAAATCTCCGACTGCATCGAAAGCGGCCGTATTCAGCTGCAGGACGTGGAAGGTGAAATCGTTGGTCTGAATGGCGGTCTTGCGGCGGCTTCCGCCGAAAGTGCACGGCTGGGTTCACAGCTGAGCACGCTTTTGCCCGCCTTGCCCAACCAGCTCAGTGACAGCGCCGGATTGATGGCGCAGCATTACGGTCAGGTGCATGAGATCGCAGGCGAGGTGGCCACGATCGCCCGCAATATCCACAAACGGGTCGTGCGTGTGCTGCAGGCTTTGCAGATCGGCGATATGACGCGTCAGCGCGTAGAGCACGTTCAATCGGGGCTCAAGAAAATTGCAGCGCGCGGGGATCGCCGGCTGACCGCGCTGGGTCACGCTCTTCTGGAGCGCCAGCTTCAGGCCACCAAAGAAGAATTCGACCGGGAAGTGGGAGAAATCGAAAAGGCTATGGCCGATATGGCGGCCCATTCCCGTGAGTTGCTGAAACTGCGCGACATGGCTTATGGCTGCTGCAGCCAGAAGGGTGCCGGTTTTCTTGATGAGCTGCTCAAGCGTATCGAGGACGCGTCGGTTCTGGTGGGAGAGATCGAAGGAGCGGACTCTTCGGCCTTGAAGACGGGCCGAGAAACTGCCGCCGCTGCCGAGCAGCTCTGCACCCGCATCAGCGCCATTCAGTCGCTCAAGAATGATGTACAGTACATGGCGCTCAATACCACCATCAAATGCGCCCAGATTGGCGAGGCGGCACGTCCCTTAAGCGTTATCGCCATCGAGCTGCGCGATCACGGCCGCCATCTTGAAGAAGCTGCCGCCGCGGGACTGGCGGAGCTTGACGAGCTTACGTCTGCCGCCGGAGCGCTGACGACGGTGAGAGACCGTGCTAGCGGACTTGGGGCGACCGAGGCCTTAGGGATTGCGTCCCGATTGCTCCAGGAAGGGCGCCAGCGCGCGGCCAATGAGATTGATGTGCTGGTATCGAAAGGCGAGGAAGTCCTTTCCATTCTCGATCAATCGGTGGAGCGTTTGGCTTTCAAGGCCGAAATTGGCGGCACTTTGAGTGAGGTGGCGGACGAATTGTCGTCGCTGGCCGCTTCCAGTCCCGATGATGCCAGGGAGTTGCGGGTCCAGCTGACGGAGATTCTCTCCAGTATCCATGCCCTTTACACGATGAAGCAGGAACGGGCTGTGCACCAGGATTTCGTGGCTTGGCTGGGGCTTGATCTGTCGACACCGGAAGTGCATGCGCCAGCTGCTGCCGTAGCTTGATCCGCTTCTTATAATTCAGCGAGCCGCCGCCCGCAGCATTTCCTGGGCAATGTTCTGCAAGGGAACGATGCGGTCAACACAGTCGCGCGCGATTGCTTCCTTTGGCATGCCGAAGACGATCGAGGTCGCTTCGTCCTGGGCGATGGTGTAAGCCCCCGCCTGTTTCATTTCTTCGAGGCCACGCGCACCATCATCACCCATGCCGGTCATGATCACGCCGACGGCATTCGATCCGGCTGACTGTGCCGCAGAGCGGAAGAGGACATCCACGGAGGGGCGGTGGCGGGAGACAAGCGGTCCCTGTTTGACCGACACATAATAACGAGCGCCGCTGCGTTCCAGTAGGGTGTGGTAATTGCCGGGGGCGATCAAAACGCGCCCGCGCAGCACGGTGTCGCCATCGGCGGCTTCTTTGACTTCGACTTGGCAGAGACTGTCGAGCCGCTGGGCGAAAGAGGTGGTGAAACGCTCCGGCATGTGCTGCACGATGACGATGCCGGGGCAATCGGCGGGCAGAGCGGTCAGCACTTCTGTGAGAGATTGCGTGCCGCCGGTTGAGGCCCCTATACAGATGATAGTTTCTGTCGTCCGCGCCATGGCATGGCGGGATGGCGGCGGCAGCATCGCGTCGGCCGTTAGTTTTTTTTCCGGCAACAAAGATTCCGATGTTCTGTGCGGCGCACCATTCCTGCCGATTCTAGCGCGTGCCGCCGCTTTGACGATATCGCAGATTTGAAGTTTGGATTCGGTGAGCTGTTCGGCGACGCCGATCTTTGGTTTCTGAACGATGTCGACGGCGCCGGCCTCCAGAGCTTGCATCAGGGTCTGTGATCCGGTTTCGACCAGGGACGAGCACATCACCACCGGGATGGGGTGCTGAGCCATCAGTTTTTTTAAGAAGGTGATGCCGTCCATACGCGGCATTTCCACGTCCAGGGTGATTACGTCGGGCACTTCCTTCATGATCCGCCGTGCCGCGGCAAAAGGATCGCCTGCCGCTCCGATGACTTCAATAGCGGGATCTTCCTGCAGGATTGCCGTCATGGTCTGGCGAACCGTGGCGGAATCATCGACGATCAGAACGCGAACCTTCTTATGCGGCATGGCTTCACCGCCGTTGGAAAATGGTGTTGGCGACGGGATGAAGCGGCAGGCCGTCGCGGCTTACGGATTCGGAGTGTCCCAAAATCAGATATCCCCCCTCCCGCAAATGTGTGCTGAGCTTGGCCGGCACCTTCACCTGGGTCGGCTTGTCGAAATAGATTAGGACGTTGCGCAGGAAAATCACGTCAAAATCGCGTGGAACCGGAAAGCGTTCGTCCATCAAGTTCAGCCGGGCAAAGCAGATATTGGACCGCAGGACCGGTGACATGCGGACCTCATGACAAGCTGTATCGGATGAGCGCATGACATAGCGATGCAATAGATCGGCAGGCACTGGGTCGACCATCGCCTCAGGGAAGCGTCCAATCAGGGCTTTTTCCAGTGACTGCACGCAAATGTCGGTCGCCAGAACTGAATAGCTCATGCCGTGGTGTTTGTGGCAGAAATCATCCAGCAGCATGGCGATGGTGTAGGGTTCGGCGCCGATCGAGCAGGCCGCGCTCCAGACGCGAATATGGCGCTGACCTGAAGCCTGGATTCCCGGCAGGATGTGACGGCAAAGATATTCGAAATGGGCGGGCTCGCGGAAAAAATCGGTCTTGTTGGTGGTGACGGCATCGATGAGCCGGGCGATTTCTTCGTCAATCGCCGGTCCGCTGTCTTCAAACAGCGTGTTGACATAGTGATTGGGGTCTCGAAACCCTGTTGCCTGGACGCGGCGGCGCACGCGCCCTTCCAGCATGGAACGCTTGGCTTCGGTGATGTTGATGCCGCAATACTCTTTGATGAAATGAGTCAGCCGTTCGAAATTCCGCACACTGAGCGGCTCGCCGTCATTTTCATAGAAGAGGGGCATCGGCATGGAACGGCTCCCGTGATGCCGGCGGTCAGGCTGCTTGCCCCGCACTTACACTCAAAATGGCGACATCGCTGGTCGTGAGCAGGCGGGCAACATCAAACAAGACCATGAAGCCGGCCTCGCGCCGCACCACACCGGCGATGTAATCCGAGCGCCAAGGAACACCGACATCCGGCGCACCTTCGATATCGGACTCTGCAATACTCACCACCTCGAGAACGCGATCCGCCACCAAACCCAAGGACAGAATGCGATCCGGCAGGGGGACGTCCAAGACGAGTACGCGGGTGACCGGCGTCGGCTCTTTTTTCGGAAGTCCAAGCTTTGTCCGCAAATCGATCAGCGGCGTGCCGCGGCCGCGGACATCGATGAGGCCGAGCAAATAGGCCGGACCGTCGGGAATGCCGAAGGCGGGACGATAATCTAGGATTTCCCGCACCATGGCGACGGGGACGGCGAATACTTCCGCCCCCAGTCCCAAAGTCACATATTGGCCCTCCGCCGCCTTGACCATCTTACGCATACTCCTGGAAACGTTCATCGTCGGCATCCGGCCCGCCGCGAGTGAGGTCGAGCGCAAAGCCTTTTACGCGCGCCTGCTGTTCGGTGACGCTGCCGCCGGTCTTCAGGCCCGAGCGCGAGGGGCGTTCGGGCAGGCGTTTGCGCGGTGTTTGCTGCGGCTTCTCGGATATCCTGGTGTGGCCATGGGCATCGAGCCGGAAATAAGAGATTGATGATTGCAACTCTTCGGATTGGCTTGCCAGTTCGACGGAGGTGGCTGACATCTGCTCCGAAGCCGCAGCATTCTGGCGCGTGACTTTATCAAGCTGCTGGATGGCTTCGTTGATCTGGGAGGCGCCGACATCCTGTTCGCGGCAGGCGGCCGTGATCTCCGAAACGAGCTCAGCCGTTTTGCGGATATCGGGCACCAGCCTGGTCAGCATTTCGCCGGCAGCTTGCGCGGCCTTGACTGTTTCACTCGACACCGCGCTGATTTCCGAAGCGGCTGTCTGGCTGCGTTCGGCAAGCTTGCGCACTTCGGAAGCCACCACGGCAAAGCCCTTGCCATGTTCGCCGGCACGAGCCGCTTCCACTGCAGCGTTGAGCGCCAACAGATCGGTCTGGCGCGCAATTTCCTGCACGATGGTAATCTTTTCCGCGATGGTTTGCATGGCGGTGACGGCACGAGCTACCGCTTCGCCGCTAATTTCGGCATCTTTCGCCGATTGGCGCGATATCTTCTCGGTCTGGGCGGCGTTATCGGCATTCTGTTTGATGTTCGCGGCCATTTCTTCCATGGAGGCGGAAGCTTCTTCGGCCGCGGAGGCCTGTTCGGTGGCGCCTTGGCTCACCTGTTCGGCGGCCGAGGATAGTTCCTGGCTGCCGGAGGCGACGTTCTCCGAGGCGTTGCTGGCATTGGCCACCACATCGCGGAGCTTGTCCACCATGCGTTCCAATGCGCTGCCTAGCGTGTCTTTTTCCGACAGAGGTTTGGGCTGTACCGTCAGGTCGCCTTCGGCAATCTTATCCGCGATGGCGGCGGTGTTGCGCAGGTTCTTGGTCATGGTATCGACCGCGGTGGCGACATCCTTGATTTCGTCATTGCTGCTGACTTCGATGGACTGGCTGAGATCGCCAATGGCGACAGAATCGACCAGCTTGGTCACCTTCTTCAGGCCGGTTGCGATCATCAACATGATCCAGGCAGCGGCCCCAATAGCAATGATGAGGGCCGATGCCGTGGCAACAACAAGAACCGTGCTGGTGCTGTGATAATCCTTGCCGGCTTTCTCGACCGCTTCGGTCATCAGGTTCCGCGCCCGCTGGACGCGCTCGTCTGCGGCGTTGAGCAAGGCAAGATTGGGTTGATAGAGAGCACCGAGTGAAATCTCTTTCGCCTCGTTCTTCTTTCCGGCCAGGGCCAATTCACGCAGTTTGGTATCGAGCGGCTTGATCGTTTCCCAGGTCCGCTGCATTTCGGCGTAGATGGGTTTTCCCTGAGTGCCGCCGATTTCATATCCGCGAGCCAAGAAACCATCCATTTTGCTGCGCAGTTCGGAGATGCTGTCATCGTATTTTTGCTGCAGCTTCGGGTCGTCGGAAAGAATGATGTTTTTTTCAGCCCGGACGATTTCCAGCAAATTGTTGCGCACGTCGCGTGCGACTTGGAGCTTTTCAACCGGTCCATTGATGAGATCGACGAAGTTTTGATTCATCGAACTCACACCATTGATGCCGAAACCCGCAGCAACCAGCATCAAAACAATAATCGTGCCGAATGCCAAACCGAGTTTGAGCTTGATCGTGAAGCGCATGTCGGATCCCCTTAAAGGCTCAGTGTTGGGTGGAAGACGGCCCCTGGCCGCAGGTTGCAAAAATACGGATGAGGTTTGGAACCACGATGAAATCGCCGTTCCGTTTGGCAAGGCAGCGGATAAAGTCCTGGCGCCAGCGCGTGCCGATCCGCGGTGCCGCTTCCGTGGCGGTGCGGTTGAGGGTGGTCACCTCATGAACCTTGTCGGCCTTGAGGCCGATGAGGCAGGCCTCGCCATTACAAGCTATTTCAATGACGATAAACCGGCTGTCGAGCGTGATGCCTTTCTGGGCTAGATCGAAGGCGAGATGGAGGTCGGCAACGGGAATGACGCTGCCGCGGAAATTGATCACGCTGCCCGCGATAGGAGTGCTGCCGGGAACAGTCGTTTCCGGCAGAAAATCAAGGATTTCACAGACGAGATTGGCCTCGAGCGCAAAGGTTTCGCCGCTCAAATCGAAGGTCAAAACCTTCACCTGACCGTCTTCCCAAGCAATACCGGTTTCATCGAGCATTGGATCAGACGGCCGCACGCAGCCGCTCCTCCTGTTGTTGACCGGCCGCCACCAGATGCGGCACATCGAGGATGAGAGCGACACCGCCGTCGCCGAGGATGGTGGCGCCGGAGAAGGTCTCGATACCGGCGTGGAAACGTGACAGCGGTTTGATTACCGTCTGATGATCGCCGAGGATCTGATCAACCACCAAGCCGACACGGTCAGAACCGGTCGAGACCACGACAATCTTCTGATAGCGGTCGGGTTGGGTGGCGGTGGCGAATAGCTCCCGCAGACGGATGAACGGCACGAGCTGGTCGCGCAGGGTAAGGAAGCAGCGGCCTTGCGAGCGCAGATCCTGCTCGGTCGAGAGTTCCACGCATTCCTCAACGGAGGAGAGCGGGATGACATAACGGCCTTGGCCCACGCGGACCAGGAGCCCGTCGATGATCGCGAGTGTGAGCGGGATGCGCAACGCCACCTGTGAGCCCTTGCCGGACGTCGTGGTCATGTCGATGGTGCCGCGTAAGCCTTCGATGGTGCGCTTGACGACATCCATGCCGACACCGCGGCCGGAAATGCTCGTGACCTTTTCTGCGGTGGAAAAGCCGGGCTGAAAGAGAAATTGTAGAATCTCGTTTTCGCTCAGCACAGCTCCAGGCGCGACAAGCCCGTTTTTTTCCGCCTTGGCCCGCACCCGTTCGACATCGATGCCGCGTCCGTCATCACTCACGGTGATGATAACTTCGGCCCCCGCCTGACGGGCTGAGAGCGTCACATGGCCGATCTCCGGCTTGCCGGCGGTACCGCGTTCGGCGGGACATTCCAGGCCATGGTCGGCTGCATTACGGATGAGATGGATGAGGGGATCGGCGAGACGCTCGATGACCGTCTTGTCGAGTTCGGTAGTCTCACCGGAGGTGTGGAATTCGATGGCCTTGCCGGTTTCACGGGCCAAATCGTGGATTAATCGCCGGAAGCGTCCAAATAGCTGCGAGATGGGCACCATGCGCACGCTCATCATGGAATCGCGCAGCTCGGATGCCAGGCGCTCGATTTCTTCGGCCACAGATTGCAAATTGACGTCGCTGAGCGTGGCGCAGACCTGTTTCAGCCGGGACTGGGCGATGACGAGTTCCCCGACGCGATTCATCAGCTCATCCAGCCGCTCCGCCGGTACGCGCACGGTTTCGCCGGTCGCGGTTTTGGTTTCCGCAGGCGCATTGGCAGGTTTGCCGTTGGCCGGTATTGGCAGGGCGGGAGCAGCTTCTGGGGCCGGGGGAGGGCTCACAATGGAAACCAAGCCGGGATCAACGCCTTCAATGGAGAGGCTGGCGTCGTCAGCCACAAAAATGAAGACATCCTCGATAGCACTCTTGGGGTGGCGCGTTTTGAGAACGATCTTCCAGCCGAGATAACAATCGGCGGGGTTGAGGGTTTCGAGCGGCGGAATGTCTTCGGTGATCGGCGTGATTTTGCAATCGCCCAAAGCCCGCAATTCGTCGAGCAATGGCAGCGGGCGTGTGCCGTTGACAAGAGCATCGCGTACCAGACGGAAAGTGATCAGCCAAGTGCGTTCCGGATCTGGTGCCGGAGCGGTTCTGGAGCTAGCACCGGTCATAGCTTTGTCTAGGGCGGCCAGAAGATGTTTGTCTTCTCCTTTCGCCACGTCGCGGCTTTCGGCCAGTGCACGCAGGTGATCTTCGGTCGCCAGCACGGCCGCGATCAATTCCGGCGTGACCGGCACTTCGCCTTTGCGCACGCGATCGAAGGCGGATTCACAATGATGGGCGAACTCGGCGAGAGCATCGAAGCCGAACATCGCGCCCGATCCCTTCAGCGTGTGCATGGCCCGGAAGACCTGGGCGACGAGATCTTTGTTGGCAGGGCAGCGTTCGAGATCGAGCAGGCTTTGCTCGATCTGATCAAGCAGTTCCTGGGCTTCGACGCGAAATACCTGGACGGGATCGTTGGTGCTCATTTCGCCAGCACCTTGGTGACGATGCGGCAGAGCTGTTCGGAGTCGAAGGGCTTCGTCACCCAACCGGTTGCCCCCGCGGCCTTAGCCTCCTGCTTGAGACCGGCATCGGATTCAGTGGTGAGGAACAGGATCGGCACGCCCGCGTAGGCCGGCAGTGTGCGCATCTTCCGGATCATCGACAGGCCATCCATGTTTGGCATGTTGAGGTCGGTGATGACGAGTTCGTATTTGCCATTCTGCGCCTTGTTCAAGCCCTCGGCGCCATCACAAGCTTCGCTGACGCTGTGGCCCTGGCCGCTGAGGGCGATCTTCACCGTTTGGCGAATTGAGGCGGAGTCATCGACAATCAAAATAGAGTTCATGGCGCGGTCACCTCGTTGGTCCAGAACGCGATGTCGGATGGCGATGAGAGAAAGCCGCCCCGCACCAGCAGGCTTGAGAGCGCCTCAGGTAAGGGTTGGATGAGTGTGATGGTTTTGCCGTCGCGCTGGGCGGTGCGACGCGCGGACTGCAGCAACTGCACAAGAGAAAGATCGGCTTCGTTGATTTGGCGTGTATCGATTGCCAAATTCGAAGCTTGGCCGTAGCCCTCGAGCAATTTTAGGTAGTGCTCGTGGACGGTGCGAACGGTTAATTCGCTGCGCAATTCAAGCGTGCAAGCTCTGGTGCTGCCAGCGGCCATGTGCGTAAAATCCCTTAAGCAGAAGGGTGTGAAAACCTTCTGTTATGGGGATTTATCGGCCTGCAGACTTAATTCGCGGTAAAGTAACTACACGCGCTACGTACAATTAGCGGTCACAACTGACGCACTCGTGTTAGTACCTATGACTAGGTAATAATCAACCCTAGGGCTTGAGGCGCAGCTTTTGCGTGTGACGGCAATGAGATAGCGGCTCACATCACCGCGCCAATATGCCAAGGCACGAATTCCATGTCGCCATAGCCGAGTTCTTCGCTCTTAGATTTTTTTCCGGAAGCGACAGCCAGCATGTAATCGAGGATTTCGGCACCTTTCTCTTTCACGCTCGCTTCACCCGTGGCGATGGTGCCGCAATTGATGTCCATATCGTCCGGCATCTTCTTGAACACTTCGCTGTTGGTCGCGAGCTTGATAGAGGGGCTGGGCTTGCAGCCATAAGCGGAGCCGCGGCCGGTGGTAAAGGCGATCATGGTAGCGCCGGAGGCGACTTGTCCTGTTGCCGAACAGGGATCGAAGCCGGGGCTGTCCATGAACACCAGGCCGTGCTTCTTCACCGGCTCGGCATATTCGATCACATCAACCAGCGGCGACGTGCCAGCCTTGGCCACAGCGCCCAGTGATTTTTCCAGAATGGTGGTGAGGCCGCCCGCTTTGTTGCCGGGCGAGGGGTTGTTGTTCATTTCCATGTTGTGGATGGCGGTATAATTCTCCCACCATTTGATCCGCTCACGAAGCTTTTCCACGAGTTCAGGATTTTCGGCGCGGGCATAAAGAAGATGCTCGGCCCCATAAATTTCCGGCGTTTCCGAAAGAATGACCGTGCCGCCCATGGAGACGAGGCGGTCGGAAGCATTACCAAGGGCCGGATTGGCCGTGACACCTGACCAGCCATCGGAGCCGCCGCATTGCAGGCCGATCACGAGTTCGCTCGCGGGCTGCTCTGTGCGTTCTGCGCGATTGGCTACCGGCAGCATGGTTTTCAGTTTGTCGAGACCTTCGGCGATAGCGCGTTTTGTGCCACCGGTGTCTTGAATGGTGAAAGACTGAAAATGCTCGGATTCTGTAAGTCCATACTCCTGTTTGAACCGGGCGAGCTGGATCACCTCGCAACCCAAACCGACCAGCAATACGGCCGCAAAATTGGGATTGGCCGCCGTGCCCCAGAGCGTGCGGGAGAGCAGATCAAAGCCTTCGCCTTTCACCGGCATGCCGCAGCCGGTCGAATGCACGATGGGAACGATGCCATCCACATTCGGATAGGCATCGAGCAGGCCGCTGCGTTCTGCTTCCAAAGCAATGTATTTGGCCACCGAGGCCGAGCAGTTCACGCTGGTCAGAACAGCGATGTAATTGCGGGTGGCGACGCGCCCATCGGCACGCTTGTAGCCCATGAAGCTGCGCATGGCCTCGCTGCGCAGGAATTTAGGAGCCGCACCGGCACCTTCGCGCAGGTCGGAGAAGGCGAGGTTATGGACATGAACATGGGCGCCTGGCGGAATATCTTCGCTGGCCACGCCGATCACCTGGCCGTATTTGCGCACCGGCTCGCCCTTCTTGATAGCCTGGGTCGCCACCTTATGCCCGAAAGGAATGACGTTCTTCGTCGTGATGCCTTCACCACCGAGAGCGGTGCCGGCAGCGAGCTGGACCACGGCCACCACGACATTGTCGTGCGGGTTGAGGCGGATGACGGCGATTGCGTCCGCTTTGTTGTCGGTGGTCATGGCTCACTCCAGAAAAATCAGGGCTTAGGCGCCGCGGGCAAATCGGTGCCCGATGTTCCACAAATTGAAGCAAAAACGCGGTCACGCCAAGTCTTGGCATGCAAGCCCTGATGCCGCGAGACAGCGCTGTCCTGGAGATTACCAGCCTGTTATGCCTCAGGCTACCGGATACCTTTGGTATTCAGATACTCGCCGAGAAGCTGGTCCTCGGTGCGGATGTGCTCAATGAGCCAATCGCGGAAAAACGCCATCACGGTGGCCGCCAAGGCCTCCCGGTCAAGGCCTCCATCCTGAATGATGTCCTGAAATTGCTTGATTTGCTGTTTCAGCCGGTTATGCGCTTCGACATGGCGGCAGGTGCCGCCGTAAGCCGATAGCCGCATATATTCTTCTTCATGGCTGAAGTGCTCTTCTGCATAACGCGCCAGGCGCTGCACCACATGGCGCAGGCAGGTTTCGTGCTCACGCCTTTCGATGGCATCATGCAGCCGGTTGGCCAATTCCACCGCCACGCGATGTTCGGCGTCGAAAATAGCAACGCCCATTCCGTCCAAATGTGTCCAGGTGATGAAGCTCACGTGCTAATCCCTGTTTTGGGCAGGTGCAAATGCGGGTTGCAAAAGCTTATGGGCTGTCGCGCCTTTGTGCACTGCGGCACTCCGTCTACGGAAGAATACGAGGGTATTCCTGCCAAATGATTGCCTCATTTACGGCCGTTCGGCCCGCTGGGTTGCGACTTTCTCGCGCATGGGGAATAAAGCGGCGCCTGCAGGAAACGGGAAACTGAATGGCGATTACCGATCCTTACGAAACCTATTGCCGCGAGCGGATGGAAGCGCGCCTGTTGCGCCGGCTGCAGGATTCGGAGCCGCAGGCCCATGGTTTGGTGCGGCGGAATGGCCGCAGCTTGGTCAATCTGGCCGGCAATGATTATCTCGGGCTCAGCCGCCATCCGGCGTTGATCGCGGCGGCAGCGGAGGCGGCAAGGGATTTCGGTGCGGGTTCCACAGCCTCGCGGCTTGTCACCGGCAACTTGCCAGCTTACGCCCGGATCGAAGCGTGCCTCGCCGCCGGAAAGGGCAAAGAGGCGGCGCTGTTACTGGCCAGCGGCTATCAGACCAATCTTACCGTTATCGCCGCGCTGGCCGACAAAGCGGTTCTCAAAAGACCGGTCACCATCGCCGCCGACCGGCTGGTGCATCATTCCATTTTACAAGGAGCGCTGTTGTCGGGCGCCAAGCTATCCCGCTTCCAGCACAATGATTACGATCATCTCGAAAGCATTCTGAAGCGTGAGAAAGACAGCTTCGTGTTGATCGTCAGCGAAAGCGTTTTCGGCATGGATGGAGACCGCGCCGATCTCGAAACCTTGGGCGCGCTCGCCGCCCACTATGGCGCCATGTTCTATGTCGATGAAGCCCATGCCACCGGTGTGTTCGGCCTCAACGGCTTCGGTTTGGCTGCTGATTGCAAGCTTGTCGATGTCGCGATGGGCACCTTCGGCAAGGCGCTGGGCAGTTTTGGCTCCTATATCGCGTGTTCCGCAGCCCTGGGCGAATATCTGGTGCAGCGTTGCGGCGGGCTGATTTATTCAACCGCCATGCCGCCGGCGGTTTTGGGCAGTATTGCGGCTGCGCTGGATCTTCTACCAACACTCTATGTAGAGCGCGCACATGTGTTGTCGCTTGCCGAGATGGTGCGTGCGTCCTTACGGGCGCAAGGCTGGGATTGCGGCGCTTCCACCACCCAGATCGTGCCCGTGATCGTGGGCAATGAAGAAGCCGTATTGCAGCTCGCAGCACAGCTGGAAGAGAAGGGCTTTCTTGCCGCCGCCATCCGCCCGCCGACGGTGCCTGTGGGAACGGCCCGTTTGCGCCTTTCGCTGAGTGCTGCACATCGCCGTGAGGATATCGCGTACTTTCTGGACGTGATGGCTGTTGAGGCAAAGCGGTTCGCGGGCGTTTCATGAGGCTGGTCTTTGTCCATGGCTGGGGTTTCGATGCCACCTTCTGGGATGGTCTATCGGCCGCTCTGCCGGATTTCCCGCAAGCGCGTGTCGAATTGGGTTTTCTGGGACAGGTCCCAGCTTGGCCGGACTTTCAGCCGGATGATGTTTTGATCGGCCACTCGCTCGGATTTCTTTGGGGTGTGCAACAATACCGTTTGTGGCGAGCGGCTATCGCGATCAATGGTTTTGCCTGCTTTGCCGGCGGAACAGGTGCTTGCGTGGCACTGGCGGTGCTACGGGCTATGCGCGTCAGCCTTGCGCGCGATCCGAAAAAGACCTTGGAAAATTTCTATCGCTCTTTCGGTCATGCCGCGGAACTCGCCGGCATTGATGTCGCGCGCCTGATGGAAGGGCTTTTGCTTCTCGAAGCCAGTCTTGTGGAATGTCCCGCTGGTTCGAGGTTAATTCTCGCATCGCGCAAGGACCGGCTGGTGCCGCCCGCGGCCAGCGAGCATCTAGCAACAGTGCTGAACAACGCGCCGATCCGCTGGCAGGAAGAGGGCGAACACCTGCTGCCGCTGACACAAAGCTTGTGGTGTGCCGAAGCCATACGGGCATTTCTCTCATGACCTCTGCCATCATTGCTTCTTTTGACGGTGCATCGCGAAGCTATGACGGTGCGGCGGACATCCAGAGCATTGTTGCCGAGCATATGCTTGCGGATGTGGCGCAATTTGCACCACGCAGTATTCTCGATATCGGTTGCGGCACCGGTCTATTGACGGCGCTAGCGCATCAGCGCTGGCCCGAAGCCGCCATTACGGCGGTCGATGCTTCACCGGCCATGCTGGACATGGCGCGCGCCAAGGTGCCATCTGCCCGCTTCGTAAGAGCTGACGCTGCAAAGCTTGATCTTGGCGAACGATTCGACCTCGTGTTCTCCAGCATGGTGTTGCATTGGCTGTCCGAGCCGCAGAAGGTTTTCGCGCAATGGCAGAGATTGGCGGCCGCAAACGGGATGCTACGGGTTGCGCTGCCGGTGGCCGATAGTCTTGCCGAATGGAAGAGGTTTTGCGGCCAGCATGGTGTTGCCAGCCGTCTGTGGCGCTTTCCGGACCGTCCGGTGTTTGATGCACCCGGTCCTACGCGGCAGCACACCCTCGTTTATGCTTCCGCGCGAGAATTTCTGCACAGCATGAAGCGCACGGGTGCGGCCATTTCCGATCCTAATTCTGCCGGAACAACCCCTGTGGTTTTGCGCAAGCTGTTGCACCACGCTCCGAAGCCGTTTCCGGCAACCTTCGCTATCGCTTATTTGCGCATGCCCTGAAAACAAAACGGGCCCGCATTGCTGCGAGCCCGCTTCGATTAGGAATTAGAAGCCGCTTACCACCAGGTCGCGTAAAGTGCGATCAGGATGGCGATGATGGCGCCAGAGGCGATCTTGAAGGAGGTCGTGGTCGAGTAATCGACATTGGTCACGTCCACCGTCACGTTTTCCGGCTTGGGCTTCTGTAGCAGCGAGGCGATAATCGCGAAAACTGTGCAGATCAGGAAGATATAACCCATGCGGTTCATGAAGGGCACGTTGCCCATGTCCCGCAGCAAGCCCGCCACTTGCGGATTGCTGTCGAAGGCCGGTGCCAGGCTGCCAGCGAACTTGTAAAGCACTGACAATGCCACCGAGCCCACTGCGGCCACGATAGCACCCGCTTCGGTTGCCCGCTTCCAGAACAGGCCGAGCAGGAAGATCACCGTGATGCCCGGGGTGAAGAAGCCCGAGAACTCCTGGATATACTGGAAGGCCTGATCGAAGCCACCGAGCAAGGGCTTGGCCACCAGCACAGCAATGATCAAGGCCGTGATGGCGGTGAGACGGCCGGTGATGACCAGCTTCTTCTCGCTGGCGGTTTTGTTGAAGGTCTTGAACACGTCCATTGTGAAGATGGTGGCGATCGAGTTCACCTTCGAGCCCAGCGAGGCGATGATCGCTGCGATGAGCGCCGCAAACACGATGCCGAGAAGGCCCGGCGGCAACAAGGTCATCAGCGTCGGATAGGCCTGGTCGTTCTTGATGCCCGGCGCGATAATGATGGCGGCGATACCCGGCACCACCACCAGAAGCGGAATGAGCAGCTTGAGGAAGGCCGCCAGCACGATGCCTTTCTGGGCTTCGTGGATCGACTTGGCCGCCAAACCACGCTGGATGATGTACTGATTGAAACCCCAATAAGAAAGGTTGGCCACCCACATGCCGCCAAGGATGACGGAAAGGCCCGGCAGATCCTTATAGAAGGGATTATCGGGGTGCAGAATCATGTGGAAGTGGTTGTCCGGCACCTTGTGCAGCAGCATTTGGAAGCCGTGAATCGCACCCAAGAAGCTGACATCGCCGGAAACATGGGTTAGCGAAATGAACACGATCACCATGCCGCCCAACACCAGCATCGAAACCTGAACCACGTCCGTCAAGGCGATGGCCTTGAGACCGCCATAAAGCGCATAAGCACCGGTGAAGGCGGCGAGGATCAAGATGGATTGGTCTTGCGTCAGGCCGGTCACGGTCGAAAAGGCGGTAGCACCGAGCCAAAGGATCGAGGTCAGGTTCACGAAGACGTAAAGGGCGAGCCAGAAGATCGCCATCACGAACTGGATGTTCGGTCCATACCGGCGCTTCAAGAACTCCGGCATGGTGTAGATTTCGTTCTTCAGGAACACCGGCAGGAAGAAGACGCCGACGATCAACAGTGTCAGTGCCGCCATCCATTCGTAAGAGGCGATGGCGAGGCCGATGGCATAGCCGGAGCCCGACATGCCGATGATCTGCTCGGCCGAGATGTTGGCGGCGATCAAGGAGGTGCCGATGGCCCACCAGGGCAGGGCGCGGCTGGCCAGGAAGTAATCCTTGCTATCCTTCTGATGGCCTTTCTTTTCGCGGCTGACGAGTTGCGCCAGCACGAAGATGAAAAGAAAATAGAGACAGACGACCGCAATATCGGTCGGCTGAAGATTATGATGGATCATAGATCTCTTCCCCCTTGGGCCAGGCGCGCTGACCTCGTTCTGTTGTCGGTGCGGGCTGGGTGCCGCGCATTTATATGATAAAACAGTATCGTCCCGCCCCGGAACACGCAAGCTGGCAACAAGCGTGGCATGGCGTCCATGCGGGTGCCACCCTTAATCCTGTCACAAAGCCACTCAGGGCCGGTCCCAACGGTGGGCGCGTAAGGCGGCAACAAGCTCTGCTGGCAACGGACCCTTGTCCGAATAGGACAAGTTGGCATCCACATGCTCAGATTTGCGCATGCCGACGATCAAGGTCGACACCGCCGGCTCGCTCAGGATGAAACGCAGCGCCATTTCCGGCAGGCTCATGCCCTCAGGCAGAAGCTTTTTCAGCGCCTCAATGCGCGGAATGGTTTTGGCAAGATTCTCAGGGCTGAAATAGCGCGCGCGCCAGTCGGTTTCGGGGAAGTGCGTCTCCAGCGTCAGTTTGCCACCAAGGCTGCCTTCATCCAGCGGCACACGTGCGATCACGCCAACATTGTGTTTACGGCAGGCGGGGAAAAGCTCGTCCTCAGGTGCTTGATCGAAGATGTTGTAAATGACTTGAACGCTTTCGATGAGCCCGGTCTCGATGGCTGCAAGGCCGTTGGCGGGCTGCCAGCGATTCAGGCTGAGCCCAAAGGCTTTTATGATACCGGTTTCCTTCAGTTCGAGGACGGTTTCTTGCCATTCGGCTTCCTTGGCCCAAACATCTTCCCAGACATGGAATTGCAAGAGATCAACGGGGCGGCCGAAGGCGGTTTTGATCTTCTCGGCATATGCGATCACATGTGCGCGAGGGAAAATCGCGTGTAAGGCGTTTTGGGGGCTGCTCGGCCATTTGAAATCGGCGGGTGGAATCTTCGATGCCAACACCAAGGGTTTGCCGGGGAATTCACGGGCAACTTCGCCGATCAGCTTGTCGCTGCGGCCATCACCATAAACAAAGGCGCTATCATAAAAGCTACAGCCGCCTGTGATGGAGCGGCGCAGGGCCGCTTTGCTGGCATCGTCATCGGAACCGCTCCAACTGCCCATGCCCCAGAGGCCGTGGCCAATATCGCTAACATGAAAACCGGATTTGCCGAGCGGGCGGTATTTCATAGGAATTTCTCTCGCTGATCGTCTAAGGGGTTTAGCACTGTCTGTGGCCGATGGGCGCGGCTCGTCTGCTTGACTTGTATTGGCGATTTATATGATAAATACTGCCATCTGGTGACGCCCGAAGGAACAGCCAAAAAGACGCGCACGAGAAGCGCGTTGGCCCCGATGACGTTCCTAGAGTTGACGCCTTAAGAAGGATAGGCGCTGTTAGCGCACACATAACAACAGGCCGTAGGTGATGGCAGGTCAGGATCAGCATAGTTCAGCTTCGCAGGAGCGCCCAGTGACGTTCCGCATGCCCGATGGGCGTGACTTCCATCTCTACGGCGCATTTGAAGGCACGCCGGCTTGGCCATGGCTTGAAGGCAGCACTGATCGCTCGTTCTCGCACCGGCGCTGGCATGCGCTCAGGCGGGAATGGGTGGTGTATTCCGCCCATCGCCAGAGCCGCACCTACAAGCCGCCAGCAGATTTCTGTCCTTTCTGTCCGATGGCGCCGGAAGGCGAGATTCCGCTGAAAGATTTCTCGATTGCGGTGTTCGACAATAAATTCTCGTCACTGCAGAAGGACGCGCCCAAGCCGCAGCCGATTCCCGGCCTTGATCTGCCGGTGGACAGTGCAGTCGGCAATTGCGAGGTGATCGTCTATTCCTCCAACCACAAGGCCTCATTAGCTTCGCTGCCGCTGGAGCGCCGCGAGCTTCTGGTGCGCGCTTGGGGCGACCGCATCCGGGCCTTGAAAGAATTGCCCGAAGTGCAGGTGGTGATGCCGTTCGAGAACCGCGGTGAAGAGGCAGGCGTAACGCTGCATCATCCCCACGGCCAGATTTACGCATTCTCATTCCTGCCGCCAATCATTGGCGCCATGGCGCAGTCCTTCAAGGAAGGCTACGACCTCCCGAAGCTGACGACGCTGCCGCAATATGTGGTTGCCGATGCGCCGGGCGCCTCGCTGCTGGTGCCGCCGTTCACGCGTTTTCCTTACGAGCTTTGGATCGTTCCCAAGCGTTTCCGTCCCGATCCCGCTTCGCTGTCGCCCGACGAAGTGCGCGATGTGGCGACGCTGCTGGCCCGGGCCGCCAATACGCTCGACACCTTTTTCGGTCGCGTCACACCTTATGTGATGCTGGTCTATGCAGCGCCCAAAGGGCTCGAAGACGTGTTTCCTTTCCATATCCAGTTCCAACCGCTTTTGCGCACGCCGACCAAGATGAAATTCGTGGCGGGTGTCGAAGTTGGAGCCGGTTCGTTCCTTGTTGATGTCCTGCCGGAAACGGCGGCGCAGAATCTGCGTAATGTCGAGGTCAAGTCATGACAACCTTCACCGCCAAAGCGCCGGCGCGCGCCAATATCATCGGCGAGCACACCGATTATGCCCCCAATGGCGGGCATGTGTTGCCGACACCGCTGCCGTTCTACACCACGGTGACGCTTGAGCCTTCCGCCACAGAGGGCCGTTTCTCTTTTGTCAGCGAGCGGTTTGCGGGGCAGGTCGAAGAGCGCAGCATCGATGAGCCGGCCCGCGGCGGCCATTGGACCGATTACATCCTCGGTGTGCTGCGTGTCTGTTCGGCCAAGGTGACCATTCCCGGCCTGAAGATTTCAGTGAAATCGGATGTACCGATCGGTTGCGGCATTTCCAGTTCGGCGGCGCTCTGTGTGGCGGTGGCTCGTGCCGTCAAAGCCATGACCGGCGCGGCTTGGAATGATGTCGAGATCGCACTGATCGCTTATGAAGCCGAGCACGACTATGTCGGCGTGCCTTGCGGGAAGATGGACCAGTTCGCCTCGTCAGTCGGCCGCCCGGGGCAAGCCCTGCTGCTCAATACGCGCACGCTGGAATTCCGCAACGTGCCGATCCCGACCGATGTGGCGCTGATGCTGGTCGATAGCGGCAAGCGTCACGATCTTGCCAAAGGCGATAGCTACAAGAAGCGTATAGACCGCATGAACGAATGCATCGAGGCGCGCGACAAGCTCGGTGTCAACGTGCTGGCCGAACTCGGCTATGCGGACCTGCCGCGTCTGTCCGCGCTGCGCGAGGTTGTGGCCAAGCGCGCCCATCATGTCATCACCGAGAACCTGCGGGTGCTCGAAATGGTCGAAGCTCTGGAGAAGGGCGATAAGGAACGCCAGGCCGAATTGATCGCGGCGAGCCATATCTCCCAGCGCGACGATTTCGAATGTTCGATCCCCGAGATCGATTCCCTTGTGGAATCGTCCTGGCGCTTTGGTGTGCGTGCTGCCCGTTTGTGCGGCGGCGGTTTCGGCGGTGCGATTATCGCGCTGGTGCCGAACGATAAGGTGGATGCCTGGTGGGATTTCGTGGCAAAAGAAAATCCGAATGCGGGCCTGATCTCCACCTACGCGCTCGCCAAGGGGAAAAATGAATACGCAGCCTGAAACCATCCTGGTCTCCGGCGGTGCCGGGTATATCGGCAGCCACGTTGTCTACGCGCTGAAGCAAGCAGGCTTTAAGACCGTTGTGGTCGACAGCCTGGTCAAAGGCAATCTCTGGGCGGCCGAGAAGGCCGATTCTTTCCGTAAGGGCGACATTGGCGATGCCGCTTTCATTGCGGCCGTCTGTGACGAATTCAAGCCGGTGGCCGCGCTGCATTTCGCGGCCTTCATCGAGGTTGGCGAGTCCGTCCAGAAACCGCAGATGTATTTCGAGAACAACCGCGACAAAGCGGCGGTGTTCTTCCGTACCTTGGCGGAAAAGGGCGTTGGCAAGGTCGTGTTCTCAAGCACGGCGGCGACCTATGGCGAGCCGGAAGAAGTCCCCATCCGCGAGACGACAGCAACCAAGCCGATCAATCCCTATGGCCAGTCCAAGCTGGAAGCCGAAGAGGCCATGCGGGCCATCACAGGGCTGCGCTCGGTGGCTTTGCGTTATTTCAATGTCGCGGGTGCGGCACCGGAAGCCGGCTTGGGCGAGACCCATTATCCCGAAACCCATCTGCTGCCGCGCCTGGTGCTGCCGCTGATCGATGCCCCAGCCGATATTCAAGCAGGCTTGGGCCTCCATGCCGGTTTCAAGCTCTTCGGCACCGATTACGCCACACGCGACGGCACGGCGGTGCGCGATTACATCCATGTGCTGGATCTCGCCGATGCCCATGTTCTGGCGCTGCGCTACCTCTTGAATGGCGGCGAGACCAATATCTTCAATCTCGGCAGTGGCGAGGGTTTTTCGGTCACAGAGATCGTCACAGCCGCCCGCAAGGTGCTCAACCGTCCGGATTTCGAGCCAGGAGTGGCGCCACGGCGTGCCGGTGATCCGGCGACCTTGGTTGCGGATTCGGCCAAGGCGCGGTCAGTGCTTGGCTGGTCTCCCAATCGCGGGATAGAGGCCATGATCGCGTCGGCGGCGGCATGGCATAAGACCGATACTTACCTTAAGACAATCCGGCAGAAGATCGGCTGATCCTTTTAAGGGGGACGCATGGCACTGACACGGCGCGACGCGATCAAAGCTGGCGCGGCATTGACGGCTGCCGCCAGCAGCGCTCCTCATGCGGAAGCCCGATCCGCTGCGGCAGGTGCAGCCGCTGCAAAAGAAACCCATGCCGAACCGCGTGTGCGCGAAACCTTTCTGCTCGATTTCGGCTGGCGTTTTCATTTCGGCCATGCCTGCGATCCGGCCAAGGATTTCGATTTTGGTGCGGAGCAGGACAGCTTTGCCAAAGCCGGTCATGGCGTAGCGACGGCGGCCGAAGCCGATTTCAAGGACGAAGATTGGAGGGCTGTGAACCTACCGCATGATTGGGCGGTAGAATTGCCTTTCGTGCCCAGCACCAATCCGCCGACGGACCCCAAGAAAGATGATCCGCGCGCTGCCCATGGCTTCAAGCCTGTGGGGCGGGACTATCCCGAAACCAGCGTGGGCTGGTATCGCAAGAGCTTCAGCCTGCCAGCTTCCGATCTCGGCAAGCGCCTCACTCTGCAATTCGATGGCGTCTTCCGGCAGGCGACGGTGATCTTCAACGGTTATATCGTTGCCACCAACGCCAGTGGTTATCGCTCCTTCACCGTGGACGTCACCGATTTCGCCAATTATGGCGGCAAGAACGTGTTGGTGGTACGGGCTGATGCCAGCTTGGGCGAGGGCTGGTTCTATGAAGGAGCAGGCATCTATCGCCATGTCTGGCTGCTCAAACAGGCGCCGCTGCACATTGCGCCTTGGGGTGTTTGGGCGAAGACTGCTCTTTCCGGCAAGACCGCGGCGGTGACACTCACCACTGATCTCATCAACGAAGGCCTGGCCGCGAAGGCTCGCGTGGTATCCACCATCACGGAGCCGGATGGGCGCGTGGCGGCAACGCTGAAGTCGCCGGAACTGTCGCTGCAGGCAGGCGAGAAGCGGACGGTGACACAGTTCGTGTCTCTGCATCAGCCCAAACTGTGGTCGCCCGATGCGCCTGCACTTTACCGCGTGCACAGCCAAATCGAGGTGCAAGGCAAGAATATCGATGATGCCGTCACGCGCTTTGGTGTGCGTTCCTTCCATTTCGATGCGGAAAAGGGTTTCTTCCTCAACGGCAAGTCGCTCAAGCTGAAGGGCACTTGCAACCATCAAGACCATGCTGGTGTGGGCTCGGCCATTCCTGATGCCTTGCAGGACTGGCGGATCAAGAAGCTGAAGGAATTCGGCTCCAACGCCTATCGTTCCTCGCACAATCCGGCGACGCCGGAACTGCTCGATGCTTGTGACCGGCTCGGCATGCTGGTGATCGATGAGACGCGGCGGATGTCGTCGGATGAGGAAAGCATGGCTGATCTGGCGGCCATGATCCGGCGTGACCGCAATCATCCCAGCATCATTCTGTGGTCCATCGGCAATGAGGAGCCGCAACAAGGTACCGAACGCGGTGCCCGTATTGCTTTCACCATGCGCCGGCTCTGCAATGAACTCGATCCTACCCGGCCCATAACCGCAGCCATCGACAATCCTGAAGCCTGGGGTAAAGGCATCGGTCCGGTGTTGGATGTGGTGGGTGCCAATTATCGCACTCCCAAGCTGCCCGATTTCCATCAGCGCATGCCCAAAGTTCCGCTGATCGGCACGGAAACAGGCAGCACGGTCAGCACTCGCGGTGTCTATGTGCGCGATCCGGCTAGCGGTTATTGCGCCGCCTATGACACCGAGGCGCCATGGTGGGCTTCCACCGCCGAAGCCTGGATGGCCGTTGCCATGCCGAATCCGTTCATCGCTGGCGGCTTTGTCTGGACCGGGTTCGATTATCGCGGGGAGCCCACTCCCTTCAATCGCTGGCCCAACGTCTCCTCGCAATTCGGCATCCTGGATAGCTGCGGGTTTCCCAAGGACAACACCTTCTATTACAAAGCCTGGTGGGGCTTCGAGCCGGTGCTGCATCTCTTTCCACATTGGAATTGGATGGCCGGGCAGAAGGTCAATGTCTGGTGCCACGCCAATCTCGATACGGTCGAGTTGTTCTTGAACGGCGCCAGTCTCGGTGTGCGCAAGGTCGAGCCTTACAGCCATGTCGAATGGGATGTGATTTTCAAGCCGGGCAAGCTGGAAGCACGCGGGTATAAGAACGGCCAGCTCGTGCTTACGGCACTGCGCGAAACGGCTGGCACGCCAGCCCAACTCCGCCTTTCTTGCGACCGCACTGCGCTCAAAGGCGACCGTGCCGATGCGGCCATGGTCGCGGCGGAAGTTCTCGATGCTCAAGGCCGTCTGGTCTCTGATGCCAACAATCTCGTCAGCTTCAAGGTGCGGGGTGCTGGGACGTTGATCGGTGTCGGCAATGGTGATCCGCGCAGCCATGAAGCGGACAAGGCAGACATGCGCGCCGCCTTCAACGGGCTTTGCGCCGCTGTGGTGCAGGCTGCTTGGGGCTCGGGCGAATTACGCATCGAGGCCACTTCGCCAAATCTGCAATCTGCGGTTCTGTCGATCCCCGTCGATCCGGTCCAGCCGCACCCGTCATTGTAATGGGGCGGTGAGGTTATAGTCGAAGCTGGCGCCGGAAGTGGGGATGGTCTCCGTCGCAAACCCATTCACCAGCTTGTCGCCGGTTATCAGCTTGGCGTGGAGCTGCAGATTGTCGAAGACCTGGAAGCGGATGGTCTTGCCCGGCATCATGGTGGTGGTGAAGCTTCCATTTTCCGGCAGGTGTACAGCGATGTCCTTAGCGCCGAGGAAATCACCCCAGAGGTAAAAGGCTTCGCCGGGTTTCGGCTTCAAGCCGGTGAAGTGGAACTGTACCGTTACCGGATGCTGGTAGACCGCTTTGCTGTAATCGATGCCGGGCAGGGTGTTGCCATCGAAATCGAACAGAGTGGCGTTTTCCCAATTAGAGCCCTGGCCCCAGCGGGTCGAGCATTTGGTGGAAAGCCAGTCCGGCGCCCAATAGACAAGGCCTTTGCCGCCATTGGCGATGATGGTTTGCGTCAGATCGGTGAGGTACTTCTTCTGTCCGTCCTTGCTGACGAGGTAGCCGGAAAGCGCCGAATCCGAGCCCAGCAGATTGGGCGAATTGTCGGCCCATTTGTCGGTCCAGGCATAGGCGGTTTCGACCACCACGATGTCGGTCTTGGGATACCGGTAGCGCAGGCGGTTGATGGTGCCGCCGAGGCCGTTGAGATTGTATTTCGACCATTTGGAATAATAGCTCATGCCGATGATATCGAAATCGGTCACGCCCGCGGCGGTGGCGGCGGCAAACCAGGGCTCGACGTTTTCCGGCTGGGCGATGTGCAGCATGATCTTGACGCGCGGATCGCTGTCGCGCACGGCCTTGATGCCGGCATTGAGAAGCTTGGCATTGCGCCCCCAATCAATCGGCGCCTTGGTGGCGGCGGGCATCATCACCTCGCCATTGGTTTCGTTACCGACCTGAACCATATCCGGCATGAGGCCTTCCTTGCCGAGCGCGGCCAAGGTGTCATGCGTATATTGATAAACCGTCTTGGCAAGCTCATCGGGGCTTTTACCGGCCCAGGCAGCTGGAATGATCTGTTTTTCGCCATCGGCCCAGTCGTCGGAATAATGAAAGTCCAGCAGGACTTGCAGGCCTTGTGCCTTGGCGCGGGCGATAGAGCGTTTGACGTCCGCCAGCGTGCTGTATTGGGTCCAAGTGGGATTCACCCAGAGCCGCAGCCGCACCAGGTTGGTGCCGTGGTTCTTAAAGATGGCATAAACATCCTTTGGCATACCGCCGTCGCGGTAAACCGCACCGCAATCATCCATCTCATTGGTGAAGGAAAGATCGGCACCGAAGACGAAATCCCCGGCGCGGGCGGGAAGGCTCAGCAGCAGCAAAAGCGCAGCAGCAACGGCAGTCCGCATGGTTTTCTCCCGTTCATTTCACGATGGAATAGTCGAGCACGGTGTCGCTGGCCCCCACGGCGGCGCTCACCACGCCGTCATGCACATTATTGCCGGCAATCAGCGGCGCTCGCATTGCCGCATCAGCGAATACCTGGAAACGCAAAGGCGTGCCTGGCATCAGCGTGGTGCGGTAGACGAGGACGCCGCCCTCCGGTGTCAGCGGGAAGGAAGTGCCGTCGGGATCGCCAAAGAAATCGCCCCACAGCCGGAAGCTCTGACCAGCCCCCTTGGCCGTCGTGTGGAAGCGGAAGGTTACGGTCACCGGCCGCTGATAATAGGTGGCACGCATGTGGTCGATGGCGGGAAGCACTGTACCGGTGTTGTCGAAGAAGGTCATAGCGGTCCAGTCGATATCGTGACGGGCACCCTTTTTGCACAATTGCGGCACCCAATCGGGTGCCCAGGTGAAGACGCCGATGCCGCCATTGGCGATCACCGTCTGGCCGAGGGCGATGAGGAAGTCCTTCTGGCCTTGCGGCGTCACCGGAAAGCCCGGCGTGGCGTTGTCGCCGGCGAGTGCTGCGGCAGCAGGATCTATTTTGTTCGTGTACGGATAAGCGGTCTCTACCACAAGCACATCCTTGCCGGGATAGGTGTTGCGCAAGAGGTTGATGGTGCGCCCGAGGCCGTGCAGCGAATTGGTCGACCATTTAGGATAATAGCTGATGCCGATCATGTCAAAATCGGTCACCCCTGCCTTGGCCGCTGCGGCATACCAGGGCAAATTGTTCTCGGGCTGGGCGATCTGGATCATCACCTTAGGCGTGGTGCCGGCCTTTTTGCCGGCGTCGCGAATGGCGCGGATAGCGGCGTTCAGCAACAGGGCATTGCGCTGCCAATTGATGGCACCGGTTTTCCACGGGCCTTTGTCGAGGATCTCGTGGTTGATCTCGTTGCCGGGCTGCACCATATCCGGCATCACGCCGGCGGCGCTCAGCGCCATCAGCGTGTCGTAGGTGTAGTGATAGACGACATCGGTGAGTTTGTTCGGATCGGTGATACCGGCCCAGGCTGCGGGGATGATCTGCTTGCCGCCGTCGGCCCACCAGTCGGAATAATGGAAATCGAGCAGGGTCTTCATTCCCAGTGCCCTGGCGCGCTTCAGGCTGCGCGTCACGTCGGCAGGCGTCGAATAGCGGGTAGGATTGCCGTCCGTCCAGATTCGCACCCGTGCAACATTGGCGCCGTGTGCCTGGAACAAGACGTAGAGATCGGTGGGCTTACCCGCCTCGCGGTAAACCACGCCGCAATCGTCCATCTCATTGGCGAAAGACAGATCGGCTCCGAATAGGAGAGGTTCGGCGGCGCTGGCAGCTCCGACGAAGGCGGCGCAAAAACCAGCGCTGAAAAGCGCAGAACGCAAAACACGCATCGGTCTTCTCCCTGAATATGTCCGTTGTTCTTACTGGATGCCGGATTGTGGAAATTTATATGATAATTGTGAAGCCTTCAATTTTTCCTGCTTACGAAGGCACAAAAAATAACGGCGCCGATGAGGGCGCCGTTGGAAGGGATGGAGAGCTTTTTTGTATTGCGAGCTTGCGGAAGCCCTGCCGCAGGAGGCTTACATCTTGTACGAGACTTCAAGCATGAACATGCGTCCGAATGTGCTGTAGGTCGCCAGATCATTCGGGTCGTTGGAGCCGCGTAGCGCGTCGGCCCCATGACGGCCGCCGGAGAAGCGCGATACCTGATCTGTCAGGTTGAGGGCTTCGAAGCGGGCACCGATGTGATCGTTCCACTGGTAGGAAGCGTTGAAATCGATCTGAGTTTCTGGGTCAATGGTATCGAGCTGACCTTCCGCCCAACCCGGGATCATTGTGAAGGACGAATGGTACTTCATGGACACCCGGGCTTCGAACGGGCCCTTGTTATACCATAGGTCAAACTCATCCGAATTGTGGGCAAGGCCAGCCATCGAGTACGGATTGAGTGCCGGCTGGAACTCTTTGATGTTGGAATCCGCGAAGGAGGCGTTTGTATAGACGCCGAAATCGCTAAGGAAGCCAGGCAAGAAATAGAAGCGGGTTTGGAATACAAGCTCGACACCATAGACGTCGCCGCCTTTGCCATTAACTGGCGCAGTGATGTTATAGTTTTGGCCATTGAAATTCATCGCAGTGATGCCACTGCCGATGTAGTTCATGACGTGCTTGTAGTAGGTGGCAGCCGACGCCATCGACTCTTCGTGGAAGTACCATTCATAAGAAAGATCGACGTTATCGGCCCGGAACGGCTTCAGATGAGGATTACCGCCACTCCCGCCCGGAGGCTGGCTGCCCAGCGTTGAGGAGGTCAAGGTATAGCCCGTGTTCAACGTGTCGAGCGGCGGCCGTGAAATCGACATCGAAGCGCCGAAGCGCAACATCTGGTCGTCGGTTGTATGGTAGTTGGCGTAAATGCTCGGCAGCGCATCAGTGTAGTGATTACCGGTTTTGACAGCTGAGAATGTATACGGCCAGGGCGCTGTGTTGACTTGCCAACCGGTGCTGACGGTTTTGAGGTCTTCGACGCGTACGCCGATGCCGCCGTGCATGGCTTTGCCGGCGATTTCGGTTTCGAACTCGGCCTTTACATAACCGGCTAGGCTGGTTTCCTGGACCTTCCAGTCGAGGATCTGATCTTTAAATCCATTGGCTGGTGTCGCGCCATTCACGTAATAGGTCGTCCAGCTGGAGGTGCCCAAATAAGGGTTTCCTGCCGTGCCACCCAACTCTGCCGGAAGCGTGTTGGCCATATTTTTATACAGCAGGCCCGAGAGCGTCTTCCAGTTACCCCACAGCATATTGGGGGCGCCGAAATCCTCGATGCTGAAGCTCTCCAGATCTGAAGCGGGAACTGTTACGCTCGGCATAAAGATCGAGTAATCCCATTTGTGGTGGGTCTTGGCGCGCTGCGACCAGCGACCGCCTGCTTCAATTGAAGTAATGAACGAACCTTCGAATGCGCGCGAAACACTACCCGCAACAGCAGAGATGTGGTCGCGTGTTTGTTCGGGGCCTTCTTCGAGGCAATGGTTGCACCAATCTGAGCCATAACTCGTATAAGGCAATGAACCTTGCGAGTAGAGGGTGTTGTTGTTGGCAGGGATGGATGGGTCAGATGTCGTCGTTACATACGGTCGTGTCCCTTGTAACATGTTGTAGCCGCTGCCGCTCACCCACTGCTCGGGGGTCTGAATGTCCAGCCACTGATTGTTACGCCAAGCTTCTGAGTGAGACAGATCCAGTGTGGCTTGCCACGGCCCGGACGTGTAGACGAGGTTCAGACCTCCCGTCAGGAGAGTCTGGCGCTGCGTATAGTGGCCGAAGTTATTTTGAACCGAGATGTAAGCGTTGGGCAGGTTAGCCGTCACGACATGGCCCATGCTGTCCACTTTGAACGAGGCGCCGTTTGCAACATAATAAGCGGCTGCACCGCCGGTTGGTGCGACACCCGGAACGCCATTGTTGCCGTAGTAGTAGTTGGAATTTTGGCAGGCTTGATAGATCGCCGCGCCGAGGCTGGAGTCGCATGCCACCCAGTTGCCCGCGTTCCAAACACTGCCTTCGTAGTCGTACCATTGCTGCAGCTGGTTCTCCATAATGGAGTAGGAAGACCACAGGCCGTCGGCCTTGATGACAAGATTGTTGTTGACGCGCCACTCTGCAGCACCGGCCAAGCCGTAACGATCCTGCTGGATCAGATCAGCTTCTGATTGAGCACCCCAAGGCGCTGGGTTGCCGCCTGTTAGGCCAGTTGCACCATTCGGCATGGTGATAACTTTGGTCGGATCCTTGCCAGTCAGGTTTGCCGGATCGCCCCACAGCGTATCGGGCTGATTGGTATTTTCGGTCCAGAACAGAAGATTGGTGTAGCCGTTCTTTTGGCGTTGTGCGCTGGCCGCCAGCGAGAAGGCGAAGTTGTCGCTGACGTGGTAGTTGAAGCCAATGCTGCCGCGGAAGCCGACCGGATCGTAGTGAGGCAGCTTGTCTCCCTCGGTATTGTATGAAGGTCCGAGGCGCACCTGCAGGGTCGGGCCGTTGTATTCGAGCGGCGCTTGGGTGTGGATGTCGATGGTCGCAGCGATGCCGCCTGCGATCAGGGCTGCGTCCTGGGTCTTATAGACCTGCGCACCGGAGAGAATTTCCGAAGGATAGGATTCATAACGAACGTTCTGAGTCGGCTCCGATGAAGCGACTTCACGTCCATTGACCAAGCCAAATACGAAGCGTGGGCCGAGGCCGCGGATCGCGACTTGGCTGGCGTTGCCGCGGTCGCGCTGAGTGTTGACACCTGGCAGGCGATTAAGTTCTTCGCCGATGGTGATGTCCGGCAACTGACCGATATCTTTGGTTGAGATATTCTCAGTAATCAGCGCAGCTTTCTGTTTCATATCCAGCGAGTCGCGCAAGCTGGTGCGGAAACCGGTCACTGTGACCGTTTCTAGAGACTCTTGCGCCAGAGCAGGCATGATGAATGCGGCTAAGCTGACGCCGCACAAAAATGTACGATGTAATGAAGTCACGATAAGCCCTCCCGTTATGGTCCTTTTTTGGCCCTAATTGTTAAGTCAGATTTATATTATAAATAAGGGCGGCGTCAACGAAATGTCGCAGCAGTCTCAAAATCCGGAGAAGGGTGTCACCATAGAGCAACTCATAAACAAGCATGGCGGAACGGTAAGCGCTGACATGATTTCATCGTGGAGGTCCGGACATTTGCTGTTTTGCCTTGGCCTGAGGGGGATATTAGAAAGCACCGACGCGATGGCCCGGACTTGCCGGCGGGCTCTTGAAGGCATCAATTTGTAGGGTCGCCGCCAGCGACTGGGTCTATGCAGCCGATTGATAGAATTAGGGTCGGCAACACGCTCGGGGAATGCGTGTTGTGGGATGATGCGGAAGCCGCGTTGTGGTGGACCGACATCGATGGGCGCATGCTTTTCCGCTTTGACTGGTCAACCGGTACGATACGGCGCACTGCAACGCCGGAACGCCTGGCGAGCTTCGGCTTTATTGCCGGACAAACCGAATTCGTGGCCGCATTCGATTGCGGTTTTGCGCTTTTTAATCCCGATACAGGCCAATGCTCGCCGCCCATTACGCCGCCGGGCCTCAAGCGAGGCATGCGGATGAATGATGGGCGGGTAGATCGCCAAGGGCGCTTCTGGTCCGGGGCAATGGTGATGAATCCGGCAGAGCCGCCGCTCGCCCAGCTCTATGCGATCCAAGGCGGTGTGCTGCGTTCGCATCTCGAAGGCTTGGCCATTTCGAACGGCATCTGCTGGAGCCCGGACAGCCGGTATTTCTATTTTGCCGATTCCCGGCGCGGTCTCATCTGGCGTTACGCTTTTGATGCGGTGGAAGGCATGCTTGGCCAGCGGGAGGTTTTTGCCCGGGTAGACGGGGCCGAGCCAGATGGGGCGTGCATGGATAGCGACGGTTGTCTGTGGAGCGCCCATTGGGGCGGTAGCCGGGTCGTCCGCTACAGCCCTGATGGCCGTGTCGATCAGGTGCTGGAAGTCCCCGTCCGGCAGCCGAGTTGTGTGGCGTTTGGCGGGCCGAATCTCGACGTGCTGCTGGTGACCTCCGCGCGGCTCGGCCTTATGGACCCTGAAACTGGCGCGGGCGATGTTCTTGTGTACAATGTAAAAGCCCAGGGACTGCCAGAAAGTCGTTTCAGAATCGACAGTTGGCCAGGCATTCAGGGGGACGAAGCGTGGCGCGCAGCGATGGCCAGAACCTGACATACCGGATCGTCGAAACCCTCGGGGTCGCGATCGTCTCGGGCGTCTATTCGGTCAAGAATCCGTTCCCTATTGAGGCCGATCTCTGCAAGCAGTACGGCGCCAGCCGCAGTGTCTTGCGCGAAGCCGTGAAGATGCTGACCGCCAAGGGGCTGCTCTCGGCTCGGCCGCGGCAAGGCACCTGGGTACAGCCGGAAGAAAACTGGAATCTCCTGGACCCCGATGTTCTGCGCTGGTTGCTGGAGCGCAAAATTCCCTTTTCGGTTCTTCGCGAATTCGCCCAGGTGCGCTTGGCGGTGGAGCCCAAGGCAGCAGCTTTGGCCGCCAGAGTTGCCAGTCCTGAAGCCAAGCGGGCCATCCGGGCTGCCATCGAACAGATGGCGCAGGCCGAAAGGGATGAGGAGGATCCGCTTGTCTCTGATATCGCTTTTCATGTTGCGGTGTTGCGTGCCAGCGGCAATCGCTTCTTTGCGCAGCTCGCCGGGGTGACAGAGACCTGCCTGCGCTTTAGCATTCGCATGCAGGACCGATATAAGGGTGTGCGACGCGCCAGTGTGCCGGACCACAAGCGGATTTCGGATGCCATCCTGGCGGGGAATGCCGAAGCGGCCGAAGACGCGGCGCGGGTTCTGGTTCAGGAAGCCCTGGATTTGATCAATAAGGCGGATACGGATACGGGGTCCGAACCGCGCCAGAAGGTTCGCGGCTTGAAATAGCCTTGTGTGCACGGAGTAGCTTTTGCAGCCTGTTCGGGTCGGCATCATCGGTTTGGGAAAGATCGCGCTGGAAGAACATGTTCCAGCGCTGCAGGCCAATGACGCCTTTTCCCTGGTGGCGGCCGCCAGCACCAAGACCACCCTCTCCGGGATTCCAGTCTTTCCTTCGGCTGAGGCCATGCTCGATGCCGTTCCGAAAATCGATGCCGTTGCCGTCTGTACGCCGCCGCAAGCCCATTACGAGCCGGCCAAGCTGGCACTTTCGCGCGGCAAGCATGTGTTGCTGGAAAAGCCGCCATGTCCAACCCTCTCCGAGTTCGAGGAACTGATCGCCTTGGCCAAAGCCAAGAAGGTCACGCTGTTTCAGACTTGGCATGCGCGTGAGACCCCGGTGGTGGCGGCCGCTGCAGCATGGCTGGCGGAGCGGCAGATCACCGGCGGGCGGGTGGTATGGAAAGAGGATGTTCGCCACTGGCATCCCGGCCAGGACTGGATCTGGAGCGATGGCGGCTTCGGGGTGCTGGATGCCGGCATCAATGCTGTCTCCATCCTGACGGCTATCATTCCGGAGCCGATCACGGTGGACGCGGCGCATTTTCTCATCCCTGCCAATTCTTCGAGTCCAATTGCGGTGGCGGTGGCCTTGCGCACCGCGTCGGGCGCGGCGATCGATGCGGAATTCGATTTTCGCCATCGTGGCATCCAGGCGCGGGCGGTGGAGATCGATACCGATCGCGGCGTGCTTGATCTGGCGCGTTTCAGTACGGATCAGGGCGAGGAAACATGGGGGGAGGCTGGTTCGCAGCCGTGCGAATACGCCTCGCTCTATCGCCGATTCGCCACCCTGATTGCCGACGGCCGCTCCGATACCGATCAGCGCCCGTTGGAATTGGTGTTGGAGATTTTCCGGGTGGCTGGACGTTCCACCGTCGCTCCCTTCCGGGAATAGACGCGTTCACACCGCCATATTAACAAATGCCAATGCCTGGCGTTTTGGCGGGTCCATGCTTGCAATGCATCAGTTTGAGCTTATGGGACTGGTCCGCAGTCCGAACAAGCTGTCTTGCGCGTGACATGGCGATGCTACAAAGCGCCGGTATGTCTGGCCACGCGTTATGGTCTGCGCCTGTCATGTTGAAAACCGAGAGATGCCTCATGGCGAAGTTAGTCGTGCGCTGGATTTTGGCCTCCGCATTTTTTGCAGCTGTACCTGCAGCCGCAGAAACCGAAACGTGGTCCCTCCACGCGCAGACGACTTTTGTCGAGCAGTTTCATCCGGGATTCCGTTCGCTTTATCGCGGCCCCAACAGCATGGATCCCGCGGCTCGCGGCAATGAAACTTTCGACGCCACCATATTTGCCGGGGTGCGCCTGTGGGAGGGCGGCGAACTTTATGCCAACCCCGAAATTGATCAGGGCTTCGGACTCAGCAACACGCTGGGTGTGGCGGGTTATGTCAGCGGCGAGGCCTATAAGGTTGGCAAGGCTGTCCCTTATGGCCGTTTGCAGCGGCTGTTTTTCCGCCAGACCTTCGATCTCGGCGGGGAAAGCGAAAACGTCGATGCCGGGCCCAACCAGCTGGCCAGTACGCGCAGCCATGACAATCTGGTGCTGACCTTCGGCAAGTTCTCGGTAGGCGATGTCTTTGACGGCAATGCCTATGCTCATGATCAGCGCGCCGACTTTCTCAACTGGTCGATCATCGACAGCGGCGCTTTCGATTATGCCGCCGATGCTTGGGGCTATACCTATGGCGCCACAGCCGAATTGAGCCAAGGCCGCTGGACCTTCCGCGCCGGACTGTTCGATCTTTCCCGCGTGCCCAACACCACGCAATTGCAACGTGGTTTGGCGCAGTTCGAGATCGTCGGCGAAGTAGAGGAGCGCCATACGCTTTTGGGGGCGCCCGGCAAACTGAAGCTGCTCGGCTTTCTTAATCGCGGCCGCATGGGCGATTACAATGAAGCGGTAGCGGTCGGAGCGCCGCCTAAGATGGATACAGTCCGCAAATATGCCTCGCGCCCGGGCGTTGCGCTCAATCTCGAACAGCAGATTTCCGATGATGTGGGGTTGTTCTCACGGCTAAGCTGGAATGACGGCAGCAAGGAAGCTTACGAGTTCAGTGAGATCAACCGGTCGATTGCGCTCGGTCTCTCGCTCAAAGGTGCGGGTTGGGGCCGTCCCTCCGATGTCATTGGTGTGGCGGGTGTGGTCAATGGGATATCTGCGGCGGCGCAGCGTTATTTGGCGGCCGGTGGTATGGGCATCCTGATTGGTGATGGCAGTCTGGTGCATTACGGCAGCGAAGACATCCTCGAAGCCTATTATTCCGCCGCGCTGACAGATTGGCTGACGGCCAGTGCCGATTACCAGTTCGTCGCAAACCCAGCCTACAACCGGGATCGTGGCCCGATTTCGGTTCTGGGCCTGCGGCTGCACGCCCAAATCTGACGCCTTAGCGTGGCCCCCAATAGGGCTCCGGCATTTCGAGGAAGCGGACCGGCACTTCGCTGACAAAGCCCTTCAGCCATTCAGCGCAATATTCCATACCCCATTGTTCCGAATTGATGTGGCCGATAACGATCAGCGCCTTCTTGCGGCCGTCCGCCACCAGATCAGCGGCGTATTCCTGCAGTTCCCATTCCCAGGTTTCCCCGACGATCAAGACGTCGTTATCGCGGTTCAACAATTCGACGCCATTGACTTTCATCGCATAGCCCCAGCTTGCCTGGACGGTCTTCGTCACCAGTGCGGGATCGCCAATGACGCGGATGGTCTTGGCATGCAGCCGGTCCACAAGATGGCGGGCGAGGGCATCCAGCGTGGCCGGTGGCAGGGTGAAGCGCTGCGGATTGTCGGCATGAACATAGGAACTCCAGCCAAGCCGCCGCATCATGCCTTCGGCGATGCCGTCGCGCGGATGCAAAGCATGCCAGTGATCGTGAAAATGGAACGTGACCAGCTTGTGTTCTTTGATGAAGGTGAGCTTGTCCTGGTAAAGCGGATCCTTCTGGACTTGCGAGACATCTTCCTGATGCGACCAGAAGGTGGGTTCGTGGGTGATGATCAGGTTCTGCCCGTTGGCGGCAGCCTGTTTCAGCATGGCAAGGGTCGCCATCATCACCGTGGCGATGCCGGTCACCGGAGTGGCGGGATCACCTGCAATGATACCATCAACGGTTTTTGCCGCCCAAGGCACGCCGATATGCGCTTTGATGCGCTCGACCACCTCTGCGGCGGTTAGTGCCGGCTTGGCATTGGCGGTGCCCGAAAAGGCAAGGCCAGCTGCTGTGGCGGTGAGCATTTTACGCCGTGACACAGGGTCCATAGTGTTTCTCCCCGGTATTTTTTCAGTCTTCGATGGCGTGATCGCGAGCGAAGCTTTCGTCGCCATAGGCGCGTTTGGCCGTCCAGTCCTCTGCTGCTGCGGTCCAGAAGGAATCCGCCGCGGGCAAGGCGAGCGGCAACAGGCTTTCCGTGGTGATGTACATGCTGCCGTTATTGCTGTAGCGGTCAGCGATCTCGGGCCGGTGGCCAGAAAAGCCGAGGGTGAGGAACCCGTCTGGCGTGAAGTTCGACGGATTGGCGAAGATGCGCTTATGCACCGCTGTCAGAGCGGCCCGTACGCGCCCTTCGCTGAGCGGCGCAGGCAAGGCTTTGCGCCACGCCAGAAGCGCCAAGGGCTGGAACACCGCGGTGCGATAGGTCGAGGAGCGGCCGTGCGGTGAGAACGCACCGTCCGGCGAAACGACGCGCTCCAGATGCTCGCCATAGCGCTGCATGCGATGCAGCGCCTGGGCGTGAAGCTCTTTGACCGGCAGGCCCAAATCGGTGTCGGTGTTGACCAGAACCTCCAGAATTTCGATCAGCATCGGATGGATGACATAGGAATTGTAGTAATCGAAATGGAAGGCCGTGCCGTCCGCATACCAGCCATCGCCCACATACCATTCGTTGATCTTCTTGATGGCGAGCATGATGCGGGCCGGATCATATTGTGCACCGACCGAGAGCAAAAACGCCTCGTTCATCGCTGCGAACAAAAGCCAATTATTGTAAGGCGGAGCCACTCGCCGCAACAGCTGCAGTTCCAGGATGATGCGGTCCTTGGTGGTTTTGTCGAGCGGTTCCCAGAGCTGTTTGCGTGCCCGGATCAGGGCATTGGAGAAATAGGCGGAATCAACCAGCGGCTGACCTTCCTTGCGCCATAAGAGATAGTCCGGGCTCTTGGGATCAACGGAATGGGCGTAACTCGCCAGCGCCCATTCCCGGAGCTTACGCCGCTCGGCGCCCTCCGTGGAACCGTCATCCGGCAAGGTCAGCCACGGCGACAAACCACTGATCAACCGTCCGAAACATTCCATATAGGTGACGCGCTTGTCGCGGCCGTCCCAGATCGGGGAGACCTCCACCGGCATGGTCTTCTGCAAGCGGCCCTGCGCCATGGCGGAGAGCACGGGGGTGGCAATCTTGGCCAGCAAACCGCACGAATATTCCCGGTCTGATGGGCCGGATGGGGCTGCGCCCGCTGTCGTGTCGGCCAAGGCCGTGCTGACCAAAGCTGCTTTCATAAAAGTGCGCCGTTCCATCGTCCCGTTCCCCGAAGATGTGATTTGAGCGCAAGCATAGCGCAATCGGGCGGGGTTGGCGGCGTCGGCGATGTCACTTCTTCGCGCGGTTCGGTAGCTTTTGAATGCCCGTGCCAAAGCAAAACCCGCAGATCGGCGGGACCTGCGGGTTCGTCATGTCTGCGGTTTTACGGGACCGGAGCGCCATTCGGCGGCGGTTCATTGCCGGGGCCATCGCGGCCTGGAGCATCAGGACCATGCCCGGCCGGTCCACGACCCATCATTGGGCCGCCCCGGTGGGCTCCTGGTGGGGGTGCCGGGCGGAAAGCCTTTTTCTGCGCATCGCTCAGCGAAGCATAAAACGCGTCCAGCGCCGGCAGTTCGGCTTTCAGGCTGTCCAGCCGTGCATGCAGGAACTTTTCCTCCTGCTTGAGCTGATCGACCAGGGACGGTTCGCCGTCCGGCGGCGGAACGGCGCATTCGGCCGCATTGGCTTCGGCGAGCTTAATCTTCTTCCAGCGCTCGAACAGCGGTCTTTGCTTGTCGCTCAGCGCCAGCTTGGTTTCCAAATAGGTCAACTCTCCGGCCGCATGGGCTTTGCGATCCTGGCACATCTCGGCCATGTGGCGTTGCATTTCTGCCTTGTCCGGCATGGGCTTGTCAGCCGGCGGCGTGGGTTGGGCGGCGGCTGCGCTGCTCAGGCAGAGCAGCGCAACTGCGAGAAATTTGGTGGTATTGGTCATGAGAACCTCTGTCGTAATGCGATGAGTATAGGCGTCTTGCGGTCAGAGGGTTTCGCCTGTCTGCATCCGGTTTGTCGTAATTTGTAAACAGCAGGCGGAAACAGGGAGCCATGAGAGCTGGCTCCCTGCTGGAGTGTCAGGCACTGAGCGAAAGGCTGCTGCTGCTGGCCGAGTTGCTAAAGTTCTCGAACAGCGACTGCATCATGTCGTAGCGGGCCTGCAGGAAGCTCGCCAGAACGTCTGACGAGGCGCTGCTGGAGCTAGTGGAGCTGCTGGTCGATGCCGTGGTAGTCGATGAGGTCGTCGAAGCGGTAGTCGACGTGGAGGCGGAGCTGCTGCTTGAGGAGCTAGCGCGGTCGTTAGGCGGCGGGCCGCCCATTCCCCCCATGCCACCACCCATACCGCCGTCTGGCGGCGGTGGCGGCATGTTGCTGGCGAGCTGATCAATGGTGATGCCCGAGGAGCTGGAACTTGTGGAGCTAGAGCTTGAGGAGCTGGTGCTCGATGCGCTGCTGGATGAGCTGCTTGACGAGGTCAGCATGCTATAGAGCTGATCGGCTTCATCGCTCGTGCCGCCGGCATTGGTGATATAAGATTCAAGTTCCGATTTGCTCACCGAGCCGTTGGAATCCGAATCCATTGCTGAGAACAGCTTGCTCAGCGGATTGTTTCCGCTGCCTGTCGCGGAAACGGAGGTGGTGGACGAGGTGGAGGAAGCGGTCGTGCTCGCCGTCGAAGCCGACGAGCTGCTCGTTTCGGACTGCTGCTGCATTTGCATCAGCACTCCCAGGATCATGCTGGACAGGCTGGGTGTCGTACTCCCCGTGAGGCCGCCATCGCTTGCCGCGGTGGTGGACTGGGTCGAACTCGAGGACGAGCTCGCCGAACTGGCGGTCGAGCTTGAGCTTGAGGTCGAGGTCGACTCCAGCCGGGATAGCAGGCTCGCCAGCATTTGGGATGCACTCCCCGACGAGCCGATACCGGCTATGGACATGGTGGTTCTCCTTTTGACTGGCCCACCAGCGATCTGCGGGTGGGCTTTTTGTCAAAAGCAGGCCATGTGCCAAGATTCCTTGCCAAAAACGGCGGAAAGCGGCGTCACACAACTGTCCGGCTTACATTCCTGAGATAAACGCTGCACATCTTGCCCCGCTAGGTAAAAGCTACCGGGGCGGCTTTTACCGTCTTTGTGTCAGGGCCCGTCATGGCCGGGGCTAGAGCCGGCCTGTAATACTCAGCGTGCCCACTTCCTGAAGCACACCATTGCTGCCCTTCACGAAATCGAAATGCAGGCCCAGAGTCCAGTCCTTGGTGGTGGCTCCCAGCGTGCCGCCTAACACAAAGCTACCTTTGGCCGGATCGGGACCCGTGACAGTGAATTCTGTGCCCGGTCCTGCGACGCTGCCGCTTTCATCAGCATAGGCGAAGGCCACTTTCAGCTTCTGCGGGTCGGTGAGGAAATCGTAACGATAGCCCGCGCGCAGTTCTGGCTGCAGCAGGAAATCGTCCATATTGATGTCATAGCGTGTATCGAGCCCGAAAAAGGCACGCAGCGATTTGGCGTAATAGGGTTTGACCTTGAGATCAAAGGCATCACCGGTGGTTGCCGTGCCTGGGTTGTTCTCTGTGTAGCCGTTCTCGCGCATCACAAGGCCGTCGAGGCTGACCGTGGGGCTCAAGGTTAGTGCGCCATAGTTCACATATGCACCGGTGCTGACGCCGCCGGAGAGCAGGGCGCCGGCATGCTTATTTTCGGCTGTGCGCGAATAATAGGTTGTGGTGGAGGAACTGGCAGTCGAAGTCACGAGCGTGATGGTTCTCTTGCCGTCGAACTGGCCATAACCGGCATCGATCTTGGAATTGAAGAACAGGCCTTGACCGCGCCAGACCGAATAGCCGGAGAGCAGGAGCCATTGCTCATGTGTTTTGGAGTTGCGCTTCAACTCGCCCACATCGCCTGCATAGTAGGTGAGGGCGCCGCCATACCAGCCGTATTTGGGCGAGCCGGAGTCAACACCCACTGAAAAACCGAAGCCGTTGTCTTTGAATCCGGCAAGTTCGCGTGTGCCGGCGCTGGTGGTGGAGCCGGTGCCCGGGTCCTTAATCATCTGGACAAATTCGTTGGCCCATACCGACGAGCCGGCCTCCGATCTTGCATACATCAGCAGGCTGCGCTGACGCGCAGCAACGGGTCCCGTCGCCTGGTCGGTAATGGAGATGGCCGAAGCGCGCGTACCGCCGGTGACATTAGGAGCGAACGCATCGTAGGCTGTCTGGGCCTCTTTGGCATTGTGAATGCCATAGATCATGGCTGCGCCCAGTGTGTCGTCGACAGCAAGCGCCGTGTTCACATAGGGGAAAAGCTGCGCCGCATAGCCGGAAATACCAAGCTCGCTCGCCGTTTTCGGTGTCACATGGAGGACCAAGGCATCGCCATTGCTCGAGGACGAGGTGACTTCCAAGTTGGCCGATTTGAACAGGTAGGGCAGTGAGCCGCCGTCGCTGACATTCTTGGTGAGAGAGGTGTTGGTGTTGGCCAGGGTGCTGGAATCGATGGTGATATTGCCGTAATTGGCTGTGATCAGGGTGAAGTCGTTTGAGCCTTGCGGAATGAAGCTCGTGTACATCAAGCCGAGGTTTGAGCCGCTGGCGAGCGTGACCGTGCCTTTCGATTTGATGACGCCGGAGGTGGTCAAATTGTTCGATACGCCGAGGGTAAGATTGCCGCTGTCGGCGACATAGACACTCGCCGCGTTCAATGCGGTGGTGTCGTTTTCCAGGATCAATGTGCCGTTCGAGGCAACGTTCACGGCAACACCCGGTCCGGAGCCCGCCGTCACCTTGCCTTCCACAATGCCATAGGCGCCGATGGTCAGCTTGTCCGCGATCGCGTTCGTACCGGTGCTTCCGTAAACGATATCGCCATAGATGCTGGCAGTGTAGGTCGAGCTTGTGCCCTGGATATCAATGACCTGATTGTCGCCGGTGCCGAAATAGATATCACCAACGATAGTAGCCGAGTTGGTGGCTGTGGCGCGTTCCTTGATGGTGACGCCGGAACCTGACGCCGTTGCCGTGTTGCCGCTGGAGAGGTCGATAGCGACCGCGAGCTGTTTATCACTATCGAGCTGCGTCACCGATGTAGAAGATGAGGTGGAAACGCCCGCTACAGCGGAAATGGTGCCAGTGTTGTAGATGGAGGTGAGGGTGCCGGAGGCATCGACGATCGCGGCGGCGTATTCGGTTAAGGTGGAGGAGGAGGAGATCTTGGTGGTCAGCGTCTTATCGGTGGTGGTAGCCGAGGCTGAGATGGTGCCGGTATTGATCAGTGAAGGAACAGACGCGTACTGGGCGATATAGAGAGCGATCGCGCTGCCTGCACCTGTGCCGGAAACCGAGGCGCTGATCTTACCGCTGCCGCCGTTGCTCGAATTCACGAAAGCGGCCTGATCCGAAGTAATCTTGTCCGACAAGGTGCTGTCGGCCCAGGTGCCGGTAATGCTGTCGAACGTGGCGTTGTCGAGATAGGTGTAGCTGCCAAGATAGATGGCTGTTGCCGTGGCGACGCCGCTCGTCTTGTTGGTGGTGGCCGTAGCGGTGACGCTGCCGGAATTGTAGAAGCCGCCGGTCAGGATCGTATGGTAGGCGGAGGAGCCGACGATATAGATGCCCTCTGCCGACGCATTGTAGTTCATCGGTTGGGCGGTGACGGTGCCGCGGTTATAGAAGCTGAAGCCGGGGTCGTAAGTGTCGTATTCGCCATCTGCCTCATAAACACCAATGGTGAGCGCGGCAGTCTGGCTGACGGAGCTGTTGAGGCTGGGGTTGATTGAGATGGCAGGCGAGGTGCCGTAGGCGGTCACAGATCCCGTTGAGGCGGAGGCGCCGGAATAGGCTGCACCGGCGATCATTACGCCATTGGTGATGTTGGCGCTGATGGCCACCGCAGTGCCGGCTTCCGGATAGGTGCTGATGGAGGTTGTGGAGGAGTAGTTCGAATCGTAGCTCGACGAATAGCCCAGGGTTTTGACGGCACCGATAATGGTCAGCGCACCGTTCTTGATGCCTGTTCCCTGAATCGACAAGCCGGTGGCACCCGCACCGATCACCGTGATCGATCCGGCTGAGCCGACCGTCAGGTTGCCGTCGATTTCACCGGCTGCGAGCAAGGCGTAGAGGCTTGAAGATGTCGTGCTGCGGATCGTTTCCTGATGCATGGTCACAGTGCCGCCGAGCACCACATCACCGGTGATCACGCTGCTGCTGGCGAAATTAAACGCAACGTTGGAGTTGTCGGTCATTGTCACGGTGGAGCTGGAGCCCATCGTCAGATCACCGACAAAATTTGCGCTGCTCGCAAGATAGAAAGCGCTGCTCGAACCGCCGCTCATGGTTATCGAGGATGAGCTGTCGAAGGTGAGATCACCTTTAAAGGTGGTGCCGCCGTCAAAATAGAATCCATAACTCGACGCGCCTTCGACGGAAATCGATCCGCCGTTGAAGATTACGTTGCCGGTATAGGTGCCCGATCCGGTCGAGCTGTCAAAATACACGGCTTTCTTGCTGCTACCGTCACCGGTCAAAACCAGAGAGGAACTCGTGTCGAAATAGATGCCTGCGCCGGTGATGGTCGAGCTGGCGGCATTGGTGAAGGAGGCGCCGCTAAGCGTGGGGCTGCTCGAGACATCAATATGGAGGCCATAGGCAGTGCTTTCGCCTGTGTTTTTCACCGCACCGTTGGAATAGACCCAATTGTCGGTGTTGATGGTGATGGCGCCGATCGAGCTTTTGCCGATCGCAACGGAATCACCGCTGTCTATGGTGATGTTGCCCGTGTTGGCCGTACCCGCGCCGCCCGAGAGCAAGGCGCCGGTTGTCAGAGCCGTCGTGGTGCTGGAACTGATTTCCGTATCCGCGAGACCGGGAGCTGTGAAAAGAGCCGCCACGGCGACCGACAATAACAGACGCTGCTTGTGCACAAAGGCCTCCTCGATTGGGGGCGGCCGGCAGGCCGGATGTTTCCGGTTCTGGCCCTGACGACCGGGCCGACATGACGGCCGGGCGGTCCGGATGCGCATCCAGACTGGTAGGTACGCCAGCGCTTGGGTCGGTTCGGGACGGGTCTATGGGGCATTGGTCGCTGAAATATCCGCGTTTTGCACCAGCTCTGTGCCAACTGTCACAGCAGACTGGTCTTGCCGGGACCGCCCGCAGCCCGACTAAGTACCTGTAGATGCTGTTATGCTTCCATGAAACCGGTGAATGGATCGTTAGCGGCAGCGAGTGGTTGCGATTTGTTGTTACAATTGGTTATCTGAAGGACAAATTGTTCATGTTTTCAGGACCTTTTCCAGTTTATGACATGTCTCAGCGGGGGTGGTGTCTGGGTCGCGGCGTGACCGCGGGTTGCTGGAGAGCCACGTATGTATAATTCGTCCTTTGGACCTCAGCGGTACTCGATTGAGACCGTCAACGGTTGCAAGATTTGCCAAGGCGCCGGTTCGGCGCTTCTCCTGATGGGAGGTGCTCTGTGATGGCACAGCAGGCCGAAACTCCAGAAGTCCCGGTAAAACCCGAGGAAGGCCATCATATTTTGCTGGTTGAGGATGAGCGCAGCGTGCGCGATCCGTTGGGCCATTATCTGCAGCGCAACGGCTTCCGGGTCACTATGGCGAGCCATGCGCTGGAGGCCCGGCACATGCTGAGCCGCTACAAATTCGATCTCGTCATCCTGGATATCATGATGCCAGGTGAGGACGGTCTCAGTCTCTGCCGCTCGATTCGCGAGAAGCTCGACATACCCACCATCCTGCTCTCGGCCAAATCGGAAGAGACCGACCGCATCATCGGCTTGGAAATGGGCGCGGATGATTATGTGGTGAAGCCGTTTGCGCCGCGCGAACTGCTTGCCCGCACCAAGGCGGTGATCCGCCGGGCCCAGTCTGTGCCGCGCTCACGCCGTCTGCCCGTGCAGAAAACCATGCTGTTCGGCAACTGGCAGCTGCGGACGGGTGCGCGCCAGCTGGTTGGGGACGACGGCGTGGTGGTGCCGCTTTCGACCGGCGAGTTCAACCTGCTGCTGGCCTTCCTGGAGCGGCCGCATATCGTGCTGTCGCGCGATCAGCTGCTGGATCTGACACAAGGGCGTGAGGCTTCGGCTTTCGATCGCAGCATCGACAATCTCATCAGCCGGGTGCGCAAGAAGATCGAGCCGGATTCCAAGAACCCGACCTACATCAAGACCGTGTGGGGCGGCGGTTACAGTTTTGTAGCCGAGGTCAGGGTCGTGTGATCAAGAATGGCCGCCTTGCCATCGCCTCCTGGAGCACCTTCGGGCAGACGGCGCTTCTGATTATCGCTGCGCTGCTGCTGGCGCAGGTGTTGGCGTTTTTCCTGGTCCGCAACATCATCGACGAATGGCAGCGTTCATATATCGAACAGCCGGTGCTTAACCGGTTTGCCGACGTGGCGCAGCAGATTTCATCGGCCCCTGTCAGCCAGCGCCGGCAGATCGCCTCGGCGATCAGCCGCTCGGATGAGCGCTTCTGGCTGACGCCGGATACTGATTTCGGTCCCTTCGGCCGCGATGGTGCACTGCAAGCGGATCTCTCTAAGGTTCTGGAGAAACGCGGCGTTCGAAGCAACGCTGTGGTGGCATTGCGAGGCGGCTTCGACCGTATTGTTGTGTTTTCCCAGCAACGGCAAGGTTTGTCCTCTGGTCCAGTGACTTTGCCTGCCCCATCGCCAGACTTGCGCCCGGATCGCGATATGGCTTTGCGCGATGAGCGGACGGGGCCGCCTCCTGTGGCTGGCCGTGTGGAGGCGTTTGAATATCCCGGCGAGCCTGGGGCTATGGTGTTCCGGGATGATCACGGCGGCAACGCGCGGCCTACTTCTTCGATATTCGGCGGGCCGCCGGATCCGAACGGTCATCATATGCGGGACCTGATCCGGCTGGCGGCCTTGATGCCGAATGGAGAATGGCTGGTGGGCCGCTTCGAGGTGATGCAATCCTTCCCGCTGTTCCTGAATCCGATCGTCCTTTCCCAGGCGGCGCTGTTCCTCATTCTTATGGCTGGCACTTTGTTCTGGGCCTCCCGTATCTCGCGGCCGCTACGCATCTTGGCGCGGGCGGCCGAAGGGCTGCAGCCCCAGGAGCAGTTCGCACCCATTGCCGTGGAAGGGCCACGCGATGTCCAGGCGGCCATCAATTCGTTCAACACCATGGCGCTGCGCGTGCGCGAATTGCTGCAGGAGAAGGACCGCATGCTCTCGGCCATTGGCCATGATCTGCGCACGCCGCTGGCTTCCTTGCGCATCCGGGCGGAAACGATCGAGCCGGAGAACGAGCGCGAGAAGATCATTGAGACACTCAATGAGATGACACAAATGGTGGATGAGATCCTGGCGCTGGCCCGGCTTGGCTACTCCACGGAAACACGCCAGCTTGTCGATCTCTCGGCGCTTGCGGATGCCGTTGTGGAGGAGTTTACCAGCCTCGGCCAGAACGCCTCTTTCCAGGAATCGCCAAAGGCCCCATTGGCCATGCAGGTCGGGCTGATGCGCCGCCTGCTGCGCAACCTCATCGATAATGCGGTGAAATACGGTCACAGGGCCCAAGTTTCGGTGCAGGTCGCCGAAGGGCGCACCGAACTTATCGTGGAAGACGAGGGGCCGGGAATTCCGGCGGAGCAGTTGGACGAGGTGTTACAGCCTTTCTCGCGCCTGGAACATTCGCGCAGCCGTCTGACTGGCGGTTCGGGATTGGGTCTGACCATTGCCGATGCTATTGCTCGCAGCCAAGGGGCGAGTTTGCTGCTGGAAAATCGCGCGGCCGGAGGCCTGAGGGCGGTCGTCCGCTGGCACACCGAGAGCTGATCAAATTTTCTTCAGCGTTGCGGCCGTTTTCCTGAACGCTTCAGCATCTGCGATGACTCGCGGCACTTTGTTTTGTCCGCCGAGTTTTCCCCGTATTTTCATCCAGGCAGCAAAGGCCCCCGGGCGCAGGAAGGCTACCGCTGGAGGGGCCATGCCGAAATTACCGGCGCGATGCTCGGCGTAATCGACATTGCGGCTGGCCAGCGCACGGTCGATGGTTTCCGCGAACAGACCAGCCTTGTCGTCCGCGATGGGGTCGGCGCCTTCGATCAGATAAAGATGATGTCCTGGTCCGTTTTCCGGAAATACCGGTCCTGCCATGAAATCTGTCACCAAGACACCGGTGAATTCCGCGGCTGTGGTCACAGCATGGTCGATTTCCTCGCCGATGAGATGTTCGCCAAAGGCGGAAAGGCCATAGGAGGTCCGTCCGGTGACAAAGAGGCGAGGCGGCGACTTCTCCACCAGACGCACGGTATCGCCTATGAGATAAGACCAGAGCCCCGCACAAGTTGTCAGCACCAGTGCATAATTCACACCGGTTTCGGCCGTCTCCAACCAATGCCGTGTGGGGTGCGGACTGGCCAATTCCTCCAAGGGCACAAATTCGAAGAACAATCCGTTATCGGTGAGCATGCGAAGCCCCTCGCCAGGACCACGATCCGCCAGAGCGATGAAACCTTCGCTAGCCGGATAGACTTCGCGCGTTTCGGCATGGCTTCCGGCCAGCAACTCGGAAAAGCGAGCGCGGTAGGGCTCGAAGGAGATTCCGCCATGCACCAGAAGTTCGAGATTCGGCCAGTAATCGGCAAGCCGGCCGGCGCTGCCGGGTCTGCGCTTTTTCAGTTCATCGAAAAACAGCAAGAGCCAGCTCGGCGTTCCTGATAGCGAGCGGATATCCTCGGCGAGCGAATGTTGGGCAAGAACGCGACTCTTTTCTTCCCAATCGGTGATCTTGGCGTCGGCGCCGGAAGGAAAATAAAATCCCTTCGCCCACCAGGGCACCTGCGCTGCGGCAATACCAGAAAGATCGCCCTCACGCACATCTGGGCCGACTGCTGTGAGCGCCGGACTGCCACCGAGCAGGAAGTTTTTTCCGCCGAGGACCTGGCTGTTCGGCCGATTGGCGATATGGTGAACGAGCAGATCAATGGCTGCGCGCCGATTGGCGTTCACCATCGCTGTTGACACCGGGATGTGCTTCGTGACGCCGCTGGAGGTGCCGGAAGAATTGGCAAAGAAGGGGATAATCCCCGGCCAAGTCAGATTTTCCAGAACGGGATAATTCCGGCCCCAGTAATCGGTCCAAAACGCATCATACCCCCGTAACGGCACGACGCGCTGATATTCCTCCACTGTGCGAATGTGGCCGAAGCCATATTCGCGGCCGAGCTGAGTGTTAGCCGCGCGCCGCAGCAGCGCCATCAGCGCTAAACGCTGGGATTGAACGTGGTTCTCGCGGGAAAGTTCCGCCACCCTGAAATCAGCATAGCGGCGCAAGAAGAAGGTGAGGTCGATCATTGCCACTGGTCAGACAAGATACCAATTCCCGTTAGTGTAGTGCGATCGCGCGACAGATGAAATCAAATGCACACTATCTTTGATCAAGATTTGCTTCTGCGCGTCAGGCAGTAGTTCGCTGTGACAGGAACGAACACTCGCTGTCCGGTTGAAAAAACGGTTTGACTATTCACACCGAAAATTTGGTTCCCCCTTGCCCAAGACGAGTAATCCGTCCTGACCCGATTGCCGGGTTTGTGACCAGTTTGGTATATTATTGACAATGTCTATAAACGTGATATAGTATATTCGTATTTGTGAGGTCCGGTTATGTCCCCACGCTTTGCCGCCCAATTTCAGCAATTGCGCTTCCTGCCTACGATCGACCAATCCCGCACGTCTCTGGATTCTCATGCGGCTCAAGTGATCGAGAGGCTGTCGCGAAGTGGTTATGAGCCCTCGAATGATGCCGAGGTGATCCGGCACCGCTATGTGGCCGCGCGCATACCACTTCTCGCCGAAGCAGAAGATGTTGCGCGGATTGTGCATGTGCAGAGCCCTGGCGGAGGCGTGCCTTCGATGATCATTCTGCATCCCCATAAGTCTTCGGAGGAGGTTCTGCGTCCGGCGCTGATGTTTTTCCACGGCGGCGGCTGGGTGCTGGGTGGGTTCGATACCTATGGACCGTTGTGCCGCCAGCTTGCAAATGCCACTGGACGTGTGGTGGTCTTCGTCGATTACCGGCTGGCGCCGGAGCATCCCTTTCCGGCAGGGCTGGAAGACGCTTGGAAAGCTCTGGAATGGGTAGCGGCCAATGCCACTTGGCTTGGGATCGACAAGGAGCGCATTGCGGTGGCGGGCGATAGTGCGGGCGGCAATCTTGCTGCCGTCACGGCACTGGCAGTGCGCGATGGTCTGCTTGAGGCCTCTGTCGAATTGCAGCTTTTGATCTATCCCTGTCTCGATTTGACAGCGAGCCAGCCTTCGCACGAGGAACTCGCCAGCGGCTATCTCCTGACCAAGGAACTGTATGCCTGGTATCGCAATCAGTATATCGGTGATTATCCGCTGCCCGCCGATTGGCATCTGTCGCCGTTGTTTGCCGAGGATGTGACCGATGTTGTGCCAGCCATCGTGCTCTATGCCGGCTTCGATCCATTGCGGGATGAAGCACTGCTTTATTGTGCGCGATTGATCGATGCCGGTGTGCCAGTTGAGCCGATCTTCTATCCTGGCCAGATCCATGGCTTCATGACTATGGGCGGAGTGATCCCTGCGGCCGCACATGCCGTGCACCGGATCGCGGATGTCATCAGCAAATGGGAGCGTGTACCAGTCTTATGCCGAGATGCAGGCGAAGGGGTACGCTCCGCGGTCTAGCGTATTTCCCGGACCGCGGCGGGCAGATGCTGAACGATAGCGTCGCTGAGCATGCTCATCTCACTTGGTTTGGGATAGCTCTTGCGCCAGACCAGACCGATGCGCCGGAAAGCCCCGTCTTCAACCGGCCGGATGGTAATGGTATCCGAAGCCTTTCCTACGGCGAGGGCGGGAAGCAGGGTGCAGCCCATACCGGCGGCTACCATCTGGCGGATGGTTTCCAGGCTGGTGGCGCGGAAATCCGGCGCTTCGCTGGCCGCGGCGGCTTGTCCACACACCGCCAGCGTCTGTTCGCGTAAGCAATGCCCGTCGGTCAACAGCAGCATGGGCTCGCTTGCCAGCACAGTGGCATCGATCGTTTTGACTTTGGCCAGCTTGTGGCCCTTGGGGCAGGCGAGAAAGAAGGGCTCGTCGAACAGCGGGCGTGTGTTGAGATCGTCCTCGGGAACTGGTAGCGCCAACAAGGCGGCATCAATGCGATGGCTTTTGAGCCGCTCTATCAGAGCACCTGTCAGATCTTCGTGCAGGATCAACCGCGCCTCTGGAAAACCTTTCTTCAGCAGCGGCAACAGCCAGGGCAGCAGATAGGGTCCCAAGGTCGGGATAATGCCAAGATGTAACGGCCCGCTCATGGGTTTGCCTTGGCCATGAGCCATGGCGATGACGGCGTCCGCCGCCGCCACGATCTCGCGCGCCTTGGCAAGAATGGGTGCGCCGGCTGGGGTCAGCTTCAGTGCCTTGCTGGTGCGCTCGAACAGTACCACGCCGAGAAAATCCTCGAGCTTCTTGAGCTGGGCGCTGAGGGTGGGCTGGGTGATATGGCAAGCCTCCGCAGCCCGGCCGAAATGGCCGCGATCGGCGAGGGCAACCAGATAACGCAGTTCCTGCAGGGTCATAGCTGGCGATAGATAGCATCTATCGTATCGATTGTAACTATCGACTGGACGGCAAGAAAAAGTTCTCTACATTTGCAGTTGCGAGCGAATTGCATATTGTTTTGGCCATGACCGTCCTGACCCACGCCATCTCTCTCACGGAACGGACCGTCCTCGATATGGGGGAGGTGCTGGCTGGCCGCCGCCGCGGTTTGCGCACCGCGCTGTTGTTCGCCGGTCCCGCGATCATTTCCTCCATCGCTTATATGGACCCCGGCAATGTTGCCACCAATATCCAGGCAGGGGCCAAATTCGGCTATGCCCTGCTGTGGGTGGTGCTGGCCGCCAATCTGGTGGCGATGCTGTTCCAATCGCTATCGGCCAAGCTGGGCATCGTTACTGGCAAGAATCTCGCGGAGCTGTCGCGCGAGCAATTCTCCAAGCCGGTGGTGATGAGCATGTGGGGTGTCAGCGAAATCGCCGCCATGGCCACCGATCTGGCGGAGTTCCTGGGTGGCGCTTTGGGCATCTCTTTGCTGTTTCACATACCGCTGCTGCTCGGCATGGCGGCCACCGGCGCCGTCACCTATGTGCTGTTGGGCTTCGAGAAGGGTGGCTTCCGGCCGATGGAAATCGCCATTGCGCTGCTGATCGCGGTGATTGGCATTTGTTATCTGGTTGAGCTGGGCATGGCACCAGTGGCTTGGGACAAAGCCATTGTGCATTCCGTGATGCCGTCTTTGCCCAATAACGAAGCTTTGACCATTGCCGTCGGCATCATTGGCGCCACGATCATGCCCCATGCCATTTATCTGCATTCCGGCTTGACCCAGTCGCGCGCACCGGCCCGCACCACACGCGAACGCGCCATGCTGCTGCGCTTCTCCAACCGCGAAGTGATCGTAGCTTTGACGGTGGCAGGGCTGATCAATATGGCGACGGTGGTGCTGGCGTCTTCAACCTTCCACAGCGGCCATTCCGACGTGGCGGAGATCCAGAGCGCCTATCACATGCTGACGCCTTTGCTGGGAACAGGTGCTGCCATAATCTTCCTGATCTCACTGATCGCCTCAGGTCTTTCATCATCAACAGTGGGCACCATGGCCGGTCAGATGATCATGCAGGGCTTCACCAGCTACCGCATTCCGGTCTGGGCGCGCCGGTTGGTGACCATGGCGCCCGCTTTCGTGATCGTGGCATTGGGCGTCGATCCGACCCGCGCTCTGGTGATCAGCCAGGTGGTGCTGTCCTTTGCCTTGCCTGTGCCGATGCTGGCCTTGGTCTGGTTCACCCGCCGCCGCGACATCATGGGCGAATTCGCCAATTCCCGCCTCACCGATGCCGCAGCGATCCTGGGCGCTGTGGTTGTCCTCAGCCTGAACAGCATCCTGCTGGTGCAGATGATCTGATTTGGCGGGGTGGAATTATGCTCCAATGGCGTGTAAGCGAGCGTAGCGCAGCCGGCAGACACGCCATGACCTATCCTAAGCCCCAAAGCAAAGCGATGCTCGATGAGCTCGCCCAATATGTCATCACCGAGGCTTATCCCTTTGTGGTCGACCTCGCCAACAGCCATGGCATGCAGTTCGCGACCGTGGAAGGCGATAAGATCACCGATTGGGGCGGCATCTTCGGTTCCAAGCTTCTGGGCTACAACCATCCGCGGCTGTTCGAACCGGATTACGCGCGCGAAATCGTGCTGGCCGCCAATACCAAGATCGCCAATCCCGATCTCCTGACGCCGCAATGCTTGGCCTATTACCGCCTGCTGCATCGCTTGGCGCCCAAAGCGATGCGCGAAAGCGGGGTAGAGGTCTATTCCGTGAATTCCGGCGCCGAAGCGGTCGAGAACATGATGAAATACCTCATCAACCTGTTCCATCACCGCCGCACTGCAGCGGGCAAGCCGCCTGCCACGCCGCGTTTTGTCTATTTCGATCAGGCCTTCCACGGCCGCACGATTTACGCGCTCAATGTCACCAAGCTGAAAAACGATCCGATGGCGACGCGCGATTTTCAGGGCATCATTGCCGGCAATCTTAAAGTGGAATTTCCAGCCGTCGACAATCGTCAGACCGATGCCTTCAACGAAGACAAGGCGAAGGCCACGCTGGCGACTTTGGAAGAGCTGTTCAAGACCTATGGCGAGGAAATCGCGGGCGTGATCCTGGAGCCGTTGCAAGGCGCAGGCGGCCATCGCTTGGCCCATCCCGCCTTCTATCGCGGCCTGTCAGAGCTTTGCCATCGCTTTGACATTCCTTGGGGCCTTGACGAAGTGCAGACCTCGGGCGGACAGACCGGCGCAGTCTTCGCCATTGATTTGTTCGATGTGCCGTACCCGCCGCAGGCTATCGCCACCGCTAAGAAGTTCGGCAACGGCGTCGTCTATATGCGCACTTCCATGCAGGATGTCGGCGTTCTGGATTCCACTTGGGGCGGTGCGCTGGTCGACATGGTGCGCTTCGTGCACGAATGGCAGATCGTCGAAGACGAGAAGCTGATTGAGCAGGTACCGGCCAAAGCTGAGCAGCTCGTTGGTGGCCTGAAGGCGCTGGAAGCGAAATTTCCGGAGAAGATCGGCAATGTCCGCGGCCTCGGCCTCTATCAAGGTTTCACGGTCTGGGGCAAAGGCAACAAGGCGCGGCTGGTGGAAATGGCGCTGCAAGAGGAGAATATGCTGCTCCTCGGCGCAGGCGTTTATAGCATCCGTTTGCGTCCGCCGCTGGATGTGCGCGAAGGTGATATTGCTTATCTGCTGCAGACGCTGGAGAGGTTGCTGGCGCGCTTATAACCAGAAGATCAAAACACCGGCTTCTGCTCTGCGACATAGGCCTCCCATTCGGCACGCGAATGGAAATCAAGGCCTTTGTCCCAGCAGCCGCCAGAATAATAGGTGAAGGGCTTGCCCGGCGTGACCTTCACAAGCACCAAAAAATTATCCGCATCCTGAACAAAGCCGGTGACTTGTGCCGGATCGACCATTAGTGCGAGCCCCATGGTGCCTTTGTCGGGATCGGTTTTCTCCCACACGGTCAGTTTGCCGGTCTTGGCGTCCCATTTGTAGTCACCGGTCTTGTCCGATGTGGCATGGCGATTGATGCCGATGCCGACAATCAGCGGTGCGGGATCATCCGAGGAAAGGACCGAGATCTGTTTGGTGAAATTGGTGCCTAGCGGCAGCGATAGTTCGCGATGCTCCCAGACTTTGCGCACCACATCGACGGGCCAAGGCGCGTAGTCGAGGGAGAAGCGGGCTTCTTTGGGGCCAGGATCAAGGATCTTGTAGCTCTTGTAGTTGCGCGAGACCCAGAGCTTATTGTCGTACCAAATGCCAAGCCCGCCATCGCCGCGCGCCGTGCCGACATTATAGAAGTCGAGCCCCTCGCCATGGAAATCATGCTGCTTGCCGGTCGCGAGCTGGCGTTCCATGAAGGGATAGCGCACGCGTTTGCCCCAGATGTCGATGCCGGAACCGGATGGCGGTTCATAAGCTTCCAGCGCTGGGCCATAGAGACGATGGGCGATGCGGTCGTTCTCCCAGAGGATATCGTCATAGCGATACGGCGCATAACGCGCGATCGCGGCAGGTTTGTCCTGGCCTGCCGGCGGTGGTGCGATTTGGGTGGTCATTTGCGGCAGCGTGTCAGCGCCCAGCGCGGCGGCAGTACAAGATGCAAGCAAAGCAACTCCAATAACGGCACGTTGCAGCAGCATGACGATCCTCCCGGCGGTTTTCTAAAGTGTTACGCGTGAAGAGGCCGGGAGGAAAGTCCCCCGGCCTCCGCCCATCAGGGGATGAGATCTTTGCGCAATTCCGGTATCGCCCGCGCCAGCTCGGCGGCCACTTGGGCGGAGAACATATCCGCACCTTTGGCCCCGATATGGGTGTAGTCGAAGACGATATTGCGGGCCGCTTGCGGCGTCTCCACCACTTCGGTGGCGAGATTGGCCGTACCGCCGCCCGCCGGAGCCGCCGTTTTGGGGGCGCCGATGGTGGTGCCGGTTTCGGCTGCCGCCAGCACGTTTTCAGGTGGCAGCATTTCGGCTAGATCGATGGCGGCGCGTGCTCCCATGGCCTGCACGGCGGCGACCGAAGTCTTGTGTAAATCGACCAGCGGCACGTTCATTTCCTTGGCCACTTTGCGCACGGCCTCGGCCCAGGGTTCGAGATCATCTTGCAGTGAGCCGTTCTTAAAGCTGCGGCGGGTCAAGGGTGTCACCAGCACCGGAATGGCACCGGCCTCGCGCGCTTCGCTGACATAGCGGGCGAGGTTGGCGGGATATTCCTTGTAAAGATCGGTAGAGCGCCCCGGCTTGCCCGGCTGGTCGTTATGGCCGAACTGGATCAGCACATAAATCTTGGTATAGCCCGGTGTTTTCATCTCGGAGAGCGCGACATCCCAGGAGCCTTCGGCGCGATAATCGAAGGTACCGCGGCCGCCGCGCGCCAAGTTGATGCAGGAGACGAAAGAGGTGAGGTGATTGGCACAGAAGGCGCCGCCCCAGCCCGAGCCGACCTGCGTGGTGGAGTCGCCAACCAGGATCACTTTTTTGGGCGCGATTTTCTTCACCGCCGCGCGAACCGCAGCATCCGTGACGGCCGGGGGCTCGGCTGCCGGAGGCGCGGGGGGGATAAGGGTCGGCGTCGGTTGAGCGGCCGCAGCTTGCAACAAAATCAGGCCGAACCCGGCCGCAAAAAGGGATTTCATGGTTTCACTCCTAGTTCTTGGGAAGCCAATCGGTGTCACCCTTAAAGAAGGTGTTCAGCGACCATTGCTGGGCTTCGCTATCGTTTAGCTGGTGGGAATAGGGCTCGCGTGCCGCAGGATTGGCACCGGGACCTGTGGATTTGTATTCGGCATAGGTTGCTGTCTTCAGCGTATCGGTCTTGCCGGGTGTCCACTCCCGCCAGCCTTCGGGAATGACGTTCGCCTGCATGTCGGTGTTGAGATAAATCACCGTGGCGTAAGGGCGCCAAGCGCGGCCGAGCGAGATGCCTTGCGCCGCCGGATCGGCCGTCAGCTTGCAATGATCGAAAACATAAGCACTGTCCTCATCGGGCGCATTCTTGCTTTGCGCCGTGTACATCACCGATTGGTGGGCGATGCCGTGTAGCTCGCAGCGCTGAAAGTAAGCCTTGGCATTACCGAAGATGAAGTCGACATGGCCTTCGATATAGCAATCGGAGAAATATTGCCGCGCCATGCGTCCGCCTTTGCCTTTGTTGGCATATAGCGTGTCCTGTGCCCCCAAGAGGCGCACATGGGTGAAGACATCCTTGTCGCCCATTACCGACAAGGCGACGGCTTGCGAAGGCGGATTCTGCGGATTGTCCCAATAGTCGTTCTTGACCGTCAGGTTATCGAGGTGGAAGTCGTCCCCGGAGGCGGTCACAGAAGAGGATTTGAAGGTGCCGCCGGCGGTGCTGGCGCCATCACCCCAGACGATCACCACATCGGCCGGGCTTTTGCCGGTGCCGCGCAGATGCACGCCGTTCTTGTCGGTGTTGATCTTCTCGCGATAGGTGCCTGGTGCCAGCACGATGTCGCCGCCGCTTTGCGGCAGGGCGTCAATGGCTGCCTGCAACGTTCCATAGGCCTTGGGATTGTTATGGTCCACTTGCAACGGCGTAGCCCCAGCACCCACCGCGAACAGCATCGCGGCGCTCAGTAACAGCGTCGTTTTCATATTTTTCCCTCACACCAGCCAATTCAAGGCATTGCGATACCAGCGCGCCTGCAGCGGCCCGGCCATTTCGGGCATGCGGTGAAACAGGACGCGCATTTTTCCTTTGCGGGCAATGAAGCTTGCCGCGCCGATATGGCGATCGTGATCACGGCTGTAGCCGGCCACTACCTCCAAGTTATCGCCGTCGATGATGAGGCCGTTGGAGGGCTGGCCCTGGATTTGATGCAGCACACCTGTCGCCATATCGGCCGGAATGCCGGCGTGCAGAGGATGGGCACGCAGGATGTTCCAATTGCCCATCCAAGGCGCGCGCAGATCGCCAACCTGACCGCCATAAGTGAAGAGGCCCAGGGCCGCCAGCTGTTTGGCCACGCCATCAGCCAGCCCGTCTTCCGGCACCATGGCAATCAGCGGCGTGCCGCTCTGCACGGCTTTCAAGACTTCTGGCGGCAGCTCGCCAAGAACCAATTTTGCTTTTTCGCCCGTGCGTTTTTCATTGCCGGTCTGCTCGCCAACCTGGCGGCGTTCGATCTCTTCCGCCTTCAAGCCGGATGCGACAATGCCGTCATAACGGCCGCCCGCCGCGAAATCCTCCAGTGTGATGCCGGGAATGGCTGCGAGCTGATTGCGCAAGGATTTGGCAATGCCGGAGACGGCCAGCTTCAATGGCCGCTTCAAGGTGACGTTCGCGTCCGTCACCCAGATATCGCGCGAGAAGGCGGGCGCACTCGCCAATTCGAAATGGATCTGATGCAAGCCTTCTTGGGTGAAGGCCGGTGTGGCCACAGCTTCTGCCAAAAGATAGGAGAACTGTTCGCTGACATAAGCCGGAGCCGGATAGGCGCCGATTTCAACTTTGCTGCCATCCGGCTTGACCACACCTAAACGCAGGGTGCCTTGCACCGGGGCATTGGTACTGTTGAGCAGCCAGAGATCCAGCTCGGCCTTTTCGCCCAGAGCATAGACGAGCTTCCGCTGCTTGGCCACCGGCCGCACCGGCAGCAGGCTGGCACGTACGATGTCCGGATCGGCGCGGAAATTACGCATCGCGGAGACGATGCCGGAATGGTTTTCAATGGCGGTCGCTTCCCAGCCCGAAATGCAGCCCATATCGGTGGAATCGCCAATACGGATGTTTTCGAGATAATTCTGCCAGCTTTCATAGGATTTGCGGCCGACCGAGAGATAGAGCGCTTCTGCGGTGGGGAAGGCTTTGCGGAATCCGAACTTCTGAAGAAAATCATTGGTGCCGGCGATGATGGCTTTGTGATCTTCGAGATCATAGCTCTTGCCGCCCCGCGCCAGGATTTCGGCCGCATCCAGCATGTGGTTGTCGCAGACGGCACAGCCTTCCATCTCGCCGAATTCGACAATCACCGTCTTGTCGGGGTTGCGATGAACGAAGTCGTCCTTGCTATTGTAGAACTTGTCGTACCACTGATCGCCCGCCCCCTGATGGTTCACCCACCATCCCGCCGCCGGTTCCTTGTCGGAACTGTGGAAGCTGTTGTCATAAGGCAGGAACATCGCTTGGGCTGCGCCGCGCCCGACAAAACCGTCATTGAGGATCACTGTGCGGCTGGGATCGAGCTCGTGGATCATCCGCAGGACTGCTTCCACATCGGGATTGGTCAAATCGGCACCGATCTCGTTTTGCAGCGTGTACTGAACAAGGCTGGGATGCGAACGGAACGTCTTCACCATGCCGGCGATGCGCGCTACCATGTAATCGCGAGCGAATTTGTCGGCGGCTGACATCGGCTTACCGCCCGGTTTGCTGGCAATGGCAGCGCGGCCGGAGCCGGGTTCCATCACCCGCAGCAAGCCTTTTTCGTCCTGGACGTCGAGCACATCGTGACGGCCGAGGTTGCGGTGGAAGTGCAAGCAGTTCAGCCCCAGCGCTTTGGCGCGATCAACTTCACGTTCCGCCAGTTCCGGTGTGGGCCATAAGCCATTCAGTCCCCAATAACCCCAGGAAATTGCCGAATAGACTTTTGTCCGCTTGCCGTTGAGGCGCAGCACGGCGTTGCTGCCGATATCGCTAGGCTGATACCAGCGGAAGCCGAAGCGGACTTCGCGCGTATCGATCACACCGGGCTTTTCCGTCCAGGAGAAACGCAAGCAATAGAGATTGGGGTTGTCGAGATCCCACAGCTTGGCCTTCGGCGCTTCGATCTTCAGCGTGGCAAGCAGACGGCCGTCTTTGATGGCCACGGCCTGAACGGTGATCTTCGCCGCCACGGCTGCGCCGGTTTTGGCATCAAGCAGTACTGCTGATGCTTTTGCCCGTAATCCGGCGGCGGAAGCAGGCAGCACTGACGGCACGATCTCGAGGAAACCATTCACCACATGCGGATCAGGCGTATTGAGCACAAAAGCATCGCTAATGTGGGCTTCGAGCGGGTGCAGGGACAATGTCAGGCCGCGATCGAGGCCGCCAAAGCCGTGACCGGGATACAGCTTCACCTTGCCCCAGTTCACTGTGCCGGAATCTTTCCAGTCGTACCGGCCGCCGGGATTGGTGATACGGATGGCGAGCTGGTTTTTCTCGCCCGGGCGCATCGCTTCGGTGATGTCACAATCGATGGGCAGTTCGGAGACGATGCTGTAGCCGACCAGCTTTTGGTTGAGATAGACCTCTGCCCGCAACCGCGCCCCGCGTACCGCCAAAAGCGCGCGCTGGCCCTTTGCCGCGACAGGAATCTCGATGTCCTTCACCCACCAAGACACCCCTACGTAAGCGCCGTTCTGCGGCACCGGATCGTCATCGGCATAGCGGTATTCATCAGACGTATAAGGCCGGCTGCCGAATTTGCCCCAGTAATGCTGTTCCACCGTGGTGGGCAGGGTGACTTCCAACCCGTCTGACAGCGTTGTCCACCCTCCTGACGGTGCGTTCACCGGCAGACTCTGCAAGTCCACATCTTGCGGCAGGAAGATCGCCTCCTCTTTCCAGATAGCCTTTTGATCGATGATCAGGCGCCATCCGGTATCGGGAATCGCGATCCGGTTCGCTAGGCTTTCTGCGGCTTCGGCGCCCGTCAGCGGCAAAGTGCTGACACCGGTAGCAATTAAGAAAGAGCGGCGGTCGAGCGAGGGCATATGTCTGATCTCTTGGAAACGGCCGGAGTGTAAACGGCAAAAGCTTACTCTGTCCGTCGTGATCGCGCAGCTTCTTGTGAGAAGCTCAAGCGGCATAAAGTCTCTGATAAAATTCCCGTGATTGCGGGGCTTTTTCTTACAGCCGTTTCATAAAAGCGGTGGCGGCCATGGCTCTCGCGCGATCAGTACCCGTTCGCGGTGCGGTGTTGCTGCAGGTTGTCGGCTGGCGGCAGCATCTATATTGTCTGATTAGTTCCACATCACAGTGATAACGAGGGGAGGACTCCATGAGGAGTGGCACTATTCTGGCCGCTATGCTGGCGGGGGCCATGGGAGCGGGTGTTGCGCTCGCCGCGACAGACATCACCATCCATGCCGATCGTCCCGGAGCGGTGATCAACAAGTACATTTATGGCCAATTCTCGGAGCATCTCGGCAGCGGCATTTATGGCGGCATCTATGTCGGCGAAGATTCCAAGATCCCCAATACTCGCGGTGTCCGCAATGATGTGGTCGCGGCCCTGAAAGAGCTGCATGTGCCGCTGGTGCGCTGGCCGGGCGGCTGTTTCGCGGACGAATACCACTGGCGCGACGGCATCGGTCCTAAGCGCGTCACGCGCATCAACACCAATTGGGGCGGCGTGCCTGATCCCAACACCTTTGGTACCCATGAGTTCTTCGATTTCGTCGAACAGATCGGCGCCGATGCCTACGTCAATGCCAATATGGGCACCGGCACCGCGGCCGAAGCCGCCCAGTGGCTGGAATACATGACCGGCGACCAGGACACGACCCTCGTCAAGGAACGCAAGGCCAATGGCCGCGACAAGCCCTTCAAGGTTTCGATCTATGCCTTAGGCAACGAAACTTGGGGCTGCGGCGGCAATATGCGGGCGGAATACTATGCCGATCAGTACAATCAGTGGGCTACCTTCATGAAGACTGCGCAGAAGCCTGCGCCCCTCATGCTGGCTAGCGGCGATCGCAGCGGCGATTGGACCGATTTCACCAAGGTGCTGATGGAGAACCGCCGTGCGCCGATGGATGGCATCTCGCTGCATTACTACACCTATCTCGGTCCCAAATGGCCCGACAAGGACACCGCGCTCGGCTTTTCCGAAAAGGGCTGGATTAATATTCTGGCCAGAACCTTAAAGATGGACGGCTTCATCAAAGAGCATGACGAGCTGATGAGCGCGGCCGAAGCCAAAACGGCGACGGCGGACGGTCCGAAGAAGAAGATCGGTCTTTACATTGACGAATGGGGCACCTGGTATAAGCCCGATCCCGGCACCAATCCCGGCTTCCTGGTGCAGCAGAACACCATCCGCGACGCCATCGTGGCGGCGGCCAACCTCAACATCTTCCACAAATATGCCGATCGCGTCGCCATGACCTCGATCGCGCAGACCATCAACGTGCTGCAGGCCATGCTGCTGACCGATGGGCCGAAGATGGTGAAGACCCCGACCTACTGGACCTTCTATCTGTACAAGCCGTTCCAGGAGGCCACTGATCTGCCGATCGACATCAAGACCGACAATTATAGCTTCGGCGGTTTCACCGTTCCGCAGGTCTCCGCGTCGGCGGCCAAGACCAAAGACGGGGCCATCATCATCGGTCTGTCCAATCTCGATCCGCACAAGACCGCTTCGATCTCGGCGGCGCTGGCAGGCGTGAAGGGCACCAAGATCACCGGTGAGGTGCTGACGGGCGAAGCGATGGATGCGCACAACAGCTTCGACAAGCCGGATGCGGTGCATCCGGTGGCCTTCAAAGGTGCCAAGCTCACCGGCGGTAAGCTGACGGCGACGCTGCCCGCCAAGAGTGTGGTGGTGCTGACGATCCGCTGATCGGGCACTCTGATTTGGGAAAGGGCGGCCGCGTTACGGCCGCCCTTTTTGTGTCTTTAAAACCGCTCTTGCGGCCAGTGAATAGTAAGAAGCTTTTGAAACTGCTGGGAAAAAATGTGATTTCACGGGCCGGCTGGATGTTCTCCTAGGCTCTGGCCTCGTAATTGCCATGGTTTTGAGGCATGAAGATGCCGCGTTGGCAGGCCCAAGAGGGCCTGCCTGCTTATTTCAATTTCCCGGCAAGCCGTGTGCGGGTTGTTTCCCGAAAGGTTACTCGTGTCTTTTTTGAATGTTCCCGCCGTTCTGGCGCGCGCCCTTGAAGCCCGCGACTTTTCCAGCCTGACGCCCGTGCAAGAGGCCGTGCTTGCCGAGGACGCGGCGGAGCGCGATCTGCTGGTGTCAGCACAGACCGGTTCAGGCAAGACGGTAGCTTATGGCCTTGCCATGGCGCCGGCGATTCTCGATGGCGAGAAGCTGCCTTATGCCGAAGCCCCGCTGGCCTTGATCATTGCGCCGACGCGCGAACTCGCCTTGCAGGTACAAGCGGAGCTGACTTGGCTTTATGCCTCGGCCGGTGCGCGCATCGTAGCTTGCGTCGGCGGTATGGATCCGATCAAAGAACGCCGCCAATTGGAACGCGGTGTTCACATCGTGGTCGGCACACCCGGCCGCTTGCGCGATCACATGGAGCGCGGTGCGCTGGAGCTGGGCGAATTGAAGGCCGTGGTGCTCGACGAAGCCGATGAGATGCTGGACCTCGGCTTCCAGGAAGATATGCAATTTATTCTGGATGCTACGTCGCCAGAGCGGCGCACCTTCTTGTTCTCGGCGACGCTTCCGAAGCCCATCATCGCTTTGGCGCGCAATTACCAGAACGATGCCTTGCGCATCGAGATTGGCGACAAGAAATCGGGGCACGCCGATATCGAATATCGCGCTGTCCGAATTGCTCACCCCAAGATCGACCGCGCCGTGGTTAATCTGTTGCGCGCTTATGATCCGGCTTGCGCTCTGGTGTTTTGTGCCACGCGATTGGCCGTACAGAAAATGGGCGAGGTTCTTGCCCAACGCGGTTTCAACGTTGTGTCCCTCTCCGGCGAGATGGGCCAAGCCGAACGCAATCGCGCCTTGCAGGCGTTGCGAGACGGCCGGGCCAAGGTGTGTGTGGCTACCGACGTTGCGGCGCGCGGTATCGATGTGCCGCATCTATCGCTGGTGATCCATGCCGAACTGCCCAAAGATGCCGAGATTATGCAGCATCGCTCAGGCCGTACCGGCCGCGCGGGCAAGAAGGGGATTTGCGTCCTCTTGGTGCCGCCATCGCGTCGCCGCAAGGCCGAACAGATGCTGCTGCAAGCCGGTGTGCAATATTCATGGGAAGATGTCCCGTCGCGCGAGACCATCGAGGTGAATGATCGCGAACGTATTCTGCAGTCCCCGCTTCTGACCGAACCTGGTGAAACCGAGGATTCCATCATTGCCGCCGCACTGACGGAGAAATACGAGCCGCATCAGATCGCTGCCGCCTTCGCCAAGCTTTATCGCGCGGGTCTGCCGGAAGCCGAGGATGTCGACGAATATGTCGAGAATCCGAAATTCACCAACCGCGACGATCGCGACAATTTCCGTGAGCGCCGGCGCGAGGAACGCCACCGCGATGAGACGCGCGAACGTTCTGAACGCCGCGAAAGAGCCCCGCGCGAACGCCGTGAACGCTCTGGGGAAATCCACACCAAGCTCGCGGAACGCCATGGCTTGTCCGATGGTTCGGTATGGTTCCGCATCAGCGTTGGGCGTGAGCGCAATGCCGACCCCAAATGGCTGCTGCCGGAAATCTGCCGCCAAGGCGAAGTGACCAAGAAGGATATCGGTCAGATCCGCATCTTCGATCGCGAGACTCGTTTTGAACTTGATGCCAAGCTGGCGCCCGAATTCACCGCCAAAGTTACGACACGCCAAAAGGGCGGAGTGGTGATTGCGCCTGCCAATGGCGGCGAACCGGAATTCCAGCCGCCTTCGGAAGAGGAACAGACCGAGCGCCACGCCAGGAAGGACAAACCTCGCAGTCAGGGTACGCCGCGTCATCGCGCCGAAGCCGGCGACCGGGCTGCCGACGACAGCGGCAAGTCGGAACGCAAGTTTCATAAACGCGAAGGCAAGCCGCGTTGGGAGGGAGGCGAGCAGAAGCCCTTGGGCAAGAAGGGTCAGAAAAGTTGGGCTCCCAAAACAGATGGCCAGACCGGAGAGAGCCGTGGCTTCGTTCCGCGTGCCAAACCGAAGCATCCCAAAGCGGATAAGGCGGTTCGCTTTTCGGATCACCTCGCTGATGAAGAACGCCGGGCCAAGCGCAAAGAGCGCAAAAAGGAAAAGCGCAAGCTGAAGGCTCTGACCCAGAAATAGCAGGCAAAATTCTTTGCGTGGCGTATTGCGGTTGCGCAGATGAAGAAAGACGATTGAAGCTCAGGGCTGTTGAGCCTGCTTCCACGCTATGATGGAGCGCACGAGCGGCTTCATGTGGAAGCTGGCACCGGGGGATAGTGCGGCCGTAAGGCCGTGGCGCCGGAGACTTTCCTCTACAACCGGTCCCACGGCGGCAATGGGTGTTTTCCGCAAGGCATCGCACAGCGCTGTGCCTTCGCCGGCCTCATTCGCGACGGCGAGCAGCCGCTCGATTTGCGGTGTTGCCGTGAACGCAACAAGGCTGATTTTTCCATGCAACAGCGCAGCGATGGCTTCCTGCACCTGTGCGGTGTCCGCTGCTGAGGCATAGGCATAAGGTGTGACGGTGGCGACTATGGCGCCACGCTGTTCGAGGGCCTCAACCAATCCACGAGCGCCGTCCCCCGGATAAAGCTGCAAGGCGATTCTGCGTCCCATGATGTTTTCGGAGGCGTAAACGTCGAGAACACCATCAGAGGTCGGCCGTGGTGCGCTCACATCGGCCATAAGGGAGATTTCACGCAGGACGCGCGCAGGCTTGGGGCCGCGGACGATCTTGCGCATCTTGCCGATGGCCAAAAGGAATTCTTGGCGGCGCGGGCCAGAAATTTGCAACAGATGCCGCAGACCTTCACCGGTGAGCAGCACCAGATCGTCGAAGTCTCCGGCAATGCAGTGCGCAATCCAGTTTTCGGCCGCTTGTGTATCTGACAGCGGAAGGATGCGGACCAACGGACAGCGAATGGTAGCTGCGCCTTCCTGTTCCAGCATCGCGGCAAAGAGGTCCAATTCACGGTTTTCCGGGACCAACACCGTCAAACCATCGAGCGCTGCCATTATGAGACCTCCAGAGGCGCCGCCAGCAGCTTCTTCAATTCGGGAATGCAGGATCCGCAATTGGTGCCGGCTCTCAGATGTTGCCCGATTTGCGCAGGCAGTGTCAGGCCTTTATCGGTGATGGCAGCACGAATTTCGGCTTCAGTTACGGCAAAACAGGCGCAGACTGTACGCGATGCCGGGCGGTTCGGTCCGCCATCAACTCCCGCCAGCAGCGACAGGCGTTGAACCGGCGAGAGTTCTTTTCTCAGAAGTGATGAAGCCAATCCAATACCTGCCAAAGGCATTTCTCCGGGTCCGAAAAATGCGCAAGCCTGCAACCGGCCTTCGGCAATCGCCGCGTAGCGGAAGATAGAGCCTCGTGGAAACGAGAATGATACCAGTTCGATTTCCGCCGCCACGTCCAAGAGCCCGCGCAATACATCTTCTGAAGAAATGATCTGGCCGAGCGCGCTCCATCCAGCCAGCTCAAACAGGAAGCCGGCGTCAAGCTGAGCCTTGGACCACCACACACTCTCGCCCAAAGCAGGCTGACCCGGCGCAAGGCGGAAAATCTGACCGCGCCAGAGTTCCGGTACTGGCGAAATTCGTGCCGGTGTGCCTTTCAGATCGGGCTGGCCGGAAACCGGATCAGGGACTGCATGAACGAGCTTGTCGATTGGGCCGCTGGAGGTGAATTGATCGGTCCAGTGCATGGCAGCGAACAAGCTGTCGGGGCGCAGGGTTTCATCGATCCTGACTCGCATCACGGCGGTCCCTTGCTGCGTCTCTACACGCGCCAAGCCACCATCCATAATACTATGGGCTGCAGCTTGGCTTGGGTGGATCGCCAATACAGGGGCCGTGGTGTGACGCATTAATCCGGCGATGCGGCCTGTGCGCGTCATGGTGTGCCACTGATCACGCAGGCGGCCGGTGTTCAGTGTGAATGGAAAATCCGCATCGGACTGTGAAACCGGGCAGGCGAAAGCGAGCATCCGTGCCTTGCTGTCCGATGTCGGAAAGCCGCCGCGCGCAAACAAGCGTTTGGCGGCTCCTCCGAAACGGGAGACTGGCCATTGTGTCGGGGGGAGGGCGTCATAGATTGTCTCATCGAGATCGCTGAGGCCGCTGAGATTGAAAACACGGCGGCCATTATTCTCGAAGGCGGACAGCGCTGCGTGCTCCCGGAAGATCCCGGCAGGGGAGTGAAAGGAAAACGCCTCGGACCAGCCCATGCGGCGGCCGACCTCCGTGAACATCCACCAATCGGGACGCGCCTCACCGGGCGGTGTGCGGAAGCGGCGCTGGCGCGAAATGCAGCGCTCGGAATTGGTGACCGTACCGTCCTTCTCGGCCCAAGCCGCCGCCGGGAGTACAATATGGGCCAGATTGGTTGTGTCGGTCGGCCAAGCATCGGACACGATCACCAGCGGGCAGTTCTTCAGCGCTTCCCGTATCAACGAGGCCTGAGGCATCGATGCGGCCGGGTTGGTAGCCGCGATCCAGATCGCTTTCACCGTGCCGCGACGGACGGCATCAAACAGATCGACGGCTTTCAAGCCGGGTTTGGACGCAATTGCGGGAGCCTTCCAGAAGCGCTGGACGCGGTCCACATCCTCTGGCGAAAATCCCATATGGGCAGCAAGCATGTTTGCGAGGCCGCCGACTTCGCGCCCGCCCATGGCATTGGGCTGGCCCGTGAGGGAGAAGGGGCCCATGCCGGCGCGGCCGATACGGCCCGTCGCCAGATGACAATTGATGATGGCGTTCACCTTGTCGGTGCCGACCGACGATTGGTTCACACCTTGGGAATAGAGCGTGACGGCGCGCTCGGTCTCCGCGAACAGCTCGTAAAAAGCCCGGATATCGGATTCTGACAAGTCTGTCGCGACAGCTACGGCTCGGATAGAGGGAACGGCTTTGCGCGCCGCTTTGAGCGCTTCTGTACAGCCACTGACATGCTGGTTGATCCAATCTTCATCGAGTTTTCCAGCATCGGCTAAGTGAACGAGAAGGCCTGACCACAGTGCCACATCCGAACCAGGCGCCAGCCCAAGATGCAGATCAGCGGTATCGGAAGTTGCCGTACGGCGCGGATCGATGGTCACAATCTTGGTGCCGCGTTTCTCGCGCGAAGCCATCATGCGCTGATATAGCACGGGATGGCACCAAGCCGTGTTGCTGCCCACGGCGACGACAAGATCGGCTTCTTCGATATCTTCATAACAGCCCGGCACCACATCCTCACCGAAGGCACGGATATGGCCTGCCACCGAGGACGACATACAGAGGCGCGAATTGGTGTCGATATTGGCGCTGCCGATGAAGCCCTTCATCAGCTTGTTGGCGACGTAATAGTCCTCGGTCAGGAATTGGCCAGAGACATAGAAGGCGATAGCGTCAGGGCCGTGCTCCTGCCGGATTTTCGAGAATTCACCAGCGATATGATCGAGCGCTTCATCCCAACCGACCTGGCGCCCATGGAGGGTTGGGAAGGTCAGCCGGTCCGGGAGGTCAAGTGCATCCCTGAGTGCTGCGCCTTTGACGCAAAGCCTGCCATAATTGGCGGGATGTGCGGCATCGCCGCGGGGAATGCCAGATGAAACCTCTACGCCGCATCCAACCCCGCAATAAGGACAGGTTGTTCGCGTCACACGGTTTCCCCTGAGACCGGTTCGGGAGTGTGCAGGTAAATTTCACCGTCGATGATACTGACGGGCAGGGTTTCGGTCTTTCCCTCATCGGGCAGAACGGCCGTTCCGTCTTCCAGATCGATGACCATGCCATGCAGCGGGCAAGCGACCGTATACCCGGCGATGATCCCTTCCGATAACGGTCCTTTCTTGTGCGGGCACTCGTCAATGAGTGCGAATACGTGATCGTCTCCTGTGCGGAACACCGCCACCGGTTTTCCGAGATGTGTCCGGCACAGCCTTCGCGCCCCTTGCACCGGAATGCTGTCGAGCGTGCCGATCTTGAGCCAATTTGTCGATGACATCTTAAACCTCCGCCAAGGCCGGCAGCGGTGTGAATTCATGCGCATCGGCACCCGCCACCCTTTCCGCCCAGGGATCGCTCTGGGAAAATCTTTGAGAATACAGGAAACGGCCAAAAAGAGCCCTGCGGTGTTCGGGATTGTCCACCAGCTGTTTGCGGACCGTGTCGATACCGGTGCGCGCGATCCATGGTGCTGTGCGCTCCAGATAATGCGCCTCTTCGCGGTACATCTGCAGGAAGGCACCGGTATATTCGAGAACCTCCTCTTCCGTGGTGACGCGCGCGAGCTTATCGGTCACGCGCACATCGATGCCGCCATTGCCGCCAACGAGGATGTCGTAACCGGCCTCGACACAGACCACGCCTAGGTCCTTGATGGTTGCTTCGGCACAGTTGCGCGGGCAGCCAGATACTGCCAGCTTTACCTTGTGCGGTGTCCAGCTGCCCCAGCACATCTTTTCAAGCTTGATGCCGAGACCGGTAGAGTCCTGCGTGCCGAAGCGGCACCACTCACTGCCGACGCATGTCTTCACCGTGCGCAGGCCCTTGGCATAGGCATGACCAGAGACCATGCCGGCCTTGCCCAAATCCTTCCAGACTGCGGGAAGATCCTCCTTTTTCACGCCGAGCAAGTCGACGCGCTGGCCGCCCGTCACTTTCACGGTCGGGATCGCGTATTTATCGGCGACATCAGCGATGGCGCGCAATTCAGCTGCCGTGGTTACGCCGCCCCACATCCGCGGTACGACACTATAGGTACCGTCCTTCTGGATATTGGCATGGACTCGCTCGTTGACGAAACGCGAGCGGTAATCGTCGTCGTATTCGCCCGGCCAGGCGCAGAGGAGGTAGTAGTTCAAGGCCGGGCGGCACTTCTGGCAGCCCTCCGGTGTTTTCCACCCGAGCGCGGCGCGCACCGCTGCCATGGTTTTGAGCCCAGAGGCAACAAGGGCTTGGCGCACCTCATCATGCGACAACGCCGTACAGGCGCAAACAGTCTTCTTTGTTTCTTTGACGCCACCGGTCACAAAGGCGAGCAATCCTTCGACTTGCGAGGTGCATTGACCGCAGGATGCCGACGCCTTGGTATGGGCGCGCACCTCGGCCAGACTGGAGAGGTTCTTCTCGCGGATGGTCTTGCAGATCCTACCTTTGGAAACGCCGTTACAGCCGCAAATCTGCGTATCATCCGGCATGGCCGAAAAGTCCGGTCCCGCCGGTGCGTTGGAGCCTATCTCCGTAATGGCCCGGCCGAAGACCAGACGCTCGCGCCACGCGCTGACGTCCTTCTTCTCTCGCATCAACTGTAGATACCAGTGACCGTCAGCGACATCGCCATACAGCACAGCGCCAATCAATTTTCCGTCACGCAGCACCACTTTTTTGTAAAGGCCGCGCGCGTCATCCCGCAGAGTGATCTCGTCATCACTAGCGTCAGCAGCCGTCAGCGCTCCGGCCGAAAACACATCGATACCAGTGATTTTCAGGCTGGTCGCCAGGGCTTGGCTGGAAAATGCCGTTGCACTTTCGCCCGCGAGGTGTGTGGCGCAAACCTTCGCTTGATCCCACAGCGGAGCCACCAGGCCGAACACCTGGCCGCGATGTTCCACGCATTCGCCGACCGCGAAGATGTCGGGATCGCTGGTGCGCATGTCGTCATAGACGGTGATGCCGCGCCCGATCTGAAGGTCACAGGCCTTGGCGAGGTCGATATTGGGCCGGATGCCGATCGCCAGCACCACGAGATCGGCAGGGATGTAACGGCCATCTGCCAGACGCACGCCTTCCGCCTTGGTGGTGCCTGTGATTTCCTCTGTTTGGCCGGAGGTGAAAAAGGCGATGCCGCGGCCGTCTAGATCGCGTTGCAGCAACTGCCCGGCCGGGACGTCAAGCTGACGCTCCATCAGGGTCGGCATCAGATGGACCAGCGCGACGGACATGCCGCGTTTTTTCAGTCCCCAGGCCGCTTCAAGCCCCAATAAGCCTCCGCCGATCACGACGGCATGTTTCTGTGTCCGTGCCGCTTCCAGCATCTTGTCGACATCTGCGATGTCGCGGAAAGCGCAGACGCCGGGAAGTTCAAGGCCTGGAATAGGCGGTGCCAGAGGCTTGGAGCCGGTAGCGATCAGAAGCTGATCGTATGCTTCAACCCTGCCGCTTTGCGAGGTCACAGTCTTGGTTGCGCGGTCAATACGCACCACCGGGTCACCCGTGATCAGCGCGATGCCGTTCTCCGCATACCATTCGCGGGAGTTGATTACGATGTCATCAACCGTCTTGTCGCCCGCGAGCACGCAGGAAAGCATGATGCGGTTGTAGTTGGGGTGCGGTTCAGCGCCGAACACCGTGATCCGGTAAAGGGCACCATCAAGCTTCAGGAGTTCTTCGACTGTGCGCATGGCGGCCATGCCATTGCCGATCACAACCAATTTTTTTCGGAGTGATTCAAATCCCATCGATCATACTCACGCTTTGTGGGCGGTTAGGAGCCAACAATTGGATCATGGCCCGTTACTCCGCGTTCGAGGCCAGGGCGGTGCCCCAAGTAAGAGACCATTGCCGCCGGACTGCGGTCAGTCCGATGAGCGCGACAAGGGCCAATGCGGCGAACACCAGAAAGCCACTTTGATAGCTGCCGGTAAGTTGCTTTGAGTAGCCAAGGCTGGAAGCCAGATAAAAGCCGCCGACGCCACCAGTCATGCCGACGATCCCAGTCATCACACCGATCTCTTTGCCAAAGCGCTGTGGCACGAGCTGGAATACCGCTCCATTGCCCACGCCCAGTGTTCCCATCGCGATCATGAAGGTGACGACAGCCATCCAAGGGGAGGTCAAGCCGAAGCTCACCGTGATGAGCGCGAGCGCGGCCATCAGGTAGATGATTGTGAGGACAGAGATGCCGCCGAAGCGGTCTGCCATGGCGCCGCCGATCGGGCGCAGCATAGATCCCATGAACACGCAGCCCGCCGTGCAATATCCGGCGACGATGGGGGGCAAGCCATATTGATCGTTGAAATAGATGGGCAGTGAAGACGCGAGGCCCACAAAGCCGCCGAAGGTGACGCTATAGAGCAGCATAAGGCACCAAGCATCGCGTTCCTTCAGCACATCGAAATAGGCCGAGAAAGGCTTGGCGGGCGGGCGGTTGGGGCTGTCTTTGGCAAGGAGCGTATAGACAACAAGAACTACGAGCAGCGGCAGGAGCGCGAGACCGATGACGTTCTGCCATCCAAAGGCGACGGCGAGGCTTGGTGCGAATAACGAGGCCAGGACCGTTCCGGAATTGCCGGCACCAGCGATGCCCAGGGCGGTGCCTTGGTACTGCGGGGGATACCAGCGCGAGGCCAGCGGCAATGCGACGGCAAAAGAGGCTCCGGCCATGCCCAAGAATCCACCGACGATCAGGATTTGTGCAAAGCTGTGGATGCCGTGCCACCACATGAAGGCAAGGCCGATGATCACCGTGAGTTGCGCGAAATGTCCCGCTCTTTTGGGGCCAATGTGGTCGACCAAAACGCCATTGAACACGCGCAGCAGTGCGCCGGCCAGCACGGGTGTTGCCACCATCAGGCCCTTATGTGCGGGATCAAGCGACAGCGTCTTGGCGATCTGAATGCCCAGCGGTCCCAAAAGAACCCAGACCATGAAGCTGATGTCGAAGTACAGAAAAGCGCAGAATAGCGTGGGCAAATGCCCAGCCTTGAGGAAGTCCTTATTCATCGAATTGCTTCAAGGCACCCGCGGTGCCAGACCTCATGCCATGGCCGCCGCCGTTGGCTGACCGTGCACGCTCCAAAACAGGTTCAAGAACCTGCGACGCCGCCACAAACATCGCCATTGATGCCCAGGCGGTCAGCCCTGGGCTGACAGGCTTCTCTAGGCAATTGATGTGCCAGAAATCCCGCTAAATAAATCAAGCACTTATGGTGCTTGTATGCTTGATCACCTGCCCCGAGAGGCGGCATTCTGCGTATATCTTGGGCGTGCGTGAAATTTATGCGCTATATTTTTATGGGCTTTGATCAAAAAAACCGTCTGGCTCCATTGCAAGAGCGGCAGGCATACCCTCCAGCCGCCATGCCGCGTGATGCCCTTCCAATTTGTGATCTGTCAGCGGCACCGACAGTCCTAGAGACTTCGCAGCCTCGCGGTACAGATCAGGGCGATAAACGGCTGAAGCGGCGGCGCTGATGGCCAGATCTTGCGGGGTCTGCCCCCAACGCTGCATCTCCCGCAAAAACCATTCGGCATGCGATAGCCACGGCATCGTTGCGGCGTGCCGGAAGAAGCGCAGGGCCGGACGCCGCCACATCTCGCCATCCCCACTCTTGTCCGGCAAGGCTGCGGCTATCGTCTCAGCGGCAATGTCCAGATATTCCGGCCGCGCCAAGATGGCGGACACGGTGTCGGCATTTTCGGCGGCATCGCAGTATTCCGCCGTGCGTAACATGGCGCGTTGTGCCCGCAGCAGCATTTCGGGATTATCTGCCGCCCAGTCTTGCCGCACGGCCAGGACTTTTTCGGGAGCGTTGTGCCAGATTCCGTGTGACGAGGTGACCGTCTCGCCAAGCCCGCTTAGAGCCGCAACATCGCCCCAGGGTGCACCTGCGCAAAATCCGTCGATGACGCCGCGCGCCAATGCCTCGGCCATTTGGCTCGGAGGAATAGCGGTGAGGTTGACATCACGCTCGGCATCCGCGCCGCCTGCAGCCAGCCAGTAGCGCAGCAGCAGGGCATGGGTGGAGTATTGGTGCACCACCGCCAGCCGGACGGGTGCGCCGCCTCGCGTTAGAGCGGCAAAATTGCGGGAATATTCCAAAACCCGCGCCGCACCGGTTTGCGTCACCGGCCCTAGGCTTTCCATCAATTTGCGGCAGAGTGTGATGCTGTTGCCGCCAAGGTTGATGGCTTGCGGCACGATCAAGCCGCAGGCAGGGCCGCGCAGGCCCAATGTGAGCGCAAAGGCCAGAGGCGGGACGATCACTGCCGCATCGAGGAAGCCATGGGCGAGTTTGTCGGCGATATTGCCCCAAGATGGCTCGACCGACAGCAAGGCGGGCACATTCTCTTCCGCGAAAAAGCCGAGCTCCTGAGCCACTATGACCGGCGCGGAGTCCGTGAGCTTCAAAAGGCCGATTCTCATGGCATTTCTCCCGCCCGGGCGAGTATTTCGGCCGCCACATCGGAAAGCTTGCGGCTCTCGCGCATGGCTTTGCTGCGGAGCCAGCGATAGGCTTCCGGTTCACTTATTTTCCGCTCGCGGATCAGCAGAGCTTTTGCTTTTTCGATGAGGCGGCGGGCCTCAAGCTGGGCTGTTGCTGTGTCGCGCTCGCTTGTGGTTTGGCGGTGACGCCGGAACAAGGCTACGGCGGCGGCGAGGATTGGCCGCACGGCAACGGCATCCACGTTACCGACATGATAGGAACACACCCCGGCTTCGATGGCTTCCTCCACAAATTCAGCATCCGATTGTTCGGTCATCAGCACAATGGGGCAGGGGGTGCGGTTGGAAACTTGGCGCAGTCCTTCCAGCGTGTCGCGATCCGGCAAATCCATATCAATCAGCACCACATCCGGTCCGAGCGCTGCCACCTGCTCGGCCAGCCCCAATCCGCCGCTGTGGTGATGGACGCAGTAATCCCCCATTTCGCCAAGAAGATGTGCCAGATCGGCGGCTCTGCGGCCGTTGGCATCGACGAGCAAGATTGTCAGTACGGATGGCATCTAGGGGATTATTGGCAGAACACCGTATCGTTTACTATTGGGTTCCGAAGCGGACGTGAATACGCCTGCCATAACAGCCGCAATCGCTGGGGCCGAGCTCTGCAGCAAGGCTCATGATTTTCCAAATAGCTTCATTTAAAAGAAGACGTGCGGGTTTGTAATTTCCCTATGAGTTTTTACCGCGTCACTCGGCATAGAGGTAATTTTTCCAAGTTGATGGCGAACAGCTTGCAAATTGGGCAAGTAGTGCTTTCCTACCTGGATGTTACAGGACTTTCGTGAGCGTGGCCGGTGGCTTGCGCGCAACGTGCTACCCCATGAAGCGTTGATCCGTGCCAAATTGAGCGCGGTTTCCGTGTATGGCCTGGACATTGAAGACGTTATTCAGGAGATGTACGCGCGCATTCTCTCGCAGCCGTCGCTGGAGGCGATTCGCTATCCCAGGCAGTACGCAGTCCAAACTGCCAAAGCGATCGTGATCGATCATGTGCGACATTCTCGCGTAATTTCTATCACGTCATCAGGAAGTCTCGACGCCCTAGATATGCCTGTTCTAGAGGCTACCACCGAAGAGCGGCTGGAATTTCAGGGGGAAATCCTTGCGGTAGCGGATGCTCTGGCGCAGCTGCCATCGATGTGTAGAGAAACTCTCATCTTGCGGCGAATGGAAGGGCTGTCACAAAGAGAGGTAGCCCAGCGCCTAAAAATAAGCGAAAAGACAGTGGAAAAGCACATGGCTAACGGTGTGCGATTGTTAATCAAAATATTCGGTCGGGGAGGGAAATCTCGGGTACGTACGTCCTTTAAGAAGGAAGAAGCGTGTATCGAAGATGTCCGCGATAAACCATGAGATTGATAGACGGGCGGCTGAGTGGGCCGCAAGACGCGATTTGTCTGAATTGACCGCTGAGGAGCAAGTCGAGTTTGAAGCTTGGCTTGCGGCAGACATCCGGCACCTGGGTGCATATGGAAGGGCGGAAGCTGTTCTTGGGCGGCTGGAACGTGTCCGTAGCGATGCCGTGGACGATGTGCGGGCATATCCGGGTCAAACCTTTAATGGGGTGCCGCGCCGGGTCGTTCTGGCAGGCGGGTTGGCAGCGAGCCTGACCGCCATCGGAATTGTTGGAGCAGCGCTTTGGCAGGAGCGTGAGCAGGTTTTTGCCACGGGGCTTGGTCAAGTTAAGGAAGTTCCGTTAGCGGATGGTTCGCTCGTTGTTCTCAACACCAACTCTAAAGTGACGGTCAGGTTCACACGCGAGAAACGCGAAATCCACCTTTTGCAGGGTGAAGCCCTTTTCGATGTCGCCAAAAACAAAGCGCGTCCCTTTATTGTTTTTGCAGGGAATATGCAGGTCAGGGCGGTTGGCACCAGCTTTACTGTCTCTATGTTGCCGCAGCGCCCCATCCAGGTTCTGGTGAAAGAGGGGGTCGTAGAACTTAACCGCGGTGGTCCAGCCAAGGGAACGCCTGTCCGAGTGAAAGCCTATACACAGGCCTTGGCGACGCAGGACGCCCCGATCGTTGCTGCGGGCGTGCCGCAATCCAAGCTAGACCGCAATCTGGCTTGGCAGTTTGGGCGCGTAGCTTTCGATAACCAGACACTCCATGATGCAGTCGATGAATTTGCGCGCTACAGTGATGTCCGCATCGTTGTGGACCCTGCGGTCGCAAACCGGACGGTCACCGGTCTGTTTGTCTCCAACGATCCGGTCGGATTTGCCAAAGCCGCGGCCGCGGTTTTGAACTTGCATGTTGAAGTAAGTGACCGCGAAGTGAGATTGTCTGCCAAAGCGGATGAGGGACTATAGGGAAATCCCATCATCGCCCGTCAACTGAGCGAGTGTCAGGAGAGGGCGCAAACATCCGCGGGGGCGCGAAAGAAAAAATAAGGGGGGGCAGTGAAAACCAGAGTTATCTGGGCTGCGTTGAGCGGAACAATAACTTCTGCGGCATTGTTTTGGGGCTCACCCACTTTCGCGCAGGTCAGGCTATTTGACGTTCCGTCTGAAGACGCCGGAAAGTCAATACCGGAGCTTGCACGCCAAGCCGGGATCCAGGTCATGGCACCTGGCGAACGGCTTCATGGCGTCGTCACTCCGGCAGTCAAAGGCTCCTACGATGTAACCGACGCTCTCAACCTGATGCTGAGAGGGACTGGCTTGGTTGTCAGTCGCTCGGCAGATGGGATCGTGACGATCTCTCTGCCCGAAACAAAAGGTCAGGAGGAGCGGGAAGTGTTAAAAGAACAAAAAACAGCGGTGTCGGTCTTAGCCCTGCTGGTTGGCGGGGCTTTATCGAGTGCGCCGGCATATGCCCAGAATGGAGAGTCTCTGGAAACAGTCGTTGTCACGGGGCAGCGGGCTGCTATCGAGTCTGCCATTCAGCTGAAAGCCAAGGCGGAAGAAATCATAGACTCGGTCTCGGCCGAAGATGTCGGCAAACTGCCCGACAACAGCGTCACGGAAGTTCTGCAGCGCGTCGCAGGCGTCAACATCACCCGCATTCAGACCGGCGGTAACAGCGAAAACTACACTGGCGAAGGCACGGGCATCACCATCCGCGGTCTGGACAGCGTCGTCAGCCAGTTAAACGGCCGCGACTCCTTCAGCTCTGCCAATGGCAGGAGCTTGGCTTGGGAAGACATCCCGCCGGAATTGGCGCAGGGCGTCGATGTCTACAAGAGTCTTTCAGCCGTGATGCCGGAAGGCGGCTTCGGCGGCGTCATCAATCTGCGGACACGTCAACCGTTCGACTTCGATGGCTTTACTGCGGCCGCTTCTGTGACCGGTAACTATGCCGATTATGCCGGCGCGGCGCGCTTCGGCGGCGTGGCCATGATCAGCGACCGCTGGCAGACCAAGATCGGTGAGATCGGTGTTTTGCTCAATGTGGCTTATTCCGACCTCAAGACGCGTGCCGACGGTGTGCAGGTTTCGCCCTATGTTCCGGTCGTCTGGGCGCCGGGATATCCGACCAATGAGAACCTGCCATGGGTTGGCAGCTATAACCTCACAAGCGATAGCCCCAATCCGCAGTCATGCTCTGGCGATGCCAAGTTCACTTGCCAGGAAGTGTATGTTCCGCAAGCGATCAACTATACCCAAACCAATGATGATCGCGTCCGCACAGGCTATTACGGCGCGGTCCAGTGGAACCCGTCCGAGCGCCTGTCGCTGTTCGCGACCTTCTTCCGCTCGCGCTATAACGACAACACGCTCTCGCATTCGATTTCCAATACCGTGTCTGGCTATGTGGCGCTTGATCCTTCAAGCACCAGCACCTTCGACAAATACGGCAATCTCCTGTCCTCGACCGGCCTTAGCTCTTACCAGTATCAGGATCCCAGCGCGTCGGCCTATTTCGGCGTCAATTCCGGCTGGAACTACCAGAAGATCCCTTATCAGTTCGATTCCCAGTTGAGCCATCAGGTCAATCAGACCACGGACGTCTCCACGGGCGGTGAATGGGATCCGACCGATCATTTCGCCGTAAAATTCGCTTTGCAGCACGTCGAATCCTTCGCGCGCAACAATGGCAAATGGGCGGATCTTTATGCCTTTGTGCCGGGTTATGGCATAACCCTGTCTCCCTACGGCAATTCCGCTCAGCCAGTATTGTCGTTTCCGGCCATCGACCTGACCAACGCCTATCGCTTTGGTTGGAACAGCACGATGGACCACAACACGTCCAATTCCGGTCAGGAGAATGCGATCTATACGGACGCGCAGTGGACGCTCAGCGACACGGCGTTCATCCGCTCCCTGAAATTCGGTATCAAAGTTACCGACCGCACCGAAAATGATTGGGAAACACCCTATAACTGGAAGGCGCTGACCCCGTCCTACCAGAGCGCCTGGGTCAAGGTCGACTCGAACGGTAACCCGCTCTACGATTCGTCAGGCAATGTGCTTGAGTGCTTCGCGGCATCGTCGAGTTGCGCTTCCAAAAACGTTGCTGCGGTCAGTGCGGTGAAGACCGCAGGCAGCACGGATCCTAGCTTCAGTCAGCTCGTCAATACCGGGACCTGGTTCAACGGTCAGGTTGGTCTGCCGTCTCAAGCCTGGTTCCCCTCGTTGAACTTGCTGCAACAGAACTTCACGTCCATCCACTCCTACTCCCAGGGATTGGGCGCACCGGGTGATGTGCAGACCGCCATCAGCTACACACCTGCCGACCAGAGCAGGCTGAAGGAGACGATGTTTGCGGCCTATCTGCAGGCGAATTTCGCCTACAGCAATTGGAGAATGCCGATTTCGGGCAATATCGGCGTGCGTGTCGTGGCCTACAAGGACAAGGCTCAGGGCGGCTTCGTCAACCCTTACTACACAAGTCCCATTTCACTGCAGCCGGTCAGCAACTATGACACCTGTAGCGCCGATAGCAGCGGTAAGTTCCCTGCCACCTGTATTACCCATGGCGGCAGTGTTCCCAATGTTGTCCAGTTCACAGTGGCCAAGACCTATGTGATGCAGTCGGGCAGCCGCAGCCAGGTCGATGCGCTGCCGTCCTTGAATCTTCAGATAACGCCGTTGCCCGAAATGGCGCCCGGCTTGAAGGTTCGTCTGGCGGCATCTCAAGGCATTTCCCGCCCGACGTTCCAGCAGCTCAATCCCAAAGGTTCCATCTCAGGGTCCTATGTCGGTACTTATCAGGCCTACTTCAATGGCAGCATGGGGAACCCGAACCTGAAGCCGGAAAAGGCCGAACAGTTTGACGCTTCGCTCGAATACTATTTCCAGAATGGCGGCTTGATACACATTTCGCCGTTCTACAAGCAGATCCATAATTACATTGCCACTGGCGTTTCGCAGGTGAACACCACGCTGAATGCGGTTGTCACCGGCGGAACGACCTCCCAGAGCACGATGGGCTGCGCCGCGCCGGTGAGCATCGGTGAGGTTTGCCCGCAGACGGTAACGGCCTCGGTCGTCCAGCCCGTCAACGAAGCGCAGAACGCGATCGTCAGGGGGTTCGAGACCGGAGTGTCGAAGTATTTTGATTTCCTTCCCGATCCTTTCAATGGTTTCGGGGTGGACTTCAACTACACCTACATCTCGAGCTCGCAGCCGGGTGCGCTGGCCTATGACATGAAGGGCAACCGCATCAATGGTCTGCCGATGGTCGGTTTGTCCAAGAATACGGTCAATGCGGCGGTGATGTACGACAAGGAGCCGATCTCGATCCGTCTTGCGTATAACTGGCGTGACGATTTCCTGGTTACTTCGGCCGCTTATCAGACCACGAACACCTACAACTACGCGCTTAACCAGCCTGTCACCTCGCTCGGTGTCATGCAGGGCACGGTGGTGCATTACTCCTTGCCTGTCTTCCAGTATCCGATGGGGACCCTCGACGCGAATTTGACGCTGACGCTGACCGACAACGTCCAATGGACGTTCCAGGCGTCGAACCTGACGAAAACCGTCGCCCGCTTGTACATGGGTGTCGGCGATCATCGGGAAAACCGCAGCTGGTACACAGCCGATACGCGCTACACGTCGCAACTGCGCGTGAAATTCTAGGCAAACAGGTTCGCGGGTGAAGCGGTGGCCTGAAGAGCCACCGCAGCCTGGGAGGAAAAAATGACGAACATCAAAAAATTGATCATTCGTAACCGGCTCGGTGTGACGGTCAGCGCTCTGGCGATCGCCGCAGCTTGCGGTGTCGCGAGCCGCGCTGATGCGCAAACGCTGGTTTTGCCGTCTGGCTTCAATGTGGTGACGGTCAACAGCTCGCTTGCATCGCAATACAAGACGATTGAGATTTCGAACGGTATCACCGGTTGGATTGTGCCGTCATGGGCGGCTCAGACTTGGGCGGTGGGTAATAACACTGCTCTCGTTCTCAGCTCTCCGGGTGGTGCGGCGAACATCTCGACCCTCAATCCTTGTCAGAACGGTTCTTTGGCCTACAACAAGACTAAAGGCAGCGAGTCCTGCCTTGGTGGTGCTCCACTTCTCCAGGTGGACAAAGGCGGCACGCTGATCCTTGGCGGGCAGCAGACGAACTCGTCGATTGTCGGCGGATATGGTTTTGAGAATGCCATCCACGCCGATGGCGATGTGGTGATCCAATATGCTGGTCCGCCGCAGTCGTGGGGCACGCCGACGCAGCAGTTTATCGGCACCAACAGTTTTCTCGGCAATATCACAATGGCGCAGAATGCGACGGCTACTTTTGGCCTGAGCTGGGCGACAGCGAATACGGCCTTCGGTCCCAACACCAACATCATCTTGGGCAGCGGATCGGTACTCTCGCTGTACCAGAATCCTTCAACACCTTTGGTGATGGGTGGTGCGATCAGCGGGACGGGCACGGCAACGCTTTATAGTGGCACTTTAATCGTCAACGGTCAGAATACCGCGGCAAATCCGTTCCTGGGAACCTTGACCATCAATCCCGGCCAGACGCTGGTGGTTGGTGACGCATCGCACAGTTCGGCGGTGTTTGGTGATCCTGGCCACCCGACGGCCCAAACTCTGTCCATCAAAGGTACGACGGCGGGTTCGCCGGTCCTGCGTGGCTTCGGCACAATCGATGCGACGGTGGCGAACGTCGCCGGTCTCGTCCAGCCTGGCGATGGCTCCGGCACCTTGGGCACTCTGACGGTCGCTGCCTATACGCAGGACAACGTCGGTACACTCAAGGTCGAGGTGAACCCGACCTCGGTTGCGGGTCTGCATGTGCTCGGTAATGCTGCGCTCGGCGGCACCCTTAATGTCACTATCGATCCTGGTTCCTACACCACCAAAATCTACAACATTGTGCAGGTCGATGGCACAATGACCGGCGACTTCAAATCGATCACCACGAGCAGCACGGTTGCCGGTGCCATTGCGGCGGTTACCAAGTCCTCTAACGGCTATCAGGTGGTGACCGAAGTGGTGCAGGGCGCGGCCGCGAGTGCTCCGATCGTTGTCGGTCATGTGGTTTCCGCCAACCGCCTCAACAACAACTATCTGGTCAGTTCGTTGTATGACGCCATTGCGATGCCGCACACCGGGGCGCAGGTCGGTCCCAATAAATATGTCTGGATCGAAGGCTTCGGCCGTCATTCTTCCGTGTCGCGCAATGACGTCGGGTATCACACCACGACGGAGGGCTTTACGGCCGGTGCGGAATACCGTCCGGCTTGGCATAACGCGACGGTTGGTTTGGCCGTGTCGTACTCTGCCGAAGACCTGAAAGCCAAGGGCGCCAGCACAGCAGACATCAACACCTGGCATGTGGCCGCTTATGGCGGTGCCGATGTGCAGTATATGCGTCTTGATGGTGTCTTATTCTACAATGGCTACTCCACAGACGCGAAGCGTGACTTCGGAACGACAGGCGTCGCCAAGGTAAGCCCGGATGGGTACGCCTATGGCGGTTCGCTTCAGATCAGTATGCCGATGTTCCGGGGGCTGCTGACGCCATATCTCCGCGGGATCATCTCGCGGCAGCATCTGGACGCCTCGGCTGAAACCGGAGCTTCTTTGCTGAACCTCGGATACAATGCCATCAATGCCAATACTTTCGTCGGCGATTTTGGCTTCCGTATCGATCCGTTGCGCTCCTATCCCGAAAGCAAGACCAAGCTTTTGGTTACGGTCGCCGTGCAGCACGACTTCTCGGCCCTTGGCGAGAAGGTGACGGGTATGTTCCCGGTCACGGCTGGCCAAGCCTGGAGCGCTTATTGGCGTGGTGATTCCGAGAATACCGGCATCATCGGTATCGATGCCGCGCGCCAGATCACCGACAAGCTGGAGATCTCAGGGCGCGTCAATGGCCGGGCCTCGTTGTACCAGACCTCGGGCGAAGTCGCGCTTAACGCAAGATATCGCTTCTAGTCTGACCTGATCGGCGTCTCGCGAGAGCCCTCTTCGCGGGGTCGATAAGGAACAGCAAAGGCGGCAACCCCGGTTGCCGCCTCTTTTTCCGCCTCATATCCGTTGCTGAATGGCGTTGGGCCGCCAGCGGGGCATTTTTTCGGATTTTGGCGGCCGGACTGACAGATTCTGCAAGGCAAGGCCGCCCGCCATCCGGGTAATGCGGCGCCAACCCAGGAAAATTCAAAGAATCCGCGTTTTTGGTGCCCTGTTCTCGTTTTCCTTGTCATCTTGTATTGTTACTCTTGCCGAAAACCGGGGGGTGGGGCAGTGCGTGTTTTCCTGATAAGCGCCATGGCGCTCTTGGCTGTAAGTGTGTCTCAGGCGGTTGCTGAAGACCCTGTGCCGCCGATTTCTATCGCGCTTCAGACTGTTGATATCCAGGTCGCTGCAGACGGCAGTTCCGTCGAAAATCTTCACGCCGAATTGCATGCCGAGAACGATGTTGGCGCCATCCGGCTCAATCAAGTGCCGCTGGCCTTCAATTCCGCTTTCCAGGATTTGCAGGTTGTTGAAGCCTACACGCGCAAGCCAGATGGCAGCAAAATCCCTGTCGATATGAATGCGATCTTCACCCGTCTGCCGACCAACGAGTCACAGAGCGGTCAGGTCACGGATATGCGGCTGAAGGTGGTTGTCTTCCCGCAAACAGTGGCGGGCGACACGGTGGTTTATACAGCCAAGTATCTCAATCGCGTCGCGGTGTTTCCCGGCACTTTCACCCATGGCTCGGCTTTCAATGTTACGGTGCCGATCGGCGAGGAACGCGACACAATCACGGCTCCCAAGAGCCTGGGATTGCGCACCGAAACCCATGGTGTCGATTTCACCACGGAAGATCATGGTTCTGATGTCGTGTATCGCTGGCGTTACGCCCAGCCCAAACCGGTGGCTTTGGCACCTGTTGCGGTTTCGCCGCTTGATCAGCTTCCCCGCTACTTCGTCTCCAATATCAAGGATTACACGGAAGTCGGGACGGCTTATGCTAAACTCTTGAGCAGCAAGCTCGTGGTCACGCCCAAGGTGGCGGCGCTGGCCGAGAAAGTGACGGAAGGCGAGAAGAGTCGCCGCGAGCAGGCACGCAAACTATACGAATGGGTGAACGCAAACATCCGCTATATCGCCATCGAGCTGGGCCAGGGTACGATGGTGCCGCATGATGTCGACGACATCCTCACTTACGGCTATGGCGATTGCAAAGATCACGACCTTCTGTTGCGAGCGCTACTCAAGGCCAAAGGCATCGACAGCCGCAGCGTGCTGATCAATTCTGGTAACGCTTATACGCTGACCGAGGTGCCGACCTTCTTCCAGTTAAACCACGTCATTACGTCAGTGCCGGAGTTCGGGCTGTTTCTTGACAGCAGCGCGCTCGCCAATCCTTTCGCTGTTCTGCCTTATGGCGAATACGGCAAGCCTGCCATTCACGTCAGCGAAAACACCGCGACTTTGGGAACGACGCCGGTGCTGCAGCCGGGCATAGCTTCTGAACATACCACCAATGTGATGCGTCTCAGCCCGACCGGCGTTCTGACCGGAACAGTGACGACCACGGCAAAAGGGCCGTCACAGACGAGCTTGCGGATCATCGGTCTGGCCTTCCAGGCTGTCAGCCCTGAAACCATTGCGCAGCAGCAGCTACAGGCGCGCGGCTATCGCGGTGGCACCGGAACGCTGCGGGCCGGTCCGCCGCTGGTGCGCGGGCAGAGCTATACCATCACAGGCGACTATACCGTGCCGGGATGGCAGGAGTGGATATCCGGCGCCAAGGTGAGCTTTATGCCGATTGGCTTGCGCGTTCTGGGCATCGTCGGCGATGGACCGATGGGAACGCTTCGCTCCCTGCAATACAAGGATCTTGATGCGACGCCGTGCTTCAGCATCGCGCAATCGGAAGACAATTCCCTCGAAATTCCGGCGAACACACGGTTTGCAGTAGTACCGCCGGATGTGAAGATCTCATCGGAGGCCATCACCTTTACGGCGCAATGGAAGCTCACCGGCAACGTGCTGGCGGTACATCGCGAATTCCACAGCAAGATCGCCCAGCCTCTGTGCAAAGGCGAAGTGCGCAAACAGGTGGCGATGGCGCTTTTCAAGATCGCGGCGAGCTACATCCTGCCGATCAAGATTGTGCCGGCGACGAATGCGCCCGCCCTGGTGTCACAAAACGAGCCTGTAGAGCCGCTTCCGCCTCTCGCCATGAACGAGGCATCGGACAGTTTGGTGGCTGTAGCCCTGGCCGGTGATACCAACCGCGCCGCACAACTGCTCGATAAGCTGATGCCGCGCGAGCGCGTGCAGGTGGCGGATACTGCCTATTCCACCCATCTGGCACAGGGGCTGGATTATCTCAATGCCAGCCAGCTGCTGAAAGCTGTGGCGGAATTGAGCGAAGCCATCCGTTTGAACCCCGCGGCTGGTCCGGAACCTTACCAGGCGCGTGCCACGGCCTATTCCAAAATGAACAAGACCAAGCTGGCGATGGCGGATCTGGAAGCGGCGCTCAGAGCTGCGCCGGATGACGTGAAGCTGCGGCAAATGCATGCCGATCTGGCGCTGAAGGCGCGCGATTACGATACAGCAGCGGCCGATTATAATGTGATGGTGCGTCATCAGCCCGATGATCCGGCGCTGGTTATGCAGCGGGCGGAAATCCGCTATCACGCCGATAAATACGAGGAAGCGGCCGCCGATTACCGGCGTGCGCTGCGGCTTGGCGTTTCCGAAACGCAGGCCAAACCAGGACTGTGTAAAGCTTTGGCCCGTTCGGAGATGTTTGCCCAGGCAGTGGGTCATTGCTCCTGGGTCTTGCGCCAGGATGCGAAATCAGCCGAGGCGCTGGAAGCCCGCGGTGCCGCTTATTTCCAGCTCGGCAAATATGGCGACGCCTTGAAGGATTTTGATCAAGCGGCCAAGGCCAATCCGCAGAAGGCCACATTCCTTTTTGAGCGGGGCATGACGGCGCTGAAGCTCGGCAACAAAGCCGGGCAGAAAGACGTGGATGCCGCCCTCAAGCTGGAAGCCAATGTGGCTAAGAAGATTCCTGGCGCACTCACGAAATAGGCGTCCCGAACCAATCTTGCAGCGGGCTGCGTGGGTTCTTATCGGCCAATTTTCCCTCCTGCGTTCGCGTCAGGATGCTTCAAAGTTGCCCTTATGCAGCTACGCTATTGTGTGGCATTTCTGTTGCTGCGGAGACGCGCTCCGCATGAAAACATCCTCCGCTCAAAATTCAGGTTCACGGGCAGGGCTCCCCGACGTTCACTCCATGTGGGGTTCCGTGGTGTGACGCATGAAGGCAAAGCCGACTTATTTGATCTTAGCGGAAAGAAGTCCCGGTTATTGGGAAATCCAAGGGCCGCTGGCGACCGAGCATCGGGCTTTGAAAGAGGCCGAGGCCGCGGCGCGGGAAATCTCAGCTCGCTATCCGCAGCGGACTTTCGGAGTCTACGAACTTAAAGCCATGTTCGGGACGCAGCAGCGGGTGATTAAGAAGCGGGTCGAGGCCGCACTGGAGACCAAGCGAGCGGCGCCAACCACAGAGGATTTCGTGGAGCCCGCAAAAATCTATCCTATCCGTGCGTAGGAGCCATTCTGTCTCAACATGATGGCGCGCGCTTGTGCCTGTGCTAACAGGGTGGGGCATCCAGGCTCCCCGCATGTTGTATCCGCTCCTGCGTCCGCTTATTCGATATGCCAGGGAGGCCATGGCAAGGCTCAATGGCGCTCGCGTGGTCGATGAGCTGGAATGTGTTTGTTCGGTACTCCTCGCCATCGCTCTGGCACATCTGATCGGGGCCGAGAATATCTCGTGGGCAGCTTTCTCCGGTTATATGGTGATGCGCGGCCATGTCCGCGACAGCCTGTTGCGCGGCACGTTGCGCATCCTGGGCACGGGTGTCGGCGTGGGGCTGGCCATCCTGATCACCCCGAGCGTCGTGCATTCGATTTTGCTGTCTTGCCTGGCTTGTGCCCTGATCGGTGGGATGACGCTTTATGGCGCGCTGACGGGCCGGCGCTCTTATGCTTGGCTTTTCGTCGGTCTGACCTTCGAGATGATCCTGCTCGATAAGCTGGAGACGCCCCGGCATAGCATCAGTGTGTTTGCCGCCACGCGCATGCTGGAGGTGGTGGCGGGAACGGTTGCTTGTGTGATCGTCAGCGCCTTCTCCAATATGACGGCGCGGCGGCGCTGGCCGGGCAAGCGGATGGCGCCTGCCAAAGCGGTAGGCTGGCATCCTCATGCTTTGCGGCACGCGGCACAGGCAGCGGTGGCTTTAACCTTCCTGCCGTTGTTAGGGACAGCGTTTGGTCTTCCCCAGCTTGGTCAGAGTGCGGTCAGCATCATGGCTGTAATGCTGGTACCCGTTTCCAGCCTGGGTTTCAGCGGCTTTGTACCCGTCAGCCGCCGCCTGCTGTATCGCGTTGCGGGCTGTCTTGCCGGTGCAGCGTTGTCCGGTGCGGTCCTCTTTCTGGCGCATGGCAGCGCGGCTTTTCTTCTCCTGGGGACAGCCATTGGCGTAATCCTCGGCAAACACATCGAGAATGGCGGGCATGGCTTGGCCTATATCGGCACCCAGTTCACCCTAGCGGTGCTGGTGACTTTGGTGCCGGACAGTTATGCGGATGCGGCTATCGCTCCGGCGTTCGACCGGCTTTACGGTATTCTTCTCGGCATGGCGGTGTTGGAGCCCGTGTTGGCCGGCTGGCATCTGATTGGAGGCGGCTCCACCGCCGCTGCGACGCCGGAGCGCCCAGGTGAGGCGACGGAATAGCTGCGGCTGTGTTAGGACACGGTGGTTGGAGAATGGCATGCGCGCAACGGTCGAACCTTTTTACGCCATGGAGATCAGCCGGCTGGCCCATCACCTCAAAGGCGAAGGGCGATCCATCCTGCATATGGAATTCGGCCAGCCCTCCACGGGGGCACCGGCCAAGGCGATTGAGCTGGCGCATCGCATCCTTGACCGCGATCCGATGGGCTATTGGGACAGTCCGGATCTGCAAGCCGCGCTGGCCAAGCTCTATCAACGGCGTTATGGCCAGACGGTCGATCCCAACCGGTTCATTTTGACTTGCGGCGCTTCTCCGGCGCTGGTGGCAGCTTTGGCAGCAAATTTCACGCCAGGAGACCGTGTGGTGACGGCCCGGCCGGGCTATGTCGCGTATCGCAATGTGCTGAAAGCGCTGCATCTGACGCCGGTGGAAATCGGTTGCGGGCCGGAGACGCGTTATCAGCTCGCGGCGCGGCATCTGGAAGAAATGAATCCGGCCCCAGCCGGCGTGATCGTGGCGAGCCCTGCCAATCCCACCGGCACCATCATCGCGCGCGGCGAACTCGCCCGCATCGCGCAAGTTTGCCGGGAACGCAACATCCTGATGATCTCGGATGAGATCTATCATGGGCTTTCTTATATAGAACCGGCTGAGACCATTCTGGCTTTTGCGCCGCGCGCCTATATCATCGGCAGCTTCTCGAAATACTTCAGCATGGTGGCATGGCGGCTTGGCTGGTTGCTGGTGCCGGAAGGCGAGACCGAGCGGGTGCGCGCTTTTTCTGCCAACATGTTCCTCACGGCGCCATCACTCAGCCAACATGCCGGTGTGGTGGCACTGGAAGCGCATGACGAGTTGGAAGGCCATATGCAGGTCTATCGCCGCAACCGCGATCTCTTGCTGGCGGCGTTGCCCAAGCTGGGTTTGGACAAAATCGCGCCGCCAGACGGTGCTTTCTATATCTATGCCGATGTGCGCCATTTGACGGACGACAGCATGGCCTTCTGCAAGAGGCTGGTGCGAGAGACCGGTATCGCGGCGGCGCCCGGGATCGATTTTGATCCCGTCGACGGACGTCATTTCATCCGCTTCAGTTTTGCGGTTTCCACCGCCGAGGTGGAAGAGGCTATCGCCAGGTTGACGCGCTGGTTTGCTCAGAGTTCGGGCGGCTAGCGCCGACACGCTGCCACATCACGGCCAGTGGCGTGAAGTGGCGTTCCGAGGCACAGCCTGTCTACGCCACTGTGTGTGCCGCTAACAAATATCGGGATGAGCCGCATTATATGCGTGCCTGATAAGACTGCGCGAAGATCAAGTGGAAGGTTATTCTAGCGTGAAAGTGCGGCAATAAATTCGTCCGCAGGTGCACTTTCCGGCCAGTTCGGTACGTTATCGGGAATGTAGATTCCCTGAAGCTTCCGTCTGGTCCAGATGTGGGCGGCGATTTTCAATTCGTCACTGCGGTCGAGTGTGCCGGCGCGCACTATCACAACACCGGGTTTCGCGCTGTTGGTGTTGTAGAGGCGGGTGAAGCAGATGGGGCAGGCGCACTGGCGCGACAGGCGTCCGCTCGGGGATGTCAGCTCGTAAAGTTCCGGATTGCCCGCGAACGAAAATCTGTCTTCCGGCAGGATGAATTGCAGGCTGAAGGCGCTGCCGGACCACGTCTGGCAATCGCGGCAATGGCAGGCATAGGTGTTCGGTAGCCGTTCTGCCGCAATATGATATCGAATCCGGCCGCAACGGCAGCCGCCCTCGAAGTGTTCGCTCACGGCAGATATCTCAGGGTTTTTGAAAGACAGCGCTGAGCGCCGTCTGGGCGTCTTTTTGGATTTGCTTGAGGTGGTCCTGGCTGAGGAAGCTTTCGGCGTAGATCTTATAGACCTCTTCCGTACCGGAGGGGCGGGCAGCGAACCAGCCGTTCTTGGTGACCACTTTCAAGCCGCCGATCGGCTGATCATTGCCGGGCGCACGGGTCAGCTTTGCCTCGATGGCCTCACCGGCGAGTTCCGTCGCCTCGAACTGTTCCGGCTTGAGGCTGGCGAGCTTTTTCTTTTGTTCGCCGGAAGCAGGCGCGTCGATGCGTTGATAATAAGAATGGCCCAGATCGGCGGTTACGGAATCATAGAGCTTCTGCGGATCGCTTCCGCTGCGCGCGGTGATCTCCGCGGCGAGCAGTCCCAGGATCAAGCCATCCTTGTCGGTGGTCCAGACTGAACCATCCCGCCGCAAGAACGAAGCCCCTGCGCTTTCCTCACCACCGAAACCAAGAGAGCCGTCGCTCAAGCCGGGCACGAACCATTTGAAACCCACCGGCACTTCGACGAGCTTGCGGCCCAATTTCGCGGCCACACGGTCGATTATGCTCGAAGACACCGCCGTTTTGCCGATGCCGCATTCGGCGCGCCAATGCGGGCGGTTGGTGAAGAGATAAGCGACGGCGGCAGCGAGATATGTGTTCGGATTCATCAAGCCGCTGGGGCAGACGATGCCGTGGCGGTCGGTGTCCGTATCGTTGGCAAAAGCGATATCGAATTTGTCGCGCAGCGCAATCAGGCTCGCCATGGCGTAAGGCGAGGAGCAATCCATGCGGATCTTGCCGTCCCAATCGGCGGTCATGAACCGGAAGGTGGGATCGACGGCATTGTTCACAATGGTGGCGTTGAGCTTGTAACGCTCGATGATTGGTTGCCAGTAATGCACTGCCGCGCCGCCGAGCGGGTCGATGCCGATCTTCACGCCCGAAGTGCGGATGGCGTCCATATCCACGACATGGATGAGGTCGGCGACATAAGGCGTGGTGTAATCGTAAAGATGAATGCAGGCGGCTTTGCGGGCACGCTCATAAGGCAGGCGTTGCACGCCTTCGAGGTTCTTGGCCAGGAAGGCATTGGCAGTGTCTTGAATCCATTTGGTAGCATCGACATCGGCCGGGCCGCCATGGGGCGGGTTATACTTGAAACCGCCTTCATCGGGCGGGTTGTGTGACGGGCTGACAACGATGCCGTCCGCCAGGCCTGAGCTGCGGCCGCGGTTATAAGCCAGGATCGCATGGCTGATGACGGGTGTGGGGGTGTAGCCGCCCCCGGCATCGATCATCGTTTCGACGCCATTGGCAGCCAAGACTTCGACAGCACTGATGAAGGCTGGCTCCGAAAGCGCGTGGGTGTCGATGCCGAGGAAGAGCGGGCCATCATATCCCGCCTGTTTGCGGTAAAGGCAGACAGCCTGGGTGATTGCCAGAATGTGGGCTTCATTGAAGGCTGTGCTGAAAGCCGAGCCGCGATGGCCGGAGGTGCCGAAGGCCACTTTTTGAGAGGCAATCGAAGGATCCGGTGTTTGCGTGTAATAAGCGCTGATAAGACGGGGAATGTTGGTCAGCAAAGAGGCCGGAACCGGCTTGCCAGCCAGCGGATTCGTCGTATCAGCCATAACCATCTTCTTTCGGTTGTCTCTGGAAAGGATGCTGTCGTCGATACAGACGTCCTTTGGCTGAGACAATACTGATCCTTGCTGGGCTAGGCGAGGTTGCTGGGGGCGGGTGCCCGCATCATATTTTCAACGCTTCCTTAGCGGTGAGATGATGCTTGTTGCTTTGCGCATTTTATATTCAAGCGACATCACTGCACTGCGATTTTTTGCGGGGGCTCTTCGGCACTCCTGCGCGCCTGTCTGCCCTTGTCCCCATCTTAATTAAGAGGGCTCATGGCGCGCGAGGCCATCGTGATCACCACCGTTCCGGGCGTGGAAATCGTCGCGACTCGTCAGGTTCGTCGCAGATCAAATCGCAATGGAAGGTCAGGATTGCACGTCTTCCGGTAGAGTTCCTTGTCTCACGCTTGCTTAAAGTGTGCTGCAATCCGGCAACAGTTGGCGGGAAATTCCGCTGTACTTTCCCCAGCGTTTACTTGTGTAACGGCGTCAACATGAAATTACGTGTGGTAAACGCAACTTTTTGAAATGATACGACAATTTGTCTGCGATTATTGGAACATTGTATCGAAAATGTCCCCTGCAACAGGAAGTGATGTTTAGAAGGTCGCTTCCCTACCATTATTGACGTTTTAAGACGCCCAAACGAAAATGAGCTTGCTTGCTACCGGTGTCAGACACCGGGGGACAGGCACGCGGGGAGCTGCAAACTCGAACACCCCGGAAGAGCAAAAGAAGCTCACCGGAGCGTTCACCGAAATCGGGAGGGAGTACAAGTGAATAACTCATCATTTGCGACGTCTGGCAGGACGGTTGCACTGAAGCGCACGCTCGCATGCGGCGCCGCAATGGGCGCGTTGCTGCTGGGTTCGGCAGCATTTGCACAAGAAGAGGGCGCCGTTGAAACCGTGTATGTCACTGGTTACCGGGCCTCTCTCGAAAAATCGCTGGATCTCAAGCGCTCGACCAACGAAATGGTTGATGCCATTTCTGCCGAAGACGTCGGCAAATTCCCGGATTCGAACCTTGCTGAATCGCTGCAGCGTCTGCCTGGCGTGTCGGTGGACCGCGATAACGGCGAAGGCCGCTCGATCACGGTTCGCGGTCTCGGCAGCAACTTCACCCGCGTTACCCTGAACGGCTTGCAGGCTCTCTCCACTGCGGGCGCCAGCGACTCCGGTACCGCTCCGAACCGCGATCGCGGCTTCGACTTCAACACCTTCGCTTCCGAACTGTTCAGCCAGTTGAAAGTGCAGAAATCTGCTTCTGCTGCTACCGAAGACGGCTCGCTCGGCGCCACGGTTGCGCTGTCCACGCCGCACGCCTTCGATTACGGCGAGAAGTATATCCTGAGCATGCAGAATGCGTGGTATCAGAACGGCAAGCCGTTCAATCCGCGTATCACGGGCCTCGCTTCCAAGACGTTCTTGGGCGAGAAGCTCGGCATCGTGGTGTCGGGTGCCTATACGATCCGCAACCAGTTCATTGATTCCTATCAGCGCAGCCCTGGCCAGTCGGATTTCGCCTATCGCGGCTCCAACTTCACGCCCAGCTACGGCAATCTTGCCGCCGGCACCTATTCTGTCCGCCAGCGCAACGGTTTTGCGGCTCCGACGGGAACGGCCTGCAATGGCGTGAGCAGCACCGGTGGTGTTGTCGCCAACGCCGTGATCCCCGGCACGACCATCGCCTATTCTCCATATTGCTCCTTGCTCTCCGGTTCGGATTCGACGGCCTACAATGCGATCGAGACCACGTCGGGCACGCCGATCACCCTGACGGTCACCAACAAGACCACGGGCACGAAGGTTTCGACTTCGACGTCTTCGGCATTCGACTACACCCAGGCCGGCGGTTCGCAGGTTCTCATTCCGTCGCTGCCGTCGCTGACCCATCAGCAGCTTTATCAGCAACGCATTGGTCTGACCGCTGGTGCCCAGTATCAGGCTACGGACAACACGCTGATCTCGTTCGATGCGTTGTATTCGACCGCTTATCAGGATTCGACCAACTATCAGATTTCTCCAATCGGCCTGAACCGCAACAACACCAATACGGCGCTTAGCAGCGTTTCTCTGGGTTCTGCGGCCCTCACGTCGGCCCAGAAGCTGACCTCGCCGTGGTCGAGCCTGTTCACGCTTTGCACACCGCAGGTCGGCTCCGCCACCCAGGCTGATATCGCCTGCGCCGGCGATACGACGATTAATCCGACGCAAAGCGCAAAAATCACGGGCGCACAGTCGGCGATGGACTATTACACCAACACGAAATACGGCTTCGCTGCTAACGGCGCTGATGCCGTCGCGGCTGCGATGTCGTTTGTCGGCCGTCCGTCGACCAAGCTGATCTCGGCTTCGACCACTGCCAATGGCCTTGCCGCCAACAAGCTGGTGCTCGACAATGTTGACTTCCGTTCGGGCGCTGACCAAGCCTATTACACCACGGAGTTCACGCAGCTCTCGCTGAACGCGAAGCACAACTTCTCCAGTCGTCTGCGCGTAGAAAGCACACTCGGTTGGTCGCATTCGCGCAACCACCAGACCGGCGTCCTTGCTGAGCTGAACCATCTGGACAACACCTATGCCCAGACCGGCCAGTACTTCACCTGGGACGACACGGCGGGTGCCGACATGCCGTCGATGAACTTCGGCTTCAACGTGGCCGATCCCAATAACTGGTCGTTTGCGAAGGGCTTCTCGGCTCTGCGTCACTACGAATACTACACGGACAACAAGTACCGTTCAGGCATGGCCAATGTGCAATACGATATTGCCGATTGGCTGACGCTCCAAGCGGGCTTCAACATCCGTATCTTCGACTTCGGCACGTCATATTATCAGCGCGGCATGAAGGACGTGATCAACCCGAGCTTCCAGGAAGTGGGCGTGACCACCTCGCAGATGTCCCAGGTCGTCAATTGGGGCTCAAGCCTGGATGCGCCTGCCGGTACGCCGAGCAGCTATGTGGTGCCGAACCTGGCGGCTTACGAACGTGCCTACGGCTTCATGTGCAATTGCATCAATCAGTACGGCGATTGGCGCATCACCAACCTGTACAACCCGGCTTCGACGGGTACGGCGGGCAGCACCTACTCCGTTTCCGAACACGCCAAGGCTTATTACCTGCAGGGGGATTTCCAGGATATCCCGCTGTTCGGCAATACGCTGCGCGGCAACGCCGGTCTGCGTTTCGTGACCACCGAGGTGAAATCCTTCGGTCACGCTCTGCAGGGCCAGCCGCTCTATGCCAACTCCAGCTACAACGACTTCCTGCCGTCCGTGAACCTGGCTTATACGCTGGGTGACGACATGCTGATCCGCGCGGCGGCATCCAAAGTGATCGCCCGTCCGTCGCTGAGCTACATGGCGCCGTCGATCACGGCGATGAAGTTCCCGTCAAGCAGCTCGGGCACGATCTATCAGGGCATGACTGTGTCCTATGGCAACCCGAACCTGAAGCCATATCGGGCGAAGGCCGTCGACCTTGGCTGGGAATGGTATTTCGACAAGGGCGCTGTGCTGGCGGTTACCGGCTTCGCGAAGTGGGTCTCGTCGGCGCCGCAGGTGGTTGTTTCGTCCGGTTACGTGAACAACTTCTTCTCGTCTGACCAGATTTCCCAGATGGCGAAGTACTACAGCGACAACCGTCTGAATGCTGACGGCACGGTCAATGCCACCAACGACTACAACCTGCGCTACCTGCAGAACAACGGCGATGCCGCTGTTACCCAGGCCATCAACGGCAAGGGCGGTGTGCTGGAAGGCCTCGAAGTCACCTATACCCAGAACCTGGACTTCATCCCGGCTGTGTTCGGTGGCAAGGGTGTCGGTGTGAATGCCAACTACACCAAGCTCTATTCCAAGATGCATTATGTTGTGAACGCCACGTTGACCTCGACGACTTACGGTGATGCACCCTGGTCGAACGCTTCGCCTGACTCCTGGAACTTGACTGTGTTCTATGATGGTCCGAATTGGTCGGCCCGCGTCTCCTCGGCTTTCCGTTCCGGCTATCTCTATCAGTACCCGATCGCTGGTGGTTCGGACACGCTGGGCTATGGCGACTCGCCGCTGGTGCAGGACTTCGCCTACTCGAAGAACACCTTCAACCTGGACTTCTCGGCGAGCTACGACATCAGCGACAATATGGACATGACGCTGGATGCGCTCAACCTGACCAACCAGGCGGACCGTCGCTGGGCCTATCAGAACAGCCCGCAGACGACCAAATACGCTTCCTCGGGCCGTCAGGTCTTCTTGGGCTTCCGCCTGAAGTACTGAGTTATATCCCCGTGAAATTGGGGCGCCGGGAAACCGGCGCCCTTTTTTTTGGCTTTTCAGCTTACCTCGCCGCATAGGGTGCGATTGGCGGCGTGCTATGGTCTTCTCGTCCTCTTCCATTGAGCACCATGGCAAATACTTTCAGCGATGCGTTGGCCTTGCATCAATCGGGGCGTCTGGCCGAGGCCGAAGCGGTTTATCGTCTCTTGCTGGCGGGCGCCCCCAGTGACCCGCGCCTGCTGGCCCATCTGGGATTGGTGCGCGCCCAGTGTGGTGCGCTGGAAGAAGGGCGGGACCTGCTCGCTGAGGCCGTGCGCCGCGATCCTTCCGAGCCGGCTGCGCCGTTTCATCTCGGCAGCATATTGATGGCGTTGGGACGCCCAGAAGAAGCCTTGGGGGCATTTTCCGCAGCCCTGACGCTGGCGCCCGCCAATGCCGAATTCTATTTCGCCGCGGGCAACGCTGCCTTTCAACTTGGCCGGTATGATGAAGCGGCCGAGGCTTATGCCGGGGCAGACAGGTTACAGCCGGGGCGGATCGAAGTGCTGCTCAATTGGGGTAGCGCTTTGCAGGAATTGGGGCGGCTGGAGGAGGCCTTGTCTGTTTGCGACAAAGCGTTGGCGATTGCCCCTGGCCATCCCGGTGCGCTCAACAACCGCGGTAATGCTTTGCGTCTTCTGAACCGTCCGGAAGAGGCGCTCGGCGCGTTTGAAACCGCGCTCAAGGTTGAGCCGCAATATGACTTGGCCCGCTTCAATCTTGCCACCGTGTTAGAGGCGCTGCGCCGCCATGAACAGGCGTTGCGGGAATGTGATCGTGTCCTGGCGCGTGCCCAGGGGCATGCCGGTGCCCATGTTCTGCGCGGCAAGCTGCTTTTGGCTCTGGAGCGTTTTGATGAATCGCTCGACAGTTTTGAACGCGCCCTGCAGATCGACCCGGATCTTGAGGCCGCATTCCATGGCCGGGTCAGTGCCTTGCTGGGCTTGACGCGCTGGGAAGAAGCGCTCGCCAATTGTGATGCAGCCATTGCGCACGATCCCGCCTCGGGAGCGGCTCATAACAACCGCGGTGCGGCCTTGGTCTTGTTGCGCCGTTACAAGGAAGCGGAGGCGTCTTTAGCAAAAGCCTTGGCGCTCGCACCGGACAATTCGGAAACCTATCTCAACCGGGCAGGGTTGCATTTCGATCTTGGTGATCTCGATGCCGCTTATGAAGACACAACCCAAGCCCTGGTTCTGCGGCCTGAGTTGGTGATCGCCCGGAGCATCCGTTTCGGTCTTGCCGCCCACCTCTGCCATTGGCAGGAGCGCGCTGCTAATGGCAATGCAATGGTCGAGTTCTGCCGCAAGGGCGAGAAGATCCCGCCCTTCCTTTTGACCTATGCTTTTGACGATCCTGAGATGCATCTCGAAGCCGCCAAACGGGTGGCGGGCAAGGCACAACCGGCCTTGGCGCGGGTTTCGATTGCGCCCCGTAAGACCTTGCGGATTGCGTATCTCTCTGCCGATTTCCGCGATCATCCGGTCACCCACCAGGCGCTTGAACTGTTCGAAACGCATGACCGCGAGCGCGTGGAGACCTATGCTATTGCCTTATGCCCTATGCCTAGAGACGCATTGGGTGCCCGATTGCGTGGAGCTTTCAGCCAAGTGGTGGAAGTGTACGACCGCTCCGACCAGGACATCGCGCGGCGGCTGGCCGATCTGCATATCGACATTGCCGTGGAACTTGGCGGCTTTACGGATAAGGCGCGGCCAGGAGTTCTGGCCTGGCGTCCGGCACCGGTGAGCGTGAATTATCTCGGCTATCCGGGCACGCTGGGTATGCCGTATATCGACTATATCCTGGCCGATAGCTGCATCATCCCGCCGGAAGATGATCATTTCTACAGCGAAAAGGTGGTGCGGCTGCCTCACTGTTTCATGCCATTCGATAGCCGCATGCAGGTCGCTTCCCGCCTGCCCACACGCGCAGAGGAGGGGCTGCCGGAAAACGGCTTCGTTTTCTGCAATTTCAACAAGACCGACAAGATTACGCCGGAGATGTTCGATCTCTGGATGCGGATACTGCTCCGCGCGCCCGGCAGCGTCTTCTGGTTCAACGTGCAGAACGAAACCGCACGGAAAAATTTAAGATCGGAAGCGGCCGCACGAGGCGTTGATCTGGCGCGGATCGTCTTCGCCAGCCGCACCGAAAGCCGGGCCGGGCATCTGGCGCGATTGCAGCTGGCCGATCTGTTTCTTGATACGCTGCCTTACAACGCGCATGCCACCACCAGCGATTTTCTTGCCGCTGGGGTGCCGGTGCTCACCACCAGGGGGCGGACTTTTGCCTCACGTGTGGCAGCCAGCCTGCTGCAATCGGTAGGTGCCGAAAAATTGGTGGTGCCCGATCTTGTTGCCTATGAGGCGATGGCGCTGAAGCTTGTTGAAGATAGGGCAGCGCTGGCGTGCTGGCGGGAGCATCTGAAAACACACAAGCGCACCGCTGCTGATACGGTGCGCCTGGCAAAAAGCCTGGAAGAGGTCTATTTCGCGATGTGGGAACGCCGCGTCAAAGGCCTCAAGCCAGAAAGTATGACGTTCTAGGCCGGGTTCTTCACCACTTCGCCGTTCACCTTCACATTGCTGAAGCTGATGCCGCGCACATATTGGAAGACGTTGCCTTTCGCCACATTGCTGAACTCGCAATCCTTGAGCGTGATGTTCTCGATCTGGGCATTGGGCAGGCCGTGCGCGTCAACGCCAAAGGTGCTCTTGCCGCTGACGATCTTTTCCAGATGAACGTTGCGCGCCACGGGGTGGAACGGTCCGTTGCCGGCTTCTTCATAGTCGAAATGGATCGCCAGGATGGCTTGCGCAACCTGACCGACCACGAGATTGCGGAAGTGGAAATTCTCCAGGATGCCGCCGCGCACCGCGTTGTTCTTGAGACGGATGGCATTGTCGAGATGCGGGCTGTCCATGCGGCAATTCTCGACAAAGACGTTGCGCACTCCGCCGGTGATTTCGCTGCCGATACTGACGCCGCCATGACCGTCCTTCATGGTGCAGCCGCGGATGACGACATTCTCGGTAGGCACATTCACCCGGCGCCCGTCGCCATTGCGGCCTGACTTGATGGCGATGCAATCATCACCGGTATTAAAAGTGCAGTTCTCGATCAGCACGTTCTTGCAGCTCTCGGGATCGCAGCCATCGGTGTTGGGGCCGGCGCTGTCGATGTTGAGGCCGCGCACGATGACGTCGGTGCACAGCACCGGATGCACTTCCCAGAAGGGCGTATTACGCAGTGTCACGCCTTCGATCATCACGCGTTTGCAGCGGTAAGGCTCGAAGAGGTTGGGCCGCAGATAAGAGCCTTCACCGAAGATGCGCTGCTCGACCGGCACATTGGCATCGCCCATTTCGAACAGCTTCTTACGGGCAGGTGCCTGGTTGGGCATGCCCGCCTTGTAGCCAAAATCGGCTCTGCCTTTCCATGGCCACCAATACTGGTCGCTGGCTTGGCCATCCAGTGTGCCTTCGCCGGTGACGGCGATGTTTTCCTGTTCAAAGGCATAGACGAGGGGCGAATAATTCATGCATTCGACGCCTTCCCAGCGTGTCAGCACCAGCGGCAAGTAGTCTTTGGGGTCGGTGGAAAAGAGCAGCGTGGCGCCGCGCACCAGATGCAGATTGACATGGCTCTTGAGATGGACCGGACCAGTCAGCCAAGCCCCCGCAGGCACCACCACACGTCCGCCGCCCGCCTTGTTGCAGGCCTCGATCGCCTTGGCGATGGCGATAGTGCATTTCTCTTTCCCTCCGGAGACGGCACCGAATTGGGTGATTGGGAAGTCCTTAGGCGGGAAGGACGGGCGTTTGATGCCGGCAACAATGCGCTCTGCTTCCGCCCAAGGGTCCGTGCTGGCTGCCTGCACAGGCCGAAGGGGAACGGTGCTGCTTATGACACCGGTGGCAGCAATGGTCTGCAAAAGCCGTCGACGCGTATTCATCCCAATGGATCCTTTTATTTTGGTGCAGATCGCAGAGCTTACGAATTGCGGTGACGGCTGTCACCGAGGGGCAAGCTTTCACGCGTCACTCTGTCCATCGCGTAATACGGGTACGGTCCGCAATAAAAGCCTTTGCCGCATGGGGCCAAATAGCGAGGGTCCTCTGCCATGACGAAGATGTGATGGGCTAGCGCTCGGGTTTGTCAGCGGAGCTTATGCAAAAGCTATCCGCTGGTTCTATCTCAAGTCTTGTAACGGAGTACTCTGTAGTATAGAGTAATCTGAATATGACAGCATTCCGCTCGTATCGCGGAACTGTCTTGCGCCGGGTCGAGATTCTGTCTGGGCTCGGGCAGGTCTTTTTCGGGAGGGGCAAGTGGTAGAACGTGATGTGCCGGTCGTCAGTCTGCGCGATGTCGTAAAGACCTATGACGACGACGGTTTGAAAGTCTCTGCCCTCAACGGCATCTGCTTCGACATTCCGCGCAAGCGTTTTGCGATGATTGTCGGCCCTTCCGGCAGCGGCAAGACGACCTTGCTTAACCTCATCGGCTGCATCGACAAACCGACGACGGGCTCGATTGCGGTGGCAGGCGAGGATGTGGGGCGGATGGGCGACACGAAGGTCACCGATTTCCGTGCCAAGAACATCGCCTTCATCTTCCAGAATTTCAGCCTGTTCCCGGTGCTGTCGGCCTATGAAAATGTCGAATATCCGCTGCTGCTCATCGGCATGAGTGCAGCGGAACGGCGCGAACGCACCATGGCCATGTTAGAGGCCGTCGGGCTGGCGGATCAGCGTAAGCAGCGGCCCAATCAGCTTTCCGGCGGGCAAAAGCAGCGCGTAGCCATTGCGCGCGCGCTGGTAAAGCATCCCGAAATCGTGCTGGCGGATGAACCGACGGCCAATCTCGATAGTGCCACGGGGCTGCAGATCATCGAGCTGATGCGCAAGATGCAGCATGAGCAGGCGGTGAGCTTCATTTTCGCCTCGCACGATCCTCAGCTGATTTCGCATGCGGAGGAGACTTATATCATCCGCGATGGGCGGCTGGTCGAACATCGCACGGAGAACGGCAAATGATGCTGTTCAAGATCGCCTTCCGGAACATCTTCCGGAATGGCCGCAGATCGCTGATGACGGCTTCGGCGATTGCCGTAGGCGCCATCGCCATGACGCTGTTCGGTGAATACAACGATTTCGTCTTTCTGGGCCTCGAAACCCAGACGGTAATGCGGGCCGGACATCTGTCGATTTTCAAAGAAGGCTATTTCGATTACGGCAGCGGCAATCCGGCCGGCTACAGCATTTCAAAATACAAGTCGGTGATCGATTTGATCAAGACCGACCCGGTATTGAAGCCGATGGTGCGGGTGGTGACGCCGACGGTGTCGCTGTTCGGCATCGCGGGCAATTTTTCGATCAATGCCTCGAAGACGTTCTTCGGCACGGGTTTTGTGCCGGGCGATCGCGAGCGCATGCGCCATTGGGACGAATATCATTTGGTCGCGCCCAACACGGTATTCCCGCCGCTTGGCCTTACCGACAAGGACATTACCCGCGGTGTGGTGGGTGTTGGAATGGCGCGTGTGCTTGGCTTGTGTGGGCCGTTAAAGGTTCCGAACTGCCCCGCCGCGCCGCAACCGCCGCAGGCGAAAGAAGACGCTGTTCCGGCTGGCCCCGCACCCGCGATCGATTTCGCCGAATTGGCGGCGCGCGATCATGTCAACAATCAATCCTCGCCAACCGACAGCATGCCGCGGCTGGATCTTTTGGGCGCGACGGCGACGGGGTCGCCCAATGTGGTGAACTTCTATGTCACCGGGGCGCAGAACCAGGGCGCCAAGGAACTGGATGATCTCTATGTCGGCATGCATTTGGAGTTGGCGCAGCAGCTTCTCTATGGCCGCGGCGAACACAAGGCCGTCTCGCTGATCGTGCAGCTCAACCGGACTGAAGACATGAGGGCGGCGAGGGCGCGCTTGAACGCGCTGTTTGCCCAGCATGCTCTGCCGCTGGAAGTGCATGATTTCACCGAAACCAGCACCGGTTATCTGCAGATCAAGAATTTCCTCTCGGTGATGTTTATCTTCCTCGCCGTCATCATGGGCGTGATCGTGGTTTTCACCGTGGTCAACACCATGAGCATGAGCGTGATGGAGCGCACCCAGGAGATTGGTACCGCCCGCGCCATGGGCGTACGCCGCGGCGGCGTCCGTCTGCAATTCCTGCTGGAAGGGCTGCTTCTGGGAGCCTTGGGCGCCACAGCCGGGCTGGTGTTCGGCAATTTGCTGGCGCTGTGGTTCAATCACGCCAACATCATGTACACGCCGCCAGGCCAAGCCCGTGAAGTGCCGATCCGCCTCCTGACCACGGATTTTCCGCTGATGGCCCGGCTTTGGATCAGTCTGGTGGTGATTGCCACCATCGGGTCGCTCGTTCCTGCCAATCGCGCGTCGCGGATGAAAGTCGTCGACGCTCTGCGCCACGTTTGACGGGGGAAACAGATGTTCAAGATCGCGTTCCGCAATGTGCTGCGCAACGGCCGCCGCTCTTTCATGACCGCCTCTGCCATTGCCGTCGGCGCCACCGCGCTGATCCTGTTCGGGGAATATAACGGCATTGCCATGGTCGGCATGCAGACGGACATCATTCGCTCCACCGGACATCTCGCCGTCTTCAAGAAGGGTTATTTCGAATTTGGCAGCGCTCAGCCGATGGCCTACGGCATTTCGGACTATGGCAAAACCATTTCGCTAATCAAAAATGATCCGGCCCTGAAACCGGTGTTGCGGGTGGTGACGCCGACTGTTTCGCTCGGCGGTATTGCCGGTAACGCGGCGGTCGATCGCTCCAAGATTTTCTTCGGCTCGGGCTTTGTGCCCTCCGATCACGACAAGATGGCGACCTGGGACGAATTCCGCCTCAACAACGGCCGTAATTTTGGCAAGACTGGCCTCAAGGACAATGATCTCGACCACGGTTATATCGGCAAAGGTCTGGCGCGTATCCTCGGGCTCTGCAAGTCGCTGAAGGTGAAAGATTGCCCTGCGGTGCCGGAAAAGAGCAGTGACTTTCTCGCCAATGGCTTGGCTAGTAAAGCGCCGCGGCTTGACCTTCTCGGCAGTGCAGGCGGTGCCCCCAATATCGTCGCTTTCTATCCCACCGAAGCCAAAGGGATGGGCGCCAAAGAAGCGGATGACAGCTTTGTAGCAATGAACCTGCCGCTGGCGCAGCAGCTGCTTTATGGCGCCGGCAAGAAGAAGGTGACGTCTATCGTGGTGCAGCTCAACCGCATGGAGGACATAGCCTTCGCTCGGGCTCGCCTCAATGCGTTGTTTGCCGAACATCAGTTAGGGCTGGAGGTCCGCGACTATAAGGAGCTGCAGCCATCCTTCCTGCAGATCATCGGCTTCCTGCAAGTGATCTTTGCCTTTCTGGCTGTGGTGCTGGGCATCATTGTGATCTTCACCACCGCCAACACCATGGGCATGAGCATCATGGAGCGCACCAATGAGATCGGCACCGCCCGCGCCATGGGCGTGCGCCGCAGTGGCATCCATCGCCAGTTCCTGTTGGAGGGTGCTATCCTCGGGGTGATCGGTGCCAGTGCTGGCATCCTGCTGGGCAAAGTACTGACCTATGCCATCAACCGCGCCAATATTCAGTACACGCCGCCCGGCAATGCTGACCCGATTCAACTCTATCTGCTCAATCAAGGTACCGAAACGCTGATGGCCGAGATCTGGGTGGTTCTGGTGATCATGGCGACGCTGGCGTCGATCATTCCGGCCAACCGTGCGGCTCGCATGAAAGTCGTGGATGCGCTCCGCCATGTGTAAAGTTCAAAGAACGAGACCACTTATGAAGAACCTTGCTATCGGCTTTCTCGTCGCGCTCTTCCTTTTCGAGGGAGCGAAGGCCGCCGGTCCGAGCGGGCAGGAGATCATTGCTGCGGTCGATGGCGCCCGCAATCCAGGGCAGAGCTTCCGGGTAATGGACGTTCTTACCGAATATGTGAATGGCAAACCGCAAGCATCGAACCAGCTGGTGATTTTCGTGCGACAGAACAAAACCACCAAGCAATACGACAATCTGGTACGTTATGTGCTGCCGGTGCGCGATGCCGGCAAGATGGTGCTGATGAATGGCTCCAACATGTGGTTCTATGATCCGTCGTCCAAAGCCAGCGTTCGCATCTCGCCGCAGCAGCGGCTGCTCGGACAAGCGTCCAATGGCGACGTCGCCACGGTCAATCTGGCCAAGGATTATACGGCCACACTGGTGGGCGAAGAGAAGCTGCTGGATGCCGACCGCCAGAATCGCGATTGCTATCACCTGGATTTGAAGGCGGCGAGCGATGAGGCCGTCTACAGCCATATCGAATTCTGGGTGGAGAAGGGCAGCTATCGTCAGATCAAAGGCAAGTTCTATTCGGATAGCGGCCGTCTGCTGAAGATTGCCTACTATCACAAATTTACCCAGATGCTGGGTCGCATGAGTCCGGCAGAAACGATCGTTATCGATGCGGTGAACCAGAATCTGGTCACCACCATGGCTGTTTCCGATATGCAGTCCCGCGATGTGCCGGATTCCTGGTTCCAGCGCGATTACCTGCCGCGACTGAAGATCGACTGATGAAGACGCGTGTTTTTGCCCTGGCATTGATGGGATCGGTGTTGCCGGCAGCGGCGCAGGAGAACAGCGACCTCAATCTTATTCCGGGGGCGGTGCAGGACGCGCCGCCGCCGCCCACCTCTGTGGCAGGGCACGGCAAGTATTCTTTGGAGAATGCTCTCGGCTGGTATTCCTATCGCGGCAGCTTCGCTGTTTCGCCTGGCGGCAGTATTCCGTCGCGCTGGGCCAACCGCACCAGTCTCGATGGACTCGATCAGTGGACTCTGGCACCCGATCTCACCTTCACCGCCAGTGACCGGCTCAGCGTCAGCTTTGCGAACGGCATCGGTTTTCCCAATGAATCTGTACGCAATGACATCCGCGAAGCCTATCTCACTTACGAAGCGGCGCCGCAGACCTACCTTGAAGCAGGCCGTATCAATGTGCGTTACGGCGTGGCCTATGGCTATAATCCGACGGATTTTTTCCGCGCCCGCACCAGTGTGGCGCAATCTTCCGCCGATCCCAGCGCGCAACGTTTAAACCGCCTCGGCACCGTAATGATCCGCGGCCAGCACTTCTTCGATGGTGGCGCGGTGGAGTTGCTTTATGCGCCCAAGCTGCACAGTCCTGTGGCGATGGGCACTCTGGCCGGGCCGTTCGATCCCAAGATCGACCAGACCAACGGTTCCGACCGCGCTTTGGCGGCCTTCAGTTTTGAACTGGAGCAGCTCAGCCCGCAGCTGTTGGTCTATTATGAAGGCGGGCGCACAAAATTCGGTCTCAACCTGTCACGGCCGATCGGTGCACAAGTGATCGCTTATGCCTCCTGGTCCGGCGGGATGGCGCCGAATACCGCTGTGGATGCGATCACGTTTGGCAAGCGCACGCGCATGCTGCCGCCAACCGCGCCGGTTCTGCCGCCCACCAGCCTGTCGCGCGATTTCAAGAATGATCTCTCCGCTGGGGCCACCTGGACAGGCGAGGATAAGGTCACAGTCACCGCCGAGTACAATTTCCGCCAAGCGGGTTTTTCACAAGACGATTGGCACAACTGGTTTGCAAATGGCGTCAATCCTTCGCTCTCTTCACTGATGTGGTTTGTGCGCGGCTATTCTTCGGATCTGCAGCAGCCGATGAGTCGGCATCAAGCCTTTGTGCGCGCCGATTGGGCAGAGCCTTTCCATATCGAACATGCCGATGTGAACGCCTTCGTGATGACCAACCTTGCGGATGGTTCCAGCATTGGCCAGTTCGCGGTGTCTTACGACCTCTCCGATTATTGGAGCCTCGGCGCTTATGCGGGCGCCAGCACGGGCGGCAAGAAAAGCGAGTGGGGCAGCCTGCGCAATGCGGGCAGCGTCCTCGTGCAGATCGCGCGCTATTTCTAGGCTCACGCTCCCAATTGGATGCGAACGAATTGAATTGAAAATTAAAACTGATTTGCAAAATCAATTTTGATGATGGCACTGACCCATGCTCATTTCTTGTTAGGATTGATCAGAAAGCGGGCTGAATGCCTAAAGTCGTAAATTGTTCTGCAAGTCATTAGCAAGTTTGCATGTGTAACGCGTAATATTATGTGGTAATTGCATCATACAGAAAGCCAATTTTTGCAGCCATCAGTTTGAATTTCTTGATTTTATTGCACACATTCCCGTTATCAGAGAACATACATTTAATACTGCTTTCCATGGTCTGGCGCGAATGACCACGGAAATTAAGGGGGTCTGTGCGGCCCGCAGCATGGCCGCCGGCGTTCAACTTCGAGGGTATTATGCCGAATAATGCACGTGGCTTGAGAGCGATGCTCCGGGCGAGTACAGCCGTTTTGGGCCTTGCTGCCGCCAGTCTGGCGGTAAACCCGGCCAACGCCATAGTCATCAACAACAATTACACGCCGAGCCAGGTGGTCGACACGACCAATGTGACAGGCATCGGCCAGATGGTGATCGATCAGCAGAACGGTTACATCGGCCTCTGCACGGCGACACTGATTAATCCGCGCACGGTTATTTTGGCCGCCCATTGCGTCAACGAAAACTCAGCAGGAACCGGGTTCAAAGATCCCGCCACTTACGGTGCCAAATTTGGCGGTACGCCGATTGCGTTTTTCTTTAATGCCAACAACAACGTTTCGGGAAATTCCGCCATCGGCCATTGGCTGCGTGGTGTTTCGGGCGGAGCGGCCTACCAAACGCGTACGGCCGAGAACGCCTATAACGCCAACTATGTTACCTACAATTCGATCTCGACATCTCTCGGCATCGGCAACAACTTCCTGCAAGGCGACATCGCGATGGCCGCGCTTGATACGCCAGCCAGCAATATCCCCACCTGGACGCTGTTGTTCTCGCCGTTGACCAGCGCCGCCCACGCCACCATCGCGGGCTACGGCAACAATGGTACCGGCACGACCGGCGGCAGCGGCGGTATCGATTATCGCCGTCGCGTCGCGGAAAACATGATCAGTGTATTGGGGTCTCTCGATGATCAGGACAAATTCCTGTTCGGCGCACCCGACGGGCTGCCGCAAAATCTCTATATGCTCGATTTTAACGATCCAAAATACGGAACAGCCCAAGCCAACGCTTACGACTTCAATATCTTCCACGATGCGGCACTGACAAAGGAGGGCATCACGGCGCCGGGCGATTCCGGAGGCCCGCTGATTGTCGATCAGACCTTCAACAAGCAGGTAATTGCGGCTGTTCTGTCTGGCGGTGATCGCTTTTATTCCGGCCAGCCTTCGTCGAGCTATGGCACGACATCATTTTATCAGCCGCTGTATCTCTATTGGGATTGGATTGTTGCCAACAATCCATACAAATACGTTTCGGCCAAAACCGGCGATGGCAGCTGGACCGATCCCACCCATTGGGTGATGAATCTTGACCCGAATTATGTGTCGATCGTCAGCGGTGCGCTGTCGAATACGCTTCCCACCACTCCGGCCCAGGGGCTTCCGGCCGGGTCCAGCGTCAATTCTCCAAAGTTCGGTCAGGTCTGCTATTACAACGACTGTGTTGACATCGCGACGGGCAAAGAGACGATCTATCCGAGCAGCACAACAAGCGGGGCGGCCGGTCTCAGCAGCGAGCTCGCATCCGATCCCGCCCAGGTCAAGTTTGTCGAGGACAATGTGGCATCCGATACCTCAGGCGCAGAGATATCGCCGTCGCTAGTCGGTGAGGTGCTGCGTTCGCTGATCAATTACGAGCTGGGCTCGTCGGCGGCTGCGGCGAAGGCAGAAGGATCCGCTGTTATCAACGGGGTGTCGATCCAAGGCGCGCCGGGTTCCTCCAATTTCGTGCCCAACAACACGGACGGCAATCCCGCCGCGGGCGCGCCAGCCCGTTACTATGACGTGACGCTGTCGGCTGACGGAACCACAACGCTCAGCAATGCAACGGTCGTTATCGATCGCTTGACCATCAATGGCGCCAAGACCGGACTTACCATCGCATCAACAGGCGCCCTCGGCTCGATGATCGACGCGACCATGTATGCCGGCACGTTCCGTGTGGACGGCCTGTTTGTCAGCAACGGCGATTTGGCTCTGCTTGGTGGCATTTTGACGGGCTCTGGCACAGTGGTTGCGCCTTATACGACGGCGGTTCTGGGGGCCATCGCGCCAGGAACGCTCGGCACAACCGGCACGTTGACGGTGCAAGGCAGTGTCGTGTTTTCCAGCAAATCGGCGTTCCTTGCCGACGTAACCCAATCCGGCAGCGATCTTCTCAGCATTTCCGGTTCGGCCAGTCTCGGCGGCACGGCGATTATCACCCCGGTTGGGTATACGCCGAAATGGCATGATACCAAGACGGTGATCTCTGCGGCCTCCATCACGGGATCATTCTCTTCCGTGCCGGACACGGTCGCCGGTGTGCTTTATCCGGTGCTGAAAACCGTAACGATCGGCACAGGCGCCTCTGCCTATCAGACGGAAGTGGTCACCTTCGAGGCGGCGTCCTTCTCTTCGGTTCTGCCCAATATGACTGAAGATCAGGCGGCCATCGGGGGACTGCTGGATCAAAATCGCGCAGCTTCCTACAGTACCATGTCGGGGGTTTATGATGCCATCGACCCCCTGTCCGACAGCGCGCTTGGAGCTTCACTGGAGAACCTCGCTCCGGATGCAGCCCGTGCTCTTCCCAAACTGACACAACTCGCTTCGGACGCTTACACCAGCTTCCTCTGGCAATATCTGGGAGATATTTCGCCGGCGGGAGACGCCAAGGTCGCCATCCAAACCAATGCGCTGAAAATGGCCGAGAACTCCCATGTAGGTTCGGTCGAAATGCGAAATCTGCTCGCCAATCTCGGCGGAATTGACAATGCCGTATCGCCCCTGCCGGCCGACTCGAGCGGCGGCATGAAATTGCCGAAGGATGTTGGTGCGTTCCTCTCCGGCCAAAAGCTGGATGGTGCCCTGACCATCGGTGGCTCGGGCGGTAAAGCAGATGTAGACGGTTATCTCATCGCCATAGGTGTGGACATGCCGTTCACCCTGCATTTGCGAGCCGGTGTTTCTTTGGCTTTCGATGAGGCGGAAGCGACCTTGCGCAATACCCCCGCGGTTTCGAAAACCTCAGCGAAACAGCTGCTGGCTTACGGCAAATATGTCGATGACAACGGCATGTTTGTCGACGGGTATTTCGGCGGCATGGTCGCGACGGTTAGCACGCATCGTCTGGTACAGGTCGGGTCATCGAGCTTCAATCTCTACGGCCACACATCCGGTCTGTCGCCGATGTTCGGTGTGCAGGCTGGCCTGATCTACGAGAATATTGCTGCGGCGACCGTCAAGCCTGCCATCGGTCTGCAATATGGTGAGCAGAACCTGACAGGTTATACCGAGACGGGAGGGCCTGCAGCTCTGAAAATCGCCGATTACCGCGGGGAAGACGTGGACTTCCGCCTGGGCTTCGATGCGCAATGGAAAATCGAGTTCCAGCAGGTTGTGCTGAAGCCTTCGCTGCATGCCTTCTCGGTCCACAAGTTGGATAGCCTGCATAGTTCCATCAATGCCGGTTTTGCGCTCGCGCCAGCGACTTCTGCGAACTTTGAGGTCGCGCCTGCGGCTCATTGGTGGGGTGAAGTCGGTGTCGGTTTGGAGGCAGACCTTTGCGATAACGCTGTTCTTGGTTTCCGCTTCAACGCCAATCCCGGCCGGGCCGATTCGAGCTATCAGGCCTTTGGCGGCTCACTGCGCATCAAGTTCTGACGCAGCGCTATTGTTTCTATGGAAAAAGGCCCGCGCTCGTCGCGGGCCTTTCTTTTTGCAAAAATCCGGCGTGCCGCTTTCTCCGCCGCTGGACGGGGACCATTTGGGTAAGACCGTTCTGCCAGCCCAAGATCAAGATAAAGCGTTATGGACGAAGCGGCCTGATGGCGTAAAAGATGTTTACACCACGACGCCGGTAGAGGGATGAATTGCGGTAATCCCTGGTTTGTCCGCCTCCGGGCTTCAGATTATTGAGTAACGTCACGCTATAGGTGCTATTTTGAAGATCAAGCTGCATAAGAACGATCTGCCCGACGGGCTCGATCTCGGTCCCATCGTTGCCATCGATACCGAGACCTTAGGCCTCAACCCGTTTCGTGATCGCCTTTGCTTGGCCCAGCTCTCGGCGGGCGACGGGGTGTGTCACGCTGTGCAGTTTGCGCCGGGGGCTTACGCCGCGCCGAATCTGAAAAAGCTTTTGACGGACCCGAACAAACTGAAGCTGTTTCACTTTGGCCGTTTTGACATGACCATGTTTTTGCAGCATCTCGAAGTCGTCACCGCGCCGGTCTATTGCACCAAGATCGCCTCCAAGCTGGTGCGCACCTACACCGACAAGCACGGTCTCAAGGATCTGGTGAAAGAGCTGCTATGCGTGGATCTTTCTAAGGAGCAGCAGAGTTCGGATTGGGGGGCGCCGGAATTGTCGGAGCGGCAGCTTGCTTATGCTGGCAACGATGTTGCCTACCTCCATCGCCTCAAGGAGGTTCTTGATGGCATGCTGGCGCGGGAAGGGCGTACGGCCCTGGCCAAGTCCTGCTTTGACTTCCTGCCGACCCGGGTTGCCCTTGATTTGGCTGGATGGGGTGAGGTGGATATTTTTGCCCATTAGAACCGCTCAAAATTCAGCGCATCTGGAAATTCTGCATCTGACACAGATATTTACCTGGGTCAGAGAAGTTGCCTTGACCGCGCTGCAGTTTTAGCCAAACTTGGCACGAATTTCGCGTTGGGGCGTCCAGAGTCGTTTCTGGAGGCTCCTTTGGGGCTGGATCGCGGAGCGAAGGCTGCGCGCATGCGCCCTGATACGCTCTGGTTCGGCTGTCATCATTGGGTGTTGTATGCGTTCCGCCACTGCCAACGAACCGGCCGAACATGCGGGTGACCTTGCTGTCGCCCGGCGCGTGATTGCTGCGGCGGGAGATGCCATCCGCCTTCTCGGAGATAGCATTGGTCCCGAGTTCAACCGTGCTGTCGATGTCCTCCTGACCGTGAAGGGGCGGGTGATCGTCAGCGGCATCGGCAAGTCGGGTCATATTGCTCGTAAACTCGCTGCCACCATGGCCTCCACCGGCACGCCGGCCCATTTCGTCCATCCTTCTGAAGCCAGCCACGGCGATTTGGGGGAAATTACCCGGCAGGATGCGCTGGTTGTGTTGTCCTGGCGTGGCGAAACCACCGAGCTTTCCGATCTTATCGTCTATGCCAAACGGTTCGGCATCCCTCTGATCGGGATTGCCTGGAATCCGGAATCGACCTTGCTCAAGGCTGCTGATGTGGCGCTGGTGCTGCCGCATGTGCGCGAATCCTGCCCGCATGGTCTCGCACCCACCACCTCTTCTACGCTGATGCTGGTTTTGGGCGATGCGCTCGCCATCGCTCTGATGGAGCGGCGGGACTTTTCCGTCGATGCCTATCGCAATCTGCATCCCGGGGGCTCGCTCGGCCGGGCCCTTATCCGGGTTCGCGATCTCATGCATGGGGCGGACGAGCTGCCGTTGGCGGCGTTCGGCGCGCCATTGCGTGAGGCCATTGCGATAATGGACAAGTATCATTTCGGCTGCGTGGGCGTCACGGATGCCGGCGGGGTGCTTCTGGGCATCATCACGGATGGCGATTTGCGCCGCCGCTTTGATCAGAATCTGCGCGATGCCAAGGCAAGCGATGTCATGACCAAATCACCCAAGGTGGTGCGGTCGGATCAGCTTGCTGCCGAAGCATTGGCGCTGATGAACGACAAACAGATCACCCAGCTTTTCGTGCTGGACGCCAAATCCGCAAATCCAAAGCCGGTTGGTATCCTTCACATTCACGATTGTCTGCGCGCGGGACTTCGATGACACGACGGGACCAGGTTCAATCCGCCGTTGCCCAGCCTCTGCCGCCAACACCGGCGCCCCCCAGCGTTGAGGCTGTGCCTCCGCCGCGCCATGATCTCGGCCGGGAATGGGCCATGCGCCAGCGCCTGCGCGCCGTCGATGCCTTGCGCTATTCGCGCTTTGTCAGCGTGATGAAAGGCATTCTGCCGATCGCGGCAGTGGTGCTTTTGGCTTCGGTGATCGCCTATTCGGTGATGCCGCGCCAGAAGGACAAATATGTCGGGGTGAAGCAGAGCGGCAATCTCGCCCGCGATCTCACCATGACCAAATCGAGCTTCACCGGCGCGGATGACAAGGGCAATCCGTTCAAGATCACTTTTGCCGAGCTGATCCAGGATCCCAAAAGCAAGAAGCGCGCAGAGCTGAAGCAGATCGATGCCGACATGCAGTTCGAGAACCAGAGCTGGGTCAGTGCTTCGGCCAAGCACGGCTGGATCGATGGCGATGCGGGAATCCTGAAGCTCGATGGCGGCATTTCGATCTTCACCGACAATGGCTATGAGCTTCACACCAATAGCGCGGTCGCTTACATTAAGGAAAACATCCTGACCGGTGATGTTCCGGTGAACGGTCACGGTCCTTTAGGCCGCTTCAGCGCCGACCGCTTCCATGTCGACCGCATGCAGAAACAGATCAAGCTTAGCGGGCATGTCCATATGACGCTTTATCCGCAGAAGGCGAACAAGAAATGAGGGGAATTCTTTTTGGTCTTGCGGCCTGCGGGCTGATTGTTGGGGCCGGGTTGGCCCAGCAGACGAGCATCGGCAAAGGCATGCTCAATCCCAATGCGCCGATTGATCTCTCAGCCGACAATTTCGTTGCCGACTCCAATGCCAAGACCGGCGTCTACACCGGTAATGTGGTCATCCATCAGGGCGAAATGGTCATGCGCGCCAACACGGTGCGGGCGCAGTTCACCGAAAACAAGCCAAGCCGCATCACCGCGCAAGGCAAGGTGGTTATCGATGCGCCATCAGGTGTGGCGACTGGGGACAACGGCGTTTATGACGTCAATCCGCGCATTGTGACGCTCACGGGCAATGTCGTCTTGACCAAAGATAAGAATGTCATGCGCGGGCGCCAGCTTGTGGTGAATCTGATCACTGGTCTTGCCACGCTGGACGGCGGCGAAGGCAAGAGCGGCAGGGTTCAGGCGCTTTTTTCATCTTCCAACAACCAGTCTGACACGCAAAAACCTTAGGCTTCAGTGTTCCTTAAGCATAGATAGGCACAGTTCTCGCATGGACCCGAACCAGACCACCAATCCGGAAAGCTCGCGCCCGCGCGTCGTCGAGGGTGGCAAGGGGTTGGTCGCGACACGGCTTGCCAAGGCCTACAACAAGCGTCCCGTGGTGCGCTCCGTGAGCCTGTCCGTGCGCCGTGGCGAAGTGGTGGGTCTTCTGGGGCCCAATGGTGCGGGCAAGACGACTTGCTTCTACATGATCACCGGGTTGATCCCGGTTGATGCCGGCACCATCGAGGTCGACGGCTATGATGTGACCCGTTTGCCGATGTACCGGCGCGCCCGGATGGGCATCGGTTATTTGCCGCAGGAAGCGTCCATTTTCCGCGGTCTTACCGCAGAAGAGAATATCCGGGCCACCGCCGAGCTGGTCGAACCAGACCCCGGCGCGCTGGAAGCGGCGGTCGAGGAATTGCTCGCCGAATTTGGCGTCACCCATGTGCGTAACACCCCGTCCATCGCGCTTTCGGGCGGTGAGCGGCGCCGGGTGGAAATCGCCCGCGCCTTGGCCACCCATCCGTCCTACATTCTTTTGGACGAACCGCTGGCCGGTATCGATCCGATCGCCGTGGGTGAAATCCGTTCGCTGGTCAAGCATCTGAAAGATCGTGGCGTTGGGGTGCTTATCACCGATCACAATGTGCGTGATGCGCTCGATATCATCGATCGCGCCTATATCCTGCACGACGGCGTCGTGCTGAAGGAAGGCACGCCCGACGATATTGTGGCCGACCGCGACGTGCGGCGTGTCTATTTGGGTGAAAAGTTCTCGCTATGAAACCGGTGTGGGGTAGAGGGGAGCACATCTTCCTCGCTTGGCGCAGGGCAGGGGAGGCATTCTGATGGCTGTCTCCCAGCGCTTGGAGATGCGCCAGGGTCAAAGCCTGGTCATGACGCCACAGCTCCAGCAGGCGATCAAGCTGCTGCAGCTCTCAAATGTCGAGTTGACCGAGTATTGCGAACAGGAGCTGGAGAAGAATCCGCTTCTGGAGCGCGACGATACACCGGCCCCGGTGGAAGGCGAGCGCGAAGCCAGCGAACAGCCGTCTGAAGCCCCGGCTGCGGAAGCGCTGGATCGCGAACTCTCCCGGGAAGATTTCTCCAAATGCTCCGAGATGGATGCCTCCGGTGAGGACATGTATGAGGGCGGCGAGGAGCGTGGCGCCACCAACGCTGCCACAAACCAGCCGCTGACCGACTGGACCACGGTCAAATCCGGCCAGCGCTATGAAGGCGATGAGGATCTGCTGGAATCCACGGTTGCCGACGGCGGTTCGCTGAAGGACCATTTGCTGGAACAGCTGTCCATTGCCGCTCTTGACGGCGAGAAGCGGCTGATCTGTGTGTCGCTGATCGATGCGGTAGACGAAGCCGGTTATCTGCGGGCTGATCTGGACGAAGTGGCGGCCCGTCTCGGTGCCGACAAGAAGACGGTCGAGAATACCCTGGCTGTGCTTCAGGGCTTCGATCCTGTGGGCGTTGGCGCACGCGACCTCGCCGAGTGCCTGGCACTGCAGCTCAAGGAAAAGGACCGATACGATCCGGCCATGGCCGCCATGATCGCGCATCTTGATCTGGTGGCACGCCGCGACATGGCGCAGCTGGCGCAGATTTGCGGCGTCGATCATGCCGATCTCACCGATATGCTGGCCGAAATCCGGGCGCTGTCGCCCAAGCCTGGCCTCAAATTCGCGTCAGAGCCGGTACAGCCTGTGGTGCCCGATGTCATCGTGCGGGAAGGGCCGGATGGCGGCTGGCTGGTAGAGCTCAATTCCGAGACCTTGCCGCGCCTTCTGGTCAATGCCCGCTATTATTCCAAGGTTTCGGCTCAGGCCCGGGATAAAGATTCCAAGACTTTTCTCACCGAATGCCTGAACAACGCGAACTGGCTGGTGAAGAGTCTGGATCAGCGCGCGCGCACGATCTTGAAGGTCGCCAGCGAGATCGTCCGTCAGCAGGACGGCTTTCTGACCTATGGCGTGCGTCACTTGCGCCCGCTCAATCTCCGCACCATCGCCGATGCCATCGGTATGCATGAATCGACGGTGAGCCGCGTCACCTCCAACAAATATGTCTCCACGCCGCGCGGGTTGTTCGAACTCAAATACTTCTTCACCGCGGCCATCCAATCGCTGGATGGAACAGAGTCGCATTCCGCCGAAGCTGTACGCGACCGCATCCGCGAGATGATCGATCAGGAGAGTGCCCGTGAGATCCTTTCGGACGACCGGATCGTGGCGCTGCTCACGGCAGACGGCGTCCATATCGCCCGGCGGACAGTCGCCAAGTATCGCGAATCGATGCGCATCCCGTCTTCGGTTGAGCGGCGGCGCCTGAAAAGCGCAGAAAACGTGGGTTCTGGGCTGCGCTAAGAGGGGCCCGTTGACTTTAAAAATGCCCCGGACTAATGGTCCGCGCCCTTTGGGATAGGCCTCATTCGGAGGAGGTCTTTTGCAGATGAAATGCGGTTAACACCGCACGACAGTTTCGCAACAAGTCTCCGGGTAGCGCGTTGGTGTTGAGTACTCTCTAGGTCAGAGAAGGTTACCGTAGGACCGTCATGCAAATCTCCGACTTGCTAAGTCCAGAGGGTGTGCTTCCTTCTTTGAAGTTCAAGGACAAGAAGCATCTGCTTCAGCATCTTTCCGAGAAAGCTGCAGGGATCACCCATGTGCCGCAGCTTCGTATTCTCGAAACGCTGGTTGAGCGCGAACGCCTGGGCACCACAGGGGTGGGGCAGGGCATTGCCATTCCGCATGGCCGTCTCGCGGAGCTGAAGAAAATCACCGGTGTGTTTGCGCGCCTTGAGACGCCGATCGAATACGATGCGGTCGACAATCAGCCGGTTGATCTCGTCTTCATGCTGCTGGCTCCGGAGGGGGCGGGAGCTGATCATTTGAAGGCCTTGGCGCGGGTGTCGCGCCTGCTGCGCAATCAAGCTTCGTGCGAGAAGCTGCGCAAGGCGAGCACGGCGGAGGCGCTCTACGCCATCCTGACTGAACCGCCCGCGGGAACGAGCTCGGTTGCGGCCTGAAGACTGGCTCGCTTGCCTAGACACGGCCCCAGGGGTATTCCTGCGGAGTCTTTAGTCCCGGGCAGGACAGTGACCTCCAAAAATAAAATCCTTGCTATCGTCATCGGCGCGATCTTCCTCTCGCTGGTAGTTTTCCGTCTTTTGGCCGGCTTTCTGGTCGACTGGAGCTGGTTTTCTTCGCTGGGCCTCAATGCGGTCTTCTGGACCCGTGTGCTGGCGAGCGCGGCGGTTTTCGTGGTGGCTTTCGTCGCCACGGCGGCCATTCTTCTCGCGAGCGGGATTGTCGCCAATCGCGCTGCCGGCTTTCGTCCGGCCTTGCGCACCGTCCCGTCGCCTTGGAATTCCATCGAGGGGTTGAACCCGCCGGCCGCGCTGGAACGGTTGTATCGGGTATTCCCTTGGGGGCTGGCGGTGGTGGTGGCCGCCTTGGCTCTGGCGGCATTGATCGCCGCATCCCAAATCGGGCAATGGGATTTGGTTCTGCGTTATCTGCACCAGGTTCCTTATGGCGAGAAGGATCCGCTGTTCGGCCTGGATATCGGATTCTTTCTATTCTCTCTGCCGGCTTATGAAGCGATCAAAGACTGGCTGCTTTTCGCCTTGACCATCGCGGCGTTCCTGGCGGGCGCTGTCTATTGGATTCATGGCGCCATCGTCTTCGACCAGCAGCGCCGCTTCGTGGCCCCCGTGGTGGTGGCTCATGCCTCGGTGCTGTTTGGCCTCTATCTGGTCGTGAAGGCTGTCGATTTCTGGCTGCAGCGCTTTCTCTTGCTTTATGGCGACAACGGCGTGGTGGTCGGCGCTAGCTATACCGATGTGCATCTGGAGATGCCGCTCCTGTGGGGGCTGGCCGGTCTCTCGCTGGCGGCCGCGGTGATTTGTTTTGCCAATATCCGGGGGCGCAGCCTGAAAACACCGCTCCTGGCCGCCGTTGGCCTGATCGCTGTCTCGGTGGTGGTGGTGCCGATTGTCACGGGTCTTTATCAGCGTGTTGTCGTCAAGCCGAACGAGCTCCAGTTCGAGACGCCTTATATCGCGCGCAACGTGGCTATGACACGCGAGGCTTATGACCTCAACAACATCCAGGTGAAGCCTTTTGTTGGTGACGACCACCTGAGCTACGCGTCTCTTGAGAACAATCGCGCCACGGTCGACAACATCCGGCTGTGGGATTATCAGCCGCTGTTGTCCAGCTATGCCCAGCTGCAGGAAATCCGCACCTATTACAAATTCCATGATGCGGACATCGACCGCTACTGGCTGAACGGCACCTATCAGCAGGTGATGACATCGGCGCGCGAGTTGAAATCGTCGCTGCTGCCGGCCAATGCTCAGACCTGGGTAAACCTGCATGTGCTCTTCACCCACGGCAACGGTGTGGTGATGTCGCCGGTGACCAAGACCAACGAAGGCGGTCTGCCGTCGCTCTATGTGCAGGACATCCCGCCGGTATCCTCGGGCGGTCCGGCCGTTACCGAACCGCGCCTTTATTTTGGCGAAGAGGTGGATAATTACGTCATCGTCAAGGGATCGACGCCGGAATTCGATTATCCTAAAGGCGACAAGAACGTTTATGCGGAATACAAGGGCAAGGACGGGGTCGCTATCGGCGGCATCGGCAACCGCCTCCTGTTTTCCTGGTATTTCGGCGACATCAACATCCTGCTCAGCAAATACGTCACGCCCGAAAGCCGCATCGTCTTCCGCCGCAATATCCAGGAACGCGTCAAGCAGATCGCGCCGTTTCTGCGCCTGGATAACGATCCTTATATCGTCGTATCGGGCGGGCGGCTGTATTGGATGCAGGATGCCTATACCGTTTCCGGCGCCTTTCCCTATTCCAAGCGCATGGATGATGGCTCGGCCAATTACATTCGCAATGCGGTGAAGGTGGTGATCGATGCCTATAACGGCACCGTCGATCTCTATATCAGTGATCCATCCGATCCGATCGCCAAGACCTATGCCAGTATCTATCCGGGCCTGTTCAAGCCGGCTTCTGCGATGCCGGCCGATCTGCACCACCATGTGCGCTATCCCGAAGATCTCTTCACTATCCAGGCGGAGATGTACCGCGCTTATCACATGCAGGCGCCTGAGGTGTTCTACAATCGCGAGGATCTGTGGCAGTTTCCGCGCAAGCCCACCGCGGACGACGATAGCGCTGATGCCAAGATGGAGCCGTATTTCATCAATATGCGGCTGCCGGGCGAAGCCAAGACCGAATTCGTCCTGATGCTGCCGATGGTGCCGAACCAGCGCGACAACATGATTGCCTGGCTGGCGGCGCGGTGCGATGGGCCCGATTACGGCAAGCTGATCGTCTACACCTTCCCGAAAGACAAGCTGGTTTACGGCCCCTTCCAGATCAACGCCCTGATCAACCAGAACACCGAAGTCAGCCAGCAGATATCGCTGTGGAACCAGATGGGCTCGCGGGTGATCCACGGCAATCTCTTGGTGGTGCCGATCGAGAACTCGCTGCTCTATGTGATGCCGCTTTATCTGCGCGCTGCCTCTGGGCAGCTGCCGGAACTGAAGCGCGTCATCGCGGTCTATAACGGCAAGGTGGTGATGGAAGAGACGTTGGCCAAGACGCTGGCCTCGCTGTTCCCGCCGCCGCAAGGCGCTCCGGCTGATCTCGGTAACGGCGCACCCTCTGCTCCCATGCAGGCGCTGACGCAAGCTGCGCAAGGACAGGGACCGAACGCCAATGCGGCGCGCGCTGCGCTGGATCATTACAACAAGGCGATCGCCAAATTGAAGGCAGGCGACTGGGCGGGCTTCGGCGCCGAACTCGAGGCCATGAAACCGCTGCTGGAAGGGATGAACAAGGCGAAGTAATCAGCGCTTGCGTAGCACCACCCGCTGGACGAAGGCGGGCTTTTCTTCGCCGGAGCGGCGGCCTTGGTATTGACGGGTGAGGCAACCATCCGTGCCCGTCGTGCCATCTTCGCTTTCGATCTCGATGGTATCGCCGAGGCTGGTCTCGGAGAGGAAGTTCACGTCGTATTCGGCAATGGCATAGCGCGCCAGATCCTCGGCGCTGAGCGTGTCGGTGAGCCATTGCGCATAGCGTGTATTGTTGACATGGCCATTGACGTCGAGATCGCTGTTACGCACCTCGAAACTGGCTTTGGGGCTCAAATCGTTGCGGATCGGCAGGCGTGCGGCGGTGATGGCGAGATTGCCTTCCGCCCGGCACATCAGGTTGAAGGAAACGCGATCCAGCTTTTGCGGCTTGCGGGTCTGGTAATCCAGCACCAGCCAGGTGGTGGTGGCTTCACCGATCTTGCGCTCGCCCACGAAAATCTCGAATTCGCGTTGTGCCATGACACTGCCGGCGCCGCGGCCCCAGGTGTGCAGCGTGACCTTATCTTCCCATTTCGGCCATTCGCGCATCACCAGCTTCTGGCGGGCGAGGACCCAGATGGTGCCTTTCTGGATGAGGTCTTCGAAACCCCAGCCACGGTTTTTGGCATGGATCCAGGCAGCATCTTGCAGGAGGTTCAACAGCCCGACCAGGCTGAGCTGTTTCTGGTGATCGAGGACAATGGTGTTGACGTCATACTTCTCGATCCAGATTGCGCTGTCCATGCCTTGGCCCATTTCGGCTGTCGTGCCGTGTCTTGGACCCAAAGGGCCGGATCAAACAAGAGCGCCGATCATCGCGCCATCATAAAGCAAAAAGAAAGCCGGGACGCGGAGTCTCCGCCTCCCGGCCTTCCGAGATATTGGGCGCTCAGCCCGAGCCAAACGATCAGTGCAGTGATACCGGAGTGAACTCGTTCTGCACTGCCGCGCCATAGGCGGTATCGTAGTCGTCGGTCACGCCGATGACGCTGCCGTCCGCGGCATGCAGCACATAAATCTTGCCGCCGGGCGGAAGTTCGATGCCGGGTGGGATCAGTCCGAGACGATGTGCTTCCGCACTGCCGGTCGGTTTGATGTATGCGATCCGCTCTTCGTCGCCGAAGGGCTCAAATTCGATGTCTGTCATGGCTCGGACCTCGTGGTTGTCGGGCGCCCCGCCTGGATCTCAATCGTACGGACAATTGTGTTACTCTTTGGGCGCTCAAGGTCGATACGTAATAGTCCGTTCTCTAAGGTTGCTCCGGTTACTTCGATGCCTTCGGCAAGCACAAAAGACCGCTGGAATTGACGTGCCGCAATGCCGCGATGCAGAAAATTTCTGTTTTCCGCGTCAATTTGCTTGCCGCGGATGACGAGTTGACGGTCTTCCACCGTCACTTGCAGCTCTTCGCGGGAAAAGCCGGCCACCGCCAGGGTGATCGCAAGCTTATCCTCGCCGGACTGCTCGATATTGTAAGGGGGATAGCCGTCACCGTTCTTGGCGGTGCGTTCCAGCAGCTGCTCCAGCCGCTCGAAGCCCAATAAAAACGGGCTGTTGAACACGAGGGTGCGGTTCATCTCAAAGCCCTCCTTAAGCGGCTTTGCCCGGCGCTTTCACTCCGCCGGATGGTTAAGCGGCCCGAAGCTCGGCACCGCTTTGCATAGAATGTGGGGGGCAAAAGGTTTCATTCAAGATATGGATGGGCAGGTAGGAAGGCATGTGATGCAGATTTGTTGTGGAGCGCCATGTTCAGCCCCGTTTTGATCCTCGACGACGCCGCTGAAGACGATTTGCGCATCTTTGTTGCGCCACGAGCCATTATCCAAGCGGTGCGCCCGGACGAGGTTAATGCTTGCCTGCAAGCTATAGAGGCCGCTCGTGCGGCCGGTAATTTTGTTGCTGGATACATGTCTTATGAGTTGGGCTATGCCTTGGAGCCGCGGCTGCGGCCCTTGTTGCCGGAGGGGCAGACTGTGCCGTTGCTGTGGTTCGGCGTGTTTGGACCGCCGGAAGAGCTCAAAGGGGAGGCCGCCACAGCCGTCTTAAAGGCTCGTCAGACCGGGCGCGCTTACGCGGGTCTCTTGCAGCCGGAATGGGATGAAACGGCCTACAGTGCCCGCTTTGACCGGGTAAAGGCTCTCATTGCGGCAGGCGACATTTATCAGGCCAATCTAACCTTTCGGGGCCGCTTTCCCTTCTTCGGGGATGCGTTGGCGCTCTACGCACAACTACGGTCGGCCTCGTCGTGCCGCTATGGCGCCTATGTCGATGACGGCTGCCGTCAGATTCTTAGCCTGTCGCCGGAATTGTTTTTCGATTTGGCGCCAGACGGCGCGGTCACGGCCAGACCGATGAAAGGGACCGCCGCAAGAGCAGTTGAGGCGCAAGCGGATTTTCTGGCGCGTGAGGCGTTGCAGAACAGCAGCAAGGACCAAGCCGAGAACCTCATGATTGTCGATCTCTTGCGCAACGATCTTGGGCGGGTTGCCGAACTCGGCAGCGTTTCGGTGCCAAACCTGTTTACGGTGGAGACCTATCCGACGTTGCACCAGATGGTCTCGACCGTGACGGCCAAGCTGAAGCCGGGCGTGGGAGCCGGCGGGTTGGTGAAAGCGTTATTCCCTTGCGGCTCGATCACCGGAGCGCCGAAGATCCGGGCAATGGAAGTATTGCGTGAACTGGAGGAGTGCTCTCGCGGTATCTATTGCGGCGCCATCGGTATGTTCGCGCCAGATGGTTCGGCCCGTTTCAACGTTGCCATTCGCACCCTCACGATTACGGGAAACCATGGCGAGCTCGGCATCGGCGGCGGGCTGGTGCAGGATTCCGAAATGCAGCAGGAATATGCCGAGGCTCTGCTCAAGGCCCGGTATTTCACGGCCACACGCCGCCCTCTCGAACTGATAGAAACCTTGCGCTGGTCGGTGGACGAAGGGTTTGTCCGTCTGGAGCTTCATTTGGCGCGGATGGCGCGCTCGGCCAAGGCCCTTGGGCTGCATTTTGACGAGGCACGGTCGCAAGATGTTCTCGACGAGGCGGTCTATGCTTTGGCTTTGCCGTCACAGGAGCACTGCACCCATCGCCTGCGCTTGACGCTGGATGAGGCAGGCGAGATCGCTTGCACCACCGGGCGGCTTGGGCCGTCGAAAGAGCGTTGGTCCTGCACCATCTCGTCTCTGCGCCTCACCAGTACGGACGCGCTAGCCCGGCACAAGACCAATTGGCGAGAGGTCTATGAAGGCGAATATGCCCGACATTGTCCGCCACAGGATGAGGTGTTGTTCCTGAATGAGCGGGGCAAGGTAGTGGAGGGCAGCCGTACCAATATCTTCGTCGAACGCGATGGCGCACTGTTGACACCGCCCTTATCGGCAGGGTGTTTGCCCGGTGTGCTGCGGGAAGCGCTGATAGCCGAAGGCCGTTGCCGGGAAGCAAGCCTGAGCCCGGAAGATCTCACCCGCGGATTCTTTCTTGGCAATTCCCTGCGTGGGTTGATCCCGGCTGTGTGCGATTAAGCGGCCGCTTTGGCCGCCAAGGCGCAGATGAGGCCGAGGCTTTCCGGCAGGACCCAGCCGCTGGCTTCCACCAGCCGTCCCTTGCTGGTGTCTTCCGTGAGAACTGCCGATAGCGGCCGGCCGGCGATGCGGGTACGCAGATGATCGGCCGTAGCTTTGGGATCGAAGTTGTCGACCTCCGCCAGCACGGTTTCGCCAATCTGGGCTGCCGCATCGCGATTGTTCAATAGGACCAGCAGGTCATCATAAGGGCTCGGCGCATAGCGCTTGCGCAGGAGAAAGCGGCCTCCCGCGCCGGCACCGGCCAAAGCCAGGGCGCCGCCGCCAACATACAAGGTCTGCCGTCTGGAGAGCTTCATTTGAGCACGCCCTTCAAATGATCGGCCAAGCGCAAGGCGAGTGCCAGAAGATTTACAGTCGGATTGGCGGCGCCATAGGTCGGGAACACCGAGCTGCCCGCCACATACAGGTTCGCCACATCGTGCACCTTGAGGTTGACATCCACCACGCCTTTACGCGGGTCTGTACTCATGCGCGTAGTGCCCATGTGGTGGTTACCCCAGTCGAGAACATCAAGCCATTCGGCCCGCGTCCGCGGGTTCAATTTCAGCATGCCGGTGCGCGATTCCAAAAGTTGCCGGCCAAGCTCCTTCAACGTCTGGCGGAAGCGGTCGAAATCGGCATCTGCGATCTTCATATGCAGCTTGATCTTTGGCATGCCCAGAGCGTCGCGCGCGTCGTCGAGAGTGAAGCGCCGGTCGGGGTCTGGGGTGATTTCCATGCCGCAGCCAAGCGAGAAGGCCGCCGCATCGGAGGCGTCCACACCCAAGGCGCGCGCGGTTTCGGTCACGGCCGCCTTGCCGAGGGCGTCGAGATCAAGCTTGTTTTCCACCGTGATGGAAGAAGCCATGACCGCATTGCTGCGGCGGAAGGCTTCGCTGGGAAATAGGCCGGCGCGCACAATGGCGCCATTCACGGTCTGCGGCGCGCCATAGAAGGGGGCCAGCTTGCCATCGAAGACGATTAGTGTGGCGGTGTCGCGAGGGGTGGGGTGATCGGCAAAGAAGCGGCCGACCAGATCGTGGCTGTTGCCGACACCTGCCGGATGGATGTCATTGGAGACGAGCATGAGGCGCGCGCATTCGATAGCGCCGGTGGCCAAGACCGCCGCTTTTGGCTTCACCTTGAATTTTTTGCCGGTCAGCGTCGTCACATCGATTTCGCTGATCTTCCTGCCGCCGCTGTCGAGACCAAGCCGCATGACATTGGCCTGCAGATAAACGGACAGATGCGGCAGCTTTTTCAAATCTGCGGCATAGCGCTCGCCGAAATGGGTGGGCAGCACGCTGTCGCGCATCTTGGAGAATTGGAAGAAGCGCGTGGTGACACCGCCCCGGCCGAGCTGCAATAGCGGTCCCATCTCCTGGGTGTAGTCTGCCGCACGGTCATAGAGCAGCATCCCCGCTTCACAGAGCGAATGCGCCTTTACGAAATAGCGATCGACATCTTTTTTACTGATGGGCCAGCCGGAATGGGGCAGCCAGCCGCGCTCTTCGAAATCGAGCGCGTCCAGCGGACGGCACCAGCCGCCCCAATGATTCGAGCTGCCGCCGAGAAAACGCAGCCGCGAGGCTTCCAGCGTGAGGTACGGCGCACCGGCATTGCTGCCTTCGTAAAGGGCCTGGGTCTTGGCATCGAAGTTCATGCCGCCGCTTTCGAGCAGCACCACGCGCAACGACGTTCCGGCAAGCGCCATCGCCATGGAGATACCGGCCGGTCCCCCTCCGATGATCGCCAGATCGGCTTCTATGACGGTGCCCGATGAAACGGTCCGGGCGTCGATGAATGCACCCAAAATGCTTGCCTTTCGAAAGGAAACGCCGATTGGAGCAAGCCCCCGAGGGCGACTTTAGCGGCCGAGTCGGCAGCTAGTCTTGTCCAACTTGTAACGCCTGCGCATCACTTGAGGGGATTTTTCCGGGCGCCCGCTTTGTTGTGATGTCTGACCAGGAAAAGGGCAGGTTCGCGGCACTATGCGTTTCGCGAAATCACGCGCAAGGTAAAGCTGTCAGTGATGGCATCAAGCGCTTGCTGCGGATTGCCCGCCAAAGCCTCTGCCTCGAAGCTGAGGACGCGATAGCCTTCGGCCGCGAACCAGGCATGGCTTGCTGTTTCTTCTGCGCTCTCTACAATTTCTAGAACCAGCTTGGCCGCCGGGCAGAAAAAGTCTGCGATCACGGGGCCGAGGCGCTCATGTTCGCGAAAGGTGAACCCGCGCACGCCATCGCACAGCAGGGGCCACACGGCAGCATGGGCCCGGGTCTTGGCATCGGTCCGGAGGGCGCGGCGCTTCTTGTCGGCGTCCGAATCATCGGAAGAATTTGTTTCTGCTGCGGGCTTCTTGTGCCAAGCCGACCGCCCAAGCGCTTTCTTGCCGGGGCGAAGCGGCTTTTTGCGCGTCAGCGGTTTCTTTCTCTCCAGCAAGGGATATTTCCTAGGCTGAGATGAAGAATGATAGCTGCGCAGAACGCTTCTCTAAAGCGCACCTCGGCAGGGCAGGGCAGATTTTGGGAATTTTCTTCACATCGTGTCTCCGCTGCTGCGCAGCGAAGAATGGTGGAGCCAAGCGGGATCGAACCGCTGACCTCCTGCATGCCATGCAGGCGCTCTCCCAGCTGAGCTATGGCCCCTTACCAATCATTCCCCGGTCGTGGGGGACCGGGTACATACACTATCTTTCGTCCTTTTCAATATCCGCGTCGATTATGCCGCTGACATCGTCTTCGTCTTCTTCGACTTCCTCGAGCAAGCCGTCGTCTTCATCGTCCTCGACGTCTTCGTCCTCGATATCCTCAAGGGCCGTGTCTTCGCCTTCGACAACGCTCATACCGGAATCGGGATCGCCAGGTTCGACAGCGTCCACTTCTTCCTCGGCTTCATCATCGTCGCCAGCGTCGAGCTCGGGCTCGTCTTCCACCTTCTCGATGACGGCGTCTTCGTCTTCGCTCTCCGCGGCCTCGTCTTCCGTCTCTTCTTCCTCAACCTCTGGGGCTGCGGCGACGGCTTCCGGCTGGCGCGGACGGCGCTGCTTGTACAAGGCTTCGGGCTCGAACGCGAAAGAGCATTTCGGGCATTCGATGGGCCGCTTGGAGAGGTCGTAGAACCGCGCGCCGCAGCTCGGGCACACGCGTTTCGTTCCAAGATCAGCTTTGACCAATTTGCGAAATCCTGTTCGGTTCCGAAGGGGGCGCCATTTGCCATGGTTGGCGCGCCCTGTCAAAGGGATTGAAGCGGCAAAATAACTCGTCCCCCAAAAGCGTGGTATCCAGGGGCCTTGACGGGGCCGCCCGTTAAGCTAGGCAAGCCCTCGTCAGCCTCCGGAGGATTACCGATGTCCCATACCGCCCGCCCGCTGAAGGGCTGCCAATCGCCCGCGCTCAAAGGCATTGCGACGGTTCCCGGCGACAAGTCGATTTCCCACCGGTCCCTCATTCTTGGAGGGATGGCTCTGGGAGAAACCTGGATTACCGGGCTTTTGGAGGCCGAAGACGTGCTTAATACGGCGGAAGCCGTGCGGGCCTTCGGGGCCTTGGTGGTGCGCCAGGGACCGGGCGCCTGGAAGGTGAGCGGCACCGGCGTCGGTGGTTGGCGCCGGCCGGAGGATGTGCTGGATTTCGGCAATTCCGGCACGGGATCCCGATTAATGATGGGCGCCATGGCCACCACCCCTGTGACCGCGGTGTTTACGGGTGACGCCTCCCTGCGCAAGCGGCCGATGAAGCGGGTTTTGGAACCGCTGACACTGTTTGGAGCAGAATATGAGGCGCAGCCGGGCGGGCTGATGCCGGTCACTCTCAAAGGGGCAGGGCAGGCGATCGCCGTGAAATATCATGTCCCGATGGCGTCAGCGCAGGTGAAATCCGCCATGCTGTTGGCGGCGCTTAATGCCCCCGGCAAGTCGCGCATTTCGCAGACGACACTCACCCGCGATCATACTGAGCGCATGCTGAAGGCTTTCGGTGCGGAGATCGAAGTCGAGCCTCTGGCGGAATGCGGCGAGGTGATCACCGTCACAGGCGAAGCGGAATTGAAAGGCATTCGCGTGGCGGTGCCGCGCGATCCCTCTTCGGCGGCCTTTCCCCTGGTCGCTGCGCTGATCGTGCCGGGCTCCGAAATTGTCCTGAACGATGTGATGCTGAACCCCCGCCGCACGGGCCTGTTCACCACGCTGCAGGAAATGGGCGCGAATCTGGAAATCCGCAATCCGCGCGATGCCGGCGGTGAGATGGTCGGGGATCTGGCGATCGGGGCTTCCGCTTTGAAGGGTGTCGAGGTGCCGCGCGAACGTGTTTCCGACATGATCGATGAATTTCCGATTCTTGGCGTGGCCGCCGCATTTGCCGAAGGCAAGACAGTAATGCGCGGCTTGGAAGAGTTGCGGGTCAAGGAAAGCGATCGTCTGGCCGCTATCGTTGCCGGCTTGCGGGAAAACGGTGTCACGGTGGAGGAACTCGAAGACGGCATGATCGTCGAAGGCATGGGGCTTGGCGGCGTGCCGGGCGGCGGCCTTGTCACCACGCATCTCGATCACCGCATTGCCATGTCGTTCCTGGTGATGGGATTGGCGGCGCAAAACTCCGTCACGGTCGACGACGCTGCCATGATCGCCACCAGCTTCCCCGAATTCGAAAGCTTGATGAGCAATCTTGGGGCGGTGTTGGAGACCGCTTAGGTGTGGTCGCCACGGAATTTCCGCTCGAGTTGCCTGCCGTACCCTTGCAGAATGATGGTTGTGTCTTAATTTGTTGATTAAGGCAGTGGGAGCGGGATGTGCATCATCGCAATGGACTGGAATCATTTCTGGAAATCGTCCTGTTTCGCTCGCGCTGGCTGCTGGCGCCATTTTATCTCGGACTGATCGGCGCCCTGGTGATGCTGCTGGGCAGCTTCTGCTACGAGATCTATGACGCGGTTTTTGTCCATTTTTCGCTCGATCCCGAACACGTCATCCTCTTCGTGTTGTCGCTGATCGATCTTTCTTTGGGTGCCAATCTCGTCATCATCGTGATCTTTTCCGGTTACGAGAATTTTGTCTCCAAGATCGATACCCACGACAACGAGGACCGGCCCTCCTGGATGGGCACGCTGGATTTCTCCGGTTTGAAGATGAAGCTGATCGGCTCGATCGTGGCGATCTCGGTGATTTCGCTGCTGCGCGCCTTCATGGAGCTGGCGAAGTCCGGAGCCGAGTTGGATCAGGCCAAAATGACCTGGCTGGTCGGTTTACATATGACCTTCCTGGCCTCGGGCGTCTTGTTCGCGCTGATGGATTGGATCGGCTCGAAGACCGAAGAAAACGGCAAGAAACACCATTTGAAGCCGGAGCCGTGACGATGGTTCTGATTGCTCCACGAGCCTATCCGGGCTAAGGGGCGGCCATGACCATCGTTATTGCCGTCGACGGCACTGCGGCGTCGGGCAAGGGCACGCTCGCCAAGAAACTCGCCGCCCATTACGGGTTCCACCATTTGGATTCCGGGGCGCTCTATCGCCTTGTGGCGCTGGGTGTGGCCGAGGCGGGCGGAAATCCCCATAACGAAGCCGATGCGCTGGCTGCGGCCAAGGCGCTCGACGCCGTCCGTTGCGAGGATCCGGCGATCCGCACGGCGGAGATGGGAGTAGGGGCCTCCATCGTTTCGGCCCATCCGGCGGTTCGCGCCGCGCTTCTGGATTTCCAGCGCAGCTTTGCCGCCAAGGAGCCTGGTGCGGTGATCGACGGCCGCGATATCGGCACTGTCATCTGCCCCAACGCCACCGCCAAGCTGTTCGTGGATGCCAGCCCGGAAGTCCGGGCGCACCGCCGCTGGCTGGAATTGAAAACCAAGAGCAAACCGCCCGCAGAAGCCGAAGTCTTGGCCGACATCATGGCCCGTGACGAACGCGACCGGAACCGGCCGGTGGCCCCGCTGAAACCGGCCGAGGATGCGGTTCTGCTCGATACGACCCATTTGGGGATTGAGGCCGCCTTTGCCGCCGCTCTGGCTGCTGTGGCCGCAAAAGTCGAGGCGGCGAGGGGATGAGTTCCCGCAAATCCGCCCATCTTGCCGGTGGCGCGCGATTTCGCTATAGAGCCGCCCGTTCGTGGCAGGTCTCAGCCGGTTTCCGGCTAGAATGTGCCGATCTCGCCAGCCCAGGGGTTTAAGGAGACCCGGCGGCGTATGTATCGGCCTCCCGAACTTTTCTGACCAACCAAACCGCTATGCGGGCGCGCGCCCGTATGGAAGTCCGCCCGGAGCCATCCGGACCGGCATACATTATTCGACACCTAACGAGGATACATGGCCCGCCATCAGAATTCCGTCACCAAAGTCCGTGACGAATCCATTTCTTCCCCGAGCCGCGACGATTTCGCGGCCATGCTCGAAGAGAGCTTCGTCACCCAGTCCCCCGCCGAAGGTTCGGTCATCAAGGGGCGTGTGGTGTCGATCGAGAACGACTTTGCCGTGATCGATGTCGGTCTGAAGACCGAAGGGCGCATCAGCCTGAAAGAATTTGCCATGCCCGGCTTGGCCCCGAAGGTCGCCGTTGGTGATGAGGTCGAGGTCTATCTCGAGCGCGTCGAGAACGCGATGGGTGAAGCCGTGTTGTCGCGTGACAAGGCCCGCCGCGAAGAGAGTTGGGTCCGCCTCGAGAAGGCCTTCACCGATCAGGCGCGCGTGCAGGGCGTCATCTTTGGCCGCGTCAAGGGCGGCTTTACGGTCGATCTCGACGGCGCCGTGGCGTTCCTTCCCGGTTCGCAGGTCGACGTTCGTCCGATGCGCGATGTTGGCCCGCTGATGAACCAGCCGCAGATGTTCCAGATCCTGAAAATGGATCGCCGCCGCGGCAATATCGTCGTGTCGCGCCGTGCCGTGCTCGAAGAGCGCCGCGCCGAGGAGCGTTCGTCGCTGGTCGCCTCCCTGCAGGAAAAACAAGTTGTCGAAGGCGTGGTCAAGAACATCACCGACTACGGCGCGTTCGTCGATCTCGGCGGCGTCGATGGCCTGTTGCACGTTACCGACATCGCCTGGCGCCGCGTTTCGCATCCGACGGAAGTGCTTACTGTCGGCCAGACCGTCACCGTGCAGATCATCAAGATCAACCACGACACGCAGCGCATCAGCCTCGGCATGAAGCAGTTGCAGACCGATCCCTGGGAAGGCGTCGCCGCGAAGTATCCGCCGGGCGTCCGCTTCAAGGGCAAAGTCACCAACGTCACCGATTACGGCGCCTTCGTGGAGCTGGAGCCGGGCGTCGAAGGTCTGGTTCACGTTTCCGAAATGTCGTGGGTCAAGAAGAACGTTGCTCCGTCCAAGATCGTCACTCCGGGCACCGAAGTCGATGTCCAGGTGCTGGAAGTCGATTCCAACAAACGCCGCATCTCTCTCGGCCTGAAGCAGACCCAGGACAATCCCTGGCAGGTCTTCATCCAGGAGCATCCGGCTGGCACGGTGGTCGAAGGCGAGATCAAGTCGATCACCGAATTCGGTCTCTTCGTTGGCGTTGCCGACGAGATCGACGGCATGGTGCATCTCTCCGACCTTTCCTGGGACAAGCCCGGCGATCAGGCCGTGCTCGACTACCAGAAGGGCCAGAAGGTCAGCGCCAAAGTGCTTGATGTGGATATCGAAAAGGAACGCATCAGCCTCGGCATCAAGCAGCTGGCTCAGGATCCGATCGAAAAGGTCGGCCCGATGAAGAAGGGCTCCGTGGTCACCGTGGTGGTCACCGAAGTCAACGACGGCGGCATCGAAGTGCAGCTCGACGGCGGTATGCGGGCGTTCATCCGCCGCTCCGATCTGGCACGCGACCGTGCCGATCAGCGCCCCGAGCGTTTCGGTGTTGGCGACAAGGTCGATGCCCTGGTCACCACCTTCGACAAGAACAGCCGCAAGGTGACGCTGTCGATCAAGGCGCGCGAAATCTCCGAAGAGAAGGAAGCCGTGGCACAATACGGTTCCTCCGACGCGGGCGCTTCGCTCGGCGACATCCTGGGCGCGGCTCTGCGCAAGAAGCAGGAAGGCGACGAAGAGGAATAAGCCTCTTCATCACCGTCTCAATACGGAAAGCGCGGGAAGTGATTCCCGCGCTTTTTTTGTTTTGCGGAGCTGTCACAATTTCGTGTTGGCTGCGCCCTTGCGGCGGCTTGCCCGCGCACACGAACCTCGCTAGCATTTGTCATATAAATAAGAAGATTTGGGAGAAATTGCATGGATCGGCGGGACTTCATCAAGACGACGGGAACGGTAGTGGCTGGCGCGGCGCTGGGCGCGCGCGCCTTCGCGGCGGCAAAAGGGCCAGAGGCGCTGCAAGGGCGCATTCTGCCGATGAACCGGGGCTGGCGCTTTCTCCCCTCCGTGCCCGCAGGCGGTCACGAGCCGGGCTTTGACGAAGCGGGGATGGCCGAGGTCACCGTACCCCACACCAACAAGGTTCTGCCGTGGCACAATTTCGACGACAAGGATTACGAGTTCATCTCGCTTTACCGCCGCAAGTTCCGTATACCGGCGGCAGCCAAAGGCAAGCGCATCTTCGTCGATTTTGAAGGCGCTATGACCGCCACCACGGTCTATCTCAACGGCAAGAAGCTGGGCGAATATAAGGGCGGCTATACGCCGTTCTCCTTCGAGCTCACCGATCTCGTCAGCGTTGATGGCGAAAACCTGCTGGCGCTGGATGTCGATTCCTCCGAGCGCGCCGACATTCCGCCTTTCGGCAACCAGATCGATTATCTCACCTTCGGCGGCCTCTATCGCGAGGTAAACCTCCGGGTTGTTCCCAAGAGCTTTGTCGCCAATATTTTTGCCAAGCCGAAAACCGTCCTGACCAAGCCGGGGCTCGATGTTCTCTGCACGGTCGATGGGGCCGCCGCTGGTCAGCATCTCGAAGTGGTACTGGAAGACGGCAGCAAGGTTCTGGCCAAAGCGAAGGCCGAGGTCTCCGGCAACCAGACCACCGTCTCCTTTGCCAGCCTGCCGCATATCAAGCTGTGGGATCTCGACAGTCCCAAGCTTTACAGTGTGCGTGTGCGCCTGTTCGAGAATGGCCAGCTTGTCGATGAAGACAGCCGCCGTTTCGGCTTTCGTCATGCCGAATTCACCGAGCACGGCTTTGAGCTGAACGGTAAGCCGGTCAAGCTGCGCGGCCTCAACCGCCACCAGACTTTCCCCTTCGTCGGGCAGGCGATGCCCAAGCGCTCCCAGCGCCACGATGCTTGGATTTTGAAGAACGAGCTGCACATAAACCTCGTGCGTACCAGCCATTACCCGCAGTCGCGCCATTTTCTGGATGCCTGTGACGAGCTTGGCCTGATGGTGCTCGAGGAAATTCCCGGCTGGCAGCATATCGGTGATCAAGCTTGGCAGGACATTGCGGTCGATAACGTCGAACGCATGATTACGCGCGACTGGAACCATCCGGCGATCATCCTTTGGGGCGTGCGCATCAATGAATCCCCGGACAATCACGACTTCTACACCCGCACCAATGCGCTGGCGCACAAGCTTGATCCGTCGCGCCAGACCGGCGGTATCCGCACTGGCGGCAACTACAATTCCGAATTCCTCGAAGACGTTTTTACCCTCAACGACTTCGGCTGGCCGCTGAAGCCGCCGCGCCATCCCCGTCAGCTCAATACCGAGTTCTGCGGTCACGTCTTCCCGACCAAGACTATCGACAACAACGAACGGCATCTGGAACACTTTATTCGTCATGCCCGCATGCATGATGCGATGCTGACCAATCCGCAGTATTCCGGGGCTATCGGCTGGTGCGCCTTCGACTACAACACGCACAACGATTTCGGTTCTGGCGACCGCATTTGCTATCACGGCGTGATGGACATCTTCCGCCTGCCCAAGCCGGCGGCGGGCTTCTACAAGTCGCAGATTCCGCCCGAGAAGGAGATCGTGCTGGAGCCTGCTTTCCACTGGGCCATCGGCGACTCCAACGAGCATTTCAAGACCGCCATGATCGCTTCCAATTGCGATCATCTGAAGCTGTATCTGTTGCGCAAAGGCGAGTGGAAGCTGTTTGCCGAGGCCGATCCCGACCGCAAGCAGTTCGCCCATCTCACCTATGCGCCGTTCGCGGTGGACCTCGATAAAACGCTGGGCTGGGATTGGGGCGACCTCAAGATCGAAGGCTATATTGGCGGCCAGTTGAAGATCACGCGCCAGTTCTCCGGCCGGGGCGTCGACCGCAAATTCGAGGCGGTGGCGGACGAGACAGATCTGGCCGCCGATGGTGCCGATGTTACCCGCGTTGTGCTCAAGGTGACGGACGAGTTCGGCAATGTCCGCCCCTTTGCCAACGATGCGATCCTGTTGAAGCTCGAAGGTCCGGCCGATCTGATCGGCGATAATCCCTTCGTCTTATCAGGCGGTGCCGGTGCGGTGTGGATCAAGGCGCGGGAGGAAGCAGGCACTGCCACCTTGACGGCCACCCATCCGCGACTTGGCAGCCAGAGGGTCACGGTGGCCTTCAAGCCGGTACCGGCCGAGACGGTGTGAAACCGAAAGAAGGGGCCGATGGTTGTTCCTGGGAGTGCCAGGAGGGTGCCATGAAGCCCCTTCAGCCCGTTTCTGGAGAACGTGGCGGCTACCAGCGGCGATGCGGCAGTTCCAAGCAAGTTGACAAGAGTGAGCCGCGGCCAAGTTCTTTTGGTGCGGCCGAGGCTTACGCGAATCGATGGGGCTGCGAGAACGAATTGTGTCTAAAACATTCCCAATAAGTGTATACTATGTTACTAAAAGGTGTCTTATCGAGCCTGGGTGCCTAGATTTCGCGCAGTCCGGGAGGCGGAAAACCGCTAGGCGCTGACGAAAAATTCGTCACACCTACCAAAATCACTGCGATTTCAGTGACTTCCAGTTGACGTACCGGCTCAGCTCTGACAGGGTTTAGAGGTGCTGGAACGGTTCCAGGCGAGGTTCGCCTGACGTTCCTGTCAGGGGCATGGGGATGATTAAATCCGAACTTGTTGCACGTCTGACGGCGCGTTACCCGCACCTCTACCACCGGGATGTGGAGCGGATCGTTTCCACTGTTCTCGACCAGATCACCAAGGCGCTGGCGGAAGGTCATCGCGTGGAATTGCGCGGCTTTGGCGCCTTCTCGGTCAAGGTTCGTCCCTCTCGCATGGGCCGCAATCCGCGCACGGGCGAGCCGGTCGAGGTGGATGAGAAGCGCGCCCCGTTCTTCCGCACGGGTAAAGAGCTGCGCGAGCGCCTCAACATCAACGGCAGCGCGACGCAATAATCGTTTTTGTGAACGCTGGACTGAGGTCCACTGCGATTGGCGCAGTGGGCAGCGTTTGCTGCTGCGGAAGCCAATCGAAATCTAAATCTCTCCTCCGCTCCTCGATGGAGGGCTATCGCTTTTGACCGTTTACCCGATTTGTCTTGGCCCGCGACTGCGAGCCATCCAGGTCTCGCGGCTCAAGCGTATCCGGGAATGGCTCCAGTTTCTGTATCGGGAGCGGAGCAACACCACCTGGATCGTCCGCAGTCGCGGGCGAAGACATTTGGGTTGTTTTTAAAAGTGATAGTCCCGCCCTCAAGGAAGGGTGATTTCCCCAAAACTGAAACGCAGCTCTAGCCGGCCCTCCGCAGGCGCCGTGGCCGCATGAATTTTTCCGTATCCTGACCGTATGTCACACACAGCATTGTTCTGTGCACTGGCAATGTTTCGCCTTGCCCCTATACTATCCACAGCAGCAGTGGCCGATTCCTTCTGTCCTCATGTGTTACATGAAGTTTTTCCGCCTACGGAAGAACTTGGCAGTACGCAAAAAACAACCGGAAATTCCCCGCTGTGCACAGCATTGTTTGGTGCATAAGGGTATCCCAAACGAGTCCTCAACAGAACAGTTCAAGAGAGGGCCAATGTTGCGGCTTGCCCCTCATTTTGGGATTCAGTGCCACAGCGAAAAGCGAGTCTCATCCAATTTCTGAACTCGGCTTTTCCGAGTCGCAGATTGCGCAGCGGCATCGTAAACGCTTGCTTTCTGAATCGGAGTCATGCACAGCATTGTGTTGGGGATGGGCGAGGCTGCGTCTTGCGTAGTGAGCGACTCTCGCGAAATGGCAACACGCTCTGCTATGGGCTCTGAGCTGCAGCTCACGAAGATGATGCAGAGGCAAAACCTGAGGGCGCAAGCTGTTGCCCACAGCTTTGTTTTGTGAGCTTTTAATGTTGCTGCTTGCCCCGAAAAGCGACTCTTAGGCTCGATTTTTTCGCTTCAAATGCCTATAGCTCATCCGATTTCTGAAGAACGTGAGGCATCGCCTTGAAGCGATTTTCTAATCCCGTATTCGTCGCGCTCGATACACCGGATCTTCCACGTGCTCTCGAACTCGCGGTGCAAGTGAAGCCTTATGTCGGCGGCTTAAAGGTCGGGCTCGAATTCATCTCGGCGCTGGGGCCCGATGCGGTACGCCGCGTGGCCGAGATCGGTCTGCCGGTTTTTGCCGATGTGAAATTTCACGACATCCCGAACACGGTCGCTGGCGCCGCGAAAGCGATCGCGGGTCTCGGCATCGCGATCTTCAATGTCCACGCCTCGGGTGGCGAAGCGATGATGCGCGCGGCGGCGGAGGCGATCACCCCCTTCAACCCGCGCCCGCTCCTGATCGCCGTGACCGTGCTCACTTCTATGGACGAGGCGGCGTTGGCCGCCGTCGGCCAGAAGGGGCCGGCGAAGGATCAGGTCGCCCGCTTGGCGGCGTTGGTGAAGGCTTCGGGCCTCGACGGTGTTGTGTGCTCCGCTCATGAGCTGGCGATGGTGCGCGAGGTCGCCGGGCCGGACTTCTTGACCATCGTGCCCGGCATCCGACCGGCTGGGGCGGCCATTGGTGACCAGAAGCGGGTGATGACGCCGTCAGAGGCACGGGCGGCCGGGGCCGATATCCTGGTCATCGGGCGGCCGATCACGGGCGCTCCGGACCCCGCTGCGGCGGCCAAAGCCATCGCTGAGGAGCTTGGGATTTCAATATCTTAACGCAAAGTCACCCCTTCGCTTGATTTCCGGCTCCGGCACGGCGATAAGCGGCCCTCCATGGCGCTTCTCGTGAAAATTTGCGGTGTTAACGCTGCCGGACCGGCCGATGCCGCCGTGCGGGCGGGGGCCGATTTGGTGGGAATGGTGTTTCATCCCAAATCCCCCCGGAACCTCTCCTTCGAGGTGGCCCGCTCCCTGGCCGAGCGTCTGCGCGGGCGGGTGCAGTTGACGGCCCTGGTGGCCGATGCCGACGACACGCTGATCGATGCCGCTGTCGCCGCCACGCGTCCCGATTTTATCCAGCTTCATGGCCGCGAGACGGTGGAGCGTGCCGCCTCCATCCGCGCCCGTTTCGGAGTGCCTCTGATCAAGGCCTTTCCCATCGCAGGCGCTGCCGATTTCGCGCCGGTCGCGGCCTTTGCCGATATCGCCGATATGTTTCTGTTCGATGCCAAGGCCCCCGAAGGGCTGCGTCCCGGCGGTCATGGCGTGGCTTTCGACTGGCAGTTGCTCAAGAACCGCAAATTTGCCCGGCCTTGGCTGCTCGCAGGCGGTCTTTCGCCGGCCAATGTGGGGCGGGCAGTGATCTCTTCAGGCGCCCCTGGCGTTGACGTATCGTCGGGTGTCGAAAGCGCGCCGGGGGTGAAAGAACCCGCCCTCATCGCCGATTTCGTGTCCGCAGCCCGAAACCCTGTTCAAAACAATGAGGAGGCGCGCTCATGACGACGCCCAATTCTTTTCGCAACGGTCCGGACATCCGCGGTCATTTCGGCGCCTATGGCGGCCGCTTCGTGGCCGAAACCTTGATGCCGCTGATCCTCGAACTGGAAAAGGCCTATGAAGAGGCCAAAGCCGATCCGGCCTTTCACGCCGAGCTTGGCGGTCTCCTGAAGCATTATGTCGGCCGCGAAAGTGCGCTCTATTTCGCCGAGCGTCTTACCAACCATTGCGGTGGCGCCAAGATCTACTTGAAGCGCGAGGATCTCAACCACACCGGCGCGCATAAGGTGAACAACTGCCTGGGGCAGATCCTGCTCGCCCGCCGCATGGGCAAGACCCGCATCATCGCCGAGACCGGCGCCGGCATGCATGGCGTGGCCTCGGCCACGGTTTCGGCCCGTTTCGGTTATCCTTGCGTGGTCTATATGGGGGCGGTGGACGTCGAGCGCCAGAAGCCGAACGTCTTCCGCATGCGTCTTCTCGGCGCCGAAGTGCGTCCGGTGACCAGCGGCGCTCAGACCCTGAAAGACGCGATGAACGAGGCGATGCGCGATTGGGTCGCCAATGTCGAAGACACTTTCTATATGATCGGCACGGCTGCGGGCCCGCATCCGTATCCGGCCATGGTGCGCGACTTCCAATCGGTGATCGGCGAGGAAACCCGCCGCCAAATCTTGGAGCGTGAAGGCCGCTTGCCCGATCTCGTCACCGCTTGCGTCGGTGGCGGCTCCAATGCCATCGGTATGTTCCATCCCTTCCTGGATGATCCCGATGTCGAAATCCACGGCGTGGAAGCGGCCGGCAAGGGCGTCGACACGCCCCATCATGCCGCGACGCTCACCAAGGGCATTCCCGGCGTGCTGCACGGTCAGCGCTCTTATCTCTTGCAGGACGACGACGGCCAGATCGTCGAAGCCCATTCGATCTCGGCGGGCCTCGATTATCCCGGCGTCGGACCTGAGCATTCCTGGCTGCGCGACACCGGCCGGGTGAAGTATTTCTCGGCGACCGACAATGAAGCCATCGACGCCTTCATCGCGCTGTCCAAACTGGAAGGCATTATCCCGGCTCTTGAATCCTCGCATGCGCTTGCCCATGTCATGCGCGTGGCCAAGACCATGCCGAAAGACAAGATCATCGTCGCCTGCCTCTCGGGCCGCGGCGACAAGGACGCCAACACGGTCGCGAGCATCCTGGGGGAAAAACTATGAGCCGCCTTGCTGCCCGTTTCGCCGAATTGAAAGCCGCCAATCGCGCCGCCTTCATTCCCTTCATCACGGCGGGCGATCCCAACGCTGAAACCACGGCGGCGCTGCTCGAGCGTCTGCCGGAAGCTGGCGCCGATGTGATCGAGCTGGGCGTGCCGTTCTCCGATCCGATGGCTGACGGTCCGGCGATCCAGGCGGCGTCTCTGCGTGCGCTGAAAGCGGGCATGACGTTGTCCAAAGTGCTGGAGCTGGTGCGCGCTTTTCGCAAGACCAATAAGAAAACGCCGCTGGTGCTGATGGGCTATTACAACCCGATCCATAAATACGGCACGGCGCGTTTTGCCAAGGACGCGGCCGACGCGGGTGTCGATGGTCTCATCACCGTTGATCTGCCGCCGGAAGAGGACGAGGTGCTGCGTGTGCCGGCCACGGCGCATGGCATCGACATTGTGCGACTGGCCACCCCCACCACCGATGATCTTCGCTTGCGCACCATCCTCGATGGTGCTGGCGGCTTTCTTTATTACGTCTCCATTACCGGCGTGACGGGCACCAAGAGCTTTTCGGAATCTGACGTTCGTACAGCCATTGCGCGCTTGCAGGCCGCTACCGGTCTTCCTTGTGCCGTCGGTTTCGGCATCAAGACGCCGGAACACGCCAAAGCTGTGGGCAGCTTTGCCGATGCCGCCGTGGTTGGCTCGGCCATCGTCGATCGCATGGCTTCCGGCGCCGGCATGGATGATGTGATCGCTTATTGCTCGTCACTTGCTACTGCGGTGCATGGCGCGCGTGCGTAATACCCCAATTGTCATGGCCCGCGACTGCGGGCCATCCAGTTGGGTTCTATAGAGCGTCGGGACTTGATATAAGCAAAGTATCCCGGCGGTTTGCCAGGCGAGACCTGGATGGCCCGCAGTCGCGGGCCATGACAGTGGAGTTGGAATAAGACATGAACTGGCTCACCAATTTCGTCCGCCCTCGGATCAAAAGCCTGATTGGCGGTGACAAGTCGTCCACGCCGGACAATCTCTGGCGCAAATGTCCCGCCTGCGGCGAGATGATCTTCCACCGCGATCTGGCAGCGGCACTGTTTGTCTGTCCGCAATGCGGCCATCATATGCGCATCGGCGCGGCGGAACGTTTCGCCCAGACTTTCGACAATGGCAGTTTCGAAGAGCTGATCCCGCCGGAAGTGGCGGCTGATCCGCTCCGTTTCCGCGACGAGAAGCGCTATGCCGACCGTCTGCGGGATGCCCGCTCCAAGACCGGACGCATCGATGGCTTGTCGGCGGCGCGCGGCACATTGGACGGCATGCCGCTGATGGTGGCGGTGCAGAATTTCGATTTCATGGGCGGTTCGCTCGGCATGGCTGTGGGCGAGGCGCTGATCAATTCCATGCAGGCCGCAGTGGACGAGGGCCGTCCTTATATCCTTTATGTCGCTTCGGGCGGCGCGCGCATGCAGGAAGGCGTGCTGTCGCTAATGCAAATGCCGCGCGTGACCATCGCGGTCGACATGCTGCGTGACGCCAATCTGCCTTATATTGTGGTTCTCACCGATCCGACCACGGGCGGCGTCTCTGCTTCTTATGCCATGCTGGGGGATGTCCATATCGCCGAGCCGGGGGCCTTGATCGGCTTTGCCGGTCAGCGTGTGACGGCCAATGCGGTGCGTGAGCAGTTGCCGGAAGGCTATCAGCGCGCCGAATATCTCATGGCCCATGGCCAAGTGGATATGGTGGTGCATCGCCAGGAGATGCGCGCCACGCTTTCGCACCTGTTGCATCTCCTGATGAAGAAGAACAAGCCGCACAACGTGCTGCCCTTGGCCCCGCGGGTCATTTCCGGCAGCGCCGCGCGCGTAGCGGGACAGTAAATGGGCGGCAGCGACATCATTCTCGAGCGTCTGCTCGCGTTGCACCCCAAGAAGATCGATTTGGTTCTGGATCGGGTGCAGCGTTTGCTCGCTGCTCTCGGCCATCCCGAGCGGCGGCTGCCGCCGGTCATCCATGTCGCTGGCACCAATGGCAAAGGTTCGACCTGCGCCTTCTCGCGCGCCATGCTGGAAGCGCAAGGGTTGAAAGTGCACGTCTATTCCTCGCCGCATCTGGTGCGCTTTCACGAGCGCATCCGCTTGGCCGGAAATCTGATTACCGAATCCGAACTCGCAGCGCTCTTGGAGGAGTGTGAAGAGGTGAATGGCGGTCAGCCTATCACCTTTTTCGAGATCACCACCGCGGCGGCGATCCTGGCTTTCGCTCGTCACAAGGCTGATGCCCTGGTGCTGGAAGTGGGGTTGGGCGGCAAATATGATGCCACCAATGTCATCGAGAAGCCGCGCGTGGCGGTGATCACGCCGATCGGGCTTGATCATGCTGAATTCCTCGGCACGGATGTTGCCGGGATCGCAATGGAGAAAGCGGGCATCATCAAACCCGGTGTGCCGGTGGTGATCGGTGCCCAGGAAGATCTGCTGCGCGAAGTCATTGTCCGCCGCGCCGATGTTCTGGGCGCTCCCGTTGTCGCTTTCGGGCAGGATTTCTTCGCCCATCAGGAACACGGGCGCATGGTCTATCAGGACATGGCCGGGTTGCTGGATTTGCCGCTGCCGCGCTTGGTTGGCCCGCATCAAATCGAAAACGCCGCCACGGCGATCGCTGCTTTGCGCCAATCAGACTGGGTGAAGGACACGGCAATCGAGAAAGGTCTGCGCAAGGTGGAATGGCCGGCGCGCATGCAGCGTCTTAGTCATGGACCGCTGATCGATCTCGCTCCCAAAGATGCGGAAGTGTGGCTCGATGGCGGGCACAATCCGCATGGAGCAGGGGCCATCGCCCGCACGCTCGCCGATCTCGAAGACCGTGCGGAGAAGCCGCTTTATCTCATCAGTGGCATGCTTGCGAACAAGGATGCCGTCGGCTTCTTCTCCGCCTTCCGCGGCTTGGTGCGCCATGTCGTAACCGTCGCCATTCCGGAAGAAGAGGCGAGCCTGGGCGCCGGTGCCTTGTATGATCGCGTGCGTGCAGCAGGGCTGGAAGCAACGCCTGCCGAAAATGTTGAAGATGCCATGCTGCAAGTGGCGGCCATGGCGCGCATGGATGATGAGGATACACCGCCGCGCATCCTCATCTGTGGCTCGCTTTATCTTGCCGGAACGATCCTGATCGAGAACGCTTGACGTTTAGAAAAGCTTCAAATCAAAGCGCTGGTTATACTCCGTCATTCCCGGCATACTTATGCGGGGTTAACGGGGGTTATCATGTTGCATTATTTGTTCGGATTTTCCGGGCGCATCAACCGCGCCAGGATTTGGCTGTACATTCTGATCATGCTGGCTGTTTACGCGGTGATGTTTGCCGTTGCCGCTTATGGTTTGACTTGGACCGGTTTCTGGGACGCCTTCAAAGAGCAGATGCAAGCACACAGAGGGCAGGTCAATTGGTTTGCATTGCCTTGGCCAAATCCTTCAACACCACTCGCTTGGGGTACTATTGGCGTTCTTGGTGTTTTTTATTTCCTGCTGTTTTGGGCTGGCTTAGCGGTAACGTTCAAACGCTTGCATGACCGCAATAAGAGCGCGTGGTGGCTTTTGCTCTATTGGGGCGTTCCGATGGCTGTCTCGCTCGGCCAAATGTGCCCGAGTTTCAAAATGCTTATCTTGAAATACCCGCACAATATGGCTGTTGCATGGGGTGTCCTGGGCCTAGGTCTTGTGGTTCTTGCGCTCGATATCTGGGTCTTTATCGACCTCTATTGCTTGCGTGGGACCAAGGGTGAAAACAAATACGGCCCCGATCCGCTGGCGTAAGTGCCGCCGCAAAAAAGAGCCCCGCCGGGATTTGGCGGGGCTTTTGATTGCAATAACTTTTAGTTTTCGCCGCTGACCGAGCCGCCGGAATTGCTCTGGCTGTTGATGTGCGCCGGATGCCCCGAATAAGTGACATTGCCGCCGCTATGGGCTTGGGCATTCAGCGTCGATAGCGCTTTCACCTGCGCATCGCCGCCGCTATGCGCCTGCACATCCACCGTATCGGCCGGGATGGCCGTGACGTTTACCTCTCCGCCGCTATGGGCCTGCACGGAGAGCTGCGGCTCCTTTGGGAAATTCCCGGTTGCGGTCACGTCCGCACCGCTATGCGCGACCACGGACTCGATCCGGGGTGCCACCACTTCGACCTCTAGAGTCTTGTGGAACATGCAAAAGCCTTTGCAGCCTGCAATCTCCAGCGTGCCGTCGCTCTTGACCTGGATATAGCCGTCCTTGAGTTCGCCTTTGATCACGGTGACGCGTTCTTTCGCGCCATAGATCAGCTTCACGTCCGCACCGCTATGGGCCACGACTTTCGAGAAGGGCGGCACAGACACATCGGTCCCGGCAAAGCCAGCCGCGGTGAAAAGGAACACTGCGGTCGTCACGCTGGCAAAACGGATCATGATTGTCTCCTGATAGGCTGCGCTAGACTTAGTTCTCGCTGTCGATCGAACCGCCGCCATGGGTTTGGCGGTCGATATGGGCGGGATGGCCGACATAGCTGATGGAGCCGCCGCCATGGGCCTGCGCGTTGAGCGAGGAAATCGGTTTCACGCGCAACGAGCCCCCGCCATGAACTTGAGCATCCACTTTGTCGACCGGGATGGCTGCGATATCAGCATCGCCGCCGCCATGAACTTGGACGGTCATATGCGGCAGCTTGGGGAAATTGCCTTCTGCCTTGATGGTGCCTCCGCCATGGACTTCCACATCTTCGAGACGGGGCGTCACAACTTCTACCACCAGATCATGATGGCCCCAGCACATGCCGGTGCAGGCCGAGAGGTCAAGCGAGCTGCCGTTCACCTCGATCTTAGCGGTCTTCATGTCCGCTTTGATGATGGTCACGCGCTGCACCGGGCCATAATGCACGGTCACTTCCCCGCCGCCATGGACGTTGATGGCGGAGAAGGGGGCTACCTTCACATCGGTCCCCGCGAAAGCGGCGCTACCGAAAAACGCGGCGGCAAGCAAAAGTTTGCCAATCATGGGAATTCCTCCGTCGCAAAATCGCTAAATCTATTCCTTCGAGACGATGCCGCCGCCATGGCCTTGGCTGGCCACCTGGGCGGGATTGCCGCTGTAGCGGATGATGCCGCCGCCATGAGCTTCGGCCGCCAATTTGGAGATCACATTGGTGTGTATCTGGCCCCCGCCATGGGCTTCCGCATTTACCGTTTCGGCGGGAATGGCTTTGACATCGAGCATGCCGCCACCATGGGCATCCAGGCTGAGCGCCGTCTCTTTCGGAAACGCGCCTACGGCATTCAGAATCGCGCCGCCATGTACCTGAAAGCTCTCGACATGAGGGGCTACAATTTCCACTTCGAGGTCGTTGTGATGACTCATGCAGGACCAGAAGTTGTTGGGGCAGGGATCGATATCGAGTGAGTTACCGTGCTCGACAGTGATACGCGCGACTTTCATATCGCCTTTGATCACCGTGACGCGCTGGGTGGCGCCGTGGCGCAGGGTGACGCGAGCACCGCCATGGGCATTGATGCCGGTGAAGGGACCCACTGGGACATCGGTGCCTGCAAAGGCGATGCTCCCCAGCAAAAACGGCAAAGCGACAACGGTCAAACGGATCATGTGGCGACTCCCTCTATGGGAGAAAACTAGCACCGCCACGGTAGTTTGAAGGCATTTCCGTTTGCGGAAAGAGGCATGACCGGTTGTCGGGCAGTACCGATATTGGGAGTGGCTGGAATAAGAATGTTTGCCTAATTCGGCGTGTCGTGTCGCCGCGTTTCCGCCGATTCACATAAAAAGCAAAGCGCCCCGCGAGGTTTGGTCCTGCGAGGCGCTTCTGCGAATACTGAGATAAGGCTTAGATCGAGCCTTCGATCCATTCCTTGATCTTGGATTTGGGCAGTGCGCCAACTTTGGTGGCAGCGACCTGGCCCTGAGAGAAGATCATCATCGTCGGGATGCCGCGGACGCCATACTTCTGCGGCGTGTTCGGGTTTTCGTCGATGTTGATCTTGGCTACGGTGATCTTCTCGCCCAGCTCGGCGGAAAGCTCGTCAAGCGCCGGGGCGATCATCCGGCAAGGCCCGCACCATTCTGCCCAAAAATCGACGAGAACCGGCTTCTTGGCATTCAGCACATCGGCCGGGAAAGAGGCATCGGTGACCTTGATCGGAGAAGACATACACACATCCTCGAGAGCGACCCGCTATATCTAGGTACCCACCCCCTCGGGGTCAAGGCGCGCGCGGATACGGGCGGTCTCCGTTTCCAGGAAAGCGTCGGACAGTGGCAAAAGGCTCGGACCTTCCGTCCAGACCAGGGCGCAAGCGACCCGTTTACCAGGAAAAATCCGGGTTGCCGCGGCGCGATAGAGCGCCAATTGGGTCGCATAAAGCCGCGGCACGTCGCTTTCTTGGGCAACCGGGTGTCCGGTTTTAAAGTCCACAATCAAGACGCGGTCTGCGCTCACGGTCAGCCGGTCGACTCGGCCATGGACTCGGGCGGTGGGGCCGATCTCCGGCAAATCCGCCACCAGCGAGACCTCGGCGCGGCTGCCAGGGCCGAAAGCGTCCGCAAAATCGGGATGCTCCAGCACCGCCAGCACCTGGGTGATCAGATCGTCGGGATTTTCTACACCGCGACTGGTGAGGAATTGACGCGCGATGGGGCCGCGCTGTTCCGGCGGCAGGTCGGGAAGGTGCGCGAGCAGGGTGTGCACCAAGAGGCCGCGCTTGATGCGCGAACCGGCGCCCAGCGGTGAGGGGCTGGGCGGCTCGTCCAGGCCGGCGGCTTGGGAAGGGCGGATCAGCCAAGGCGCCGGTTTTTCGGCTTTGGCGGGCGCCATCGCCCAAGCGGGCAGGGTGATGGTTTCTGCTGCGCGCTCCGCGGCCTTGCCGAGCGGCTGTAGTGCATCTGTGCCAAACAGACGGACACCGTCTTCGCGGGGTTCACCCAAAGCGGCGGCGGCGCGGCTCGCCAGATCGTGCCAGGAGCCGGGCTTGGTGCCTTTCTTGTTCTCGAAACCGCAGACGATCAGGCGTTCGCGCGCCCGCGTCAGCGCCACATAGAGCAAGCGCCGGTATTCCTTCATCGCCGCTTCGTCGAGTGCGGCTTTGGCGTCCTCGACGGGCTTGGGCGCGCTGTCCTTGGCCACGGGGAAGAGCACGCCATTTTCCGTATAAAGAAGATTGCCGCAATCCGGCGAATCCGTCGGCAGGCGGGTGGTGTCCGGCAGGATGACGATATCGGCTTCAAGCCCTTTGGCGCCATGCACCGTCATCACCCGCACCTCGTCGCGGCCGCGTTCCATGTCGCGTTTGACCTCGGCGGCACCGGTTTCGATCCAATGCAGGAAGCCTTCCAGCGACGGCGTGGCGGCGATCTCATATTGCAGCGCCAGCGAGAGGAATTCGTCGATGGCATCGCGCGCTTCCGTCCCCAGCCGCTTCAACAGCTTGCGGCGGCCTTCCAGCAAGGCATGGGCGTAATATTCATAAGGCGGGGCGTAGTCGGCGCGCGCACGGGCATCGCTCAGCACTTGGAAGGCGTCCGGGAAATCGGCTTGGCGAGCGCTGAGAGACTCCCACAACGTGCCGCTGCGGTTATGGGCCAGTTCGAAGAGCTCGTTTTCCGAAAGCCCGATCAGCGGCGAGCGCAGCAAGGCCGCCAAATTCAGATCGTCTTCCGGCAGCAGTGCGAAGCGTCCGTAAGCGATCAGATCCATCACCGCGATCTGTTCGGTCAGCACGATGCGGTCGGCACCGGCAACCGGCACGCCGCGTTCCTTCAAGCGGCGGATGATTTCGCTGCCGAAGGGTTCGCGCCGCGGCAACAGGATCATGATATCGCCAGGCGAGATCGGCTTGTCATGGCCGGGCAAGGCGGCGCCTTGGGCGAGCCAGCTCTTGATGCGGTCGGCAATCTGGATCGCCAGCCGCACCACCGGGCTGGACTCTTGCTGCATGTCGACCGGACGCAAATCCCAGGGATCGCGTTCGGCTTCATCGCTCACCGTCACCGGTGGCCAGAATTCGACGCAGCCTTTCAGGTTGGTCTTGAGCGGATGGTGTTTGATTGCCGTCTCGGAGGAGGTGAGGCCGTCATGCGCCTCCGCAGCCTCGAAGGTCTTGTCAACGAAGGCCAGAATCTCCGGCGCGGAGCGCCAGGAATCCTGCAAGGGCTGATAGAGAAAATCGCGGCCCGCGTCTTCGATGCGTTGTTTGAAAAACGCCCGGCGGCGTTCGAACTGTTTGGGATCGGCGCCTTGGAAGCTGAAGATGGATTGCTTCTCGTCGCCCACCGCAAACAAGGTGCGATCGGTGCGGCCGCTGCCTTCGCCGGCGAAGAATTCTTCCGTCAGCTTCTGGATAATGTCCCATTGCAGACCGGAGGTGTCCTGGGCCTCATCGATCAAGATGTGGTCGATGCCTTCGTCCAGCTTGTACAGCACCCAGGCGGAGCCATGGGCATTCAGCAAGTGGTGTGTACGGATGATCAGGTCGTCGTAATCGAGGAAATTCCGCGCCCGCTTTTCCGCGGCATAGACATCGCGCACGGCATGGATGACGGTTAGAGCCGTTTCCGCCAGCGCCGCCGCCTTCACGGCATTGAGGCGTTCGATGGTCGTGAGCACGCGATCCGCCAGTGCGCCCAGCCACGCATGCAGATCGGGCCTGGCTTCGATCAGCTTTTTGGTGGCGAGCGCTTTGCGCAGCGTGCCGTCCTTGGTCAGCACCACGGCACAATAGCCGTCGAATTGTTCCTGCTCGCCCAGCAATTCCTTTGCGGCGGCCAAAGCGGTGCCGCGTTCCTGATCGGTCTTGCTGCCTGAGGAAAGCCAAGCGATGGTCTGCTTCAGGACCTCTTCATCGTGATGCAGCGCCGTACAGAATTCCTTGGCGAGGCTTTCCGGTGTGTCGTCCGGCTCCGCCCCATGCGCGACGCGCAGCAATGTCGCCCAATCGTTTTCCGGTCCGCCTACCTTGTCGAAAAAACTGTCGAGCTTGCCGCGATCCGGACCCAGCGCTGAATCCAGCAATTGATGCAAGCGGCTGTCGCTGAGCCGCGTCGCCAGATGCGTGATGGCGGCTTCCAGAATCTCATCGCCGCTTTCGGCGCGTTCGAAAATCCGCGCTCGCGCCGCCGCCATCAACTCCGCCGCGGAGCGGTCGTCCAGCACCTTGAACGAGGTCGGTACACCGGCTTCTAGCGGAAAACGCGACAGCACATATTGGCAGAAGGAATGAATGGTTTGGATCTTCAGCCCGCCCGGAGTCTCCAAGGCTTTGGCGAACAGCCGCCGCGCGGCGCGCAAATCCTCTTTGCTGCCGGGATCAGCGCCGATTTTCTGGATGCGTTCGGCGAGCGCTGTGTCCGACAGCATCGACCATTCGCCAAGCTGCTTGAACAAGCGGTCGAACATCTCCGCGGCCGCCGCCTTCGTATAGGTGAGGCAGAGAATGCGCTCCGGGGCAGCGCCCGCCAGCAGCAGCCGGGTCACGCGGCTCGCCAGCGTATAGGTCTTGCCCGCACCGGCATTGGCGGCGACCCAAGCAGAAAGGCGCGGTTCGGCAGCGTTCATTCGCCGCTCCATCCGCTGGACGACCATTCCTTCACCCGCGCCAGATGATCGTAATCACCTTCGGCATCGATCCGCACCGGCGCCACGCGTGAGGGGTATCCGATGTTTTCGTCATCAAAGAGGGTGACACGGCGAAGCAATCGGTCGAAAGCTTCAGCGGCCAGCACCGCGGCATCGGCACCCACCGATTTGTATTCGCCCGCTTTGCCCGCACCGCTGATCTGCACATAGATAAGATCGGAGGCTGTCAGCGCCGGCACACCGGCAAAACCGCCTTCTTTCAACATTGCGGCTTCCAGCGGCATCTGTGGCGACAAATGCGTCTTCACCTGTTTGCTGCTCGGTGGTTCGCCGGTCTTGTAATCCAGGATCGCAGCAGTGCCGTCGCGCAGCCGGTCGATGCGGTCTGCAATGCCGTGTAATCGGAATTCTCCGCCAGGCACTTTGAAGCTCAATTCGCCTTTCACTTCGACATAGCTTTCGGCGATCACGTCGCGGCGCTTGCGCTCTTCGCCGACGAACCAAGTCACGGCACGCAGGAAGCGCGGGCGCCACAAGGCGAGGGTGGCTTTGGGCAAGGCGAGATCGGTCAGCACCTCATCGGTGATGCGCGCGAGAATGGCATCGACATCCGGCGGAAAAGCAGGATATTCCTTGATGAAGCGTTCCAGAATTTTGTGCAGCGCCGAGCCGCGTTCCAAGGGCCCGATCTCGGCATCGAGCTGTTCGAGTTTTTTCAGCCTGAGAATTTTTTTGGCATAGACGGCATAAGGATCGCGCACCCATTTCTCGACATCGGTGACGCTCATCTCGCGCGGGCGGGCATCCAGCGGCGGCTTGGGATAAGGCGGGCGTTCCGGCGCTACCACACCGGGGTCGTTCAGCGCCGCTGCAAACTCGCGATATTTCGGATCGAGCGCCAATTCTGGCTCGATGCCGAGGCCGCGCGTCAGTTGGGTCAGGCGTTGCAGCCAGCGCGAAGCCACCATAGGGGTGCCTTCGGATTTCTGCGCCCGGGTCAGCACCACTTTGGGCGCGGCGGCAAGGCCAGCGAAGTCATGCGCGGAGAGGCCGATAGCGCGTTCAGGCTGTTCCAGACCCAGCGTGCGACGCATCGGCCGCGAGAACCAAGGATCGTCCGCCGCGGCTTGCGGCCAGGAGCCTTCATTGAGCCCGCCAAGCAGCACCAGATCGAAGCTTTGCAAGCGCGCTTCCAGCGGACCCAGAATGGAAAGCCGCGGGTGCTTGCCATAAGGCGGGCGCACCGCGATTTCATCCATCAAGCTGCGGAGGATCGGGGCATACGAACTGGGCTCGATATCGGGTAGATCGGCCGCGGCATCGGAAAGATCGCGCAAAAAGCTCGCCGCTTTGGCGCCATCTGGTCCAGCCCATAACTCCGGCGCCAATACGTCGGCGGCTTCCACTTGTGCCCGCAACACCGCGATCAGCGAAACTTCAGGCCTCTCCAGCGCTTCTTCCAGCGGCAGCAACGCTTCACGCACGCGCTGCCACCAGGTTTGCAAACTGTTACGCTCATCCCGCAGCGCTTTGCTGATCCCGGCGAGACCCGCATCCGGACGGGGGCCGCGCAGCGCCTTATCAAGTCGGCGGGCCTGTTCGCGGAAATTCTCGTCTCCCATGGTGCAAAGTGGATGTTTCAGCAGTGCCAGCAAAGGCACTGGGGCAAAGCCTTCATCCGCGGCTTTGGCTAGCAGCAACAGGAACGAGCCTGCCGCCATGCGCGACAGCGGCCGCCCGGCAGAGTCATCAATGGCGATATTCCAGCGCGCCAGTTCCGCGGTAACACGGCGGGCAAGGCCGCGATCGCGCGTCACCAAAGCGGCAGTCTGTTTTGTCGTCTCCAAGGCTTCGCGCAACAACAGCGCGATCACTTGGGCTTCTTCGGCGGGATCGGCCGCTTCGAACAGCGACAGGCCATCCACTTTCGGCGGATTGAGACTTTCGGCGAGGGCCCGCCAGGCATCGGTGGTCGGGGCAGGGCGCAGCACTTCGCGCAACAAGCGCTCGCGCTCGCCATTGCCGGAATGCTCAGTCCAGTCATGCACCTCGTCGCGGCGCACTTCCATATGGATGAGAAGCTGTTTTAAGCCGTATTGCGGATGGCCGGGCTCCATGCTTTCCCAGCTATCGGCATCGAGCTCGCGATCCAGCCCCGGCAGTACCACAGCGCCATTCGGCAGCCGCGCGATCACACGCAGCAACTCCGCCGTGGCCGGGATCGAACCCGTCGAACCCGCCGCCAGGATGAAACGCTCCGGCGGATGGTTTTCCAGCCGTTGCGCCAAAGCCCGCAAGGCACGGTTCCTGTAATCGGCAGGATTGAGACGGCCTTCCGCTGCCAACAGCCCCGGCCATGCGGTGTGGATTAGCGAAAGAAATTCCTGCACCTTGGCCCAATGCTCGGCGAGGGCGGCAGGCGCGAGGTCTTTCAGCTTGCCAAGATCGGCACCTTGGGTTTCGACCTCATCCATCACCGCAGCGAGGCTGTGCGCCAAGCTGGTGGCCTGACCGAATGTCATGGTGCCGCCGTCGCTTGCATGGCTCCAGCGCCGGATCAAGGTGGCGAGCAGCAAGCGGCGGCGCAGCGGCGCAATGGCGGGTGGCAGATCCAGCACCTCGCCATCGGCTTCGAACAAGAGCTCATCTTCATCGACATCACCGAGCGGGCGGAAATCCGGCAGCAGCGCGGCCCCACCGGCCTCCCGCGCGAAAATCTCCGCGATGCTGCGGGCCGCACGCCGTGTCGGCAGATAGATGGTGACGTCGGCCAGCGCCAAAGGTTCGCTGCCGATGCGCGCGAGCAGCCCTTTGGCCAGCGTCTCGGCAAAAGCCACGCTGGGGGCAATGGTGAAAACCTTGGCGCGCCGCGTGCTGGCGGAAGGATCAGGCGGCTGGGGCAAGGTCGGTCAGATATTCTTCGGCAGCCGCCACCGCTTGCGGTGTGCCCACATGAATCCAAACGCCGTCCATGCGCACGCCATAGAGCCGCTCCTGTTCGATGGCGCGGTCCCACAGCACATTGGTTGAGAAGCCGCCTTCGGGCGGATGGTCGAACAAGCGCGGATGGACGATCTGCACGCCCGGATAGGCGAAAGGCGAGACGCGGCCGGGCGGCACCCGTGTCAGATGGCCGAGCGAATCCATCAGGAAGTCGCCACGGCCTTCATAGCCCATGGAATTGATCAGCGGCACGATCAGGAGCAGGCCATCCATGATTGCCGGATCCCAACGCTCCTTCATGCGTTCGAGGGCTTTGCCGTAGCCTTCCACCCAGATGGAATCCGAATTGTGGATGTAGAACGGCTCGTTCTTGAACAGCGACAGCGCCTTCACCACGCCGCCGCCCGTGCCCAAGAGGCCGTCACTTTCGTCGGAATAAAGGATCTCCACATCTTTGCGAGCGGAGAGATGTTCTTTGATCATCTCCGCCTTGTAGTGGAGATTGACCACAAAACTCGTCACGCCGGCATCGATCAGCCGGTCGATGGCGTGGTCGATTAGCGCTTTGCCTTTCACCTGCACCAGTGGCTTGGGCAAGGTATCTGTCAGCGGGCGCATGCGCGTGCCAAGGCCTGCGGCCATGATCATCGCGCGTGTGGGTAAACTCATGTCAGGCTCCTGGATGTCCGGGCCCTAGATGCTGGGAACACCACGCGCCGCGAACGGTATTGCCCGATCATACCACGCTTTCAGCCGGGACAAGGCCGGGTGGTTCAAATCGGTTTCCAGATACGACCACACTCTGGGCAGAAGGTCGAGATAGCGCGCCTTGCCGTCGCGGCGGTAAAGCCGGGCGAAGATGCCGACGATCTTGGTGTTGCGCTGCGCGGCAAAGAGGGCCATTTCCAAAGCAAAAGCGCCTTCATCGACCGGCGTTCCTTGTTCCTGCATTCTGTTAAGGTAATGCGACACGGTCAGCTTGGCCGTCTCCGGGGCGACATCGCGGCGGGCGTCTTCTGTCAAGGAAATGACATCATAAGCCGCCGAACCCGCCACGGCGTCCTGGAAGTCGATCAGACCGGCGCGGGCAGCGCCCTGGCGTTCGGGCAGCCACATCAGATTCTGGGCGTGGTAATCGCGATGCACGAAATAAGCGGGCGCGGCTAGTACCGGCGCGAGGACCTCCTGCCACAAACCGCGGAACTCGGCGATCTCCTCGGCGCTCGCTGTCTGCTGCAACGCCACCGGGAAGAACCATTCGGTGAGAAGTTCGACTTCCGCCAAGAGCGCCGTCGCGTCGTAGGCATAGAGCTCCTTGTCGGGCGGCAAGAGGGCGGGCGCTTTTTGTGCATGCAGCCGCGCCAGCACTTCAGCAGCGGCTTGGTACAATGACGTTTCCGCGACGCCTTTGGCCAGAGAGTCCGTGAAAAGGTCGGCGCCGAGGTCTTCCATCAGCACCAGGCCAGCCGGGGTATCGTCCGCGTAAATCTTCGGGGCGCTGAGGCCCAAGCCGGAGAGGTAATTGGCGGCCGCGACGAAGCGGGCACAATCGGCTCCGGCCAGCCGGGCCACAGCGTTGTAGCCGAGCGCTTGGCGCTCCTCTGGCGAAGCATCTTTGCCCGCGGTCGGGGCTTCGGCGCCTTGCGGCTGGATCATCAGGAGCGCTGTTTCGCTGCCGCGCTGCAGCCGGACATAGCGGCGGGTGGAGGCATCACCGGCGAGCGGATGGCGTTCGGTGGTGCCCCAGCCGGCGTTTTTCAGGAAACTGTCGATGAGATCTGACATCACAAATCCTTGGGTTCATCCCGGAAAGCGGAAGCCCAACGTGCCGGTCCATCGAGTGCGGCGAGGCGGGATTGGGCGTCGATTATGGTCAATGAAAGGTTAAGAGCGTCGTCCGGCAGGCGCACACCGGCCCGTTCCGGCCATTCGATCAGGGCGGCGCCTTCGCTCAAGGCTTCGTCCAGCCCCAGCTCTTCCAGCTCGCTTTCGTGCTCGATGCGGTAGAGGTCGTAATGGCGGATGAAGAGGCGCGGCGTCTCATAGGTCTGCACCAGAGTGAAGGTCGGGCTGGCGATGGGGCCGGTGACCCCCAGACTTTGCAGGATGGCCCGCGCCAGGGCGGTCTTGCCGGCGCCGAGATCGCCCCGGAGCGCCACCGCATCGCCAGGGGCAAGAGCGGCCGCGATCCGCCGCCCCAAACGGGCGGTTTCTTCTAAGCCGTTAAGCCGGAGCGTGGCACTCAGACGGGGCGATTCCGTATTCATCTCCAAGGTTGTAACCTCCGCTCAAGGCCGTCTCAACGAGACCAATTCCGTTTGTTGCGGCCCGCCGCCATCCATGATAGCCCGGGCCACCATGTCGCAGAACATCGTCATCATCGGCGCCGGTCAGGCTGGCGCACAAGCCGTCATCAGCCTGCGGGCGGAAGGATTCACCGGACCGATCACCATGGTCGGCGATGAGGCCTATGCGCCCTATCAGCGTCCACCGCTGTCAAAGGCCTATCTCATGGGGACCTTCGAACGGGCCCGCCTGTTCTTGAAGCCCGACAGCTTTTATCGCGACAATGATTGCGAGCTGATCGTCAACACCTCGGTCACCGCAATCGATCGCGCCGCCAAGATGGTGAAGCTGTCGGACGGGCGCACACTCCCTTATGGCCAGCTCTTGATCGCCACCGGTACGCGGGTGCGACCGATCCAGTGCCCGGGCGCCGATCTCTCAGGCATCTTCTATCTGCGCAGCATCGCCGATGTGGACATGCTGCAAGCCGTTTTCCACACCGGCAAGAAGCTGGCGGTGATCGGTGGCGGCTTTATCGGTTTGGAAGTCGCGGCCGTGGCCGCCAAGCACGGGCTTGAAGTCACCGTCTTCGAAGCCATGGAACGGGTGATGGCGCGCGCTGTCTCCAAGCAGGTTTCCGATTTCTTCGAGAGTGCCCATCGCGCTGCTGGCGTGACGCTGCTCACCGGCACTGGTGTGGAAGGTTTTGAAGGCAAGGACAGCGTCACCGGTGTGCGTGCCGGCGGCAAGGTTTATCCCGCCGATATCGTGCTGGTGGGCATCGGTGTCCACGCCAATATGGAGATCGCCGCCAAAGCCGGTCTGGAATGCAAGAACGGCATCGAAGTCGACAAATTCTGTATGACCTCCGATCGCGCAATTTTCGCCGCTGGCGATTGCACCTTCCATGAAGGCCGCGATGGCGACTGGATGCGGCTCGAAAGCGTGCAGAACGCCATTGATCAGGCCAAGCATGCCGCGGCAGCGATGGTAGGAAAGCCCAAGCCTTACAACGAAGTGCCGTGGTTCTGGTCGGACCAGTATGACCTCAAGCTGCAGATCGCCGGGCTGGCCAAGCCGGGCGACGAGGTGGTGGTGCGCGGCGATCCGGTGAGCCGCAAATTCTCGGTCTTTCATTTGCGCGATGGCGTCTTGGCGGCAGTGGAGTCGATCAACACTCCGGCCGATTATCTCGTCGGCCGCAAGCTGATTGCCGAGCGGGCGCAAGTCGCGGCCGCGCGTCTCACTGATACCGCCATTCCCATAAAAAACGTGGTGGGCTGAGCATGGTGAAGATCACCTTCATCGATCAGGCAGGCAAAGCGCGTACCGTTGAAGCGCCGGCAGGCTGGTCGGTGATGGAAGCGGCGGTGAAGAACGATATTCCCGGCATCGATGCCGACTGCGGCGGCGCCTGTGCTTGCGCCACCTGTCATGTCTATGTCGATCCGGCCTTCACGGCTAAACTTCCGCCCAAGGAGGAAATGGAAGAGACCATGCTCGACTTCGCCCAGGAGGTGAAGCCGGCCAGCCGTCTTTCCTGCCAGATCACGGTGACGGCCGATCTTGACGGCCTTATCGTCACCACGCCCAAAGAGCAGCACTGAGGACCTCTACACGCCCAGTTGATTTGCGCTTGTAAGAACCGCCTTATACTCATCGCGCAACAAGCGGGAGGTGTGTGATGGCGTCTTTGCAAGGCAGATGGGCTTTGGTCACGGGCGCCAGCCGCGGCGTCGGTCTTCATGTCAGCGAAGGCTTGGCGGCGCTCGGCTGCAATATCGTTCTGCACAGCCGCGATCTTTCTCACACCCAGGAACAGGCCCGCAAACTCATCGCACAGGGCGTCAAGGTTGCCACCGTGGCGGGTGAGTTGTCGGATCAATCCGCTGTCGATGCTATGCTCGATGCTGCGCTTGCAACCGCGGGCGGGATCGACATCGTCTACAACAATGCTGCCATCATGACACCCTGGCGTGACAATCCCTGGGATGTCCCGGCGGAGGATTTCCGCAGGAGTTTCGAAGTCAACGTCATCGCCTTGGCCCGCATCTGCTATCGGCTGGTGCCGTCCATGCTGGCGCGCGGCTGGGGACGGGTGGTCAATGTCACTTCAGGCATTATGGAACAGCCGCAGCTGACGCCTTATGCGGTGTCGAAAGCTGCCGTGGATAAATTCGTGCGTGATTTCGCGCCCGCCCTGAAAGACACCGGCGTGGCGATGAATTTGCTCGATCCCGGCTGGCTGCGCACCGATCTCGGCGGCCCTAAGGCGCCCAATGATCCGTCCTCGGTGCTGCCCGGAGCTCTGGTGCCGGCCTTGCTCAGCGATGGGGTCAGCGGCCGCTTCTTCCAGGCCCAGGACTATGCCGGCATGAGCCTTGAGGCGGCATGCGAAAAGGCGCGGAACGCCTGAGGCTTCTCATCCGGCCGTTTGTCAGTCCTGCGGCTTGATACGCTTTGGAGGCCGCCGGGGCATATGACTTAAGCCTCTGTTAGATAAGCGTAAGTACAACTCCCTATCGTCCGGTCAACGGCTTGGCTCCGGCTTTGCCGCTCAGCCTCCGGGTCATTTATTTTCTATCAATTTGTGCCGTGCACACTCCCCGGGTCCACAAACGCGAACGGGGGATGGCATGCGCTTTCGGTTTTGTCCGTTTGTCGACAGCCGTCCTGGCCATCCATTGAACACCCAATCCCTGCGGGCACCGCAAAGAATCTGTTCGAAAGCAATGCCAACCAATCATCCGAACTTTGGGGAACGCTGATGAGCACCTTGGAAGAAAAACTGCCGTCTTGGCCTCCGCATCGGCGCGCCGTAGGTGAGGTCGTTCATAAGCGGGTCGGCAACGGTGTCGACAAGGCGCTGCTCGACGCGTATCGCGCGGCCGACGCCACGCTTACGGTCATGCCCCCCGAAGTTTTGGCGATCGAGCGCATAAAGTTCCGCCATGTCGCCACGGGCGATCTGTCGTCGAACTACTTCAAGGTGCAGGCGCAGATCATCAAGGAGATCAGTGGCCGCACGGACCTGACGAATTATCTCGCCAACGTCTATCCGAACTGGGCTGCCGGTCTGGTCAATTCTCTGCTGGATCACGCCCCGCTCGTCGATACCCGCCGCCGTGAACTCGTGGAAAGCCTGATGCGCTCGGTCTTCACCGATGTCGCCGTGGTGGTGAACGAGTTCGTGCAGGCCGAGCAGACCGATCTGACCATCAAGAGTATTGGTGAGGGACTCGACAATCTCGCCAAAGGTAATCTCACGCATCGCGTCACCGCTGATATGACGGGATCCTTTGCCAAGCTGAAGGAAGACTTCAACACGGCGCTGGACCGGCTGCAGGACACGATGAAGAACGTCCTGACCACCACCAATCAGATCACTACCGGCGCTTCGGAAATTTCCCAGGCCGCGGACGATCTCTCGCATCGCACCGAGCAACAGGCCGCCAGCCTGGAAGAGACGGCTGCGGCTTTGGAAGAAATCACCGCCACCGTCAAGAAAACCGCTTCCAATGCCCGCGAAGCCTCGCAGAGCGTGAGTACGGCCAAGCAGGTTGCTGAATCGGGCGGCCAGGTGGTGGATACAGCGGTGAAAGCGATGGATGCCATCTCGCAATCCTCCAAGAAGATCACAGATATCATCGGCGTCATCGACGAGATTGCCTTCCAGACCAACCTTCTGGCCTTGAATGCCGGTGTCGAAGCGGCGCGGGCGGGCGAAGCCGGCAAGGGCTTTGCCGTGGTGGCAACCGAAGTGCGTGCCTTGGCCGGACGTTCAAGTGAAGCGGCCAAGGAGATCAAGACATTGATCAAGACCTCCAGCGAGCAGGTCGATGAAGGCGTGCGGTTTGTCGGCGAGTCAGGGCAGGCCTTGCGCCGTATCGTCGAACAGGTGGTGCAGATCAACGCGCTGGTCGGCGAGATGGCGCAAGCGGCCGAGCAGCAGTCCACAGGGATCGAGGAAGTCAATTCCGCGGTCACCCAGATGGATCGCGCCACCCAGCAGAATGCGGCCATGGTGGAAGAATCGACGGCGGCCTCGCGCAATCTGGCGCAGGAAGCCACCACCCTCGGCAATCTGATGTCCTTCTTCAATGTCGGCGGCAACGGCATCGCCTTGACCACCCGTCCGCGGGCCTCGGCTCCGGTGGTGAAAGCCGCTGCGCCGCGGCAGCGCAAGGGCGGCGCCCAGCTCGCCGTCGCCGCAGCCCCGAAATCCGAAGAATGGTCTGAGTTCTAGTCATAGTGCGGCAGCGCGCTGCCGCAGCACGAAAGGCAAGTACGGAGAACCTCGTGAGCACCACCGAACACGCCGATAACGGCCGCCAGTACATTACCTTCATGGCCAATGGTCAGGAGTTCGCTTCCAACATCATGGCCATCCGGGAAATTCGCGGCTGGACCGACACCACCGCACTGCCGCATGTGCCGCATTACGTGCGCGGCGTGATCAATTTGCGGGGCAACGTGCTGCCGGTGATCGATCTCAAGGCCAAGCTGGGGCTGGGCATGACCGAAGCCTCGGTCAAGAACGTCATTATTGTGATCAATGATGGCGCTCGCACCACCGGCATTCTGGTCGATGCGGTTTCCGACATCATCACGCTGGCGGCCGGGGATATCCAGCCGCCGCCGGATGTGATGGCCAATGATGCCGACACCCATATCGACGGCATCGCTATCCGCGACGGCCGTATGGTGACCATTCTCAGCACCAGCAGCCTGTCGGCGTCGGCTGATCTCGCGGCCTGAACTCTCTCCGTTCGGCTTTGTAAACCCGCTTGGCATCCTCGGATGTCCGGCGGGTTTTTGTTGTTCGCGAGCGATCTCACTGATGGCTTAGGTTCCTCCGCCTTGTGCTATACTCGTCTAGCAATGAGCGGGGCGGGCTGCATGCGTTGGGTCAATCCGTTTGGATTCACGAATTGTATGAGCAGAGCTCAAGCTTGGTTGATGCTGATCGCTGCTAGCGCACTCGATTTCTATACGGATTTCTTTGTGCCATTTCCGGTGATACGACACGATGTGATATTGAGCACGTTTGGCGGCGTCGGTGAGTCTTCGTTTTCCTACTTCACACCGATCGAGCCGTTTACGCCAATCAGTTGGGCCTACTGGGTATTAGAGGTTACGCTTATAGTTTTGCTATTTTGGTTATATGCAAGCACCATTTTGCAGCGTCTCAACGATCTCAGCATCAGTTGGAAATGGGCGGCCGGTGTACTGGGGGCTGTGTTTGCCATTTTGACGCTTGAGGCCTGTTTCGGTCGTCCGAATGCGTCTTTCACGACTGCAGATGCTATTTGCTTGGCACTTATAATTCCTGCCGGATTCATCGGAGGTTTTGGAATGGTGATGATTCTGCTTGTTAAAGGGAAATTCGACCGGAGAGAGCTGGCGGATAACGATATGCGCAAGCCCGCCACGTAGCGTTTTATTCCGCCGGGGTCGGCAGCAGCTCGCGTTCGCGCTCGGAGAGCGATGCGGGGTTTTCCTGGATGCGGCGGGGGAAGTGGCAGCGCACCAGCGTGCCTTTCTTGTTGGAGTCGATCTCCACCCAGCCGTCATGCAGCTCGACAAAGCGGTTGACGAGGGCAAGGCCGAGACCGGCGCCGCCACGCTGACCGGCCGTGGCTTTGGCCGAGAAGCGTTCGAACACGGTGGCGCGCAATTCGGGAGCAATGCCGGGGCCGTTGTCGCGCACCCAGATCTGCACGTCTTCGCCAATGACGCGCCCGCCCAGGATGATGATGCCGCCTTTGGGCGTGAATTTGAAGGCATTGGAGAGCAGGTTGAACACCACTTGGCGCACGCGCCGTGTATCGGCGAGGAAGATACCGGAATCCTCCGGGCAATCGATCTCAAGGCTGAGCCCGACCTTGCCTCCCCATTCGCGGGCGTGGCTGGCCACATCATGCAGCATATGGGAAAGATCGACCCGCTCCAGCTCCAGCCGCAACGCGCCGGATTCGATCAGCGCTAGATCGAGAATGTCGGATACCAGGCTGGTCAGGGTGTTGGATGCCGAGACGATGTCCTTCACATAAGCGGACTGGCGATCGTTGAGGCGGCCGAATTCTTCGCTGGAGAGCAGTTCGGCGAAGCCGACAATCGTATTGAGCGGCGTGCGCAGCTCATAAGAGACATGCTTGATGAATTCGGATTTCAGCCGGTCGGCGGCTTCCAACGCTTCGGCGCGTTCGCGCAGGACATGCTCGATGCGGAAACGGTCAGTGACATCGGTGAAAGTGATGAGCGTTGCGCCATCGGGCAGGGCCGAGAGGCTGGGCTGCAAAATCGAACGGTCATTGCGTTCGATCTCGTCCATGCGTTTGTCGATATCGCCGCCGGAGACGATGGCCTGGATGACGCGTTCCCACACTGGGGCATCGCCGAATTTCTCGGTGCAGCCCGCCGCAATCGTGCGCACATGCGGCTCGTCAGCGAGATCTTTGGGCGTTAAGAGCCACAGCCGCGAGAAGGCGGCGTTGTAAAGCTTGAGGCGGCCGTCGGGGCCGAACACCGCGACGGCTTCCTGTAAGGTGTTGAGGGTCGCCGATTGCACCTTGATTAAGGTGTTGTAGGAGCTTTCGAGGCTCAGCTTCTCGGTGACGTCTTCATAAAGGAAGGTAAGGCCGCCGAAGGGATGGGGCTGGGCCACCACGCGCAAGGTTTTGCCGCCCGGCACATGCCAGAGGTCTTCGGACGGATAATCGCGCGCCGTCTGATAAAGCCCAAGCCGCTCGCGCTTCCAGCCGTGATAATCGCGCTGCTCGGGCAGCTTGCGTTCGTCACGCAGCCGGTCGAGCACTTCGCTGTCCTTGGGATGCTTGTCCAGCCATTTTTCCGGCAGTTCCCACAGCTTCACAAAAGCGCGATTGTAGAAATGCAGCTTCTGGTCCGGCCCGAAGATCGCCACTGCCGTCGCCAGCTTGTCCAGCGTGTCGGTATGGGCATCGATATGCTGTTGCAGCTTGGCTTCGCCTGCCGCCACTTCCGTGACATCGGCACTGGTGCCGATGATGCCGATCTCGGCTGGAATTTCGGTGATCTGCAAGGCGCGGCGCTGACCTGCTACCACGGCATAGCGCTTGGCTTCCACCGGTTCTTCATGTGACTTCGCGGTGGCGGCGAGATCGCGTTCGGTCTTGTCGATGCCGGTCTGATTTTTCTGTGCGGTTTCGAGATCGGGCACGCCCGCTTGCGCCAGGAAGGCATCATTGCCCCAGACCAGCGACAAGGCGCGGTCGCGCAGCCACACCGGCACGGGCAGGGCGTTGAGCACGCCGCGGAAATCGAAGCTGGCTTCGATTGCGGCTGGGGCCGTTTCGATCCACACCGCGGCGAGCCCGCCCACCGCTTTTCCGCGTACTGACAGAGCCCGCCCCCCGGCATCGCGCACGCCCATGACAAAGCCCGCGCCTTGGGAACTGAGCGCATCGAGGGCTTCGGAAAGTTCGGTGGCGTCCGGGCCTTTCAAACAGGAATCCAGCAGCGCTTCGCCGCCGTTGTAGAAAATGGGTTCGACGGTATCGCGGCCCCAGACAATCAAAGCATCGCGGGACGAAGAGATCAGGGCATCGCGCTCGCCCACCGCTGCACGCAGCCGCGCGCTCGCCGCTTTCAGCAAGCGTCGCAGTTTGGCCGATACGGTCTGTTCGGCCAGCGCCCAAAGGCCGGCTGCGAGCGCCAAGGCCACCGCGCCGGTCGTGACGGCGGTGAGCACCAGATCGCTTTCGCCCATGCCGCCGGTCCCGGCCACAGCCGGGGCAGACATCAGGGCGGCAGTCGCCGCGGCGCAGAGGAAGGCTCTCCTCAGCATTACCCGTTCTTCCGGTTTCTTTTTGTGTCCCATTCGGGACTTTCCCGGTTGCCACCGATTCGCTGCCCCATGCGACGAATCACTGTGGAATCAACATGATACGGGCGTTAACTCTGTACGCAAGGGAAGGTGGTTAAAAAACTGTAAATACCCAAATGCAGTATCGCCCGGTCATTCCGGGGTTGCTCGCGAAACCTGAGTCAAAACAGCCGCCTAAATCTTCAGGTTACGGAAGAACAACCCGCCAAAAAAATTTGGCGGGGTCGCGTTAATTTGCGCTTTACGATGAGTGCTCCGCTTGACCTCGATCAAGCCTGCGATTCCCGGTCGCAGGAGGGCTACTTGGTTGTGTTGTCTGTTTGTCTGTCTTGGCACGGACATACGAGCATGTAAGTCTGCGTTGCATCGTGCCGATGAATCGCTTTTTGGGGGAATGATGTGTCGACTTCTGTGCTGGGGGCTGTTCGTCCTTGCCCTGGGGGTGTCCGGCTGCGCGCAAAATGCCTCCATGATCACGCCGAGACAGGCCGTGGAGAAAGCTGCGGATGCAGCTCCTGCCGCCGTGAAGGGCGTTTTCGATATGCAGGTGCGCAGCAGCGGCGAGCAAGACGGTTATCTCTATTTGAACTCCGAAGAGGATTACCGCGACCAGCGCAATTTGACGGTCGCCATTCGTCCAGGTTTGGACGTTGCGTTGCAGACGAGATTTGGAGCCGCCCCTGCCACCTACTTCAAAGGGAAGCATATCCGCGTAACAGGTGTGGCGCAGCGCGTGAAGATTTGGTTCTTCTGCCAAGGCAAGCAGACAGAGAAGTACTATTATCAAACCCATGTCGAGCTTGAAGACGCAGGGCAGATCAAGATTGTCCCTTAACGCGTAACCCAAATCATTTTGTCATGTCAGGTCGCGAAGGGGGGATTATCATGCGCCGCCTGTTGGCTTTCAGCCTTGGGATTTTGTCTACAGTACCTGCAGCGCGCGGCGACAATCCGCCTGCCTATCGTCCAGCCACCGTCACGCCGGCGAATGCGCATAGCTGCGCCGGTTTTTATCCGGAGGCTATACGCGAGGCGAATGTCGGTGGCGTGGCATCGCTGAATTTCAAAATCACGGTCAATGGGACGGTAAGCAACGTCGTGGTCGCCAAGTCGAGTGGCAATTCGGATCTCGATGATGCAGCGAAAACCTGCGTGCGAACCTGGCGCTATGTCCCGTTGCAGAAGGACGGCAAACCGGTCGAAGCCGCTTGGGATGCCGACATCGAATTCAAGGTTGTCGAGAAGGCCCAGGGCGCGCCGCAGCCAGGGAAGCTTCCTCTGCTGGTGGAGCAGGACCGTGACCTTTGCCTGCATTATCCTTTTTGGGCACACCGCCACCATGCGGAGGGGAATGCTATCCTGACATACACGGTCATTCCGGATGGCCAGCTCACCGATATTGCCATGACAAAATCGAGCGGGGACCAGGATCTCGATGAAGCCGCATTGAAATGCGTGAAATCGTATAAGTATCGGCCGGGCTCCGGCGGTGATACGCCCAAGCCGGTCACCGCGCAGGTCACTTATTCCTATCTGGAACACGCGCCGTCTTTGGTGCGCTGGAACTTCAAGGGCGCATCGCTGCCCTCCATTGATGCTATGCAGGAGATTTCTCGCGGCGTTGCCGAATGCTTACAAGGTGCTGGATCGCATCCGGAATTTGTCAGCGGATTTTCCGGCATGACAACGCTGCGGGCGCATTACTATCACGGCGAAATGGAAAGCATGTCGGTTGTTGCGACCAGCGGGAACGACGCTTTGGACCGCTATGCGGTTGGTTGTTATAAATCGGAAGTCCTGGATGCGGAACGCGCGGAGGAGATGCGCCGCGTGGGCAACGCAGTCTTCCATGTCTTGTGGCGCCAGCACGTGCATTCCTGACCTTCCGCCATCACTACTAGGTAAGGCTACGCACTCGCACCGATGCCATTGCGTGCCGCCATGACATCCTCTGACAGAGCCAGCGTCGCAGTGGCGAGGTTCTCGCCCAAATGCGGCAGGGACGAGGATCACCAGCACAGCGCGCTCCGCGCCTTCATCGACGGCATCATATCCCTGGCGGGAAATGGTGAACGGGATCAAGCAATCAGTCTGCCGATAAAGACCTGCGGCAGCCAGGGAAATTCCTTGGTCCACGGCGCCGTGGTACAAGTGTTTCGAAAAAAAAGAGTCCGGGGGGACGATGAGGGGAATTTGCAGCGGCATAGCTGTCATGGCACTTGCTTTGGCGGTGTGTGTACCGGCATTGGCGCGTACGGAAGAGGAAACCTGGGATCGCTGTCTGCAACTGGACAAGGTTGGGCCGCTAGAGCCGGAAGAGGTCATCGAGGCCTGCCGCGCCGTTCTGAAGATGGATGGCATCTATCCCAATATTCGCAACGACGCTTTCAACAACATTGGCGTTTCCTATATGCGGATAAAAAAGCTGGATGAGGCGATTGCTGCCTTCAGCGAGGCCCTTCGCAAACTCCGCGAGCTGCAAGACGTTCCCGAGGTCCGGCAATTGGCGAATTACACCCGCCATAACCGTGCCAGGGCCTATACCGCCAGCAAGCAATACGGCAATGCTTTGCGCGATTACGACGCGATGGCTGCCAGTATGCCTGTACCGAAGCATTTGGCCCTCCGCTGTTTGGCGCATGCCTTGTACGATGAGGATTTTGCGAGCGCTTTGCCTGACTGTCAGAAGGCCATCGATGCGGACAAGTCCGCCTCTGATGCCTATACCGGCTGGCTGGTGATCGAGTACCGGCAAGGAAAATATGCGGAGGTGAAATCCGACTGTGCCCTGGCGAAGGGCGCAACCTTTCTCCCGCTGCAAGCCGCTTATGTTTGTGCTTTAGCCGACCTGCGCCTGGAAGACACAGGTAAGGATCGTCAAACTCTCCAGAATAGTCTGAATCTCATCGAATATGGTGACCGTTTCCGCGAACTCGGAATGGTGCCATAGTGCAAAAAGCAAAACGCCTCCCCGCGACGAGGAGGCGCTGTTCTCGCTTCCCTTCGCGTTTCAGTGCGCGTCCGTCAGAAAGATATCCTCGGGCAATTGGCGCAGATCTTCCAAGAGAGATGGCCCGGTCGGATGCCAGTCGAGGATCTTCTGTGTCTTGGCGCCCGAGGCCGGCATGTCGAAGCCCGCGAACCGTGCCAGCCAGCCGAAGAATTCGGGCGCTTCCTCTGCGCTGATCGATTTCACCGGCAGCTTCAGCCGCGTCGCAATGGTCTCGACGATATCGCGGGCGGCAACGCCTTCTTCGGCGACGGCATGATAGATCGCACCAGGCTCGGCGCGTTCCAGCGCCAGGCGATACAGCCGGGCGACATCCAGCACCGGTGCGGCCGGCCAGCGGTTCTTGCCATCGCCGACATAAACACAGACGCCATGGGCGCGGAAAATCTGGATCGAGGGGGAGACGAGGCCTTGGCGCAACGGATCATGCACCTGCGGCAGGCGTACGATCGACACCTTCACGCCTTTGGGCACAAAGCTGAGCGCCAGCGTTTCGGACGCCGCGCGCGGAAAATGTTCGGCGCTGATGATGTCGCCGTTTTCGGTGGCGAGCTTTCCGGACTCCGTACTGGCCATGGCCGTGCCGGAGGTGCCGATGAAGGGCTTGTTCGTGCCCGCAAGCGCTTCGCCCAACGCTCCGATCGCGCGCCGGTCGGTTTCGCAATTAGCCGCGAACTGCGTGAAGTCGTGATTGAAGGCGAGGTGGATGACGCCGTCGCAGGCTGCCGCGTTGCGCTTTAGTCCGTCGAGATCTTCGAGCGTCCCGGCCACGGCTTCGGCGCCAGTCGCTTTCAACGCCGCCGCTTTGGCTTCGTCGCGGTAAAGGCCGAGCACCTGATGTCCGGCCGCGATCAATTCCTTGGTTACGGCCATGCCGATGAAGCCGGTAGCCCCTGTCACGAATATGCGCATGAGAGTGTCTCCTTGAGGTTGGAGACAAATCTGGTGGTCTATGCTATCCTGGTAAAGTAGTGACATTATCATGGTATAATGGCTAACAGGATCAGCGAACCGGCCGAAAATCAGCTCGGCTCTTATCTGAAAGACCGCCGCGCCAAACTCGCTCCGGCCGCGTTAGGTTTTCCGCCTTCGCGCCGCCGCACCAAAGGCCTGCGCCGCGAAGAGGTGGCTCAGCGCGCCAACATCAGTCCCACTTGGTACACCTGGCTGGAGCAGGGGCGAGGCGGTGCGCCCTCCGCCGATGTGCTCGACCGCATTGCTCGCGCTTTGATGCTGACGGAAGTCGAGCGCGAACATCTGTTCTTGCTCGGTCTCGGTCGCCCGCCGGAAGCCCGGTACAAAAAGAACGACGAGGTGACGCCGCGGCTGCAGCGTGTGCTCGATGCGCTGAACCCCGTGCCGGCGCTGATCCGCAATGCGATGTGGGATGTGCTTGCCTGGAACAAGGCAGCCAGTGTGATGCTATGCGACTATGCTTCGCTGCCGCCTGGCGAACGCAATATCCTGCGTTACGTCTTTCTCGATCCACGTGCCCGCGCCGCGCAATATGATTGGGAGAGCGTGGCGCGCTTTGCGCTCGGCTCTTTCCGGGTGGAAGTCACGCGCGCCGGCGCGACGGATGAGGTCGGTCCTTTTGTCGAAGAACTCAGCCGGCTCAGTCCCGATTTCAAGCGCCTTTGGCAAGAGAATGCGGTGCAGGGCCCGCATGGCGAGAGGGTCAAGCACATCCGCCACCCAACGCTGGGGCCGCTCGGTTTCGAATACTCCGCCTTCGCCGTCGATGGCCGCACCGACATCAACATGATCGTCTACAACCCCGCGACCGACGAGGATGCGGAGAAGATCAAAGCGATGTTGTGAAAGGCACGCGTCGCCCACGCTGCGCAATCTTTTCTGCCCCCACGAAGTGGGGGAAGTTCGGCCGTAGCTTTGGCAAAGGCCGGGAAGGGGGCCTAATACTCCACGCAGGCTTCCCGATAAGTTTTCCCCTGCGGCTCGTAGATGCAGCCTTCGCTGTAAAACGCTCCATAGATAAGCGCGCCTTTGTTGGTGAGACCTAGCCCCATCTGGGGGATCTTTCGAACCTTGCCGGTATAGACCGGCTGCCGAGATTTGGAGACAAAGGGCCCGTCGAAAATAACGAGCAATCCTTCTTTGGACATGGCCTCATTCCGATCAACGACAACCACCGCTAAATCCTCAACGCCGTTATGGCGGAAATCGCCGGTGAGCACATAAGGCGTGTAATGCGGAAGAGGCGTCCCAAAGGGACCAGAGCGCCTCATTTCATCAATGCTGTCGGCGCAGTCGCAATCCTTTTCTGTGGCCAAACGGTAGCCGGGATGACTTTGTAGCCAAGCATCCAAATTCTTCTCATGATCCGCACTTAAACCAGCCGCGGAAGCGATACCCGAAGCGCCGAAGGTCAAGATACCCAATGCCAGACCTTGGGCAATGATCGAGCCGCGCATTTCCACCCCCAAAATCCGGCGCAGGCTGAGCCACTTGGTCAAGATGGCAAGCTACTCTAGCCGTAGCTAATGGAATACATTAATGCCCGGCGGCACGGGGCTAATCAACTATCGCCGCTTCCACCACTATCATGTTTTTCAGTGCCAGTCGTGTCATCCGTAACCGTGGTATATGATTGAATTCTGTAATGAGAATAGGCCTATGAAATACGACGCGCTCACCATTGACACACAGACAGTTGAGACCAATGGCTTCCATTTCGACGGAAAGCTATTGGCCCAATTAAAGCAGTTCCGCGAAGGTGTGCCGCAAGTTGTGGTCAGTGAGGTGGTAGATCAAGAGATATTCCGCCATCTTCGAGTCAAGATCTCTGAGGCAAAAGAGGCGTTAGAGAACGCGCACCGAAAGGCGCAGCAGTTTGGTTTAAAAGCGGCTGGTGATAAGGCATTCGCCGATGAACTTGATCCACAAGCGCTGTCCAGAGACAGGCTGGACGCATATTTCAAAGAAATTGGTGCCACTATAGTTCCTACGAAAATTGCGCCCATGGAAGAAATTGTCCGACTCTATCATCGTGGTGCGCCTCCATTCTCTACCTCGGGAAAAAAGAAGAATGAATTTCCGGACGCGATCGCGCTTGTCTCTTTGGAGCTATGGGCTAAAGCCAATGATAGCCATATCTTGGCTGTAAGTGGCGATAAGGACTGGAAGGCCTTTGCAGATAACTCCGAGTACCTCGATGTTGTGGTCGATCTTTCAGAAGCCTTAGCTAAGCTGCAAGAGGACGCTGATAAGGCGGCGGATATAGTTCAGCGGCTATTTGTAGGCATCAAGGACGGTACTTGCGCCGAATTGGCAAAGCAATTTGAGGATTTTCTTAGTGAGGAAATATCAAGCGCTCACGTGACCGCCGAGGGAAGTAGCGCCTTTCAATTCGATGTTGAAAGCGTGGAGGTGAGCATGGATTCCTTTGAGCTCGCGGACAATGGGGGTGGCTTTGAACCTCAAATTGTTCAGGCTGGTCGCGCAATCATTGTTGCCGCCATCGATTTGCATGTTTTCGTCACTGCAGATGCGAGTTTTTCACTTTCTACTTGGGACTCCATCGACGATGAATGGGTGGGACTCGGTTCCAGTATGGCGCGCGCGGAGAATGAGGAATGCGACATTCGTGTCCTGGTTACATTTGAAGGTGACTTTGTAGCCGGTGAGGTCGATATCAGTAAAGTTGAGCTAATTGAGGGGCTGGGCGAAATAGACTTTGGTGAGATTGAAATCGATTACGGAGAAGCTGATTATGATAATGAGGGGGACGACGAGGAGGAGCCTGCAAATGAGCCCGGAGCAGCTGAGCAAGATGGGCCTCTTTAGGAAATCTATTAGATGTTCGTCAGATTTTTCCCGTGACCCTAAACTTCACACTGAGTGTCCGCAGTACAGCAGCAATGGTCTCGTAGCGCGGACGTGATTGAGCACTCAGCGCATTGGAAAGACTTCCGCGACTGAGGTTGGTTTCTTCGATAATCCCAGTCACACCGCGGGCCTTGGCCACATCGCCGATGGCAGCCAGAAACACATCGGGATTGGGGTCCTCCATAGCCGCTGCGAGATATTCAACGACAACCTCTCCTTCGTCGAGATAGTCAGCCACATCAAAGGGAGTGAGTTTCATTTCGCTCGGCCAGCAAAATTGGTGCGTCTAAGGTTGAGGCCGACTAGATACCAGCGCAAGCCACAAGATGGGCCATTCTGCCGTCTTGAAACTCCGCCGCCCACTTCCCATCTCTAGCTTCGCTGTTTGACGGCGTGAGAATGGACTTGGCATTGGTGATGCATCGCTTCCGCGCGCGTACGACACACAAACTCCCATGACAATTATATTGCCGAAGCTTCTGCAGTGGCGAGTAGCGCTTATGTCTCGCAAGAGCGACTTCAGCTTAGTGCAAGGCGTTGCTGGCGCGTCCTTGAGATAGGGCGATTATCGCGTCGGGGCAGTCGCTTAAACTTTCTTTGCCGTATTCGAATTCGATTTTGGACGTTTGGCTTCGACTACCCCCTCTCCCCTCACCAAAACCCGCTATAACAATTATATTGCCAAAACGAGCAGTGTGCGGCCGTCGCCCCCCAACAAAACGCCTCCCCATCGCGAGACGGGGAGGCGGTAGAGAAGCGACGGCGCGGATCAGCGCGGCAGGTTGGCGGCGATCCAAGACGCGAATTGGGTGAGGACGCCCGCAAGGAAATTCCGGGTGGAGTCGTTGTTCACGTGGCCGTCGGCATCGAGGAGCTTGTCGGCACCGCCGATATAGGCTTCCGGCTGCGCCATCGCCGGCGCGTTCACGACGACCAGGATCTGGCGCAGATGCTGCGCGCCGCCGAAGCCGCCCATAGCACCGGGCGTCAGCGAGACAACCAGCGCTGGCTTGCCGTTCCAGGCGCCTTGGCCATATGGGCGCGAGGCGACATCGAGCGCGTTCTTCAAAACGGCCGGGATCGAGCGGTTATATTCCGGCGTGACGAAGAGGACCGCATCGGCGCCTTTGATCTCGGCGCGTAGCCGCTTCCACGATGCCGGAGCATTTTCGTTGTCGATATCGGGATTGTAGTAGGGCAGATCATCGATTTCGACCGGCGACAGAACCAGCTCCGGCGGCGCGAGGCGGGCGAGTTCCGCCGCATATTTCCGGCTGAGGGAATCCTTGCGCAAGCTGCCCACGACGACAGCGACTTCAAATTTCCGGCTCATATCTCATCCTTCACGAACGATCCCGCGCCCAGCGGTGCGGCTTGTTTCCGTGTGGGAGATAGACACTTGGGATGAGTAAAGAAATAGAAACTATGTAAACAGACCATTTCAGAAAGTTGCTCAATCGGGTGGGCGCAAAAAAACGCCTCCCTGTCGCGAGACGGGGAGGCGCTGTTGCGCTTCAGGAGAAGCCGTTTAGTAACGATAGGTATCCGGCTTGAACGGACCGGCAGCCGGCACGCTGATGTAATCGGCCTGGGTCTTCGACAGCTCGGTGAGCTTGGCGCCGACCTTGGCGAGATGCAGGCGGGCGACCTTTTCGTCGAGCACCTTCGGCAGCACATAGACCTTCTTCTCGTACTTGCCCTGGTTACAATAAAGCTCGATCTGGGCCAGCGTCTGGTTGGTGAAGGAGGCGCTCATCACGAAGGAGGGGTGACCCATGGCGTTGCCGAGGTTCACCAGGCGGCCTTCCGACAACAGAATGATGCGATGGCCGTCGGGGAACTGGATTTCATCGACCTGCGGCTTGATGTTGTCCCACTTGTAATTGCGCAGCGCCGCAACCTGGATCTCGGAATCGAAGTGGCCGATGTTGCAGACGATGGCGCGATCCTTCATGGCGCGCATATGGTCGATGGTGATGACATCGACGTTGCCGGTGCAGGTGACGAACACGTCGGCGCGGGGAGCCGCGTCGTCCATGGTCGTCACTTCATAGCCTTCCATCGCGGCCTGCAAGGCGCAGATCGGATCGACTTCGGAGACCAGCACGCGGCAGCCGGCCTGGCGCAGCGACGCGGCCGAGCCTTTGCCGACATCGCCGAAGCCGGCGACCATGGCGACCTTGCCCGACAGCATGACATCGGTGCCGCGGCGGATGCCGTCGACCAGGGATTCACGGCAGCCATAGAGATTGTCGAACTTCGACTTGGTGACGCTGTCGTTGACGTTGATCGCCGGGAAGAGGAGCTTGCCGTCCTTTTCCATCAGATAGAGGCGGTGTACGCCCGTGGTGGTCTCTTCGGTGACGCCTTTGATGTTCTTGGCGATCGCCGTGTAGAAGCCCGGCTTGGAGGCGAGGCGCTTCTTGATCGAAGCGAACAGGACTTCGGCTTCTTCGCTGTCGGGCTTCTCGAGGACGGCGACATCGCCGGCTTCGGCGCGCACGCCGAGATGGATCAGCAGGGTGGCATCGCCGCCGTCATCGAGGATCATGTTCGGCGTGCCGCCATCGGCCCATTCGAAGATGCGGTGGGTGTATTCCCAATAATCGACCAGGCTCTCGCCTTTGATGGCGAAGACCGGAATGCCGGCCGCGGCGATCGCGGCGGCGGCGTGGTCCTGGGTCGAATAGATGTTGCAGGAAGCCCAGCGGATGTCGGCACCCAGCGCCTTCAAGGTCTCGATCAGGGCGGCGGTCTGGATGGTCATGTGCAGCGAGCCGGCAATACGGGCGCCCTTGAGCGGCTGCTTCGCGCCGTATTCTTCGCGCGTGGCCATCAGGCCCGGCATTTCGGTCTCGGCGATATTCAGTTCCTTGCGGCCCCAATCGGCGAGGGCGATGTCTTTGATGACGTAATCGGGTGCAGCCATGACGGGCGATCCTCTGGAAAGGGTGGTTGGCGCCCTATAGCAGGCGCCCCCCTTGGTCATCAAGAAGCATATAAAGAAATCTGCATATGTTTATTTCTTAGATAATTAAGGGGTGCGCGATGGCCTGGCGAGGCGGACGAAATTGGGGGAGGCGGTCTCGCAAATGCATGAGTCGGGCACGCTGCGATGCAGCATCAGATCATAACGCGTTGCAATTGCTGGCTTTGTGGCGGGTTTTGCGGCAGCTCTACGGCGGAATTTGTTCACCCAAAGAAGTATTGTTGTCGCATGCTTTCTAAAGGGTAGCCAAAACCGCGCGCTACCTTGGACGAAATCAGCGCTTTCCGGCGCATCATTGTTCGATTGTGAGGGGGAGGGGATCGATTGGGTAATTCTGAAACCCTCTCAGCGATCCATAAGATTCCGCCGCGAAATCCATAAGGTCATTTGGATGGCGCGTCCGTAGTTCTACGCCTATTTCAAAGACTTGAGATCACGCAGGTTATGGCTGTGATTGCCATGTCGAACCGCCCCGAATACCGGTCAATGCCGCTGAGCCCTTCGACAAAAATGAGTCTGCTACGCATCAATATGACGCTGCAAACGAGCTTTCCTTTAGCATCTATTGGCGTAGGACTGGGGTAGAATTGGACTAACACCAATGAGCAGCATGAGTGCGCTGCGGTGGGTTAGATCACGATAGGAGAAGCTGAAGTGGATCGCGTTGTAGCCGCTGTCGAAGACAAGGATGTGAAGTTCGTCGGCCCGGAGTTTGCGGGTCACACCTGGAAGCGTGAGATCAACGTCCGGGACTTCATCCAGAACAACGTCACGCCCTATTTCGGCGACGAGGCCTTCCTGGCTCCCGCCACGAAGCGTTCGCTGTCGCTGTGGGATACGGTCTCCAAGCTGATGGCCGAAGAGCGCGCCAAGAAGGGCACGCTGGACATGGACACCGAGATCATCGCGACGATCACCTCGCATAATCCCGGCTACATCAAGAAAGACGACGAGCAGATCGTCGGCCTGCAGACCGATAAGCCCTTAAAGCGCGCCCTGATGGTGTTCGGCGGCATCAAGATCGCTGAGAAGGCCTGCGAAGCCTACGGCTACAAAGTCTCCCCCAAGGTCCACGACATCTTCACGCATTATCGCAAGACCCATAACGACGGCGTCTTCGACGGTTACACTGACGCCATCCGCAAGGCCCGTTCGGCCCACATTTTGACTGGTCTGCCGGACGGCTATGGCCGCGGCCGCATCATCGGCGACTATCGCCGTGTTGCCCTGTACGGCATCGACCGCCTGGTGGAAGACCGCAAGATCCAGGCTGCCACGCTCGAACACAACATCAACGAAGAAACCATCCGTCTTCGCGAAGAGCTGGCCGAACAGATCCGCGCCCTCGGCGAACTGAAGCAGATGGCTGCTTCTTACGGCTTCGATATCTCCAAGCCCGCCCAGAACGCCAAGGAAGCGGTGCAGTGGACCTATTTCGGCTATCTCGCCGCCGTGAAGGAACAGAACGGCGCCGCCATGTCGCTCGGCCGCGTTTCGACCTTCCTCGACATCTATATCGAGCGTGACATCAAGGCCGGCATCCTGACGGAAGAAGAAGCCCAGGAGATGATCGACCACTTTGTCATGAAGCTGCGGATGGTCCGCTTCGCCCGTACCCCGGAATACAACAATCTGTTCTCGGGCGATCCGGTTTGGGTGACCGAATCCATTGGCGGCATGGGCGTCGACGGCCGCACGCTGGTCACCAAGACCTCGTTCCGCTTCCTGCACACTCTGACCAACCTTGGCCCGGCGCCGGAACCGAACCTGACGGTCCTGTGGTCCGAGCGTCTGCCGGAAGCCTTCAAGAAGTATTGCGCTCACATGTCGATCACGACCTCGTCGATCCAGTACGAGAACGACGATCTGATGCGCGCCTATTGGGGTGATGATTACGGCATTGCCTGCTGCGTCTCCGCCATGCGGATCGGCAAGCAGATGCAGTTCTTCGGCGCCCGCGCCAACCTTGCCAAGGCGCTGCTCTACGCGATCAACGGCGGTCGCGACGAGAACAGCGGCAAGCAGATTGGCCCGTCCTTCACGCCGATCACTGCCGACGTGCTCAGCTATGACGAAGTCATGCCGCGCTTCGACCAGATGATGACCTACCTGGCCGGCGTGTACATGGATGCCCTCAACGTCATCCACTACATGCACGACAAGTATTGCTACGAGCGCATCGAAATGGCGCTGCATGACCGCGATATCCTGCGCACGATGGCTTGCGGCATTGCCGGCCTTTCCATCGCCGCGGACAGCCTGTCGGCCATCAAGTACGCCAAGGTGAAGGTGCAGCGCGACGAGCGCGGCCTGGCCGTCGGCTTCGACATCGAAGGCGAGTTCCCCTGCTATGGCAACAACGATGACCGCGTCGACTCCATCGCCGTGGACCTCGTTGAGCGCTTCATGAAGAAGCTGAAGAACCTTAAAACCTATCGCAATGCGATGCCGACCCAGTCGATCCTGACCATCACCTCCAACGTGGTGTATGGCAAGAATACGGGTTCGACCCCGGACGGCCGTAAGGCTGGTGAGCCGTTCGCGCCGGGTGCCAACCCGATGCACGGCCGCGACAAGAAGGGCGCCCTGGCGTCTCTCTCTTCCGTCGCCAAGCTGCCCTACGAATATTCGCAGGACGGTATCTCGAACACCTTCTCGATCATCCCGGGCGCCCTGGGTAAGACCAACCACGGCCGCAAGGACAATCTGGCTGGCTTGATCGACGGCTACTTCCAGTCCGGCGGTCACCACCTGAACGTCAACGTGTTCGATCGCGAAACCCTGCTGGACGCGATGGATCATCCGGAGAAGTATCCGCAACTCACGATCCGCGTTTCGGGTTATGCCGTGAACTTCATCAAGCTGACCCGTGAGCAGCAGCTTGACGTTGTGAACCGTACGTTCCATCACAACGTCTGATAGGGTTCGTCATGCAACACGGCGGGGCCCATGAAAGTGGGTTCCGCCTGTTTGCTATCTGCCTGCTCGTTGGCTGAAAGGCTGGTTGCCGTGCTCAGTGCCGGAAATGTCGAAGGTTATGTCCACTCCGTCGAAACTGGCGGGGCCGTGGACGGACCGGGGCTGCGTTTCGTGGTTTTCCTGTCGGGATGCCACCTGCGCTGCCTCTACTGCCACAACCCCGACACCTGGCACATGAAGGACGCCAAGAAGACGGATGTGGGCCACCTCCTCAATGAGATCAATCTCTACGCCCATTACCTCAAGCGTACCGGAGGCGGGGTGACGGCGACGGGCGGCGAGCCGCTATCGCAGCCGGATTTCGTCGCCGCGCTGTTCCAGGGCTGCAAGGCTTTGGGCTTGCACACAGCGCTCGATACCAACGGCTATCTGGGCGAAAACGCATCCCAGGCGCTGCTCGACGCCACCGATCTGGTGATGCTCGACATCAAGGATTTTCGCCCCGAGCCTTACAAGAAGCTGACGGGCGTAGAGCTGGCACCGACCTTACGTTTCGCCGAGAGACTGTCCGAAATGGGCAAGACCACCTGGCTGCGTTACGTGCTGGTGCCGGGTTATACCGACGATCTCAACTCCATCACCGAGCTCGCGGCTTATGCCGCCAAACTGAAGATGGCAAAGGTCGAGGTGTTGCCGTTCCACAAAATGGGCGAGCCGAAATGGGAAGCCATGAAGCTTCCTTACGTGCTCAAGGATACCCAGCCGCCGTCGGCCGAGCTGGTTTCCCATGTGAAGGAGATTTTCGTCTCCCATGGTCTCAAGACGGTCTGAGGCCACTCACATTGTGAATCGAAAAGGCCCGGAGCGATCCGGGCCTTTTGTTTTTGCGATTATGCTTTCACCTTCCGCGGCGGGGCGGCGGATTCGCGTTCGACCAGGACATGCGGAATCACCAGATTCTGTATCTCGAGTTCGCGGTCGGTCCGGCCGTCCCGGGTATGTTGAACGAGAAGCTCGACAGCCTTGGCGGCGATCTCGGAAATCGGCTGGCGAATTGTTGTCAGCGCGGGCCACAGCGAAGCCCCTATGGTGTCGTCAAAGCCGACAATGGAGAGGTCTCGCGGCACATCGAAGCCTTTGCGATGGGCTACGCTCATGACGCCGGAAGCCATGTCGTCGTTGCTGGCGAAGATAGCGGTGGGCGGGTTCTTGCCCGTCAGCAGCTCTTCGGCCGCTTCCATGCCTGAGCGGTAGCTGTAGAAACCTTCGGCGATGCGCGGCCGGTCTACCTTATTGCCGGCCTCGCGGATGGCCGCTTCGAAGCCCGCCCGGCGCTGCTTGCTCGATGAATGGGAGGGGTGGCCGGCGACGAAGCCGATGCGCTGATGACCGAGGCGGATGAGATACTGGGTCATCTCATAAGCGGCCTTGTAGTCGTCGATCCCAACGCAAGTGATCTCGCCGGTGAAGGAGCCTGTGGCCATGCCGACCAAGGCGATATCGTGGTCTCTCAGCTCGGTAATGAGATCGGAGCGCTCGCTCATGGGGGCGGTGAGCAGGATGCCATTGACCCCGCCTTTGATGAGGTTGCGCACAGCCGCCGTGGCCGCTGCCGGATCGCCGATATCGCATTTGTCGACCACGAGCTGGGCGCCGTTGCGGCTTGAGCCGTCGAGGGCACCGAGCAAAAGCGCCGTGAAATACGCCACAGAAGGATTGTTGTAGAGCAGGCCGATACGGATTTCCTTGGCACCAGCCAGACTGCGCGCGGCCTTGTTGGGGCGGAACTGCAGCTCCTTCATCGCTTTCTGCACGGCAGCCCGGGTGGCCTCGCGCACATTGGATTCGCCGTTCACCACGCGGGAGACGGTCATGGGGGACACGCCTACCCGCCGGGCTACGTCATAGATCGTGGCCGCGCTGGTACGCTTCTTTCCCAGTCCTCTTGTCGCCCGGCCCGCCATCCATCCCCTCGGCAAATGTCATACTTTTGCATTTTGGCGCCCAGGCACCCGGTAAGGCAATCAGATTGCGCAGAGGTTGCGGCGTTTTACCCTCAATTTGTTTGCGGGCGGACAGTCTGTGCCAGTATAGCGTGCGAAACCGGCGGGCGAGGGCGATGGGGTCAGGCTTGGGGCTATGCTTTCGTTAACGCCAGATGCGAAGGCCGTAACCAGGTGTGAATAGTGCGTGGCGGGCAGGAGAGTTATGGTTTCCAGCTCTTCGCCATGAGACCTGCCGTGTTCGAAATTGCTGCCCGTTCGCCGTCTGCCGTTCCGCCGCTGGAGGATGTGCCGATTTTCACCGGCTTCGCCCGGGCGGTGGTGGAAGGCATGGTGCGCGGCAAGGTCTGGGTGGATAACCTCGACAAGCCCCGCGCCGCGCATGCATTGCACAGCTATGGCATGTCGTTGTTGTGGGGACCGGGAATTGGCGAAAGCTTCCCCGCTATCGTTGCGCATTTGTGTGATGGCGCCTATCGGCGCAAAGACGAATACCTGCAGATCGATCCGCGCTGGGGCCATCTCGATTGGGACAAGGCGCTGGAGGGCGCGCCGGGCGGCGGACCGCAAGTTCAGCGCTTCACCCGGGTGAATTTCCGCTTCGAGGAAGCGCTGTTCCGTGCCCGTCATGGGGAGCCCTTGTTGCCCGCGGGCTGGCGCGTACGGGAAATGGAAGAGAATGCTTACGGTCTGCCTGATGTCAGCGTGACGCCGCAGGCCTTCTGGAAGGACTTTGCCGATTTTGTCGATCACGGCGGCGGCATATGTGCGGTGAAAATCGACGGCGCGGTGGAAGACGAAATCGGTGCCATCGCCTTCTCCGCAACGCGTTTCGATGACTGGCTGGAGATCGGCATCGAGACCCGCGCGGCCTACCGCGGCTTGGGGCTGGCGCGCGCCGTGGCCGTGGCGATGATCGAGAAATGCCTGGCCGCAGGGCTCACGCCGGTTTGGGCTTGCCGCAAGGAAAACACCGGCTCGTTTGTGCTGGCGCAGAGTTTGGGGTTTGTGGTGGTGAAAGAGCTGCCGTTTTACCGGCTGCCCGGGAAATAAGGGCTCGGCGAGTTTCAGTCTTCGCCGAACTTCGCTTCCACGAGGGCCAGTATCGCCGTCAGCGCTTCCTGTGCATCATCGCCCGCCGCGGAGATTTCGATTTCGCTGCCGATTGGGGCGGCGAGCAGCATCAGTCCCATGATCGAGCGGGCGTCGACGCATTGTCCGTCCTTGGACACGGTGACATGCGCCGTGAAGCGTGAGGCCGCTTCCACCAGCTTGGCGGAGGCGCGCGCATGCAATCCGCGCTTGTTGACAATCTTGGCCGTGGCTTTGAGGCAGGACTGAGGGCTCATGTGCGGATCAGGGTGTTCCGAAGAGGTCTGCGGAACCCGCACGCATGTATTTGCGGCCCGCTTCAATGGCGTCTTGCACGGCGATTTCGAGCGGCTGCTTGGTGCGCGCATCGCAAAGCTTGATCAGGCTTGGCAGGTTGACGCCGGCCAGCACTTCCACCTTGCTCTTTTCCAGCAGGGTGAGAGCGAGATTGCAGGGCGTGCCGCCGAACATGTCTGTGGCGATCACCACGCCGTCGCCGAGATCGACGGACTTCACCGCGGCGGCGATCTCGCGCTGGCGGCGTTCGATGTCGTCTTCGGGGCCGATGCAGACGGCGCGCAGATGGCTCTGCGGGCCTACCATATGCTCCATGGCCGAAATGAACTCGTGGGCGAGGCGGCCGTGCGTAACCAGAACAATACCGATCATGATCCTGTCCGTGTGGAGGCCGAACGATATGCGACCATCCTAAGCGGTTGAAGCATTAAATTGGGTTGACTTCTTCGCGGTGCAAGTCCTGAGCGAAGGCCGCTGCCGCTGCAAGCAGCTTTTCGGGGGCTGAGGCCTCGAAAGCCGAGAGGCTTATAACCGGAGGAAAGGCCCGTGGCTTCAGCGCCAAGGCCGCAGGGGGACGCCAGAATTCCGCCTCCGGCAAGCGCTTGGGACGCTGCCCCAGCCGCACTACCAGCCGTATGGGGGCTCTTTCCGCATGGGGCAGATGGAGAATACCTATGCCGCGCACCTCGATCAGCCCAGCCAGGCGCCCCGGCGCTTTGGCCGTAAGGGTACCGCGTGCCGCAAACAGGTCTGTACGGTCATCTGCGAGCAATTCAGCGCCCCGGGCCATCAGGCGCAAGGCGAGGTCGGATTTGCCGCTGCCGCTCCGTCCCAGGAGCAGCACACCGAAATTCTTCGGCGCGCCGAAGACGGCACCGGCGCGTCCCAGCCGCAAGGCGGTGGCATGGATGTTGACCGTCAATGCTGCCACGACACGGCCAATGGCAATTCGACCACAAAACGCGCGCCGCCGTCGGGGCGGTTCTCTGCCCAGATGCGCCCGCCGACGCCTTCGGTGATCTGCCGCGCAATGGAAAGACCCAGGCCGGAGTTCTTGCCGAAATCATGCTCTTGCGGACGTTCGGTGTAGAAGCGCTGGAAGATGGTCTCAAGATTATCAGATGGAATGCCCGGTCCCTGATCATCCACGGTGATCACGGCATGACCTGAATCCGCACGGGCGAGGATGGTGACGGTCCCGTCTTTCGGGCTGAAGGATACCGCATTGTCGACGAGGTTGCGGATGACCTGCCCCAGGCGTTCGTCGCGGCCCATGACGGCGGCATCTGGCGGCAGATGGATCTTGAGATCGATCATGACGCCCCGCGGCAGCTCCATCATCTTGTAGATTTCGACAATGGTTTCGAGCAGCTTGGCAATGTCCACCGGCATGGCGGTTTCGCGCGACAGCTCGGCATCGAGACGCGACGCGTCGGAAATATCGGTAATCAAACGATCAACGCGTTTGACGTCCGCCCGCACGATATTGAGCAGCCGCTGGCGGGATTCCTCGTCCTTGGCCCGGGAGAACATGTCGACCGCCGAGCGCAGCGAGGTGAGAGGGTTCTTGATCTCATGCGCCACATCGGCAGCAAAGCTCTCGATGGCATCGATGCGGTCATAGAGTGCCTTGGTCATGGCGCTCATGGCTTCGGCCAGATTGCCGATCTCGTCGCCGCGCCGGCTCATGTCCGGAACGGTTTCGCGGCCCGAGCGGCCGCGGCGGACCCGGTCGGCGGCTTCGGCGAGATGGCGCATCGGTTCGGCGATGTTCCAGGACAGATACAGCGAAGCGATAATCATCAGGAGCGTGCCGAGCAGGAATACCTCGATCAGCTTGGTGCGTTCCAGCCGCAGGATATCGTCGATGTCGCCGCCTTCCGTGGAAACGTAAAGCACGCCGTAAATTGCTTTGAAGCGCTGCACCGGCGCGGCGGTGGAAAGCACCAGCTTGTTGTGCTCGTCCACGCGTTTGGTGGAGGTCGTGACGCCTTCGAGCGCTGTGGTCACTTCGACATAGACTTTGCCATCCTGGCCGCCTTCGAAATAAGGCTCGTAATGGGCATTGGGGCGCACACCCATGATGGAGTCGTACACTCCTGTCACCCAGCGCTTGAAGCGGCTCCAGCGATCGATCGGCGGCAGCTCCACGGTCTGCACCACATTGCGCGATAAGAGGTAGCGTGTGTCGACAATGAGCTGGCCGTCGGTGTCGTAAAGCCGGGCGCGCAGGCGGGTAGGGCCCAAGAGGTCGCGCAGGAGTTCGGAAGCGCTCTTGAAATTGATCGCCCGGCTGTCGGTGACGGTGGCGTATTCGGCCAGCGTTGCCGCCACCACCCGGGCTTCTTCTTCCACGCCCGTAAGGCGCTCGTCGACCAGGCCTACGCGTGAAGTCTGCACCCAGGTCACGCCTGCGATCAGGACCGCAAACACGACGGTGTTGAGTAGAATAATGCGCCACCGCAAAACCGAGTGGCGTTTATCCCTGGCGCTGAAAAAACGTCTCATCCGAGCTGTCGCGCCGGGTCCGCGTGAATACTAGACCTCGCGATACCGGTAGCCCACTCCATAAAGGGTCTCGATGGCTTCGAAGCTGTCGTCCACCTGCTTGAACTTCTTACGCAGGCGCTTGATGTGGCTGTCGATGGTGCGATCGTCGACATAGACCTGATCGTCATAAGCGGCATCCATCAGGCTGTCGCGGCTTTTTACGAAGCCGGGACGCTGGGCCAGACACTGCAGGATGAGGAATTCGGTGACGGTCAGGCGCACCGGCCGTCCGTCCCAGGTGCATTCGTGGCGCTGCGGATCGAGCGCCAGCTTGCCGCGGATCAGGGCTTCCTTCTTCTGCTCCGGCGTACCGGCGGGCGCCGCTTTGTTGGCTTCGGCCCGGCGCAGCACGGCCTTGACGCGTTCGAGGAGAAGGCGCTGGGAGAAGGGCTTGCGGATGTAGTCGTCGGCCCCCGCATTAAGGCCCATCAATTCGTCGATTTCCTCATCCTTGGAGGTGAGGAAGATCACCGGGATATTCTCCTGGACCTGCCGCAGACGGCGGAGCAGCTCCAGCCCGTCCATGCGTGGCATCTTGATGTCCAGGATGGCCAGATCCGGCGGCGCGCCGGTCAGAGCCGTCAATGCCGAAGCCCCGTCCGTGAAGGTGCGGACGTGATAGCCCTCCTGCTCCATGAGCATTTGGACGGAGGCCAGGATATTCTTGTCGTCGTCAACCAGTGCGATGTTGGCCATGAAATCTCAGCCTGAATATGGCGGGGGCCAGTATAGAGTGTGACGCGTGAAAGCAAAATGTCGGAGATTTCATGGCTGCCAGCCAGAGGGGATGTGCGCGGTTTCGTCCCGGGCGGGAGCGGATTTCTCGCGTTTTTGGGGATGCGGCGGCTGTGGGGTGCTGTCGGCGGGAGGGCGGATACCGGTTCCCTCCCGCAGAGCGGCGGGCAGCCGATTCGCTTTAACCCGCCTCCGGCGTCCGTGGCTTGGTATTGCGCGAGTGGCGGATTTTCCAGCCGTAGAGTTCCGAAACGATCACCGCGAACATGATCCAGCCGATGTAATAGGCGGGGCCGAAATTCTCCGGCACCAGCGCCAGCGGTGCGCCGCTGTTGAAGGTCACGATCAGGCCCGCAAGCAGGACGCCGAACAGGCTCTCGCCCACGATCATCCCTGAGGCAATAAGGATGCCCAGGCGCTTGGCATGTTCCGGATCGCGGGTGCGGGCGGCCCAGAAGCGGTCATAGAGATAGCCAAGCACGGCGCCGAGCACGACCGGCAAGGTGACTTCCATCGGCAGATAGATGCCCATGCCGATGCAGAGCGGCGGCAGCCGCAGCCATTTCTTGTAGCCGAGCAGGGCGTCGATAAGGATCACCACCACGCCGATCAAGGCGCCGATGCCGATCATCTTCCAATCCATATGCTGCTCGATCACACCTTGGGCGAGAGCGGAGATCAGATTGGCCTGCGGGGCGCCAAGAGGCGCGCCATGGGCGGAGGCGGGACGGATCGCTCCGGCAAAGCCGCTGGCTTGGTTCAAGAGGTTCAGCACCGGCGGAATGACCATCGAACCGGCCACCACACCGATGATGAGGGCCCATTGTTGCGCCCGCGGGGTGGCGCCGACGAGCTGGCCCGTCTTCAGATCCTGCAGGTTGTTGTTGGAAATGGTGCCGATGGCGAAAACCACGGCCGTGGTGAAGAGGGCAAAGGCGACCAGAGTGCCGCGCGCATCGGGCGCCGGATGGGCCACAGCCACCAGAAGCGTGGCGCAGACCAGGATGGCCAGGATGCCGACGCCTGAAAGCGGGCTGTTGGAGGCGCCGATGAGCCCTGCCATATAGCCTGTGATCGCCGCAACGATGAGGCCGCCGAAAAAGATGAAGGGAATGGCGGTGAGAATGAGCTGGTCGATTTGCGCGGCCAGCGGCGTGCCGCCCAGAAAACCCTTCAGCAGCCAGCCGATCACGATCAGGCAGAGAATGCCGAGCACGGTGATCCAGAGCGGCGAAAGATCGACATCGCTGGTATCGCCCGTGGCCTTGGCATTGCGGGATGCGGCCATGGTGGAGATAACGCCTTTGACCACGGGGCTGGCGAGTTTGGTCAAAGTCCAGACCGCCGCTACGGCAATGCAGCCGGCGCCGATGAAGCGAACCTGATGCAGCCAGACCGAACCGGCGAAATCGGCGAGCGAGAGGCCGTTGGAAGTTGTTAGGGCGGTCAGGATCGGCACCGCCCCTGCCCACGCGATCAAGACGCCGATTAACATGGCAATGCCGACCGAAAGGCCCACGAGATAGCCTGCGCCGAGCAGCGCCATCGAAAACGACATGTGATAGCCGGTGATGCCGCCGCCGATTTTGAAGAAGCCAAACGCCTCGCCGGCCGCCACGCGCGTCGCAGACAGAATCTGAAGAATTACGGAGCCGAAGGCGCCATAGAGCAGCGCTACAAGGCCTTCCTTGGTTTCCGCCGAGGCGCCGCCGCGGGCCTTGGTTCCGACTTCCAAGACTTCGGCCGCAGCCACGCCTTCGGGATAGGGCAGGTCCGAATTGGTCACCATCGCCCGGCGCAAGGGAATCGTGAACAGCACGCCGAGGACACCGCCGCCGGCGCAGATCCAGAAGGACGTCCAGAACGGAAATCCGGTCCACCAGCCGATAATGACCAAGCCCGGCAGCACGAAGATGATGCCCGACAAGGTGCCCGCCGCAGAGGCCACCGTCTGCACGATGTTGTTTTCAAGAATCGAGGAATTCTTGAAGGCGGAGAGGACCACCATCGAAATGACGGCGGCAGGGATCGAGGTCGCGAAGGTCAGGCCGACTTTGAGGCCGATATAGACGTTCGCCGCGGTGAAAACGAAGGTAATCAGTACACCGAGGATTATTCCGCGCAGCGTTAGTTCCACCACGCGCTTGCTTTCACCGTTCACGACTCATGCCCATATCTGAGGAAGGCCCAAGGTTGCGCATCTCGCGCGCCTTTGAAAAGAGCCTTTTCACTCAGATGCTTACCATGCGGCAGTCCGTCTTTTGATCATGCTCAAAAGAAATGCTTTATAAAATAAAGTACTTCTGTTATGCTGAGCGCAACAAATACAGAGGGAGGTCGTGGTGATGAGCAATTCTGTAGCGCTGCACGCGGGCGAAACGGGAACAACCATGCAAGGCTTTGCCTTGGCGGTTCTGAAGACATTGGTGTTGTGGGTTGTATTGCTGCTCGGCACGGTCCTGGCGGGAATGCTGGTTCCTGTGGATTTGCCGCCGCCCATGGCCGATGGGCCGCTGACCTCGGGCCAGGCGCTGCTGGTGGTGGATGGTTTGATGGCCGTCGCCCTGGCCTTGGTGGCCGGGCAGGCGCGGGTGCGCGGTGTCCGGCTTGGCGTACTTTTGTTCGCCGCCGCTTTTGCGATCGGCACGATCATGCTGCAGCTTGAGACTCTGTGGTTCAACGACAGTCTGAAGCTGCCGCTGATCGTGATTGGCGAGCTTTCGGCCGTGAATGCCATCCAAATGGCGCTGGCGGCGGTGGCCGCGGCATTGCTGTTCCGGCCCAAAGCGGCAGAAGCATCGCCGGTCCCGGCGAAGCTGCTCCGCCGGGTGGTGATCATGGCGCTGCTTTATGTGGTGCTCTACTACACAGCGGGTTTCTTCATCGCTTGGCAGAGCGAAGCGGTGCGGAACTATTACCAGAACGGCGCCCATATTCCGTTCCTGCCGACGGTGGCGTTTCAGATCTTCCGCGGCACCTTATGGGCCCTCATCGCGCTCTACATCGTCAGCCGGTTGCAGGGTTCGCTGCTGAGCCGTGCGCTGATTATGGGCGTGTTGTTTTCGGTGCTGACGGCGGCGCAGCTGTTATTCCCGACCTCCTTCTTCCCTTGGGCCGTGCGCTCTGCGCATCTGATAGAAGTGGGTCTGTCCGAATTCGTCTACGGCACCCTGGTCACGCTGGTTATGCTCTCTGGTGCTGCCAAGCGGCCGCTATCTGCAACCAGTTCCTGGCGCCTAATCGCCGGAAAAGCTTGAAATCATCAACCTTGCTATGAGGACGGACATGAGCAACGAAACCTCTTTGCGGGAAGACATTTCCTTCCTGCGCCACTTGGCCGAAAGCGGCCGCAATGGCCCCATCTTGGGCGGTATTTTTCTGGCCGCAGCCGGTGTGGTGTTCGGTAGTGCCTGTTTCCTGGATTTTGCCGCTATGCAGGGCATGTTTCCGGTGCGCGGAGGACCCTTGTGGCTGGGCGCTTCCGCTGTTTTCACGCTGCTGTGGTTTGTTTTGTTCTTCCGTATGAAGGCCGGCGGCAAGAAGGTTCAAAGCGTCTCCAGTGCCTCATTCGGGATGATCTGGTCGGCCATTGCTCCGGGCGTGTTGACGGCATTCGGCACCACGCTTCTGATTGCTCACCAGACACAGAATAATGCCGTTTTGGCCGCCTATGTTCCGGTCATCTACGCCTTTTATGGCACCGCCTGGTTCGCCAGCGGCGCTTTGGCCAAGCGGAGCTGGATGTTCATCGCCGCGCTTGGCTCATTTGCGTATGCCTTTGTCGTCGCCTTGATGGCAGCGAGCCCATATCTCTCCGTTGCCATGGGTGGCGGGCTCTTGTTGCTGCTCACCTTACCCGGGCTGAAGCTCGCTGCCGATGAAGCACGCTCATGAGCGAGGAATTCGACATAGCGGCCATTGACGACGTCATTCATGGCCGCTTGAGGCTGGGCGTCATGGCCTATCTGTCCGGCAGCGGCATGGCCGAGTTCAACGAACTCAAGACCAAGCTGCAGGCCTCCGACGGCAATCTTTCGGTACAGCTGAGAAAACTGGAAGAGGCGGGCTATGTGGCGATCGAGAAGACCTATTCCGGCCGCAAGCCGCTCACCCGCGTTAGCATCACAGAGCCTGGCCGCAGCGCTTTCATCGCTTATCTCGATGCCATCGAAAAACTGCTGCCGCCAAAGACCTAAGCTCCGCTCAAAAATGAATTGGCCTCCCGATAAGGGAGGCCTTTTCATTGTCCTGGGCGTAATTTGTTCTTGGATTGGCCGGTCTTAGAACTCTTCCCAATCGTCGGAGGCGGCGGCCAGTGCAGCCGGAGGCGCATTCACCGCAACCTTCTCACGCTGCGGACGCGGCGCGGGAGCAGGCTTTGCGGCCGGTTTTGCGCGTTCGAGTCTCTTGCCGTCTTCGGCCTTGATGACTTTGCCTTCGACGCCGTTGACCTTGAAGCGGCCGAGCAGGTTGGCGAGGTTTTCGGTCTCCTGGGCCAGCGAATGGCTGGACGCGGTGGATTCTTCGACCATCGCTGCATTGCCTTGCGTGACACCGTCGAGTTCCGCCACGGCCGTATTGACCTGGGCGAGGCTGTTGGATTCTTCCTGAGCCGAGGCGGTGATCTCATTCACCACCGTGTTGATCTCGGTCACCTGGCTGACGATGCGTTCCAGCGCCTTGCCGGCTTCGACCACGAGGCCGACGCCCTGGTTGATCTTCGTGGTCGAGGCGCCGATCAGAGACTTGATCTGCTTGGCGGCATCGGCCGAACGGTGCGACAGCGCGCGCACTTCGCTCGCCACCACGGCGAAGCCTTTGCCCGCATCGCCGGCGCGTGCCGCTTCGATACCAGCATTCAAGGCCAAGAGGTTGGTCTGGAAGGCGATCTCGTCGATGACGCCGACGATCTGGCCGATCTGGGCCGCAGACTTCTCGATCTCGTGCATCGCGCTCACCGCATCGGTGACAACGGCGCCCGTCCGGGTAGCGTCTTCCTTGGCGGTGGAGACTGCATCGCGGGCGTTGAGCGCACCTTCGGCCGTCTTCTTCACCGTGGCAGTGATGTTGTCGATCGTGGCGGCGGTCTCTTCCAGCGTCGCGGCCTGATGCTCGGTGCGGCGCGACATGTCGTCGGAGGCCTTGCTGATCTCATTGGAGCCGCTCTGGACGTTGAACATCACCTGCCAAATGACGCGCAGCGTGTCTTCCAGATTGTGCATGGCGGCATTGTAATCGTCGCGCACCTTCGAATAGCCGCCTTGGAACTCGGCCTTGATGCGATAGGTGAGGTCGCCGGCGGAGAGGCGGTTGAGCGCTTCAGCCAGGGATGTGACCACTGTGTCGACGGCTTTGGCGGTGTCTTCCTGTTCCTTGCGGGCTTCGGCCAGATGAGTTTCGTTGGTGCGGAAGACCACGAGCGAACGGACGATGGCACCGAATTCGTCGCGGCGCTGCATCGATTCCAGATCGACATTGGTATTGCCGCCGGCGAGCTTTTCGGTCGCGTCGGCAATGGTCTTAACGTCCTTGCGCAGGATCAGCACATTGAGGGCGGCGATGGCGCCAACCAGCAACAAGGTGATAAGCGCGATCATGGAGATCGAGCTCTGCGTCTCGCTGGCGCGCACGGCGCTGGCAGTGGCTTGAGCGTCGGTGTTCTTCTGGGTCACCTTGACCAGCTGGTCGAGGGTCTCGCCCATCTGCTGATAGCTTTTCTCGAACGGATCGACGAAGCTGACGGCTGCGGAGAAATCGGCGCTCATCATGCTGCCGACGAGGTCAACCGCGCTCTTGGTTTCGTCGAGCTGCTTCTCCAGCTTCTTGATGAGCGGCATCTGTTCCGCATTCATCTTGGGCTCAAGCGCCTTCAGCCGGGTCTGCAGACCGCTGAGATTGGTGATCAGTTCTTTGGTTTGGCTGTCGAGCTTGTTCTGGTCGATCTTGCCCGCCGCATGGGTGAGCAGGATATAGAGCTGGCCGTGCGCCTTCTGGATGTCCTCTGAGATGTTCTTCATCTCGAGGCTTTTCACCATTTCGACGCTGACGACGTTGCTCAGCTCACGCGCGGATACCTTCTGCGCGTTGATGGAAACCATCGCGACCCCAGCCAACGCGATCAGTGCAATGACCGGCGCGAAGGCGATCTTTACGAGAAGCGGCATATCCGCCAGACGAAAGCCCATTACTAACGTTCCTTTTTCTACTTCCCCGCTGGGGGTGTCCCCGGATTTGCATCAGTTTTCGCATGAGAAGTTCACCACACCATTAACAGCCCCCCTGCAATCTTCTGTCGCGGGGGTAGAAATGGCCGCTTTGGGCGGGGCGGTAAGGAATTTTTAAGGTTGTCGAATATGCCGTACGCTGAAAGTTGTGGTCGCGACGAAATTTTAATCAGTGGCACCTATCGTGTCTGCATTCCGGCAGAAGACCGGTATTTGGAAATGGGTGGGATAGATGAGCACTGTGAAATACGGGGTGGCTTTGGCAGGCATTGTCGTGATGGCCTTTGCCGCGTCACCGGCCCTGGCGGGAAGTCTGGCCGAACAGTTTGCCAGCTGCGCACAAAAGTATTCGGTAACCAAGGCGGCGAGCGTGATGCTCGAATGCACGGCAGCCGACGGCAAGCTGAGCGATTGCAAAGTGGTGACGGCAGACGGCGCCTCTGGGGCCGATAAGGCCGCGCTCTGTGTCGCGGAAGCCCTGCCGGTCGGTTCCAAAACCGGCTCGATCAAGGTTCCGATCAAGTTCGATCCGGGCAAATAAGCTGGCTGCGGGCATACAAAAGCATAAGCGCTCCGGGGGATCGGAGCGCTTTGCTTGATTGCCTTGTCAGGCCCTAGATGTCGGGCCCTTAGATCCACTCGACTTTCAGGACCTCGTAGGAGCGCGCGCCGCCAGGCGTCGCGACTTCCACCGTGTCGCCCTTGTTTTTGCCGATGATGGCGCGGGCGATGGGGGAGGAGATCGAGATGCGGCCGTTCTTGGCGTCGGCTTCGAGATCGCCGACGATCTGGAACTTGCGTTCTTCGTCTGTGTCCTCGTCCACAATGGTCACGGTGGCGCCGAATTTCACGGTCGTGCCGGAGAGTTTCGACACGTCGATCACATCGGCGCGGCCGATCTGGTCTTCCAGCTCGATCACGCGGCCTTCGATGAAGGATTGGCGCTCCTTGGCGGCATGATATTCGGCGTTTTCGGAGAGATCTCCGTGCGCGCGTGCCTCCGCGATCGCCTTGATGATTTCGTGGCGTTCGACGGATTTGAGATGATCGATCTCGTCTTCGAGGGCTTTGTAGCCCGAGGCGGTCATCGGAATGCGTTCCATAGCGTCACTAGTCCCAATATCGGCAAAGCCTTTCCCTCCCGCCTCATGCAGGCCGTCCGGCCGGGATGCGGTAGTGAAAAGGAATCCGCGCAATTAATCATTCACGGCCGGAGACTCCCGGCCAAAGCGGGGCGAAGACTGTAAGGCGGGCGGGCGGCGACTGCAAGGGTCCGGGGGGCGGCCCGTTTCGGGGCCAGCCTTTAAGTCCTTGTTAATCAGAAAGGAAATCTTCCCGCGGCGGCTTTTCCTGCAGCGGGCGGACATCCAGGGTTCCGGCCCGGAGTGCGGCAATAGCTTCCGTAGCGGCCATGGCTCCGGCCAGAGTGGTGTAATAGGGCACCTTCATGGTCAGGGCGGTACGGCGGATGGACATGGAGTCCGAGATCGCTCTGGCGCCTTCGGTGGTGTTGAAGACCAGCTGGACCTCGCCGTTCTTGATCGCATCGACGATGTGGGGGCGGCCTTCGCGCACCTTGTTTACCGGTTTCACCGGCACGCCTGCGGCTGCGATGATCTTGGCGGTGCCGCGCGTGGCCATCAAGGTGAAACCCATGCTGTTGAGCGTGCGGGCGGTTTCCACCACCTCATTTTTGTCGGCTTCGCGCAGGGAGATGAAGACCGTGCCCGATTGCGGCAGCTTGGCCCCGGCACCGATTTGGCTCTTGGCGAAGGCGCGGCCGAAATTGGAGTCGCGGCCCATCACTTCGCCGGTGGATTTCATTTCCGGTCCGAGCAGGGTGTCGACGCCTGGGAAGCGGGCAAACGGCAGCACCGCTTCCTTGACGCAATAGCGGTTCGATTTGACCCGCGAATGCGGGATCTGCGCCAGGGTTTCGCCAGCCATGACGCGCGCGGCAATCGCGGCGATCGGCAGGGCGATGGCTTTGGCCACGAAGGGTACGGTGCGGCTGGCGCGCGGGTTCACTTCCAGCACATAGATATCACTGCCTTGGACCGCGTATTGCACATTCATCAGGCCGCGGACATTCAGCGCCTTGGCCATGGCGATGGTCTGGCGCTCGATTTCCTTGATCACCTCGCGCGGCAGGGAGTGGGGCGGGATGCAGCAGGCGCTGTCGCCCGAATGCACACCGGCTTCTTCGATATGCTCCATGATGCCGGCGATGAAGACTTCACCATCGCTGTCACAGATGGCATCCACATCCACTTCTGTGGCGCGGTTGAGGAAGCCGTCGATCAGCACCGGATTGGAGCCGGAAATGGCAAAGAGTTCGCCGGATTCGACCGCCGCCTTGACCTGGGCTTCGCTGGTCACGATCACCATGCCGCGGCCACCCAGGACATAAGAGGGACGCAGGATGACGGGGAAGCCGATTTCCTTGGCCGCCGCGATGGTCTCTGCCGCCGTCATGGCCGTGGCGTTGCGCGGCTGCTTCAGGTTCAGCTCGTGCAGCAGCACCTGGAAACGCTTGCGGTCTTCGGCAAGATCGATAGCGTCTGCCGAGGTGCCGAGGATCGGCACGCCTTCTTCCACCAGCCGGTTGGCGAGCTTGAGCGGCGTCTGGCCGCCGAATTGCACGATCACCCCGGCCAGCGTGCCGTTCGACTTTTCCTTCTCGATGATCTCCAGCACGTCTTCGGCCGTCAGCGGTTCGAAATAGAGCCGGTCTGAGGTGTCGTAATCGGTCGACACCGTCTCGGGATTGCAGTTGACCATGATGGTTTCATAGCCCTGCGCCGAGAGCGAGAAGGCCGCGTGGCAGCAGCAATAGTCGAACTCAATGCCTTGGCCGATGCGGTTGGGACCGCCGCCGAGAATGACGACCTTTTTGGCAGCGCTCGGCCGGCTTTCGCATTCCGGCGCCACGCCGGTTTCATAGGTCGAGTACATATAAGGCGTGTTGGCGGCGAATTCGGCGGCGCAGGTGTCGATGCGCTTGAAGACCGGCCGTACCCCGGCATCGCGGCGCAGCTTCTGGATTTCCCTTTCGGTCTTGCCGGTCAGCGCTGCGAGGCGCTTGTCGGAGAAGCCCATCGCCTTCAGGCGGCGCAGCCCCGCGGCATCGCGCGGCAGCCCGTCGACCCGGACTTCGTTCTCCACCGCAACGATGGTGGCGATCTCGTTGAGGAACCAAGGATCGTATTTGGTGATGGCGCCGACATCTTCGAGGGACATGCCTTGGCGGATGGCCTGGGCGGCAAGGCGCAGCCGGTCAGGCGTTGCCCGCGTCAGCATCTCGGCGATGGCGTCCGGATCGTCGGGCAAGGCGATTTCATCAAGGCCCGTCAGCCCGGTTTCCAGCGAACGCAGCGCCTTTTGCAGGGATTCCGCGAAGGTCCGGCCGATGGCCATGGCTTCGCCCACCGATTTCATCGCGGTGGTCAGCAAGGGTTCGGCACCGGGGAATTTCTCGAAGGCAAAGCGCGGGATTTTGGTCACGACATAATCGATGGTCGGCTCGAAGCTCGCCGGGGTGACCTTGGTGATGTCGTTCTGCAATTCGTCGAGCGTGTAGCCGACCGCCAGTTTTGCCGCGACCTTGGCGATCGGAAAGCCGGTGGCTTTGGAGGCCAGCGCCGATGAGCGCGACACGCGCGGATTCATCTCGATCACCACCATGCGCCCGTCAGCCGGATTGACGGCGAATTGCACATTGGAACCGCCGGTCTCAACGCCGATTTCGCGCAGCACGGCAATCGAAGCCGAGCGCATGCGCTGGAATTCCTTGTCGGTCAGCGTCAGGGCTGGGGCGATGGTGATGGAGTCCCCGGTGTGCACGCCCATGGGATCGACATTCTCGATGGAGCAGACGATGATGGCGTTGTCGGCACGATCGCGCACCACTTCCATCTCGAACTCTTTCCAGCCGAGCACGGATTCTTCGATCAGGACTTCGTTGACCGGCGAGGCATCGAGGCCCGCTTCCACGATCTCGAAGAATTCTTCGCGGTTATAAGCGATGCCGCCGCCGGTGCCGCCCATGGTGAAGGAAGGCCGGATCACGGCCGGCAGGCCGACCATATCCAGCGCTTCCAGCGCGTGGGTGAAGGCTTCCGGCGACAGCTCCATGATCGGATTGTTCTGATCGTCATAGAGGAAGTTACCGGCGGAATCCTTTTTGTGGCGCAGATAGCCTTTCAGGGTGATGCCGCGCGGCACGTCGAGGCCGATCTTGATCATGGCCTGACGGAACTGTTCGCGGTCTTCGGCCTTGTCGATGGCCGCCGCCGAAGCGCCGATCAGCTCGACATTGTATTTTTCGAGAATGCCGCGCTTCCTCAGCGTGAGAGCGGCGTTCAGCGCCGTCTGGCCGCCCATGGTCGGCAATAGAGCAAAGCCCTGTCCGGCGGGAACATTTTCGCGTTCGCGCTTGATGATCTTTTCCAGGAAGGTCGCCGTGATCGGCTCGATATAGGTGGCATCCGCCAGACCGGGATCGGTCATGATCGTGGCCGGGTTGGAATTCACCAGCACCACGCGATAGCCCTCGGCGCGGAGCGCCTTGCAGGCCTGAGCGCCGGAATAGTCGAATTCACATGCCTGACCGATAACGATCGGTCCTGCGCCAATGATCAGGACCGTATGGATGTCTTCGCGTTTGGGCATAGTCTTCTCGGTGCGCGCGCAAAACTGGACGCAGCGAAGGCCGCGCCGGTCAGGCCGAATTGCAGGTTAAGGGGACCGTTTAGACGGGAGTCGGGGAGGGCGCAACCCTTTGGGCGGCATTATATTGTGCAGTAAAGCTGCCCTTCTCGAATCGGCACGTTCCGCGTGTTTACGGGCGTTTTTGCATTCCCAGCTTTTGTTAACGCCGCCTTGGCTGAAGTTCCGCCCTATATCGGCTCGAAATGGGCCGAGAAATGCCGCATCCGTTCGGGTTCCCAAGCGATGCGGTAGCCGGGAAGCTGTCTCTTTTGCGCCGCAATGGTCTCGAACACCTCCACCACATAATCGGCATGGCTTTGGGTGTAGACCCGCCGCGGCATGGCCAGGCGGACAAGGTCCATCGCTGCCGGATGCTCGCTGCCGTCGGGGTGGCGGCCGAACATGACGGTGCCGATTTCGCAGGAGCGGATGCCGCCTTCGATGTAGAGCGCCACGGCCAGCGCCTGTCCGGGGTATTGCAGCGGCGGGATATGCGAGAGGAATTTGCGCGCATTAATGAAGATGGCATGGCCGCCGGAAGGCTTCACGGTCGGCACGCCCAACGCTTCCAGCCGTTCGGCAATATAGGCCGAGGTGCGCAAGCGATAAGCGAGATAATCCTCATCGACGATTTCCGTGAGGCCCTGGGCGATGGCGTCGAGATCGCGCCCGGCCAGCCCGCCATAGGTCGGAAAGCCTTCGGTGAGGATGAGCCGCTCGCGCACGCTTTGCGCCAGCGCGTCGTCGTTGAGTGCCAGCCAGCCGCCGATATTGGCAAAAGCATCCTTCTTGGCGCTCATGGTCATGCCATCGGCGGCCACAAACATGTCGCGCACGATGGCTTCGACATGGCGGTTTTCCTGGCCCGGTTCGCGCAGTTTGATGAAATAGGCATTCTCGGCGAAGCGGCAGCCGTCGATAATGAAAGGCTTGCCGTAGCTGTGCGCCAGCGCGGCGGTTTCGCGGATATTTTCCAAACTCACCGGCTGGCCGCCGCCCGCATTGTTGGTGACGGTCATCATCACGCAAGGCACCGCGGCGGCGTTTTCGGCGAGAAAACGTTCCAGCTTGGCGACATCCATATTGCCTTTGAAAGGATGCAGATGATCGGGATCGTGACCCTCGGCAATGACCAGATCGACGGCCTCCGCCCCGGTGGCTTCGATATTGGCGCGGGTGGTATCGAAATGGGTGTTGGAAGGCACCATGCGGCGTGATCCGCCCAGGACCGAAAAGAGAATGGCTTCTGCGGCGCGCCCCTGATGCGTGGGCAGCACATGCTTGAAGGGGAAGAGGTGCTTCACCGCCGCTTCGAAGCGGAAGAAGGAAGGGCTGCCGGCATAGGATTCATCGCCGCCGATCAAAGCTGCCTGTTGCGCTGCGCTCATCGCCGAAGTGCCGGAGTCGGTGAGAAAATCGATCAGCACATCATCGGAATGCAGCGCAAAAAGATTGTAATGCGCCGAAGCGACGAAACATTCGCGCTCTTCGCGCGAAGTCATCCGGATCGGCTCCACAACCTTGATGCGGAACGGCTCGATGATGGTTTTCATGACGCCCTCTTGGACCCGGCAAGCGTAACGGGAAGGGCAGGTTACCGGTTTGCGCGGGCGAGCGTATGCGCACAGTTCGCGGGATCGCCACCAGCCCAGCGCATAGCTCGGCCTTCCGCCCGTGTTGGGGTCGCAGGCTATCCCGCGGGTTTAGGCTTTCCGGAGGACAAACCGAGCCCAAAAGTAGTTTTCGGCTGATCAGGGCTCGTTCACCAACAGATGTGAAAATTGCGAACCGCAATGGACATCAACACGGCTGCTATCAAACGTGGAATATTGGTTGTGAAGAGCTTTGGCGAGTTCGGGGTACGCTTGTGCGAAATTACGGGCTGTTCCCATTAAATCGAAATGGGTTCTGTCGTCCATAACGATGACATAACTAGGGTTGAAACCCAATAAATATGTTGCGGCGTGAATCGGTTGTTGATTCCCTGTGCTGGGTGATTTGCAGGGAATGAGATGCGCCGCAATCTGTTTT
>Ga0207835_1000011_pt1 | contig 272517 bp, 208 predicted proteins | sample LuqExpMetagenom8_FD_187766 | JGI IMG/M metagenome (GOLD analysis project Ga0207835, IMG submission 187766) | Tropical forest soil microbial communities from Luquillo Experimental Forest, Puerto Rico - Sample 8 (SPAdes) | ecosystem: Environmental > Terrestrial > Soil > Tropical forest ... | reverse complement strand
CCCACCCCCATCCCCGCCGGCGAGCAGCGCTACCTCAACCAGTAGTCCCCATCACGCATCCCGCCCCAGCGCAGAAACCGGGTGCCCCACCCTCGCCGCGCCTTTGTCCTTGCGGCTAGGGTGGGAAAGCACAAACCCTCCGTGCCCATCCATCGCGCAGCATCACTGCGCGATGAGTGGAAAAGCACTGTCCTCACCCAGCCTCACCTCACGCCGGGTGCCCCCGGTCCCTCGCTTTCGGGGACCGGGGATGGAATCCACACCTGCGGCCTCAAGCAACCTCGCCCAGCGATTCTTCCCATGGTAAGATTTCCTTGTTTCCTTACTTCCGGAGCCGACCGCCATGCTGGCCAAGAAGACCGTCAAAAATCAGATCACGCTCCCCAAGGCCGTCGTGGAGCGCTTCGGCAATGTGGAGTACTTTGCCGTGAGCACTGACGGAGAATCGATTGTGCTGCGTCCGCTGCGCCAGACCCGCACCGACGAGGTGCGTGCAAAGCTGGCCGCGCTCGGCATTCAGGAGAACGACGTGCAGGACGCCGTGGCCTGGGCGCGCAAGAAGGCATGACGCCTCGGGCCGTTTTCGATACAACCACCGTGGTTTCGGCACTTCTGTTTGCCGGCGGACGCCTCGCCTGGATGCGCCAGCACTGGCAAAACGGCGGCTGCGTCCCGCTGCTTTCCGCAGCAACAGCAGCAGAGCTTGTCCGCGTGCTGGCCTACCCCAAGTTCAGGCTTACGCGCGCGGAGCGGGAAGAACTGCTCGCCGACTATGTGCCGCATTGCCAGATCGTGGAGCGCGTCAAACGCTGCCCGCACACCTGCCGCGACGCGAACGACCAGCCTTTCCTCGATCTGGCGCAGAGTGGAAACGCTGATGTTCTGGTAAGCGGCGACAAAGACCTTTTAGCCCTGGCCGGAAAGCCCCGGTTCGCCATCGAAACGCCGGAAGAGTATCGACGTCGTGTCGGGGAAGCCGTTGAAAGCAATTGAACGTGATGAGGCATAAGCTACCAATCCGGCGATAACCGGTAACTCCGCGCAACACGGAAGCAAGAATCAATCGCCCCCACAAGGGCTATCATGGGCTCGTGCTTTCCCGGGTGTGAACCCACGCACCCGGGCCACCCATTTTCGTGCTTAGGATAAATTCCATCTGGCCACTCGGACCACGCGCCAAGGCTCATTACACTGCGTAACATAATTACTTTCGCTGCTTGTCAAGGAAATCGTTGCGGAGGTGTTTTGCAATCGCTTCGGAAAGTGACTGCGTACCGCTTGGGCCGCCATTGGCCTTACGCACCTGATATGCCCACACTACCGTATCTTTCTGGACGAGTTGTACGCTGACGGCAGACGTTCCCTCAATTCCAGCACAGTACGCAAATAAGCATCTGGCAAATTTGCTGCCCCCGGATTCGGTGTGACGGTTCACGGCACTGGCCTTAAGAATGTAATCCGCTTTGTCTTTGTCCATAACAACATGCGCCTGGACATGCTTCTTTATCATGGCAGCGGCAACGGCGGTCTGAAAGTCAGGCTCCGCATCGACGTAGATTCCCGGCCCGACAGGTGCAGTTTCCTGCGCTACACCTATCTGACAAACGCCACAGAACACTGCCAGCACCATACTTGAAACGAACACAGCTCTCTTGCGAATCATGCGAGGAGGCTCCTAATGATGATTTATGCCGCCATAATACACACTCGCTGCACAGCCGGTGTACATCTTTCAGGCTATGCGAGTCAGCGCTATAACTTTGAATCTGATGGGGAATCAGCCCAGTTGGCAAATCGCATGCCTCTTAGTTAGCTAACTCCAGCACGGAAAACGAGTGCTCCTCAGGGTGCGCGTGTTCGCACCCGGAAAAGCGCGGCCCCAACAAACTCACACCTGATCTCTGACAACTATTGCAATCAATTCTCCCCATCCGGCGCACAATCATGACAGCGGAGATTCCACACTGACTGTCAGGAATCTCCCCGGTCTTTACCACCAAATTGCATACCCCCACCCCCCGGGGTGTTTTAACAATTCATGCACCATCCGTGGTGCAAATCCTCGCGGGTGGCCTCACGCGCCTCCCATCGGCGATACTGAATAGAACACCATGTCCCTCCAGATTGAAGATCTCCGCATCCAGCGCACCACTGTCGTGCTGCCCCCTGTCTTCCTTGAGGAAGAGCGCCCTGTCTCTGAAGCCGCCACGGCCACCATCTTCAACGCCCGCTTTGACATCGCGCGCATCCTCAACCACGTTGACGACCGCCTCCTCGTTCTCGTTGGGCCCTGCTCCATCCACGACGTGAAGGCCGCCCGCGACTACGCCGAGCTACTCAAGAGCGCCATCCGCGAGTTCGGCCGCGATCTGCGCATCGTCATGCGCGTTTATTTTGAGAAGCCGCGCACCACACTCGGCTGGAAGGGCCTCATCAACGACCCGCGCCTCGACGGCACCTACCGCATCAACGACGGCCTGCGCCTCGCGCGCAACCTGCTGCTTGATCTGGCCGAGATGGGCGTGCCCTCCGGCACCGAGTTCCTTGACATGATCACGCCGCAGTACATCTCCGGCCTCGTCAGCTGGGGAGCCATCGGCGCACGCACCACAGAGAGCCAGGTCCACCGCCAGCTCGCCAGCGGCGTTTCGTGTCCGGTCGGCTTCAAGAACGGCACCTCCGGCGACATCCAGGTGGCCGTCGACGCCATTCTCTCCGCGTCGCACTCGCACACCTTCCTGAGCCACACCAAGCACGGCCAGTCGGCCATCTTCGTCACCACCGGCAACTCCGACTGCCACATCATCCTCCGTGGCGGCCGCAAGGGCGTCAATTACTCCGCCGAGTCCGTGGCAGAAACCACTAGCCTGCTCCGCAAGGCTGGCCTGCTGCCCCGCATCATGATCGACTTCAGCCACGCCAACAGCCTCAAGGACCACACCCGCCAGGCCCTCGTCTGCCAGGACGTGGCCGAGCAAGTGGCCGCTGGCAATCCGGACATCATCGGCGTCATGGTTGAGAGCAACCTCGTCGCCGGCGCGCAGAAGCTCACCCCCGGCCAGCCTCTGGTGTACGGCCAGAGCATCACCGACGCCTGCATCGACTGGGCCGAAACCCACAAGCTGCTCGGCGAGCTGGCCAAGTCCGTCCGCGCCCGCCGTGAAGTGCTGGCCGCCGTCCCCGCCCAGTGACCGCTGCTCATCCAGACACGAGAAGGCCCGCCAATGGCGGGCCTTTTCGTCGCAGACTCACTTTAAGCTATCGTTACGTACCCCGGAAGCGTCGCTCTCTATCTATCGATAGTCGGGACCATGCACACAGAGGGTGAATCAGGCTCCCGGCAACCCTCCCCCGAGTTGCCGGAAGCCTGACTCATTGCCGATCCACATACGTGATCGCACATACAAAATAGGGCAGGCGCTCACGAGCCGCAATGCGGCTTTCGTGGGAAGCGCCTGCCCCCTAAGTCACCAGGTGAAGTACCGTCTGGTTACCACACCAACTTCGCGGCAAACTGCAGCTCGCGTGAAGCCCCCGCCGTCGTCACCTTGCCAAAGTTCGAGTCCGTCATCACGTAGTCCGGATTCAGGAACTGCGCGTGGTTAAAGGCGTTGAAGGCCTCCGCGCGAAGCTCCACGCTGGCCGCCTCACCCAGCCGCACCTGCCGCCCCAGCCCGAAGTCCCAGTTGTTCACCCCCGGCCCCGTCAGAATGTTCGGCCCTGCAGTACCAAACATATTCGCCGCCGGAGTCGCAAAGCACGCCGTGTCCAGCCAGTAGTTGCCGTTCGTCCGCACGTCCTTGCTCTTGAGCGACTCGCGCCCCTGGCACAGCCTGTTCGGCCTGAAACTCGTCATCGGGTCCATTGACGTGGAGTTGGCCGCCAGCACCGTGAACGGATTGCCCTGCGCAAACGTGGCAATGGTGTTCACCGTCCAGCCGCTCACCAGTGCGTCCACCACTGGCCCGCTGGCCGTGAGCCACTGCCCGCCGCGCCCCGCCGGAACCTGCCACACGGCGCTCGCCACCAGCCGCTGCGGCGTGTTGAAGCCCGCCATGCCCTTGTCGCAGCTCAGGCAGGTGCCACGCTGGTTGATGCCCACCGGCGCGCCGCCCTGCTCGGTGTTCGTCAGCGCTTTGGACCAGGTGTAATTCACCACAAAGCTCAGCCCGCTCGTGAACTGCCGCTGCAGCTTGGCCACCAGCGCGTTGTAGCTCGCCGTGCCCTCGTCGGCCATTGCGTAAATGTACTTGAACTGCGGAAACGGCCGCACAGTCTGGTCGCACACATACGAGCCCACCGTCGAGCAGTCGTCCGCGTTCCAGCGGATGGGCAGCTTGCGCGACTGCGTCCCGATGTAGTCCACCTCGGCAATCGTGTTCCGCGCAATTGTATGCTGCAGCGCCAAGCTCCACTGCCCAATGTACGGCGTCCGCAGCTTCGGATCGAGGTTGAAGATCGTTCCCGAAATGTTATCCGCAAACGTCTGCGTGATTGTCGTCTGCGTCATCGGCGGAAACACGTTCTCGCCCAGCACGTAGGTCGGCTGCGGTGCTGAGGTCGCGTTCGCAATCGACTGCACAATCGCCACGCCCGGCGCGGTGATCGCAAACAGTTCGTAGAGTGCGTTCTCTGATGGATAGTAGAGGCCCGCGCCCGCGCGCACCACCGTGCCCTGCCACCACCGCGGCTGCCACGCCAGCCCCACGCGCGGCGCAAAGTTGTTCAGGTCCGCGCTGTACACCGACGGGCTCACCTGCCCCAGCGCCGTAAACGTCACCTTGCCGGTTTCCAGATCCACCACGTGCGGATACTGCGCGCTCGTGCCGGTCGCCGTCGGCGGCGTGCTCAGGTTCCAGCCCAGGCCCAGGTTCAGCGTCAGCGTCGGCGTCACGCGCCACGTGTCCTGCACATACGGAGCCAGCGCCGTCCACACCACGTGCGTGCGCGGCATCGACGTCACGCTGCCGTTCAGCGGCATGCCCAGCAGAAAGTCCGCAAACGAGCTGCCTGTCCCCGTCACTGGAGCCAGCGTGCCCGCCGAGCTCTTCGCCAACTGCGCCGTGTACGTCGGCGCAAACCACACGCCGCCCCGCGAGTAGAAGTTCGAGCTTTCCTGCACGCTGCGCACGTAGTTCAGGTCCGCGCCAAACGCCAGCTCATGCCGTCCCCACAGCCAGCTCACGCCGTCGTGCGCCTGGTACTGGTTGTCAATGTTGCCGATCAATCCCTGGTTGCGCCCAAACGACGGCGTCGTGGAGCTGCCCGCCGTGTTGAACCCGCTCAGAAAGATGCCCGGCACGCCGTTCTGGTCCGCCGTGCCCGTAAAGCCCAGTTGCGTCTGCACGCCCGGCTTCGTGTCGCCCGCGGAAAACACCTCCGGCCGCAGCCAGCCCACGCGCAGTTCGTTCACCAGGTGCGGCGTCAGCGAGCTGGTCGCCGCCAGCACCAGAAAGTTCGTGTTCAGCGGAAACCCGTAGCCCGCATACGGAAACAGCGCCGCATCCACCGTCGGCGAGTTCTCATGCACATACTCGCCAAACATCGAGTTGCGCGCGCTCACGTTCCAGTCCACGCGCGTTCCCCACTGGTCGTAGTTGTCCGTCGTCGTCGGATTGCCCACCAGATTCTCCGACGCATACGATGGCGCCGAAACGTAATACGCCATCAGAGCCTTCGCCATCGAGTTGATCCGCCCAGCCGGAATCACATTGCCCTCAAACGGCTGCCGTGTTCCCGTCGTCGCGTCATACGTCGCCGGATCGTAGAGCTGCACCGGCTTGGCCAACGCCAGCAGCTCGCTGAAGTCGCCGCCAAACATCGCCGTCGAAGGCACCGTCGCCTTCACCGTGCTCTTCAACACCTGCCGCCGCCCCTCGTAGTGCCCAAAGGCAAACAGCCGGTTGTGCAGAATCGGCGCGCCCGCTGCGCCGCCGAACTGGTTGCGATGAAACGGCGGCATCGCCGAGCCCGCCACGTCGAAGTAGTTGTGTGCGTCAAACGCGTCGTTGCGTACAAACTCGAACAGCTCGCCGTGGAACTGGTTCGTTCCCCCGCGCGTCACCACCGTCACCGCGCCGGCCGAGGTCGGCGCCTCCGCTGGCAGAAAGAACCCTTCGTGAATCTTGAACTGGTCAATCGCTGCCACGGAAAGATTCAGCGACGCCTGCCCCAGCCTGCTCCCCGCCGTCGACATGCCGTTGATGTAAAAACCCGTCATGTCCTGCTCATTGCCGTCAATCACGATGGTGCGATCCGGATGCCCCACCTGCAGCGTCGTAAAGTCTGACACCGTGGTGCCTGAGGTCTGCGCCGCACCAGACAGCAGCCCAAGCTGCAGAAAATCGCGCCCGTTCAGCGGCAGCTTTGAAACGCTCTCATGCTCCACCAGCGTGCCCAGTTCGTTGGACGTGGGCTGCTCCAGGCTCGCCGCGCCGCCCGCGTCCACCAGCACGCTCGTTGAAGCCTCGCCCAGCACCAGCACCGCATTGCGCGTCGCATGCTCGCTCGCAGTCACCACCAGCCCGCGCAGCTCATACATCTTGAACCCCTCGCGCACAATCGCAAGGTCGTAACTGCCCGGCTGCACCGCCGGAAACGCGAACATGCCATCGTTGTTCGTCTGCGTCGCAAGCGGCACGCCCGTCGCAGTGTTCCGCAGCGTCACCAGGCACTCCGGCAACACCGCCCCCGAGCCGTCGGCCACCACGCCGTCCACCACCGACGCTCCCGACTGCCCCATCAACCTCTGCTCAAACTGGCCTGAAAAAAGGAATGCAAGAAAAAGAATGACCGCGATCTTCCGCATCGATCTGCCTTTCGATCTCGACTGCGTTGTGTGTTTGTTTCGGCGTCCGCCGGGCACACGTGTGCCCCCAGATCCGCACCGGGAACCACAGGGAAGCCTACGTGTACGCGCCTCCGCGCACATCAGCCCAACGATGCGCCCGCACCTCCACCCAAAGGCGGAGCCGGGTGGGAAAGCATCCGCCGCACGCAGTGCAGGAGGGAGCATGGGCCTTCAGGCCCATGAAAAACCACAGCCCAACCCGGCGGGCCTTCAGGCCCGGAACAAGCCGCCTCGTCACACGCAACGCCCAAATGCGTTACGCTTTTCACGATGATCCGAGCACCGCAGGAAACCCGCACATACTTCGTCACCACGGTAACTGCGAACCGCCGCCGCGCGTTTCAGGTCGAATCCAACGCCAACCTTCTCGTAGACACACTGTTTCACTATCGCGATCAGCAACGGTTCGCGCTGCACGCATTCGTCGTCATGCCTGACCACGTTCATCTGCTGCTGACTCCTGCTCCCGATGTGTCACTGGAAAAGGCGGTGCAGTTCGTCAAAGGTGGCTTCTCTCATCGGCTCGGCAGCAGGTTCCCGGTCTGGGAGCGCAGCTTCAATGAAGAGCAGATTCGCTCACACCTCCGATTCGAACAGTGCAGAACGTACATCGAACTAAATCCCGTCCGCGCCCATCTATCTGCCTGCCCTTCGGATTTCCCCTATTCTTCCGCGCTCTCAGCCCGGCGACTCGACCCCACGCCCTGCCACTTCCAGACGCCCTCCGAGGCTAAAGCCTCTCTGAAGCCGTCGCCTCTTTCCGAGGCCTGAAGGCCTCGGCTCCCTCCGCGAGAGCCTGCTTGCGCGAGAACTCGCACCGCCACCCTGCAGTGCAGGAGGGAGCATGGGCCTTCAGGCCCATGAAAAGCCACGCCCCACCCCCATGGGCCTTCAGGCCTGGAACTCTGCCGGGTGCCCCCGGTCTCTAGCATTTGGAGACCGGGGATGGAAGCCTCCCGCAGCACGCAGTGCCCGGAGGGAGCATGGGCCTTCAGGCCCATGAAAAACCACAGCCCAACCCCGCGGGCCTTCAGGCCCGGAACTCACCCAGCGCGCTCCCGCCCCGCGAGCGAATAGCGAGCCGCACGCCGCACGCAGTGCCGAGCGAACAGCGAGCCGCACGCCGCACGCAGTGCCCTCGTATGATGGAGAGGATGTCCGACCCCACCATCTTCCTGTCCGCCGGTGAAGCCAGCGGCGAGCACTACGGCGCGTTACTCGTAGCCGAGCTGCAACGCCAACTCGCAGCGCAGGGCCGCACCGCCACCTTCTTCGGCATGGGCGGCCAGCGCATGGCCGCCGCGGGCCTTGAGTGCGTCGTCCGCTCTGAGGACGTAGCCGTCATGGGCATCACCGAGGTAGTCCGCCACCTGCCGCGCATCTACCGCGAGCTCCAGCGGCTCAAGCAGGCCATCCGCGCGCGCCGCCCCGCGGTCGCCATCCTCATCGACTTCCCCGACTTCCACTTCCGCCTCGCGCGCGAGCTCCACGCCCTCGGCATCCCCGTGCTTTACTTCGTCAGCCCGCAGCTCTGGGCCTGGAAGAAACACCGCCTCAAGTTCGTCCAGAAGTACATCCGCGAGATGCTCGTCATCTTCCCCTTCGAGGAGCAGTTCTATCAGGACCACGGCGTCCGCGCCGAGTTCGTCGGCCACCCGCTAGCCGAATTGCCGCTGCCCACCATCTCCCGCGCCGATTTCGCCCGTACCCACCAGCTCGACCCCGCCCGCCCCTGGATCGGCCTTCTCCCCGGCAGTCGCGCCCGCGAGATCCGGGACAACCTTCCGGAGATCCTCCGCGCCGCACAGATCCTCGCGCAGAAGTCCGGCCCGCTGGAGTTCGTGCTCCCCCTCGCGCCCACCCTCACCGCCGCCCAGCGCGCGCACACGGCCCAACTCATCACCACACACGCGCCCGGGCTCACCGTCCGCCTCACTGACGATGCCCGCACCACCCTCCACCACGCCCGCGCCTCCGTCGTCGCCAGCGGCACCGCCACCGTCGAAGCCGCCCTCATCGGCAACCCCTTCGTGGTCGTCTATCGCGTCTCCCCCATCACCTTCGCCATCGCCAAGCGCGTCGTCACCGTCCGTGACGTGGCCATGCCCAACCTCATCGCCGGCCGCCGCATTGTTCCCGAGCTGATTCAAGGCGACTTCTCGGCGGAAAACATCGTCCAACATCTTGAGCCGTTGCTACCCGACGGCCCCCCGCGCCAGTCCATGATGGAGGACCTTCGCCGCATGCGTGCCCAGCTTGAACCCCACGCCGCCGCCCCCGGCCAAGGCCCAGGAGCCATCGGTCGCGTGGCTGCCATCACACTAGAAACACTCGGGCTACCTTCCCCCAAGGCCGAATCCGTGCAATCCTGATCCGTACCGGCGCGGTGAGCTCTGAACGTTGTTTGAACTTCTGATTGCGATGCCTGCAAGAAAGTCGAATCCGCCCATGACCCTGTTGATGCAGTTGCCCAAGTTGATGCGTCGTCTGCTTCTGCTCTCCCTGCTGGCCGTCCCCCTCGCCGCCCAGCGCCCCACGCTCGACATCACCGGCTACGTCATCGACGCCGAGCTCGACACCTCCACGCACCACCTTGCGGCCACCGCGCAGGTCACCTTCACCGCCCCCGCCAGCGCAGATCAGGTCAGCTTCGGCTTCCATCCCGCACTCCGCATCACCAAAATCACTGACGACGCGGGCAAGCTCCTCACCGGCGAGCGCCTCGCCGACGGCACCCTCCGCGTGGCCCCGGCCACGCCCTTCACCGACGGCCAGCCCGCCCACTGGACCTTCGTCTATGAAGGCGTTCTCACCGGCCAGGAAGACGGCCCCGTCGAAGGCCTCAAGCTCGCCGCCATCCAGGAGCCCATCAGCTACCTGCTCTACCCCGCCCGCTGGTTCCCCTCCACCGGCTACCTCACGGACCGCTTCACCGCCAAAATCACCCTCCGCGTCCCGCAGGGCATGAAGGTCTTTTCCAGCGGCGGCAAAGGCAGCCCCACCTCCGTCACGCTCTCCAGCGGCAAGCCCGGTGACCAGTACGAATTCAACTGGACCAAGCCCGGCTTCCCCGGCACCATCATCGCCGGTCGCTTCGCCGGGCCCTTCACCGCAGGCCCCGGCAACGTCAAGGTCTACCTCACCGTCAGCCACCAGGCCACCGGCAACCAGTTCGCCCAAACCGCCCAGAAAGAGTTCGACTTCTTCACCGACTCCTTCGGCGTCCCCGAGGTCTCCCACATCAACGTGGTCGAGCTGCCCGACGACACCCTGCCCTCCGTCTGGGCCCCCGAGCTGGCCGCCATCGTCGGCTCCCGCGTCGGAGACAAGACCGGCGTCCGCCTGCTCTCCAACACCATCGCCCACCAGTGGTGGGGTTCTGAGGTCAGCCCGCGCACGCTCGGCGACGCATGGATCACCAACGGCATGTCCCGCTACGGCGAGCTGATGTATCTCGAGGACGAGAGCGGCCGCTCCGCCCTCCGCAACGCGCTTGACGACGTAGCCGCCGGCGCGCTGGCATATGACACCACGCCGCTCTCCGCTGCCGCCCGCCTCGCCCCCTTCTCGCCGGAGTTCCAGTCGCAGACGCTCGAAAAGGGCGCCATGATCTTCCACATGTACCGCGGCCTCGTTGGCGACAAGATCTTCCTCGCCACGCTCAAGGGCTTCCTCAGCCAGTACACGGACCAGCCCGTCCGCACCTCCGACTTCATCAAGGTGGCCGAAGCCCAGAGCCAGCAGCAGCTCACCGCCTTCTTCTCGCAGTGGGTGGAGGGCACCGGCGCGCCCACCTTCGTCAATAAGTACACCGTCTACCGGCTCGGCAACGGCAAGGGCTTCCGCACCATCGGCGACATCACGCAAGACCTCGACCTCTTCCGCATGCCCGTCGAAATCCGCGTAGACACCGAGGGCAAAACCGAGTCGAAGAAGATCGAGGTGGTGGGCACCGACTCGCAGTACGTCGTGGACACTTTCGGCCGCCCGCGCAAGATCGCCATCGACCCGTCCAACTGGGTTCTCAAGTCCTCGCCTGACCTGCAGGTCCGCGTCTCCATCCTCAAGGGCCAGCAGCTTGTCGCGCAGGGTGACCTGGTCAACGCGCTGGCCGAGTACCAGAAGGCCCTCACCGCCAACCCGCAAAGCTCGCTCGCCAACTACCGCATCGGCGAAGTGCTCTACACCCAGCGCAACTATCAGGCCAGCGTCAACGCCTACCGCGACGCCCTTCGCGGCGACAACGAGCCCGCCTGGACCGAGGTCTGGAGCCACATCATGATCGGCCGCATCTTTGACATCACCGGCCAGCGCGACCGCGCCGTAAACGAGTACCGCCTCGCCGTCCAGACCAACGACAACACCCAGGGCGCCGTCAACGAAGCCCGCCTGCTCCTCCAACACCCCTACAAGAGGCCCGACGCCGAGTAGTGTTCGTGCCCCGTTCATCGCGATGGACGGGGCACGGCATGCAGGGGTTCACCTTCTGGAGAGTGGATACCTCTCCTCTCCAGAAGGCCTACTCAGGCTCTCTTGCATTGCAATTCGAGCTGGTCGATCAAGCGAAGCAGGTCCTCAGCTTGATCGTTCATCTCATTCAGCGTCCGCTCAGCTCCCGCCTTGTCTCCGGAATTGGCCAGCGAGACTGCCTTCTTGCCCAGTTCGTGCACCTTGCTGTGCGGCCCGTCAATCTGACGAAACTCCGAGATTGCGCCGCAAACGCGACTTCCCTCCCCGTAATACCATTTCCCGAAAGCGCACCCAGTGGGCACCGGCATCTTTTCCGGGTCCAGACGCGCAAAGCCATCAACGTGCGCCCTCACCTTCCCGTTGAAGATCAAGTGCGCGCTTTTGGCCTTCAGCAAGGCAAGCTCCGGGCCTTCCGTAATCTCAAACTGAGAAAACCCATTCGAGAGTCCCTCCGCAAGGCTGTTCAGTCCGCCGGACAGTTCCAGCAACTCACGCGATTCCTTGTCCGTACACTGGACAGCCCCGGAAATGGAGTGAATGTTCTCCGCGATCTCGGCAATCGCCGCACTCTGTTCTGTTGCGGCCGCAGCCACCTGGCTGATCTGATCATTCACTGCCACAGCATGGTGAATAATCTTCTGCAGCGCGTCGCTCGAATGCGCAGCTTCCACGGCGCAGCTTTCCGCTTTCTGCACACTCGTATCCATTTCCTCTACTGCACGAGATGTTTCCGTCTGAATCGCAGCAAGAATCGACGAGACTTCTTCCGTCGCATCCGCCGTTCTGGCTGCCAGAGATCGAACTTCACCCGCCACCACCGCAAAGCCGCGTCCTTCCTCTCCTGCACGGGACGCTTCAATCGCCGCATTCAGTGCCAGCAGATTGGTCTGGGAGGCGATCTCGCCAATCGCGCCCACAATCGCGTTGACCTTGTGACTGTGCTCGCTGAGACGCTGAATCGTCTTGGCCACATCCTTGACGCTGGAGGTAATCTCGTCCATCAGCCTGACCGAGCCGTCCACGACGTTTGCCCCTTCGCGCGCCACCTCGGTTGCCTTGCTGGATTCTCTCGCTGCCAGATTGCAATTCTCCGCAATCTCAGACGACGTCGAAGACATCTCCTCACTCGCCGACATCACTGAAACGGTGCGTTGCTTGATCTCGTCCGCGCTGTCGGCTAGCTTCACCGCAATCGCATGCGCTTCATAGGCGCTCAGCGAAACCCGGACGGATTCGCCGGAAAGCACCGCCATCTTTTCCCCGAGCAAAGCTCCCGAGTCAGACAGAAGCTCGGCGATCCCAGCCAGTTCTCCCGGAAGCCGAACCGACTCCTTGGCCGTCCAGCGTCCATCTCGCAACGCGTTGGAAACAGCATAGAGCCGCTCCACGGAAGTTCTGATTCTCCTGCGAATCTGCACCACCGTCACGGCAGCATAGGCCGCTACGCAAACACTGAGCACGATCAGCCAGAACGGGACTGCATGATGCGCTACTACGACAATCAGTCCAAGACAAAACAACATGGGTACCAATGCATAAAGAACTTTGCTATTCACGCTTACCGGCAATTTGTTGAACCGCGGGGTTCGTTTAGAAAAACACGGATCCCTTTCCTTTCTTTTTCTCTCATGTTCAGTGCCTGTCGCGACTGCGGCGAAACTGATCAATCTAATCGGAAAAATACTGAATTTCTTGAGATGGCATGGACTGCCCCCCCCCCGCGACACATATCCCACGCCCCGGAGACGCGTTCGAGTTCGGAATCATGCGCTCAGCCGCGCACCCCGCGAACCGTTTCTCTTCGCAGAGATCCGCCAGCAGCGAGCGACCAGCAAGCATCCGCAGCCCACGCCCCAAAAGCGAAGGGCCAGCCCCAGCGGGCCGGCCCTTCATCCTTTCTCTCAGATTCAACTTCAGTTCTGTTGCGGTTTCCCCAGCACCTCAATGGTTACAGGCGCCAGCCCGACCGCGGCCATATCCAGCTTCTTGGCCGCAGCATACGACAGATCCAGAACTCGCCCGTCGTACAGAAGGCCCCGGTCTGTGATCTTCACAATCACCGACTTGTGGTTCTCCTCGTTCGTCACCCGGACCTTCGTTCCGAAGGGCAGAGTGGGATGGCACGCCGTCATGGCGTACATGTTGAATCGCTCACCGCTTGCCGTCAGGCGCCCGTTAAAGACCGATCCATACCAGGAAGCCACGCCGTGCAGTAGATTCTTCGGCATCTTCCGGTCGGTCTGGGCCAGCGTGGCATTCGCCGCCCCCGCGCCATTGGCCGGAGTCATCGCCGGCCGCGACAGAAGCGCATTCGCTTGCACGGGCCTGGTTGCAAACAGGACCACCGCGCACGCCAGGGCTACGCACGACGCGCCAACCAGGAGCCAGAACTGCACCCTCGCGCCCGCGTACACCTTAATTGCGTTTCTCATCATAAGCATCCGCCCATTTTACTAGTTAGGTACGAGCAACCTCAACCATTAACGAGAGATACACGCCATTTCTGTGTAAATTCCAGCCCATCGGAGCTGACTCTCTCGCTAAGTCCTTGCTTAACAGCAACCTGAGAATTGCACTGCAAATGGTGCAGAATTTGGATTTTCGCCTTGTTGCCGCCCTTGCGGCCCTTTTGCCGCGCGCTCGAGCCCCTCTCTGGGCCCCGTTCGCTCAATCTGCGGTCTGCAGCGCGCGTGCTCCAGCTCCGGCGGCCTTTGCCGGGCTGCTTTTCAGTTGTTGGATGCCGATTGCGCGGATCGAGCGGTACGTCACAACTCCCGTCCAAACGGCAGCGTCCTACCAGGCCAGCCTCGAGATGCCGGACAGGCTATCACGCGCGCCCACGCACCGGCCAGAAACAATTGCTGTGCAAAATTCGTCTCTCTGGCAGCACCCCTGCCTCAGGAGAGGCCTCTGATGAACGTCCTTCGCCGTGCTGCTCTCCGTCTCGTCTGCGCTGCGCTCGTCGCCCCGCTCGCCGCCACCGCCCTTGCACAAGACAACGCCGTCACCGGCCCCGTTCCTGCGGCCGTCACGCAGGCCCACACCGCCTTTGTTTCCAACGCCGGAGCGGACGCCGGCCTCTTCCCCTCCCCCTTCTCCGGAGACCCCAGCCGCAGCTACAGCACCTTCTACCAGAAGCTGAAGGCCTCCGGCGCTTTTCAACTGGCGGACAGCCCCACGCAGGCTGACCTCGTCCTTGAGATCTCCCTTGCCGCGCCCAATGGCTCGCTGAGCCAGAACAAGGTGTACGGCGTCGCCGACCCCCTGCCCATGTTCCGGCTCACGGTCTACGACCGGCCCTCGCGCACCATTCTCTGGACTGAGACCCAGTCGGTCCAGATGGCAAACCGCCAAAAGACCCACGACAAGAACTTCGATGACGCCATCGCGGCCCTTGTCAGCCGCTTCCTGCTGGTCGCGGGCCGCACGCCCCCGCCTGCAGCACACTGAGGCAGCAGCAGAAGCCTGATCGGCGGGATCACCGGACGCGGCCTGGCGCAGCATTTATACTTTCCAACACAGAGAAGAATTCTGAAGGAAAGGATTCCGCTGCCCAGTACGCATTCGGCGCCTCACCCCATCCGAGCGCGGTCAAAAATGGTCATTCAAAATGCGGCTGCGGAAACTGGCAGCATGAAGCATGCTGAGACGCTACGAATTGCCAGTGGCAGCTTGAATTACCAGCGGACAACCGGAGAAATGCAACATGGCAAAGTCAGTCAATAAAGTAATCCTGCTCGGCAACGTGGGCAAAGACCCAGAGATTCGCTCCACACCTGGCGGCACGCTTGTCGCCAACCTCACGCTGGCCACCAGCGACCGCCAGAAGGATGCCCAGGGCAACTGGCAGGACCGCACCGAGTGGCACAACCTGGTAGCGTTTTCGCGGACCGCTGAAATCATCCGCGACTACGTGAAGAAGGGCAACAAGCTCTACGTCGAAGGCAAGATCCAGACCCGGTCATGGGATGACAAAGAGAGCGGCCAAAAACGCTATCGCACTGAGATCATCATCAATGACATGTCGCTGCTCTCAGGCCGCGAAGAAGGTTCGTCAGGCGGCTACAGCCGTGGCAGCTCATCTTCTTCAAACTTTGACCAGCGCCCTGCGCCCAGCGCCGCCAGCCACGATGACTACGCACAAACGCAGATTTCCGACGACGACATTCCGTTCTAGCTTTACGTTTGGCAAGAAGCAGGGGGTGGAGCGCGATGCGTTCCACCCCTGTTTGTTTCTGCTGGCTTTCTCTATTGACCTGCGTGATCGCGCCGCTGCTGCAGTTCCCGCCACGTTGTTAGAATCAGGCCCTCTCGACGCGCCGCTTCACGCAACTCTGGGCTCACCACCGCAAGCAGATCCCCCTTCCGCGTTGGTCCTGAATCAGAGATCGAGGGGAACGTGCTCGAAGTCTCCGTTGCATGCACGATGATCTGCGTCACGCCGGGCTTCAGCCGGTGAAACGCAGCTTCATAGCGCTCAATCTTCATCGTGCTCAGATTCGCATCCGTCGGCGAAATCCCTTCCGGCAGCTTCCAGTCGTAACTCACGTTATAGAGATCATCAAGCACGGGAAGACCGAGCTTCCACACGGCTTCCGCTGTCAGGCGCGCCTGCGCCAGCGCGGGATTCTCCGGCAATACCGTGCCCTCCTTCCATGTGCCCGCTGCCTTCATCTGTGCAATCGCCTCGTCGCGGTACTGCTCAGCCAGTAGCGCGTTATGCCCGCCCGGAAACATGACCGGAATGTGATTCTCCGCGCCCACCTTGATGTAGCGCGCAATGAACTCCGGCGTGGCAAACAGCGTGCCCATGTGCGAGTCCAGATGTGTGGGCCGGAACCCCATGCGCAGCGCCCGCGCCAGCTGAGCGCGAATCTCCGTCTCCACCTCATCCGCCGTTGCATGCTGAGCCGCCTCTTCGACGCTCGGCCACATCGCGCCTTCGCTGTCCACCAGACCGGGAACGACGCCCGGGCCAGCGGCCGGTCCCCACCTGTACTCGCTCCACTCTGAGGTCAGTGTCAGATGCAGTCCAGCATCCACGCCGGGATGCACCTTGATGTAATGCACAATCTCCGGCACCCACGGACAGGGCATCATCACGCTGAATGAGGTCGCGAGTCCCGCATCCAGGCTCTTCTCAACGCCGACGTCCGAATCGTGCGACATGCCGGCGTCGTCCACATGGATCACAACCACTCGATCGCCGGTCTTCCAGCCGAGCCGCTCTGCAAAGGTACGCTGGTCCACTGCCTGCTGCGCCAGCACAGTCTGCCCAATGAACGGCGACAGCACCAACACGGCAACACCGAGCCTGCGAATGAACGAGTTCACGCTGCCTCCTTGTATGAAACGTTTGAATGCGCTCAATCTATCTCGGGGCCAAATACCTGTCAATGCGCTCATCTTCCCTGCGTTTGCAGCATGGCAAGGCTCAGGCAGCCGCCGCAGGCGCAAGGGCGCGTTAGGCAAACAGCGCGGCTTCTGACTGAATCTGCTCCGCAATGAAGTCGCACAACAGGCGTACGCGCGTGAGCTTGTGCAGGTCGGCATGCACACTCATCCAGAATGTTCGCCGGATGCGCACCTCGTGCTCCAGCACGCAGACCAGGTCTTTGCACGGACGTGCAAGGAAGCCGGGCAGCACACCCACGCCTGCGCCAGCCCGAATCGCCTGCATCTGGACGATCGCCGTGGAACTGGAGAACGCGGGCTTCAGCGAGGGATGAATCTGATCGAGATAATTCAGCTCGGGAATTGTCGTCAGGTCCTCAATGTAGCCAATCACGGCATGTTCCAGAAGGTCCGCGGGCTTGCGGATCGCAGGGCGCGACTTGAGGTAGGTACGGGATGCGAACAGTTGCAGGCTGTAGTCAATGATTTTGCGCCCGATCAAGCGCCCCTTTGCGGGACGAGTCAAGCTGATTGCGATGTCTGCCTCGCGCTTGGTCAGGTTGAAGACGCGCGGAATTGCGATCAGTTCAATCGCCAGTCCGGGATGCGACGCAGCCAGCCGCGCCAGTCGCGAAGAAAGAAAGCCGACACCGAGTCCGTCTGGAGCGCCGATGCGCACCGTGCCCGTCAGACGAAGGTCCTTGCCTGCGATGTCATTCCTCGCATCAAGCATGAGGCTCTCCATCTGCTCAGCAGCAGAGAACAGCCTCTCCCCCTCCGGCGTCAGATAAAAGCCCTCCTCGCGCCGGTCAAACAGGGTCGCAGAGAGGTTCGCTTCCAAAGCCGCAATGTGGCGGCTCACGGTTGAGTGGTCTGCGCGAAGCCTGCGCCCCGCTGCGGCAAGCCGGTGCGTACGGGCCAGCGTAAGAAACGTCTGCAAGTAACTCCATTCGGGCTCGCTCATACATTCCAGTATGCGCGCAAGCCTGTGTATTTTTGCAAGCCGGTCGCGCATTCTTTCGTCTTGTCGCGTGACTTATGCCCATGTGTAATAGGGATGGAGGATGAACGCGCAAAACCGCTCAATGCAGCATGTGAGTGTCCGCGGGTTCATACAGCTTGATCAACAGCAATACTCAGCCGCGGCTTCCCTACACGCTCTTCAGCTCGTTTCGCTCCATTGATAAAGCAGGCCGTGCGGTGGTGCGCCCATCGAGCGCAAACTACTTCCTGATCTGTGCTTACACGATCTGCGTCGCACTGGAAGCGTGGACAAGCAACGCCATCAATGTCGTGCTGGTGGACATTGCAGGCAATATCCGCGCATCCTCTGACGAAACAAGTTGGATCATTACGATCTACTCCGCCGGCGCGGCCATCTCCATCGTGACCAGTCACGCGATCTGCCGCGTACTGGGAGAGCGGCTCTACATTCTTGGCTGCGCGCTGCTGTTCTGCTTCTCGTCCGCGGGTTGTGCACTCAGCGTCAGTTTGCCCACGCTGCTGGCCTGCCGCGCGCTTCAGGGACTGGCTGGCGGAGCCTTCATGAGCCGGACTCTGGTCCTTCTGGTGACGCACTTCAAGGCCGCAGTCCGTACGCGCCCGCTGCGTTACTACCTGCTGATTCTCTTTGTCATTGGTCGCGTTGCGGCGCCGCTGTGCGCAGGTTATATGGCCGATCGCTTCTCCTGGCGCAGCCTGTTCTGGATTGACGTTCTGGGAGCGCTGCTTGCCGCGTGGTTCTTCTGCGTAGCGCCGCGACATGAGAAGCTGCTTCCGAAAAGAGCCCGCCGCAATTTTCATTTCGACGCCACTGGAGCCTTGCTGCTGATCTTTGGCGTGGTGGGCGTGCAGGTGGTGATGAGCCGCGGCGAAGTCGATAACTGGATCGACTCACCACTGATTCGTGCGGGGCTGATCATTGGCATCACTTCGCATGTTGTGTTTGTCCTCTGGCAAATGGCGCGCGCCAATTCTTCACCGCTCGTGCAGTTACGCCACCTGTGGTCCAACGGGCTGTTCGCGGTCGTGCTGCTGGGCATCTTTCTGGGCACACTTTTCAGCGCGGTGGTTTACGCAATGCCCTACTACCTGCGCCTGGTAGAGGATCACTCCGCATTCCAAACCGGATACCTGATGGCCATCATCGGCATCCCAATGGTCTTGCTCGGCACACAAGCACCGCGATTCGCGCAGTTTGTTCAACGCATCGGCGGCCGCACAGTTCTGCAGATCGGCCTGGGCATGCAGATGCTCTCATCCGCGCTTGTCGTCCTGTTCATGACGGAAGATACTCCAGACGCCTACCTGATCATTCCCCTTCTGCTCAGTGGCGCATTCATCTTCTTCACCGCGGTGGGCCTGGCGCTGGCAGGCTTCGCAAGCATTGCAACGCGCCGCATCTCCAATGCGCGCACGCTTTACTTCGGCGCGCGCCAGCTCGGCAACTCCATCGGCATTTCACTAGGCATCATTCTGCTGGACCGCCGCGAAGCATTTCACTCACAGCGACTGATGGAAGCCTTCTTCCTGCGCAACCGCTCAGGCCTGCTCGGCGTTCCCGACTCAACACAGGCTGTGGAAGCACACCGCTTCGGCGCGTCTGTTCTGACGCAGGCATCAATCCTTTCCTATCAGGATTTCTACGTTGTCATTGCGGCGGTTTGCGCAGTTGCATTCGTTTGCGCATGGCTGCTGCCGAGCCCGGCAAAAAAGGGCTCAGCACACCGCTCCCGTTCACTCACCGGCGCCCCCGCACTCAAAGACATTCCCCAGGCAGGACTCCAATGAACTCTCTCCTCACACATCACCGCACAGCGCTGACGCTGCTCTGTGCGCTCTCACTCTCTGTCTGTGCGCGTGCACAGAGCGCGCGTGTCAACTCGATTCCGACGCCCCATCCGCTGGACCCTGCGACGAACTCGACCAACCCGAGCGCTTCCGCCACGCAATCGCAGAACCCGTATCTTGGCAGTGTCACCGTACTTCCGCTTCAGCCCGGCGTCGTAAAGCTCTCGCTTGCGGACGCAGTCAAGTACGCCTTACGCGCCAACCTCGGCCTGATCGACTCCAGCGTCGCACGTACTGAGGCCCGTGCACAGCGTCTACGTGCAATGTCGCAGCTCCTGCCTCATCTTGAAGGCACCATCTCGCAGCACTACACTGTCCTGAATTCGATTGCCGCAACGGGCGGTCAGAAAGTGGGCCTGCCTGCAAATATCGGTCCGTACAGTGACATGGCTGCACAGCTGGAAATGTCAGCAAGCGCGCTCGATCTGCACTCGCTCTATCAGTACCGCAGCGCAGGCCACAACGCGACCGCTGCCGCCTTTGGTGAACAGGACAGCCGCAACATCGTGGTTCTTGCCGCCGCAAGCTCCTACATAGCCATCGCAGCATCAGAGTCGCGTGTTCGCGCTGATCAAGCTGCGCTGGACTCAGCAACCACGCTCGAGACGCTCATGAAGGATCGCGTCGAGCATGGCGTCTCTCCGAAGATCGAGTGGATTCGTGCACAGGTTGCCACCCGCACTGCCCAGCAGCGACTCGACCTGGCGCGCATTCAACTTGCGAAGGACAAGTTCGCACTGACACGTGTCATTGGGCTCCCTGTTGAGCAGCAGATTGAGCTCACCACGCCGCTCAGTTATCACACCGCGCCCAGCGAGACGCTCCAGACCGCGCTGACCAGCGCCGTGGACCACCGCAGTGATCTGAAGGCCGCCGTTGAATTGAGCAAGGCCGCCGATGCCACGCTGCACTCAGCCCAGGCGCGGCGCCTTCCAACCATCAAGGTGAACGCGACCTATGGGACTGCCGGAATTACTGCGAACCATCTCTACGATGACTTCGATGTAAGTGGCTCCGTGCGCATTCCGCTCTTTACAGGCGGTGAGATCACCGCGGACGTACGCGAGGCCGGCACGCTTGCAGCGCGACGCCGCGCCGAGTGCGAGGACCTTCGTAACCGCGTGAGCTTTGATGTTCGCAGCGCATTGCTTGATCTGGAAGGCGCTGAACAAAGCGTCTCCGTCGCCACACAGAATCTGGACCTCGCAAAAGAGGGCTTGAAGGAAGCGCAGGATCGCTTCGACGTTGGTCTCTCCAACTCGCTTGATCTGGTGGAAGGCCAGGAGGCGCAGGTGGAAGCGCAGGACAACTACATCTCAAGCCTGTACGCGCACAACCTCGCAAAACTCATGCTGATCCGCGCAACCGGCACTGCCGAGCAGGATCTTGCAACCTACGTGGGAGATTGATCAAGTGAACTCCGCAACATCAAAACAACACACAGACAGCGACCTGCAGATTGTCCCCGAAAAGAGTACGAACAACCGGACCCGCCGCTCTCGCCTGCATCGCAACGCGATTGCCGTTGCCTCTCTGTTTCTGTTCTCGACAGCGGCCATCGCCCTCTACCCCGTCTACGCTTACTTCTATGCAACCACCAACGATGCGCAGGTTGACGGTCACATCCTGCCCGTGAACGCGCGTGTTGGCGGCACCGTTACGTGGGTCAATCCGAACGTCGAAAATACGCGCACCATTTCCGCGAATGAAGTGCTCGCCGTGCTCGACTCGAATGACTATGCGCCTTCGGTTGAACGACTGAACGGCGAAGTACAGGCCGAGCAATCGCAGCTTGCGTCCGCACAGATGGAATATGCGATGGCAACGCCCACAGCCAACAGCCGTCTGGAAGCAGCGCGGGCTTCGGTTTCCGAATCAGACGCACAGCTTGCCTCCAGCCTTTCTGACATTCGCTCCAAGGAAGCCAAACTCGCGCAGGTCAGAGCCTCATGGGAACAGCTCGAAGCGGATCGTAAGCGCTACCAGCCGCTCGTAAGCACGCACGAAATTTCAAACTCCGAGTATGACCAGCGCGCAACCGCCGCCACAGCAGCACACGAGCAGGTGGAGATTGCTGTTGCTGAACTGAGGGCTGCGCAGACCACGAGTGACGCCGTGCGCCAGCGCCTTGCACAGCGTAAAGCGGACGTGGTGGCGGCAAGCGTCGTTCCACAGACAATTGGCGACGCACAGGCCCACGTTCAGCAGATGAGCGGGCGGCTACATGAATCTGAGGCAGCGCTGCGAGAGGCGCAGCTCAACCTCGGGTACACCACCATCCGATCCCCGATCAACGGCATCGTAGGACAGCGGCAATTCGAAGTCGGTCAACGCGTGGAAACCGGTCACCTGATGCTGACAGTTACTCCGCTGAATGACCTATGGATCACGGCTAACTTCAAAGAAACCCAATTACGGCGCATGCACGTGGGGCAACCGGTCACCATCAAAGTGGATGCGTACGGAGCGAAGTTGAAAGGCCACATAGAAAGCATCGGCGGCGCAACGGGCGCGCGCTACAGCCTTCTGCCGCCAGAAAATGCCACCGGCAACTACGTGAAGGTCGTGCAGCGCGTTCCTGTTCGTGTCCACATTGACGAAGCAGCCGCTCCGCAGAGACCACTGCTCCCCGGCATGTCTGCCGAAGTCTCTGTTCGTCTGTTCTGAGCAATGTTGCGGCGAGTTATTGGGACTCGCCGAATGTTGCGAGGGCGGCTTGAGGCCACCCGTTGATCCAGGTGAGCGTCGATATCTGCAGAGCAGGCTTTCCGGTGTGCGCATCGTACGCATGGAACACGATGATGTCGCCTTCCGGCCGCTGCAGAATTGACTCACCTCCGGGCCCTAGCCACCGCGTGTTCGCCACCAGCAGCGGAGTTCCGCCTCCATAGCTCATAGGCTTTCCGTCTTTATCGACATACGGCCCTGTAACGTGAGAGGAACGGCCTACCATTACGTGATAAGTGCTGGTCACTCCACGGCAGCACAGATCAAACGAAGCAAACAGATAGTAGTAACCTGCATGACGCACAATGAACGGTGCCTCAATCGCCTGCCAGTCGGGCGGTAGTCCCGGCTTCGCAGGCGCAGCATCCGCAGGCCGAATACGCGCAGCAAGCGAATACGGCGTGGAATCGCTCGCATCCAGTTTGCCCGTGTGCGCATCGATGCGTCGCATCTTGATGCCGCCCCAGAAGCTGCCGAAACTCATCCACGGTTGCCCCTTTTCATCGAAGACAATGTTCGGATCGATCGCGTTGAAGTCGTCGTTGGCCTTCGACTCCAGAACCAGCCCTTCGTCTCTCCAGCGATACTTAGGGTTCTGCGGATCCAACGTCTCGTTGGTCGCGAGCGCGATGCCGGACGTGTTCACTCCGAACGCTGAATAGGCGTAGTAGAGGTGATACTTTCCTTCAAAGTAGGAGACGTCTGGAGCCCACAGTTCTTTTGTTGCCGGACTTACTTTACGAATCCATTCCGGAATTGCGTCAAACACATGCCCGCAAAGCTTCCAGTCGGAAAGGTCATGCGAACAGCGCACTGCGAACTGGCCACCGCCCGGAGCGTTGCCAGTTGCAAACACATAGTAGTGGTCGCCCTCGCGAGCTATCGACGGATCATGCGTCATCGGATAGTCGCCAGTGAGATGCAGCGCGCTCGGCTGCTGCGCTGACATGGCTGCTGCAAGCGCCACCCCAAAGAAGACGATACTGCTGCGGAAAATCTGTGAACAGATCATGGGTTAGCTCCCGGACCCAACGGAGGGCCACCCATCCGAGGTCCATGTGATGGCATTGATGCCGAGTGCGGGTGCACCACTGTTGTTCCCGTCATAGTAGTGATAGACGAGGTAGTCACCTGTTGAATCGCTGTATACAGTCTGACCGCCCGGCCCGTTCACCACACCGTGTGCACTCAGCACAATGGTGCCACCGCCCGAGGTCAACGCAGTTCCGCCGCGATCCGTGTAAGGGCCGGTGATGGAGCTAGAACGTCCCACAATAACGCGGTATGTGCTCGTCGTTCCGCTGCAGCAGGTATCGATGGACGCGAACAAATAATAGTAGCCACCGTGGGCCAGGATATAAGAACCCTCAAGGCCGGTGCCAGAGGGATGATAGGCGAGCTGTGTGCACGCCGCGCCAGTCGGAACTCCTGTGGTGTTATCGACAGGAACGATGAAGATGCCGTGCGACCAGGACCCGAAGACCATCCATGCGTTTCCGGCAGTGTCGACCACCGACGCGGGATCGATCGCGTTCGAGCCTGAGCAATCTGCAGACGTATAGATGGCGGCACCGGAGTCGACAAAGGTTCCAGGTACGCCCGTTGTGCTTGTTGCCAGTCCGATGGCGGAATTGCTGCTGCCGAATGTCGAAGCAGCGTAGTAGAGCCAATAGGCGCCATTATGCACAGAAACATCCGGAGCCCATAGGTCACCACTGGAAGCAGTGTAGGCATTGGTCCATGCCGGCAGAGCACTCAGCGCGTAACCGTCATCCACAAACGTCACGCCGTCGCTCGACTGATGCGCGTGCAGTGTTCCGTGTGTCGAGACCACATAATAAGCCGAACCATTCGAATACATCGACGGGTCGTGGATGCCGATTGAAGCCGTATCAGGCGCCGTATAGCTCACAGTAACAGTGCGAGGAGACGGGTACGGCGATGAACTGGTCGAAGCGAGCGCCCACTCCTGACACGTGCAGCCTGCCCCGGTGGAGGCGCGCGAAGATTGATCAATCGTCGCAGTGCTGGTGGTACCTGAGTTAGCGTCCTCAAGATAGAGCCCGCTATTCGCGTTCTGGATCAGGTAATTGCCGTCTTTGAGCAGATAGAACTTCCAGAGATGATCGCTCGTGCCGTTGTCAGCCCACTGCACGGCCTGCGCTCCACTTGCAGTCGATGCATTGTTGATGCCGATCAGTTGGTGCGTCAGAAGGTTCTCAATGTTGTACTCGTTGTTGTTCATCGGAATGAAGTGCCACGCTGCGTCAGTGGCAGCACTGTCGCTTTCCTGGGCAAGCGCTGATCCAGCAGTCTGGCTCTGCGCTGCAATGCCGAGCACCATTCCGCTGGCCGCATTCTTCAGCGTGTAGCCATAGCTGTCACTCACCGTGGTCAATGTGCCATCATCCGGCGTGGTCGTGGTGGTGGTGGTACTTCCACCACTGGACGAGCCTCCGCCGCAACCTGCGACCAGCCCAACGGCCATGGCTGTAAAGGCATAGACAAACAACTTCACGAGAGTTCTCCTGGGTTGCTGAAATCGATTGAACTGCAGAAGAAGAACCGGCTCCGGGCGTGAGTCACCAAGCCCGGAGCCGCGCTCTCAGTAGGAAATGCGCAGAGTGAACTGCACGTTTCTTGGTCCAAGTAAAGTGCTGCCTACCTGCCCAAAGGTTGTGTCCTGCACTCCGGAGTCAGGTTTGTTGAATACGTGCCGGTTGAATGCGTTGAAGAGTTCGCCACGGAATTCCGCTTTGAAGCGTTCGTGAATCGGAATCGTCTTGGCGATTCCGAAGTCTTCGTCGTAGAAGTTGAAGCCGCGAATATCTGCCGAGTTGCGCGGCATGTTACCGAACACATACGGGACATACACCGCGGGGTTCGGGTTCGGGTCTTCAAACGCGCTGCAATTCCAGTAACCCGTGGTGCAGGCGCCGGAGGTGTGGTCATACCCTGTGGTTCCCGAGTTGCTGAACGAGAAGGGATTGAACGCCCCGGAGCGGTGCACTGCCTGCCCAGTGACTCGATTCGGGCGAATGCCGTTGTCGAGGCCAGGAATGCCGTTTGCTCCGAAGAAGCTGATGGGCTGCCCTGACATGTAGCGCTGAATGCCGCTGATGCGCCATCCGGAGATGACGGAGTCTACGGCCTTCGGCGTGTTGGCCAGGAGTTTCTTTCCGTGTCCCACAGGCAACTCGTACAGATAACTCAACACAAAGTTGTTGGGAATATCTTCGTTGCTGACGGCCTTTTCAGCCTTGTGGTCATAGGGGTTCTGCGTTCCGCCCTGATTTTGCAGCGTGCTGTAGTAAGGCTGGATCGCATCGGAGTCCGTGAGCGTCTTGGAGAACGTGTACGAAGCCAAAACCTGCAATCCATCACTGAAGCGCTTCTCCGCTTTCACGGTAAGCGCGTCATAACTGGACTGACCCACATTCTGCAGATAGCTATCAGTGTTGATATAGCCGTACTGCGGGAACGGGCGCAGAGCTTGCTCAACCCACACCGTGTTGCCCCACTCGTTGTAGAAGTTGGCATACGGCGCAGTCACACCCGAACCGGATGGCGGATACATCGTCCACCAGGCGAGGCCAAAGCCGAGAGACAGATCCTTAAGTGGAATATCATTCGGATAATCGAGCAAGCCATGCAGGCGTGTTGCGTGGTTGCCCAGATACCCGACGGATACGTAGACGTTCGGGCTCAGCTGCGTCTGCAGTTCCATGGTCCAGGTTTCAACCATGGCAGGCTTTCCATGCGACTTACCCACATAGTCGACTGACTGCGTGTTGGACTGCGAGGGGTCAAGGTTAGGCGTGTTGGTCAGCACCGGCAGGCCTGCATCCACCTGCGGCCCAGACAGTGGATCTGCAGTAAACAAGGTCTGATTCTGCGTGAAGCCCTGCAGCGTTCCCTGACCAAAGTCAGCATAGACAAGCGGGCCGTAATAAATGCCTCCGTTTGCTCGGAGTACTGCACGATGCTTCAGGAAGGCCGGTTCCCACGCAAGGCCGACGCGAGGCTCGAAGTCCTTGTAGTAAGTATTGGCCCAGGTCTCACCGACGTTGCCATTGCGCCCCGTCCCCTTGCCCGCGAAGACAAGTGCGCCCGGGATGTTATTGGCCGCCGCATTCAGCGCGGTCGGATCAAAGTTAGTGGTCTCGCCCTCAGCCTCGTGCCGCGGAGTGTCATAGCTCCAACGAACACCGAGGTTCAGTGTGAAGTTGGGACGCAGCTTCCAGTCGTCCTGCGCAAACAGAGCGCCAAAGTGCGTGATCCAGCGCGGTGCATGCAGCTGCTTGATGGCGTTCGCCGTGCCGGCCTGACCAATCAAGAAAGCCGCAAACGAGTTACCGTCGCGTCCCCAGTAAGTTGTGTCGGACGCGGTCTGATTGTCCCAGAATGAGAAGCAGCCGGATGTACCCGAGCAGGTGCCGCCAATCTTGCTGATGAACGAGTACTGGTGATACTGCACCTCGCCGCCGAGCTTGACGCTATGCTTGCCGAGCTGCCAGTGCAGAATGTCATTGATCGCGAGCGTGTTGTCCACGTCCTGCGAGTAGGTATTTTCACCGAAGCTCGGATACGGGCTACCGCTGAACTCGAAGCCGGGAAACACGGGGCCTGAACCGTTGGCAATACCCAGCTCCGTATCCCAGTCCTTGCCCATATTCGCGGCGCGCGACTTGTTGTAGTTATTCGAGCGGTTAGTGCCGAATGTAAGTGAGTTCACTACGGTCGGCGTTACGATCCAATCCCACCCCATGCGGAAGAGCTTGCCGAGCTGATCCACGTTGCCGCCGCCTGTCGAGTTGATCGGCGGAGGTAGGTTCAGACCGTTGCCCTGGTCCGTATTCTCACGCGAGCTGAAGAAGCCCCACACCTTGTGCGCAACGCCAAGGTTCTGGTCAATGCGGAAGCTGTAAACGGTCTGCGTGATGGAGTCCGTGGTGTCATAGACGTAGTTGTTTGTGCCAGCGCCCGTGAGGTTTGGCTTGGGCATGTACTGGAGAACAGCCTTGGCCACAGAGCTCTCACGTGCCACAGGAATCTTGTTCAGGACACCGTCCGCGCCCTTGAACGGCACAACGCGGCAGTTGTTGCTTTCGTACTGCGGATCGAAAATTTCGCCGTAGTAGAGCGGCGTTACTCCATCGCAAGCCGTGGCGCCCGGAATCTGCGCGCCCAGGGTGGAGGAGAAGTCCATGTACATACCGTCGCTGCCGAGTTGCGACGGGGTGGGAATCAAGCTGGTGACTGCAGAGCCGAGGTGATAGCTCAGCTGCTCCCAGTCGAAGAAGAAGAAGGTGCGGTCCTTGCCGTTATAGAGGTGCGGAATGCGCACCGGCCCGCCCAGAGTCAGGCCGTAGTTGTTCTTGGTGTCCGCTGAGCGCTGAAGGCTGGCGCGCACGCTCGGATCCGTGGCCGTAGCCAGATAGCCGTTGTTGAACCAGTTGTTGGCGTCAAGCGCGGAGTTCTTGTAGATATCGAACACCGTACCGTGAAACTCGTTCGTACCGCCCTTGGTGTTGTAGTTAGCCAGACCGCCGGTGGTGCGACCGAGTTCTGCAGGGAGTCCGGAAAGACTGATGTGGAATTCGTTGATGGCGTCAGGCGAAGGCGTGAGAATGTCCACTGAGCCGGAGCCGTTCTGCATACGGTTCGTGGTAATGCCATCGACGAGATAATCTGTGCCCTCTTCCTGGCCGCCGTTGATCTTCGTCATCTGGTAGCCAGCGCCGCCGGAAGATGTTCCAGGGCCAACCGCGCCAGGAACCAGAAACTCCATGGACGTGATGGAACGCAGCGCGCCCACGGCGAGCGGCAACTCAGCCACCTGCGTCGGGGTAATCGTCGCGTTGATGTCGGAGGTTTCCTTTTCAAGCGAGACCGTGCCGGCAACGACTGTCACGTTCTCACTTGCCGTACCCACTGCAAGCTGAACATCACGCGAGGTGCTGGAGCCGACCGACACGATGACGTTGCTGTAGAGTGCGGACTTGAACCCCGAGGCCGTGATCCGTATCTGATAGACGCCAGTGCGCACAGACGGAAATGTATAAAAGCCCGTGCTGGACGACGTCGTTGAATAGTTGGCGCCAGTGGCCTCGGCTGAAATGGAAACAGCCGCTCCCGCAACAACTTTGCCCTCCGGATCAACGATGGTGCCGCTGATTGATCCGGTATCTAACTGCGCCCACACCGCGGTGCCAGTGAACAGCACCATCAAGAGTGCGGCCCACAGCCTCACTTGTACCCACACGGAGCCTCGTTTGTGCTCATCGCGTGCGCATTTCTCAGGTACTCCCATACGCATGCCTCCTGAACTGCTTCTTTCGAGTCTTGAAGTCCGGACCTTTCCGGATTTCGCATACTTCCTGCGCGACGTCGGTCGGTGACTTACTCCTCCGAAGCCGAAGTGGCGCAAGCCTTGATTTATGGCTCCGCGGTACCGGTGACGATGGCCTTGCGGTCTGGATCCTCCACCGGTAACTCGGAGCGTTTGCGCACGATCTGGGCCGTGTGCCGGTCCTGACGTTCGCGGGTTTCAGCGCGCATCCGCAGAAAATCCGCCATCGCGTTCTGCGCTGCTGCTGTGTCGTGAAGCTTGCGATAGAGCTGCGCAAGCTTGTAGTAGCTGGTCATCGCGCGGTCATCCTTTGGATCAGCCGCGATGGCCTGCTGAAACTCGTGCACTGCCTCTTGATTGCGATCAAGCGCGGCCAGCCCGGCGCCAAGGTAGTAGTGCGCATCGGCCAGCCCGGGGTCCGCTTCAAGCGCGGCCTGAAGCAAGACCACTCCCTCGCCCGGCTTCTGATTCAGCACGTCCAGGCTGCCCAGCTTGTAGCTGGCCGTCACCGCGTGCGCGTCAATGCTCAACTCCGCCGCATAGGCAACAGCGGCCTTATCCAGCTGCCCTGCCGTCCAATATTGATCGCCCAACTCCTCATGCAGTCCCGGCTGCTCTGGAGCCATCCGCACAGCCACTTCGAACTCGCGAATCGCTTCCGGGTTCCGGAAGCCACCGGCATAGGCTTCACCCAGCACCTGGTGCACGCGGAACGAGTCGTGATCCAGGCCGTACATCGCTGCATAAGACGCGTTGGCCACCTGCAGGTGCGCGTGACCACGGTGATACAAAATGTCAGGGTCTTTCGGATCGAGCGCAAAAGCCTTGTCGAGCGCGGCCGTGGCGCCAGAGGAATCATTGCTCGCGAGCCGGCAAACGCCCAGCCACATCCAGGCCTTCGCCTCCCTGGGCTCCGTGCGCGTCTCCTGCTCCAGCCTGGCCTCAGCCTCTGCAAAGCGGTTCATGCGGTAGAGCACGACCCCGAGGAAGAGGTTTCCACCCCGCAAGGTGGGTTTCAGACGCAGCGCCTGCTCAAACGCCGTGCGCGACTCGTCCAGCCGCCCAGCCCGGTCCAGTGCCAGGCCGAGGTTCATATAGCCCTCAGCAAACGCAGGCAATTCCCTGGTCGCGGCACGGTAGGCTTCCACCGCCTGTGTGAAATGCTCGGCCTTCATGGCTGCCGCCCCGTCCTGCATCGCCTGCCGGGCTGCCTCAGACGGAGCCGCCTGTCCCAGAGCAATGCCAGCAAGGAGGACAACAAACAGGCTGCCCGCCACAAGCCGGGCTGCCACGGAACGGGTTGAGAGATCGGCAACTGTTGCCGGCCTGTCTGCTGCCGAGAGAGGCGCGCGGAGCTTATTCGATGTCCCGGGCTCCGTGCGGCGGCGCGTACGTACCCCGCCGTGCAAGATCGATTGAATCTGAAGGCCCATCATCCTCATGTGCAACCGTGCTGTCCGGGTAAGCGTTTTCCACTTCGCGCGCTTTCGGACCCTCTCTGAAAAGCAGCCACATTTGAGCAGCGCGTTCACACAATCTGTAATGCTACGAACGGATTGGAGCCCCGTTAAGCACGTTTAACTTGCTGAATAACCGAGCGTTAGCATTCCGGGCATTCGCCCCTTCTCAGCCCTGCCGCGCACGTTAAGCGCATGGCGGACACCCGTACATGCGGTGGTGTACCATTAGAGCCGTTGTAAAAAGTCCAGTTGCTCCATGCCAAAACCCAATCCATCTCAGCCCAATGAGTTGGGTGCGCTTTCCCCGGATCAGGCTGAACTTGTGCGCCAGCATCTGGAGCATCTGCTGGCCAGCCATGAGTTTGCCAGCAGCCGCCGTACGCAGGATTTTTTGCGTCTGATCGTGGGGCACGCCCTGGACGGCGACCTCGACAGCCTGCGCGAGCGAATGATTGGCGCCGCGCTCTTCGGGCGCCCCGTCAGCTACGACACAGGAAGCGATTCCGTCGTCAGGGTACGGGCCAGCGAGGTCCGCAAGAAGCTCTCTCTTTACTACAGCGAGCCCCACGGTGAGAATTCCGGCGTTCGCATCGAGCTGCCCAGCGGGTCTTACGTCCCGCGCTTCCACTTCAGTCCGGTTGCCGCCGCGCCAGAAAACGCTCCCCGAGCGTCCTTCCCTGAACCCGCTTCGACGCCTGCAAGTCCGGCGGAAACGGTGGCGCGCGCCTTGGCCCCAGCCGCCCCTTCGCCTGCACCTCGGAAGCGCCGCCTCCGGGTTACGGCTGCCCTTGCTGGCTTTCTTCTGGTTGCCGGACTGGTTACCGCCTACCTTCTTGTACGCGCCCGCCATGAGTCCGCCAGCGGCATCCGGTCAATCGCGATTCTGCCGCTTGAAAACCTGTCTGGATCGCCAGACCAGGACTATTTTGCCGACGGAATTACCGAGGAGCTGATCAACGATCTTGGCCAGGTCTCGACCCTCCGCGTCATCTCGCTCACCTCTTCCATGAGCTACAAGGGCACCAAGAAGAAGCTCCCTGAAATTGCGCGCGAGCTTTCAGTTGACGGCGTTGTGGAAGGCGGTGTTCTGCGGGAAGGCAACCGCGTGCGCATCAGCGCGCAGCTGATTGACGCCCGGACGGATCGCCCCGTGTGGGCTCACACTTACGTACGCGACCTCAATGGCAGCTTCGATGCGCAGGGTGAGGTAGCCCAGGCAATCGCCGCGGAGATCCGCGCGGAACTCTCACCGCAGGAGAAAGCGCGGATGGCGCGCGTGCACACCATCGTCCCCGCTGCGCAGGACGTATACCTGCAGGGCCTGCTGCAGCGCAGCGTGGATAACTGCACATTGGCCATCAGCGACTTCCAGCGCGCTATCGCCATCGACGCAGCCTACGCTCCCGCTTACTCCGCGCTGGCCAGCTGCTATGGGCGACTCGGCGAATCAGGCCGCATGACCTACGAGACGGCATTCACACAGCAGAAAGCGAATGCCGCGCGCGCCATTGAGCTTGACGACACCATCTCAGAGGCGCACGCCGAGCTGGGCAACACATCCATGACGCTCGACAGGAATTGGCAGACAGCCGCTGCGGAGTTCCGCCGCGCCGTTGAGCTGAACCCCAACTCCGCCACCAATCATGAGAAGTACGCGTTCTATCTTGTCCGCACTGGACACATGCCTGAAGCCATCTCTGAGATTGAGCGCAGTGTCGATCTCGATCCAGTCTCAGGCAGCACCTTCCACTCAGAAGGCTTCATCTATTACTTCTCGCGGCATTATGACCGCGCACTTGAGGTGACGCGTACCGTGCAGGGCCTCAAGATCAGCCTGCCCGACTGGAGCTTCCTGCTGGGAGCAATCTACGCTGAAAAGGGAATGTGGAAGGACTCCATTGCGGAGTTCCAGCAGTCCGGAGACGGCCCCTACCCCCTCGGCCATCTCGGCAATGCTTACGCACGCGCCGGGCAGTCTGACGCCGCACACAAGACCATCGCAAAGATTGAAGAGCAATTGCCGCGAACCGGTGTCGGCCGCTATGAAATCGCACTCATCTACGCCGGTCTAGGGGACCGCAACAACGCGTTCCACTGGCTTGATGAAGCGTATCGCGTCCACGACGTCGGCCTTGTCTACCTGAATGTTGACCCTTGCCTCGATTCGCTGCGCGGAGACTCCAGGTTCGACGATCTCCGCCGCCGCGTAGGCCTGGCTTCTTAACAAGCATTGAGCGATCCGAAGGTGATGTGTGCCGCGCGTCTTTCGTCGGCATACATCACCCCGGCGTGCGCCTCGCGTTCGCTCGTGAACGCGCTTACGACTCCTCCTCAACAGGCAACACGTCGTTGGACCGTGCCACCCAAACATACAGCGCAGGCATGAGGAAGATGCCGATAACCAGGTTGGCCAGCAGCCCGCCAACAATCACGATTGCGAATGGGCGCTGCGAATCAGAGCCAATAGCGTGCGACATGGCGGCTGGCAAGAGTCCCAGCGTCGCCACCAGCATCGTCATCATCACGGGACGCAGTCTCTGCACCGCTCCTTCAACCGCACACTCAATAATCTCGCCCTCGTCCGATGGACCAACTGGCGAACGGCGTGCGCGGAGCTGATTGATGAACTCAATCATGATGACTCCGGTTTCAACCGAGACGCCAAACAGCGCAAGGAATCCCACCGCCGAGGACACGGAAAGATTGGTATGCGTGAGATAAAGCGCCAGCGGTCCGCCCACCGACGCAAGGACCACAGACACCAAAACCAGCATCGACCACTTGTACGACCGGAACATGGTGTACAGGATGAGAAAGATCACCAGCACCGTGATGGGGATGACAAGCGCCATACGCCGATTCGCACGCTTCTGGCTTTCGTACTCACCGGCCCACTCCAGGTGATACCCGCTCGGCAGCTTCACGTTTGTTGAGACTTTGTGCATCGCCTCCTCCACGGTCGACCCCAGATCGCGCCCCAACACAGAGAACTTGATTGCGATGTAGCGCTGGCCTCCTTCGCGGTTAATGGCTTCTGCACCATCGTCGGTAGATACGTGAGTCAACTGCGCAAGTGACACCCGCTCGCCGGAAGGCGCAAGCAGGCGCACGTTTTCAATCGCCTCTCGTGTATCCCGAAACGGCTGCGCGTAACGAAGCGTCACGTCGTAGCGTGCTTCGCCCTGCTGCACCTGCGTCACCGCGTTTGACCCCACCGCAGTCTGGATCGCATCCTGCACATCGGCCACATTGATGCCCCACCGCGCGGCCGCTGCACGATCCACCGTAAGGTTCAGGTTCGGCTGCCCCACAATGCGGAAGATGCCCAGATCCGTAACGCCGCGAACACCCGCCATCTGCGTCTGAATCAGTTCCGCAGTCTTTTCCAGGGTGCGCAGGTCATCTCCGTACAGCTTGATGGCAAGCTCACCCTTCACGCCTGAGACGGCTTCCTCCATGTTGTCGCTGATGGGCTGCGAAAAGTTCCACAAAACGCCGGGGAACTTCTCAAGCTCGTGATTCATTGCGTCAATCAGTGCGTCCTTGTCCTGGTGAAACACAGGACGCCACTGTTCCTTCGGCTTCAGATCGACAAAATATTCCGTATTGAAGAATCCAGCCGTGTCAGTTCCGTCATCCGGTCTTCCCGTCTGGCTCACAACCTGCTTTACCTCAGGAAAAGACGCCATCACCACGCGAGCCTGATTGGTAAAAGCAATACTTGCTTCCGGCCCGGTGCTGGGTGGCAGCGTGCCGCGTACCCAGAGTGATCCCTCGTCGAGATGCGGCAGAAATTCTGACCCGATAGGCCCGCCGAATGTAAGAAACACAGCCACTGCAAACAGCACCACTGAGATTGCGAGTGTAGTTCTTCGATGCACAATGGCAGAACGCACCGCAACGCGGTAGTGCTCAATCAGCCACAGCATCAGCGGGTTCTCCCACTCCTTTGCACCGTTGCGGAACATGAGGACAGCCAGCACTGGCGCGACAACGATGGCAAAGACGAGCGCACCCGCCAGCGCAAATGTGACCGTCCATGCCATGGGCCGAAACAGCCTCCCCTCCACCGCCTCCAAGGTGAAGATGGGCAGATAGGAAGTGATGATGATGCCGCGCGCAAAGAACACGGGACGCTGCACTTCATGTGCTGCGTCGCGAATGCGCTCGAACGAGTTGCGTCCATCGTCTTTCAGCGAAAAGTGCCGGACCACATTCTCAATCATCACGACGCTGCCATCGACAACCATGCCGAAATCCAGCGCGCCAAGAGAAAGAAGGTTTGCGGGAATATGCGCAACATCAAGACAGATGGCCGCAAATAAAAGCGCAAACGGAATCGTAAGCGCCACGATGATGGCGCCGCGCACATTGCCAAGAAAGGCAAGCAGGATAATCGCAACAAGCCCAACGCCAGCGCCGAGGTTATTCTCCACCGTATCCACGGTGAACTTCACAAGATCCGAGCGGTCGAGGAACGGAACCACTTTGACGCCGCGCGGCAGAATGCCGTTGTTCAGTTTCTCCGTCTCATCGTGAATTCCTTTCAGCACCGGATCGGAGTCTGCACCTTTTTGCAGCAGCACAATGCCTTCCGCCGTGTCCTGATTGTCGATGACGGTTCCATCTTCATGACGGATCGCGCGGCCAATCTGGCCCAACCGAATCTTCGCGCCCTGCGTCACCGTGGCAATATCGCGAATGTGTACCGGCGCGCCGTTCTGAGCTTTGACCACAGTGTTCTCAATGTCCTGCGCACTCTTGTAAAGTCCAAGTGCCTGCACATTGATCTGCTGCGCTCCCTGCTCAATGAAACTGCCGCCGCCATTCGTGTTGTTAGCCGCCAGCTGCTGCTCCACCTGACCAATCGACAAGCCATACGCAATGAGCTTCTGCGGATCGAGGCGAACCTGGTACTCCTTCGTCGGCCCGCCAAAGCTCGAAACATCCACCACGCCCGGCACGCCCTTGAATGCCTTCTCCAGCGTCCAATCCTCAAGCGACTTCTTCTCCATCACGTCGTATGCAGGATTGGTGCTCTCCAGCGTGTACCAGTAAATCTGCCCGACCGGGCTCCAGTCTGTGCCCATCTGCGGCGCCAAACCTGCAGGCAAGCTCACCTGATTGAGCCTTTCAAGAACGTGCTCGCGGTTCACATCACCAATCGAGCTGTCGTCAAAGATCAGCATCAGGCTTGAGAGTCCAGCCAGCGTGGTGGAGCGCAGATGCGCAAGATGCGGAATCCCAGCCATCTGGATTTCGATGGGCACCGTAACCTGCCGCTCAACCTCCTCTGCACTGCGGCCAGGCCACTGCGTGATGATCTGCACATAGTTGTTTGCGACGTCTGGATATGCCTCGATGGGAAGATTGCGAAACGCAATCACACCCCACACCATGAGCACGAATGCTCCGCCGAGGACCATCCAGCGATTCTTGAGTGCGAAATCGACAAGCGCGCGCAGCATCTATTGATTCCCCGCTGTTTCCAGCATCAGTGCGTGCGTCACAACCGCTTGTCCCGGCGTGATTCCGGAAAGGATCTGCTGACGATTCCCTTCAAGCATCTGGCCTGCTCGCACCTCCACGCGCCGGAACTGACTTCCGCCGGCGGGCACATACACCCAGTCGCGATCATGCAGATGAAGCACCGCATCTGTCGGCACCACTGCGAACGTAGATTTCTGCGTGCTCGTGAACTTGGCCGTCACAAACATCCCAAGACGCAGCATGCCTGGATTCTTCAACTCAACCCGCACTTTCGCAGTGCGCGTTGAAGGGTCCAGCACAGGGCCAATGTCACTGACGCGTCCCGTGAGCGGACGATCCGGATACGCGTCGATGTGAATCTGTGCCTGCTGCCCCAGCGTCAACTTACTAAGATCGTTCTCGTTGACATCGCACAGTATCCATACCGTGCTGAGGTCCGCGATTGTGAATGCTGTTGACGAGCCCGACAGCGCAACACCAGCGGCCGCAGCGTTCGTCACATTCTGGCTCACAATCACACCGGAGATCGGTGCATAGACGTGAACAACGCTGCCAGGATGATTGCGATCGACGCCAAGAAGATGCAGTTGCGCTTGTGCCGCATTCAGGTCTGACTTCGCGTCTTTTGCGGCATCCTCGGCCTGCTCCAATGCGCTCTGCGCAATCGCGCCGTGTTGAAACAGGTCTTCCGCACGCTGATATGCAGTGCGCGCCAGCCGCTCATCATTTTCAGCTTTCTGATACGCGTTGAATGCGGTGGAAACGTCCGGGCTCTGCACGCTGAAGAGAAGCTGCCCCTTCCGCACCTGATCGTCAAGCCGCGCGCGTATGTCCACCACGCGGCCGTTTGCAAGTGAGATCACCGGCACCTCTCGAGCAATGTCAGGGGAGACTGTGCCCGTTGCACTCAACTCCGCTGCCGACTGCATCGATTCAGCCTGCACCACGGGGAAGTAGCCAGCGCTCTTGCTGTCAATGCGGATTACATTCATGTCCGCAGCTTCCACGACGCGAACCGGAGGGGGCGCAGTGTCGCCGGACTGCTTCGCTTTGCAGCCAGTCAGCGCAGCCAACAGAACCGCTGCATAACCTGCCCCGCGCCAATCACTCTTCATTCCAATTCCCTTCATGGCAACACCTCTCGCCCCACGGCCAGGTTCAACTGAGCCGCAGCAGTCATATACGATCCAACCAGTTGCAAATAAGCGAGCTGAATTGTGCGGTAGTCGCTCTGCGCATTCAGAAAGTCCATCAGTGAAGCAGCACCGTGCTGATAGGAGTACGTCACCGTATCGCGGACCCGTGCCGACTGCGCGCGGTACTGATCGCGGTAGCGCAGCAGAAGCCCCACGTCGCTCCGCACCTGCGTATACGCTGAATCCACATCGCTGAAGACCTGGGCGCGCACCGTATCACTGGTTTGCTGTGTGCGCTCAATATCAATCCGCGTACGCTGCTTCTCTCCCTGATTGCGGTCAAACATGCGCAGCGGAACACTCACGCTCATGCCCAGGGTCTGGTTGGCATTTGGATTATTGTTTGACGCATTCCATGTGTACCAGCCGCTGAAGGTAGGGTCCGTGGAGCCGTTCGCAATCGCCAGCTTGTAGTTCGTTTGCGCCTGCTTCATAGCCACCAGAGTGGCCTCCAGATCCGGCCTGGCACTGAGGGCCGCAGTGCGCACCTCCTCCTGCGTCGGCAGCGTCTCGTTGAACTCAAAAGCCCCCGTCACATCAAACTGCTCAACGGGCGTGCGGTCATTCAGGAGTTGTTCAAGCTGAATCTTTGCAGTTCGCAGGCTCACACGCGCGTTCGCAATCTCCACTTCATATTGCGCGCGGAGCAGTTCAATGCGGTCGAAGTCAATCTGGGCCAGATCGCCATCCTTCAGCCTTGCGCGGCTGATGGCGATGATCTTGTCGTAGTAGTCCAGGTCAGACTCCGCCAACAGCACAACCGATTTTGCCTGGAGCACGCCGACGAACGCTGAGCGTAGCGTGAATTCCAAGGTACGGCGGAGATCCTCGTGCTGCGCCGCAGCAATGCGCGTGCTATCCTTCGCGCTCTCCAGGCGCAACTCGCGCTTATGCGAGCGCTCATGCAGATAGCTCAACGTCGGTACCAGATCCGTGCCTGCCAGTGGTTGCCAGACTCCGTTGTGAGGTGCAATCTGCGTACCATCGGTTGCAAGCGTGAGCTGAGGATTGGGCCGCAGGTTCGCGGTGATTTCGCTGGCGCGCGCTTCATCCACCGCAAGCGAATCAGCTTTAAGCGCAGGGTTGTTGGACTCAAAGCGCGTTCTGACCTGATCCCAGGTAAGCGGCTGCTGTGCGATGCCGGCCAGAGGCGCCAGCGTCAGCAACAGCCCCGCAGCCAGCCACAGCCAGCAGTGCGAATGCTGCTTCATACATGCCCTCGTGCGCCCGCAGGCAAGCTGCAGACGCAAGGTTTGAATGAGTTATTGATTTGGAAAGCGGAGCGAAGAATCAGGCCTGCGGCGGAGGACGATTCTGGAACGAATCATCCATACCTGAATCGGCGGGCTGCTCTTTCTGCTGACACAACACACCGCAGCGCGCAGAGCCAAGCGGAACGCCCGAATACATCGTCTCAGGCAATGCGGCTGTTGTCAGCAACAGAGGAGAGGACGCATGCGTGTCATGACGACGGCACCAGGAGTCCGATTCCGCAGGATTCTGAATCGCGTAAAGATCATCGCTGACGGAAATTACAGGGAAGAGCAGGACAATCAGAACTGCGAGCGCAATAAGTGGCAGATACCACTGCGCACGCTCCTTCCGTCCGTATCGCACCCACAGGCCAACACTGGCCATCGCCAGAAGAGCCCACGCGATATTGAGAAAGAGTTCCACGCTTGCTTGATTGTATATGAACCGTCATTATGCCCAGGCCCCCACGAGCCCTCTTGATTGCCCCATCGCTTCGCAGAGCCTCGGAACGCCGGCCGCAGGCTTTTGCTTCCGCCGTCAAATGGCAACGCAAAGAGCCCCGCAAACTCGCGGGGTTGCAGGGCTTTAGAGTCTCATTCATCGCTGGATGGCCTGCACTTTCGCGTAGATGTCGCACGCCAATCCGACCTGCCGGAAGCGGCGTACGATCTTCCACTGCGACCTCATCAAGTCTTCTTACTCACTGCGCAGCGCCCGCATCGGATCGATCCTTGCCGCGTGACGCGCCGGAATCCAGCTCGCACCCAGAGCAATCGCCGCAATCGCTGCCGTGATTGAAACGAAGACGACAGGGTCGTCCGGCCTTACCCCTCGCAACAGATTCGCAGTCAGCTTCGCAAGAGCAAAGGCCATCACCAGGCCCGTGGCCAGTCCTGCACCGGTCAGCCACGATGCGCGACGCAGAATCATCGCCAGAATATCCCTGCGCCGCGCCCCCATCGCCAGCCGCACACCAACCTCGCGCGTCCGCTCGCTGACCAGAGCCGCCATTACGCCGAATATCCCAATTGCAGCCAGCAGCAGTGCGATCAGCGCGTCAATGCCTAGCATTACGGCAACGTACTCGAGTCCCACGAGGTTTTCATTCAGCCTCTGCGCCATGCTCATCTCGCCGTCCACCGGCAACGATGGATCGAGGGCCGCCAGAGCCCTGCGCGCCGAAACAGCCAGAGCCATCGGAGCGCCCTCCGTGCGCACCACATACGTGGCGAAACTGAGCGGCAGTTGTGCCGTACTCATATACACAACCGCCGGGTGAGATTCATCCCAGAGCGAGTAGTTCGTCTCCTGCGCAATCCCCACAACCGTCAACCACGGTGTGCGCACCTCCGGTCGGCGCAACCGGATGCGATGACCCAGCGGACTTGCACCGGCAAAGTACCGCTGCACAAAGCCACGGCTCACCAGCGCCACCGGGACTGAATCCGCTGTGTCGCTTGCCGTGAAACTGCGTCCCTCCACAATCGGGATCTTCATCGCAGCAAAGTAATCTTCGCTCACCGCAATGCGCTGCGCATTCTGCAGCTTTCCCGGAACGTAAGTGCGGTTCTCAATCTCGAAATCCGTCATCCATGTGTCGTCGCTATAGGGCAGTGAAGTTGTCACGGCCACGTGCGTTACTCCGGGCAGCGCGCGCAGCCGCTCCACGCTGGACGCATACCACACCGCCTGCTCCCGTGGCGTGCCGTAACGCGCTTCGGGAAGCTCCACGACGAACGTCAGCGCCTTTTCCGGTGCAAATGTGTCGGGCAAATGCAGCATCGCTGTCATACCTTTCGCCATCAACGCTGCGCCAATTACAAGTGCCACCGCAAAGGCAATTTGCGCTGCTGCAAAAATGCTTCTCAGTCGCCGAGCGTGCCCAGATCCGGTCGTCGAGCGAGACCCCGCCTTCAGCTGCTCGGTAAGGTTCACGCGTAACGCATCCAGCGCGGGCATGAACCCTGAAACCACGCCCGCAACGACAGCCAGCGCCAGCGAGAAGCCCAGCGCGCGGCCATTGAGCGAGATATTGGACCATCCAGCAAGATAACGCGCCACACGAGGCGGCATGGCTAACAACGTGAAGTGCAGATATACCGCACCCACGGCAATGCCACCCACGCCTCCGATCAGGCCAAGCAGCAGGTTCTCCGTCAGAAGTTGCCGCATCAGGCGCATGCGGCTCGCACCCAGCGCGGCGCGCATCGCAATCTCCGGCCGCCGGCTGATGCCACGCGCAAACTGCAGATTCGCAACGTTGGCACACACCACCAGCAACACAAACAGCGTGGCCCCCATCACCAGCTTGTAGTAGAGCGGCGTAAGGTCGCCGTTGATGTCGTCCAGCAGCGGTTCCACCCGCACTGACATACCCTGGTTCACCGCCGGATACATCGTCGCCAGTCGCTCACCAACGATTCGCATCTCCGCCTGCGCCTGCTTCACCGTCACGCCATCCCGCAGCCGCGCCATTGCAATGTAATTTCGCCCCACTCGATCAGCCAGTTGCTGTGGCGTTGGAGCCAGCGGCAGAAATACGTCCGCGTCAGATGGATACTGCACAGTTCGCGGAAGCACGCCAATCACCGTGTACGTGCGCTCTGCGAGAACAACTTTTCGCCCCACTGCGTTCGGATCACCTGCAAACTGCCGCCGCCAGAATCCGTAACTCAGCACCACCACCGCGTCACGCCCTGGCTGGCACTCGCTTTCGTCATAGACACGCCCAAGCAATGCCTGCACGCGCAACACCGGAAAGAAACTTGCGGAAGTGAGCGCGGCCTGGACATTCGCCGCATCGCCAGCGCCGGTCAGGCTCATGCCAGCTTCAGTGCGTACAGCCATTTCCTCAAACGCCGCGCTCTGGCGCTTCCAGTCTTCGTAGTTCGCCAGCGTCGCCTGCCGCGGCCCGCGTTGATCCTGCTCCGTAACCACCACCACGCGATCCAGCGCCGGCACGGCCAGCGGCCGCAGCACCACCGCGTCCATGCTGCTGAAGATCGCCGTGTTGGCGCCAATGCCAAGCGCAATGGTTGCCGCCGCCGTAATCGTAAAGCCCGGCGACTTCCACAACTGGCGCAGCGCGTAGCGCACCTCGCGGACCATGCCCTCCAGGCTCAACACCGCATCGGCTGCCGTCACCTGCTCGCGTGTCGAGGTGCGATTTCCGAAGCGCACCAGCGCGTCCCTTCGCGCTTCGTCTGGCCGCATGCCGCATGCAATGTTGTCGTCGGTACGCATTGCAATATGCGCCTGCAATTCGTCGTCGATCTCATCCCTCAAATGATCCCGCCGGAACAGATTCCGTAAGCGCCGTATCAGAGCCATAGGCCGATCCCCCTTACGCGTAGCGCAGCACCGCTCGTACGCCCTTCACAAGCTGATCGAAGCTCTCTTCAGCCTGCTGCAAGTGCCGCCTGCCCTGCGCCGTCAGCCGGTAATACTTGGCGCGCCGGTTGGTCTCCGTCATCGCCCATTCAGAGACAACCCAGCCGCTCTGCTCCATGCGGTGCAGCGCCGGATACAGTGATCCCTCTTCCACGCGCAACAGTTCACCGGAAGCGTTCTGGATATGCAGAACAATTCCGTATCCGTGCAGCGCGCCATTCTGCGCCAACGTCTTCAGCACCAGAAGGTCGAGCGTTCCCTGCAGATCATTCTTGGCCACATTCACCCCTAGCCGTCTATATACATAGAAAACTATGCCTACATGTCTTAGATGTCAACACCTGTGCTTTGGCGCTTCCATAAGAAGGCCAACTCATGCCCACCGCCCCGGGCGACAGAGCCAGTCAAAAATGGACGCACTGCTTCACTCGCACTTACGCGCAAGTGGACATCGCGCGCAATCTTATTGGCGCACAAATCTGAAGCGAATCACTGGATAGCGGACGTGCGGTGCGTCTCCCGCCAGTGCCTGGGCGGAATGCCTTCCCAGGCGCGAAAGGCGCGCGCAAACGAGCTTGCGTCTTCATAGCCGAGCAGGTATGCAGCCTCGCCAAGCTCAAGCACTGAGTTGCTCAGGTAGTACCGAGCCAGTTGGCGGCGCGCGTCGTCAAGCGCGCGTTGAAAGCTCCAACCTGAATCCTGCAGCCTGCGTTGCAGCGTGCGGGGGCTCATGTGCAGATCGCTCGCAATCTCCTCAATGGAGGGCCGCCTGCCTGTGAGGCGTTGTTGAATCGCGCCGCGCACCAACTCGATCAGCGTGTTCTCTTCATCTGCATAGCGCTGCTTCAGTTCCTGTTCAAACTGCGGTGCAAGCATCTCCAGCAGTTCCGCGTTCCGCGTTACAAATGCACGTTCCGCGTCGGCGTCCCTGAAGACCATCGCGTTCTGTCCAACACCGCAAATCACAGGGCACCCGAAGTACCTCTCCAGTTGCTTGACGTGCGCTCGAGACTGCACCAGTTCTATACGAAGCGGTGAGATGCGCGCGCCTGTTCCATTGCGCGCAAGGCTCAGCAACCAGGCAAAGCAGTTCTCAATCAGAACTGGTGGTTCAATCTCCACCGCCATCGTCCAGTGAAAGCGAATAGCCCACTCCCCATCGTGCTTCTTCTGCACAATCTCTTCCGGGGCCGAGAGCTTCTTATACTTCGCCATGTAATCAATACCGGCGCCGAAGGTCTCCGCTGAAAGCGCCGCAATGCCTATCGGATGAAAGCGCTCTATCTTCGACTCCGAGCCAAGCTTGAGGCCAATCGCCGGGTCTTTACTCACATCGCCAATAGCCCGCCAGAGCGCGAATAGTTCCTGCGTGTTGACAAGGATCCGGGACTGATCGAAAAAGTCACGCGGCAATCCAGCTGCGCGAAGAACGGCAGGCACTTGAACGCCCGCTTCTTCCAGCTTCGATTGCAGCCCTCGTGCAACTCTGAAATGCTTCATCGCTTTGCGGGCTCACTTTCCTGGCGGCTCATGGCTCGCAGTAACCAGCTACTGCTTGAGCAAGCCATACTCCAGTGCTCAACGATAACGGCTCCGCGGCATTTCGTGCCATGCGAATTATGCCAAACTCCATGCAAAACGCGCCATGTCGCACTGCCGCGTTGCCTCGAAAAGATTGGCGCGATCTGCAGCAAGTTTGGCGTTCGTTGCATGGTTGCACTTCCCGCCCGGGGCTAAGGTAAAAACATCACGCGGTGTCATGATCCCTTTTTCTGGTATTGCGCATCGGAGGAAACATGCAAGAGAGGATGGAACGTCGTACTTTTCTTAAAGGAAGCGCTCTCGCGCTTGGCAGTGTTGCTTTGGGTGAGTTGAATAGTACTGATGCCCATGCGGCCACGCAGGAGCCCAGGGCCAAGGTCTTCTTCACCCAGGAACTCAGCGGTGAAGCGCTGCTGAAAGTCTATTCGAAGATTCATTCTGGAATTGCTGGAAAGGTCGCCATCAAGATCCATACCGGCGAGCCGCATGGCCCCAATATTCTCCCGCGCGAGATGGTCCGGGCGCTGCAGCAGCAGATACCAGAGAGCACGCTGGTTGAAACCAACACACTCTACAAAGGCAAACGCTACACAACAGCCGATCATCGCGAAACGCTCAAGATCAACGGCTGGAACTTCTGCCCCGTCGACATCATGGATGAAGACGGCACAGCGATGATTCCGGTCGAAGGTGGAAAGCACTTCAAGCAGATGTCGGTTGGCAAGCACATGCTGAACTACGACTCCATGGTTGTCCTGACGCATTTCAAGGGGCACGCCATGGGAGGCTTTGGTGGCTCGCTGAAGAACATCGCCATCGGCTGTGCAGACGGCCGCGTGGGTAAGAAAATGGTTCATGCCGCGCCTGACAACGAGGACTTCCAGAGTTGGCTGAAGGGCGAGCCCTTCATGGAAAACATGGTCGAGTCAGCGAAGGCGACCATCGACCACTTCAATGGCAAGATCGTGTACATCAATGTACTGCGCAACATGTCCGTGGATTGCGACTGTGCAGGCGTCGGCGCTGCGCCGCCCAAAGCGCATGATCTCGGCATCGTAGCTTCCACTGACATTCTTGCCGTGGATCAGGCCTCCATCGATATGGTTTACAAGCTTCCAGAAGCAGAGCTCCATGACCTCAAGGAGCGGATTGAGTCCCGGCAAGGGCTTCATCAACTCGCGTACATGAAGCAGATGAAGATGGGCCGCGATCAATACGAATTGATCACGGTTTAAGAGATTACCGTCCAGCCGTCGACTGCGCGTGCGCACTTCAACCTGTATTTCCGGGGACAGAAGCAGTGCCCGCGCAGTTGCATCAGAAAGGGTTCGTCATGGACATCAAGAGAGTTGGCACGCAGGCGTCGATCAAAGGACCATCCGATTGGTTCAGTGGCACGGTTCGAATCGATTCCATGTTTCAACGGGAAGCGCCAGCGCGCATCGGAGGCGCAATCGTCACATTCGAGCCCGGTGCCCGCACCGCCTGGCACACGCATCCACTTGGCCAAACACTCATCGTGACAGCAGGCTGCGGTTGGGTACAGCGCGAAAGCGGCAGCGTCGAGGAGATTCACCCCGGCGACGTGGTCTGGTTTGCACCCGGCGAGAAACACTGGCACGGCGCAACCGCCACAACATCCATGAGCCACATCGCCATCGCAGAAGCGCTCGATGGCAAATCCGTTGACTGGATGGAGCGCGTGACTGATGAACAGTACCGCGCCAAATAAGCAGTGCGTCAGCGGCATCTGTTAGGGAGCCTCTGAATGAGCCAAGGTTTTGAAAGGCCACGGCTTCAGCCGTGCCAATAAAGCCATCTCAATCAATGAGGGCTTTAGCCCCTGAGGGAATAAGGCTCCCTTGATCAGAGCTTCCTTAGCGTGCACACATTCACGCATCGGCCCGCACAGCAATAGCAGAGGAGTTTCGTTAATGCAGAAGCGTAAGTTAGGCAAAAGCAATCTGGAGGTCTCCGGCCTGGGACTTGGCTGTATGGGCATGAGCACCAACTATGGCCCAGCGCAAGATCGGCAACAGGCGATCGCTCTCATGCACGCCGCCGTCGAGCGCGGCGTAACATTCTTCGATACTGCTGAGGGATACGGTCCGTTCGTAAATGAAGAACTCGTAGGTGAAGGACTAGCACCCTTCCGTGAGCGCGTAGTGATTGCCACCAAGTTCGGTTTCGATATCGATCCACACACTCGCGAGCGCCGCGGCTTGAACAGCCGCCCAGAGCACATCCGGAAGGTAGCGGACGAGTCCCTCAAGCGACTCAAGACGGATTACATTGACCTCTACTATCAGCATCGTGTCGATCCCAATGTGCCGATTGAGGACGTTGTCGGCACCGTCAAGGATTTGGTTGCAGCTGGAAAAGTGAAACACTTCGGCCTTTCCGAGGCAAGCGCCGAAACCATCCGGCGCGCACACGCAGTGCACCCTGTCGCCGCCGTTCAAAGCGAGTACTCCTTGTGGGCGCGCGATCCGGAGCCTGAGATCCTTCCCGTTTGTGAAGAGCTCGGAATCGGCTTCGTTCCGTGGAGCCCGCTTGGCCAGGGATTCCTGACTGGCAAAGTAAGCGCTCAGATGTCGTTTGAGAGCTCGGACATTCGCAGCCGCTTTCCGCGCTTTACCCCAGCGGCAATGCAGGCCAATCAACCGCTGGTCATGCTGCTCGGCAACATCGCCGCTGAGAAAGAAGCCACGCCAGCTCAGATTGCGCTCGCGTGGTTGCTTGCACAGAAGCCGTGGATTGTTCCGATTCCCGGCACACGCAAGCTGGAGCGCCTCGATGAAAATCTCGGAGCGCTGAACGTTCAACTTTCCGCGGACGATCTTCGGCAGATTCGCGAAGCAGCCGCACAAATCCAGATCCAGGGCGGCAGAGGAACCGGACAGGAACGCTACGTTTGACCCTTTCCGTACACAGGTAATTGCCGTCCTCTGTTAACGCAGCACACGTAGCGTCCATGCCGTAGCGCGGGGCAAAGCAGCACCTCAACCGCTCTTGCCCCAGCGCCCCTCCACAGATCGAAGGACGCTGCATTCCCAACCATCCCCAACAGACTCGTGAAGGAGAACCACCATCCATGTACAACACCAAAGCCTATTCCGCAACAAGCGCGACCTCGCCCCTTGCTCCCACTTCCATTCCACGTCGCGAGCCGACGGAACGCGATGTGCAGATTGAAATCCTCTTCTGCGGCATCTGCCATTCTGATGTTCACTCCGTGCGCAACGAGTGGAAGGATGTGCTGCCCACCGTCTACCCCATCGTGCCGGGCCATGAGATTGTCGGGCGCGTCACAGCGGTTGGATCCGCAGTAAAGAAGTTCAAGGCCGGCGATCTTGTCGGCGTCGGATGCCTCGTCGACTCCGACGGCACCTGCCCCAACTGCAAAGCCGGTCTGGAGAACTTCTGTCCGCATCTCACGCTAACCTTCGGATTCCCTGACAGGCATCACACCGCCCCCATCACCTACGGCGGTTACTCGCAGAGCGTCGTTGTCGATGAGCACTTCGTGCTCCGCGTGCCAGAGAACCTTGATCCCGCAGGCGCGGCTCCGCTGCTTTGCGCCGGCATCACGACCTACTCGCCGATGCGCCGTTTCGGAGTTGGCCCGGGCAAGAAGGTTGGAGTCGTCGGTCTGGGTGGACTGGGCCACATGGGCGTCAAGTTCGGCCGCGCCTTCGGAGCTCACGTTGTGGTGTTCACAACTTCTCCAAACAAAGCAGAAGATGCGCTGCGCCTCGGAGCGCACGAGGTTGTCATCTCGAAGAATGCGGATGAAATGAACAAGCACGCTGCAAGCTTCGACTTCATCCTTGACACCGTCTCCGCTCCGCATGACATCAATCAATACGTGGCGCTGCTTGGCATCGGCGGCAATCTCACGCTCGTCGGCGCTCCAGACAAGCCCCTGCCGCTTTCCTCGTTTGGCCTCATCTTCGGCAATCGAAGCGTGTCAGGCTCAAACATTGGTGGACTGCCTCAGACCCAGGAGATGCTCGACTTCTGCGGACAGCACAATATCACCGCAGACGTTGAAGTCATTCCCATGCAGAAGGTCAATGAAGCGTATGACCGTCTCGTCAAGGCCGACGTTAAGTACCGCTTCTCCATTGATATGTCGAGCCTGAAGTCTGAGTAACTCAACCCCACTGCAGAAAACTAATTGAAGAACAAGAGAGGTGATCGAAATGGCTCCGAACGCGGCAGCGCAACAGACTCACGACACACTGTTTCCTAACCACGTCTCAACCATGGCGGTCACCGATCCTGAACTGATTAACACCTTCGATAACTTTGCCTTTGATGAAGTTCTGCGCACCAGCAACCTGCCAGTAAAGACTCGCTTCATCGTCCAACTGGCGGCAATCATCGCTTCTCAAGCAGTGCAGGAATACAGAGTGATGCTCGGGGCTGCTCTCAATGCGGGAGTGACTCCGATTGAAGCAAAGGAAATCTTGTACCAGGCTGTTCCCTATGTTGGGATCGCGAAGGTTGTAGACTTCATCGCAGTCACAAATGAAGTCATGACCGATCACGGCATCCCGCTGCCCTTGCCCGCGCAGTCGACGACAACACCGGAAACGCGCATGGAGAAGGGACTCGCAATCCAGAAGAAGATCATCGGAGACGACGTTGTCGAGAGGCTCTATGCCTCCGCGCCAGCAGATCAAATGCACATGCAGCGCCTGCTTTCCGCCAACTGCTTTGGCGATCACTACACCCGCACAGGGCTTGATATCCCCACGCGCGAACTCGTGACACTCAGCACTCTAGCGGCATTGGGCGGATGTGATCCGCAGGTGAAAGGGCATGTTGCAGCGAACCTTCACGTGGGCAATGACCGTGCGCTGCTGGTTGACGTAGTGACGCAGTTGCTCCCGTTCATCGGCTATCCGCGCACGCTCAATGCGTTGCGTGCCATCAACGAAGCAACCGCGTGATCGGGGAAGAGTTCAACTCTTCTCAGCAAGGAACTCCAGATATGTCAGAGCATCCATTCAAGATCCTCGTCGTTGGTGCCACAGGCAGCATCGGCCACCTCGTCGTTGAAGAAGCACTCAGAAAAGGACACAGCGTTCGCGCACTTGTCCGCAACGTTGAGAAGGCACGACGGCTACCAGCAGACTGCGAAGCAGTGTTGGGAGACCTCACTGTTCCGCAGTCTCTCGCCGCCGCAGTTGAAGGCATCGACGGAGTCGTCTTCACACACGGGTCGGACGGCGAAGGAAAAATCGGCTCGGAAACTGTGGACTACGGCGGCGTTCGCAACGTACTTTCCGCGCTCGGTTCGCGCGTCACTCGCATTGCGTTAATGACGGCAATCGGCGTAACGAATCGCGAAAGCGCCTACAATCGCTCCACGGAATCGCATGACTGGAAGCGAAGGGCAGAGCGACTCGTGCGCGCCAGCGGCCTTCCCTATACAATCGTGCGCCCCGGCTGGTTCGATTACAACAAATCCAACGAGCTCCAGCTTGTCTTTCTTCAAGGCGATAAGCGGCATGCAGGCACTCCGAGTGACGGCGTGATCGCGCGTCGGCAGCTTGCTGAAGTGCTCGTTCATAGCCTCACGTCTGAGCAGGCTCTGTATAAGACGTTCGAGCTTGTCGCGGTCAAAGGGCCGGCCCCGAGCGATCTCAACGCACTGTTTGCCGCGCTCGCTCCAGACCCGGCAGACAGATACGATGGCGCAGATGATGCGCTGAACCAGCCTCTGGAACAGGAGCCACAGCGCGTCATCGATGACCTTCATGCCATCTCACGAGCGCGGCGCTAGACGCGGTGCAATAGCACTTCATGGAGCGTATAAACTCGGCAGCGGAGGAAAGAATGGCGAGTGTCATTGTTGTTATCGGAGCGGGATCAATCGGCCAGGCGATTGTGCGAAGAGTCGCAGCAGGCAAACAAATTCTGTTGGCTGATCTTCGGCTTGAAAATGCCGATGCCGCCGCAAAGACATTGATCGACGCAGGCTTCAACGTCGCAACCACGACGGTTGATGTCTCTTCCCGCAATTCAGTGCATGCGCTTGTTGAAACGGCGACGCACCTCGGCGAGGTGTACGGTGTCATTCACGCGGCAGGCGTTTCTCCATCGCAGGCTTCTCCGGAAACAATCCTGAAGGTCGACCTGTACGGAACTGCTCTTGTGCTTGAGGAGTTTGGAAACGTCATCGCTCGTGGTGGCTCCTGCGTCGTAATCGCGTCGCAGTCCGGACACCGCCTGCCGCCGCTTTCAGCAGAGCACAACGCGCTTCTCGCCACAACGCCTGTGGAAGAGCTCCTGAGTCTGCCCATGCTGCAGCCAGACAAGATTCGCGATTCACTCCACGCATACCAGATATCCAAGCGCGGAAACTCACTTCGCGTAATGGCAGAGGCCGTGCGTTGGGGCAAGCGCGGCGCACGTGTGAACACGATCAGCCCTGGCATCATCATCACGCCGCTTGCCAACGATGAGCTCAAGGGGCCGCGCGGTCCAGGTTACCGGCGCATGATCGAGGTGTCGTCAGCAGGACGCGCAGGCACGCCCGATGAGGTCGGCACCGTCGGAGCTCTGCTGATGGGGCCTGATGGAGCTTTCATCACTGGGAGTGACTTTCTTATGGATGGTGGCGTAACTGCAGCCTATTGGTATGGCGAGCTGCAAGCCAAAGCGTAGTCTCTTTCAGTTTGTGCCGCCGCGTGCAGCACATTTGCAGATTAATTCGCAGGTCCTGCTAGGCTGGTCCTGAACTCAGCACACCTGAATGCCGCCTTTCACCGGGCGGCATTCGTGTTTTTGCCACCATTTCAGGAGGATTTGCATGAAACTCAGCGCTGCAGGACTTGCTCTGCTCAAGCGATCAGAAGGCTTCAAAAGCCACACGTACATTGACGCCGCCGGTCTTCCGTCCATCGGTTACGGCCATCGGCTGGACCCGCGCGAGCACTACCCGAACGGCATCTCGGAGACTGAGGCTGAAGTGATTCTGCTCTGGGACGTGCATGAGGCCGAGCAGGCCGTGGAGCGGCTGGTAAAGGTATCGCTCACGCAGGGCCAGTTTGACGCGCTTGTGGACTTCACCTTTAACCTCGGCTCAGCGCGGCTGTCAGGCTCCACGTTGCTGCGCGAGCTCAACCAGGGCCGCTACGACCTGGCCGCAAACGAACTCCTGCGCTGGGACCACTGCGGCGCCGATGAATTGGCGAGCCTCAAAGCCCGCCGCCAGGCCGAGCGCTCGCTCTGGCTGGGCGGCGCAGAGGCCCAAGCCGCCTGAAACATACCCCCACCCCCCTGGGTGTTTTTACAATACGTTCTCGCTTTCTTCGCCATCCCTGCGGATTTCCGTGACGCACAGCCGCTCGTCCGGCTTCAGGTAGCCCTTCCTGCGGAACCAGTCCTCCATCGCTGCCTGCAACCGGTCCAGCGGCACGCGCGTACCTGCCTCCAGCAGCCCGTCACCAGCAGGCAGCGTATCGTCAAAAACGGCATCGTTGGTGAAGTTGCGCATGGCGAAGTTGTCGATCCACTTCAGCGGACAGGGATGTTGGTTCCCCGCCGCATCCACGCGCTCCACAGCAAGCTTGCGGGCAAACATGCTTCTCATCGTAAAGCGCCGGGCCTGTCAACTGCACATGCCTTCCCTGCGTCTATCCGGGTGAGCTTCTTCGCCGGCGAACCAGCTCAATCCAGCGCGGATGCAGCGCACAAGGGTGCCTCCTGGGAGTGCGCCGCCTCCGCCAGTGAGAAGGAGCTTCACCTTTCATGCCCAGTCTTCGTTCCTCTTTCCGCGCGCTGACGCTGGCGTCCCTTGCGGCCGTCTCCTGCGCTGCGCTGCAAGCCCAGTCTGATGGTCCACCGCCCGGCCCGCCGCCCGGAGACATGCAGGACGGCCAGCAGCAGGGCCCCGGCGTCGATCGCCAGCTTAAGCACCTGACCAAGCTGCTCACTCTCACCACGGATCAGCAGCCGCAGGTGAAAACGATCCTGACCGACGAGCGGCAGCAGATGAAGGCGCTGTTTGACCAGACCCGCTCCGCCAGCACCTCCGGCGACAGCGGCGGCCCGCCCAGCCCTGAAAGCATGAAGGCGCAGCGCACTCAGATGAGCCTGATCCGCGACGCAGCCAACGCTAAAATCTCCGCCCTGCTCACTGACGAGCAGAAAGCCAAGTTCACCGCGTGGGTCGACAAGCAGAAGCAGCGCGAGGCGCAGCAGGGCGACGACATGCCGCCTCCCCCGCCCGACGGCGGAGCGCCACCAGACGGCGGCGGCCCCGGCGGCGGTGGTCCGCCCCCCGGCTTCTAGAAATCCTCACGGAATCGAGACCGGTCGCGTCACTTCGCGGCCGGTTTCGCGTCTTTGGCCTGCGTCTCCACACGGAACCGTTTGTAGTCCGCGTCGCGTTCCACAAAGTGCTGCCGCACGCCCTTCACCAGCAGCACGCGCGCCTGCACCGTGGCCTCTGCCGAGGTCGGCAGCCACAGCTCGCCATTCACCAGCGACTGATCAAAGCGGAAGCTCGAGCCCTTCTGAATGTTGGCAAACAGCCCGCCCGCCACGTGGAAGTTGTCCACAAAACGCACCTCAAGATGCGCCACCTGACGGCCCGCCTCGTCAATCCAGATCGTCCCCGCCAGCTTCTTTGAAGCATCTTCAACAAGCCCGTGCGTCTTCGCATCCTTGCGCCCCGCAAAGTCGAAGACGATCGTCTGACGGCCGTGGTAGTCCACACGCCGTGCGTTCCGCACGTCCATGATCTCCAGCAGGCGCGTAACGCTGACCGTCTGCCCGCTGTGCTCCAGCGGCTGATCGCGCGGCGTCCGCTGCGCCTTCTCCACCAGCTTGGTCACGCGCGCCGTCTCTTCGTCCAGGTCGTGCCCGGCCAGCACCTTGCCGTTCTTCTTCACTGTCCGCTCAATCAGGTGACCGTTCACGAAGAAGTCTTCCTTCTCCGCCGTCTCGGTCTTGGTCACGCGGCCCGCCGCGTCCAGGCTCTCGGTCGTCTCATAGGCCGTAAAGGTGTAGTTCTCGCGTACCGAGTCCAACTCGTGCTGGTGCTTCTGCACCTCCACCATCAACTGCCGCACGTCGGGCTGCTGGGCCGCAAGCCGGTCTGCCGCCATCCAACCCGCACAACACAGAACGATTGTTACGAACCGGAAGTGCATCAGCAGGAATCCCCTCACTTTTCAACGTTACTTTCTTAGACGCACCCAGCCACTTCGTGGTTCCCCGGCGGCCTCCACTGCGGTAGGCTGGTCGCAACCCGGCTGCCGTCACTTTGAACTCACAGGCAAGGAGCCTTCCCCGCTATGTTTCGACTGATCATCCAGTGGTTGCTGAGTGCCGTGGCGCTGATGCTGGTTTCGCGCATCGTGCCCGGCTTTTACATGAACGGCGGTTTTCAGTCCGCCTTGATCGCCGCAGTCGTCATCGGCTTTCTCAACGCCACGCTCGGCGCCGTGCTCAAGTTCATCACCTTCCCGCTGGCCATCGTCAGCTTCGGCATCTTCCTGCTGGTCATCAACGCTGCCATGATTCTGTTTGCCTCCGACCTGGTCGGCGGCTTCTACGTCGCAGGCTGGACACCTGCCTTCTGGGGCGCCGCCGTGCTCGCCGTCCTCAGCCTGATCATCCGTTTCGTAGTCAAGGACTAGGTTCCAGTCTTCAGCTAAAGTCCACAACATGAACACGGATGTCATCGCTGAGCGCCATTTGGCTCGTCTTTTACGCCAAACGGAGTCGAAGGACCTGCGGTTGCCTTTCGCGAGTTATGCCACGAGCTTTGGAGACACCACACTAGAGCAGGTAAGCACAAACCTTCCGCGCCCCATCCATCGCGCAGCCATCATCGCGCAATGGGTGGGCAAGCAAGACCCTCACCCAGCCACAACCGGGCCTCACGCCAGAGCACAGGGTCAACTAATATCACCCCCACCACGCTCCCAAGACTCTGAGCCCCCGCCTACCTCTCTTTTTCGATCAGCTCTTCCATCTTCGGCTTGTACTTGGCCTGCCGCCCTGTACGCGGCTCGCTCTGGACCACGCGCGCCGGCTTCGGCTGCCCCACGCGCTCCCGTGCATTCGCTTTCACGGCCTTTTCGGCAGAAAATCCCGCTGGCTTGCGTTTCGTCATGGCAAGGTCGAGTATGGAGGAGATTGGCCCCGAAAGAAAAGTCCCGGGGCGGGAGTGCCTGAAGTCGATGGAAGAACGGGAGTTTTTCACCGAGACCACGGAGCAGCGCACGCACGTGCTCACCTGCCCCAAGTGCGGCCAGTCGGCCGAGTACAAGGTCACCTGGGTCGTCCGCCGCAAAAAGTCCCAGTTGCCCCGCCACGCCGACGAGCGCGACCGCGCCCGTTTCGCCAAAGCGCAGAGCTATATGGTGCGCCGCGACGACAAACTCGGCTGCGCCAATATCCGTTGCCGCAAGCCTTTTGAGATCACTTCACTCCAGTCCCTCGCTTTTTTGATGGACTGATAAGCAGCCGCGCCCTCGCCTCTGGCGTTTGGCGCTCGCCTTGTGGTTCAATCGTCTGCACGCGGCCCCGGAGGTTTCACGGGTGGGGTCCGCGGAGGAGAACGCATGGCAAACTCCCTTCTTCCCCCCGAAGAGCGCAATCTCACGCCCGATCAGGTTGAAGCTCTGGACCGCCGCCGCGACCTCGGCCATACCTTCCTCGTCATGGCCGGCCAGTTCTCGGTCATCGCCACCGTGCTGCTGCTCTGGGTCGGGCAAGATCTGACCTACTCCCCCGGCTGGAAGCACCCCATGGCCTACTACTTCGCCGTTGCCGTCGTGCTCATCGCGGGCTTCGGCATCACCGGACTCGTCCTCCGCCGCGGCACGCCGCGCCTTGACTGAGCCAGCGGCCTCCCCAGCCGCAGAAAAGGCATTGATGTCCGCAGTCTTCCCCACCGCCGCGCACGGCGCACCCGCCTCCGCGCGGCTCATTGACAGCCACGGCCGCATCATCCACGACCTCCGCGTCTCCATCACTGACCGCTGCAACTACAAGTGCGTCTACTGCCGCACCGGAGAAGTCGGCGCGCAGTATCCCGAACTCGGCACAGAGGAGTACCTCCGCCTGATCCGCATCTTTGTCGGACTCGGCATCACCAAGGTGCGCCTCACTGGCGGCGAGCCCCTGCTCCGCCGTGGCCTGCTAGACATGGTCCGCGAACTGGCAGGCATGCGCACGCTCACTGGAGCCCCGCTCGATATCGCCCTCACCACCAACGGCCACCTGCTCGCCGATCTGGCCGCGCCGCTCAAAGCCGCTGGCCTCAACCGCGCCACCGTCAGCATGGACGCCGTGGACCCCGCCGTCTTCGAGCGCATCACGCGCGTCCCCGGCAGTTTCGCCCAGGTTCTGTCCGGCATCCGCGCCGCGCGCTCAGCGGGCCTCACGCCGCTCAAAATCAACTGCGTCCTCCTCCGCGGCTTCAACGACGATCAGGTTGAAGCCTTCGCCCACTTCGCCTGTCAGGAAGACGTTGCCGTGCGCTTCATCGAGTTCATGCCACTCGAAGAAGACCGCCTCTGGTCGCCGGAAATCGTCGTGCCCCTGCGCGAAATCGTCGCGCGCATCGCCCGCATCATGCCCATCGCGCCCATCGCCCCGCGCGAGCCGAGCGAAACCGCGCGCCGTTACAGCCTCGACTCTGGCCGCGGTGAAATCGGCGTCATCGCGCCCGTCACTGAGGCCTTCTGCGGCGCTTGCAGCCGCATCCGCCTCACCTCCGACGGCAAAATCCGCACCTGCCTCTTCTCGCAGATTGAGCACGATCTCTATGGCCGCATGCGCTCCGGTGCCGCCGACGCGGAACTGCGCGAATACATCCTGCGTACCGCTGAAGGAAAGGAGGCGCGCCATCACATCGGCGAGCCCGGTTTCCTCAAGCCCTCCCGCTCCATGGTCCACATCGGCGGATAGCGCACTCAGGAGATCGCCCCGGCTCTCCGGTTATCTTGGTTTTTCCACCGTGCAATTCGTCACGCGGCGCCGTTCCTCCATGTGACACAATGCAAATCAAGGCGGCAGGCGCGTACGGAAAATCGCATCCTTCCGCGTGCAGACATCAAATCCCGCCGCACGCGCAACATCCGGCATCCTGCACAGGCGCCACGGCTACCTCTGAACCCTGTATCAATCCCAGATTCCGCATGATGAAAGCAACCGAACAGCGAATCCCCATCGACGATCTCCTCGTCTTTCATCAGCTGGCGCGGTCGCTGGCCTCAAGCTTTGATCTGGACACCATCCTGCGCACCATCCTCGAGCACATGGAGCGCATGATCGACGCCGATCTCTGGACCATGCTCATGCTCGATGAAGCGAGCCAGGAGCTCTATTACGCCATCGCCGCCGGCGGCAATGAGGCCGCGCTGCGCGATCTCCGCGTCAAGGTCGGCGAGGGCGTTGCTGGCTGGGTCGTCGAACACGGTGAAACCCTCATCGTGCCTGACTCTGAGGACGATCCCCGCCTCTCCGGCAATAACCTCACGCCAAATCTGCGCTCCGTCATCGCTCTGCCCCTCCGTGGCCGCAAGGGCACCCAGGGCGCCATTGAGATCTTCAACCCCAGCGCCGATCAGCTCAGCGACTACACCATCGCCTTTCTCCACATCCTCGCCGACCACGCCGCCATCGCCATTGAGAACGCGCGCGACGTCGCCCGCATCCAGCAGCTCACCATTACTGACGACACCACCGGTCTCTACAACGTCCGCCACCTCTACGACGTTCTCTCGCGCGAGCTCGACCGCTGCGCCCGCGAACACACGCCCGTCAGCCTCGCCTTCCTCGATCTCGACCGCTTCAAGCAGGTGAACGACGTGCACGGCCACCTCGTCGGCAGCGAGCTGCTCTCCCGCGTGGGCCAGCGCCTGCAGGATCTCAGCCGCCCGCAGGATCTCTGCTTCCGCTACGGCGGCGACGAGTTTGTCATTCTGTTCCCAAACACCAGCGCAGCCGATGCCGAGATCCAGGCCCGCACCCTGCATCACGCGCTCATGGCCACGCACTTCCACATGAAGAGCGGTATTGAGCTATCCGTCAGCGCCAGCGTCGGCCTCGCCACCGCTCCCACTGACGGCACCTCAATCCACTCCGTCATCGGTGCCGCAGACACACGCATGTACATGGTGAAAACCGACGGCCGAGGCCGTGTCCGCAGCGTCTGAGCAAGCTTCAGCACAAACCCTCCGTGCCCCGTCCTTCGCGCAGCCTCATCGCGCGATGGGTGGGAAAGCAAGCCCCCGTCCCAGCCAGCCATAGCGGACCCATCCCAAGCAAGAAAATGGGTGCCCGGGTGTCTCGCTTTTGGGCACCCGGGAAAGCAAGCTCCAAACCCGCCTCAACTAAGCGCAGCACGCCGTGCTCACAACCCTCCCGCACCCACAGCAGTGTCGCTGAACGGAGCGCTTCAGGGGCCCCATGAACAGCTCCATCGTTCATGGGGTAGGCGAAGTGAAGAACCCGCTTCTAACGCAGCATCCCCAGCGCTGTCCTGAAAGGGCACGGCATCAGCCCCGGCGAAATCGCTACTTCTCTTCCACTTCGCCCGCCTGCTTCTCTGCCAGCCGCTCCATCTGGTTCCGCCAGTCCAGCGACTCGATAAACGGCCGCGACTCGCGCCATCCTGGCTCCACAATCACGTGCAGTTCCAGATAGACCCGCGTACCCAGCAGCGACTCAATCTGCTTCCTCGCCGCTGTGCCAATCTCTTTCAGCTTCGCGCCGCCCTTGCCAATCAGAATCGCCTTCTGCCCCGAGCGTTCGCAGTAGATCGCCGCGGCAATCCGCGTCAGCGGTAGCTTCTTCCCCGGCTTCGCCTCCGGGTCCGGCTCTTCAAACCGCTCAATCACCACCGCCGCGGCATACGGCACTTCCTCGCCGGTTTCAATCAGAATCCGCTCGCGAATCAGTTCGGCCACCATGAACCGCATCGGCTGGTCCGTGTACTGATCCTTCGGATAGTAGCGTTCGCCGTTCGGCAGCGCGTCCACAATGCTGCGCAGCAGCACGTCCAGCCCGTCGCGCTTCCGCGCGCTGATCGGGATCACCTGCGCAAAGTTGTACTGCTTGGTCAGCGTCTCAATCAGCGGCAGCAGCAGGTCCTTCGCCACCAGGTCAATCTTCGTCAGCACCAGAAACACCGGGCAGTCCAGCCCGCGAATCAGCCCGAACAGAAACTCGTCCTCGCTGGCCCAGTTCGGTTTGTTGTGCTGATGCGCCTCGCCCGGCTCGCCCGCCGCTTCCAGCTGGATTCGCCGGCTCGCGTCCATCAGCACCAGCACCACGTCGCGCGTCTCCAGCGCCTCGTGTACTTCCTGCAGCATGCGCCGGTCCAGTTGCGACGCCGGCTTGTGCACGCCCGGCGTATCCACAAACACAATCTGCGCAGCGGGACTCTTGCCCTTCCGCGCCGGTACTTCCACCACGCCCGCAATACGATTGCGCGTAGTCTGCGGCTTGGCCGTCACAATGGCGACCTTCTCGCCCGTCAGCGCGTTTAGCAGCGTGCTCTTCCCGGCATTCGGCCGGCCCAGAATGGCAACAAATCCAGATCGCAAAGTACGTTCAACCTCTGCATGAGTGTACGGCATTTCGCGACTCACCGAAGAAACCATGCGGTGACGCGTCTTGAAAGTGCACAGCTTTAGCTGCGCCGATAAAACCTGTGAAGAGGGTTCCGGAGGCTTCAGCCCCCGAAGGGACGCTCTTCCTGCTAGGCGAAGCGAGCCCCCAAACATCACAGCCCTCTCACGAGGCCTGCCCACCACCCTCTTCCATCACCGGAAACACCCGCAGCCGGTCGATCCGCCGGTCCGTCGACGCCACCACTTCGATCCGCAGCGCCGGATGCTTCAGCACCACCACCTCGCCGCGCAGCGGAATCCGCCCCTCGATCTCACTCACCAGCCCGCCCAGCGTCGTCGCCTCATACGAGTCATCAATCTCCACCGCGCCGCCAAACAGGTCGCCCAGCTGATCCACCGGAAACGCCCCCGGCACCAGCCACGAGCCCGCCGCTTCACGCTGCGGCTGCTCCACCGGCACATCCACCTCGTGCTCGTCGCGGATGTCGCCCACAATCTGCTCCAGCAGGTCCTCAATCGTTACCAGACCCGCCACGCTGCCGTACTCGTCAATCACCACGCGCATGTGCTGCTTCTCGCGCTGCATCTCGCGCAACAGCTCATAGCCCCGCTTCGTCTCTGGCACAAATGCCGCCGGCCGCTGAATATCGGCCACCGTCTTTGTCCGAGCATCCTCGTCGGTAATCTGCAGCAGGTCGTGCGCAAACGCCAGGCCCGTGATGTTGTCCAGCGTGCCCCTGAAGACCGGCACGCGAGAGAAGTTGTGTTCCTTCAGCCGCTCCAGAAACTGCTCCAGCGTGATCGCCACCGGCACCGCAAACACCTTCGGCCGCGGCGTCATCACCTCGCGCACCAGCTTGTCCCCAAACTCCACCGCCGAGCGCACCAGGTCGCGGTCCGTCTCCTCCAGAATGCCTTCTTCCTCGCCCGCCTCCAGCAGCGCCTCCACGTCGCCCGCCGCCTCCTCCTCCGGGCTCGGCTCCGGCTCCGCCAGCGACGCCACCGACTGGAAGAAGCGCACAAACACCGTGATCGGCGTAATCACCCACAGCAGCAGCCGGATCGGCCACACCAGCCGCCGCGCCCAGCGCCCCTCCGTGTGGATGAACAGCAGCGACGGCAAAATCTGGCCGCAGAACACAATCACCAGCACCACGCCCAGAACCGCCTGCGCAATCTCCTGCCAGCTCGGCTGCCCCGCGTGCGGCGCACGGTCAAACAAGAACGCGCCAATCTCCAGCGCAATGTACCCCAGCGCCAGCTGCCCCAGCACCGCGGCCGACATCTCGGCATGCTCGCGGCTCAGCCCCAGCTGCGGCTCCACGCACTCTTCCCACGCGTCAATGTTGTCCTGTACTTCGCGCGCCAGAATCTTGCCAAACTCCGAGTACACGCGGCTCATGTACGAGGCCAGCGTCACCACGGCCGCGGCCAGCACCAGCAGCACCACCGTCACGGCGTTCATGGCTTGCGGGCCGCGCGTCCGCGCACCGCCGCGCCCTCCACCCGCTCAATCAACCCCTGCGGCAACTTCAGCCGCCCGCGCAGGGTGCGCTCCCGCCGCGCCATCTGGCCCGTGTCCGTCTCGTGGTCGTAGCCCTTCAGGTGCAGCAGCCCATGCAGCATCAGCACCTTCAGCTCCACGCGCAACGCATGGCCCTGCCCTGCGGCCTGCCTGCGCGCCGTCGGCACACTGATCGCCAGGTCACCTGCAATCTGTTCTGAGGCTTTGAGTCCGGGAATAGGATCGGCCGGGAATGACAACACATCCGTGGCCTTGTTCTTGCCGCGAAACTGCCTGTTCAGCCGCCGGATCTCCGTGTCGGTCGTCAGCAGCACCGTCACCTGGCTGCGCAGCCCCACCGCCGCCTGCGCCAGCGTCAGAAAACGCGACAGCGTGCGCGCACCCGGCAGCCGGTCGGCTGGCGTGGCCGGAGGTTGAGCGGGGTCAGGCTCCAGTTCTGGCTCGAAAACGATCATCGTAGGCGGAACAAAATCCCCATCTGGCTTGATGATACGCGAATCCGGCAACGGTACTGCTTTTCAGCGTTTCAGCGCAGCCCCTTCCGCCTGTAAGATCATCCGGAAAGAGAGGTGCGCCCGCCGTGAGTCCCCTTGCCGTTGCCCTGCTGCTGATCGTGGCCGCCGCGGCCATCCTCGTCGTCTCCGGCACCCTCGCGCGCAACCGCTGGGGCCTCAATCTCGGCCGCGTCCTCTGCCCGCGTTGCCTTCGTCCCATCCCCGCCGGCAGCCTGAGCCAGTTGCTGTTCGGCGGCCGCCAGTGCCCGGAGTGCGACACCATCGTCGACAAGTGGGGCCGCGAAATCATGCCCACCCGCAAAGACCGCATGAAAGCCCAGGAATCCGCTCGCCGTTAGTCCCGCTCAGCAAGAAAACGGGGTGCCCCAGGTGCGTGTTTCGCACCCGGGAAAGCAAGCCCTCACCCCTACCTCGACAACGCAGCCCCCCGTGCCCACAGCCGTTACCCACCCACCGCCGTGTCATTCTGAACGAAGCGCTTCAGGGGCCCCATGAACAGTCTCATCGTTCATGGGGTAGGCAAAGTGAAGAACCTGCTGTTGACGCAGCATTCCCAGCACAAACCTTCCGTGCCCCGTCCATTCCGCGTTCTTTGCGGAATGGGTGGGAAAGCAAGCCCCCACCCCCGCCACAACCAAAACCAACGTTCAACCACCGCCGCCCCGCGAGCGCACCGCGAGCAGTATGCCGCACGCAGTGCTACTGCGGCTTGGCCCGCTGCGCCTGCACCTTCGCCGGAGCCTGCACAGCGCTCACGTCGATCGCCTCGCCAATTCCCAGCGGCAGTTCCGGCTGCTGCGCCTTCACCGTCTCGTAGGCGCGCACAATCCGCTGCACCAGCGCATGCCGCACCACGTCCCCGTCTTCAAAGTGGCAGAAGTGGATGCCCTCCACGCCGTCCAACACGTTGATCGCGTCCACCAGCCCCGACTTCCGTGGGTTCGGCAGGTCGATCTGCGTGATGTCGCCCGTGATCACGGCCTTCGAGTTGTTCCCCAGCCGTGTCAGGAACATCTTCATCTGCTCCACCGTGGTGTTCTGCGCCTCGTCCATGATGATGAACGCGTCGTTCAGTGTGCGCCCGCGCATAAACGCCAGCGGAGCCACTTCAATCACGTTCTTCTCCAGCATCTTGTCCACGCGCTCCGGCTCCAGCAGGTCATAGAGCGCGTCGTAGAGCGGCCGCAGATACGGGTCCACCTTTTCCTGCAAGCTGCCCGGCAAAAAGCCCAGCCGCTCGCCCGCTTCCACCGCTGGCCGCACCAGCACAATGCGGCTGATCTTCTTCGCGTTCATTGCCGCCACGGCCATTGCCACCGCCAGATACGTCTTGCCCGTACCCGCCGGCCCCACGCCAAAGACCATGTCGTTCTGTTCAATGGCTTCAATGTAGCGCCGCTGGTTCAGTGACCGTGGCTGCACCGTGCGCTTCACGCCCGCCGACCGCTGTTTGCCGGAGTCGGCCAGATCGCTCAGTGTCGTTGCCGCGTCGCTCACCACCAGCCGCAACATGCCGTTCAACTCGCCGTTATGCGGATGAACTCCCTTCTTACGCAGTGCCTCGAAGTCCTGAAAGATGCGCTGCACGCGTGCAACCGCCTCCTCCGGGCCCTGCACATGCACAGCGTCGGAACGGAGATCGATGCGGACGCCCAGAGCGTCCTCCATCAGCCTGAGGTTTTCGTCGCGGGTCCCGAACAGGGGCTCAAGATGCGGTGTGATCTCCAGTCGAGCGTTCAGACGGCCTCCTGGCCTGCCCTGTGGGCAGGATGTGACAGTGCTTTGGATGATGCCGATGGTCCGGCGGATGGTTGAGTGGGAGACGATACCGCGCAGGAGAAAAAGGCGCACACAGGACCGTGGATGGTCTGGACCGGAGTCGGGTTGGTGAATGCGCCCAAATGCGGTATCTGTGGCGAGAGTAGCGCCGGCAGCCCCAACCGTCAATGCCGCCTCCGTAAACTTCCCGCAAATCGTTCACTCTTTTGGTACGCGCTCAGCCCCGGCCGCCACTCCGCCAGTTCAGCCTCGTTCGCCCCGCCCATTGACCCCCGGCCCTCTTTCCCGTAGACTAGGAAATTGCGAGGGATGCGGCTGGAATTGCATTCTCGACCGCATCATTTCCCCCTGACAATCAGGGCTTGAGTGAAGGACTTACCATGGCAAACCATGTTTCCGCGCTGAAGCGCGTCCGCCAGACCGAGACCCGCACCGAGGTGAACCGCGCCAACCGTACCCGCGTGCGTTCCAGCCTTCGCGCCCTGCGCGAGGCGCTCGTCAAGGGCGACGTCAAGACCGCGCAGGAGCAGTTCCGCGCCACCGTCTCGCTGCTCGACAAGAGCGTCCAGAAGGGCGTGCTCCACGACAACACAGCCTCCCGCTACAAGAGCCGCCTCAACGCGCGGCTGAAGGCCCTGGCCACCGCCAAGGCGTAGCGCCAACTCGTTTCAGGGCACTAGATGGCCGGGATGCGTCCCGGCCATTGCCATTTCCGCCCACACAGCCGTATCCTTCTGAGCGGAGCCACAACCAACTGACCACTGATCTCTGACAACTGTTCCCAGGCAACTACAATAAGAACCATGACCGAGCCGTCACTCGTGGACCTAGTCGGCGTGGGCCTCAACGCCACCGACACCCTGATCGCCCTCCCCACGTATCCTGAGCGCGGCTCCAAGGTCAAGTACTCCCACACCAACATCCTGCTCGGCGGCCAGACCGCCTCCGCCGTCATGGCCTGCCAGCAGTGGGGCCTCCAGACGCGGTACGTTGGCAAGCTCGGCGACGACGATGCCGCCTCCCGCCACGCCCGCGCCTTCGCTGATGCGGGCGTCGACGCCCGCATCGTCACCGTCCCCCAGGCCTCCAGCCCGCAGTCGCTCATCATCGTGGACGAGGGCGGCGAGCGCACCGTGCTCAATCTCCGCGAAGACCGCCTCCGCCTCACCCCCGCCGACCTGCGCCCCGAGTGGATCACCCGCGCCCGCGCCCTTCACGTCGACGGCCTTGAAACCCCCGCCGCCATCGCCGCCGCCCGCTGGGCGCGCCAGGCCGGCGTCCCCGTCATCGCAGACATCGACGAGCTCTACCCCGACGTCGAAGACCTCCTCATCAACGTCGACCACCTCATCGTCAGCCGCAACTTTCCCTCCGTCCTCACCGGCGAGCGCAGCCTGGAGCGCGCCCTGCGCCTCATGCGCAGCCGTTACCAGTGCACCGTCACCGCCGCCACACTCGGAGAAGACGGCGTCCTCGCCTGGGATGGCGACAGCTTCCACCGCCGCGCCGCCTACCGCGTCCGCGTGGCCGATACCACTGGCGCCGGCGACATCTTCCACGCCGGTTACATCTACGGCCTTCTCCGCGGCTGGCCACTCGAGCGTCAACTCGACTTCGCCTGCGCCGCCGCAGCCCTCAACTGCACCGCCACCGGCGCCCGCGGCGGCATCGGCACAGTTGAGGCAATAGAATCCCTGATGACCTCCGCCCCCCGCTACACCCCCGTCCCCCTGGCGGACTAACCCGGGCGCAGGTCAACGACAAAGTTCGGTACCCCATACAAATGACGAACAGCTCAACAGCAGAAGAGCAATTCGTCTATTTAGTGGGTGCCTGAGTTTGGCCCGAAGCTTCCCCCTCCGGAGCTTTAATAAATTCTCCTTTTTCGAAGGGGTGGCGCATTAACGATGTGAGGTGAGTGGAACTTGGCAGATATTCGCTGACATATTCTCGCCCGGTATAGTCCTGCGTCTTGACTTCAATCCGAAACTGTATCGACTTGAGTTGCGTACGTCGATCTCCAGGTAAGACAAAAAGCAACCGACCATACCCAGCACAGCCACGTTCTAAAGCTTTTTCGGCAGTCTTTACATTCAAGAGATCGGAGTTTTCTACTGTAAGACGTTCTTTGCCAAGCGTCAGTATGTAAGGATCGACTAAATAGAAACCAGTCATCATCTCTTCACTGGCTCCCGCCACATATTTCGCCGACCAATTCTGCGAGATTGACGGTGCCCCCCGGTTTAGGAGCCGGGTGCCAAAGAAAACTAGTGTTCGGTCGGGGACTTCTTCATAAGTCCACACGATACCGCTGATGCCCAACTCAAACTCAGGGAAGTGAATAAAGTTTCCAAGCTTGCTTCCCGCAAAAAGCATGAGCGCAAGAATCGCCGTAGTGAACGCCACCCAAATTGGGGTAATCCAGATAGGCTCCAGGGATGTGTAGGAGCGTAGAACGGCTCTCAAGGCGGTTCCCATTCCTCCAGCTAGAAGTGTTGCGAGGATGGCATAAGCGCCTTGTAGTCGGATTACCCAATCGAGTATCTCTTTAATATTTCTTGACTTAAACATGTCAGATCACTCTACTCCGCAATGATTCGCTCGACAATGCGGTCTCACACAAATTGTAAATAGCCAAAATTGCCTAGTATTAGTTTCTTCAGCCGTCGGGTGCTCGTCTCCCCGTTCCCCTGCCATTGAGGACCGGGGGAGCACACACCACCCACAGCCGTGTCATTCTGAACGGAGCGCTTCAGGGGCCCCATGAACAGCCTTATCGTTCATGGGGTAGGCGAAGTGAAGAACCTGCTTCTAACGCAGCAACCCCGCCGCAACCCACCGTGCCCCATCCATCGCGCAGCCTCACCGCGCGATGGGTGGGAAAGCAAGCCCCCAACCCACCCACAAACCGCTAACTCCGCTAACCCGCGCGCAGCGCGGCTAACCCCGCCAACCCCGCCGCCTTTGCAAATCATTTCCCCCACCCGGCGCATACTGTCCTCAGGGCAAGCTCACATCCCGGGGCCTCTGGAGAGAAAAAACAATACCCCCACCCCCCTACCCCTTTTAACAATTGTGTAAGGGCTTAGCTCCGAGCTCTGCGCCAAAGCCAGCGCAAACGAGCGCCAGCGCACCCACCATGCACGCACAAGAAAACGTCCGGCGAGCAACGCCGTCGCCACTGACAGCAGCTATCCCCGATCCAGCACTTGAGGACTGGGGATAGCCGCCGCACCAGTGGCAACTGAAGACCGAAAGCTCAAAGCGCTGGCGGCAGATCCCGTTTCCACACACCGCGCAAAGCTCCCAGCGCAATCGGAAGCGCACCGGCAAACAGAAACGTCATATCTCCCACGATGCGCAGCCACTCAAGCTCGTGAAAGGCGCCACCCATCAGGAAGGTCTGGCGGCGTGCGTGCCAATAACCATTCGCAAGCACATCCCAAAGCTGAATCACCCCTCCGGGAAACAGATCCAGAATGATCATCAGCGCCAGTCCCACATTCGCTCCCCAGAATCCGAAGCGAATGTAACTCTCCGATTTTTCCCAGACCGCATCGGATTGCATGGCTCGCAGGCAAAAGACCAGCACAGCCAGCGCCAGCATGCCAAAGACGCCAAATAGCGCAGCGTGTCCATGATTCGGAGTCAGTGACGTGCCAACCTCAAAGTAAGAAACCACCGGGAGATTGATCAGGAATCCGAAGATACCCGCACCCACAAAGTTCCAAACGCCCACAGCCATCAGAAAGTAGATAGCCCATTTCTGACTCCAAGCCAATTGCTGGCCACAAGCGGCGCACTGCGTCTTTCTCAGCTTGATAAAGTCCCAGGCATCCAGCGTCAACAAGGTGAGCGGCACAACTTCCAACGCAGAGAAGCACGCGGCAAGCCCCATATTCAGCGTTCCCTGCCCTGTAAAGTACCAGTGGTGACCGGTGCCGATGATGCCGCCGCTCAGATAGAGAATCGCATCTAGATAGATCACGCGCGTAGCCGTCTTGGTCCTGATCACGCCCATCTGGTAAAACATGATGGCAACCAGGACCGTTGCGAACAATTCGAAGAACCCTTCCACCCAGAGATGGATAATCCAGAACCGCCAGTTATCGATAATGGCAAAGTTAGTATCTGGCCCATAAAAGAGGGCTGGCAGATAAAAGACCGGAATGGCAACCGCTGCGTAAAGAAACAGTGCTGCCAGTTCACGCTTTTCAGTCTGCTTGAAGGACGGCTTCAGAGCCCTGTACATCAGGAACAGCCAGAATACAAGGCCAGCCGCAAGCAGGAACTGCCAGATGCGTCCAAGCTCCAGATACTCTGAACCCTGGCTTCCCAGCCAGAACCAGAGCTTGCCTAACTTATCACTTAGACCCAGGGCTTCTCCGGCCATGCTTCCTGCCACCACCAGAACGAGCGCTGCAAGCAGCACATAGACACCAGCCTTCTGGTGTTTCGGCTCTTCTCCCCCAACCCACGACGCCAGAAAAAGTCCGCCGCCCACCCACGACGTCGCAATCCAGAACACAGCAAGCTGCAGGTGCCACGTACGCGCAAGCGTATAGGGAAGCCAGTGCGCAATATCCAGGCCATAAAACGCTCCCGGCTCAACCCGATAGTGCGCAAGCAGCCCTCCAAGTAATGCCTGCGCCAGAAACAGAAGAGCCACGATGGCGAAGAACCATCCAGTTGCCCACTGACTGGGTGAGAGCTTCAGCGCCGGAGGGTCAGCATGCACAACGTGGGAGCCATCTCCCTCACTCTTCCACCCCAGATAGTCGAACTTTCCGACAACAAACAGGATCACGCCGAGCCCTGACAAAAGTGAGATCAGACTCAGTGCACTCCAGACATAGGCCTCCGTCGAGGGATGATTTCCGGCCAGTGGTTCATAAGGCCAGTTATTGGTGTACGAGTAATCCTTCCCCGGACGATTTGCCGTCGTAGCCCACGCAGCCCACGCAAAGTACGCAGTAAGATCCTTCAGCTCTTCAGGCTTCTGGATATAGTCGGCCGGAAGCCCCGGAGCCCCGCCTGCCTTTGTGAAGTAATCGCTCCATTCGCCAAGCTGGATGCGATAAGAAGCCACCTCCCCAGCCGTGAGCCGCAGGGTTTGCGTTGTCAGGTCGTACCGGTTCTCCCTGAGCGCGGATACCGTACGCCCAGATACAACGCTCTGCTCGTCGCTGGAGATCTGCGCAAAGTTCTTACCAAATTGCTCAGTTGAAATTGTGTCGCGAGTAATCTGTGCGAGCCGATGCAGATACTCGGCGCTGTAATCTGGCCCAAGATAGGCCCCGTGACCCCATAGAGACCCGTGATCCATCAGGCCGTACTTCAGAAACATCTCCTGCCCGGCCTGAATTTCACTACCGGTGAAGACCACATTACCTGTTGCGTCCACCGCCTGCGCCGGAACCGGCGGAGCATTGGTATAGGTCAGCACCGTAACCAGAATCAGAACCGAGAAACCAGCAATCATTACGAGAATGATGGAATGCCGCCACCACGGAGAAAGACTGTCGTCGCTTGCAGACGAGTGATTCATAAGGCCTCCCTACAAACCTTGTGACCGTGCATAAACTCGGAATGCATGTTTGGACGTGCCGGAGTTTGCGTTTTTCTTAACGCGGAAGTGTACTGCCACTCTATCTCCGCCGCAAGAACCATATGCGTCTGAAAGAAAGGCGCGCCTCCCCCAGCACCTTTGAACAAACCAACACTTCAGTTCGTCGAGAGAAGGCGCGGGCGAGCCGCATCCACGGGAATGCAAGTTCCGGCAATAATGATCACGAGAAAGCGGTTGGCAACACCGCTCAAGAGGCGGCTAATCCAACCGCGGGCGACGGGGGACCACCGTCCCGAGCAGCGCATGATTCAACTGATGGCGCCCCTGGCGAATCATGCGACAGAGGGTTCCCCCGGTCCCTCGCGCTTGGGGATCGGGGAGTTCCCCCTGACCACTGTCTACATTTCCAGCGCGCCTCTTCTTGAATGCGCCAGCCAGAGCTCGCCGGCCAGCAGCCCGACCGAAATGCCGAAAAACGCTCCGGCAATCACATCGCTGACGAAGTGCCAGTTGCCCAGAATCAGCAGCCCCGCAGCCGTCATCAGCAGCACGGCAAACATCCAGGCCCTGCCGTGATACAGCCGCATGAAGACACCCGCAAACGCGCCCGCCAGCACCATGTGGCCCGAAGGGAAGCTGCTGTTGGCCGTTCCGTGCAGCAGGTTGAACGCATGCAGCACGCCGCCGTGCAGTACAGCTCCCGGTGTCGGCACCCCAAAGATCTGCTTCAGCGTTGCGTCGTTGATGGCATAAGCGCAGATTGAGGTCAGGCAGGCTAGCGCAGTCGCCTCGCGAAACGGCGTCAGATGGCCGCGCGTGATGCGGACCACCACCAGCGCCAGCACCACCGTTCCTTCCACGCCCAGCAGAACGACACTCGCAAATCCCCTCGCCAGGCTTTCGGTCGAACTCAGGAAGCCATTGACCCGCACAGCAATCGGCACGTCGAAGTACGCAAACGACACCACCACCGCGAGCAGGCACACCAGCAGCGACAAGAGCCACATCAGCTCAGGAAAGCGCAACGCCTTCTCTTCCAGCGCGCCTTTGCCGGATTCCTGCGAACGACCGGTACCTTGCAGCAATGCCATCTCCCCCGCGCGCCGTCATCGGCGCCCTGCTCTTTGCGTTCTCGCTCTGCCGCACTGCGCCCCGCGCCCGCGCACGCATCGCCGCGCCGGCATCAGGTCCTGAGTCTAATGATACTTGCGGAATACCGTGGTCACACCCCGGTCCACCGGGCGGATGCCCGCACACTCACGCACGCCTGGGCCCTGCTTTACACGCCGGGTCCACCGCTCAGCCGCGCGTGGTAGTTGAACAGCAGCACCGTGAGCACTGAGAACGTCATCGCCATCAGCGCCAGCGCTGCGCCAAACGGATACGTCTCCGCCAGCGCAAAGCGGATCAGGATGATCGCCACCACGAACGCCGCATTGCGGAAGACCATCTCGTACTGGCCCGAGGCGGCCAGCGAGAGAATCAGCACCAGCACGTCGGTAAAGATCATCACCGTGAACAGGTCGTTGTAGTAGGTCGTCGGCGGCTCCGCAAACGGCGCGCCCGTGCGCACGCTTGCCCACACCGCCCCTGCCTGCAACGCCAGGTTATAGAGCGCCATCACCACAAGCAGCACAGTCAGCGCGACAGAAACCGCCTTCTTCTGCGCAATGAACCGCGTGAGCCCCTCTGCAAACCGCGGTGGGTGCTCCGTCCGCCCGCGCCACACAGCCGCGTGCCGGAACAGCCCCACCAGCAGAAACATCCCCAGCCCGGCCCACATGTGCTCAAACAGCGCCAGCGTCTCCGGCGTCAGCCGCCCCTGCGCCGTCAGCGGCCCGGCCGCCGCAATGTCGTGAACACGTCGCGGATGAAGATCAGTGACACCACCTCAAACTGTCCGGCAATCGATCGCGTCGTCGAGGCGGCCAGCGTGGCAATCAGCGTCAGCACCTCGTAAAACAGAATGAAGTTGAACGGCGTGGAGATGGCCGAAAGATAACTGTGCCCAGCCGCGGCCAGCAGCGGAGCCTGCGGAAACACGCGCCCCAGCGCAATCAGCCCCAGATGCCCGACGAAGCCCGCAATGCTCACCACTATGGCCCAGTGCTTCAGCCGTTCCACACTCGCGTCAGCAAACATGCTGTCATAGGCCCGCTCCAGCAGCGGCCACGGCCCCAGCGCAGCCCACACGCCGCCGCGCCCGCTCTCCGTCTTTGGTGGAACCGTCTCGCCGGTCATCGTCATATCTGGCGCTCTTGCAGCCAGCTTACGCGACCCTGCCGCGGAACCGCCACAAACTGTTTGCCTCCAACAGGGGCAGGCGCATACTATTCCCGCTGAAATCGTTTCCAATGAAGGAGCCTCCCGTTATGCGTCTCTCCGTTGCCTTCTCGCTCGCTGCCCTCGCGCTCGCCGCCACAGGCCTCCGCGCACAGGTCGCACAAACTCCGCCCATGGGCTGGAACAGCTGGAACTATTTCGCAGAGAAAGTCGATGACAAGGGCGTCCGCGACGCCGCCGACCAGATCGTCTCCACCGGCATGAAGGACGCCGGCTACATCTACGTCAACATTGACGACACCTGGGAGGGCGAGCGCGACGCCTCCGGCATCCTCCACACCAATTCCAAGTTCCCTGACATGAAGTCCCTCGCCGACTACGTCCACTCCAAGGGCCTCAAGCTCGGCATCTACTCCGGCCCCGGCACCCACACCTGCGCCGGTTACGCGGGCTCGCTCGGCCATGAGGAACAGGACGCGAAGATGTACGCCGAGTGGGGTATCGACTATCTCAAGTACGACCTCTGCAGCTTCATCCCTGACGTGATGGAGAAGCAGGCCCCTCACGACGAAGCCGGGCAGATGCGCCTCATGTTCGCCGCCTATGACAAGATGTCCAAGGCGCTCAAGTCCACCGGCCGCCCCATCGTCCTCTCACTCTGCCAATACGGTTGGGACTCGCCCTGGGAGTGGGCTCCCGCGCTCGGCGGCAACCTCTGGCGCACCACCGGCGACATCACCCCTGAGTGGGACCGCATCTACACCATCCTGGAGCAGCAGAACGGCCTGGCCGCCTACGCAGGCCCCGGCCACTGGAACGACCCCGACATGCTTGAAGTCGGCAACGGCAAGCTGACCCTGGCTGAAAACCGCGCTCACTTTTCCATGTGGGCCATCCTTGCCTCGCCGCTGCTGGCAGGCAATGACCTGCCCAACATGAAGCCCGAAATCAAGGCCATCCTCACCAACAAAGACGTCATCGCCATCGATCAGGACAAGCTCGGCAAGCAGGGCACGCGCGCTTATGACGACGGTGAAGTTGAAGTCTGGACCCGCCACCTTGAAGGCGGCGCCATGGCCATCGCCGTCCTCAACGCAGGCAGTGACCGCGTCGCCACCCACCCGTTCCATCTCAGCCTGGCAAAGCTTGGCCTCCACGGCACACAAAAGGGCCGTGACCTGTGGACCGGCAAGTCCGTCGAGCTGACCGACAACATGCCCATCACCCTCGAGCACCACGACGTCCTGCTAGTCCGCATCGCCCAGCCGCGGTAGTTGCGGTCGGACTCAAGCATCCAAGCCAGAATCCAGGACGCGGGCACAAACAGGTAGGCCGGGGCTTCAGCCCCGGCACCTGAACACAACGAACCAATGATTCCGAAACCGGCCCCACCCTCGCCGCGTCTTTTGTCCTTGCAGCCTGGGTGGGAAAAGCACAAACCTTCCGTGCCCCATTCATCGCGCGCCTCATGCGCGATGAGTGGGAAAGCAAGCCCTCAACCCCGCCACAACAAGCTCCCAAAAAAGCGAGGGGCGCGCGGACTTCAGTCCACGCGCCCCGTTCCATCCGGAAGCCTACCCAATCACCGCCAGCTTAGCCCGTTTGCCCAGCCGCACCGCAATCCGCGCGGGCAAGCTCTCCACCGTCAAAACGTTGCCCTGCGCGGCAGCGCCATCCAGCTTCACAGCCTTCTCCGCAATCTTGCGGTTGGCCTCCGAGCCCGACGCGGCCAGCCCCAGCGCCACCAGCAGCTTCGGCAGCCGCACCGTGTTCGCATCCGTCCCAGCCACATCGGCCAGCGCCACCGCAACCTCTTCCAGGTCCTCGCTCACAGCCTTCTGCTGAAACATCAGCGCCCAGTTCTCGTCCGCGTGCCGTGCCGCTGCTTCGTCGTGGAACCCGGACACAATCGTCCGCGCCAGCCTCTTCTTCGCCTCCATCGGATGCAGCGTTCCCGCCGCAACTTCCGCCTTCAGCACGTCCACCTCGGACCCGCGAAGATCGGTCAGGAAGAGAAAATACTTCCACATCAGCTCGTCGCTGATCGACATCAGCTTGCCGTACATCTCCACCGGCGGCTCGTGGATGCCGATCGCGTTCCCCAGCGACTTCGACATCTTCTGCACGCCGTCGAGCCCCTCGAGAATCGGCGTCATCAGCACAATCTGCGGCTTCTGCCCGTAGTTCCGTTGCAGCTCGCGCCCGCACAGCAGGTTGAACTTCTGGTCCGTGCCGCCCAGCTCCACGTCGCACTCCAGGCACACCGAGTCGTACCCCTGCATCACCGGATACAGAAACTCGTGCAGGCTGATCGGCTGCTCGGCCATGTAGCGCTTGTGGAAGTCGTCGCGCTCAAGCATCTGGCTCACCGTAAAGTGGGCGGTGAGCCGGATCGTTTGCTCGTAGTCCAGCTTTCCCAGCCACTCGGAGTTGTACCGTACCTCGGTCTTCTCAGCGTCCAGAATCTTGAACACCTGCTCCTTGTAGGTTTCGGCGTTCGCGTCAATCTGCTCGCGCGTCAGCGGCTTCCGCGTCACGTTGCGCCCGGTCGGGTCGCCAATCAGCGAAGTGTAATCGCCGACAAGAAAGATCACCGTGTGGCCCAACTGCTGAAAGTGCCGCAGCTTACGCATCAGCACCGTGTGCCCCAGGTGCAAGTCCGGCGACGTCGGGTCAAACCCGGCCTTCACGCGCAGCGGCCGCCCGGTCTTGCGGCTCTCTTCCAGCCGCTCCCGCAGGTCGCTCACACGAATAATCTCCGCCGCACCCTTCTGCAGCAGGTCCATCTGCTCATCAACAGGCAAAAACTCACTCATACCGTCTTTCAGTATAAGGTCCGCCCTCCGCGCCCCCGCCTTCACCGCAGGCAGCGCCACCACGCGCTATGAGATCCCCGTCTCCGCCCCCGGCCCCCTCATCGCACTCAAGCACAAACCCACCGTGCCCCATCCATTCCGCGCTCTTTGCGGAATGGGTGGGAAAGCAAGCCCCCAGCCCAGCCACAACCAACTGACAACTGATCACTGACCCCTGACCACTGATCTCCGATCACCGTTCCGTCGCCTTCGCTCTCCGGTCCGCCTCCGCGCGAATCTTCCCCATATCCTGCCCCAGCAGCTTCCCGCGCTCCACCTTCAACGCACCACCCACGTACACACGATCAATGTCCGGCTCCGCCGTCACCAGCACCAGGCTCGCGTACGGGTCAAACACCGTCCCATACCGCGTCGGATCAATGGCCACAAAGTCCGCAAACTTGCCTTTCTCCAGACTCCCCAGCTTGTCCTTCACTCCCATCACGTCCGCCGACCCCATCGTGTGCAGATACAGCACCTGGTACGGACTCATGATCGTCGCATCCTCGTACTTGTCGCGAATCGCATACAGCCCCGTGCGCATGTTCTCGAACGGGTCCGCCAGGTCCGCGCTCGCCTCGCCATCCACACCCATACCCACGCGGATGCCCTTCTTCAGATACTTCGGAATATCTGCCACGCCCGAAGCCAGCCGCCCGTTTGACAGCGGATTCCAGCTCATTCCCCCATGCGTCGCCGCCACCTTGTCCAGAATCGCGTCGTCCGCGTGGATGAAGTGCCCAAAGTAGAGCGCCGGCCCCAGCAGCCCGCTGTCCTCAAACCACTTGAACTTCGCCCGCTCCGCCTGAACCGTGTCCGGCGGCTCCAGATAGTGGCTCTGGTTGCCCAGGTGGAACTCGTCCATCAGCGACTTCTCCGCCGTCGCCTGGTCATAGGTCTCGTTGAACGAGGTCGACCCGTTGATCATCACGCTCAAAAACTGCGTCGACTGCGGCTGCTGCGCCGTCCAGTCCAGAAACGCCTTCAGCCGCTCGCGCGCCATCGCCGCCGTGTCGTGCGGGCCAATCTGGTCCGGCTGCCACCCATGCACAAACCGCACGCCAGAATCCATCTCGCCCTTGAACGCCGCCTCATCGCAATCGTTCGCCTTGCACAGTCCCCACTGCGTCCCGCCGTAGTTGAAGCTGTACACCGCCGTGATCCCGTGCTCCAGATGGTCCAGCGCCCCATGCAGCGTGAACCAGTAGTAGTCCTCGGCCTTGGCGCGGCTCGCCCGCTGCCCATAGAGCCCGTCTATCCACCCCGGCAGCGTCTTGTCCGCCGCAATTCCCCGGAACGCGCTCTGCCACAGATGGCTGTGCGCCGACAGAAACCCCGGAATCACCCACTCCCCGTGCGCATCCCAGCGCGCCGCAGCCTTCACGTCCGCCGGAGCCTCGCCCGCGCCAATCGCTGCAATCCGCCCCTCGCGGTCCACCACCATGTAGCCCGTGAACGGCGTCTTCTGCCCTTCGGCCATCGTGATCAGCACCGCGTGCTCCACCACCAGCTTCGCTTCTTCCGCCGCCCGCGCCGCCTGCGCCGCCAGCACACACACCGCCGCCACCGCCCACGCCGCCCAACTCCGCCTGATTGTCCTCATAGTGCCTTCATAGCGCCCCGCCGCACCGGAAAGCAATGGAGACGGCATAAACATCCACCGCGCACATTCCCCCACGTGCCCCATTCATCGCGCGCCATACGCGCGATAAGCGGGAAAACAAGCCCCCGTCCCAGTCATAGCGACCCCATCCCAAGCACGAAAATGGGTGCCCCGGGTGCCTCGCATTTGGGCCCCCGGGAAAGCAAGCCCCCATCCCCGCCACGACCAAGCTCGGTGTCAGGGCACGACTTCAGTCGTGCCACAAAAATCAGCCTAAAACGCGGGGGCTTCAGCCCCTGCGGGTGTTCCCCCGCCCCGATTCCGGGTGCCCCACCCTCGCCGCGTCTTTGTACTTGCGGCTAGGGTGGGTAAGCAAGCCCCCACACCAGCCACAACCAAACTGCACGCGAAACCACCGCCGCCCGCGAGCGACCACCGCGCACGCACCGCACTCCGTCTGCAATACCGGTATGCTCCACCCGGCACTTGCCGTAGAATCTCCTCAGCCATGCCCGTCCGTGCGCTTTACCCCGGCAGCTTCGACCCGCCCACCAACGGGCACCTTGACCTCATCCATCGCGGCTCCAAGCTCTTTGAGCACCTCACCGTCGCCGTGCTCAATAACCCGTCGAAAAACCCGTTCTTCTCCGCCGAAGAGCGTGTCGCCATGCTGCGCGAGTCCACCTCCGCGCTGCCCAATGTCTCCGTCGCCACCTTTGGCGGCCTCATGGTCGACTTCGCCCGCTCGCTCGGCTGCACGGCTGTGCTGCGCGGCATCCGCGCCATCTCTGACTATGAGTACGAGTTCCAGATGGCCCTGATGAACCGCCGCCTCGCACCAGAGATCGAGACAGTCTTCCTCCAGCCCGCTGGCCGTTACTCGTTCGTCAGCTCGCGCATGCTGAAGGAAGTCGCAAAGTTCGGCGGCGACGTCAACGGCCTGCTCCCGCCCAACGTAGTCCGCCGCCTCAAGTCCCGCATCGCTGGCGACTGAGCGTGGCCGTTGGCATGTCGAATCTGCCACAATAAAGCCATCATGCCGACCGCCGCTCCCGCTAAAGCCTTCGCCGACCGCATCGGACGCATTGAAGTTTCCGCCACCATGGCCGTCACCGCAGAGGCCGCCAAGCTCCGTGCCCAGGGTGTCCAGCTCTCTGACTTCGGCGCCGGTGAGCCGCATTTCCCCACGCCCCGGCACATCAAAGACGCGGCCATCGCCGCCATTGAGGCCAACTTCACCCGCTACACCGTCGTCCCCGGCATCGCCGACGTGCGCCGCGCCATCGTCGAGCGCCACGCCGCCGACTTCGGCTCCGACTACGACATCTCCGAAGCCATCTTCACCACCGGCGGCAAGCACGCCCTCTTCAACGCCATCCAGGTCCTCATCGACCACGGCGACGAAGTCATCCTGCCCGCCCCCTACTGGGTTTCTTTCCGCGACATCGTTCGCTACGCCGGCGGCAACGTCGTCTTTCTTGAGACCAGCGAGGCGGAAAACTTCCGCGTCACCGCCGCGGCCATTGAGCAGGCCATCACGCCGCGCACCCGCGCCATCATCCTCAACTCGCCCTCAAACCCCGCTGGCGCTGTGGTCCCCGCCGCGGAGCTCGAGCGCATCGTCCGCCTCGCCTGTGAGCGCAATCTCTACCTGCTGCTCGACGAGTGTTACGTCTACCTGAACTACGCGGGCAAGCCCGTCTCCGGCGGCGCATTCACCTGGGCCAAAGACCACCTCGTCATCCTCGGCTCCCTGTCGAAGACGTATTCCATGACCGGCTGGCGCGCTGGCTACGCGCTCGGCCCCAAGCCCGTCATCGCCGCCATGAGCAAGCTCCAGTCGCAGCAGACATCCAACGCCACCAGCGTCGTGCAGAAGGCCGCCATCGCCGCGCTCTCTGGCCCGCAAGACTGCGTGGCCGAGTTCCGCGCCGAGTTCATCCAGCTCCGCGACCACATCCTCGCGCGCCTGGCTGAAATCCCCGGCGTGACGTGCACAAAGCCCGAAGGCGCCTTCTACGTCTACCCCAACATCTCCGCGTATCTGGGCCGGGGCGGCATCAAGACAGCCGCAGAGATGGCCACGCGCCTGCTCCATGAGGCCCACGTCGTCACCGTCCCCGGCGAGGCCTTCGGCACCGCGCACCACCTGCGCATGTCCTACCCCGTCACTCGCGAAACCATCGACGAAGGCACCCGCCGCCTCGGCCAGTTCCTCTCCAGCCTGAGCTGATTCCGAGCCAGCAGCTATCTTCTCCACAGCAATAAATGGGTGCCCCAGGTCTCGATGCTGAGACCTGGGAAAGCACGCCCCTACCCCCGCCACGACCAACTGAAAACTGATCTCTGACAACTGACTACTGCCCCTCAATCACCGTCCCGCTCACCCAGGCCGGGTGCTCCGTCCACTCCGCAATCGCCGTCGAGCGCCCGCAGTCCGGGCACATGGTCACTGGGTGCTGCGCCCCGCAGTGTGGACACTCCGCCCCGCTCACAAACGGGTCCATATTGCCGCCGCAGCGGTCGCACACCCACATCGGCCCCAGCGGCGGCTGCATCTTGCAGCTCGGGCACGCAAACCCCGGCCGCCGCGGCAGCTTCTCCAGCTTCGCCAGCACCCGCGCCGTCTTCAACCCGCTCCAGCAGTTCACCAGCATGTAGACCGCGATCAGCCCCGTCCACACCGACTGCGACACCACCGCCAGCGCCAGCAGCCCCACCACACCCACCACACCCAGGCCCGCCGCCACCGTCAAACTCCGCGCCTTGCCCAGCACAAACCACAGCAGCGACCGCAAAATCTGCCCGCCGTCCAGCGGATACACCGGCAAAATGTTGAACGCCAGCAGGCCAAAGTCGATCCCCGCCAGCGACCGCAGAAACACATACGGATCGTGCGCCGTGATCGGCCAGCCCGCCGTGCGCGCCGCGTACCACGCGCCTACCAGCACCGGCAGCAGCGCCACGTTCACCAGCGGTCCGGCCGCAATGCTCCACAGCATCGCCCCCGGCCTCTGCGGCGGGTCCACGTAGGCCACGCCACCCAGCGGCCACAGCATGATCGTGTCCGCCCGGCCGCCCACCTGGCGGCACGCCAGCGCATGCCCAAACTCGTGCAGCAGCACAATCGCAAACAGCGCCACATACTCCAGCACGTTCCACACCAGCGAGTGATACTGCCGCTGCCGCCACTGGATTTCGATCAGCGCCACCAGGAACCATGACCAGTGCAGATAGAGGTCAATCCCGGCCACGCGCATAAGATGAAAGGAGCCGCTCTGTTTCGTAGGCATTGCCGCCAGCTTACTGCATTCGGCGTTTGCGCGCCTGCTCTCGTACCTTCGTAACCCTGCGCGTGGTCAACACGCACCCCACCCCATGCATCCAAGCTTTTGTGCGACCCATCACACCTGTCTCCCCCAACGCCGCCGAGGACTGTGCAAACTCACCTTCGGTCGAGTACGATGTGTCTTCCATGCCCAAGGCTATTGATTTCCGTCCAGTTATCCTCGCCGGCGGAAGCGGCACCCGCTTCTGGCCGCGCTCGCGCCGTGCTCACGCCAAACAGGTTCTCGCGCTTGACGGTGAGCGCTCCATGATCCAGCAGACCGTCGAACGCCTCAAGCCCCTCGCGTCCATTGAGCGCACCTGGGTCATCACCAATGAGCTTCTCGCCGATGAAATTGCCGAGCAGCTTGCAGGCGTGCCACCTAGCCAGATCATCCAGGAGCCCGCGGCGCGCAACACCGCGCCCGCCTGCGGCCTCGCCGCCTTCCTGATTGAGCGCGAGAACCCTGACGCCGTTCTCGGCATTTTTCCGTCAGATCACGTCATCGGTGACGAGCCGCGTTTTCTCAAGGCGCTGCAGAAGGGCATCGCGCTCGCCGCCGCCGGTGACAACATCGTCGTGCTCGGCATTGAGCCCACGCGCCCTGAAACCGGCTACGGCTACATTGAAACCGGCGACTACACCGGCGACGAGGGTGCGCTCCATGTTCGCCGCTTCACAGAGAAGCCCAACCAGATGCGTGCCGAGGAGTTTGTTGCCGCAGGCAACTACTTCTGGAACTCCGGCATGTTTCTCTGGTCCGCGCGCACGCTCGCCAAGGCCGTACGTGAGCACCTGCCAGAGACCGCGCCGCTGCTTGAGAGCATCGCCGCAGCCTACGGCACGTCAGACTTCGTTGAGGTCTTCCACAAGCTCTACCCCAAGTGCGAAAACATCTCCGTCGACTACGCCGTGCTTGAGCCACGCTCGGCCAAGGGCGAGCACCTCTCGCACCTCTTCTGCCTGCCCGCCGAGTTCTCCTGGAACGACCTCGGCTCCTGGGCCTCGCTCTACGAGTACCAGCGCGACGCGCACCACCGCGGCGACGGTGAAGGCAACGTGGCAGACAGCGAGGGATGTCTCGCGCTCGATGCAGGCAACAACTACGTCTACAGCCCCGACAAGTTTGTAGCCCTGGTCGGCGTCGAAGACCTCGTCATCGTCGATACGGAAGACGCGTTGCTCATCGTTCGCCGCGACCAGTCGCAGGACGTAGGCAAGATCGTTAAGGAGCTGAATCTCGCCGGCCGCAACGACCTGCTGTAGGAGCGCGTTCCGGGCACAGTTTTGAGAGAGCACGGCTGGTAGTGCCCGGCTTTAGCCGGGCCGAAGCGCGCCAATATGCTCTATGAAGACAGCCGGGCTTTAGCCCCTGAGGGATAGAGTTCATCCCGACGGCGCAGAACTCCGCTTTGTCAACAAGTCGCGCCGACTGCAGCCCGAAAGAAACAAAGGGCCGCGCATCGAGAAGCGCACGCAGCCTCATTATTTACACTCGTTCACGTAAGGAGCTGATCCCCTAACATGCCTCATCCGCAGATCAAGTTCGGTACCGACGGCTGGCGCGCCGTCATCGCCGATGACTTCACCTTCGCCAATGTCCGCACCGCCGCCGACGCCATCGCCGCTTACATCCACGCAAGCGAGGACCCCAAGAAGGGCCTCTGCATCGGTTACGACACCCGCTTCGGTTCCAAGGCCTTCGCGCGTGCCTGCGCTGAAACCGTCGCCGCCACCGGCATCCCCGTCTTCCTCGCCGACCGCATCACGCCCACGCCCGCGCTGTCCTTCGGCGTGCGCGCGCACAGCGCCGCCGGCGGCATCATGATCACCTCGTCGCACAATCCCGCACAGTGGAACGGCGTCAAATACAAGGCATGGTACGGCGGCTCCGGCAAGCCCTCCATCATCGCGGCCATTGAGCAGCACCTCGGCAAGCCCGCACCCCGCGCCGCCACGCCCGCCTCCATCACTGAGGTCAACTTCGTCCCCGACTACCTCAAAGCTGTCGAGAGCTTCGTCGATCTCGATCTCATCGCCAAGTCCGGCATGAAGTTCTGCGTCGATTCCATGTATGGCGCGGGCGGCACCATCGTGTCTGACATCTTCACGCGCCTCGGCGTCGATCACGTCCAGATTCGCGGCAACGTAGACCCACTTTTCCCCGGCATCAACCCCGAGCCCATCGAGCCGCACATCCGCGCCCTCGGCGAGGCGGTCGTGGCCCACAAGTGTGACGCGGGCCTCTGCACCGACGGCGATGCCGACCGCATCGGCGCCACCGACGAGCACGGCAACTTCGTCGATCCGCACAAGATCTTCTCCGTGCTGCTCAGCTGGGTGCTCAAGCGCAAGGGCTGGCCCGGCGCCGTTACCCGCGCCTTCAACACCACCAAGATGCTTGACCGCATCTGCGCCAAGCACGGCCGCGAACTCATCGAGCACGGCATCGGCTTCAAATACGTCTGCGACTACATGCTCGAGCGCGAAATCCTCATGGGCGGCGAAGAATCCGGCGGCATCGGCTTCCAGCGCCACCTGCCAGAGCGCGACGGCATCCTCAACGCCCTGCTGCTCGCCAACGTCATGGCCGACGAGAAGAAGACCCTCGGCCAGCTCGTCGCTGACCTGCAAGCCGAGTACGGTGAGCACCACTACGGCCGCATCGACCTCCACATCCCCGATGCCATCAAGAACGCGGCCATCGCCAAAGCGCGCGCTCTGCCCGTCGGCGACAAGTCCATCGCTGGCATGCCCATCCTTCGCCAGGAAACCCTCGACGGCGTGAAGTTCTTCCTCGACAACCCCGAGGCCAAAACCAAACCCAACGCCGCTGAAACCTGGATTCTCTTCCGCGCCTCCGGCACTGAGCCGCTCATGCGCATCTACACCGAATCCACCTCGCCAGAAAACGTGCAGAAGCTCCTCGCCTCCGCCCGCACCTTCGCCCTCGGCGAGTAACAAACAGCAGCGTTCCCATCACAAAATTGGTATCCCCGGTCTCGATTCTGAGACCGGGGATACCAAGCCCCAGCTCAGCCATAGCGAACCCATCCCAAGCAAGAAAATGGGTGCCCCGGGTGCCTCGCTTTTGGGCACCCGGGAAAGCAAGCCCCCAGCCCCGCCACAACAAAGCTCCGCACCCCGTGCCCACCCAACATTTGCAAACAATTTCCCCCACGCAGTGCACAATACAGGTGGGAAGAATTGCCGCCCAGCCCGTACCACCCGACGGAAATACCCCCCACCCCCCTGGGGTAATTCACAAAGCAACCCGCCGGAAAATTTTCCAAAAGATCGTTGCAGAACATTTCACGCAGTCTGTTCTGCTTCCGTGCGCACCGCTCAACCTGCTTCGTTTGAGGCTCGAGTAAAGCCTCTGTGCGTCGCGTCAATTTCCTCGCGACAACCGCACCGCATTCGCGCTACACTCCTTCTCCACCGGGACACCGCGCCCGGCAAACTCCAAGGGAGAATCCGCCATGCGTACCGACGATCCCATCGCCCAGGTCCTGAAGAGCAAAGCCCACAACAAGGTCCTCTCCATCACCCCGCAGCAGACCGTCTACGAAGCACTCGAGCTCATGGCGCATTACGACATCGGCGCCCTGCTCGTCTGTGAAGACAGTCGCCTGCTCGGCATCCTTTCTGAGCGCGACTATGCCCGCAAGTGCGCCCTCACCGGCCATCCGTCGAAGGAAACTCTGGTCGAGGACATCATGACCCGCCACGTCCTCTCCGTCTCGCCGCAACACACCGTCGACGAATGCCTCGCCATCATGACCGAGCACCGCTTCCGCCATCTTCCCGTCGTCGACAACGACATCGTCGTCGGCCTCGTCTCCATCGGCGATCTGGTCAAGTGGGTCATCAGCGGCCAGCAAGAGGCCATCGCCGCACTCGAGGGCTACATTACCGGCGGCTTCCCTTCGTAGGAATCCACAGCAGCTTCCGTGCCCCATCCATTCCGCGTTCTTTGCGGAATGGGTGGGATAGCAAGCCCCTCACTCTGCCACGAGCACTACAGCCTGACTCTCGCCAGCGTCACCGCAAACCATCCGCGCGGATCGCTCCAGCTCGCCGCTGGGGCGAATCCCGTCGCCCCCAGCAGCCGCTCAGCCTCGCCCGGCCTGTACTTGTAGCTGTTCTCCGTATGCAGCCGCTCACCAGCCGCAAACTCGACCACCAGACCGAGCGCCGCAATGCGCACCGTCTGTGTGAGCGCGCTCTCCAGGTGCATCTCCATGCGCGACTCCCGCGTATTCCACACTGCGCGGTGCAGAAACGCCTCCGGCTCAAAGTCCGCGCCCAGCTCGCGATTCAGCCGCACCAGAAGGTTCCGGTTAAAGGCCGCCGTCACGCCCGCCGCGTCGTCGTAGGCCGCCAGCAGCGCGGCCTCGTCTTTCGCCAGATCCACGCCCAGCAGCAGCGCATCGCCCGGCTTGAGCGCCGCCCGCACCGTTCGCAGCAGCTTCTGCGCCGCCTCCGGCTCAAAGTTGCCAATGCTCGATCCGATGTAAAGCACCAGCCGCCGCTCACCATCCGGCAGCGGATCCAACTCCAGCCCGTGCGTGTAGTCCTCCACGCGCGGAGCCACGCGCACCGCAGGCATCTCACGCTCCAGCCGCAGCCGCGCTCCTTCCAGGGCCGACGCCGAAACATCAATCGGCTCGTAGACGACCGCGCCGCCAAGCCGCGCCGCCGCCGCCAACAGCAGCCGCGTCTTGTCCGCCGAGCCCGCCCCCAGCTCCGTGACACGCAACGCGCAGCCCTCCGCAGCCCTGCCCACGATGTCGTCTGAAAATTCCGTGAAGATCGCGCGCTCAGTCCGCGTCAGGTAGTACTCCGGCAGCTCCGTGATGCGCTCAAACAGCGCCGAGCCCGCCTCGTCATAAAACAGCCACGGCGGCAGCGCTTTCGGCGTGGATGCAAGCCCGCGACGCACCGCTTCAGCAACAGCTTCGGAGACGGGCAGTGAAGCAGAACAACCAGAGGAAGCCATGTCTCTCCTTCGATGCGCCGGGCCTGCGGAAAGTTACTGGTTACTCCGCCAGCCGGATGCCGGAGAACTGCCACCGCGTCTGCGGTTGGAAGAAGTTCCTGTAGCTGGCACGGATATGTCCTGGCGGCGTGACGCAAGATCCGCCGCGCAGAACCATCTGCCCGCTCATGAACTTGCCGTTGTACTCGCCCAGCGACCCGGCCAACGGCCGAAAGCCCGGATAGCCCAGGTACGCGCTCGCCGTCCACTCCCAGCAATCTCCCCACAGCTGCGCAGGGCGTTGATCCTGGCCGGGGGTCGTGGCAGGGAGAGACGTTAACGCGCCGGAGTCGAGCAAATTACCGCGAATTTCCGTACCCGCAGCCGCCGCTTCCCACTCGAACTCAGTCGGCAACCTGTGCCCGGCCCAGCGCGCGTAGGCATCCGCCTCGTAGTAGCTCACCTGGCTCACCGGCACATCGGCGACGGACCCCAAACTCCGCTCCCCGCGCAGCGTAAACACGTTCCACACGCCGTCTGTCTTCGTCCAGTAAAGCGGTGCCTGCCAGCCCTCGCGCTGCACCGTGTCCCAGCCATCAGAGAGCCACAGCCCCGCGCGCCGGTACCCGCCGTCGGCCATGAACTCCGCATACTCGCCGCAAGTCACCAGCCGGCGCCCCAGCGCAAACGGCTCCAGCCACACACGATGCCGCGGCAGCTCATTGTCGAACGCAAATCCCGCGCCATCGTGCCCCACCTCACACAACCCGCCCGCAAATGGCGCAAACTCCATCGGCGCTACAGCCTTTGCAACCCGTGGCTCTGCCGCCTTGTACGCGGGCCGCAGCGGATTGGTAAAAAACGCATTCAGAATGTCCGTCAGCAGCAGTTCCTGGTGCTGTTCCTCGTGGTTCAGCCCCAACTCCACTCGCTTTAGAACCTCCGCCGCAGCGTCGCCCGCCAGCAGCCGCTCCATCGCCGCATCCACGTGCGCGCGGTAGGCCAGCACCTCCTGCAGCCCCGGCCGCGAAAACGATGCCCGCAGCCTCTTCTCTGGAAACTCCGCAAACGACTGGTAATAGCTGTTGAACAGCCAGTGAAAGTCCGAGTGAAACGGCCTGTATCCATGCTCAAAATCCCGCAGGATAAACGAGTCAAAGAACCACGCCGTATGTGCCAGGTGCCACTTCGCCGGTGAGGCTTCCGGCGTTGACTGCACCATCATGTCCTCGGGCGTCAGCCCGGCCACAAGCTCCAGCGTGCGGCCCCGGACAGTACGGAAACGGGCGGCCAGCGCCGCGGCAGGCGAAACATGCGTGACGGAACTCACTGAGCACACTCCTTTTCTGCGATGAGTTTAGAGCATCGCTCCACTGCCCTGTTTTGGGCAATGGATGAGGCCGGTACCGCGCAAAGAACTGCCGGTATCATTGGCGCGCGGAAACAGTGGCGCGTGAGCACGGAAAGTGCTCTAATGCGCATCTAATGTACTGGGAGGTCCTCCGCCGCGATTCCTTCAGGAAGGAGGGACCATGACTCGTCTCGATGGGACTCTCGGACTGGCAACTGCTGCCGCTGTCATCCTGGCGGCCGCCGCCTGGGCACAGGCGCCGGACACCACGCAGCCTTCCCCTGCCACATCCGCTACCGCGCAGCCCGTCCCTGCTGCTCCCGCTGCCGCCACGCCACCCACCCCAGTTTCCCCGGAAACTCAGGGTGACGTCCTGATGGCGCGCCGCCGTTATCAGGCCGCCATTGCGGCCTACAAGCAAGTGCAGCCGCCCACCTCAGCCGTGTGGAACAAGATGGGCATCGCCTACCAGATGCTCTTTGACATGGAAGACGCCCTGCGCTGCTACCAGACCTCGCTCAAAATGGATCCGAAGAACCCGAACGTACTCAACAACCTCGGCACCGTCTACGATTCGCAGAAGGAATATGGCAAAGCCGTCAAGATGTACCGCAGGTCGCTGAAGATCGACCCCAAGTCGGCATTAGTGCTGAAAAACCTCGGTACTGACCTGCTCGCGCAACACAAGTACGAGAAGGGCTGGGAGGTCTACAAGTCAGCCCTTGCAATTGATCCACAGATCTTCGATCGCACGAACGGACCGCGCGTGGAGAACCCAGCCTCCGTGCAGGATCGCGGCGCCATGAATTACTACATGGCCAAGGGCTGCGTCCGCGCCGGCAAGAATGACCGCGCAATCGAGTACCTGCGCTCTGCGCTCAATGAGGGCTTCACCAGCCGTCAAAAGGTGGCCGCTGATCACGAGTTCGCCGTGCTCCACGGCCTGCCCGCCTTTGACCGGCTCGTTGAGCCTGAGCAGAAAGAAGAGCAGAAACAGTAGCGCGGCGTCCACGTAGCCTCCGCGCGCGTCTATCCAACAGGGAGGCACAGGCCAGGGCACAAACATGGCCTGCTGACCCTGTTCTGAGGTGCGATGATGCGGCTGCGGTTCCCTGCTTTTAGTTGCCTGGTTCTCTTCGTGTGCAGTTTGTTGGGGTGCGCCGCATGGGCGCAGGAGCCCGGCGCCATGCGCGGGCGCGGATCAGTGTGGGGCGAGGGACACGGCACCGTCGGCACCGTCATGGCCGTCGCTGCTGACCGCTTCACGCTCAAGACGGAGTTGGGCGAAACCTACACCATCTTTTACAGCGTCAACACGCACTTCATGAAGCAGCCCGCAGGGCCGCGTCGCAAGCCGGGCGACTCCTCAAGCAGCGAGCAGAACTTCCAGCGCACGCCCCCGGTCGTCATCAAGGCGGCCGAGATTCACGTCGGTGACGCCATCGCCGCCGGCGGTGAGGTGGATACCAGCGCGCACACCGTTGGAGCCATCACCGTCATGCTCATTGACCCCGAGCGCGCCAAAGAGATGCGCGCCATGGAAGCCAACTATGGCAAGACGTGGCTCATGGGCCGCATCACTGCCGTCGATCTCGACAACGCGCGCGTCACGCTGGAAGGCGGCCCGGACAAGGCCAGCCACATCTTCTCCGCCGACGAAAACACTACCTTCCGCAAGCGCCGCGATCCCATTACTCTGGGCGACATCAAGCCCGGCGATATGGTCCGCGTCGAGGGCGCCGTCAAAACAGGCGTGTTCCTCGCCACCACCGTCTCCGTCATGGGCCCACCGCCTAACGGCGCACAGGGCCGCCGCTCCGACGCCGCGCCGCAGCAACCGTAGCTCCGGTTCGTCGCCCAATATCCGCCTTCCGTCAGTCTGTTCCGCCGTTCGTCAGTCTCTCCGCGCGTTCTCCTCCGCCCCCACGCTACCTTCCAATTGTCCACTCTCACTGGAAGGAGCAGCCCAATGCACCACTCCGAAGCGCTCGTTGAAGTCGATGCGGTAACCCGCACGTTTCCGCTCGACCACAGCCACGTCACCGCGCTCGATCACACCAACCTCGTCGTCCGCAGCGGCGAGTTCCTCGCCATCGCCGGTCCCAGCGGCAGCGGCAAATCCACTCTGCTGAACCTGATCGGCTGCATTGACCGTCCCACCTCCGGCCGCATCCGCATCGCCGGCGTTGACACCGGCTCGCTGCGCGCCGACGAACTCACAGAGCTGCGCCGCAGCCGGATCGGTTTCGTCTTTCAAACCTTCAACCTCATCCCTGTCTTCACCGCTGCGGAGAACGTCGAGTTCCCGCTGCTCATTCAGGGCGTGCCCGCCGCCGAGCGCCGTGAGCGCGTTGCGGAGGCGCTCGCAGGCGTCGGTCTCGCCGCGCGTGCGCATCATCGTCCTGACCTCATGTCCGGCGGCGAACGCCAACGTGTCGCCGTCGCCCGCGCCATCGTCCATCGCCCCTCCCTTGTGCTCGCAGACGAGCCCACAGCCAATCTCGACACGCGCAACGCCACGCAGTTGATTGAGCTCATGCGCGGCCTCAACCAGCGGCTCGGCCTCACCTTCATCTTCTCCACGCACGACCAGCGCCTGCTGGAGCACACGCCGCGCATCGTGCGCCTCACCGACGGACAGATTGTGTCCGACAGCCACGCCGAGGAGGACCGTCATGCTGAAGTTTCTGCTGCTCGCCTTTCGTAACGTCTTCCGCAATCGCCGCCGTACCGCGATGACGCTCGCCATGGTCGGTGGCGGTGTCGCCGGTCTGTTGCTCGTCGGCGGCTTCTTCGCCTTCATGTTCCAGGGCCTGCGTGAAAGCACCATTCGCAACGGCCTCGGCCACATCCAACTCTTCACCGCCGAGCACTTCCAGCGCGACGAAGTCCACGTGCTCGACACCGGCATCCGCGACTGGCAGCACGTCGCCACGCGCGTCCAGACCGGCAAGCACGTCCGCGGTGTTGCTCCGCGCATCGAGTTCTACGGCATGCTGTCGAACGGCGTAAAGTCCTCCGTCTTCATGGGCAGCGCCGTCCAGCCTGACATTGAACGCGCTATGGGATTCTCGCCGCGCATCACCGCGGGGCGCGACCTCGACGCGCAATCCAGCGGTGAAGTTGAAGCCCTTGTCGGAGTCGGCGTCGCGCGGTCCATGAGCGTCAAGGTCGGCGACGGCCTCACCATCCTCGCCGTCACCGCAGACGGCGCGCTCAACGGCATTGATGTGCAGATCGTCGGCATCGTCAACACCGGCTTCAAAGATCTCGACGACCGCTACCTGCGCATCACGTTGCCCTCGGCGCAGCGCCTGCTCGCCTCAGATCGTGTCACCAACCTCGTCGTCGGTCTAGACAACACCGCCAACACAGACGCCGTCGCCGCCGAACTCGCACCGCAGCTTGCCAGCCCCACGCAGCCGCTCGTTGAAAAGAAGTGGATCGAGCTTGCCGCCTACTACAAGCAGGTGCACACGCTCTTCAGCGGCATCTTTCTCTTCCTCGGCATCATCGTCTTCTTCATGGTGCTCATGGCCAGCGTCAATACGCTGCTCATGGCCATGTTTGAGCGCACACGCGAGATCGGCACCATGCTCGCCATGGGCACGCCGCGCCGCTGGATCGTCGCTCTCTTCATGACAGAAGCCACCGTGCTCGGCATCCTCGGCGCAGCCGCTGGCGTCATCGCCGGCAATCTGCTCGGTTTCGCGCTCAACGCCTCTGGCCTGCATCTTCCGCCGCCGCCCGGAACCGACGTTCCCATGGCCTTCAAGGTCATCATTCTTCCCACCTTGGCTACGGGCGTCTCGCTCATGGTCATGCTCTCGCTCACGCTTGCATCCATCCTGCCCGCCGTGCGCGCATCGCGGCTCCAAATCACGGAGGCTCTCGCCCATGTCTAGCGTCAACACCATTCTCCGCTCGTTCCTGCTGCTGTTCACACTCGCGCTCGTCCTCACCTGTGCCCTGGTCTGCCGTGCAGCCACGCCTGATGCAGAGGCGCTCCTAAAACATTCGGACACCTATCGCAACGGCTGGCCCTCCTACGTCGTCGATGTGAAGATCACCAGCTACGAAGCGGGCAAGTCCGACGAGCAGCACCTCTACCAGGTCTCACAGAAGGGCACGGACCGCACCTACGTCGAGTTCATGACCCCGCGCGAGAAAGGCCGGCACCTGCTCATGCTCACAGACGACATGTGGATCTACCTTCCTGACACCAGCCGCCCCGTGCGCATCACGCCGCTCGAGCGGCTCTCCGGCGACGCCTCCAACGGCGACGTGGCGCGCACCAACTATGCCGTCGACTATGCACCCGCCTTCATGCGTACTGAGAAGGTCGGCACCACAGACTGCGTCGTGCTCGAGCTCACCGCGAAGCGCAAAGGCGCGACGTATCAGCGCATCCTCTACTGGCTGCGTGCGGACGATGCACGCCCCGTCCGCGCCGAGTTCTACCTCACCTCCGGCAAGCACATCAAGTCCGCCACCTTCGACGAATACACGCCCATGAACGGCCGCCCGCAACTGCGCCGCATGACCCTCTATGACGAGATCCGCCACAACTCGCGCAGCGTCCTGGAGTACGCAAATGCTGCGCCGCGCGCGCTCCCTGACAAGCTCTTCTATCAGGGCCGCGCCGACAGGTTCTAGCCATGCACATCGTCATCGCCATCCCGTTGCTCCTCGCCTCGGCGGCTCTCGCCTCCGCGCAGGACGCCCCCGCGCCGCAGGATCTTGAAACGCGCTTCACCGTCGCCGTTCTCGATGACGCCACGTCTTACGGCGCGTTGCGTGAGCCGCTGCCCACCGTGCTCAATCGTGTGCTCGTCGAGCCCGCTTTCAGCACGCGTTATCAGCAGCGCCTCACATTCTCCACCAGCCTCGTCGGCGAAACGCAAACCTACTCCGACACCGCAACGCGTCTCCACGTCAAGGAGCTCTACACAGGCCTCTCCGCAGGCGACTTCGACCTCACCGTGGGACGCAAGATGCTGCGCTGGGGCTCGGGCTACGCCTTCACCGCCGCAGGCGTGCTTGACCCGCCGCGCAACCCCACTGACCCCGGCGACCGCCTCAGCGTCAACGAGGGCCGCGACATGGTCAAGCTCGACTGGGTGCACGGCCCCCACGCCATCACCGCCGCATGGTCCTCCGCGGAGCTCGCCACCGCAGGCACGCAACTGCGCGACACCACCGCCATCCGGTATAACGTTCTCGTGCACGGTTTTGACACTTCGCTCATTGCAGGCGACGATCGCGGCGGCGATGCCTTCGGCGGCATCACCTTCACGCGTGTCCTCGGCCAGGCCTGGGAACTGCACGGTGAAGGCGTCTGGCGCCAGCAGGCTGCCGCGCTCTTCGGCGCCAAATGCACCCTGCGCTCCGGCCTCACCTTCGTCGGCGAGTTCTACACGCCGCCCAATACCACCTACTTCCGTGGCACCGCCATCGCACCCACCGCAAGCCGCCAGCATTACGGCTACTTCAGTGCCAGCAAGTCGCGCCTGCGCGAGCTTCCCGGTTGGAAGCAGTGGGACGCCTCCGGCGCCATCGTCACCAACTTCAACGACCACAGCTTCACCGGCATCGCAGACGTCAGCCGCTGGTTCGGCAGCCACGTCTCCGCCTACACGCATCTCGAGTTTCCCCACGGCGCATCCACATCCGACTACGGCTCCGCGCCCTACACCACCGCCGCATCTGTGGGCGTGAGGTTCCAGCTATGAACCAGCCGCGTCCCATGCGCGAAATAGGCTGTGTGGATGAAGGCGAGCCGCTGAACTGGCTGCGCTGGTTCCTGCGCACGCTCTGGATTGTTCCCGCCATTGCCGTGCTGGTGGCAGGCCTGTTTCTGATCTTCGGCCGTCAACCGTTGTCCGACTTCGGACGGCATCTGTTCGCCGCATTTGTATATGCCACGCTGATCGGCGTGCCATCGTCTTTCCTGCTCAATCTCGTCGGCTTCCGCTACTCCACACGCTGGCCGCGCGCCGTCATCCTCTTGTATGCAGCCACGCTCCTGTTCACAGCGACCGTGGGAACCGCCGTTGGTGCGCTCCTGCTGCACGCCACGCAACTGCTCGGAAACACCTCAACGTGGAACGAGTTTCGTTTCTCTTATCCCGTCTCGCTGCTGATTTCACTGCTGCTCGGCCTCAGCATCTCCTCGTTTGAAACCATGCGCCACAAGCTCCACTACACGCAGCTTGAACTGCGCACGCGCCAGGTGGAGCAGGAGCGCGCTAACAAGCTCCTCGCCGAAGCGCAGCTCAGCTCGCTTGAGTCGCGCATCCATCCGCACTTTCTCTTCAACACACTCAACTCCATCGCCGCGCTCATTCCCACTGACCCGAGCCGCGCCGAGGAGACCGTCTCGCGCCTCGCCTCACTGTTGCGCTTCTCTCTCAGCGCCGGCCAAAGCAGCCTCGTACCGCTCGCGCAGGAGCTGAAGATCGTCCGCGACTATCTCGAGATCGAGTCCACTCGCTTCGGCGCACGCCTGCGTTACACCGTCCATGCAGACGCCTCACTCGACTCATGCCAAGTGCCTCCGCTCGCCCTCGCCACGCTCGTTGAAAACGCTGTGAAACACGTTGCTGCACGCCGCGCTGAAGGCGCAACGCTTGCAGTCGAAGCGCACGCTGAAGATGGCCGCCTCACGCTCTCTGTCGCCGACGATGGCCCCGGTTTCTCGCTTGAAGACATCGCGCCCGATCACGGCCTCGGCAATCTCTCGGGCCGTCTCCAGCTTCTTTTCGGTGATCGCGCAGGCCTCAACGTCACGCGCCGCGACGCAAAGACCGTCGTCGCCATCGCGCTTCCGGTGGAGCAATGACGATGGATGCCACACGCCTCCACGCTTATCTCGTCGATGACGAACCGCTCGCGCTCGCGCGGCTTGAGCGTCTGCTCGCGGCGTTTCCCCAGATTGAAATCGCAGGACGCACCAGCGACCCCGCCGAGGCTGCGGCCATCCTCTCGGGCGATACAGCTTCAGAAATCGACGTGCTGTTCCTCGACATCGAGATGCCCGGCATGAATGGCTTCGAGCTGTTGTCGCGTCTCGCGCGTCAGCCCTTCGTCATCTTCACCACTGCCTACGATCAGCACGCCCTGCGCGCCTTTGAGGCCAACACCATCGACTACCTGCTCAAGCCCATCGACACGGACCAGTTGCAGCGCGCTCTCTCCAAACTCGGCCGCGTGCGCCCCGTCGCGCAAGCCGAGTGGCAGCGCAACCCGCAGTTGAATGAATTGCTGCGCGGCCTGGCCGCCACACTCGAGCACGGCACGTCCGCATACCCGCAGCGCATCGCCTCGCGCGTTGGTGAGCGCACCGTCTTCCTGCCGCTTGCTGACGTGACCCACTTCCTCGCGCAAGACAAGCTCACTTACGCCGTCGTCAACGGCCGCAGCCACGCAGTCGATCAGTCCATCGCAGAGCTAGAGCGCCGCCTCGATCCGAAGCAATTCCTGCGCGTTCATCGCGCTGCGCTCGTCAATGTCGACTGGGTTCACGAAGCAAACGCTTGGTTTGCCGGCCGCGTCGTGCTCACACTGAAAGACGCGGCGCATACGCAACTGACCGTTGCGCGCGACCGCGTCCGCAGGGTGAAAGAGCAACTGGGAATCTGACTTCAGCCGCCGATATACATGCCGCCGTTCACATCCAGCACGTGCCCGGTGATGTACGACGCGCCTTCTGACGCGAGGAACGCCACCGCATGCGCAATGTCGGCGTCTGTACCCACGCGCCCGGCAGGAATCGTCGCCAGCATCGCCGCGCGCAGTTTCTCGTCCAGCACCGCTGTCATCGGCGTCTCAATGTAGCCCGGCGCCACGGCGTTCACCGTGATGCCGCGTGAAGCCACCTCGCGCGCCAGGGACCGCGTGAAACCGATCAGTCCCGCCTTTGACGCGGCGTAGTTCACCTGGCCTTCTTGCCCCGTGCGGCCCACCACGCTGGAGATGTTTACGATGCGGCCCCAGCGGTTCTTCATCATTGGCCGCAGCAGCGCCTGCGTCAGCAGAAACGCGCCCGTCAGGTTGGTCGCAATCACGTCGTCCCAGTCCGCGCGCTTCATGCGCATCATCAGGTCGTCGCGCGTGATGCCCGCATTGTTCACCAGGATCTCAACCTTGCCGAACTTGTCCAGCACAGCCTTGGCGCCGTTCTTGATCGACTCTTCGTTCGACACGTCCAGCGCGAACGGCGCAGCCTGTCCTCCAGCCGCGGCAATCTCCTCGGCCACGGCCGCCAGCTTCGCCTCGTTGCGCGCCGCCAGCGCCACCGTTGCGCCAGCCTTCGCCAGCTCCAGTGCGCATGCGCGCCCAATGCCCTGGCTGGCCCCGGTGACCAGCGCAATTCGTCCCTGCAAATCCGCCATGATGCTTGCTTTCCTCCGGCGCGGCGCTCAGGCCGGGTGGCCGCGCACGCACGAAGGCCATTATAGTGACCCGGCGTTGCACAGGGCGCGCCCGCCGGAATGCCGTATTCTGGATCGCGAGCCCATTCCCATGAACACAGAGACTGTTTCGCCCGTCGCCGCCCGCAATCAGACCGATGTCTTCGCCGTCCACGGCGCCGCGCCTGAAGTACTGGCCTATGCCATGGCCAAGTACTCGCGCTCCGCGTTGTCCATGCGCGAGTCGCTGGCTGAAATCAGCGCGCAGCGGGCCGAGCAGTTCCTCAACACGTTTTATTTTCAGTACGGCCACCGCTCCATCGCCGACCTCGCGCACATCGCCCTTGCGGTGGAGCGACTGAGTCTTCTCGCCGCCATCACGCTCGTGGACGAGCAGCGCTGGGACGGCCAGGAGCGCTCCACGCGCTACCAGAACTTCATGAAGTCCGGCTACTACTCGCCTGACTTTGGCGCAGACTCAGCATCCGCGCAGCTCTATACCACGACCATCGAAAACCTCTTCGCCACCTACCAGAGCACCACCGCCTCCGTGCTTGAAGCTCTGCGCGCAAAGGTCGCGCGGCCTGAGGAGATGAAGCCCGAGGCCTACGAGCGCACGCTGAAGGCGCGTGCATTCGACGTGGCACGCTACCTGCTGCCGCTGGCCACCAACACCTCGCTCGGGCAGATCGTCAACGCGCGCACGTTGGAGACACAGGTTTCGCGTCTGCTCTCGCATCCTGCCGCGGAAGTGCGTGAGCTCGGCGCCAAGCTGCGCGACGCTGCCGTTGGTGCTGCATGGAATCCCGATGCGGCTGCCGCCGAGGTCCACGCTGCGCCCACGCTCGTGAAGTACGCCGAGCCCAACACCTACCAGATTGAAACGCAGAAAGAACTGGCCGCCGCTGCCGCCGAGCTGTTGAAGGGCATCGCGATCGACGCGGCTCCCGTGGTTGATCTAGTCGAGCGCACTGAATCGCTTGAAGTCGAGTTAGCCGCCACGCTGCTTTATTCCGTCAGTCATTATCCGTACCGCCAGGTACGGAATATCGTTGCCGGTTGGCCTGAAACCCGCGTCAATGAGGTCATCGAGCTTGGCTTCAAGCATCGCGGCCGCCACGATGAAGCACTCCGCGTCTTCCACGCCGGAGCCGCGCTCCGCTTTGACATCCTCATGGACATCGGCGGCTTCCGCGACATGCACCGCCATCGCCGCGTCACACAGATTCTGCAGGGCTTTACCACCGCGCACGGCTTTGAAACGCCAGAGTCCGGCGACGCCGCAGGCCTCGCCGAAGCAAGCATCGTCGGCGAGTTCCAGTCCACGGTCGCAACCGCGCACGCCGCCAGCGCGCGCATTGCCGCAGGCTCCGCGCCAGAAGCCGCACAGTCCGCGCTCTACCTGCTGCCGCTGGCCACGCGTATGCGCTGCCTCTTCAAGATGGACTTCGCAGAAGCGCAGTACATCAGCGAGCTTCGCTCCGCGCCCGCGGGCCACTTCAGCTATCGCCGCGTTGCGTGGGAGATGTACCTGGCACTCGAGCGCCAACACCCCTCGCTCGCAAAATACGTACGCGCCACCGACTTCACCAAGCCTATCGACCTCCTGCAGCGCTGATCGCGGTTCGCCGTGGTCACCGCACCGCCGTCGCCCGGCCATCCGCAAACGTCACTGTCCACTGCCTGCCGCCCGCGTCGTAGGTGATCGTGCGATTGCCCTCGCTGCCCACGCCGGCCTTGAGCTTCTGCCCCAGCGCCAGCCGCATTTGCAGTTCGTTCATGCCGGGCTTCGCCTGATGCGCATCAATCGCGGCCCAGGTCTCCTTCGGCCAGTCGCTGTAGATCGTGTGCGGATCGTCGTAGAAGAACAGCAGGTCCGTGAAATACTGCTCTTCCGCGCCGTCGATCGCGCCAATTGCCGTCGCGTAGAACTCCGCCGAGCCCGGCAGCGCAAACACGGCGAAGGCCTGCCGCGTGCCGTGGGACATACCGTCGTCCACCCCGGCAGGCACCGCCGCCTTGATCACCTTCTTCACGTCGAGCCGAGCGACAGGCGGAATCACGCCCACGCTTCGCGCAAAGTCGATGCGCGCGCCCGTCACGGCGAAGTACGGCATCACGTTCCCGTTCTTTATCCAAACGCTCGTCCCGGCCAGCTTCTCCACGTCCTTGAACTCGGTCGGCATCAACTGGCGCACCTCGGCCAGATCGTCCGGGTTCACGGCCTGCTCCGCGGCGCGGCTTGCGACGCCCGGATCGCTGCGGTGCTTGAATACGACGAACAGGTACACGCCGCCCACCAGCAGCGTCACCATCAGCGGATAGACAACCATCTTCCAGGGCTTCATGCAGGCTCCACTGTAGATTCAGACGCACCATCGGCGCGCAGAGCTTCAGCCGTCAACGCACCGGCTCGGCGCAGGTCAGGGAACAGCGCAGACCACAGCCCTGCCACCGCCAGCGAGCCTACACCGCCAATCACCACCGCACGCACCGCGCCCCACCACTGCGCCGTCAGGCCGCTCTCAAACTCGCCCAGTTCGTTCGATGCGCCGATGAACAGCGAGTTGACCGCGCTCACGCGGCCACGCATTTCCGGCGGCGTCGCCAGTTGCAGCAGTGATCCGCGAATGATCACGCTGATCGTGTCCGCCGCGCCGCCAATGGCCAGCGCTGCCATGGACAGCACAAGATTCCGCGACAGCCCAAACGTGACCGTCGCCACGCCAAACAGCGCCACGCACGTAAATAGCTTGTGCCCCGCGCGGCCGCGAATCGGGAACCGCGCCATGATCAGTGACATGGTCAGCGCGCCCGCCGCCGGAGCCGCACGCAGCAGACCCAGCCCGCGCGGCCCCGTGTGCAGAATCTCCTGCGCAAAGATGGGCATCAACGCCACCGCGCCGCCCAGCAGCACCACGAACAGATCCAGCGAAAACGACCCCAGCAGCAACCGCCGCGCCCACACATAGCGGAACCCCGCCAGCACCACGGAGAGTGAAACCGATCGCTTCTCCATGCGCCCCGGCCGCACACTCAGGCTGCCCACCAGCACCAGAAAAATCAGCAGAGAAACCAGCGAAACCACATACACAATGCCCGCGCCCGCAAGCCGTGGCGCCACGCCCGCAAGCGGCAGCGTAAACAGCAGCCCGCCCACCGCAGGCCCTGTGATGTTCGCAAACTGCCAGATCGCGCCGCCCCACGTCACCGCGTTCACAAAGTGCTGCTCCGGCACCAGGTGCGGCACCAGCGCGGAGCTTGCAGGCCCGGAAAACGCACGCCCCATCCCGACCAGAAACAGCACCGCGTAGATGGGAAACACCGCGCGCAGCCCGTGCCACGCAAACACCAGCAGCGCCAGCGTGCAGAAGACCTGCAGCCCGTAGCACAGCAGGATCACCTGCCGCCGGTCAAAGCGGTCTGCCACGTGCCCGGCGGGCAGCAGAAACAGCAGGCCCGGCAAAAACAGCGCCAACCCCGTGTAGCCCAGGTCCAGCGCTCGATGCGTGATCGAATACACCTGCCACGCCACGGCCACCGACTGCGCCTCCGCGCCCAGAATCACGGCGGCACGCGCAAGCTGGTAGCGGCGGAAGTCGCTCGAAGCGAAAGCCTCCATGCCGCGTCGGGGAGATCGTCGAACGTCAGAGGATGAAGAGGTGGAGGAAGGGGAATCCATCAGTCTCTAGGGTATCCTCCCGCGCAGCGCACTCCAAGACGCGCCGGCCGCCCTCTCATTTATCCTGAATCTTGCCCCCTGAGAATCCATCGCGTCCGGCGCCCAGCAGGCTCGCCGCAGCGGCCGTCACTTTGTGCGGCGTCTGCGCGTTTCTTGAGCTCTATTGCACGCAGCCCATGCTGCCGCTGCTGGCGCAGATCTTTCACTCCACAAAAACCGGCGTCGGCCTCACCGTCTCGGCTTCCACGCTCGGCGTAGCTCTGGCCGCTCCCATCTTTGGAGCACTCACGGAGCGGCTGCCGCGCAAGCGTGTCATCGTCGCATCGCTGTTCGGTATTGCCGTGCCCACACTGCTTGCCGCCACTTCCACATCGCTCGGCCAGCTCGTCTTCTGGCGCTTCCTGCAGGGCATCTGCATTCCCGGCGTCATCGCCGTTGTCATCACGTACATCGGTGAGGAGTGGCCCCCGGAGCGCGTTGCGCTCATCATGAGCTTTTACGTCAGCGGCACCGCGCTCGGCGGCTTCATTGGCCGTGTCTCTGCCGGCATGCTGGCAGACTGGTTCAACTGGCGCATCAGCTTCCTCACCATCGGCGTGCTTGCGCTGGCCGGCGCCTCTGCCGTGGCGCTCTGGCTGCCGCACGGCCGCCCACGCCCCACGCCGCAGCGCCGCGCAGACCAGCTCCCCGCCTTCCCGTACCAGATTCAGGAGCTGTTCCGGAACCGCCGCCTCGTAGCCACCTTCGCCGTCGGTTTCAACGTGCTGTTCTCTCTCGTCGGCGTCTTCACCTGGATCACATTCCACCTTTCCGCAGCGCCCTTCAACCTCTCCACCACCGCGCTGAGTTACCTCTTCTTCGTCTATCTGGTCGGCCTCGTGGTCACGCCCATGGCAGGCTATGTCATCACCAAGGTCGGCCTGCGTGCGGGAATCGCCGGAGCCATCTGCTGTTCCATGACCGGCGTTCTGCTCACGCTCGTGCCCTCGCTCACGGCCGTCATCCTCGGCCTCATCATGGTGTCCAGCGGCGTGTTCATCTCGCAGACCGCCTCGCAAAGCCATCTGCGCGTGGCGGCCCCGGCTGAGGCGCGCGTCACCGCAGCCGGGCTTTACCTCACCAGCTACTACCTCGGCGGAACCGCTGCGGGCGTGATTCCAGGCGCATTCTGGGCGCTCGGCAAGTGGCCCGCCTGCGTCGGCTTTATCGTTGCCATGCAGATGACCGCGCTCACCATTGCGCTCATCGGCTGGCGCGTCCCACAGAAAGAGACCGCTTGAGCCGCGGGCCCGTCTGCTGCCGCCAGAATCCCTGAACCCCGGCCGCACCCCGCTGAATCTAAGACCTTGTATGCAATCCGGCCGTCAGCATCCGGCCGGCATCTGGCGCGGTCCGCAACCGTGCCGCTTTGCTTCCCCATCTTGGGCTTCATTCTTCGTACCACTGATTCGATAAAGGAGCAGTTGTTTGGCTGACGCAGATTCCCTGACTCCGGCCCGCGCCGGGGCCGCGGCAAAGACCGTGACTAATCCCGGTTCGGCCTCGCACGCCATGTGGAAGCCGCGCGTGAACCCGTGGCTCATTGCGGCCACCGTCGCGCTCGCGGCCTTTATGGAGGTGCTCGATACCTCCATCGCCAACGTCGCCCTGCGCTATATCGCCGGCGACCTGGGCGCCAGCAACGACCAAGCAACGTGGGTACTGACCAGCTACCTGGTTTCCAATGCCATTGTGCTGCCGCTTGGCGCCTGGGCCTCCAGCCTCATGGGCCGGCGGAATTTCTTCGTCTTCTGCATCGTCACCTTCACCATCGCCAGCTTCCTCTGCGGCGCAGCGCCGTCGCTGCCCATGCTGCTCCTGTTCCGCGTGCTGCAGGGCGCAGGCGGCGGAGGCATGCAGCCCATGGCGCAGGCCATCATGGCGGACTCGTTCGAGCCCCACAAGCGCGGTCAGGCCTTCGCGCTGTATGGCCTCGTCGCCGTGCTCGCGCCGTCCATTGGCCCCACGCTCGGCGGCTGGATCACGGACAACTACTCCTGGCGCTGGATCTTCTTCATCAACATCCCCGTCGGCATCCTGGCCTTCTTCCTCGTCACGCGTCTTGTGGAAGATCCGCCGTGGATCAAGCCTGACCGCTCCAAGATCTTCAACATGGACTTTATTGGCCTCAGCCTGCTCACGCTGTCCATGGGCGGCCTGCAGATCATGCTCGACAAGGGCGAAGAAAACGACTGGTTCTCGTCGAACTTCATTCGCTTCTTCGGCGCCATGTTCATCCTGAGCTTCATCGCTCTCATCATCTGGGAGTGGCGCAACAAGGACCCTCTGATCAACCTGAAGGTCTTCCGTTTCAAGAACTTCGCCATCTGTTGTTTCCTCATGGCGCTGGTTGGCGGCGTGCTCAATGCCAATACGGTGCTGCAGCCGCAGTTCATGCAGGCGTTGTTGGGCTATACGGCCACCACGGCAGGCCTGGCGCTGACGGCAGGCGGCATTGCCCTGGTCGTCGTGATGCCGTTTGCGGGCTACGCCACCGGCAAGGTCTCTGCGCGCACGCTGGTGCTCATCGGCTTCATCATGTTCGTGTTCACCTTCCGCTACGCGGCTTACGTGACCACGCTGGACATGACGTTTGTCCAATGCGAGATCCTGCGTGTCATCCAGATGATTCCGCTGCCTTTCTGCTTCATCTCCATCACCAACGCGGCTTATGTGGGCATGCCGAAAGAGGAGAGCAACCAGGTCTCCGGCCTCATCAACTTCGCGCGTAATATCGGCGGCTCCATCCTGATCGCCATCACCGGCGCGCAGGTGACCAACCGAGCCATGTGGCACCAGCAGCACTTGCAGAGCGCCATGCAGTCCGGCTCGCAGGCATTCGAGCAGCACCGCCACACGCTCACCGGCTTCCTCAGCGGCCAGTTCGGCGGCTCCAACGCCGGCGGTATGGCGCTGGCCAACATCTACCAGCAGCTCAACCTGCAGGCTCAGTTCCAGGGCTACCAGGACGTCTACATGGAGCTGTCTTACATGTCTGTCATCCTCATCCTGCTGGCCTTCCTCCTGAACAAGAACAAGCCCGCGCAGGCCTCCGGCGCGGCCATGCACTGAGGTAAGCACCAGAAACGAAAAGGCCGGGTCCCTTGCGGGGTCCGGCCTTTTCAGTGTGCCTTTGCAGGATCACGAATCATCGCATCGATCCGTTCAGCCCTCCTGATGCCGCCTCCTCCGGGTTGCTCCGGCTGGGCCTTGCATCTCTCCGGTGCGGACAGCGCTGCTGCTGCGGGTTGCCCCGCGCGCTGCACCCTTCCGCTCCGGCTGACGGTTCTTCGCGGATTGCTCCGCTCAGTTCCGCCGCTCGGGCTGCGCCGGTGGGACGTGCCTCCGAGTCTCCTCGAAGCCATGTATCCCCGGCACCGCAAGCTGCTGACCTGCTTCGGGTTGCCCCGTCGCCTGCCGCGTGACCTGCGGGCCGTCGGTGCGGTCGTGCGGGTTGCCCCGCCTGCCGTACCGGTCCGGCTTTGCCGGCGATGCCGTGAGCCGGTTTCCCAGCTCTGCATCCTTTCGGCGGTGCCGACGCTCCGTGGCGGAGTTGCCCCCTGGACGGCGCCTTCGGTATCGCCGATGACCCGCCTGCGGCTTGCGCCACGGTGTGGATCTTCCGGCTCCGGCTGATGATTCTGCACGGCTTTCGCCGTCGAACCACCTTCCGGTTGTGCCTGCGGTCCGATCGCCGGGTCTCCCCGGATCGCGCTCCGCTGGCTACGGCTTCGGAGAGAACTTGCAGGTCGCCCCGCATCTTCCTCGTCCGCTGCCGGCGCCGCCTTGCCGATTTCCAAGTCGCCCTGAATCTGCGGCTTGCGGCGCTGCTTCGGGGTTCAGTCCTTCCGGGTTGCCCCGGCTGCCTTGCCCTTTGGCTAACCACTTCTGCTGGTTTGAGTTGCCTCTTGCCAGCGTAGGCGGTTGGATCGATGATGAATCCCCTGCAGATTGCGAACTTTGCATCCCCGGTGCGCAACCGCGGATGAATCTTCACGCTCTGCCTGGTCCAGCTTGTCCGGCCTTGGCGGGCTTGGCCGCTTCTACGCCTTCAGACGCTGGACCGAAGCTTGCGCCTTGGGCCAAGTGTCTGACTGCGTGGATGTTGCCTTTGCCTGCCGGTGCGGACTTGCTGTCCGTTCCCCTACAGGGTCACCACTTGATTCGAGACTCTGCGCCTGCTCGATCTGTGGAAACAAGTGCAAATCTCAGAAACTTCTGTGGATTTCACCATTCGCAGTGCATTTGTTGAAAGAAAGTGGAGTTCTGCACAGGTTTTGCACTGGTTCTGGGGCAGGTGGGCGGAGCTGGGAGCGCTGTGAGAGGCGTTGGGAAGACGGCTGTTTTCGTGCGCATTTGGAGGTGCGCGGAAAGACTGAAATCCCTCACGCCGATGAGAAAACGGCCATTTTGCACCAGTGATGGTGCATTGAATTGTTAAAAGGGGGGGATGGGGTGGGGGGTATCGATTTTGGACTGGATGCCTGCTCCCGGCTGTGAAAAGCCGGGGGCAGCCCCTTCTCGCTCCGTGGATTGATTGTGCGCTCAAGAGGGGAAATTGATTGCAAACCAGGGGCGGGCCCGCGCTGGCTAGCGCAGGCCGAGGATGAGCAGGAGGGAGTAGGCGACGGAGAGGGCGAGGGAGCGGAGGCCGACGGTCTTGAGGGGGAGCTGGAGAGCTTCCGCGCGGGTTTGGGCGCGGAGGTCCCAGGCGTATCCGACGGCGGCGCAGGCGAGGGCGGCGGCGACCCAACCGTGGCGGAGCAGGGCGGCGGCGAGGGCTGCACAGGCGAGCAGGGCGACGGTGACGAGGGCGGCGCGTCGGAAGGCGAGGTCGGGAGGGGCGGTGGAGCGCAGGGCGAGGCGAGCGTCCAGGCGGGCGTGGACGACGAGGATTCCGGCGAAGGCCTGGGCGACGGACAGCAGCCAGAAGGTCCAGCACCAGACGGGGATGGAGCCAGTGGCGGTGAGGCTGGTGGCGAGGGCGCTGGAGGTGAGGGCGGCACCGCTGGCGAGCTGGAAGAGGACGGAGCGCTGGAGGTTGCGGACGTTGACGAAGACGGCAAGGGCGGCGTAAGCGCCGAGGGCGAGGCTCATGGCGGCGACGGCTGCGAGCGGCCAGACGGCGAGCACGGCGGCGGTGCAGGCGAGGAAGAGCAGTCCCCAGGCGGCAGCCCAGCGCGTGGCGGCGGGGAGGTCAGGGTGGGGGCGGCGCCAGAGGAAGCGGGCGCGGAGGACGAGGACGGCGGGGTCTTTGGCGGCGAGGGCGGAGAAGGCGGCGACGGGCAGGGCCAGCTCTGGCCAGCGGAAGGCGCGGCCGTGGAGCCAGGCGAGGGCCCAGACGCAGACGATGGGGGTGAGCACCATGGCGGTGGCGCCGTGCTCGCGGGGGAAGTACTTCTTCGATTCGGTCTGGGGCAAGTGAGCTGCGCCTTTCGTCGCGCATTTCACGATAGCGGACGGACGGGGGCGGGCGGAAGGCGGGGGCGGCACGAGTGAACTCGTGTGCTGTTACGGGGCTTGCTTGTGACTGGGGGAGGGGCTTGCTTTTCCGGGTGCGAACACACGCACCCGGGGCACCCTCAGAGTGGTGGCAGAACTCAACTGCCCAAGACATGAGCCACCCGCCACGGAGTTGTTAGAGACTCTTGTGGGTGCCGTCGCACAGGGGCTTCTGGGCAGAGTGCTTGCAGCCGCAGAAATAGACGGTTTTGGACTCGGTGGCTTCGTACTTGATCGGGGTGAAGTCGGAGCCCTTGTGGCTGCCGTCGCAGAATGGCTGACTGGCGCTCTTGCCGCATGCACACCAGAAATACGTTTTGGACGCTTCGACCGTTACGGGATAAGGCGCCTTCTGAGCGATAACCGGATCTGACATGTAGATTCCTCCAGGTTCCAGAGTGGATTCGACAGACGAGGAAAAGTCTATCGCGTTCGATCGCGGGTGTTGGGATGCGGGAGTGCTTTCCCGGGTGCGAACACGCGCCCCCGGGGCACGCTCAGAGTGGTGGTAGGACTCAACTGCCCAAGACATGGGCCACCCCCCGCCGTGCTCGCGGGGGAATTACTTCTTCGATTCGCTTTGGGGCAAGTGAGCTGCGCCTTTCGTCGCGTAATTCACGATAGCGGACGAACGGGGCGGGCGGAAGGCGGGACGGCGGGGACTAAAGTCCCCGCCGTCGTTTTCTATTTGGGTGCGGTTGCGGCACGAGTGAACTCGTGCCCTGTTACAGGGCTTGGTCGTGGCTGGGTGAGGGGCTTGCTTCCCCGAAGCTTGCTTCTGAGAACAGGGAAAGCAAGCCCCGTACAATGGGCCGAGAGCTACTGTGCCAATCAAAGACCCATTTCTTCAGAGTGGAAACCGGATCCCCACATTGGACGGCTGGCGCTGCATGGCGATTCTTGCCGTTCTCGTCAGTCATTATCAAGCCGTGTTTCTGGCAGGAAAGCACAACAATCCCGCGTGGTTGAATGCTGGCCAACATGGGGTGCAACTCTTCTTTGTACTCAGTGGCTATCTAATTACTTCTCAATTGCTGGCGGAAGAGCGGATTCATCTCGGGCGATTCTATACACGGCGATTCTTCCGCCTGATGCCGGCGGCATGGACATTCCTTGCTTTCCTTGCGCTGCTCACAGCCTTTACACCTATGAAGGTACTGGGCAGAGATGTGTGGGCGTGCCTTCTTTTTTATCGCAATTATGTTCCGGAAACCGCGACAAGTACCTGCACAGAGCACTTCTGGTCTCTGTCATTGGAAGAACAGTTCTACCTGGTGTGGCCTCCCCTGCTTGCCCTATTGGGGAAAAAGCGGAGTTGCATCTTGCTGATGGTGTCTGTAGCGGTGATTGCGCTCCACCGCATTTTGTACTGGTCGGAGCTCAGCCAAGGCCTGCTGTTCCAGCGCACGGAGGTGCGGGCGGACGCCATCCTGGCAGGTTGCCTGATGGCATTTGCACTGCGTCAGGAGCCTGTTCGCGCATGGTTCAGGCATCACGGAAGGCTCATCTTCTTTGCTTGCGTGCCACTGCTGATCGTGGACGTGTCGATTTACCACACACTGATTCCATTGCACGAAACATTGCTGATTGGAGCGGTTCTGGCCGCGACATCACTCAATCCGCAGATGCTCTTCAGCCGATTGCTTGATATGCAGAACGTGCGTATCACTGGAGTGTTGAGCTATGGCATCTATCTCTGGCAGGGTGTATTTCTTCGTCCTGCGTGGGGTCTATGGTGGGCTCTGTTATTGCCGTTAGCTTTCTTGTCTTCCAGGCTCCTTGTTGAGCTTCCGGCTATCAGGCTGGGGCGGTATCTGACGGCCGGAAGAAATACGCAAAAGACCGCAATGCCCTGTGCCTGAGTGCTGGGCAAGTGCGGCTTATTCAATTACTCAAATCACTACTGTCGCCGGTTTATTGAACATCTGGCGGATGCCTCTTAGGGCTTGTCTTGTTCTTTCTTCATTTTCGATGAGGGAGAAGCGGACGTGGTGGTCGCCGTGGTCGCCGAAACCTATGCCTGGGGAGACTGCTACTTTGGCTTCTGTCAGCAGTAACTTGGAAAACTCAAGCGAGCCTAAGTGGCGGTATTGCTCGGGAATTTGCGCCCAGACGAACATGGTGGCTTTGGGTGAGGGCACGAGCCAGCCGGCCTTGTTGAGGCCTTCAATGAGGACGTCGCGGCGGCGGCGGTAGATGTCGCAGATCTGGTGGACGCAGTCCTGGGGGCCTTCAAGCGCGGCGATGCTGGCGACCTGGATGGGCGTGAAGGTGCCGTAGTCAAAGTAACTCTTGAGGCGGCCGAGGGCGTTGACCAGGACCGGGTTGCCGACCATGAAGCCGACGCGCCAGCCGGGCATGTTGTAACTCTTCGACAAAGTGAAGAACTCGACGGCGACGTCTTTGGCTCCGGGGACCTGGAGGACGCTGGGCGGCTTGTAGCCGTCAAAGGCGATGTCGGCGTAGGCGAGGTCGTGGATGAGCCAGAAGCCGTATTGGCGGGCCAGCTCGACGAGGCGCGCGAGGAAGGGCAGGTCGACGGTCTGCGTGGTGGGGTTGGACGGGAAGTTGACGATGAGGGCCTTGGGGCGCGGGGTCATGCGCGGGATGAGGTCTTCTAGCTCGCGGAGGAACTGCTCCGTGTCAACGATGGGGACGGAGACGACGTGGGCTCCTGCGATGACGGGACCGTAGATGTGGATGGGGTAGGAGGGGTTGGGGACGACGACGGTGTCGCGCGAGTCAAGGATGGCGAGGCAGAGGTGGGCGATGCCCTCTTTGGAGCCGATGGTGACGATGGCCTCGCGGTCGGGGTCGAGATCGACGTCGTAACGCGACTTGTACCAGTTGCAGATGGCTTTGCGGAGGCGCGGGAGGCCGCGGGAGACCGAGTAGCGGTGCGTGACGGGCTTCTGAGCTGCCTCGATCATCTTGTCGACGATGTGGCGGGGTGTGGCGCCGTCGGGGTTGCCCATGCCGAAGTCGATGATATCCTCACCGCGGCGGCGGGCGGCCATCTTCATTTCGCCGGTGATGTTGAAGACGTAAGGCGGAAGACGCTGAATGCGGGAGAACTCGTCGATCATGATGGCTCCAGTGTAGAAGACAGTGAACAGTGTCAGTGATCAGTGGTCAGCAGGTGATTGCCGGAGCAGGCACGTGGGAACACGAGGGCTCCGGGCGGGCTGAGGAGGTGGAATTGTGGGATGAGGTGGGACGGAAGTGGGCGGCTTACGCCGCAGCACGCGCGGCCGCCGCCGCGCCGGTAGCGGGCGCGAAGAAGGCGGGGAACTTGGCGGTGCGGTGCATGGGAGGAATTATAGCGCACGCGCGGAGCTGTGCCCGGCAGGTGCGCAGGGAGCGGGGATCAGAGAGCTGTGGTTGTGGCGGGGATGCGGTGGGTTGGTTGTGGCTGGGCAAGGGGCTTGCTGTCCCACCCTTCGCGCGATGGAACTGCGCGAAGAATGGGGCACCCGGTGAGTTGTGGCGGGGATGAGGTGGCTTAGGTGGTCTCGAGGGCTTCGGCGGGGTCGGGGGCGGCGGCGCGTGAGGCGAGATAGAGGGAGACGACGGTGATGTCGTCGGTCTGGCCGAAGTGCCTGGCGGTGGAGGCGATGTAGCGGGCCGACTCATTGGCAACCTGCTGGGTGCGTTCGAAGCCGAAGAGCTCGCCTTCGGCGTTGGCGGCTTCAACGACGCCATCGGAGAGGAAGACGAGGCGGTCACCGCGGCGGAGCTGGAAGTCGGCGGGCTCATAGGTGACTCCGGCGATGACGCCGAGGGGCAGGCCGGGCGGCAGGGGCAGCTCACGGCCGTCGCGGTAAGGGCTGAGGTGGCCGGCGTTGGCGATGATGAGGCGGCCGTCGGGGTAAACGCGGGCGCAGAGGCAGGTGGCGAAGCAGGGGGCGGCGTCCAGCTCAGGGACCTGGCCGGGGGAGGCCACGGCGCCGAGGAGCACGCGGTTGAGGTGGGCGAGGATGGTGGCGGGGTCGTGCGAGAGCTCATTGCGCAGCGCGCCGACGAGCGTGGAGGAGTTCATGGCGGCCTGGAGGCCTTTGCCGCTGACGTCGCCGACGACGATGAGCAGCGAGTCGTCTGGCAGGGGGAGGACCTGGAAGAAGTCGCCGCCGACGCCGTTGATGGGCAGGTAGGCGCTCTCAAGCATGAAGTGCTGGTTGGATGGGAGCTGCGTGGGAATGAGCAGCGACTGGACACCGCGGGCGGCGGAGATTTCTGCTGAGGCGCGCTGCTCAAGCTGCGAGATACGGATGAAGCGGTAAAGGATGACGGCGACCAGTGCGGCGAGGAAGACGGAGTACGAGATGGCGCTGATGCCGAAGACGACCGGACCGAGATGGAAGCGGAGCGAGGCGTAGGCGAGCGGAATCCAGTGATGAGAGGCGCTGAACTCAAGCAGAGTGTCAATGGAGTCTGCGGTGGAGGCGAGGAAGAAAGGCACGAACATGACGCCTGCGTCTGTGCGGCCAGCGCGCCAGGCGCGGAAGAGCATGACGGAGACGAGCGCGACGAAGGCGACCTCTGCGATGACGGCGAGGATGCCGTGGGGCATGGTGGCGGAGACGAGCCGGAGCAGGGGCAGCGTGAGGACGGCGATCTGGACGCCGCGTACGATGCGTCGCAGCGGGCTCTGCGTGAAGCGGAGAACGAACTCGAGCGTGACGGCCATGAAGATGTGGCCTAAAAAGCTGCCGAGGACACGGAAGACTTCAAGTGAGAAGGAGCCCAGACTGAAAGCCGCTTCAGCGATGGCGCCGGCGGCGACGGAGATGCCCAGGAAGACGAGCCAGAGGTATTCCGAGTGGTGGCGCTGGGCGAGGAAGAGCACGAGGCCGAAGCCGGCCAGCGCGAAGAAGAGGAAGCCGAGGACCAGCGGGGCGATTGCACCCTGATTCCACTGGCGGTCAACGGCGAGAGCGAGGCGCTGGCCGAGGAGCTCAGAGGGCCCGGCTGAGACTTCAGTGAGGAGGCCGCGGCTGACGAAAACGTCTGTTCCTGCCCAGGAGCGGATGGCGATGACGACCGGGCCGGAGGACGGCAGCGGCACCAGAAACGGCACGGACTGGATGGAGGAGAGGCTGCCTGAGGCCATGCCGGGCGTGCTGCCGGAGGCCATGCCGTTGACGAAGACAGTGAGCTGACCGACGGAGTTGGGCGAAACGAGCAGGGCCTGCGCGCGGACGCCGCCGGGGGCGAGCTGGTCTGCGGTGAGGCGGATGCGATACCAGGCGAAGCCGGAGTAGGTCTCAATGCCCTGCACTGCTGTGGGGCGGCTGAGCTGGACGGTGCGCCAGGGGGCATCGTCAAAGGCAGCGTCTGCCCAGCGCGGATCGTCACCGAGCTCGAAGTGCCAGGGGCCGTCAATGGTGAGGACGGCGGGAAGCGGAGCCGGGGACGAAGTGGCCTGGGCGCGCGACGGGACGCACAGAAGCGCGACACAGCAGAGGACAAGACAAAGCGCCACGACTCGCGAGCGGATGGTCATGCGTGGTCCAAGTGTACCTGCGCGGAAGACGGCAAGACCCGGCAAATTTCGCCGGGCCTTTGAGTAACTGTGCCCCGCACTTGAGAGTTACGCGGGGGAGATTGCAATGGTTCCGTGCGCTGTGGCTATCCGCGACGGGGCTTGACGGCTTCCTTGGCATCGGCGGGACCAGCGGCGGGGACTTCCGGCACGTCAGCCTTGGCGTTCTGGCCGATGCCGAGCTTCTTGCGAACCTCGGAGTCGAGCTTGATGAAGACGTCCTTGTTCTCCTTGAGATAGGTACGGGTGTTTTCGCGACCCTGGCCGATGCGCTCGCCCGAGTAGCTGTACCACGCGCCTGACTTCTCAACGATGTTGTTGGCCACGGCGAGATCGAGCACGTCGCCCTCGCGGGAGATGCCTTCGCCGTAGAGGATGTCGAACTCGGCCTCGCGGAAGGGCGCGGCGACCTTGTTCTTCACGATCTTGACCTTGGTGCGATTACCGACGACGGAGTCACCGTCTTTGACGGCGGCGATGCGGCGGATGTCGACGCGGACCGAGGAGTAGAACTTGAGGGCGCGGCCGCCGGTGGTGGTTTCAGGGTTGCCGAACATGACGCCGATCTTCTCGCGGATCTGGTTGATGAAGACGAGCGAGGTGCGGGACTTGGCAACCGTGCCGGTGAGCTTGCGCAGGGCCTGCGACATGAGGCGGGCCTGCAGGCCGACGTGGGAGTCGCCCATTTCTCCGTCGAGCTCGGCCTTGGGGACGAGGGCAGCGACGGAGTCGACCACGAGCACGTCAATGGCGCCGGAGCGGACGAGGGCCTCGGTGATTTCAAGGGCCTGCTCGCCGGAGTCAGGCTGCGAGACGAGGAGGTTGTCCACGTCCACGCCGAGCTTCTTGGCGTACGAAGGATCAAGCGCGTGCTCAGCGTCAACGAAGGCGGCCATGCCGCCGTTGCGCTGGGCCTCTGCGATGACCTGGAGGGTGATGGTGGTTTTGCCCGAGGACTCAGGGCCGTAGACCTCAATGACGCGGCCGCGCGGGAAGCCGCCGACGCCGAGGGCGGCGTCAAAACTGATGGACCCGGTGGAGATGACCGAGATCGGCACCAGAGCTTCCTTGGAGCCGAGGCGGACAATGGAGCCCTTGCCAAACTGCTTTTCGATTTGGGAGAGGGCGAGTTCTACAGCTTTTGCGCGATCGTCAACGACGGCCATGGGGGTGACTCCTGAGAAGAAAAGGCTGGCCCGGCGCGGTGGCGAGAGAGATGCGGAAAAGCGCAAAGGCTAGCGTTGAATTCGTTGGGATTGTAGCAGCCACGTACAAACCAATGATAGCGAAAAGGCGAACAAAAAGGGAAATATTTCTAAGCCGGCCCTAAACCGTGTAGGCGCCGATGCGGGTTTCACGCTGGGTGAGGGCATCGCAGGCGCGGTCCAGCGTTTCGTAGTCGGCATCGTGGTCGCGGCGGAAAGCGCGGAAGGCTTCTTCGCTGGCCCAGCGGTCGATGGTGAGGTAGAGGCCGGGAACGTAGGCATCGCGAAGCAGCTCGGTGCCGCGGTAGTCGGCCGAGGTGCGGAAGAGCTGGGCCCAGGAGCCCTCCGAGCCGTAGGCAGCCTCAAAAGCAGCGATTTTGTCTTCAGCGATTTCAAACTGCCAGACGACGACGAACATTGCGAGCGGGCCTCGAAGTGGAATGCATCCATGGTAGCGCATGCCCAGGAGAGCAACTGATCATTAGATTCCGCAAAGCTCACTTGCCCCGCAGAAGACAGTGCGCTCGGCGAGTTCTACTGAAACTTCGGCACCACGAACGGGTTTGGCTGATTAATCCAGAGATTTTGAGGGTGCCTCCAATCAACAGATCGGCAATTCTTGCATCCGTAATACGCGCCTAAGAACACCGGCGTGATGCCCCTCAAATTTGGAGGTACAGATATCTCAAGATCCCATCTAGCACTGCGTACATTTGGCAACATCTCATTGATTTCAATGCCCCTGTCCTTCGGGGTCTCTGGGCTTGAAGTGAATCCTGGAGGCGTAGATGCCCAAGAACAGACTTTACAGACGCGTAGCCAAATTAAGACATTTTCGGCTGGTGCTTCCCCTTTCACGATCGCGATAACCGATACTCGAATTCTTCCATTCTCTATAGGTGAATAGACTGAGGAGATAACGTTGTCTGGCCCCACCGTATCGTCATAAAAGCTAAACACGACTTCCGCGCCATTCTGAGCAGCCTGTACAACGGGCGCCACAAGACGCTGATTCTCAACCGTCCACCTCTCACCGAGTTGCTTTAAGCGCAGATTCATCCATTCATCTGGCGGCATTCTGTTTCCCGCAAGAATCTCCGGATCGATCTTATTGTGAGAAAGGATGTACTCATTTCTGAGCACAGTCTCAACTCCCTTACGTCTGTCCGCTTCCGTTATCTTCCCGGTCGCGTTTGCTGACAACAGAAAATTAGATAACTTGGTGTTTTGTGACCCCACCGCATCGATCTTCTGGTTTAGGCCAACTATCTCTTGCTTATGTGCCAATTCGCTGAGTCGGCGATTTGACGAGATCACACCAGTTCCCGCGACGGCCGCGATGACGAGAATCACTGTTGTGAACGCGTGGCTCTCCTTACTGGGAGGGATGTACGACAGGATGATCCCTGCAACTGCCAAGAGAATAGGAATAATGTCTGCAAGGATTGGGAGACACTTATCAGTGCCAAAATACGCCCAGCACATAACTGTTACAGCCGAAGACACTACAAGGAATATCCAAGCGATCTTATATGGTTTGCTGATGTGGCGAAACTTAATTAGCCATCGTAGTACGCATAACACAGCGTTTCTTTCTATGATTCGCAGTATGGGCACGTTGTTATGCTCGCATCTCGCCTCATTGGCGTGAACACTTCGGGTATAGCAGAGTCACCGATCTCTTATATAGCCGAGATATCCGTAACACAATACCATAGGAACATGGCGCAATCACCAGCTCCATGAGTTTTCCAGTTCCGTCGCTCGCGAAGATTGAATCGTAGGAAACAATCTTCGCCTGATCACTGAGGCGTGCGGGCTATGATGGGTGCGAGTTGCTTCGGGGCGTGCGCGACGGGCTCCGGTTTTCGCGCTCGGGCGGAATGCGCAATCACAAGACACGCAACACCAGGGGGATGACGTGGCAGGACATGCGGAGCAGTGCTCGGATCCTTTTTGTGAACTGGACCGGCGGGAGTTTTTGCGGCTGGCGCTGATGACGTCGGCGATGCTGGCGGCGGGTGGGATGGAGGCTGGAGCGCAGGCGGATTCGGCTGCGATGAAGAAAGTGATGAGGCCGAAGTATGCGGCGCTGACGGCGCTGGAGCCAACGGCGGTGAAGCCCGAGGGCTGGCTGAAGCTCTATCTCGAAAAGCAGGCGGCGGAGCTGGGCTCGCAACTGGACTCGATCTCTTGGCCGTTCTCGGCGGCGTACTGGGCGGGGCTGGAGGAGGGCGAGTCGTGGTGGCCGTGGGAACAGAAGGCCTACTGGCTGGACGGCGCGACGCGGCTGGCGCTGGTGACGGACAATGCGGACCTGTTGGCGCACGTGCAGAAGACGCTGCGCTACACGCTGGACCACGCGGACGCGGACGGCTACCTGGGACCGCAGTTCTTCAAGGGGCCGCGTCCGGATTTCGGCGACACGGCGGCGACGGAGAATTTCCATCGCTGGCCGCAGATGCTGCTGTTCCGCGGCATTGCGGCGAGCTACGAGGCGGGCCACAACGCGGACGCGGTGGAGGCGCTGCACAAGCACTACGTGAACGACAAGACGGACTACGGCAAGCCGATCCGCAACGTGACGAACGTTGAGGACATTCTGTGGGTGTATGCGCGGACGGGCGATGAGCGGCTGCTGGCGATGGCGGAGAAGGCCTGGGCCGACTACCTGACGGTGACCAGGGCGGGCGCGGATGGCGGCGATCTGCTGCCGCTGCGCGTGTACTCGGCGGCGCCGATTGACGCGCACGGGGTGACGTACATTGAGACGGCGAAGCAGCCGGCGCTGCTGTATCTCTACACGGGCAAGCAGGAGTATCTGGAGTTTGCGCAGGCGGCGATGCGGCGCGTGACGGACCACCACATGCTGGTGGATGGGATTCCTTCGACCTCAGAGTTCTATCGCACGCGGACTTCACTGGACTCGCATGAGACGTGCGACATCTCAGACCACACGTGGTCATGGGGATACATGCTGATGGCCACGGGCGATGCGCGCTGGGCCGACGCGGTGGAGCGGGCGGCGATGAATGCGGGCTTTGGCGCGCTGAAGAAGGACTGGAAGGCGCTGCAGTATTTCTCGTGTCCAAACCAGTTTCTCTCCACGCTGGACTCTGACCACAACGTGATGGAGCACGGCGGGCGCAAGATGTCGTTCCAGCCGAACCCGGGCGAGCGGACGGCGTGCTGCGGCGGCGATGTGCACAGGCTCTATCCGAACTACGTGATGCGGATGTGGATGCAGGACACGAAGGGCGGGCTGACGGCGGCGTGGTATGGCCCCTCACGCGTGAAGGCGCGCGTGGGTGCGGGGCGCGACGAAGTGGAGATTGAGCAGCGGACGAACTATCCGTTTGAGGACCGGATTGAGTTTGTGGTGAAGGGCGCGAAGGCGGTGGAGTTTCCGCTGTCGCTGCGCATCCCCGCCTGGTGCGCGGAGCCGAAGCTGGCGATCAACGGCAAGGCGGTGACTATGCCTGCGGTGGACAAGGGATTCATCACGGTGGAGCGGAAGTTTGCGCCGGGCGACACGGTGGCGCTGACGCTGCCGATGCACACGAAGCTGACGCGTTGGCCGCAGGGTGGCGTGGCGGTGGAGCACGGGCCGCTGGTTTACGCGATGGACATCGAAGCGGAGTGGACGCCGCAGGTGGTCGAGCACTTTTCGACGAAGGAGTTCCCAAGCTGGACGGTGCTGCCGAAGGCGGAATGGAACTATGGGCTGGCGGTGGACGAGGCGCGGCTGGACGAGGTGAAGGTGCATCACAAGGCGATGACGAAGGACCCGTGGATGGATCCGCCGGTGACGCTGACGGCTCCGGCGCGGAAGATTGAGGGGTGGGAGTTGCAGGCGAATCCTGACAACCCGAAGCAGAGGTTTACGCCGCCGCTACCGGTGGTGGAGGATCATGCTCTGGGTGCGGAGGAGGAGCTGACGCTGGTGCCTTACGGCGCTACGCATCTGCGGATGACGATTTTTCCGGGGGTGAAGAAGGGGTGATGGAGGTGGAGAAGATTTCCCTCAGGGGCTGAAGCCCTTCGTGCTTAAGATTGCCTGATTGGCACGGCTAAAGCCGTGCCCTTTCAAAACTGTGCGCTGGTAAGAGTTTTTCCGCAGCCTGTAAAGCCATGCCCTTTCAAGAATGGTGCGCTGGCAGGACTATTCGTGTAAGCGAAGCCGCACGGGGAGGACCGTGCGGCTTTGTTGTTGATGCGCGCTACTTTTCTGTGGGCTTTGCGAGGGCCTCTGCAAAGTGGAGCGCGTGTTTGTGGCCTAGCTGCGCGATCTGCTCGCGGCAACTGAAACCGTCGGCGACGATGAGGGCGTCGGCGGGAGCGCTGGTGACGGCGGGAATGAGGTTCAAGTTGGCGATGGTCTTGGAGACCTCGAACTTGTCGGCCTCAAAGCCAAACGGGCCCGCCATGCCGCAGCAGCTCGACTCAATGAACTCGACGTTGGCACCGGCGGCGCGCAGCATCGCGATCTCTGCCTTGGGTCCGCCGAAGACGGCTTTGTGGTGGCAGTGGCCGTGGATGAGCACGGTCTTTCCGGCGAGGCGGTTGGCGGCGAAGTTGGGGGCTTTGGCCTGGAGCCAGTCGCCGATGAGCCAGACGAGTTCGCGGAGCTTCTTTGCGCGGGGATCGTTGGGGAAAAGCTCGGGGAGCTCGTCCTTGAAGACGCTGGCGCAGCTTGGCTCAAGGAAGATGAAGGGCAGGCCCGCTTCGATCTCGGGGGCCATGGTGTCAAGCACGTTGGCGAGATAGCTGCGCGCTGTGTCGAGGTGGCCGAAGTCGTAAAGCGCGCGGCCGCAGCAGACGTGCTTCTTCGCCGTGCGGACGGCGAAGCCCGCTTCAGTGAGGATGGACTCAGCGGCCTGGAGGGATTGCGGGTGGTAGTAGTTGTTCCAGGTGTCGGCCCACAACAAAACTGTCTGCGGTGGGGCCGACTTCGCTTCGCGCCTTGACGCATTTGTGCTTTCCCGGGTCCCAGAATCGGGACCCGGGGCACCCATGGTCGTTGGCAAGGGTGCATTGGACGTACGTAGTTTTGTGTAGGGCTTGGGCGCTAATGCGGGGAGCTGGCGCGGCTGGGCTACGCGGACAATGTGCTTGATGAGCGGGCTGGTGATGGGCCCGGTGAGCACCATGTTGGTGAGTGCGGGCGTGAGTGCGCCGAGGCGCGCGAGCTTGTCGGCAAAGCCGAAGACGTAATGATTGAGCGGGTGCAGGCGGCCTTTGTAGCGCTGGGCAAGGTACTCGGACTTGTAGGCCGTCATGTCGACCTGCACGGGACACTCGGTCTTGCAGGCTTTGCAGCTGAGGCAGAGGTCGAGCGCTTCATGCACGGACTCGCTCTGGAAGCCTTCATCGCGCAGCGCTCCGGCGAGCATCTCCCAGAGCAGGCGGGCGCGGCCGCGGGTGGAGTTCTGCTCAAGTCCGGTGGCGCGATAGCTGGGGCACATGACGCCGCCCTTGGTGGAGCGGCATGCGCCGACGCCGACGCAGCGCTCAGTGGCGCGCTCGAGCGAGCCCTGATCCTGCGCGAAGACGAAGTGCGTTTCAAGCTGCGTGTGCTTGTGCGCGTGGCCGTCAGGCGAGGGGCCGTGGCGCAGGTTCTCGGAGGGGTCATAGACGCGCACAGCGTCAACGAGCTTGCCGGGGTTCATGTGGTTGGTGGGGTCCCAGAGAGCTTTGAACTCCTGGAAGGCCTGGATGAGCTCAGGGCCGAACATCTTGGGCAGCAGGGCGGCGCGGGCCTGGCCGTCCCCGTGCTCGCCGGAGAGCGATCCACCGAAACTGATGGCGAGGTCTGCGGCGCGGTCAAGGAACTCGCGGAAGTTGCGCAGGCCTTCGACGGAGCGGAAGTCGAAGTTGATGCGCAGGTGGATGCAGCCCTGGCCGAAGTGGCCGTAGAGCGGGCTGCGGTAGTTGTACTCCCGCATGAGCGCGGTGAGCTGGCGCAGATACGCGCCCAGATGCTCGGGCGGGATGCCGGAGTCGTCCCAGCCCTCCCAGCCCTCGGGCTCGCCGGGGACGAAGACGGTGGCGCCAAGCGCGGACTCGCGGACGTGCCAGACGTGGGCAGCGTCTTCCGCGGAGTATGTGCGGACGGACGGACGCGGCGACCACGCGGCGACGGCGCGGACGAGCGCGTCAGTCTTCTCCTGCGCTTCTTCCGGCGTCCAGCCGCCCATTTCCACGAGGAGGAAGCCTTCGCCCTGCGGCAGCAGTGCGATCTCGTCGAGCGCGAGGCCTTTGCGGCGCATGAAGTCGATGAGCAGGCCGTCAAAGCCTTCGAGACCGATGGGCTTGAAGGTGAGCACCTGCGGCACGGCGTCGGCGGCGAGGAAGCCGTCGTCAAAACCGAGCACGGTGAGGATGCGGTGTGGCGGGCTGTCAGTAAGGTTGAGCGTGGCGGAGAGGACGGTGGCGCAGGTGCCCTCTGAGCCGACGAGCGCGCGGGCTACGTTGAAGCCGCTCTCAGGCAGAAGCTCGTCGAGGTTGTAACCGGAGACGCGGCGCGGGATGCGCGGGAATTTTGCGCGGATCAGGTCAGCGTAACGGTCGCGAATGCGGGCTAGGCCCTTGTAGATCTCGCCGACGCGGCCGCCTTCTCGAATGAGCCGCTCGAGCTCGGCCTGCGAAGTGGGGCCGACGGTGAGGCGCGTGCCGTCGTAGAGCAGGAGGTCCATGGAGTGGACGTTATCGACGACCTTGCCGCCAAGCAGGCCGTGGGTGCCGCAGGAGTTGTTGCCGATCATGCCGCCGAGGGTGCAGCGGGAGTGCGTGGCGGGGTCGGGCGCGTAGGTGAGGTGGTGCTGCTCGGCGGCCTCGCGGAGGCGGTCTAGCACGATGCCGGGCTGGACGCGGGCGAGGCGCGCTGCCGGGTCGAGTTCGCCGAGCTGGTGCATGTAGCGCGAGAAATCGAGGACCACGGCGACGTTGACGGTTTGACCGGCGAGCGAGGTGCCCGCGCCGCGCGGAAGCACGGCTGCGCCGGTGGCGCGGCAGGCGGCGAGCGTCGCCTCAACGTCGGCTGCGTCGCGCGGGTAGACGACGCCGATGGGGAGTTGGCGGTAGTTCGACGAGTCGTTGGCGAACAGAGCGCGCGAGCCCATGTCAAACAGGACGTCGCCACGGACGGTGGCCCGGAGGCGGTCTTCAAGATCGCGGCGGGCTGCGAAACGCTCATGAGCCAGCGGGGGGAGCGGCTGCAGAATCGAAAAAGTGTCCACGAAATGGATGGTAGAGCAAAACCAGCCGCGCTGTGCCATTGGGGAGGACGCGCCCGGTCGCTGCTTCCTGTTGGCCGCGTCGACTGGAGAGCATCCGGAAGCGACGACCGTACACATCCTTGACCTGTGCGCGGTGACCCCGACTCTCTTTTTTTTGGGCTGAATAGTCAAGCGCTGATCAAAACGATGGTGGGGTGAGGGGCTTGCAACCCCACCCTAGCCGCAAAAACAAAGACGCGGCGAGGGTGGGGCACCCGGAGAGTTGTGGCTGGAATGCGGTGGGTTGGTCGTGGCTCAGTAAGGGGCTTGCTTTCCCGGGTGCCCAAAGGCGAGGCACCCGGGGCAGCCATTTTCTTGCTTGGGATGGGTCTGCTAGGGCTGACTGGGGTGGGGCAGCTGGTCGTTATCGATTAGCGGCACCCCGCTGCGCGGAACTCTGAGCAGCGGGACGCGGCACGGCTCAATTTGACGAGACGTAGTCCTCAAGCAGGAAGAGGCGAACCTGCGCGCGCACGCGGAGCCGCTCAAACTGCTGGAAGGTGGTGCCCAGCTCCCTGTCTGGGTGGACGGAGTGGAAGCGCTCGGCAAACTTCGGGTCGTCGTCAAAGACTGCGTCCATGGTGGGGAAGATGTCCACGGTGACGGCCTGGTAAGGCGTCTCACTGCCGGTGGGCATGCGCTGGACGTTGAGCGACCAGCCGCTCTCTTTGCCGTCTTTGACGAGCGCCTCGGCGAGCGGCTTCCAGACCTTCTTTTCATAGGCGATCCAATCGTCAAAGTTGTCGTCGGTCACCTTCATGTAGTTGACCTGGAAGTAGTCGCCCTGCTTGGGTTTGCCGACGGCGGCGAGGTTCTGGAAGATGGACACGGTGACGATTTGAGCGACGGCGTTGCGGTGGGCCATGTAGTCCTCTGGCGTGAAAGACGCGCCTGCCTTGCGGATGGCGGCTGCGAGGTGCTCAGGACCGAACATGTGGGGCAGACCGGGAAAGATGGTGACGACAACGTAGTCGCAATCTGCCGCCTGCCCCTGCGGCGCAACGGAGCGCAGCAGGTAGAACGCGGTGATTTCACCGTCGCCAATGCGGCCCTGGGCGACCTTATGCATCTCCTCGGCGGCGAATTTATGGAACTCGGCCATGCGGTCGGGCTTGACCTTGAAGCAGGCCACGCTGTGGAAGCCGGAGTTCGGGGTTTGGGCAAGAGCGGCGGCCACCAGCAACAGAGCAAAACCGACCGCAGACAGCACTCGGATCAGGCGCATTGCTACCTCCAGTGTCAGGCGGATGTTCAGGCTGGGTCGAACGCGGATGGACTACCAACAGGAAAAACCCCAGCGGCGTGGGGGAAGGGGGAACGGGTGACACAATACGCCCGGAGATTGAGGAAAAGCAAAGACTTTTCTTGGGGTCGAAAATTAAGCGCGGGAAGTTACGGCGAGGCGCACAACTCCAAGCTGCCCGCAGGGGGTTAACGCGCGGGCCACTCCTGCACGACGATGCCGATGTCATTGAGCTGCTGGATGGCGGCTTCAACGTTGCGGCGAATCTGTGGGCGGTCTTTGGCGGGAGCGTTGGGTGCCTCGGCGATGGCGATGACGCGGCCGTAAGGCCAGGCCGAGTCGGGCAGCGCAACGATGGCGCGGGCGAGGTCAGCGGGGGCGATCTGAAGCTCCTGGCGGCGGGCGGCGGTGGGGCGGAGCATGGTTCCCTTGCCTGCTGGGCTGGGGTTGGCGTCAGCGCGGAGGATGCGGAGGTCGAGCGTGGTGGCCTGGACGGTGAGGAAGGGGTTGGACCAGGCGGAAGGGTCGTGGATATCGACGTAGAGGCTCTTGGTGGGCAGCGGAATATGAGCCAGAGCGGCGCGCTGCTGGTCACGGAGGCTGGCGGCGGCCTGCGCCTGATGCTCGGCGTTGGCGGCCTTCTGGGCTACGCCGACGACGGCCTGCTGCTCTTTGCGGCAGGCGGTGAGAACGAGCGGCGCACAGAGCGCGGCCACGGCGAAAGCCTGATATCGTACGGCGGGGATCACGCATTCCAGCATAGCAGGGCGCTGCGTGCGGCGTGGGCGGGGTTAGCTTGGTGGTGGCGGGGTGAGGGGCTTGCTTTCCCGGGTGCGAACACACGCACCCCCACCCCACGAACGAAGACCTGTTCGCGGGGACCCCGGACCCGGGGCACCCATTTTCATGCCTGGGCATCGCTGCGTGAGTCGTGGCTGGGTGTGGGGCTTGCTTTCCCACCCATCGCGCGATAGAGCTGCGCGATGGATGGGGTAGGCGAGGCGGCTGGGAGCGCGGCTGGCGGCTTGAGTTGGCCGCAAAAAAGGAAATCGGGCGGCGCCGATGCGAGAGGCGCCACCCGAAAAGTCACAGCCAGTGATGTACAGGCCAAATCAGGAGACAAACACAGAGTAGGCCAGGCTGTGCGCGGCGTCTTGAGTCCATCGGCCTAGTCCAGAGTCCATCAAAAGGTGGAGGTACGGCCGGGAATGCGTGCAAACGGCGCGCGCGGGCTTTAGTGTGGATGTGCGCGGGGTTTCAAGCGCACGAACGCACGGCGGATTGAACGGGATACGGGCCAATTCGAAGAAGATGCGCGCGGCGCTGCTGGCGCTGACGGCGGTGTATGCCGCGGCGGCCGGTGCGCTGGAGCCGACGACGCCGCTGGCCGACTATGGGCGGCAGGCCTGGGTGATGGAGAACGGGCTGCCGCAGAACACGGTGCATGCGCTGGCGCAGACGCGCGATGGCTTTCTGTGGGCCGGGACCGAGGCCGGGCTGGTGCGGTTCGACGGCGTTTCTTTTCTGGTGCTGGATGAGCACTCGCAACCGAAGCTGCCGAGTGGGGACATTCGTTGCCTGCTGGCGGCCGGTGATGGGGCGTTGTGGATTGGAACGGGCGAAGGGCTGGTTCAGCTGAAGGATGGCGCGGTGACGCGCGCGGAGGATGGTGACCAGATTGCGCGCGCGTGCCACGCTGCGGCGGGCGATGGAGACGGCTTCCGCGCGGCGCTGGCGAACGGTACGGCGGCAACGGCGACGCGCAGTGCGGTGACGGTGCACGCGGCAAAGCCGGTGACGCTCACGGCTGGCAAAGAGTTGCCGGGGACACGCGTGCAGGTGCTCTATGCCGACCGCGAAGGCAGCCTGTGGATCGGCACCAACGAAGGGCTGGCTCACTGGCGCGATGGGCGGCTGGAACGGTTGGCGGCGACGGATGCGCTGGAAGGCGAGTCTGTGCTGGCGCTGCTGGAAGACCGCGAGGGCAATCTGTGGATTGGCACGGAGACGGGCGGGCTTCACATTTTGCGCGACACGCGGTTCCGCGCCGTGGGCACGCGCGAGGGGCTGGCCAGCGACGCGACGACGACGGTGACTGAGGACGCGGCTGGGCGGCTCTGGGTGGGCACCAATGGCGCAGGCGTGAGCGTGATGCAGCATGAGGGTGGGCGCACACGCACGCTGCGCGTGATCACCACGCGCGAAGGGCTGATGAGCGACGTGATTCTCTCACTGGCCGCGGAGAAGAGCGGCGCGGTGTGGGTGGGCACGCCGGACGGGCTGAACCGCGTGCGTGGCTCGCGCGTGGAGGCATTCACTTCTGCCGACGGGCTGCCGGATGACTTTATCCGCTCGCTGCTGGTGGACGACGACGGATCACTGTGGATTGGCACGCGGCGTGGGCTGGCGCACTGGAGCTTCGCAGCGAATGGCACAGTGGCGAAGCGCGCGCTCTACACGCACGCGAACGGACTGAAGAGCGACCTGGTGGGCGCGATGGTTCGCGATGCGCGCGGCGGGCTCTGGGTGGCGACGCTGGCGGGGCTTTCTCGCATTGACGGCGAACGCATCAGGAACTACACGCATGCGGACGGGCTGGCGAGCGATGTGGTGACGGCTCTGCTGCCGCGTGCGGACGGCTCAGTGTTTGTGGGCACGCAGGAGAACGGCTGGAGCCGCTGGGACGGCACTCGGTTCACGACCGTGAAGGACGCCGCGCTGCGCGAGGCGAACGTGCGCGCGATTCTTGCGGACGGCGCGAATCATCTGTGGTTTGCGACGGCGAACGGCATTGCGCGCTGCGACTGCACGATGACGGCGGACTGCACGCGGTGGATGGAGTTTGGGCCGGCGGACGGGCTGCGCAGCCGCGAGACGGCGACGAACAGCCACCCTTCAGCGTGGCGCACGCGCGACGGGCACCTGTGGTTTGCGACGCCGCGCGGGCTTGCCGAGGTGGACCCGGCGCACTTCCCAGTGAACGCTACGCCGCCGCCTGTTGCGATTGAGCGGTTTGCAGTGGACGACTTGGACATGACGCTGCGCACGGCAGACTCTTCGACGCGCGTTGAGGCGGGGCATAATCACTTTCAGTTTGCGTATGCGGGCTTGAGCTTTGTGGCTCCGCAGAAGGTGCGCTACCGCTACATGCTGGAGGGGTTCGACCACGCGTGGACGGATGCGGGCACGCGGCGCGTGGCTTACTACACGAACATTCCGCCGGGGCGCTACACCTTCCGCGTGCAGGCGGCGAACAACGACGGCGTGTGGAACACGGAGGGCGCGGCGCTGAGCTTTGAGCTGAGGCCGCACTTCTATCAGACGATCTGGTTCTATCTGCTGCTGGCGGCGATGATGGCGGGGCTGGTGGTGGTGCTGCTGAGGAGGCGGCTGCTGGTGGCCGAGCGCGAGTTCAAGGCTGTGCTGAATGAGCGCAACCGCATTGCGCGCGAGATTCACGACACGCTGGCGCAGGGCTATGTGGGCATCTCAGTGCAACTGGAAGTGCTGGCTGAACTGGTGCGGATGAACAAGCAGGACGCCGCGCAGAAGCAACTGGACGCGGTGCGCGGGCATGTGCGCGAAGGGCTGGCGGAGGCGCGGCAGTCGATATGGGCGCTGCGCTCACAGGATGCGGGTGAGACCACGCTGCCGGTGCGGCTGCGGCGCGCCACCGAGCACGCGGCGGGGCACGGTGTGGAGACGCACTTCGCACTGCATGGAGCGTTTCGCGCGCTGCATGCAGACGTGGAGAAGGAGATGCTGCGCGTGGCGCAGGAGGCGCTCCATAATGGGAAGAAGCACGCGCGGGCGCGCAACTTGTGGGTGCAACTGGACTACGAGCAGAACGAAGTGGCGCTGGAAGTGCGCGACGACGGCAAGGGATTCGAGGCGGGGAGCGAGGCTGCGTCTCCGCCGGGACACTACGGGTTGACGGGCATGCGCGAGCGGGCTGCGGCGATTGGCGCGCGGCTGGACGTGACGAGCGCGCCGGGCGAAGGAACCACGGTGCGGCTGCGCGTGCCTGCGGCAAGAGAGGAACAGTGATGGCGGAACAGGAAACGATTCGCGTGCTGGTGGTGGAAGACCATCACGTGGTGCGGCAGGGGCTGGTGGCGCTGCTGAACGTGGTGGACGGCATCGAAGTGGTGGGCGAAGCAGCGGACGGCGTGGAAGCTATTGCTCAGTTTCGCAAGCACAAACCGGACATCACGCTGATTGATCTACGGCTGCCGCGCATGGGCGGCGTGGATGTGATTCAGCGCGTGCGCATGGAGACGCCGGGGGCGCGGTTTATTGTGCTGACGACGTACGACGGCGACGAGGATATCTATCGCGCGCTGCAGGCAGGGGCGCGCGCGTATCTGCTGAAAGGCATGACGACGGACGAGCTGATTGCGACGATCCGCACGGTACATGCGGGCAAGCAGCACATTCCTCCGGCGATTGCGCAGAAGCTGGCCGAGCGGATGGGCACCGAAGAACTGACGCCGCGCGAGAGCGACGTGCTGGAGCAGATTGTGCACGGCAAGAGCAACAAGGAAATTGCTGCCGAGCTGGACATTTCAGAGGCGACGGTGAAGACGCACATCAACAGCCTGCTGGGGAAGCTGGGCGTGACGGATCGCACGCAGGCGGCGACGGCTGCTATCCAGCGCGGGATTGTGCCGCTTGAATCGTTGAGGAAGCCGAAGCTATGAAGCGCATTTTTCTTGCATGTGTGATGGCGCTGGCCGCGCTGAACGCGGGCGCGCAGAAGGCCGCGTGGCGGCAGGCAACGGATGCGGAACTGGCAGCGCTGCTGCCTGCGCGCGCGCCGGTGGAGAAGGAACACATTGAAACGGAGATGCGCACGGCGAGTGGCATTGTGAACAGCCACGGGCGCGCGATTGCTGGAGTGGTGCTGATTACGGCGGGCTACTCGGCTGACGGTAAGTACTCGCACTACCTGATTGTGCAGGCGCCGGTGAAGATTGGCGGGGTGGCGCTGAAGCCGGGCGAGTATGTGTTTGGCTACACGCATGAGGCCGACGCGCTGGCGGTGCACTTTAATGAGGCCGCGACGGGCGCGCTGGTGGGAACGACGGATGCGCGCCTGATTCCCGGCTCAACACGAGTGGCAAGCTTGCGCATCTGGCCGCCTGCGGCGAAGGCGCTGATCCAGATTGGACGGTTTGGAATGCCGTATGAGTTGGAGAGGTGAAGACTCGCGGAGTTAGCGGGGTTAGCGCACCATGGTGGTGCTCCGACCAATCGGCAGATTCCAGATAGACAATCCCTCAGGGACTAAAGTCCCCCTCCACTCGTTACGTTTTACGGCACGGCTGAAGCCGTGCCCTTTCAAAACATGGACTTATTCACAAAGCATAGACTTATTCACAAGACATGAGCTTATTCAGATGTCTTTTGGCGGCAAACAGAAAGGCCCGGCGTGATGCCGGGCCTTTCTGTTTGCAGGGTGGGAAGCTGCGGATCTATTTCTGCGCGGTGAGGACGGGCTTCTGTCCGGCGGGCGCAGGGGGATTGACCTGGGCGTTGAGATAGTCGGCCAGGTCGTCGATGTCATGCTGCGTACCGGCCATGGGAGGCATGAACTTGCGGTAGGGCGAGTCCTCCTTGTAGTCGTGGAGCATGACGACGAAGTTACGAATGTTGGCGCGGTCGCGGCCGTCGAGTAACTGACGCAGCGGACGGTAGCCGTCGAGCGTGTGGCAGGAACCGCACTCGCCACGGAAGATGGCTTCACCGCGCGAGTAGGCTGTGGAGGGCGCGCTCGCCTTTTGCCAGACCCAGTTGGAGCGGACGAGGTAGCCCTCGGAGTTGATGCGCTGCACGTACGGCACACGGACGCCGTTGGAGTACATCCAGTTGCCGATGACGTAGGGCTTGCGCAACATCTCGCGGCTGTACTCGCCTGCGCCGGTGGCGATGTATGCAAGCAGCAGGATGGCGAGGGCATGCGAGGTGTTGAAGTCCACCGGGTTGCGGTAGGCGAGGAAGTAAGCGACGCCGATGATGGTGGCCGAAGTGATGATGATGACCAGGGCCATGCGCGTGACGGTGGAGAAGGTTCCGGCGTTGATGGTGTCAATGCCGAGCGTGAGCAGGGCACGCTGCGTGGAGGGCACCATGACGAGATACCACACGAGCAGGAACGGCGTGGCAACGAACGAGGGCACGAGCCACTTGACGCTCCAGCGCACCATGCTGGCCTTGAGCGCGGGCTGCTTTTCCGCGTCGATGCGGCTGGAGGTGATGAGCGCCCAGGTGGCGGCCAGCGATGTGCAGACACCGGCGCGCATCAGCAGGCTGGGCCAGTAAGTGGGATTGAAGAAAGCGTTCCAGAACTTACTGGCTTCCTGGCCGGTTCCGGCGACGGCGAGCCATGTGGAGCCGGGCGTGAGCATGAAGGCCAGGATGCCGTTGATGATGATGAGCGTGGCTGCAGAGAAGGCCGCGTAGCACCAGCCCACCTTGAGGTGGAGCTTCTCATCGATGCGGCCCCACGTGTAGTAATAAACGCCGACGGTGGTGAGTTCGAGGAGAAAGAAGACCCACTCCATGGCCCAGCCGAAGACGAAGTTGTGAATCAGCGTGCTGGTGGCCTCAGGGTGCGTGAGGCCGATGGCGAACCAGATGCCCACGCCGGAGACGGTGCCGAAGACGCCGGTGAGGATCAGGAAGAACTTGGAGTGTGCGGCGATCTGCCGGAGCCATGCGGCGCGCAGACCGGGGTCGGCCATGCGCAGCGCCTTGCGCTCGGCAACGGGCAGATATAAACCGCCGCCGACAGCAAACTGCGAGATGACGACATGGAAGATGGCGATGATGCCGATGACCCAGCCAGAGCCGAGGTCCGGAATGTTCCAGAAAGGATAGTTCATTACGAAGCTCCTAGCCGCTAGCTCCCAGCTTCTAGCTTTTCCGTTCCATCTCCATCGGTATGCGGCTGCACGATGAGGCGGTAGCTAGAGACTAGAAGCTAGTGGCTGCTTTATCTGATGGTCCAGTAACCGATGACCGTGGTGGCCAGCAGCGCAAAGACGGCGAGCAGGCCGAAGTAATGGGCAGCGCGCGCGCGGGAACCCGCGAACTTGCGCGTGTCATAAAACGGAATGAGCAGCCAGAGCACGATGCCCAGCGTGAAGAACAGAATGCCTGCGATCTCTCCTGCTTCACCGGGAAGCGCGTTGCCGAGGATCTTGAGCATCTCAAAGGGACTCATGAAGTACCACTCGGGATGAATGCCGGCAGGCGCGGGCACGAGCGGATCAGCTGGCTTGCCGAGCGACCACGGAAACACGGACGCGAGCAGCGCAAGGATGTTGAGCGAGACGAGCCACATCGCCAGATCTTTGACGAGGAAGTTCGGGAAGAAGGGCGCGGCCTTGCGCTCGGCAAGGGGCTTGGCTTCTTCACTGGGCGGAACGGCGTTGCCGTGGCGCTGCACGAGCCAGAGATGGAAGCCGAGCAGCGGCAGGAACAGAGCGGGCAGCACGACGACGTGGAGAGCGAAGAAGCGCTGCACGGTGAACTCATTGACCTGAAGGCCGCCGCGCAGCAGGTTGGCGATGAAGGGGCCGACGACGGGAACCGCTGCGGGAATCTCAAGGCCGACCTTGGTGGCGAAGTAGCTGAGCTCGTCCATGGGCAGCAGGTAACCGGAGAAGCCGAAGACAGAGGCAATGCCGAGAAGCGCCATGCCGCTGAGCCAGCCGAACTCGCGGGGCTTGCGGTAAGCCTTCATGAAGAAGACGGAGAACATGTGCACGAGGATGGAGAAGATCATCAGGTTGGCCGACCAGGAGTGGGCCGAGCGGATGAGCCATCCGAAGTGCATGTTGAAGGTGATCTGGCGGACTGACTCGTAGGCTTCAGCGCCGGGGCGGTAGTAGACCAGCAGCAGCACGCCGGTGAAGCACTGCACGAGGAAGAGGAACAGCGAGATGCCGCCCCAGTAATACCAGAAGGATTGCTTATGAACGGGGACTTGCTTGTGGCGCGCGAAGGCAGCCAGCTCGGAGAGACCGAGGCGCTCGTCAACCCAGTCGTAGAGAGATGCCGTTTTTGAAGTCATGCCTTGATCCTTTTTCTGCTTATGCGCGCGAGACATTGACGCCGGCATCGCCGACGGTGGCCTTGTAAAGCTTGAGCGGGCGCGGCGGAGGACCGCTGACGTTGGCGCCGGTGTAGGCGTTGTAAACGCCGCCGTGACAACTGCAGTGGATGCGGTCCTGATCGGCCTCATACTTCACAGTGCAGCCCAGGTGCGTGCAGACGGCGGTCATCGCGATCCAGCGACCATCTTCATGGTGGATGAGCATGCCCGGCGCGGTGCCGAACTTGAACATGAGCACGGAGCCTTTGGGCAGCTTCTGCGCGTCTTTCAGCGTCACTTCAGTGACGGCGCTGGCCGCGGCTTCCATCTCCTGCGGCGAGGCCAGGTAACGATAAATGGGATACGCAAGCGCGGCGGTGTACGCCAGGCCCGCAGCTCCGGCTGCAACCAGAAAGGCGCGGCGCGTGCGCTGCTCGCCGGGCTCGGCCGGCTCCTTCACAATGTGCGGAAGATTCAGAACTTCACTCATAAGCGTGTCTCGCGCCCGATCAGGCTGCGCCCTCCATAACTTTCTGTGCCCGTGCAACGACGGAGATGAGCCAGCCGATGACACCGAGGCCTACGACGAACAGGACCAGGAACAGACCGACCACCGACCAGTTGGTGACCACCACACGGTCCCAGACGTTGTAACCCTTGCTGAGCAGCGTGAGGTCGCGGATGGCGTCGCGGTAAGTGACGAGCGCGATCTCAAGAAGCAGCGCGACCAGCGCGCCGGACCACGCGAGCCAGTTGGCGGCAATCTTTCCAAAGCCGGCGACGAGGCCCAGCACCACGGCCACGGCCGCTAACGCAACCCACACGTAACCGCCGAGGGCGTAGAGCTTGTAGAACTCGTATCCGGCGGGCGGCGCGGCCAGCAGAGCCTTGACCGGCGCGGGCTGCACGGCGTTGGCCCAGAACCCTGCGACGAGATACACAACTCCGCTGAGCGCGGCGACCTTGCCGCCGACGGAGGCGAGGAGCTTTTGCTCGTCCACGGTGAAGGTGGAGCGCGCGGCGAGATAGACCATCCAGAGGCCGCCGATCATGAGGCCGCCGGCGAGCATGAGCAGGAAGCGTGGCTCAGTGGTGGGGTCGCCGGTGGGCAGATACATGCCTGCGGCCGACGACGCATACATGCCGCGCCACACCTCAGGCCGCAGCATGAGCGTCATGTTGGAAGAAAGCGTGTGGCCGATGAAGCCCGCGATGAGCCATGCGACGAGACCGACGTGCCAGGCGCTCTTGCCCGCGTCAAGCCGCGCGGAGAAGAGGTAGAGCAGGCCGTAGACCGCCATGAGCAGCACGATGATCGAGATCCAGTAGACGCCGATGAGCACGCTGGAGGTATAGAGCGCGCGGCCGTAGAGCACCTGCGCAAACAGGAGGGGCGGCACGGCGAGGTTGATCACGTATGTCATGACCACAGTGAGGCGGTGGGCGATGGCGCGCGCGGCCACTGAGGCCTGCGTGGAGCGGCCAAAGACGCAGAGCCCGACCGCGAGCAGCAGACCGCCCAACATCATCTCCACTGCAACAAAGTGCAGTGAGAGGGTAACGATGTGGAGCAGTTTGAAGAGCCAGATGGGAGCGGGCAAAGGAATGGGATCAACAGCGGGATACGGGAACATGACGGCGGGCAGCTTCCTTTCACTCAGCTACAGCGGAGCAGGCCCCGGGCAGACCGCACAAAGCGGCGGGAACGGGCCGGCCAACTGGGTGGAACAATTTCGGACCGTTTCTCTCCAAATAAGAGGGAACGCGTCATATGTACGTGACGCGGACACCCAAGGTCTGTGACGACCGGCACATTCCGCTGTGACGCCCTCGGTTAGTCTCGGGTTTGCGCCCCGGCAGGCGAGCCGAGGCAGGGCGCGAAGATTTCCGGAGGTTGAGCTCGACTCATGAAGAATTGCAACTCTTCCATGCAGCTGACGCGCGCGGCAGACTATGCGGTGCGCGTGATGATTTATCTGGCGGGCCGTCCGGAGGGCGAGCGAACGATGCTGCCCGTGCTGGCCAGGGCAACGGACACGCCGATGAGTTTTCTGTCAAAAGTGATGCAGGCGCTGGCGCGCGCTCAGCTGATTGGCTCATGGCGCGGCAAAGCGGGCGGGTTTGCGATTCTGCCTGCGGGGCGCAATGCGTCGATGCTGGACGTGATTGAAGCCGTTGACGGGCCGATCTGCCTGAACATCTGCCTGCTGTCTGGGAAGAGCTGCAACCGCAAACACCACTGCCCGGCACACCCGGTGTGGGCGCGGGCGCAGCGCGCGATGATTGACGTGCTGGCGAGTGCCTCAATTGCAGCGATGGCAGACGAGGCTGAGGGCGTGGTGGCAACGAAGCCGTTTGTGGTGGTGGGCGGCCGGCGTTAGCGCGTGTGGCGCGTCCACCTTTCGGTCGAGACCGGAGTCCACCGCGGCCCGTATACTGGCTGCCATGTTCCCCAAGCTTCCCGCGATGACAATGTGCGCGCTGCTGGCTACCGTGGCCGCAAATGCGCAATCCCCTTCCCCCGCGCAAGCCGATGCGGCACAGCCTGCACATGCGAGCACGGCGGCTGAATCTCCGCATGCACTGCAACTGGACGCCGAGCACCGGCCGATTACGGCGGGCGGCTTTGTGAAGAGTGGGCCGGTTGTCTTTGAGGACATCAGCGAGAAGGCCGGGGTGGCGAAGTGGAGCATGAAGGCGGGCACGCCGGCGAAGAAGTACATTATCGAGACCAAGGCTGGCGGCGTGGCGCTGCTGGACTACGACAACGACGGCTGGCTCGACATTTACGTGGTGACCGGCTCGACGTTCGACGCGCTGGATGGCAAGGAGACTCCGCCGCATGCGGCTCTGTTCCGCAACAACCACGACGGTACCTTTACCGACGTGGCTGCGAAGGCAGGCGTGACGAACGACCGCTGGGGCATTGGCGTATCGATTGCCGACTTTGACAACGATGGCTGGCCGGACATCTACGTGACGAACTGGGGCAAGAACCGGCTCTACCGCAACAACCACGACGGGACGTTTACGGATGTTGCCGACAAGGCAGGCGTGACCGTGGGCGGGTGGTCGACGGGCTCGACGTGGGGCGACTATGACGGCGACGGGCGGCTGGATTTGTTCGTCGCGGGCTACGTGCATTTCGATCGCGCGAACCTTCCGCAGGCTGAGCAGAACGGCGTGCCGAACACCTACTGCACGTTTCGCGGCGAGCAGGTGAGCTGCGGCCCGCGCGGGCTGAAGGGCGAGCCGGATCACCTGTTCCGCAACAACGGAGACGGCACGTTTACCGATGTGAGTGAGAAGGCGGGCGTGGCAGACAAGCCGGGCTACTACGGACTGGGCGCGGTGTTTGCGGACGTGAACAACGATGGCAAGCCGGACCTGCTGGTGGGTGACGACTCGACGCCAAACTATCTCTACCTGAACAAGGGCGACGGTACGTTTGAGGATGTGAGCTATGCGTCGGGCTTCGCGGTGAATGGCGCGGGGCAGGAGACAGCGTCCATGGGCATTGCTGTGGGCGACTACCTGAACAACGGCATGCTCGACGTGTTTGACACCACGTTCAGCGACAACTACAAGCCGCTCTATCGCAACGAGGGCGACGGCAACATGACGGACGTGAGCTACGAGATGGGGTTGGGCGAAGTGACGGTGCCGTTCCTCAGCTGGGGCGACGCGTTCTTTGACTACGACAACGACGGCTGGAAAGACCTGATGATGGCCGACGGGCACGTCTATCGCGAGGCGGACCAGTACCCGTGGGGCACGAGCTGGGCAGAGCGGCCGATGCTGTTTCACAACCTGGGCGGAAAGAAGTTTGAAGCGGTGCCTCCGGTGGAAGGCACGGGGTTGACGGACGTGATTGCCGGGCGCGGGATGGCTGTGGGCGACCTGTTCAACGACGGCAAGATTGACGCGGTGATCAACGTGATGGACGGGCACCCGGTGCTGCTGCGCAACGTGAGCGAGGACAGGAATCACTGGATCGAGTTCAAGCTGACGGGAGGCCCGAAGAGCCCGCGCGACGCTGTGGGCGCAACGGTCTACCTGAAGGCAAACAACATGCGGCAGCGCGAGGATGTGCTGAGCGGCGGCAGCTACGCATCCAACAACGATCCGCGGCCGCACTTCGGACTGGGCGCGGCGACCGCGATCGACGACGTTGAAGTGCACTGGCCGAGCGGCGTGGTTGAGCACTTTGCCGTGAAGGGTGTGGACCGGATTGTGCCGCTGACGGAAGGACACGGGCTGAAGAACTAAGGCGTTCGGAGTTCGCAAACGTGGAAGGCCGCCGGATTGCTCCGGCGCCCTTCAGTGTTTGTGTGTGCCGCGTAACTTAGAAGACGATGCGCGCGGTCAGTTCCAGTGAGCGAGGGCCTGCGCCTTCGGCGGTCTGCAGGCCGGTGATGGAGCCGAAGCCGCCGGAGTCCACCTGCATGTTCGGCGGCTCGTAGTTGCGGTGATTGAGGATGTTGGCCGCTTCACCGGAGAACTCAAAGCGCGTCTGATCATGCAGCGCAACGGCCTTCATGAGCGAGAGCGAGAGATTTGCCGTGCCGGGGCCGACCACGCCGCCGACGGGCGCATTGCCGAAGCGTCCGACACCGAGGCCCGAGTCTGTTTGCAGGTCGAGATACGGGAAGGCGTCCGGGTTGAGCCACTGCGTGGTGTTGCGGTGCGCGGCATAGAGCGAGGTGCCGGTGAGCTGGTCACTGCGCGTGAGGCCGACCGTGGTGAGGATGTTGGTGTTGGCCGAGTCAATGGACTGCTGATAAGGCGTGAGGAACGGGCCTGACTGCAGCACGGCGACACCGGCGAGTTGCCAGTCGCCAACGATGCGGTTAAGCGCCGAGCCAGTGGAAAGCCAGCGGCGGTTGCGGCCGAAGGGCAGATCGTAAAGCCATGTGGTGAGGAAGCGGTGGCGGCGGTCGTAGGCAACGTTGCCGTAGTCGAGGCCGGGATGGAAGCGATCTGTGAGCCAGCTGCCGCCTGCGACGGCGAAGGCGTTCGGCGCGATGCCGCCCGCGTTCGAAAGATCGCGCGTCCAGGTGTAACTCGAGTCAAAGGTGAGGCCGCGGCCGCTGTGGCGCGAGAGCTCCACGGTGCCGCTGTGATAGTTGCTCTCAGCGGCGTTTACCACGCTCTGGATGATGCTCCACGAGGGATAGGGGCGGGCATCCTGCGCGATGTTGTAGCCCTCCGTGTTGGGCGCGACCTGATTGAGATCGGCCATTGCTTCAAGGTTGGCGCCGTGGCTGCCGCTGTAAGAGAGGCGCAGGCCAAGATCGTGGCCGAGGTTCTGCTCCACGGTCACGTTCCACTGCTGCACGGACGGGTCAGAGTAGTGAATCGGGAACGCGTAATTGAATGCTTCAGTACCCGCCGAATCGCCTGCCGCGGTATTGAATGGATTGGCGAAGGAAAGAAGCGGCGTTACGCCGTCGGCTGCGTAGTCCTGGTTATAAGTGCCGAGGAAGCTGGAGTGGACGGCCCAGCCGGAGACGAGCGAGAAGCCGAGTGGCGACTCAATGAAGCGGCCCCAGCCGCCACGCAGCACGGTCTTGTCATTGCCGAACGGACGCCACGCGAAACCGATGCGCGGACCGATGTCAGTGTGATCTGTGAAGCGCAGTGAGGCCGGGATGCCTGCCTGGGATGCGGTGAGGATCGGCGTGGGCGCGATGGCGTTGACGAAGTCAGTGGATGCCTCAGACAGCGCCTGCGCGTTGGAGACGACGACGGCACCGTTGACCGCTGTTTCGCCGTCAGTGCCTGTGCCAGTCCACGTGGGCAGGAAGGCCGCGGTGTTGCGGTGCGTTTCACGCAGCGGCGGATGCAACTCGTAGCGCAGGCCGATGTTGAGCGTGAGATTCGGCGTGATCTTCCAATCGTCTTGCGCGAAGAACGACCACGAGTAGCCGATGCCGTTCATGGTGGGATTGTTGGTCGAGGAGACCTCGGTGTAGTCGGGGTAGCCGAGCAGGAAGGCCGTGTACGGATCGCCAATGGCGGTACCGACGCTCGATGAGCTATCGAAGACATACCAGCCGGAGCGGTAGTTGCCGAAGACGTTGTCGTCGCGATCAGAGAGGCGCTTGAAATCAGCACCGAACTTGAACGTGTGGTTTGCGTGCGTCCAGGTGACGTTGTCGAGCGCCTGGATGATTTCACCACGCTGTACACCGGGGTTGCCCGCGCCGGTGGACATGAAGCCGTTGATCTCCACCTGCGGCGCTTCAGAGTACAGCGTGTTCGGCTGCGGCACGGTGAGGCCGGTCTGCGTGAGCAGTTGGCTGGTGGAGTAGCCCTGTGTCTCTGAGGTGTGCTGTGCGTTGTAGCCAGCGCGGAACTCGTTAAGCAGTGCAGGCGTCAGCACGAAGTTGTGAGCGAAGGTGAGGCCCTGATCGATCTCCGGCGTGTTCCAACCGCCCTGCAGCGGACTGCCCGCCTCAGCGCAGTAGGTGTAAACACAGTCCTGTGAGGGCGCGGTGGTGATCTGGCGGTTCTTGTAAGAGAAGCGCGCGAACAGTGACTGACGGCTGGACAGTGTTTTGTCGATGCGCACATCGCCCTGGTTTGACGAGATGGGCGAGCGGAAGTTCTGGAGATAGTTGTTCGCGTAGGAGTCTGCGCTGCCGTAGTTCGGCGTGGGCATCAGATAGGTGAGCAGGTTCTGCGAGATGGCGCTGACGGGAATCGCAGTCGGATCGAGTGGCGTTCCGTCGGCGTTATAGACAGAGCTGACGCCCTGCCCGGCGAGGTAGCTGGCGACGTTGCCGCTGCGCATTGCCACGGTGGGCACGCTGAGCACCAGCGGCGTTTCACGCGGAAGGCGCAGACCTTCATAACTGATGAAGAAGAAGCCGGGGCGCTCGTTTGAGAAGAGCACGGGAACGTGGAGCGGGCCACCGAGCGTACCGCCGAAGTCGTTCATGATGATCTTCGGCTTGGTGAGTGCGAAGACGTTGTTCGCGTTGAAGACGGTGTTCTCATGATTCTCAAACACGCCGCCGTGGTAGTGAATGGTGCCGGACTTGGAGACGGTGGTGATGTCTGCGACGCCGGAAAATTCCGCGTTGTTGTTCGACTCCGAGACACGAATCTCTTCAATGGAGTTGAAGGAGGGGAACATCTCATTGACGGGGCCGGAGTACTCGACGCCGACCGAGGAGATGCCGTCTATGGTGACGGAAAGCAGCGCCGCGGTGGTGCCCATCACGGAGAGCTGGCCGGAGTCGTCAGTCTGCACGCCAGCCTCAGTGGTGAGCGTGGAGATGGGGCTGGTGGAACCCGACGAACGCGAGTAGATGGCCACGGGAAGCGAAACGAGTTCGTCGCCGACCTTGGTTTCAGCCAGGCTTGAGACTTCAGTGGTGATGACGGGGACCGAGAAGTGGTCATCAACGACGACGGTCTGCGTGTCACCTGCGAGACGCAGCGTCGCATCGAGGCGGCGCGTTTCACGCGCGGTGAGCGCTACCAGCGGCAGCGACTCCTTCTCAAATCCCTGCGCTGCGATGACGACCTGATACGTGCTTACGTCGATGTTGCGGAAGGCGTAGTTGCCTTGCTCATCCGTAACCGCGGTGCGCGTTGCGGTGGTGCCCGTATTGACGAGCGTGACCTGCGCGCCTGGGATCACCGCGCCGGATGCATCATGCACGGTGCCGAGAATGGCGCCAAAGGTGGACTGCGCAACAAGCGCATGCGAAGACGACAACAGCAAGCAACAACAAAGCAAGAACCGCAGCGCGACAAATCGCGCATTGAGGACTTGGGGACAGAACCAGGTCATCCAAATGCCTTTCAACGAATATTTACGCAGGAATCGACGTTTGTTCGCCGTCGCGGGACTATCTATTCAACTTTATCGCGTATGAGGAGGCGCGGGGCCCATATTTTGACAAAAATATGAGACGCGGGACGGTGCGGAAACCCGCGTGGGCACAGGCTGCCGCGCAGTTTGGCGGGAGCGCATGCGCGTGCATGATAGTCTGCCGTTGTGAGCCCTCAAACAGAGCAGGAAGTTACAGCCGCCTCGCAGCGCGAAGCGCGGTTTACAGCGTGGCACGGCGCAACGATGGCGCTGCTGATGCTCGGCTACTCGGGCTACTACTTTTGCCGCTCAAACCTGCCGGTGGTGCTGCCTGACATGATCGCGGATCTTGGCCGCCACGGCATTGCAGCAAGCGATGCGCAGGTGCGGCTGGGCCTGATCGCATCAATGGGAACCGTGGCCTACGCTGCGGGCAAGTTTATCTCCGGCTCGCTGGCTGACCTGTTTGGCGGACGAAAGACCTTTCTGGGCGGCATGGGCGGATCGATTCTGTTCACACTGCTGTTCGTCGTAAGCGGCGGCTTTCCCCTGTTCACACTTGCGTGGGTGGGCAACCGGCTGTTTCAGTCCATGGGCTGGGTGGGACTGGTGAAGATTGCGTCGCGCTGGTTCTCTTACTCGACTTACGGCACGGTGATGGCGGTGCTAAGCCTGAGCTTTCTGTTTGGCGATGCGGGGTGCCGCTGGGTGATGAGCGCGCTGATGGCGCACGGTGTGGGCTGGCGCGGCGTGTTTGTGGCCGGTGCAGTGTCACTGACGGCGCTGCTGCTGGCGAACCTGCTGTTGCTACGCGAGACGCCGGAAGACCGCGGGCTACCTTCACCGGACGCGAATCCGCTGAATGTTTACGCCGAAGACGGCAACTCTGTAAGTGAGGAACGCGTGAGCCTGCTGGCGATTCTGAAGCCGCTGGTGGCGAGCGTGCCGTTCTGGCTCGTCTGCCTGCTCTCACTTGGCACCACGCTGCTGCGCGAGACTTTCAACTTCTGGACGCCGACTTACTTTGTGCAGTTTGTCGGCATGACACCAAGCATTGCCGCGGAGCGCAGCGCGCTGTTTCCGCTCTTTGGCGGAGTGAGCGTGCTGCTGGCAGGCGTACTCAGCGACAGGATCGGGCTGAACGGCCGCAATATTGTGCTGGTGGGCGGCATGGCGGGCAGTGCGGTTTGCCTTGTTGCGCTGGCCGGAGCGCCGGGACACGCGAGCCAAGTTCTTCCTGTAATGCTGGTGGCGATGACAGGCTTTCTGCTGCTGGGCCCTTACTCGTATCTTGCGGGCGCGATGAGTCTGGACTTTGGCGGCAAGCGAGGCAGCGCGACTGCCGCGGGCATGATTGACGGCGTGGGCTACCTGGCGGGCTGGCTGAGCGGCGACACGGTGGCGCGCATCACGGTGGCTTACGGCTGGCGCAACGCGTTTCTGGCACTTGCCGTTGCCGCGGTACTCACGGCGCTGGTGGCGCTGGCTCTTGTTGCGCATCAACGCTTTGCGGGGCCGCGCGGCGCATCAGCGTAGCAGCACAGACGCTTGCGCTGGACGGCGCTGAGCGGTACATACGTTTTACAAATCTGCGACAAAGTGCTTCAATTGGACTGTTGAAACAGGGGTGCCCTTCGACAGGAAGGGCTGAGAAGATACCCTCGAACCCGATCCGGATCATACCGGCGTGGGAAGTTTCCAGTAACGGCCTTCCACTGATCGTAGTTTGAGTTCTCCTGTTTCGCATGTTTTTGGAAACTCAGGAGAGCCTCATGAAGCAGTCCGCGTCGTCGCCAACCAACCACAACCTCTTATTTGCCGTGCTGGTGTGTGTGTGCGCCCTTGCTGCGCGCGCCACGGCGCAGCAGCCTGCGCAGAGCGACGCTAAGAAGCCCGAGTTGCCGCACGTGACGACGACCGTGGAGGTAAAGGGCGAGGTGAAGAACGACTACCTGCAGGCTTCTGCAACCGCGGCCAGCCTGGACGGCGCGACGCTCAAAGAAACGCCGCTCTCTGTCACGGCGGTATCGCGCGCGCTGCTCAATGACCAGGTGGCGCGCACGCTGACGGACGTGGTGAAGAACGACGCGTCGATTGCCGAGGACTACGCGCCAGTGGGCTACTACGGCACGTTTGAGATTCGCGGTTTTCCGCTTGATCTGGCAACAGCTCTTCAGATTAACGGCATCACGATTGCCGGCGAGCAGGATGTACCGCTTGAGAACAAGCAGAGCGTTGAAGTGGTCAAGGGCATTGCAGGCACCGTGAGCGGCGTGGCGTCGTCGGGTGGGCTGATCAACTTTGTAACCAAGCGGCCCGTGAAGGGCCAGCGCGTCGCGGTGGAGATGGCTACGGATCATCGCGGCACATCATACGGCGCGCTGGACGCCGGGCGCGTCTTTGGCGTGCGTTACGAGCCGGGTGTGCGCATCAACCTTGCGGGCGAAGACATGCACACCTACGTGGAACACGCCGATGGATGGCGCGGCGTGGGGGCTGCTGATGTATCGCTGAAGCTTGACGCGCAGACCAACGCATATATCGACTTCGACTACCAGCACAAGGTGCAGCGCTCTGAGTCTGGCTATCAATTGCTTGGCGGCAGCACGGTTCCCTCACCCGTTTACGCGTCAACAATGCTTGGGTATCAGACGTGGGGTAAGCCAAACACGTTCGACACATTCAACGCGAGCGCGCGCCTGCTGCACAGCTTCAGTGCGGAGTGGGGCGCACACCTGGAAGGCTCGTACAGCCGCTCACTGATTGACGACAACGTGATCTGGCCTTACGGCGCAGCACTCGACGCAGATGGCAACTCGCTTTGCCCTGAAGCGCCGTACTACTTCTTCTGCCCCGATGGCAGTTATGAGGTCTACGACTATCGCAGCCCCGGTGAACTACGCACGAACGCGGTGGGTGCGGCGCTGGTGGAAGGGCGCGTGAAGACTGGACCGCTGACGCACGAGATTGTCGGCGGCGGAGAGTTGTTTGCGCGACGCGTGGAACTCTCGTCGAGCACCGTGTATCTGCCGCTCGGCGTGGAGAATGTCTACCAGCCGAATATCGCATTTGCGCAGGACACGGAGCAGGCGGGGCCTTCCGCACTGGCCGACTATAGCCACGAAGGCTCTGGAATTATGCAGGATCGCGTGCGCATCCCGGGTGGTTTCACGCTGCTGGCGGGCGGGCGTTATACGCGTCTGAGTGCGATGGCGTATGACAGCAAGGCGCGCACGCTGTGGCTGCCGCAGTACGCTGCGATGTGGGCGCCGACAAGCACGCTGACCGTGTATGGCAACTACGGCGTGCTGCTCTCGCTGGGGCCGCAGGCACCGTGGTGGGTGGACAACTCAAGCGCATTCCTCGAGCCTTTTCACACGCGGCAGTCAGAAGTGGGCGTGAAGTTTGAGAAGCAGATTCTGCTCACGGCTTCTGTGTTTCGCATGCGGCAGCCGTTCTTTTATCCGCGCGTGATTGAGACTGCAGACGCCTTCTGCGCAACCAATGCGATGGCGGGCACCGACGTCGCAGCAGGCGACCTGTGCTTTGAAGCGGACGGACGCGAAACGCACACGGGCTTTGAGATGAACGCGCAGGGCAAGGCGACACGCTGGATGCAGCTGACCGCTTCTGCCGTGGCGTTGCGCGCACACAGCGACGACTCTTCCACCGCGAGCTACAACGGCGTGCAGGTGATTAACGTGCCGCGCGCTCGGGCGACACTCTTTGCAGACATTGCAGTGCCGCGCGCGCGGGGGCTGCACCTGCTGCCCGGCTGGAGCTTGACCAGCCGCAAGGAAGCAACGCGCGACGACGCGGTGAGCGTGGGCGGTTACAGCCTGTTCAACGTGGGTGCTCGCTGGAGCCCGCGTGGCGACGAAGGCCACTTGACGCTGCGACTCTACGCGGACAACGTGCTGAACAAGCGCTACTGGAAGGATACGGGTGCGAATTACGGCGACACGTTCATCCACCAGGGAGCGCCTGCCACCGTGCGGCTGGCCGCGCACTACACGTTCTAGTAGCATGAACGCTTGCAGGGAATGAGGAAGACGCGGCACGCATGACAACGGCGGCAAAGGTACACGGGTTGAACGGAACACTGGTGGAGCCGGATTGGGCTCCGCTCAATGTCGACGAAGTGCGCACGTTGCTTGCCGAGTACGGGCTCGACGGTGTGCCGGTGATCGAGTCCGTGAGCCCCCGTCCGTTCTCCGCGGCAAGCGTTGTGCGTGCAGGTTCCAATCGCGTGTTTGTGAAGCGGCATCCACACGCGGTGCGCGACGCGGCCGGACTTGCGGAGGAACACGCATTTCTCGCACACCTGCTGGAGCATGGCGCGGAGGTGCCGCGCGTGCTGGCGACGCAAAACGGAACAACCGCCGTGGAGCGCGACGGCTGGACCTATGAAGTCCATGCGATTCCGCGTGGAGTCGATGTCTACGAAGAAGCGCTATCGTGGACACCGTATCGCTCGGCTGCGCATGCGCGTGCGGCGGGTGTGGCGCTGGCGCGATTGCACTGCGCTGCTACCAGCTACGCAGCCCCTGCGCGCAAAGTGCAGCCATTGGTGGCGAGTTTCACGATCTTTGCGGCGGACGATGCGGCACGTGCGATGGGTCGCTATCTGGCGGCTCGGCCCGCGTTGCGCGATAACACTGCAACACGCGATGCGTGCGAACAAGCTCTGGCGTTGCTTGCGCCGTTTCACGCGGAGTTGCGGCCGCTGTTGCCAATGCTTCCCGCGCTTTGGACGCATAACGATTTGCACGGCTCAAACCTGCTGTGGAGCAATGAGAGTGAACGAGCGCAGGCGACGGCCGTGATCGACTTTGGCCTTGCCGACCGAACGAATGCCGTGCACGACCTGGGCCATGCGATCGAACGCAGCATGGTTGAATGGCTCGCTCTGACGGACGAAGCGGCGCACGCGCCCGTGCACTATGACCAGCTTTTCGCATTGCTGGAAGGGTATGAGAGCGTGCGCACGCTAACCGACGAAGAGCGGCGCGCGCTGGCACCGATGGCAGCGCTGTGCCACGCGGAGTTCGCACTGACTGAGGCCGACTACTTCCTTGGCGTGCTGCACTCACACGAACGCGCGCGCGTGGCGACGGAGGACTATCTTGTGGGTCGCGCGCGGTGGTGGCGCGGCGCGGGACGCACTCTCTACGAAGTGTTGCAGCGCTGGGCGGAGGCGCGATGAGCTGGCTTGCGACCGTGCTGGCGTTTGCGGTGCATGACTGGGTGGAGTTAACCGGGTTCGCAGCAACAGCGCTGGGCATCTGGCTCACGGCGCGGCGCGTGTTGTGGTGCTGGCCGGTGGTGCTGGTGGCGGACGTGCTGTATCTCGCCGTGTTTTTTCAGGCACGTCTTCTCTCCGACGCGCTGCTGCAGATCTTCTTTCTGGGCTTTACGCTCTACGGGTGGTGGCACTGGTGGCGCGGTGTGCGCGAAGAAGGCGAAGTGCGCGTGGAACCGCTGAAGAATACAGGCCTCATTGCCGGGCTTTCGGCAGGCGCCGTGGGCTGCGCACTACTGGGCGCGATGACGGTGCGCCTGGGTGCGGCGCTTCCCTTTCTGGACGCGGCGCTGGCGAGTTACAGCCTGGTGGCAAGCTGGTGGCAGGCACGCAAGCACACGGCCAACTGGTGGCTGTGGATCGCGGTCGATGCGATCTACATTGGTGAGTACATCTACAAGCATCTGTGGCCAACGGCCGTGCTCTACGCGGCGCTTGTGGTGCTGGCAGTCATAGGGCTGCGCGACTGGCGCCGCGCAGCCGTGAGTATCTAGACTCCGGGACGCACGACGTTGTGCAACGGCTTGCCGGCGAGGTAGCGCTTCAGCTCGTCAAGCGCAGTCTGCACAGCACGCGGCGCAAACTGCGGCGTGGAACCGGCGATGTGCGGCGTGATGAGCACGTTTGGGCAGCTCCAGAGCTGATGGCCCGGCGGCAACGGTTCGGGGTCTGTCACGTCAAGCGCGGCGCGGATGTGGCCCGCGTGGAGCGCAGTAACCAGCGCATCCGTATCAACGATGGCACCGCGTGCGGCATTGACGAGCAGCGCGCCCTGGCGCATGAGCTCGAACTGCGCCGGGCCGATGAGGTGATGCGAGTCGGGTGTGAGCGGGAGGATCAGGATGACGATCTCCGCATCTGGCAACAACCCATCAAGTTCGCTGACGGGGTGCACACGCGGAGCAGTGCGCGCGGTGCGTGCCACGCGTGTGAGCTGCACGTCAAACGGTGCAAGCAGCCGCTCAATCTGCTGGCCAATGGAGCCGTGGCCGACGAGCAGAACGCGCTTGCCGGTTAGCTCCTCCAGCATCACTGGCGGATAGAGAGGCCGCGCGTCGCCGCTGATGCGAGCGTACCGCTCGGGCATCTCAAAGCGGCGCTTCCATTCACCGGCCTGCTGCACGCCGTTATAAAACGGGAACGACTTGAGCGAGGCGAGAATGGCTGTGAGTGTCCACTCCGCGGTGGAGACGCTGTGCGCGCCGCGCGCGTTGCAGATGGTGACGTCAGTACCGACGGCACCGGGGATCCATTCCGTGCCGGCCATCAGAGAAAGCACCAGCTTGAGTCCGCGCAGGTGCGGCGCAATGCGCAACGAGCGCGCAGGATAAGGATCAGGCATCCAAACATCAATATCGATGTCGTGATCGAGGCTTTCAGAAAGCGGGACCATTTCGACTTCGCGCGGGAAACCGGCGAAGAACTCAGCGGCGATGGCGGAGGGGTAACCGACTCGAATCATGGCGTGTGTGGGAGGCGGGAGATGCAGGAGCCTCTTTCATCATGCTACACGCGCAATGCCGGGCAGCATGAACGTGGCGACGCGCACAGCTCGACAACCCCCAATTTGCGACAATATGATGGCCCGGCTGTTTGAATGCGGGCATTATGGAGTCATCAGCAACGCCATGCGATTGGGAATCCGAAAGACGTGGTCACAACAACAGCTTGCCGTGAAACTGCGGCTGGAGCCGGAGAGCAGCCATGCGCTGCTGACCTGGGAGCGCCGGCGGTTGCTGATCCACGCGGCCAAAACGGCTCTGGCCGCTTCGCTGTGCTGGTGGCTGGCGATGCGCTTCGGTCTGCATGACGGCTACTGGGGCTCGATCAGCTCGATCATCGTGCTGCAGTCGAACTTCGGCTCCACGGTCACGGCCTCGCGCGACCGCTTGCTGGGCACGCTGATTGGTGCGGCTTTTGGATTCTCGTTCAGCTTCTTCGGCACTCTGCCGTGGAACTACTTCGCAGCCGTGCTGGCCGCGGTGTCACTCTGCGGTCTGCTCGGCTTCCGCAGCAGCTCGCGCCTAGCTGGCGTCACCATCTCCATTGTGATGCTGGTGCAGCAGGGTGGCTCGCACTGGACAGTGGCGCTGGACCGCGTGGGACAGGTGATTCTGGGCGTTCTGGTTGCGCTCGCAGTCACCACGCTGGTGTTCCCGGATCGCGCGCGCCTGCGACTGCGCGAAGGGCTTGCACAGGAGTTCCTTGTGCTGGGCTCGTTCTTTGAAGCTATCCTCGAAGGCTTTCGTGGTAAGCCCTCAACGAACCTGGCAAAGGCGCGCGCAGACGCACTGGCTGTGCTGCAGAGCAATGTCCAACTGATGCAGGCAGCACAGAATGAACCGTCTGGCGGGCCGGGTTGGCGTGAAGGTCTGGGTATGCTGGGGCAGTTCGGCCGCGCGCTCTACGACGCACTGGTGGCGCTGGAGATTGCTGTGCGCGACACGCACGCGGACATGTACGCGCAACAACTGGAGCCTGCGCTGGGCCGACTTGCAGTGGACATTCACGGCGGCTTTCTCTGGGTGGCTCGCTGCACACATGAGTGGCGCTTCCAGGAGCCGCCGCCGGGCATCCACCTTGAAGACGACATTGGGCAACTGGAGGCCAGAATGGCCGAGGTTCGGCACACGGGAGCGCAATTTGGACAGGCTGAGATTCTGCGCGCGTACGCCGTACAGCTGCATCTGAAGCAGGTGGCACGGATCCTGCGCGCATCGCGGGTGGAGACCAGCCGGGCGATTGGAGAAGCACAGAAGGAACGTGACGCGCTCTCCTAAACCTTCAGTAGATCCGTATAGACCGCCATGCCCACGACCGCGTCCGTGTTGATGATGCCGAGCGCATCCACTTCCTGCTGACTGCGGATACCGCCAGCAACGATGAGTTGGCGCGCGGTGAGCTTACGCAGGCGCGCTGCCACATCGAGCGGAAATCCTTGCAACATGCCTTCGCCATCGACGTGCGTGTAGAGGAACGCGGAGACGAACGGCTCCAACGCTGGAATCGCTTCGTCTGGAGTGAGTTCTACCTCGGCTTTCCATCCCTTTACTGCGATGCGGCCGTTCTTCGTGTCGATGCCTGCCACGATGCGCTCTGGGCCGATGGCCTCAGCCAGCTCTGCGGCGAATGCTGTGTTCACTGCGCCCTCTGCGGAGAAGAGTGCCGAGCCGAGAATGACGCGCTGCGCTCCGGCAGCTAGCACCTGTTGGGCGCGCTCGACGGTGTGGATGCCGCCGCCTGCCTGTACAGGCAGACGCTTCGCGATCTGAGCGACAAGCTCCGAGTTATCTCCCTGGCGCATGGCGGCGTCAAGATCAATAAGTTGCACAAGCGGGAAGCGCGCGAACTTCTCGATCCAGTAGTCGAAGTCGTCGAAGGCGAGGCGGAGCTTTTCTCCACGCACGAGTTGCACGATGCGACCGCCGAGGAGATCTATGGAGGGAATCAGCATGGAAGCCTCACTGGGATGCCGGCCTGCTCCAGCTCTTGCTTGAGTGAACGCGCGCTGGAGACGCCGAAGTGGAAGATGGAGGCGGCAAGCGCTGCATCGGCACAGCCGCGTGTGAAGACATCTGTGAAGTGCGCAACGGTGCCCGCTCCACCCGACGCAATCACGGGAATACTGACTGCCTGACTGACGGCTGCGGTGAGCTCGCAATCGAAGCCCGCGCGCGTGCCGTCGGCGTCCATGGACGTAAGCAGGATCTCGCCTGCGCCGCGCTGCTCGGCCTCGCGCGCCCACTCGACGACGCGACGGCCTGTGACCTTGCGTCCTCCGGCAATGAGGACCTGCGCGTCACGCACTGGATCGGCGGCTGCGGGATCGCGGCGCGCGTCGATGGCGACGACAACGGCCTGTGCACCGAAGCTGCGGCCGATGTCGCTGATGAGTGCGGGGTTGGCGATGGCTGCGGAGTTCACGCTGACCTTATCTGCGCCTGCGTTGAAGACGTGCTCCGCATCATGCGCAGTGCGGATTCCGCCGCCGACGCAGAACGGGACGAACAACTCGTTTGCGGCGCGGCGCACGGTGTCGAGCAGCGTCTTGCGGCCCTCGTGCGTGGCGGTGATGTCGAGCAGGACGATTTCGTCTGCGCCTTCGCGGGCGTGACGCGCGGCCAACTCGGCAGGGTCGCCGGCGTCGACGATGTCAACGAACTGAACGCCTTTGACGACGCGGCCATCGCGGACATCAAGGCAGGCGATGATGCGCTTGGTCAGCATGCCGACTCCTTTGCGATGGCAAGAAAGTTGGAGAGAATCTGCAGACCTGTCGTGCCGGACTTCTCTGGATGAAACTGCGTGCCGAAGATGTTGCCTTTCTCCACGGCAGCGGAGAAGGGCTCAATGTACGTTGTCGTCGCAGCAGTGGATGCGATGACGGGTGCGCGGTAGGAGTGTGTGAAGTAGACAAATTCGCCACTCGCAACGCCGGAGAGCAAACGAGAGTTGGGCGCAACGGCAAGCGAGTTCCAGCCGACGTGCGGCACTTTCTCACTGCCCTCTGGGAAGCGCGCGCAAGACTCTGGGAATGCTGCGAGGCCGGGCTGATCGGGGGCTTCTGTCGAGCCAGCAAAGAGCCACTGCATGCCTACGCAGATGCCGAGGAACGGGATGCCACACGCGATGACTTCGCGCACAGCGGCGGTAATACCCGTCGCGTCGAGGCGTGCGGTGGCGGCGAAATGGCCGACACCGGGAAGCACGATGCGTTCAGCGCGTGCGATGACGGCGAGATCTGAGTCAGTAACTTCAGGCTCCGCACCAAGGTGGCGCAGAGCCTTGAGCACGGACGCAAGATTGCCCGCCTTGTAGTCGATGACGGTGACACGCATCAGAGCAGGCCTTTCGTGGAGGGCAGCATCTCGCCGAGTTGTTTGTCGCGCGAGCAGGCCACGCGCAGTGCACGCGCGAAGGCTTTGAAGATGGCTTCGATCTTGTGATGGTTTGAGCGGCCATACATTGTCTTGACGTGGACGTTGGCGCGGGCGCCGCGCGCGAACCCCTCGAAGAAGTCCGTGACGAGTTCAGATTGCAGATCGCCGACGAGGCGCGTGCGCACTTTTGTGTCGACGGCGAAGGCGGCGCGGCCGCTCAGGTCTACGGCGGCGATGGCGAGGGTTTCATCCATGGGCATGACGAAGTAGCCGGCACGCAGGATGCCGCGCTTGTCGCCGAGGGCGCGGTCAAAAGCCTCACCCAGTGCGATGCCCACATCTTCGACGGTGTGATGCTGATCGACGTCGAGATCACCGGTGCACTTGAGCGAGAGATTGAACGCGCCGTGACGGGTGAACAGCTCAAGCATGTGATCGAAAAAGCGAATGCCGGTGGAAACCGTGTACTGGCCGCGGCCTTCGATGGTGAGGTCGATGGCAATCTGCGTTTCGGTGGTGTTGCGTTCAAATGCAGCGCTGCGCGCGGCAGTTTTGGTCTTGCTTGAGGTCTTTGCCTGGTTGGCCTTCTTCATTGCGCCTCCGAGCGGAGCGATGCGAGTGCGGAGTTGAGTGCAGAGGCAGCCTGGCGCATCTGAGCGCGTGTGCCGATGGTGATGCGGACACAGCCGTCGCAACCGGGATCGGCGGAGCGGTCGCGCACCAGGATTCCGGCTTCGCGCATGAGGCGCGTGAACTCAGCATGGCGCGGGCCGATGTCTGTGAGGATGAAGTTGGCGCGCGAAGGCCAGCGGTGCACGCCTGCTGCGTCAAGCACGGTCTCAAATTCAGAGCGCGCGGCACAGACTTCCGCAACGTAGTTCTCGAGATACTCCGTATCCTCAAGCGCGGGCACAAGGCACGCGAGCGCGAGCGAGTTAACGCTGTAAGGCGAGAGCACGCGACGAATCCAGCGCATGAGCTCAACGGGCGCGGCGAGAAGGCCTAGGCGCAAGCCTGCGAGACCGTATGCTTTTGAGAACGTGCGCGCGACAATGAGATTCGGAATGGTGCCAACGAGATCCATTACCGTTTCGCCGAAGAAGTGGAAGTAAGCCTCATCGACGAGAAGGATGGCCTGCGGTGCGCGGCGTGCTATCTCTAAAATCTGCGCACGCGTACACGTGGTGCCGGTGGGACTGTTGGGATTGGCGAGGGCGATGATCTTCGTCTTTGGCGTGATGGCCGCGAGTAGACGCTCATATGGGAAGGCCATGTCTGCCGCAGCCTGCACGGCGACGATGCGCGCTTCAGTGGCCGTGGCATAGACCTCATACATGGTGTACGTGGGCACAGGCAGAAGAAGCTCATCGCCTTCGTCGAGGAAGGTCTCGAAGAGGACGTGGATGGCTTCATCGACGCCGTTGGTGAGCGCGATCTGCTCCGGCTTGCGACCGAGAGTTGCGGCCACGATGGCTTCGACGGGCTCGCGCTCGGGATAGCGCGTGAGTGATGCCGTTGTAATCTGCTGCAGCGTTTCACGCACGCGCGGCGAGCAGGCGAGCGTGTTCTCGTTGAAGTCGAGGCGCAGGCTGTCACGGCTGCCGAGCGGTGGGTGGTACTCCTTCATGGCCTGCACGCGCAGGCGCGGCGCGGGCGATGCGATGGCGGCATCAGGCATTGGCTTTCCTCCTGCCGAGACGGTTGCGAATGGCGGCAGCGTGGCCGGTGAGACCTTCTGCATCAGCGAGCAGAGCCGCCTGCGGGCCGAGAGTGCGCAGGGCCTGCTGCGAGTACTGCTGCACGGTGATGAGTTTGACGAAGTCGTTGACGGAGAGGCCGCCGCGCACGCGGGCCAGCGCGCCGGTGGGTAGCGTGTGGTTGGGGCCGGAGATGTAGTCGCCCATGGGCTGCGGTGACCAGCGGCCGATGAAGACGGAGCCAGCGTTCTGGACCCACTCCATGTCGCGCGCGGAGTCGATGGTGAGGTGCTCGGGCGCGATGCGATTGGTGAGAGCCTGCGCCTCGTCTACGTTGGCGGCAACGAAAATGATTCCGTTGCGCTCAATCGCCTGGCGTGCGACAACGTTGTTCTTCGCGCGCTGCTTTGTTTCAGCGAGCACGGCGCGGGCGAGGTCTTCACGCGTGGTGATGAAGATGGGCAGAGCCTCAGGATCGTGCTCGGCCTGCGCGATGAGATCGTCGGCAATGTTCTCCGCACGACCGCTGTCACTGGTGACGACGATCTCTGTGGGGCCAGCGAGCATGTCAATGGCGCAGTCAAATGCGACGAGACGTTTCGCCGCGGTGACGTAGAGATTGCCGGGGCCTGCGATCTTATCGACACTCGCGATGCTGGCGGTGCCGTAAGCGAGTGCGGCGATGGCGTGCGCTCCGCCAACGCGGTAAAACTCCGTGATGCCGAGCATGTGCGCGGCGGCGAGCGTCTCTGGCGCAGGGCGCGGCGAAACGGCGACGATACGCGCAACGCCCGCGACCTGTGCGGGGATGGCGGTCATCAGCAGCGTAGATGGAAGCGGGTGACGGCCGCTGGGGACGTAACAGCCGACGGCGCCGAGAGCGCGCACGAGCTGGCCGGTTACGAGGCCTTCGACCGGCGTGCTGCTCCACGAAGCGGGCAGTTGATTCACGGCAAACTCGCGAATCTGCGCTGCTGCGGTGGTCAGCGCGTCGCGGAGGCTTTCGTCGATGGCGTTCCACGCTGCGGCCATTTCTTCCGGCGTAACGCGCAGCGCATCAATGCCGGGAAGGCTGTCGAACTCGGCGGCAAAGCGAAGCAGGGCGCGGTCACCCTGACGGCGGACAGCGGAAACAATGCGGCGGACGGCGGGCTCAACGGCGGAGAGTGACGCGCCGCCGCGCGACTCTAATGTGGCGAGTGCCGCGGCGGCCTGTGCAGCGCCGCGGCCTTTGGTGCGGAGGAGCTTCATCGTGTGCTTCTCTTCCCTTCCCGGTTAGAGAACTACCTTGTTCAGCGGGTACTCGACGATGCCCGTTGCGTTGGCCGCCTTGAGGCGCGGAATCACATCGCGCGCGACGCGCTCCTCGACGATGGTGTTGACGGCAACCCAATCAGAGTTGGAAAGCTCAGAGACGGTGGGCGAGTTGAGCGCTGGCAGCACGGCGAGCACGGCTGTCAGGTCTTCACGCTTCACGTTGAGCATCAGGCCCACCTGCGACTGCGCATCAATGGCACCGCGCAGCATGGTGGCAATCTGGTCGATCTTGGTGCGCTTCCACTCGTCTTCGAGCGCGGGCTTGCCGGCGATGAAGTGTGTTTCGCTCTCCATGACGGTGTCGATGATCTTGAGCTTGTTGGCACGGAGCGAGCTGCCGGTCTCAGTGACTTCAACGATTGCGTCGGCGAGGATGGGCGGCTTGACTTCAGTCGCTCCCCAGCTGAACTCAACCTTGACGTTGACGTTCTTCGAAGCGAAGTAGCGCTTGGTGACTTCAACGAGTTCAGTGGCAATGATCTTGCCTTCAAGATCCTCAGCCTTCTCAAAGCCTGACCCCTCTGGGACAGCGAGCACCCAGCGCACTTTGCGACGGCTGGTTTTGGCGTAGGTGAGCGTGGTGACGGAGGTGAGGTCGAGGCCGCTCTCGACAACCCAGTCGATGCCGGTGAGGCCAGCATCGAGCACGCCGTGATCGACGTAGCGAGCCATCTCCTGTGCGCGGATCAGCATGCACTCAATGTCAGCGTCGTTGATGGAGGGGAAGTAGGAGCGGCCGTCAGCGTAGATGCTCCAGCCAGCGCGCTTGAAGAGGGCAATGGTTGCCTCCTGCAGCGAGCCCTTGGGGATGCCGAGACGAAGCTTAGGCATTGGATTCCCCCTTGGCGAGTTCGATGGGCTTGGTGAAGCAGCTGACCGTGCCTTCGTGGCAGACCAGGCCGTCGCCTTCCACTTCCACTCGGAACAAGAGCGTGTCATTGTCGCAATCCGTGGATGCGGAGACGATGCGAAGGCGGTTGCCGCTGGTTTCGCCCTTCATCCAGAGCTTCTGGCGCGTGCGGCTCCAGAAGGTGACGAAGCCGGTTTCAAGGGTTTTGGCATAGCTGGTTGCGTTGAGAAATCCCAGCATCAGGACCTGGCCGGTCTTGGCATCCTGAACGATGCCCGGGACCAGGCCATCCATCTTGTCGAAGTCGATTGTTGCGCTCACGTTGGTTCTTCCTTCGGTTGAAATCTGTGTTGGGAACGACGAAAAAGCCCGTCGGCTTGGTTGCCGGCGGGCTCTGGGTAAAACTTGAAATCTGATTTGGCCGAGTTACTCGAGGCCGCAGCAGTCCGCCGACATGGAGGTCCCATGATGATGGTGGTGACCGTGCTGGCGGTGGCTCTGCATCTGTAAACGACTTTACGGGCTCGTGGGCGCAGTGTCAACTGAAAGATTTTTCAGTTGCCGTCTCAGCTCAGCCGCTGCTCTGGCTGCTGCAAGAGCTCAACAATCTGCTGATACAGGCGGTTACGCAGGTCAAAGCGCTCAGAAGCACGCGTGACATAGCGAATCTGCGTGGCCACGCCGGAGGGCGAAGGCCGCAGGTTAACGAGAGGCTCTGCGCTGAAACCGCCCAAGCCCTGACCCCGTGTGCCGCGCTTCCACTCCTGCTCGGCGAGCCGCGCATTCTGCCCGGTAGCTTCAACGACAAGCTTGTGGATTCGCTCCACCATGGCCGAGGTGTCCGCACCGCTTGGGATGGTCACTGCGATTTCGTCCCACATCCACTGGCCGGATGTGGAGAAGTTGAAGTAGGTGCCGCGGATGGCAAAGCCGTTCATGAAGGAGATGCGCCGGCCGGTGGGCTTGCCCATATCCTCTTGCGTGCCGGTTTCTAGCAACGAGGTGGAGATGAGTCCAACCTCACTGACCTCGCCGCCAACGCCGTTGATCTCTACCCAGTCGCCGACATGAATGCCGTGCTTGCCGATGAGGACGAACCAGCCGAGAAACGCGAGGATGAAGTCCTGCAACGCGATGGTGAGTGCGGCTGTGGCGAGACCGATGACGGTGGAAGCTTCTTGCGGCGGGCCGAAGATGACCAGCAGAATCATGAGCGCCGCCACCACCTGCACGGCCAGGCTGAGAATGCTGCGCAACGTGTGCGACTGGCGTCGCTCAAGCGCGGCGCGATCCATGAGCTGCCGCAGAAGCGTATCGACGAGTAACGCGCCGATGACGATGAGGCAGATGAACGAGATTGACTGCAGGATCAGCCTGCCCACGATGCCGTGCTGCAGCTGCACCTGCGCCGACCATTTCCCATAAACCACGCCTAGTTGCTGACTGGTCTGGATGCGGTCGTCATAAATGGCCAGTATCTGATTTTCTGAGCTGCGGTCGCGAATGGCGGAAAGGCGCTCACTGCGGCCGGTCGCCTTGCCAATCTGAGATTCAGCGGCTGATGCCTGCGCGCTAAACGCGGCGCGCTCGCGCGTAAGTGCGGTGGCGTTATCGACTGCGTCCTTCTGTGCCTGCTGGATGGAGTTGTTGCGGTCAAGCTGCGCGAACCATGCGGAGATGCGCGCCGAAAGAGTGCCGCGACGGCGAACAGAGATTGCCGCCACTTCGCCATGCACGTGCGTTGAGTCTTCAAACTCCTTCTGTGCGGCGTTGTGGGCGTTCAGCTCCTGCTGAATCTGCGCGCTGTTATCGCCGGAGGCGCGGTCAAGATTGCTCTGCGCATCGGCCAGTTCAGAGGAGTCCAGTGCGAGCTGAGCCTTGGCAACATCGAGATCATCGCTGATATCCGCGTCAGGGGTAGCGCCCGCTTTCGCGCCGGCCTTGGGTGCAAGGGCAGCTGTAAGCGCATCGACGATGGTCTGGTCCTGCGTGACCAGATCCTGCAGGTCCGTGAGCTTCTTTTGCGCGGCGCGCACTTCAGGCGTATTGGGGCGGTGCGCGGACTTGAGCGCGGCCTGCCGCAGCGCGGATGCAAACGCCTGGTCCACCTCATGATCACCAAGACGAAGACCGTCCTGCGCGTACTCGGCCTCTTCTGCCGTGACGGCGAGGGCGGAGAGCGTCTGCGCAGTCTGCCACGGGGAGAGATCCACAAGCGTGCGTCTCATGCCCGGCTTGCCACGAGTGCCGCGCATCGGCACGCGCGTGTTCCAGGAGAAAGCCAGGCAGAGCAGGAACAGCAGTCCCACTGCGCCCAGCACGAGCAGGCGCGTGCGGCTGAAGAGAGAAGAATGGGGCGATCCAGAAACAGAAGATGCAGAGGAAGTCATCATCAATGCCTTGGATGCATTTTCGCAGGCCAGGTGCGCTGAGGAAAACCGTTGCTTTCGGAATCTTGCGATTGCAGGCGCTCTGGTCGAGAATGGGCGCGTGAGCACTCGTAGAAAATTTCTGCTTTCGCTGGGGGCTGCGCTGCTTGGCACATGGGCCGCACGCGCCGAACGCCAACCGCCCGATCCGGAAGATCGGCTGGACCTGAACACTGCAACGCCCGCGCAACTGATGAAGCTGCCCGGCATGACGCAGGTGTGGGCAGCCCGGATTGTTAGATTCCGGCCTTATCTGCGGAAGGATGACCTGGTGAATCGCGGCGTGGTGACTGGGGAAGTGTACGCGCGCATTGCGGACTGGGTGGTGGCTCACCGCGCAAAACGGTGAGCCACCCGGATCATCATCAGGCCTGCGCCTGCGCCGTTTCAGGCTGCTCCGGCCCACTGCCACGCTTGAGCAGACGGCTGAGCAACACATAGAGCACAGGGATGAAGATGAGGTTGAGCACCGTTGAAAGCAACATGCCGCCAACGATGGTGGTGCCGACCGAACGGCGGCCGAGTGCGCCAGCGCCGGTGGCGAAGTAGAGTGGCAGCACGCCCAGGATGAAGGCGGACGACGTCATCAGGATCGGGCGAAGACGGAGTTCGGCTGCTTCAATCGCAGCCTCTGCAATGGAACGGCCCTTGCGGCGTAACTGCTCCGCGAACTCGACAATCAGAATTGAGTTCTTGGCCGACAGACCAATCAGCATCACCAGGCCGATCTGACAGTACACGTCGTCTGCCAGACCGCGCACCCACACGAGCGAGAGGGCGCCGAGCACTGCCATGGGCACGGCAAGCAGGATGATGAACGGCAGCGCGAAGCTCTCATATTGCGCAGCAAGCGTGAGGTACACCACCACGATGCCGAGCGCGAAGATGAGCAGCGCCTTGCCACTGGACTCGATTTCATCCAGCGTCAGGCCGGTCCACTCATAGCGCATACCGGGCATCATCACGCTTTTGGCAAGCTGCTCCATACCGGCAATGCCCTCACCCGAGCTGTAACCCGCGGCAGGCGAACCGTCGATCTCCACCGAGCGGAAGAGGTTGTAGTGCGAGATGACGGGCGGGCCGGCGCTCTCAGAAACACTGACTACGTTATCGAGCGGCACCATGGCGTTGGTGTCTGACCGCACGTAATAAGCGTGCAGGTTCGTCTCGTTCATGCGGAAATTCTGGTCTGCCTGCGCATAAACGCGGTAGGTGCGGTTGTTGAAGTCGAAGTCGTTGACGTATTGCGAGCCCATGAAGACGCCGAGCGCGGTGGTGATCTGCGACAGCGGAATCTGCATTGCCTTGGCCTTCTCGCGATCGATGGTGACGAGCACCTGCGGATCGTTGGCCGAGAAGGTGGTAATCAGGCTGGTCAGGTCCTTGCGAGCGCCTGCGCCGTTCACAATCTGATGGGCGACACGGTCAAGATCGCTGAGCGTGTTGTTGCCCGTGTCCTGCAGGACGAACTGGAAACCGCCATAACTGCCAACGCCCTGCACGGCCGGCGGCTGAATCAACTGCACAATGCCACCGTTCGGCGCGAACATGAGCATCTGCAACTTGGGATTGACCGCAGCCACGATGTCTGCGACGGAGTGGCCCTTGGCGCGGCGCTGGTCAGAGGGAATGGTGGCGATGAACATCATGCCCTGATTCGACGCAGCACCGGAAAAGCTGAAGCCCATGACGGAGAAGGCTCCGGCAATGTCCTTGTTGCTGGCGATGATGGCCTCTGCGCGGTCAGCGAGCGACGAAGTATATGCCAGCGAGGAGCCCGGAGGCGCCTGCACGATGCACATGATGAAGCCCTGGTCCTCCTGCGGAATGAAGCCAGTGGGCACCTTCTTATACATCCACCCTGTGGCCGCAAGGCCAGCTACGAAAACCACCAACAGCACATAACGCAGTTGCAGGGCAACGTGGATGATCTGCGCGTAGGTCTTTGACATCCAGTCAATGGACCGGTCTGCGCCGTGCACGAAGGCTGCAAAAGCACGCGATACCGGCTTGATGTGCAGGAAGTCGAGCTGATGCGGCCGCGCTTCTTCACCGCGCAGGAACAGGGCCGAGAGCGCTGGCGAAAGCGTCAGAGCATTGAAGGCCGAGATGGCGATGGAGAAGGCGATGGTCAACGAGAACTGCCGATAGAGAATGCCTGTGGTGCCCGGGAAGAACGACACTGGCACAAACACCGCAATCAGCACGAGCGACGTGGCGATGACGGCGCTGGTCACCTCACCCATGGCGCGCGATGTGGCCTCAATGGGCTTCGAGTGCTCCATGGCGATGTGGCGCTGCACGTTCTCAATGACCACGATGGCGTCGTCGACAACAAGGCCGGTGGCCAGCGTGATGCCGAACAGCGTGAGCGTGTTGATGGAGAAGCCAAACAGCTTGATGAACGCAAAGGTACCGATGAGCGAAACCGGAATGGTGACAGCCGGAATGATGGTGGCGCGCCAGTCAAGCAGGAACAGGAAGATGACGACGACCACGATCACGATGGCTTCAGAGAGCGTGGTGAGCACTTCCTTGATCGAGTCACCAACGGCGGTCGTGGAGTCAAACGCGATGGCGTATTCAAGCCCCGGCGGGAAGCTCTTTGAGAGGTCCTTGAGCACGGCCTTGGCCTTCGCGTCCACATCAAGCGCGTTGGCATTGGAGAGCTGCTGCACGCCGATGCCCTGCGCGGTCAGGCCGTTATAGCGCAGTGACGAGCTGTAGTCCTCGGCACCAACCTGCGAGTGTCCCACGTCACCGAGCAGCACCAGGCCCGCAGCGCTGTTTTTGACGATGATGCGGTCAAACTCAGCCGGACTGGAGAGGCGGCCTATCACGCGCACCGGAATCTGGAAGGCCTGGGTGTTGTTCGAGGGCGGCTGGCCAAGCTGACCGGCAGGAATTTCAACGTTCTGCTCGGTGAGTGCACTCACGACGTCAGCGGCCGTCAGGCTCTTGGCCGCGAGCTTCAGCGGATCAAGCCACACGCGCATGGCGTACTTGCGCTCGCCGAAGATGTTCACGTCGCCCACGCCCGGCACGCGCTTGAGGGCGTCCTTTACATAGACGTCGAGGTAGTTCGAGATGAACTCGTTCGAGTAGCGCCCGTCACGCGTGAAGAAGCCCGCACCGAAGACGAAGTTGCTGTTCGCCTTGGTGATGGAGATACCGGTGGAATTGACGGCCGAGGGCAGGCGGCCGGTGACTGAAGCCACGCGGTTCTGCACGTCAACGGCGGCGATGTCGAGGCTGTACCCGGTCTGAAACGTAACGGTGATGGTGCTGGTACCGGAGTTGGTGCTCGACGAGTTGATGTAACGCATGCCCTCGACGCCATTGATGGCTTCTTCAAGGGGAATGGTAACGGCCTTCTCCACCGTGTCCGCGTTCGCGCCGACATAGTTGCAGGAGACACTCACCTGCGGCGGCGCCAGCGTGGGATACATGGCGATGGGCAGATTAGGAATACAGATGGCGCCGGCAAGAATGATCAGCAGCGCGCAAACCGTTGCGAAGACAGGCCGGTGAATAAAGAAATCGACAAACACAGTACGCCTACTTTCCTTTCCGCGAGACACGGGCGGGGCGCGGCCGCAGCCGCGCACAATCAATCACGCGCGCTCAGGCTCCCAGAGGAACCACCGGCATATTGTTCACCAGGAACTGCGTGCCGGAGACGATGACTTTTTCTCCCTGCTGCAGGCCCGAAGAGATGGAGTAGTTGTTTTCGACGGTGTCGCCGAGAACCACCGGAACCTGGGCCGCGATATAGCCAGGCCCCTGCTTGCGAAGCACGTACACAAAGCTCTGGCCGCCAAGCCGCGTGACGGCAAGAACCGGGACCACGGCCATGGGCTTCGTCGTCCACACCACGCGGACCTTCACCATCTGCTCATGCCGCACCGTGCCAGCCGTGTGTACAGGCGCCTTTACCAGGATGCCCTGGAGCGCGTTATCCACCTGCGGCGAAACAAAGTCGATGGCAGACTTTTCAATCAGCGTGCCGTCCGTTGCATAAATCTCCACCGTCAGCCCCATGCGCACGTCAGCCGAGCGCTCGGTGGGAATGTAGACGTAGGCTTCCAGATCCTTGTGCTCATCGACGGTCGTGAGTACGGTGGTCGTTGAAGCGTAGTCGCCAACGTGGACCGGAATATCACCGACCACGCCCTCAAACGGCGCGCGCACGGTGTAGTAGCCCAGCTGTTCTTCCTGCGTCTTGCGCGAGGCAACCGATGCTTCATAGTCGGCCTTGGTGTTGGCGTAGGTCTGCTGCTCCTGCTCCCACGCGTCGCGGCTGATCACTCCAGCGTCAAAGAGCTTGCGCTGACGCTCAAGCTCAACGACGTTGTAGTCATAGAGCGCCTTCTTCTGCCGCTCGGTGGCACGCAGAGAGTCCACCGTGGCCAGCTGCGGCTGCGCATCAATGCGCATCAGCGGCTGGCCCGCACGGACGTGATCTCCGGACTTCACAAGGATCTGCGTCAGGCGCCCGCTCACCTGCGGCTGCATGGATGCCGAACGCCGCGACATGATGGTGCCCATATATTCGCTGCGCTGCGCCACCGGAGCCAGCGACACGTCAACTGTCTTGACCGGCAGTGCCTGCCCTGCAGACTGGGGTGCAACCGCCGCCTTACGACAACCTCCCATGACCAGAGATGCGGCCACGGCAAAAAACAAAATTGCGGTACGTCTCAATGGAGTACTCCTTGCTCCCCGGGCGGAATCAGTTCCACATTGCGCCGGGAGCGGCGCAGAATGCGGCAGGCACCATCGTACATTGCCACAGCAGGCGTATGCAGTGCGGAGCCCACTCGACTCTCTCGTTCAACACAACTTAATTCGTAGAGTCTGTCTAGTAAGGACGCGTGACAACCTATGAGCGTCGCAGAATGTTTGTTTTCCTGCGCAAAATCGCTAATTTCAGCCCAATTCGTGAGATGAAATTAACTCTCAAGCGCAAACGGGTTAAAGTTTGTGTCTCTATCAAACGTATCCGCGCTCTCTGCACGCTTGAGCCAAGCTACTACAAGATAGGTTAGCGGTGTGGCAATCACCTCCACAGCCACCTTGATGCAATACGCAGAGAGAATCATGCGCAGCAGCATCGCCGGCGGCTGAGTACCGGCAAACGCCACCACGATCAGCACCGATGTATCGACCGCCTGACCGGTGATCGTGGAGCCCACCGTCCGCGTCCAGAGCCAGCGGCCACCGGTGACGAGTTTCAACCGCGCCAGGGTATAGCTGTTGGTGAACTCGCCCGCCCAGTACGCGACGAGGCTCGCGAGCGCAAACCGCGGCACCACGCTGAACACTGTGGCATAGGCCCCCTGCCCATGCCACTCCGGCGCTGGCGGAAGCGCCACAGCCAACTGCCCCATCGCCGCCAGCAACGCCATGGCACAAAAGCCCATCCAGATGGCGCGTCTGGAGGCGCCGTAGCCGTAGACCTCTGTAAACACGTCGCCGCAGATATAGGTGAGCGGGAAGAAGAACTCCGCTGCGCTGGGACGCAAGGGGCCCAAAACGCAGATCTTGGGACCAATCAGGTTCGAGATCATCAGCACCACCACGAACCCCATGGTGAACAGGTCGAGATAGCGGTAGCGCCGTTCCATTTTCTGAGGATAGCAAGGCGGAGAGCGACAGCCCTCGATCACCGGCGGCAACCTCTGGAGCGAGCAGGCGACCTCGCCTTTGACAGGCCACGCATGAATTGGTAGCCTTGGAAATGGGCGTATGCGGCCGACGACAGCCGTGCGCGCTTTCCCCACCGTAGCGTCCCCGTCGTCTAGCCCGGCCTAGGACACCGCCCTTTCACGGCGATAACACGGGTTCAAATCCCGTCGGGGACGCCAAATCTTATCAAGCACTTACGCGATTTGGCCGGGAATTTCCGTGTACATTCTCGTATACATCATTTCCTCTGTTTTCGCCGTTCTGGCCCTCTTCTTTCCGCAATTCAGGACGAATCATAGCCACCACTTTGCTCTGCGCTGCACGCTTGGCCGGTGACATGGCCTGCGTGTAGATGTCCATGGTGATTCGCGTTGAGGCGTGCCGTAGGAGTTCCTGCACAGTTTTTATGTCCTCTCCGTTTGCCTTTAACAGCGTGGAGAAGGTGTGCCGGAAGGTATGCCACGTGAGCCGCTTGGTGATGCCTGCCCGGTTCGCGGCTGGCCAGATGTAGTACCGCATCACCGCAACCAGCCCCAACGGATGCAGACCCCGTTTTCTGCCCGCCCGATTGCTCGTGCTCGCAAAAATCCAGTCTTCGGGTTCGGCACAAGGTGCATGCCTGTACCACTCCAGAAGGTCCTGCGCCAGAAATTCATCCACTGGCACCGGCTTCTTTGAAGCCTCCGTCTTGCATCGGCCCACGACGTTATTCACCACCGAACGCTCGACATGGAGAAGCAGGTTCGCAAAATCCATGTCTTTCCACTTGAGTCCAGTCAGTTCTCCCCGGCGCAGTCCCGTAGCCATCGCGAGAAAGACCAGGGCGCGTTCCCTAACGGAGAGTTCAGTCAGCAGCGCTTGCATTTCCTCAACTTCAAGAATCGTTGGGATCTGCTCCCGCTTGCTGCCCTGGCGCACACCCGATCCGCGCACCGGTCCAGTAATTGGGTTCCGGTCGGTGAACTCCCACCGAATTGCATGGTTGAACAGAGAGCTCATCAGGTTGCGTATCCTGGCCTTGGTCGCGGGGGCAAGTGGCTTCATGTCTTTCTCCACTTTCGTTGCCAACTGAGACTCCAGTTGCTGAGGCGGTCTCAATCTCAGCGTCCGCAGCCAGTCCTCAACGGCTACCGTCTTGATATCGCCGAGGCGATAGTTTCCCCACCTCGGCTGAATCCAGCAATTCAGACAACTGCCGTACCGATCCCGCGTCGAAAAGGATTTGCCCTCATCTCCTCTGTCGATCAATTCTGTCAGGCGGTAGTGCTGGATCAAGGCTTCCATTGTGACTGCTTTCATCTCGTTCGGTCCGTCAGCGTTTACCATCAGCCGCAAACCAGCCGCTGCCTTTTCTGCGGCAGCCTTGTCTTTGTAGCGCTCCAGGTTGCCGATCACTTTCTGGCGGGGAACGCGATTTCCGTCCGGCAGGGTTTGTTTCCATCGAAACACCCATACGAGGTTGCCGCTCCCGTTTTTGATAAGGGAAATGCAACCGTTTTGATACCGCGTCTTTCTCATGTCCGCTCCTTTTTCGGAGACGCGGATCGCACTGGTGTCTCCAATGTACCTCTGAAAGACCGACATTTGGCGCCATAGTGGCTCCAACCGCAAGCACTCAGTTCCTTCGCGAACGAAGCCACTCTCCGAGTTCAGACAGAAGGAAGCGCCAGCGCACCTTGGCGCCATCACTGACAGGGTGCGAAGGCAGAGCACCCTTACGAGCCAGTCTTTGGACCGTTATCGCGTGGAGTCCCAGGAATTCTCCCGCCGCACGGGCATCTACAAATCGCTCAGGCATCACTGCAGGAACTGTGATCTGATTCAACACGCCGCACCTCGAAGCCGCTGGAATTGAGCCAAAGCTGCCCCCTCCTCTCCGGCTGCACCCAAATTAAGTCAATAAATGGGGTGTAACCTATGTCATTTCTGGTCGACCTATTCATTTTTGATATAGATTCGGTGAGACACTCCGTGGTGCGAAAGGCACAATGACAGGTATGGCCGAATCGCACTTCAAGGGCAAGCGATTTCGGAAACGCGACTTGAACTGCCCCCGTCACTCGGAAATCAGACGCAAGCCAATCGGCGAACACTGGGCGACTTCAGGTAGGAATGTCCAAGAATCGCCATATTGCCCTTACCGTACGATTAAATCGCCACTCGAGGCCATGGCGATGGACGGCGGCCTCTTCTTCGTAAGTCGGCGTCAGGTGGTCATTTCCTCACTTGGGGCACCGGAGGCCGGAAGCCGATTGTCTCCCGTCAGAATTCCACCGCTGATGACTTTGCAGAAGAGGGTGAACTACAAGAGGAATCTTTATGACACAAATCGGCCAGGGCACACCATCGGAGGTATCAAATGACCTTCACCAGTGCCCCATTCCGCTGACGCATCGCCGGCTGAAACATGCTCACTTGCTGTGGCACCAGTGTCTCGATGCCTATCACGCCCCGGAGCGGTTTCTGGCCAATCTGAATGCGACCATCGAGGCGCTGAGAAACGTCACCTTCGTGGTGCAGAAGGAGAAGGCTGCCTTCAAGGATTTCGGTGCTTGGTACACGCCGCGCCAGGAGATACTGAAGGCCGACGCAACGGCCAACTGGCTCAACCAGGCGCGCGTGACCATCGTGCACCAAGGCGATCTCGAAAGCTCGAGCCACGCCGAAGTTCGGATCGTAACCTACGAGGAGAAAACACTCTGGACAAGCGAAGTGCCGATTCAGACTCCGGCTAAGCTGATCCTTGAAAACCCCACGTTGCTGGCGCTGCTCGACACCTCCAAGGACAAGCTTCCCGATCTGGCGGACTCGATTCTGCTCATTGAACGGAAGTGGAGCACCAAGGAATTGGACGGCCGGGAAATCCTGTCCGCGCTCGCGCACGTATACGGTCTTCTCGCGGACCTGGTCCTCGATGCGCACAGCCGACTCGGCAAGTTGGCATGTATTCCGGCAGATGAGCAGCATCCCGATTTCCGGGCCCCGCACGATAGGACGGGGCTCTTGCGGTGCATGTTGGCAGGTGCCGAGGAAAGGACGGAACGCTACAAGACGGACAAAGAGACCGAGATCGTTGCCTCAACAGAATCGGTCGAGAAGTCGATCCATGTGAAAGAAATCAACGAAATCGTTGGCCGATACGGTATCGATCCGAGGGGGTCGGATGCAGAGATTCGGAATCAGGATCCGGTCGAGTTCGCCGAGTGGGTTCTGAAGATCGCAAAGCGGATCTTGAGACGCGACAAGCATCACGACAGGATCATGTTCATCCGCGATGGTGAGGGAAGGTGGCATCAGATCAACGCAGACACCCAGGATCGCACCGAAAAGATGGTCGTCATGCAGATGGTTGCTTCCTTTGTCGAGAATCACGCCTGCGATGCCGTGGTCGAGGTCGGCGAGATGTGGACCGCGTCCATTCCGATCGAGTTGCTGCCAAGCTTCAAAGGTGCAGAACATGCCCGGGATCAAGGCGAGCTTCTTTCCGTGGTGGTTGTGACCCGCGAAGGGCTAATTCGCCAATATACGACGCCATTTACCAGAGGCCCATTCGGCGGATTGAAGCTGGGCGACACGGAAGAAATGAAGGGTTTTCATCCCAACTATCTCACCCCCGTGTTCCGCGTGTGGCAGCGGCAACAGTTCTACAAGACACAGGATGGCCGCGACAGCATGGTGTGGGAACCCGATCTGCTTGCTCCCTGCCCGTGCGGCGGCTCCAAGCGTTTCGGAGAGTGCTGCAAGAGCTCGCTTCCGAGTGCCGATAGAGGGCATGTGCAGGATAGGGTCCTGCAGGCCATATCCGCCGGCGATCCCGACCTCGCCGAATCGATCGCGCGGGCGGGCCTGGCTCAATACGTGATCTGGGTTCGCCAGCACACGGCCGCCGCGATCCACATGGGCCGAAAGTTTTATGAGAGCATCGTCGACATCGATGCGCTGGCTCTCGAGTCTCTGATCGACACGATGATCCGCGCTTTGGAATTCGCTCAGAAAGCGGACTTGATTCTACCCCAGCTCCAGCGCCTGCGAGGCTCGATCAGCGTGCCTCGGTTGGCAACGCGGATCGGAGCCATCATCGCTCGATGGTTGTTCCGGTCCGGACATCAGGAAGAGGCGGTTCTCGAACTCGACTGTCTGGGGCCGCCGAATCAATTGTCCGATACCCTTGCGATCTGGCTCGTGGTTCGCAACTATGATCTTTCTGAGAAGCAACGAGAGAGCCTGCTTTCCCGGGCCATCGAAGTAGCGGCATGTGACGAAGAGAAGCACCTGGCGCGGCTGGAGCTGGCCTCCTATTACCTGGCCAACGGAAAATCCCGGCAGGCGTTGCCCCTGGTCAAGGCAATCGTGGACGAAACCGCATCGGGGAAGGCTTCGGACGAACGATTGAGCGCAATGGTTTTGAAGTGGGCGATCATCGGCGATGACACTGAGTTTCCGCCTGCATTCGAAGCGATGAAGGGGCAGACCGAAGACACTGACCGCATTCGGAACGGAGTTCTTCTCATTGATCGCGGAAAGTATGGGGAAGCCGAGGAGATCCTCGGCAAGCTTGCCTCAAACGGAGATATCAAGGCAATCCTGCTACTCGTCGATGCGCGGCTGCGTTCCCAGAGAAGCGGTGCCTCCCGCGAAATGTTCTTGTCGATTCGACGGGAGCGCGTTCCGGAAACTCTGGCGTATCCCTATGCTCATGCGCTTGCCCTGCTGGTTTCTGCGGGCGGGCATGTGGATTTGAAAGAGGATGCGATCACGCTTTTGTCCGCGATCCCACCTGCGGGAAGGCAGCAGGACAAGCAAATACGAACGATGCTCGATGTCCTAAAAAAGTCGTAATTGAATCCGGTAAAGATACCCCCCAGCGAGTCCACTGACCTGCGAACGATCAGTACTGAAATACGCCGTTCCCGACGGAAATCAGACGTCGGCAACAGCAGGCCGAATCCGGGGCGTTGGCCGACTCTTGAGTATTCATACCGGCGGTAACTCCTAACACGCGGAATATGAAGTTGTTGCATCGATTGTATCGAGCTTCCTGGGTTGAGCCGACCATTTCCGGTTCGAATATAGTTTGTCGACGAACGCAACGAACCGATCCGTCATTGGATTTGAACCTGGCTGAGCTGGATAGAAGGTATACATTCTTGCCAGCAATATCGTGGGTTTGGGCCGTGTGCCGGCGCCGGATGAGAAGACAATTCTTAACTCCCGCCAACTGCTTGCTCTAATAGCATCAGCTATGCAGCCAGATGCTGGATGCGGTCAACCACAAACCTTGAGAACTGCGGCAACGGTCGGGGAACACAGTCGAGGCTAGTACTGAGTATCCAGACCAATGCCACTCCATCATTTTCGGATTATCAGTCTTGCTACCCGCCTGCCGGACGGTGGAATTAGGTGGATACGCCATTCGGTCCTTCCTCTCTCAATGGCCTGGGCAGCTATAGCTACTTAATAACCTCAACGCCGTAGGTCCATTGCTTCGTTCTAGCGTAGTTGTTTGCCGAATTCACAGAGTCGGCATATTTGATCCGAATCTGGACCTTTGCCGGATCGCTTGAAGTGAAATATGGAAGCTCGGACGACGCGAAGCTTAGCATCTGAAGCGGGACCAGGACCGACACATCCCCGTACCCCTCAACGCGCTGACTCTTTGATTCTGTTAGGTCCTGCGGAAGGTACCACAATCCTAGATCAACCTGTAACCCAAGACAATAGGGATTGGAGGAACATCCGACGGCCTTCCCGGCATCTTTATTCCAGAAGAACAGTTTCTTAGTTCCAGGCAACGAGATAGATGACCAGGACATGGATGGATTGATGGAAGAATCGTTACTAGGAAGAAGTGGCGCCTTCGCAGTCACCAGTTGCTTGAACCTGTGAATATACATCGCAGACACAGTCAAGTCTGGCGGGAGGGGCACCTGAAGCACCCACTTATTGAAATTTCCTTTCGGCCATCGCCACTTGATCAGAGTTGTCGCACCCAATGTTGTGGTTGCAGACAGGTTGCTCGCGGTCTGGTTGCCCTGCATACTTTCTTCAAGATGCCAGGGAGAATACCACTGCGCAAGAAGGCCGCGTTGGAACCCCAGTGTCGCAGAGAAGGCGCTTTTGGAGTCCTTGCTATCTGTTGAGATCAGATCGCTCGTTTTGGCGTAGACGCTCAATGCACTGTTGGTAAAGAGACTCGATTGGCCAAGGACAACGCTCATCTGCCCCACATCCCGGGTCTTTCCGTCGGTGAGGGACTCAGCTGGAGCTGACTGAGGCGTCAGCAGTAAACTCCATGCACGGCCATTCTTCAACGTCAGTTTTCCATCCGACTTCCAAACCACCTTTCCTGGAGTAGAGGCGTCGAGCACAGAAATCAGAATTGTTTCGTTCGAGCTGACCTGAGACTTCAAGATCAGCTCGACGCCTCCGGGGTGGGAAACGGCGAGGTTCGACATATCATCGCAGCGCGTGAAGGGGTGTCCGGCGGCGTCTTTCATCGGGGCCGCTTCCACGGATGCCAGAGCCAGTTTCCGTGCCGGATTCCCCGTCTTGTCCACGACCTCGACCTTGTAGACGGACGCTGACAAGCAGTTCCAGGCTGCCGTCTTGCTCAGCGGAGCTATCGCGTCAAGCAGCCCTGACGGCACATCTGCCAATTGAAGAGAGATCGCGCTCACGGGCTCCAGCGAAGGGTAGCGGAAGTAGCTCTCTTCTGTCACCGGACTCACTGCCTGCGCCGACAACTTAGCCGGGCGCGCCAGTGCGGAAAAGCCCACGCAAATGATTGAGACTCTTGCAACAAACAAGATAACCTTCATCCCAGCCCCGCAATCTGCGTAATTACATCGACCATCTTGCTGCCAGCGGTATCCAGAGTCTTGGCAGCTTTTGTTTGCAGGTCGGCTGTAAAGCACGCTCCCGGCATCGCTGGAACCAGACCGGCCATGAGTGTCGTCCAGGGATCAACCTTGCTGCCTCCCGGAAACGCACTTGCTGCAGTTGCATTCCAGAAGTCCAAGCTAGCGCCAGGCGGAGGATAGGGCGCGGCTGCAAGCGCCTGCAAATACAAGCCAATGTACGTGGTCAGAGGGTAGTAGTGGTTCAGAAGTACCCTGAAAGTGGGATAAGTGGTCAAATCTGCGGTTCCCACCCGAACGCCGGGTGTGACGCCCACCGCCGTTATGAATTGCCCTTGCTCATTCGCCGACAAGAGGACTTTAAGAACTGTCGAGTTGGCAAATGTCAGCGGATCCATCGCCTTCGCAATTTCGTTGAACGAGCACGCGTTTTGAAACTGCTGAAGATAGGAAAACCAGACGACGATACTCTTGGTAGATGGTGCTGGAGGCATAAGGAATCTCCAAGAAGACATTTAGCCGTTCGAGTGTTTTCAGGGGCGGGGGATACCTACTGTTAGTGAGCGTGATTCCTCGCCGAAAGTCAAGATGAATCTTCATCGCAACGGGGGAATAGCTCGACGGATCCCTGGCGGATAGCATGCGGAATTGAACTAAGGAGCGACGCCGGTGGAACCCGGATCAAGCTGGTCCGGACCCCGCTCGATTTTGCTTTGAGCGAGACCCGATCGTTGGCCTTGACGGCACTGCAAAGACCGGGATCGGTGTTGGTCTACTTCTGCTGCCATGGCGGAGTCCCATCCCGGCAACACGCCGTTTTGAGCATCGGGGGCAGCGGGACAACATCCGTGCCTACCGGATCCGATGGAAAGCCCCGCAACCGCTGCTATTTATGAATGGCTGCATGACGGCAGCGCTGGAGCTTGAGAAAGCTATCGACTTTGTGGCCGCCATCGTGAATCAGGCCGGGGCGTCGGGCGTAGTCGGAACGGAGATCACGATCTTCGAGCCGCTGACCACGCGGTTCCCACAGGCTTTTCTGAAGCACATCATGGGGAATGAAAGTCGATCGGCGAGTCGATCAAGTTGGCGTGCTTTTCGTTGCTGCTGCAGTTCAATCCGCTAGGCTGGTGCACGTTCCATTTGCCTAGCCTGGATTGCACTTGGTGGATCAAGCTGCAGCCAAATGCGCGGCGAGTAGCTGCCTGCCGCAGACCAGCAGCATCTATGGATTCCATTCATGATCCGGCCAAGAATAACTAACCGATGCCGCGCCAGAATCAATTCTGATTCCATCGTTCGAGCAGGATCGGTAACCGAAAACGCCGCAGGCTACGGGAGCCTCCTTGGGTTCCAGCCCCGCGGAAGAGCATGAGATTCCGGTAGCGATGCCGACTTTTCGGGACCTATCGACATTCTCCGGCAACTCAGCGATAGGTGCGCATCGAAAATGAGATTCGTGGGCTGAAAAGCAGTTGTGCCTTTCTTCCAGAGTATCCACAGTTCGACGTTCGGCAACCCAGTCACAGCGCGCTCTTCGCTCGGTGTTTGCGGACCGTCACGGGTATGATCGTTACATGAATCAGAACATGCCTTCTCCTGATGCTCTTTGGAGGATGTCGCCGGAGGCGTTCAATGATTGGCGAGCAAACAACGACATACCTGCACTAATAGAGTTTCTACGGACGCTTCTTCCGGCATTTAGCGAGTGGGAAAAGTCTCTTCCGTTCGACTCGAGCGTCACGATGCGAGTCGTGCCGACCGGCGACATCTTCAAGGGTGCAACCAGAAAGGTCGTCATTGAGTACGACAAATGGGGAACAGGCCGGTCCACGTTTGAGTGTTTTGACGGGACTTCAGAAGAGGTTGAAGTTTATTGGGACAAGAGAGAAAAGCGAGTAAAGATCCACGGGGAATTTGAGCCATATTTTGCCTGGGCGAAGCGCAAGCTAGGTAGAAAGCGATTCTTCTCGTATGACAAGGTCAATGGTCAGCGTACCGACACATTTCAATTTACCGGATGGGAGATACGAAATGCCGTTGGCGCCCTTAGCCACGCCCAGCTACTTCGAGAACTGCAGGTTCTCAAGCTTGGGCAGATTTCCTTAGGCAAAGGCACCGTCATCGGCGGCAGAAACTTGGATTTTACAGATCTTGACTACCTAATCATAGAGGACGATTTTCACGGTTCTCTTCGGACAGTCATTAGCTATAGCTCCTGCAGGAAAATCACAGTTCGTAGCGCGAATATTGCATTTGTTAGTTTTTATCAGTGCGTGATCAATGAATTTGTCTGCGACGACTCTAAGATCCAGGATTTCAGCTTTGATGAGGTCAAATCGATGATTGGAGAAACCGCGATTTCGTTATCCAATTCTTCTGTCTATAAACTCATCTTCAATGGATCAGCCGTTGCTCCGATGGTAGAGAACTGTGAGTTACGCGAAACCGAGTTCATACCGTCATCGAAAGCCTCGCCGGAGCAGATCGCTCGAACTTACCGCCTGTTTCGGAGCGCTTATCAAAAGAACGGACAGCGTCGAGAATCTTCCGCCTCTTACTACAAGGAAAGAGTGTTTGAGAGGAAGTCGTATTTCAACCCCTACAGGGATTATAGAAACCTATTCCCGTCTATGCCCTATGGGGGGAGCTTAGTCTGTGTTTATGATCTGTGGTACTCAGGGCACATCGATCAAAAGGATATTCTTTCGGCGGCGGGAAAGGCCATGCTTTCTCGCGCCAGAATGTGGCTCTCCCCGAAGTATCTCTACCGGGCGGTCAGCTTCAAGGTGCGGTGGATTGCATCGGGCCTCGAATGTCTGGTTTGGGGCTATGGCGAGCGGCCATCCCGGATATTGACTGCAGCCTTGCTGCTGATTGGTGGGTATGCCGCGATATTTCATCGAAGCCTGTGGCCCTGCGGAGATCATTGCCTCCGACATCTAAGTTGGGTGGATAGCATTTATTTTTCAATAGTGACCTTCACAACTCTGGGCTATGGAGATATAGCGCCAAACACATCCTTTCTAAAGCTCGCGTCCGCTTCGGAAGCTATTTGTGGTGCACTTTCTATTGGATTGCTTATTGCTGGCTTTTCGAACCGGAGCAAGTATTAGCCAAACGCCAGCTGCCGATTCTGTCGAAAATCGTTTTCCGGGCAGAGGCAGGATCGGTCCTGGTAGACGCCGTAGGGTCTAGGATCGCTGCTGTGCCGAGGATCGTGGCAGGTATCAGGTCGCTAAACCGCAATGTACATTGGCCGACGGTGGGAAGCGACGAGCACCATATGCAGGACATAGACTCGGCAGAGCAGGTCTAATACAACCACAGACGAACGCTGAACTTCACGGGATTTCTCCTTCTGCGTTCATCCACAGTTCTTCCGCACAGCATTCTCACTCTCAGGTGCTGGTTCTGGCTACTGTGTTGAGTGGCCCTGCGTGAGATACATTTTTCAGTTGAGGCACCTCGTGACTGTTCGGGAAATGACCGTGCGAGAACCATGGTGGCGTGTCTGCTGTGACCTTTGGCGTTTGCCATCTCTCTCTCTCTAGTCTTCAGGCTCGCATCTCTGCGCATCGCCCGGACACTGCTTCGGGCCAATTCCGCCGCCCTAGCGGACTGCGCGTGTTCTGCTTCGGCTCAACACCCCACGGACTAAGAACTCTCCGCGGGGCCCCGTGTTTACGCCGCCCTGCGGGTTTCGGGTCTCTCCAAAACAATCTTCTGCAGAGAACGCACAACATTCTTTCGGCCCCTCCCCAAAAAAGCACACGCTTGCCTTGGGAGGCGGGTCCCTCGCATCGCTTCGCGCGGTGTGTCCCGGTCGACTTCATAGACGCGGGACCAGAGGAGATTCAAAGCGATGGCAAACCCAGTTCATACCGAGCAGAGCAGCTTCACCAACCGGATTCTTCACGGCGATTGCGTCGACGTGATGCGTCAGATGCCGGACAACAGCGTCGATTTCGTGCTCACCGATCCGCCGTATCTCGTGAACTACCGCGACCGCACAGGGCGCTCCATTCAGAACGACATCAACGCAGACTGGCTCAAGCCTGCAATGGCCGAAGCATTTCGCGTCCTCAAGCAGAACCGCCTGATGCTCTGCTTCTACGGATGGACCAAGGTCGATAAGTTCTTCGATGCATGGCTCGGTGCTGGGTTCAAGCCTGTAGGTCATCTTGTTTTCCGCAAGAGCTATTCGTCGAAGAGCAGATTCCTTCGCTATGAACATGAGCAGGCATATCTGCTGGCGAAGGGCAGACCGCCACTGCCGAAGCAGCCACTGGCAGATGTCATGGATATGCCGTATAGCGGCAACAAGCTGCATCCGACGCAAAAGCCTGTGCCGGTGCTTGCCTCATTGATTCGTAGCTTTTCGCTTCCAGGAGAAACGGTGCTCGATGCCTTTGCAGGCTCTGGTTCCACTTGCGCAGCTGCCGCACTCACTGGCCGCAGATACATCGGCATTGAGCTCGGTGATGCCTACTTCGCTCAGGCGTGTGCACGATTGATGCGCGTAAGAGAGAGGATCGTAAGACGATCCACATCTTCCGGCATTCCCACTCCGTGATGGAGTGTGCCCGCGCGCCCGCCGCGCTTCAAGGCGACCGCCCCATCTGAGTTGTGATGATCGCAGCCTTGACCCGCGCCGTGCCCGCAGGTTCTTTGCTGTCCATCGTGGGAATGCCATGCTCTCCGCGCACACGCGGCGTACAGATGACTACCTCGCCTCTTCCTTCCGGCTGTCTCCCATCGACAACAGAGTGTGTCTTTGGATTTATGTCAAAACTGAATAGGTCGGTCGGAATTGATATGGGTCGCAACCGACTTTCAGTCTTACCTTCGCTCCATGACGTTGCGCGGTGAGTCCCACTCGCCGGAAAAGCAGCAACTGAAATGGAGCCCTATGCAGACAACTCTTTCATCGAAACGACGACGCGTCCGGCAATTCATCAGCCATGCGCGAACACTTGCGCTTCCGTCTCTACTCCTCCTCGCGGCACTGCCGGTGTACGCGCAAGCCGGCAGCGATCCGTGGGAGAACGCGGTCAACGTTCTCAAAACCGCCTTCACCGGCACGATTGCGACCGGGCTGTCGCTGGTCGCCATTGTCGTCGGTGGCCTGATGTTCGCCTATGGCGAAGGTCAGTCCAAGAAGACCATCGCAGGGATCGTCTTCGGCGTGGGTATGGCAATCGGCGCAGTCAACTTCATGGCCTGGCTCTTTCCGAGCTAGAGAGGAGGTGATCCATGTCTAAGCCAGCGGAAGCGAGGGTCAGTCCGGTATTCAAGGCCATGAACCGTCCGCTGACTGTTCTCGGAGCGGAGCGGCGATTGTTCTTCGTTGCTCTGATCTCCGGGAGCGCCATCTTCTCTCTGCTTCATTCATTGCTTGGCGGAATCGGCCTGTTCATCGTGGGCGTCATCATCGCCCGTATTGCAACCAGGCACGACGTGGAGATTCTGCGCGTGCTGTTCAACTCCGGCAAGTTCCGCAGACGCTACGACCCGATGAAGGCCGACGACACAGAGATTTGCATTGCGAGGCACGATGGTCAAAGTTGACGACATCACGAAGGACTGGAAGGAAGCGGGATCGTTCGCCGCCCAGGTGAACCTGTACGGGTTCTGGGATGAGCACTGCTTTCTGACGAAAACGGGCGACATCGGTGCCGCGTTGCACATCGGCGGGATCGATTACGAGAGTCTCGACCACGCTGGCCGCGATTACGCGGCCAAGCGCCTTGAAGCAGCCTTCCGATCGCTCGATGACAGATGTCGCCTCTATCAAATTCTGTTCAAGCGTAACCGGCCCGCAATCCCCCATGCCGACTATGAGAACCCGCTGGTGCGCGCGGCTCGAGAACAGCGCAGCGCATTTCTGCAGTCCAAAGCGGACCGGCTCTACTCCATCGATATTTACTGGGTCGTCATGATCGACGGCAGCTATCAGAAGACCGGGGTGCTGCACGCTCTTTCGCAATTCCCGAAGCATCCACGCTCGTCGCTACGCGACTTGCGCGCCCTGTTCTCCGGCAGCAAAGAGCGGACGCTGATTTACGAGCAGATCGAGCGCGACCGGCTGCGCTTGCGGCAGAAGGTCAACAGTTTGAGTGGGCAGCTTAACGACCTGATGACGGTCGAGCTGCCAGGGGCGGAGGAGACCTTGCGCATACTGCGCCGTCTCGTAAACTTCCGCCCCTCGAAGTTTCAGAATGCGCGGCTCTATGGAGCGCGCCACCTCGACTGGCAGATGTGCGATTCCGAACTGGAGGCGCACCGTGGCTTCCTGCGCGTGGATGACGACTACGTCCGCGTGCTCACGTTGAAGGAGCTTCCCGGCGAGACACGGCCACTGATCCTCAATGGCCTGCTCGACATCCCGGCGAACTTCCATGTCGTTACCGAGTGGCACCCGGCAGACAATGCCAAAGCACGGAAAGAGATTGCGTCACGCCGCCGGCATCACCACAACTCCAAAACCAGTTTCGTCTCGAATCTCCAGGTCCGCGAGAACAGCGGGCCGCAAGACAATCTCGTCGACGATTCGAAAGCCGCCGCAGTCGCGGAGCTTGGCAATGCGCTCACTGCTATGGGCATGGAAGGTAAGTCTTTCGGTGAGTTCACCCTGTCTGTCGTGATCTACGACGAGGACCGCCTGAAGGTGGAACACGCGGTCGCCGAGTTTCAGAAGCTGTTCACCCAGCACGACGGGCTGCTCTATGAGGAACGCTACAACCTGCTGAATGCGTTCTTCGCCACAGTGCCAGGCAATCGACAGTTCAACCTGCGCAAGCAATGGGCGCTCAACTCGAACTATGCCGACCTGTCGTTTCTGTTCACCGTCGATAGCGGCAGCCAGTGGAACCCGCATCTAGAGCGCGAGTACCTCGCTGTCCTCGAATCGGCGCACGGCACGCCGTACTACCTGAACATGCACTCGGACGACGTGGCCCACGCGCTCATGCTCGGGGCCACTGGATCGGGCAAAAGTTTCGCCACCAGTTTTCTGCTTCAGTCTGTGCAGAAATACGACCCGCTGACTTTCATCTTCGACCTCGGCGGCAGCTACCCGCCGTTTACGTGGGAAGAGTGGCACGACACGCAAACACGGGGAGGGAACGGCGAGGCGATAGAAATAGATCTCTGATGTGGCGCGAGCAGGGCTTATCAGTCGCCGAGATCATCGCATGCAGTAGTAAAGAAGGCGCGGAAGAAACATTTCTTGGGTCTCCAAGCTAAGGGATTGGTTCGGAAAAGTGAAACCCGCAGGAGGAAGTAGAACTTGATAGAGAGCCTTTCCAGCTGGCCGAGTGTTCACCAGCGGCATCTTACTGCGCCACTACTGAAGGAGCGGGAGCAGTATTTGGCCCATTTGCTCCAAATCGGTTGGGATGCCGATCGCGTTCAGGCCGTCGCAGGTTACCTCGTCCGTATCGTTCGCATGATGGGGCTCACCACTTTACGAAGCGTCGAGCTCACAGAGATTGAAGAGGCTGGATTGCGCTGGGCTAATTACAACGGGCCTGACCGAATTTGCAAGCGTCCGCACACCTCTCCCAGAGTCTTTGTGAAGATTGCGCGATTGTGGTTGCGCTTTCACGGCTCTCTGGTGCTGTCGGCCACGCCATCGGGGCGTTTTGATACGCAACTCGCCGAATTCAGGAGTGCTCTAGTGTCACGGGGGCTGGCCTCCACCACCGTAAGGAGCTACATCGACCGAACACGGATCTTCTTGCGATGGGCATCGGATCGCTACCACGATCTTTCGCTTGTTTCCTTGAAAGATGTAGATAATTTTCTCGGCGATAACCGTGAGGCTGGATGGCATCTCTCAACGATCACAACTCACTGCATTTCACTACGCGCTTTCTTCATCTTCGCAGAGGAAATAGGCTTGTGCCCACCGGGCATCTGGCGCGGCATCGAGAGCCCGCGGCTCCCCCAGTACACGGAGCTTCCCAAAGGACCTAGTTGGGCGGACATTCGCCGGCTTATTCGCTCCGTAAATGGCAGGACTCCGTTGGAGCTACGTTCACGGGCCATGCTCCTTTTGTATTCGATTTATGGCTTGCGGGCCAGTGAAGTAGCGCGCCTTCGCCTGGACGACTTCGACTGGCGAAGTGAAACTTTCTGCGTCCACCGGGCCAAACACGGCGGTATCCAGCAATTCCCGGTTCAGTATGAGGTGGGCGAAGCCATTCTTGACTACCTTCAACACGGGCGCCCACGGTGCGCCAGCAGATTCATCTTTCTCACACTACAGGTCCCTTATCGGCCCCTCACAAGCGGGGCGATGTGGGGCATCGTCGGCAAGCGAATGAAAAAGTTAGGAATTCAATCAGTGCATCACGGACCCCATTCACTCCGACACGCCTGCGCAACCCATCTGTTAAAAAAGGGCAGCTCTCTGAAGGAGATTGCAGATTTTCTGGGCCATCGAACGACCCAATGCGTGGCGATCTACGCGAAATATGACCAACGATCCCTGCGCAAAGTAGCTGCCTTCAGTCTGGCGGGGATAATGTGAACCTCATTGAGGCCGTGGTCTCCTACATTGAGCGAAAGCGCTCCGCAGGGCTTTCCTATGGCTCGTCCGCATGGTATCTCGTCAAGTTGGGCAGGCAGGTTGGAGATGTCTCCCTTGAGCGCGTCACGGCTCGCGAGATCTTGACGTTTCTGGACGGCCCCAGAACTTCTCCTGGCACATGGATGGTCAAATATCGGCTGCTCAGGCGATTCTTTGATTACTGGCTGGCGCGCGGCGAGATCGGTACCGTTCCGATGCCTGTCAAACGAATCACGAAGCAGACGCCATTCGTTCCTTACATCTACACTCAATCCGAAATCCGTACCTTGTTGAAGTCAGTCCGAGGGTGCCAGAAAGCCCCTCGGTGCTGCATAGACCCCCTCACACTTCGCACCATTCTGATCTTCATCTATGGAACAGGCACCCTGGTTGGCGAAGCTCTTCGGCTATTGATCGAGGATATCGACTTCAAAAATGGTGCGGTCACGATCCATCGCAACCGCTTCAATCGCTCGCGGACAATCCCAATCGGTTCTGACCTAAGGAGCGTACTGGAGAAATATCTCTCTTCAAGGCTCCGGCGAGAGACATCGGACCAGCATTTCTTCCTGAACAAAGAAGGAGTAGCTCTCAGCACCAGCACCGCCGAGCGTACATTCAAGAGGCTGCGCCAAGTTGCCGGAATTCGCCGGCATGATGACGCCAGTTATCAGCCTCGCATTCTCGATTTGCGGCACACGTTTGCCGTGCATCGGATTGCCGGATGGATCAAGCATGGTGCGGACTTGAACCGAATGCTGCCGGCGCTGTCGGTCTATATGGGGCTGGTGGGCCTCAGAACAACCGAAAAGTACCTGTCTCTCACACCTGAGCGCTTTCGCGCTCAGCTCATTAAGTTGAGTCCTCAGCGCAGCAAAAAGAGATGGCGTGACGATCCCGAGCTAATGAAGTTCTTATCTCAACTGTCAGATGATCCCGGCCACAATCGCAATCACAATGCAGGTGCTTCCGTCCCAAACCCCAAAAGGATCACTCCGCCGGCGGCGACAGGGCAGAAGCAGCAAACGTGGAGGAAGGATGTTTGAGCAGATTTATCAAAGATCAAAAGTTATTGAAAGACATCGCCAGGCGCCATTGCGTTTGGAGCGGGAGCAGTATCTGAGGCACATGCTCGAAGAGGGCTACAGTCATGACGCAATGATCACCGCGGCCGCCTATATGCTCCACACTATCCGAATCCTTGGGTTGGACGAGCTTCGTGTGGTTTACGAGGAAGAGATTCAGAGCGGCGCGGAATTCTGGGCAGAATACCGGGGTCCGTTCCGAGATCCCGGCCACTGCCACTATGGGTCCTCAAGGTCTTTTATCAAGTATGCCCACGCATGGCTTCGGTTCCATGGCAAACTCGCTCTTTCACCAGATCCTCCTTTCCACGAACAGACGCAAGCATTCTCGAACGCGCTGAAATTCACTTATGGCCTCGCGGCTGCGACGGTGCGCGGCTATTCCAACCGCGCCCAAGCCTTCCTGACGTGGCTGGCAGCGCAGGGTGGAGACCTAGAAACGGTCTCCATGGCCGATATTGATAAGTTCATTGCCGCCAAGCGCACGGAAGGATGGAGGCCCCGCGGCATTGCCAACCAATGCAAAGCATTGCGCAGCTTCTTCCGTTTTGCCGAAATGCTCGGCTGGTGTGCACCGAATCTCGCGCCGGCCATCCGAATTCCCCGCATCCCAAGAGACGAGCCGCATCCCAAAGGGCCAACTTGGGCACAGGTCCGCCAACTGTTAAAGCTGGCCGAAGGGAGCGAACCCGAGCATATTCGCGCCAGGGCACTTCTCCTACTGTTTGCGGTTTATGGCCTACGCAGCAGCGAGGTCATTCAACTGCGTCTGGAGGACTTCGATTGGCAAAGTGAAATATTCACCGTTCGACGCGCAAAGCACGGCGGCACCCAGCAATATCCGATCCAGTACGAAGTGGGAGAAGCGATCCTAAAATATCTTCAATTTGCCCGGCCGCGTGTCGGTGACCGGCACGTCTTCCTCGGAGAACGACGCCCCTGGGGAGCACTCCTGCACGGTACCGTGTGGAGAACCGTATCGAGGCGGTTTCGGCGACTTGGAATAGAGCTCGATCACCTGGGTCTGGAAGCGCTTGCCCACGAATTGCAACTTTCCATTCTCGAAGTCGATTGAGATTCATTCGATGGGGCACTCTTGCGAGGGAATAATCAGCCAGCGGGACGGATTCTCGTCAAGAGCGCTATACGAGAGGCCGGACGAAAGCGTTTCACCATAGCTCACGAAATGGGACATTTCGTGCTCCACAGAGAACAGCAGATTTCCTGTTCTTCGGATGACATAGAATGTTGGGAAAGCGACCACGCAGACCCGGAACGCCAGGCGGATAACTTCGCGTCGGAACTTCTTTTGCCCTCAACCGAGGTTATGAAGCAGATCGGAAACCGGTGGCCATCCTTTCAACTGGTAAGCTCAATCGCGGACTTTTTCGCGACTTCCTTGACCGCGACCGCCAGGAGATATTGTGACGTCGCTTCTCAGGCATGTGCTCTGGTCTGGAGCGTGGGTGGGAAGATTCGTTGGATGCACCCGTCTCCTCGATTCATTCATTGGGTGCCGGTCGGCCAGGATATTTCTTCCGGCACCTTTGCAGCTCAGGCTTTTGAAGGGAAATCAATTCCAGGTGAGATGGAAGAAGTTGCGGCCGGAGAGTGGATCTCCAGCGGTCATCTGCTGCAAGATGCCGTGATCTGGGAACAATCGATACCCATGCCTTATTACCAAGGGTGCCTCACACTGCTCTGGGCAAAACGCGAAATCGTGAACCTGGATTACGAGCGAGATGAACTGCTTGAAGAACTCGACCCCAAAGAATTCACCCATGAGCGTACTAATTGGCCGGGAAAAAGCAAACGACGCCCATAGCCGTCTGCGCAGTTTCATTACTTTCCTCTACCGGCATCGCCCTACGCAACCACAGGCGCTTGCAACCAATGTTTTTGACTGAGGACGCCAAGGGCCAAGCGAATCTGCCGCTCCGTGAACTGTTTCTTGCGGTCATTCCAGGCATAGATTCGGGGAATGACCTCCTCCACTTGTCGCGTCTGTGCCTCGTTGGCTACCCAAAGCACCGTGGATAGCAACTCCAGACCGAATGGTGTCTCGAATCCATCTACAAGGTCAGCAACACGCTGGATTCGTTCGCTGGTGCTGGAATCCTGCGTGAGTCTCCCCTCCGCGTCTTGAACTGCTCCAGGAACTAGCTGAAGCGCTTTCGTTGGAGAGTCCCCGCCATCTGCATAACCGCTCACATAGTAACCTTCGACGGCCTTCAAAACATGACGCAGATTCTCCGCATAAGGTCCATAAGGTGCCTGCACGAACTGCAATTTGAGAGGCTGCCCGGCTAGCTGTAAAAAGTACATCAGCTTATGCACTTCGAGGAGCGTTATGTCTGGGTCGAGCAAGCCTCTGAGATAGCGATGCATCAATCCGACAAGGGCAGCGCGTCCTGGTGTCATTTCGGGAGTTTTCGCAGCACGGTAAGACGGTAGAGAATTGACTTCTGAACTCGGCTCGAAGACAGTAATTTGCACATCATCGAGCGTCTTCAATGCCTGTTCAATGCGAAGGCGCACTTGTTTCCAATCCAAGCCGCCAAGACCCGCGCCGAGCGGAGGAATCGCAATCGAGCGGATGCCGTGCTGTTGGATTTCGTTTCGCAAAGCTGCCAGCCCAGCTTCAATGTCTTCAATCCGACTCTTGCCGCGCCAATGCCGCTTGGTGGGGAAATTGATAATGTACTTGGGACCTGTTACCCAGTCGGTCGGAAATACAAACATGTGCCCTGGCTGTACTTCTCCGCGCTCGCAGGCCGCCGCATAGGCTTTGAAGTTGGCCGGGAACTTCTCCTTGAACTGAAGGGCAATGCCGCGCCCCATAATACCAACACAATTAACAGTGTTGACGAGCGCTTCCGCATTCGCCGCGAGGATATTCCCTGTTTTGAACTCCATCATGGCCTTCGTCTCCAGTTGCTCAATAGTACCAATCACGTTTTATCTCCACGCCAGGCCGGTGGTTGGCCAAACTCGTGGCCTTCAATGTTCGCTGTCCCGTAGCATCAGTGCAGACGCCTATTCGTTCCACAAGCTCCCAAGGGACTTCACGTTCCACCAGGAATTCAGCCTGCTTACCTTCCTTCAATACTCCAGACCATTGTCGTGCGCTTACGGCCTCCCAGCTCACCTCGTCCAAGCTGCCGAGATCGCATCGGTCCTCGAAGTAATACGCCCCCGCATTCGACAGCGTAAACGCCCAACGACGGCCCCGTGCTTCGGCCCATTGTACGACTCGATTCAAATCGAACTCCAAATGAATAATGGGATCCTGGCCCCCTTGGTAATTGAGATCCGGGTCATTCCCACGGTAAAGCAAGTACAGCATGACGGATCGCGGGCAGAAGTAGAAAGGAACGCACCCACCAACCATGAGTCCCTGTCGGCTTTCGAGCGCAAGCTGCAATCGGCGCTGCTTGATCCGACTCATCCCGATAACGGTACCCGTTCCTTGCCGATTTGCCATCACAGCGTCGCAAAGCAGGTTTCCGTCAGCCACGATCGACGCAAGACGATCTACGTGGACAATGTGATAGAGCTTCGGGTTAATAGGTGGCTGGGGCATCATCTGGTCGGGCTTTCCGCAGCAACTCCTCACCTTCTTTGGCTAGTTCACTGCATCTCACTAGTCCTGATCCTGCTGCAACTCAAAGCTACAATTGGGATTCAAGACCTAATCTTAACCCGTCTGAGGAACCTACCGCCGACATGTTGAAGGGACTTATGCACCGACCTGGAGTCTTGGGCGCTGCGCCATGCCCACCATCGACCCGCACTACTCGACCAGTCGCAATGCCGCTCGTCCCTGTCCTTGGCACGGGCTATCCGGACGTCTTCCTCCCAAAATGCTCGTCAAAACCAGTCCCATTAGCAATTGATCGAGTTCTGACGGCAGAATCTGCAATTCTCGGGCGACTTTGTTGCGAGTCACCCCTTCTTCGTGCAATGCAGAGAATACCTTAGCAAGAACCTGTGAAGTCTCCCGGGGTGCTTCTTCCGGTTCGCTTGTGCGATACCCAAGTTTCGCAATCTGCACACACAGCGTTCGATATTGCCAGTCCGTAGTTACTTCAAGTTCATGGAGCCGATAATTCAGAGCAGCGACCGACACAATCCAAAACTTCTTTAGTTGAACCAGAACTGGGACCGTAGCAAACCTTGGAGCATGTGAAAGCACACTACCTCTCGGCATCAAAAAAGCTGACGCAAAGGCATTTGCTTCCCTCTCCGCCTCTAATCCGTTTGGTGCAGCGTGTCGGTGGAGTACGAGATGACCCAATTCATGTGCCGCATCAAATCGGCTGTGTTCAGTGGATTTGAGATTGTTGAGAAATACGAAAGGTGTTTGGCCTTTCCAATGTGAAAAAGCATCCACTTCCAGAGCATCAACAGCCAGCGAAAAGACACGTATACCCTTGGCCTCGAGGAGGTGCACCATGTTCCGTATCGGGAGTTCACCCAACTCCCAAAGCCTCCGAAGCGTCAATGCGGCGGCCTCCGGGGTTGGTTCTTGGCTTAGGTTGGGAAGCTCCGCATTGGGTAGCTCGAAACGGGTTTCAATGAAGCGATTCAGTTGCAGCGCAAGCGTGCCTTGTCCAAGAGCCATGTCTCGCTGCCCTGAGGTCATCTTCTTCATGGCTCTGAAGCTAGTCGTGTCGGGATCTGGTTCGTCGAGAGTATCCCCAAAGAAAAAATCCCGTGGAAACTCAAGAGCAGAGGCAAACTTCCCGATGACAGCTTCAGATGGCTCAAATTCTTCTGCTTCGTAGCCGCTAATGGTGCGCCATTCTAGACCCACACGTTCAGCAAGGGCCTTCTTCGTCAGGCCGCGTCTTCTTCTGGCGACCGACAATCGAGCTGAGTTAAACACTGCCTGCCCCTCTAGACTCGTCTCTTAATTTCGATGTCGATGATGCCTTCCGTTGGATCGCCGGTTGTCGGCAAATGCACTTCATCACTGTCAATCGAGAATGGGTCGAACAATATCCGCTCGATCCATCCGGCGACTTTGCCATCCTTGCTGATCTTCGTCGGGCGGGAAAGCTCGAAACGAACCTCTCTTTTCAACAGATCACGGTAGAACAAAAGGAGCCAGGTCATGCGACGACCCTCTCCGGTAATCTGCGCAAGTTCGTCAGGTGTGACCTCAACCGGAAAGAGACTCAGTTGCCGATTATTTGTTGCAACGGCCTTAACAGTTCTCGGCCCCTTGCTCGATTTTGTGCAAGGAGTAAGGTCTGCGATCCCGGTTGCATCGTCGCCAGTGGCGGCCGCAATTGCCATCGTCTGCTGAGCATTCACCGTATATGGAAGATTGCTCTCATTCGATGCAAACCATGAACGAGGCACCCGAGGCACCAGCAAGTCGCGCAGCGTCTTAACTGTCTCACTCCAGGCAGAAAATCCTGGATAGGAGGGTGGATGATTGGGTGTACAAGATGCCCATTGAGCAAACCCGGCCTGAACTGCTTCTCTCAGAATTGCTTCCGTCAGGTCGAGTTCAGTTAACCGAGCTTCGCGTTCTTGAGGTTGCAAATGAACAGCAGTCTTCACCGACGTACCTCCGCCTCACTTCATAAAATCATACCACAAATGAGAGGTAAAAATATGAAGTGACCTCACGTCCTCGGCGGACTATTCCGCAGAGCGCCCGGAGGAGTTGCTCCCTTGCAATCACGGGCTCCGATGCTAGAGAGATCGCGGCAAAGACGATATGCGCTTCGGGCAGAAGAGCAAAACGGACCGGAGCACCCAGCAGTAAACAGAAAATTGAGCAACGACAGATTGTTCCGCAAATGTCGTTGCGTGCAATGCCTCTATGGAACGACTCGACGAAGATATGAATCTGGGATGAAGTCGAGGCGATATGGAATCAGCCCGGCACCCTATTGAGAGAGCCAACCGTTTGACGGTCTCGCAGCCGCGGTTTCGCTCACAGATCTGTGCGCATCTCGTGTACATCGATGTCTTGTTCTTTTGGTGCTGTTGGATGCTTTCCAGTGCGATCCAGTGTCTCTCAGCTGTTTGTGTTGAATTCATGGGCCAAACTTTCACGGCGATAACACGGGTTCAAATCCCGTCGGGGACGCCAAATGAGATTCATCCTCAATAATCCCCCTCAACATATCGAAGAATGAGGAACTTGCACGTGTTCTAAATTCTTCTCCATCGAAGGTCAGTCCCTCAGGGAAAAAGGTCTGCTGGAGTCTCTGCTGCTGATCAACCGACGATTCGAGCCAAAGTCGGGCCGGAGAGATGACGATCTTCTGTGCGAATGCCAGAACGCCATCCAAATCAAGAAACTGGGACTCAACTCGACGAAGTTCTTGACCTGCCGCTTCTATTTCTTGTGACAGCCTCTTGTCCTGCTCGCCGTACGTTTGCTGGTCTATATCGCCATCGATGCGAAGGTCGATCAGCCTATTCTTGCGTTCGCGGGCCTTCGCAAGCCTTCGCTCGACTGCATCGTATTCGACTTCCACATCTCCTTGCCGCCTCTTCCACTCGCTACTAACCACCGAGACGAACTCAGCAACAAGCTTTGGCGCAGGCGTCAAGCATTTCAGCAAATGAATGAACTTGGCTTCAAGGTCATCTCGGTTTAGATTGCCAAGACGGCACTTTGCTCTTCTGCATCGGTAGTACGGGTATTTCTTCTTGCCGGACGAAAAGCCTCCCGTTAGAGGGGCTCCACACACGCCACAACGCACAAAGACGCGGAGGGGAAACTCAGAGTTGTTGCGACTATATGCCTTGGCAACGACCTTCCTGTCCTGCATCAAATCTTGGACAGTGTTGAAAAGATGCGGAGTAACGATTGGCTCGAACACACCCTCAAAGCGCAAGTTCCACTTCGGAATCACCACCAATCCAGCGTAGATAGGGTTTTCAAGCAGCCTGTGGAATGTCGAATCTGATAGCGGCTGTCCCTTTTGGGTCCTCAACCCAAGCGAAGTTACCTTTTCCAGAACTTCAGCCCGGTTGTAAGAGCCGGTGGCAAACAACTCAAACGCCTTGGCGACGAGTGGAGCCCTGTCCGGGTCGAGGATCAAGTTGTGTCCCTTACTTTGGCTTACGTTGATATAGCCTACTGGTGCCTTGAATGGAAACCTGCCGAGTTTCGCGGCCTGGGTCATTCCGACAACTGTGCGCTCCGCCCGTCGATCGTTATCAAACTGGTGCCACGCCGCAAGCATGTTACGGTGAAAGCGCCCATCGGCTGTATCTTCCGCTGGCTCCATAACAGATTCGAGCCGGACACCGGACTCACGGAGGTCTCGCTCCGCCTCCAACTGATCGAACATATTTCGAGCGAACCGACTGAGGTCGTACACAACGATGTAGCCGACGCCGTTTTTCCTGCCCTTGCAATATCGCAGCATCCGCTGGAACTCATCGCGTCGCGTCGTCTTGGCTGATCGTCCCTCCTCTCGAAACACGCAGATTGGAGTCCACCCCCGCTTCTGGCAAAACTCCCGGCACCTGACCTCCTGAGTTTCGAGACTCAGATTCTCAACTTGCTCCTGCGTCGAGACGCGAATATAGATGACGGCACTATTGCTCGGCGCGTCGATTCTTGCCTTACTTTTCCTTTTGCTCACCGGAGGTCACCGTTTCTTCGTAATCAGATCGGTCGTACCAGACATTCGTACGCAGGCGAGGATGGTCCGCGCTGTCTTCAGGACGAGTCAGGTACATTACAGCTTCTTTGTCATCGCCAAATTTTGGGGTGAATTGTTCATCTCTAGTCAAATAGGCATCAATAACGATATTGGCAAGTTGCCGCAGTTGCACGGCCCGTTCGTCGTCCATGGACTCTCTTCTCATCAGTCTGTGGCGTTGATTCGATGGTACCAGTAGGTGCATGTGCACCAGTCGCTGCATACTGTGCACGCAGAATCCCAAAATGGCCTTAAAAGTTTCAACTTGCGGGGGAGAGACTCGACTTAGCCAACGGTCACCCAGATTACGTCACCCGGAATCTCATTAGGGGCCCATCCTTGCACTGCTCAACCCAGTCCAAGCGCATACTATGCGCGTATCAAAAAAGGGTGACTCCGCAAGATGCGATTGGCGTAAAGTTCAGCGGCTATATTTTACGACTCAAATAACGACCGTTTTATGATACATTCGACTCACCATGAAGACAGCGATTTACGCCAGAGTGAGCACCAAGGATGGACGGCAGGACACCGACAACCAGCTTCGGCAGCTCAGGGCGTTTGCTGGGACGCAGGGCTGGGAGGTTGTCCGTGAGTACGTGGATCGTGCCAGCGGCAAAAAGAGCGACCGTGAGCAGTTCCAGAAGATGCTTACGGCGGCATCGAGGAGGGAGTTCGATTGCCTACTGTTCTGGAGCCTTGATCGCTTGAGCCGTGAAGGCACCGTAGTGACGCTGAATCACCTCCAGAGGCTCACGGGGTACGGCGTGGTCTATCGGAGCTTCACGGAACAGTTTCTCGACTCGACAGGCATCTTTAGGGACGCTGTGATCGGCATCCTCGCAGCGGTAGCCAAGCAAGAACGAGTGCGACTGAGTGAGCGCACGATTGCCGGTCTACAGCGTGCCAAGGCTCAGGGACGCGTCGGTGGCCGTAGAAAGGCTGAGGATGCCGACCCGAAGTTAGTGGCCAAGATCGAGCGGCTCCGGTCGAAGGGGAAGAGCATTCGTGCCATTGCAGCGGATGTCGAAAAGTCTCCCAACACAGTCCTCCGACTGCTGAACACGGTGGCTAGGTAATCGAAAGATAACTGACGAGTAGGAGGTCACTCGCCCGGAACCTTGGTACGAACGTTAAACTCGACGTGTGCTCCGCTTAGTTTTTACATTGGCTCTCGTGCTGATTCCTCGCCTCGCCGCGTCACAAAGCATCCGGCAGGTGGACTTCAAAAACTTCACCTATCCCCTGAGCGGACACTTGCTCGGTCACGGAAGCCTTGAATGGCTTGATTCTCCTGCGCACCCTGCCGCCAACAGAAGGACGATCCATCTTGCTAATGGGTCCGCTCTCACGAAAACTTCTAGCGTAATGGTGGACGGCAAAGAATACGGCCAATACGAAGGGTTCACGTTTGAGTCTGTGAAGTACGCCGATCTTACGGGAGACGGCAACGAAGAGGCGATCATCGTCCTCATATACCACAGCGGTGGAACGCAGACCACGAACTACGTCTACGTCTATAGCCTTGACGAGCACGGGCCAAAGCTCCTCGCCTACTGCCACACGGGAAACAGATCAGACGCAGGACTTTACGGCGTGGACGCAAAAGATGGTTTTCTCGTCTTTGAACTGCTCGATCCAGCGCGAGCATCCGGGGAGTGCTGTTCTTCCGGTGTACTCATCTCCCGATACAAGTGGCAACAGGGCGCGTTCAAGTTGGCCGGTCCCATCCAACAGCGCACCTTGCCGCCTCCAAAAGAATACCCGCTCAAATAAAACCTCCGTGGTAGGGAAGAAATGATGCAATGCGGGCGAGTGGTCGCCCACTCGTAGGTGACGTGATTTGAATCACCTTGCCGCCGGGCGTCCCCCTTTCACCAGTGCCGGTTCAACACTACATAGGGATATATCTATAGGCCAGAAACCTGCGTGAAATCTGGCCCTTAAGCTGTTGATCCTACGCGGAAACAAAGCACTGGCGCAGCGAATCAAGGGCTTGCAGGGCCGTCAGGAGGGTGTTCCAACTCGAAGTCTCTTGGGACGCCAAAACACACCGACATCTTGCAGATTTTCACGGGATTTCCACGCGGCTCGTGCGTGCTTGCATGCATTGGCTGCGCTTCTCTGCGCAGGGACCTTCAGCATTTCTTAACCCTGCCTTCTTAGAATCATCCCGATGCGATCTTTGGCGTATTGGTGTGTTCCGATTCTGGTTTTCGGCCTGGCTGCGTGCGGTGCGCGGGCTCAGGCTGCGGCGCCCGGCGCAGCGATTACGCTGGACGAGGCGATTCGCCGCGCGGAGGCGAACGAGCCTGCCTATGCTGCCGCGATTGCCGGTGCGCGCATCGCGGGCCTTGACCGCTCGATTGCCCGTGCCGCACTGCTGCCCAGTGTGGACTTCCACAACCAGGGCATCTACACGCAGCCGCTGCGCACGCCGGGGCAGACCACTACGTCCGACTCGTCGCCGCGCTTCATTGCCAACAATGGTGTGCGCGAGTACATGAGCCAGGGTGTGGTGACTGAGACGCTCGGCATGAGCCAGGTGGGTGACCTGCGCCGTGCCGATGCCGCTGCGCTGCAAGCGCTGGCTGAGCAGGAGATTGCCCGGCGCGGGCTGGTGGCCGCGGTAACGGAGATGTTTTACGGCGCGCTGGCTGCGCAGAGCCGCACTGCGATTGCCACGCGAGCGCACGCCGAAGCTGCTGACTTTGTGAGTCTGACTGAAAAGCGCGAGCAGGCGCGCGAAGCTGCGCACGCCGATGCGGTAAAGGCGCAGCTTGAAGAACAGCAGCGGGCGCGCGAGCTTGAAGACGCACAACTCGCTGAGGAGAAGGCGCGTCTGGAACTCGGCATCCTGCTCTTCCCTGATCCGCGCACGCCGTACCAGCTTGCTGCAGATGCAACGCCGCCCGCGCTTGCCAACCGTGCAGAAGTGGAAGCCGCAGCAGCAAAGAACAATCCCGAACTCAAGAGTGCGTTTGCTGCGGTCAGCGTGGCCAATGCCGAAGTGATGGCTGCACGCGGTGCATATCTGCCGTCGCTTGTCCTCAACTACACCTATGGCATTGACGCCGCCCAGTTTGCAGTGAACAGCCCGGACCACGCGCGCAACCTGGGCTACGCGGCCAGTGTTACGGTGGATCTGCCCGTCTGGGACTGGCTCTCAACGCAACACAAAGTGAAACAAAGCACGATCCGCCGCGACGTGGCGCGCGTGACACTCAGCGCAACGCAACGCCGCCTGATCGCGCAGTTGGACGAGGCTTACGCTGAGGCGGCAACCGCGCAGAACCAGCTTGCTTCGCTCGACCGCAGCGTACAGTCCGCGGCAGAGAGCCTGCGCCTCACCAAGCTGCGCTACACCGGCGGTGAGGCCACCGTGCTTGAGGTTGTGGACGCGCAATCGGCTTTCGTCACCGCTGAAAATGCGCGTGAAGATGGGCGCGTGCGCTATCGTGCCGCACTCGCCAACCTGCAAACACTTACAGGAACAATGTGATCGGATGAGCATGAAAGGGAGATCGACGATGCAGTCATTGTCCCGCCAGCACGCGGCCGCCTGCTGCTGCGGATTACTAATGCTGAGCATTTCCGCCATACTGCCCGGCTGCAAGAAAGAACCCGCTCCGCAGGTGGAAGTCACGGTGCAGGCTGAGCGGCCAGAGCAGGGAGCCATCGCCGAGCACATCACGGCAGACGCAGTGCTGGCGCCCATCGCGCAGGCCGCCATTGAGCCAAAGATCAGCGCACCAGTGCGCCGCTTCTATGTGCAGCGCGGCGCACGCGTGAAGGCAGGCCAGCTTCTTGCCACGCTGGAGAATGCTGACCTGTCTGCAGCCGCGCTCGACAATAAGGGCTCCTACCAGGCCGCTCAGGCAGCGTATCAAACAGCAACGCGCGCGCAGGTCCCTGAAGATGCGCAACGTGCGCAACTGGACTATGCGCAGGCCAAAGCCAATCTCGCGCTTAATGAAAGCATTGTGAAGAGCCGTAAGCAACTCTTTGCCGAAGGCGCGATTCCAGGCCGCGATCTGGATACGGCGCAGGCTGCGCTGGTGCAGGCGCAGGCGGCTTACGACGCGGCGAAGACGCATCTGGAGTCGATGAAGAACGTGAGCCGCGAGGCCGCGCTCAGGGCCGCGCAGGGTCAGCTCACGTCTGCTGAAGGCAAGCTGAAGGGCGCCAACGCGCAGGTCGGCTACTCTGAGATTCGCAGCCCCATCAACGGCGTGGTGACAGACCGGCCACTGTTCGCGGGAGAAACGGCTGCGGCAGGCGCGCCGCTCATCACCGTCATGGATACCTCCACGCTGCTCGCAAAAGCACACATTGCGCAGAGCCTTGCGCAGCAGTTGAAGCTGAAGGATGCAGCGGAAGTCCGCGTGCCCGGCGTCAGTGATCCGGTCAAGGCCACGGTCACGCTCATCAGCCCGGCGCTCGATCCAGGCAGCACCACGGTTGAAGTCTGGCTCGCGATCGACAATCACAACGGCACGCTGAAGGCAGGCACCCCTGTGAAGGCAACTCTCACAGGGCGCACGGCCGCGCAGGCATGGAAGATTCCGCAGTCGGCGGTTCTCTCGGGTGACGACGGCAACAAGTCCGTAATGGTCATCGGCTCAGACAGCGCAGCGCATCGCAAGCCGGTCACGCTCGGCATTGCCGACGGCGAAGATGTGCAGGTGCTCAGCGGCCTCGTGCCTTCTGATCAAGTCATCACGTCGGGCGCGTACGGGCTCGACGAAAGCACACACGTAAAGATTGGTCCCGCGAAGAGCGACGACGACGCCAAGCCCGGCGCAGCAAAGAGCGGAGGAGATGACTGATGGCCGCTGCGGAGAAACCGCGCACGCAGCATTTCTGGCTGGCGCGCGCCACACGCACCGTCTTCTTCTTCGCCATCGTGCTCACGCTTGCGGGCGTGTACGTGGCGCTGCAGGTACCCATTTCCGTCTTTCCGGAGACGAGCTTCCCGCGCGTCGTCATCGGCGTAGACAACGGCGTGATGCCCGTGGAGCAGATGGAAGTCACCATCACGCGGCCCCTTGAGGACGCGGTCAACGCCGTGCCCGGTCTGCGCACCGTCCGCTCCATCACCAGTCGCGGCTCCGCAGAGATCAGTCTGTTCTTTGACTGGAACCTCGACATGGTGCGCCAGTTGCAACTGGTTGACGCAGCTGTCAGCCGCGTTGAACAGACGCTGCCGCCCTCCGCGCACATCACCACCAACCGCCTGACATTCGCCACGTTTCCCATCCTTGGCTACAGCCTCACCTCTGACACTGTGCCGCAGACGCAGCTCTGGGAGATCGCCACTTACCAGCTCAAGCCACCACTCAATCGCGTTGACGGCGTAAGCACCGTGATCGTGCAGGGCGGGCAGGTACCCGAGTTCCACGTTGTCCCGAACCTCGCCTCCATGGCCGCGTCTGGCGTCACCATCACTGACCTGCTCAACACCATCCAGGCGTCCAACATCGTCGACTCACCTGGTCTCTATGAGGAGAACCATCAGCTCATCCTCGGTCTCGTAGGCGCGCAGGTGCACGACGCAAGTGCTCTCAGCCAGCTCGTCGTAAAGACCACACCCGCTGGCGCGCCGGTGCGGATCGCAGACGTGGCTTCCGTCCAGAAGGCGGTGCAGCCCGTCTACACCACCGTCACTGCCAACGGCAAGCCTGCCGTGCTGCTCAACATCGCGCGACAGCCCTCAAGCAACACTGTCGCCGTAGCCGATTCCGTAGCCGTGCAGATCAAGGAACTCGAAAAGAACCTTCCGCCCGGCGTTCACCTCAAGCCCTTCTACGATCAGTCGCAGTTGGTGCGCAACAGCATCTCCAGCGTGCGCGACGCCATCGTCATCGGCCTGCTGCTGGCCTGCGCCATCCTCTTTCTATTCCTCCGCGACTGGACCTCATCGCTGATTGCCGGGCTCGTGATTCCGGTGACCGTGGCCGCCACCTTCCTCGTTCTCTGGATGGTGGGTCAGAGCTTCAACCTCATGACGATGGGCGGTCTGGCCGCGGCCATCGGCCTGGTCATCGACGACGCCATCGTCGTGGTTGAAAACATTGTGATGCACCGTGACAACGGCGAATCGCGCGTGCAGGCCGTGCAGAAGGCGCTCAAGGAAATCACGGTCCCGCTCATCGGCTCCACCATCACGCCGGTCGTCGTCTTTCTGCCGCTGGTCTCCGTCAGCGGTGTCACGGGCTCATTCTTCCGCGCGCTGGCCATCACCATGGCCGCCGCGCTGCTCACCTCACTGCTGCTGGCGCTTACATGGACGCCGAGCCTGAGCTTTGTGCTGCTGCGCACGCAGGCCAACAGCAAGCCACATGCGGATCACGGTGCCGGCCGCTTCCTCGCGCGCATCCTCAGCATGCACAGGCGTCTGTTGGGTTGGGCACTCCAGCGTCCGCTGTGGCTTGCAGCCGCATGTTTGCTGCTCGTTGCCGGAACGTGGTTCGGCTACCAGATGCTTGGTTCAGACCTGCTGCCAGAGATGGACGAAGGCGGATTTGTGCTCGATTACGTGATGCCCGCAGGCAGCTCACTCGCGGAGACAAACCGCGTGCTCGAGCACGTGGACCGCATCCTGCACTCCATGCCGGAAGTGGAAAGCACCTCGCGGCGCACCGGCATGCAGATGGGCTTAGCCGCCGTCACTGAGGCCAACAGCGGTGACTTCACCGTCATGCTCAAGAGCAAGCGCGACCGCGCCATCGACGAAGTGATGGCCGACGTGCGCGCCCAGATCAAAGCCACCGAGCCTGAACTCGACATTGAATTCACGCAGGTGCTGCAGGACATGATCGGCGACCTCTCCAATGCGCCCGAGCCCGTGCAGATCAAGCTCTTCTCGCCCGACGAGGCAACGCTCACCGCGCTTGGCCCGCGCGTCGGCGCAGCCATCGAGAAGGTCCCCGGCGTCGTCGACGTGCAGAACGGCATTGAGAACACCATCAGCGGCCCGGCCACCAGCTTCCAGGTCGATCCGCAAGTGGCTGCGCGTACGGGCTTCACGCCCACTGAAGTTTCGCAGGACGCAACCGCGATCCTCGACGGGCTTGCCGCGCCGGATCCGCTCATCGCCAACAGCCGTCCTTACACCATCCGCGTGCGCTTGGGCGCAGAGCATCGCACCTCGCTCGACGCCATCCAGAACACTGTCTTCAACAGCGCCTCCGGCCACACCGCTTCGCTCGGATCGCTCGCCACCATTACACAGTTGCCGCCGCAGAATGAGATTCGCCGCGAGAACCTGCAGCGCATGGTGGCCGTTACTGGCCGGCTTGAAGGCTCCGACCTCGGCACCGCGATGACGCGCGTCCGGCAAGCCGTCGCCGATCTGCACCTGCCGCCCTCAGTGCTCGTCACCTACGGCGGCACTTATGAGGAACAGCAGAAGTCTTTCCACGATCTTCTCCGCGTTCTGCTGCTTGCGCTGGCACTGGTCTTCGGCGTGCTGCTCACCGAGTTCCGCAACTTCCCCGCGCCCATTGCGATTCTCACCTCGTCCGTGCTTTCCATCGCCGGTGTCATCTTCGCACTGCTCATCACGCAGACCACGTTCAACGTCGCGTCATTCATGGGCCTCATCATGGTCATCGGCATTGTGGCCAAAAACGGCATTCTGCTGCTTGACGCGGACGAGCGCTTCCGAGCGGAAGGCTTCTCCGCGCAGGACGCCATGATTCACGCCGCACAGCGCCGCCTGCGGCCCATCGTCATGACAGCCATCGCCGCCGTCTGCGGCATGCTGCCACTGGCCTTCGCACTCGGCGCGGGCTCGCAGATGCTGCAGCCGCTCGCCATCGCCGTCATCGGCGGACTGCTCATCTCCATGGTGCTCAGCCTGATCGTCACGCCGGTGGTCTACTTCTTCCTCACGCGCAATCGCGTGCAGGCCGCGGAGGAGCCCGCGGAAGGCAGCCCGCTCGCATGAACACGGCGCGCATAGAATCGGTGCAGACAGCTGCGGCTCGCCACAAGAGCCGCAACCGTGCAAGGAGATCGACGTGCGCGTGCTAGTTGTTGAAGACGAACCCCGGCTCGCTGAAAACATCGCGCTCGCTCTGCGCGAAGGGCCCGGCTACGCAGTGGATGTGAGCCTAGACGGTGAGGATGCGCTACTGCTTTGCACCACCGTCGCCTTTGACCTGATCGTGCTCGATCTCATGCTACCCCGCGTCGACGGTCGCGACGTGCTGCGCAAAATCCGCGCACAGCACAGCCAGACGCCGGTACTCATCCTCACCGCCATCTCTGAGAAGCAGAGCATCATCGATCTGCTCAATCTCGGCGCCGATGATTACATGACCAAGCCCTTCGACCTGGGCGAACTCATTGCCCGCGCCCGCGCGCTGGTACGCCGTGGCACGGGCGTGCGACAGACATATCTCACCGTGGGTGATGTCACGCTTAACCTCGTTGAGCAATCCGTGCGCGTGGGCCAGTTACCGGTCGATCTCTCGCCCACCGAGTACCGCATTCTCGAGTACCTCATGCATCATCCACGCCGCATCGTCTCCCGGCAGAACCTGCTCGAGCATCTCTACGACTTTACGTGGGAGCATCACTCGAACGTCATTGAGGCGCACGTCTCTAACCTGCGCCGCAAGCTGCGCGCGGCCACCGGCTCCGCCGTGATTGAAAACCTGCGCGGACGCGGCTATCGCCTCTCTGCAGGCGACGAGGTCTCCGCATGAAGACGCGTTCCATTGTGCGTGATGCCACGGCCATGGTGCTGGCAGTCGAGCTCGTCTGCGGCATTGTGCTCTGCGGCACGGCCATTCTTCATGAGCGGCACGCGCGGTATCACGAGCTTGAAGAGATGGTGCGCGGCAGCGCGGACTCGCTCGTCGGCGCCGTGCAGGACGCCGAGGACCCAGGCGACCACGTCACTGTCAACCCTGAAGAATTTCAGCCTCGGCGCGGCGATCTCTACACCGCCTACACGCCCGACCACAAACTCATCAGCGCTTCCAGCGATGCGGCCCGCGCACTCACGCCGCAACCGCACGACGGCTTCAGCAAACTGCGCGTCAACGGACACACCTATCGCGTGTATCAGCGCGAAGCCCTGCGCATTATTGATCGCTATGAAACCGGCGGCACTGGTTTGCGCCGCCCCTTCACCGTGGTCTACGCCATGCCCATGGACCACATTTGGGATGAGATTCTGGAGGCCACACAGTTCTACGTCCTCCTCAGCGCCGCACTACTCGCGCTCACAGCGGTGTTGATGATTGCTCTGCTGCGCTGGCTGTTGCGCCCGCTTAACGAGTTGGCAGCAAGCGCGAGCCTCATCGAAGAACGCTCGCTCCACTTCGCACCGCCCGCATCATCCCTGCGCATCCGCGAACTGCGTCCCGTCTCCGATGCCATCGCGCAGTCCATGACGAGGCTTCAACACGCGTTCGCGCTGCAGCGCCGGTTTGTCAGCGACGCAGCCCACGAGTTGAAGACCGCAGTTGCCGTGGTGCGCTCCAGCGTGCAGGTGCTCACGCTCCGCGCGCGCTCTGCAGAGCAGTATCAAGCTGGTCTCGACCGCATCCTCGCCGACAACACGCGCGTCGAGGAGTTGGTCGCGCGCATGCTCACTCTGGCACGCTATGAGGAGGCACCTGCCGAACCCGGCAGCACGTGCCGTCTGGATGAACAGGTTCAGATGGCAGTGAGCGCGCTCCAGAACATTGCCAGCCTGCGCGCGGTCGCACTCCGCGCACAGTGCGAAACCGAGCGCCCTGCCCGCCTCTCCGCAGAAGCCGCGCAGACTCTTCTGTCAAACCTCATCACAAACGCTATTGAGCACAGCCCCTCCGGCTCTGAGGTTGTCGTTCGCATCGCACAGACTGACACGGGGCACATCACACTCGAAGTGCGTGATGCAGGTTCTGGCATCGCGCCGGAAAACCTGCCGCATGTCTTCGAACGCTTCTTCCGCGAAGACCCTTCGCGCTCGCGCCAGACCGGTGGTGCGGGCCTCGGACTGGCCATCGCCAAGAGCATTGTCGAAAACGCGGGCGGCACAATCAGTATCCAAAGCCAACCCGGCTCAGGAACGCACGTCACAGTTACGCTGCCCGCAGCCTGACGGGCGCGCGCGGAAAGATTCCGCGTCTTGATCAAGCCTTAAGCTTTCTTCGCTATGCTTCTCACCGTTCGTTGATTCCTCGCGCCACACGCGCCCAACCTGCTAAGGAGATTCGAAATGAGAACCAGGCTTGCACTCACCGCCGCACTACTGCTCAGCACCGCGGCACTCGCCGTCTCAGCCCAGCCAAACTGGACCGTGAAGCAGACATTCCCCGTCGGCGGCGAAGGCGGATGGGACTACGTCACAGTGGATGCCGCAAACCACCGCCTCTTTGTTACGCGCTCCACGCACACGCAGGCCATTGACAGTGAGTCAGGCAAGCTGCTCGGCGACATCACTGGCTTGAAGGGCTCGCACGGTGTGGCGCTGGTGCCGCAGCTCAACCGCGGCTTCATCACTGATGGTGGCGGCACCGGCGCCATTGTCGTTTTCGATCTGAAGACCTACGCCGTGCTCGGCCGCCTGGCCGCACTGCCCGATGCCGATGGCATCATTTACGACGAGAAAACTGATCTCGTGCTCGCCGTCTCCGGCGACGGCAACGCGCTGCTTGCCTTCAAGCCGGACGTCGATCTGAAGACTGGCACGATTCTGCCGCCCATCGCACTGCCCGGCGCACCAGAGTTCCTCGCCGTGGACGGCGCAGGCAAAGCCTACGTGAATCTTGAAGACAAGAACCTCGTCGCCGTCGTCGATCTGCACGCGCGTAAGGTCATCGCGCAGTGGCCCGTCGCACCCGGCGGCCATCCGGTGGGCCTGGCAATTGACGCTGCGCATCACCGGCTCTTCATTGGCTGCCGCAACCCGCAAAAGCTTGTGGTGATGAACGCCGACAACGGCGCCATCGAGGCCGCGCTGCCCATCGGCGCTGGTGTCGATGCTACTGCATACGTAAACGGCCAGGCCTTCGCCAGCTGCCGCGATGGCTCGCTGACCGTGGTGGGTGAAAAGGGCGGCAAGTTTGTGGCGGAGCAAACCGTGAAGACGCTGGAAGGCGCGCGCACCATGGGCGCCAGCGGACACCACATCTACCTGCCCACCGCCGATCTGGAGCCTGTCGCCGGCGGACGGCCCAAGGCGAAGCCGGGCACATTCAAGATCGTTGTCGTCGAAGCGAAGTAGCGCACGCTTCCATTCCGCAAACGCAAAGTGGCCGCCCTCTTCGGGCGGCCACTTTGCATTGCACGGCAATTCCCTGCACCAGTGTCAGTGCGCCTTCGCCTCCGCGCGTGCCTGCCACTTCTCCGCAAGCTGCTTGTCCGCCAGCGCCTTGATGTACACGCCGCCGACCACGCTGCGCGCCTGGAAGCCAACATGCCGCGCCGTCTTTGTGTCGTACCAGTCGCTCAGCGGCACACGATCCGGCGTCGCGCTGATCCAGCGCGCAATCGCATCCATGATTGCATTGGAGTCGCGCGGATCCGTGGCCATCGTCGCCGTCCATACGGACCAGTCCAGCTTCGTATAGTCAGCGCGATTGTCCAGCGGTAGCCCGTACTCGTTCATCTTCGTGCGGTAGTAGGTTATCTCCGTGTCACGCACACTCTGCGGAAACAGTTGGAAGCCCAGCAGTGTATCCCACACCAGGTTGTACTTCTGGCTCCACGTGCCGGGGCTGTTGAAGGCCAGCTTATAGTGGTCGCCCTCGCGCGCCTCCGCTGTCCAGCGCGTGGCCATGCCCTTCGCCGCGGCAAGATACGCAGCAGCTTCCGCATCGTGATGCAGCCGCCGTGCCAGGTCAGCATACGCGACCAGCGCTTCAATCGCCTTCAGCGACAAGTTCGTGTTGTGCGCCACGTGGCCTGCAAAGTCATCCGTCGTGAGCTGGTTCTCCGGGTCAAACCCTTTCTCCTTCAGATACCCTGCCCACGCCGTCAACTGCGGCCAATACTGCTCGGCCAACTGCGCGTGCCCAATCTGCGCCAGCGCATCAAGAAGGATCAGCATGTTGCCGGTCTCTTCCACCGGCATCTGGTCGTCCTCAGTCCGCTCACCGCCACCGTAAACCTGCCCATTGGCCAGCGGATACTGCCCCAAGTCATGCGGCGCAAACGGGAACCTCCAGCGCGGCAGCGCGGAATATTCCATCACAGGCCGCAGTTGCGCCTCAAGCAGACGCGGCTGCAGAAACAGGAAGAACGGCGCCGAGGGATACAACACATCCACCGTCGCAATGCAGCCGTTTGAGAAATTCTCCTTCAGAAAGTACAGTGGCCGACCATTCACATCGGCCACCAGCACGTGCGCCGCCAGCGTCTGCCGGTAAGAGAGCACGGCAAGGTCCGCGTAGTGCGCGCCGCCAGCCTTGGTCAGATCAGCCGTCAGTTCCTTATCAAATGCCGCGCCGCGCTGCTCCAGCGCCGTGTACTGCGCCTCGGCCTCGTCCAGCATCTCGGCCTCGGTCTTGCCGTTGCGCTGCCAATAGGGCCGCAGGTTCCGCTCCAGGTACTGGATCGCGTAGCCCTCGGTATACGCCACCATCGCGTGCCGCACCACCGGCTCCGTGCGCACTGAACCAAAGCGCAGTTCCAGCGCCAGGTGCGACGCTCCATGCTGCGGTGCGCGCGGCATTTCAATCGCATCGTTCGCAGGCAGTTTGCCCTGTGTGGCAAATTCCCGCACTGCATCTTCCGCCCGCGCCGTCACAGCGTCTTCGCTCTTCGGCACGGCCAGGTGGAAGTAGCCCCAGTCGATGCGCAGATCGTCGCCCGAACGGTTAAGCAACTTCTGATCGCGCGAGCCGACCGACAGCACTTCAAGACTCTCTGTACGGCTGCGCGTGGTCACCACCGGCTCACTCGCCTCATTCACCGCAATCATGGGGTCCACATCGACCAGCACCGCAACCTCATGCGCAGCTCCATCGGTCGCCGCGGCCTTCCACGTCAGGTAGGTCACCGGCCGCGAGATCAGGTCCAGGTCTTCAGGGAACGCTGGCGTAAAGAACTCCAGCGCAAGCTCAACGCCACCCGCACGAAAGCGGTAACCGGTGCGCGTCGGCGTGAGCCGCTGCGCCGTCTGCTCCATCGCCGGAACGTTATCCGGGTTTGTCCCCATAAAGCGATAAGGCTTGCCGTCAATGCGCGCCAGCCCCGCAATCGGCTGCCTCGCGCCCGTCCAGTGCCTGGTCTCCGATGCAGTCAGCTTGTCCGTCGCCGACCAGACGCTGAAGTACGGATTGTGCGCAATCAGCGGAGTGGCCGGCGGGCGCACCTGCGCCACCGCAGCCGCAGCCGAACTCAACAAAACCGACAACGCAATGCAAACGATTCCATTCCTGCGCACATCATCCTCCACTGTGCAATCGGCCCATCACGATAGCGATACCATCCGGGGTCCGTTCAAAGCTCCACGCAATCTTATACCGAAGAATCCCGGTGACACACTACCCACTCGGCCCATGCGAAAAAATGGCACGGTGTGCTCAACACAACAGTCACACACTGCGCGCCGCCAGTCGTGTACCATTCTCGCCATCTCAGATTCTTTCCGGCACAGGAGCTCACGGATGTCTGCACGCGAGGGTCGTCTAGTAGCCGCAGCCCTGATTGGCGCGATCTTTGACGCGGTCTTCTTCTGGAAATTCCAGCCCTACACCACGCGCGAGCACGGACACGACCTGCTGCCCGCGTACTTTCTGCCTATCCTCGCGTTTCTTGCGGGCCTGCTGCTCACGCTCGCCGCAGACGGCAAAAAGCGCTGGATCCCCATGGCATTGGTTGGCGGATTCTGGGCGGCAAATGCCGGACTCATCGTCGCCGATTGCGCGACGGACCCAACCAACCACAATCTGTGGCCGTTTGAGTTCGTCATCATCGTCATCGTCACGTCCCCGGCCTTTTTGGGCGCCGGAGTCAGCACACTCTTTGACCGCGCCCGGCACAAGCGCGCGGCCGACTGAACATACAGCCCCACGCCGCGTTCACCGAGGTCTGCGAACGTCTCTGGAACGCAGACACAACACCGCAGTCCGCTCTTCGAGCGGCGATTTTGAATTGATTTTGTCTCAGGAGACGCGGTCTTGATTGGAGCGGGAGACCGGGATCGAACCGGCGACATTCAGCTTGGGAAGTCGCCAGTCAATTGAAAACAGAGGACATAGCGTTTCCCGGCATCTCGTTCTGGCGATAGAAATTACGGGAAATTCGCAATTCCATTTCTTCACGGCGCAAATGGAGCAGAAATGGAGCAGACGCTCACGTCAGTGTAGTAGTATGCCCCTTGCGGTGAGCGCCAGCAAAAGCAGTGCCGTGTCATTGAGGCGATTACGAATTATCGTTAGAACCATGCTCACTTATTGACCACTTCATCACATTTGCTGGCGCACCGCCATTCCTTAGCTCTTTGGACATAAACTCCATATAAGGACGAACATGGTTGAAAAAGAGTTTGTACCCGGCACAGAGATAGTTGAGACCAGGCTCGCCATCCGGCGTCTCTAAGAACCTGTGCTTCGGACATTCACCGTTACAGGCAAATCGCACTTCGCATTCTCGACAGTAGCGAGGCAGAGCATTGCGTTTCGCGGCGCCAAATTGTCTTTGTTGTCGGGATCCGAGCATCGACTCCATGGATGTCTCCATGATGTTCCCCAGCCTGTTTTCTGGATATACATAGTGGTCGCATGAGTAGAGATCGCCGTTATGTTCGATCGCCAGCGCTGCGCCGCAGGTTTCCGAAAAAACGCACAGCCCTTGCGGAATGCCAAACCAGCTCTCTAGTGCAACATCGAAGGTTTGCACAAAGTAGCGACCCACATCGTGTCGAACCCACTCATCAAAGATGGTGCATAGAAATGTTCCGAACTGCAATGGTTCAACCGACCACTCGGAAACCTCTGCCGTGCTCTTCCAGTTTGGACTGATCAGGTGAAGCCCATCCGCGGCGGGCTGATCGGCTGCGCGTTCCACGATCGGAATGAACTGCATGTAGCCACTGCCAACTTCGCGTAGAAATCTATACACCTCGAGCGCACGGTACGAGTTTTCGCGATTCACGACCGTCAAGGTATTGAACTCGACGCCATGCTTCTTGAGATAGCCTATACCTTGCATCACCGAGTTGAATGTTGGCTTTCCGCCCTTGTTACGGCGGTGTAGATCGTGCAGTTCACGCGGTCCGTCGACTGACACGCCCACCAGAAACTTGCTTTCGGCAAGGAACTCTGCCCAGGAGTCGTTCAGAAGAGTCCCGTTCGTCTGAACGGTATTGGCGATCTTTTTCCCATCCGCGTACTTCTGTTGCAGGGCGATGACTTTGCGGAAGAAGTCGACCCCCAGCAGGGTCGGCTCGCCGCCCTGCCAGGCAAAGGTTACCTGCGGGGCGACCTGGGCCTGAATGTATTGACGGATGAACGACTCGAGCACCTGATCGGAGATCGCCCATCCGTGTTGGCCAGGATAGAGCTTTTCTTTCTCCAGGTAGAAGCAGTATGTGCAGTCGAGATTGCAGATTGGCCCTGTAGGCTTCGCCATCACATGAAAACTGGACAACTTCATCGCTGCTCCTGCTTCTACCTGCGGTTATTGGATCTCTAGCTCTTTCTAGTAGTCGTATGGATTGGCAATGAATGCATCCGCAAAAGACGAGCCTCTGCCAAAGGGAGACTCAGTCAGTGGCAGGCCGCCGTACTTGGCGGCTTCCTTCTCCCAAAGGCTCTGCATTTCCTTCAGTTTGTCCGGATTGGTCTGCGCAAGATCCTTGGTTTCGGTCGGATCATCTGCCAAATTAAACAATTCCCACTGATCCTGCGAGAACGGGGTGCCAGGCTTGTGCATGGCGACCGCTCTCCACGTGCCCGAGGTGATCGCCCGATTTCCCAGCAGCAGGAAATACTGCACACTGCGGGGTGACTTGGCGTCTGCGTCAGACACAGTTCTCAAAAACGACTCGCCAGCGACAGGCAGTTGCCGGACTCCAGCGACAGACTCATCAAAATGAGCACCGGCTGCATCGAGGATGGTCGGGGCGATGTCCACGACGTGCACATACTGGTCACGAATGGCTCCCGCGTCCTTGATGTGCCCAGGCCAGTCGACGATGAGGGCATCGCGCACGCCCCCGAGATACGGCCACAGTTTATACCGGCGATACGGCGTTGCTCCTGCCATCGCCCAGGGACGCTGATAGAGCGGTTCCGTTGCCGGCCCAGCCAGTTCGTTCAGATGTGCATCCCAGGTCGCGACGCCGGTGCGGTCTCCATACGGCGTATAGAAGCCGCCACCTTTCATCTCGGATGCTGGGCCATTGTCGGAGATCAGTACGATCAGTGTGTTCTTGGCGACGCCGCTCTCTCGCAGATAGCTGAGCACGCGCCCAAGTTGCTCGTCGCCGTACTGCAGATAGCCCGCATACGCTTGCATGAACTTTGCGTAGACGTGCTTTTGCTGATCGGTCATCTTATCCCACGCCGGGTCTCCAGGATTGCGTGGCGGAAGCACGGCATTGCCCGGGATCAGATGCATCGCCTTCTCTTGCGCGAAGCGAGCGGACCGAACCGCATCCCAGCCGCTGTCGTAGACGCCGTCGTATTGTGACACATAGGGCTGTGTCACCTGAACGGGCGCGTGTGCCTGTGTGAATGCCAAGTACATAAAGAAGGGCTGATCGGGATGCTGCTTCTTCTGTGTCTGGATCTGCGTAATCGCGTGATCGGCGAGATCCGCCGCCAGCATGCGACCATACGGATAGACTGGGACGGGAAGTGCCTGATTATTCTCATACAGAATTGGACGATATTGGTCGGTCCAGCCGTCGCGGTATCCGTAGAAATAGTCGAAGCCGCGTTGCAGCGGGAAGTCGGCGTTGTTTCCACTCGACCCATCTTCGAACTGAGGCGCGAGATGCCACTTACCGATGGCCCATGTGGCATAGCCACTCTTTTTCAGTGCCTGAGCAAGCGTCTCCGCGTTATCCGGCATCCAGCCACGCTCCGGCGACTGTGCATTCGGATCCCGCCATCCTGGGTTGACCGCGAGCAGTTCCTTGAGCCCCTTCGACTCCGGCCCACCCGGCGCCATCGCCTTCACCTGCGCCGCATCGTTTGCGGCCAGGAAGCCCATCTTGACAGTCTGCGAATTGCGCCCCGTCAGTAACGAGGCCCGCGTCGCGCTGCAAACAGCGTTTGTGTCGAATCGGATATAACGGACGCCGTCGCGCGCCAGACGATCGATGTTCGGGGTATGAATCTCGCCCCCGTAACAGCCGATGTCGGAGTAGCCGACATCATCCAATACCACAACCAGCACATTGGGCTTTCCTTCATCCGTACCCGCCGGCTTCTCCGGCGGACCAGCGAGGGATGGCTTCGCAAATCCAGGACACATCACAAGGACGGAAATCGCAAAACGCATCCAGTAACGCTTGAGTCTTTCGAACATTGCTCCTCCTAAAGTCGTGTGTTGCGGCGAGGCGGTCGTCAAGGATGCGCCCGCTAGGGCCGAGAGTTGCTGGTTCTTCGCAGAGGACCTAATCAGTGCAGTTTCTCCACCAGATCCAGCCGTTCACGCCACGAATCCATTTCGCTGGCCGCACCAGCAGCTGTGAAGTTCATCAGACGGTCTTCAGACGTCCTGTATCGAGGCCACGCAGGCAAGCTGGGACCGTTCGGATCACCGGTCTTGACGAAATTCACCCAGTACTGATGCATCTGACGCTCTACATCCAGGTCCGGATGTGCCAAACTCTTGCCGAAATTGCCCCACGTCGACTCCGAAAGCGTGCCGAAAACATAGGGAATCTCGGAAGAGTGTGGCGCACCTGAGAACTTCGCTCGCAGTGGCTCGGCAACATGAGAAAAGCGAAACTCATAAACGGACGCCCCGCAGGCTGCGATGCTCCGCGCCACAAAGCGCGCAGGCTCAACCATCATCTCCGCACCGCCAATGCGATTACGCACAGCTGCCTCCGTATCGTCAGGCTTTATGTCGAATGCGCGCCGGGCCGCATCTGCGTCGCCACCAAACCGCGCCAGGATATCTTCCGCAGAGTTCCCCTTCGCTGCGCCAAGATCGGCATCGTTCGCCCCGACAATGACTGCTGCTTTTTCATGCCTGCAATCGCGGTAGGCGGACTCGGTCGTGCGGGTCACTAGCATTCCGTCCAGGATCGGCCCGGAGTAGACTGCGATCTGCTGCTCCATGCTTCCCATGCTGAGGCCATTGACAATCCGCTCGGCTGGAAGACCGCGCAGTGCGGTGAGAGCCTTTGCGTCCTCGCCGTCGATTCCGGCTGAACGCGCAAAGTTCACTCCGATCTGGACCGCAGAAGGCTCTCCCTGCGAACTGGTGTCTTTAATCGGCCGCGCCTTCATAAGGTTGTCCCGCCCGCCGCCGGACTCGATGATTGCGCGCACGAAGAGACCGCGAGCTTGCGGCGAAGCCAGCAGTAGATTCACCGATTCCCCGCCGGCCGATTCACCGAAGATGGTGACCTGCGCCGGATCTCCTCCAAATGCCGCGATATTCTGCTTCACCCAGATCAGCGCAGCAATTTGGTCCATGAGGGCATAGTTGCCGAATGGACCGTCTCCGTGAAGTAATGCTGGAAATGCAAAGAAGCCGAATCGGCCGAGGCGATAATTGATGCTGACGAAGACGATCCCCTGCTCTGCAAAATGGGAACCATCGAAGGCCGCCGGAGAGCTGCCGCCGTTGACGAAGCCTCCCCCATGAATCCACACCATCACAGGCAAACGAGCAGCTTTGCGGTTCCGTGGCGCCCAAACATTCAGGTAAAGACAGTCCTCGCTTAACGGCGCGCGCAGGGGGTTCGAGCTAAATGCGGGAGGCGCCTGCATGCACTCCTGGCCGAATTCGGTCGCAGAGCGCGTTACCTTCCAGGACTGCACGGGCTGCGGCTTACGCCAGCGCAAATCGCCCACCGGCGGAGCCGCGAAAGGAATCCCTTTGTAAATCATCAGAGAACCTGCGCCCTGGCCGCGCAACTCACCTGCGCCAACGCTGACAACCGGTGCCTGTTCTTCAGCCGGGCACAGAACAGATGTGAGGATGATTCCGCAAAGCGCCACCAACACGATGGTCGTTGTTTTCATGAAGACTGCTCCCCAGAATCGCGTTCGGCTGCGAACCGCGCGCGTGTCGCGAACATGTCGAGACAGAAAGACTTCTTTTCTATCTCGATCCCAAAAACCTGCACAGTCTAAGAAAGCGATTTAGGAACACACAAGGTAGATAACGGATATTACCTGCCCGATATCGCTCGAGATGGCGGCAGTAACGTATTGCGTAGAAACCTTTTAGCTTGACGATGAACGTCCGCCGCCGTGCGACCGCAGCGGCCTGTCGTATCAAATCTGCGGACACATCCGCACAGCCCGCCTGCAGACAGGAGAGGTTAGAGCGCAGAACGCTTGCCTTACATCGCGCGCACGCAGAAGCTGTGCATGAAATCACACGCAAACAAAGTGTCGCTGATTGTCTGTACATTCGAAGCTTTGATAAAATCAAGACCCGACGGCAGCCATGATTGAAAGCGCGCATGAAGCGGATGGCACATCTGCTTCCGGAAGAACTTCACCACACGTAGACGGCGACCAGAGCGTCAGCGTCCAACAGGTGCGCGAGCAACTGAAGCGGCTTGTGGCAAGCGCTTCCTTCCGGAGCAGCAAGCGCTATCCTCGTTTCCTCACCTACGTGATTGAGAAGGAGCTTGCCGGTTCTTTCGACGAACTCAAGGAGCGCCTGATCGGGATCGAGGTCTTCGATCGCACTCCTGACTACGATCACACCTCGGATCCATGTGTGCGCGTGGCGGCCAGCGAGATTCGCAAGCGGCTTGCCCAGTACTATATTCAGCCTGGCTGCGAATCGGAACTGCGTATCGAGCTGCTAGCCGGCGCCTATATCCCCTCCTATTATTGGCCTGCGCCAACACCACAACCGCACGCGGAAGAACCTGCGCTGCTGGAATCTCCTCCCGACACGCCAGATACAACCGATGAAGGCAAACAGCGTCATGCCCTTGGCCGCAGCCGCCTAATCGCTGCGGCTGTGCTGGCTGCGATAATCCTATGCGCCCTGTCCGGCCTGTATGTCTATCGGCAAAGCGCGAATCGGGTGAGTGCTTTGGACGAGTTCTGGGCTCCGATCATCAACTCCGGGAGCTCAACGCTGATCTGCGTCGGGAATATCGCGTTCGTGCCCTCAGCTGAGAGCGGGAAGATTGAAATGCACTATGACACCGACAAGACGTTTTGGGACATCTGGAGTACAGCCAGTCGTGTCGGGCCCAATGGAGTCTCTGCTGTTGCGCGTGTCGCGGCAATCCTCGGCAAACATGACAGGCAATTCACCGTTCAGGTAGCGAGCATGACAACGCTCAGTGATCTTCATGCAGGTCCGTCAGTGTTGATCGGTGACAGGAACAATCCGTGGACTGGAAAGGCACTGTCCGAAGAACGCTTCCAGATTCAGTATGCGCCTGTGCCAGATACAACCGAGATTATCGATTCCGCAAATCAGGGTCGGCACGGATGGATCTTCCAGATGAGGATTCCCATCAAGCAGATCTCGCACGCTTACGCTGTTGTGGACCGTCATTTCAGCAACCTGACTGGACAACCGGTTCTCGCGATCGCTGGTCTCGGCCCATATGGCGCCAATGCGGCCAGTGACTTTGTATCCAATCCCGAGTATTTCGAAGATTTCGCCCGAAAGTTGCCGCGCGATTGGTCACACAAGAACATTGAAGTCGTTCTTGAGACCGACGTGATCGACGGACGCACAGGAGCACCGCGCGTCGTCGCCTTCGATATTCACTGAGTCCCGGGTCTCTGTGCTATCCGGTCACGGGACATTCGTGGCAAATCTGCAACGCCCGTAGCGCGCCGGCTAGGTGTTTTTCCCTGCCCGCAGCATCTTCTCCCCGGCTGCCCAAATGCCGCTCCGGCGCATGCGGCTTACCCCAGAACACACGGTCAGAAAGCGTTGGTTCTGGCAAAGCTTCTAGGGCAGCACATAGCGCAAACTCATAAACTCCATGAAGGTGTGCGCATCCTTGGGCGAATTCGGGGCAACATACCAGGGGGAGCGCGTCACATGAGAGCTCTGTGTAATGAACTGCAGCGCGCCATAAGCCGACTTCTGCCACAACGTCGTAATACTCGCAAAGGAAGCTTCGCGAATGGTTCGATTGTTCGTGTTGGAGCTACCAGGAAAACCGTACCCAACATAAGTAGGTACCTTGATGTCGGGATCGAGACCGTAGCGGCGCTGGAAGTAGGCACTGCTGTAGTAGCTCGATATCGTCGTTCGTCTCGTCAGCATCCACTCGAAGCCGCCGATACCGGAGCCGGAATGAAGCAGTGCCGCCTGAAATGGAGATGAGGCCGAGCCGTTCTGCAAGACCACGAAGCCAGGCCCCATTCCGCCCAGATAGCGTCCACCGCCATCGCTCCAGTACCCCACTCCAATTAGATGAAACCCGCGCAGCAGTTCCAGGTTGAAGTCGAAGGCAGCACCGCCGCCTTCGCGCATGTCCGTCGCGCTGCCTACCTTGGTGATCGTAGCAGGCGTATAGACCCGTGTTGGCGTCAGCAGTGCGGCTACTCCTGCGTGCCAATACAAACCGCGCACATAACGATCCATAGTGGCCTTGGCAATTACGTCAGGATGCACATTCGGCGTCGAAGTGCCTCCGCCGCCGCTCGACCCGGTGTCGGTCTCCGTGCTGCTGAACAACGTTGGGAAGACAACCTCGCTACCACTGTACTGCTCAGGCTCTTCGATCGACAATCCGAGTGCCGTTGAGGCGGACGGATGATAGACGAATCGTAATTGCGGCTGACGCGCATAGATCAAACCCGCCTGGTAACTCGTATCCAGATGGAAGGTGTTGAAGAGATCTGCGAGAAACGGAGAGAGAGCCTTGCGCGTAGGCGTAATCAGCGACCACCCCTGGCCCGCGAGTACCTCCCATTTGTCATGCGCGACATTCAGGTAGTAGACGCGCATGCGCAGCGTATCGCTGTTGGTGCTCACGTAAGCATTGCTGGGAAGATAGCCGTTGAAATCCGCCTCGACATATCCGTAGGCCTTAAGAGAACCGACGATTTCATCTACGCGGAGGCCGATGCGCGATGCCTGTGCGGTCAGTCGAAACTCGCTTTGTCCCCCCTGAACCGTATCGTTGTATGGAATCGATTGAAAGTTCGTTCCGAGGCCACTACCGACATTCGTGCTGCGAAAGTATCCAGTAAAATCCATCCACCCGTTCGGAATGAGCGTGACGTCACCGATTCGGAAATAGAGCTCTCCTCGATAACTTCCGACAAGCTCCGGAGGTGGAGGTGAGGCCTGCCCAGGTTTGGCTGCTTCGTTCGTTCTGAGCGCATTCACCGCGCTCCGCAGCGCAGCCGCATCGGGCCCGGCTGGCTCGCTCGAAGACTCCAATGTCGCTGGAGGAAAATAGGATTGGTGTGCTTCGAGCGTCCGTATTGCCTTCTCCTGATCCTCAAGCCGCCTGCGCATTTGCTGTACTACCTCTGCCTGCTCGCGCTGCGTGGCCAATGACTGCGCCAATTCTGTCTCGATCGTGTTGAGCTTCTCAAGAAGGGCTTTTGTGTCCGGCAGCCCGGCAGCAATCGGCTCGTCCTGTGCTTCAGAAGCAGTCGTTTCCTGCTGCGCAGCCGCGATAATAACGATACAAGCCTGAACCATAAGTACAAGCGTAGCCGTCTTAAGCAGCTTCCACATCGATCACTTGACTCCTCTGGTATTGATGCCTTCAAGTACCTGCCAATCGTCGACACATGAAGGCATCGCCAGCGTGTGCTTCACCCCGGATGTTCCGAACCATGCAGGCCACTCACGGACGCAGCAAGTGGCATCCCCAAATCCGATCCAAGCCTGTATTGAAGAATGCACCTTCGGTCGCGCTGCGCCTGAAGGTATGTCCTGCTCGCATGGAATCTCTTCCGGCGTGGCTCCAAGTGTTCTCACATCTGTCTGCTCCACTTCGACTTCTGTCGTCGCGGGGAGCAGACAGACATGGCCTGCACATCGCCACAGAAAGAGCCCACCGTACTACTCGAAGGGAACCTCTTGGTAGAGTGGCAGGTCCCGCGACGAGCCGCCAACGAAAATGGTGTACGTCCCGGGAACCAGGTTCCAGCGATCAGCCGTCTCATCGAACACTGTCAGTCGGTTCCTCTCGATAGGGACGTTCACCTGCTTTACCTCTCCTGGTCCGAGAGAAACACGCGACCAGCCTACGAGCCTCTTCGGCGGTTCACCGGCAGCCGTCGGCAGCGACGCGTACACCTGCGCGATTTCGGTGCCTGCTCTATCTCCCGTGTTCTTCAACGAGAAGGTGACAGCCAGCCCATCGTCCTTGGTGATACTGAGGTTTGAATAACGATAGCTGGTGTACGACAGCCCGTATCCAAACGGGAACAGAACATCTTTGTGCTCTGCGTCGTACCACTTGTAGCCGACCTTCAGGCCCTCGTCATAGCGCACTTCAAAAGGAGGCAGGCCCTTGGCCGCAACACTCATGAAGTTCGAGATGTCTCCTCCAGCCAGTACCGCGTCGAGGTCGGAAGTGGGCGGTGGAAGAACAATGTTCGGGTGGGGAAGATCATCATCGCTGCGCGGGAAAGTAATCGCCAGCTTGCCTGTTGGGTTTACCTTGCCTGCCAAAACGGCCGACAAGGCTTCGGCTCCCCGAACGCCCGGATACCACGCCTCGACAACTCCAGCGACTTTGTTGATCCATGGCATCGTGACCGGCCCGCCTGTTTCGAGGACAACAATCGTATGCGGGTTGGCCGCGGCCACCGCCTCGATCAACGCATTCTGGCTTTCAGAAAGAGCGAGCGTCGGCAGATCTCTGGCCTCTGACTCCCATTGATAGGCAAACACGAGGGCGACACTGGAAGTCTTTGCTGCCTGTACCGCTGCCGCCACATCGTCCCCCGGCTCGTAACGGATCTTCGCGCCAGGCAACTGTGCTTGCAATGCGCGCAGCGGAGAATCACGAAGCCAGGCAGGGCGCATCATGGCGTCCAGGATTCCTTTTCCAGGCGGTGGAGGCGCCACTGGCGTTCCCCCGGGGGAATCCACCTGCGCCGAACCGCCTCCGGTGAGCACCCCGATATCGGCATGTCCGCCGATCACTACGATCTGCGCGGTCGCGGAGAGCGGAAGCGCGTTCTGCTGGTTTTTGAGAAGGACAATACTCTTTTCCGCAATCTGTTCTGCTTGCGCAAATCCGCGTTCCACATCCGGCACAGCGGATTTGACAGGATCGTCGTACAGACCAACAGCAAAGATGGTCCGCAGAATGCGATGCACATGCTCGTTAATCTCGGACTGGGTTACTTCACCGTTGAGCACGGCCTGTTTGAGCTTCTCGCCATAGAAGTACTGATCGGGCTGTTCCTGATCGAGTCCTGCGTGCGATGCCTTCGCCGCCGAATGTGTACCGCCCCAATCGGAGAGCACGAACCCTTGGAAGTGAAAGTCCTTCCGGAGCGTTTCGGTGAGGAGATAGCTGTTTTCGCAGGCGAAATCGCCGTTGACACGGTTGTACGAACACATCACTGCTCCAGCATTTGAGATGCCGAGCGCAATCTCAAATGCGCGCAGATCGGTTTCACGTAGGGAGCGTTTATCGATGATAGCGTCAACCGAGTTCCGCCCGCTCTCTTGGTCGTTTACGGCATAGTGTTTGATGTCGCCGATAATGTGCTGTGATTGCACGCCCTTCGCCAAATGACCTGCGAGGGTGCCTGCGAGAAGCGGATCCTCGCCTTGATATTCGAACGTACGCCCGTTCCGCGGTTCGCGCGCAAGGTTGACGCCGCCGCCTAGCGACATGCTGTACCCTTCGGCACGCAGTTCCCGCCCGATCAGCGCGCCGTATGTTTCCTCCATCTCCGGATCCCAGGCCGACGCCGCGCCCAGATTGCTTGGCAACGCAGTCGAGTACCGCCCCGTCGCCGCGCCGCGCGTTACTCCGTATGCCGAATCGGCCATCTGAATTGCGGGAATCCCCAGGCGAGGAATCGCTTTTGTATAACCTGCGCCTCCGTTCGACTCTGTGGGGCCATCCTTGAAAAACGGCATCCCTTGGCCGTGAAGCATGGACAGCTTCTCATCCAGTGTCATGGCCTGCACAACCATGTCTGCCCGCGCGTCAGGCGAGAGAGCGGTATTGTCCCAGGGGTGGGCCGTATGCGCGCTGTGCGCAGGCGGCTGCGCATGCATTACGACTGTCACCGCGACCACATACAGCAGGAAGGTTCCTGCCGCTCCCCGATACTTTCCCAGTCTGGCCATCTTGATTCCTATCCTTTTCTTCAGCTTGTTTCAATGCAGTCTTCGACCTTGCCTGCAGCACTGCGAACCGTGTAGTCACAGGTGCGTGTCCAGGATGGACTCCTGCCAATCCGTCAGCGCCAATTCACTGCGTGTAGGCATGAAGGGCGGGGTGTCGCGCAAGTCCTTGTCCATAGGGGCAATTCCGGAAGTGTTGAGATAACGCTGCGCCAGCATCGACTCAAGCTGTCTCTGAACTTCTGCAACGGATCGATCCCCGTAAAGGTTCTTCGTCTCCTTCGGATCGTCTGTGTAGCGATACAGCTCACTCTGGTCCTGTGTGCGCAGAATCAGCTTGTAATCTTTTGTCCGCACCATCGCGCTGCGCGATACGGATATAGGCCGCTCGTTTTGAAGGCGAATCTTGCCCGCGTACGGTCCGTTCCCGACGCGGTATGGCTCAAAGCACTGCGGCTCGTAGATGTTGTATCCGCCTTCGGCATATGCTGCCCGCTTGGCATCGCCCTGCTTGCCGCTCATTTGCGGCACTAGGCTCCGCGCGAAATGGGTATGATTCGCTCTGGTTCCAGCCAGATCGAGCGCCGTGGCCATCACGTCATACAATTCCACGATCTCTTCGCTAACAATGCCGTTCTTGAATCCCGGAGCCCGAACGATCAGTGGAACATGCGTCAGGCAGTCTTCCAGTCCACTCGGCCATTTCTCCACGAGCCCATAGTCTCCTGTGTAGTCGCCGTGATCGGAGAACACGAAGAGCGCCGTGTCTCTTTCGTGGTTTGTCTTTTCAACCGCTTCGAGCAACTCGCCGAGCAACCAATCCACATAGCTGACTTGGCCATAGTAGACCGCGCGAATCCGGCGATAGTCGTTGTTGGAAAGCTTGTTCAGGCCATAAAACTCGCGCATCCCCTGGTGGAAGGTCGGCTTCCGTGGCAGGTTCGCCGGAATGGGATCGGGCATGTCGGCAGGTGAGTACAGCTTGTAGAAGTCCTCACAGATGGTGTACGGAGGATGAGGATTCAGCATGGGCAGGAAGATGCAGAATGGACGCTCCGTCTCCTTGCGATTCAATACATCGATCGCCATCTTAACGATGTTGTAGTCGTAGGTATCGCGCCGGTCTCCTGCAGGGCCATAAAGAAACGACGTCGCCCCCGGAACCAATCCATTCATGGAAGCGCCGGCCGGAATCGCATTGATTCCATGGCCTGCAGCTGGATTCCATTCAGTAACGCTGTCCGCAAACGTCGCAGTAGCTAAGGCATCGTTGTGCGAACCAAAGAAGTAGACATCGTATCCGGCATTCTTCAGGTAGCGGAACAGGTTTGGCTCTTCGGGCCGGAGAAAATAATAGAGGCTGCGATGGCCGCGAACATGCGTCGGCCAGCCGGTGAGAAGACTGCACCGCGATGCTCCGCACACTGGAAACTGCACGTGGCAGTTTGAGAACCGCGCGCCTTCACGCGCTACCCTGTCCAGGTTGGGAGTCCTCGTCACAGGATTGCCATAGCAGGAGAGGCTGTCTGCCCGCATCTCATCGGGCATGAATAGAATGAGGTTGGGCCGGTTTCCCGGCCGACAGTATGCTCCCGATGCGGCATCCGCCGCACGCTCTTCCCCGTTTTGTTGCGCGGCGGCCAGGGGACCACTGCCCATTCCCGCCATCCCCGCGACAACACCGCTTCCCGTCAACGCCATAAAATCCCGCCGGTTCAAGCCTGACCTCATTCAGTCCTCCCGATTGTCCCTGTGCTCTATGCCATGCTGCGCGCCGCAGAAGCCACGCTCATCGCGCGGACATGCTGCGGCTCGGCATGGCTGCCTAACGCGCCTTGGTCAGTTGGCTCTCAGTGTGCAAACCCGTTTCGTAGTGCAATGGAAGTCCCGTCGGCTTGTAGACAAAGGTGTCCTTGGTCTCTGCACGGAGGGCTTCCAGGCGCGTCTTGAGTTCTTCCGTCAACCGCTCATAGCCAGCCTTACCGTAGAGGTTGTTCTTCTCCTGCGGATCGTTGCGCAGATCATAGAGTTCGAACTCTTCCGGTTCAAGAAAGTAATCGATAAACTTATAACGTTCCGTGCGCACACCCCGGCATGGACGCACATTCTCGAACCCCGGATACTCGTAGTACTCGTACAACCAGTCCTTACGCCAGGCAACATGCATTCCCTCGGCAAGTGGCAACATGCTCTTGCCCTGCATCTCCTGCGTTGGCTTCAGCCCGGCAATCTCGAGAAGTGTCGGAGCGAGGTCCAGATTCAACACCATTTCTTCTGGCGTGGCACCTGCATGAACGTGATGTGGATAGCGAATCACCATCGGTATCCGGATCGAAGGTTCATACATCAGCCGCTTGTCGTAGAAGTGATGCTCGCCAAGAAAGAATCCGTGATCCGAGCTCAAAACGATGGCCGTGTCATCAAGCGCACCTTGCCGTTGAAGCTCATGCAGTACAGTTCCTACATTTCGATCATTGTCTTCGACGCCCGCATAGTGATCCTTGACCAGTTCTTCGAGCGAGCGTGGATCATCGCTGAAGACTTCCGAATATCCGATCTTGTTATCCGCATCGGCAATCGCGCGCGGCTTCCCAGGATAGTCATGCTCATTCTCAGCGAAAGTGGATGGCACAGCTATCGGCACGCCATTGAACTTGTTGACCATATCCTTTGGCCTATAAAAGGGCGCATGCGGGGCATAGAACCACAGGAAGAGGCAGAATGGCTTATCGCGCTTCTGCTGTAGCCACTCAACAGCTTTGCGCGTGAGCAACGTATCAACATACTCTCCCTCATAGAGCTTCTCCGGCCCATACTGCCCCCGGATTCCCTCGGTGATGCGCGGACGATAATAGTCTGCCTGGCCAACGAAGCCGAAGTAGTAGTCCCACTTATGCTCCATCAGCGCGCCTTCGATATGCGACTTGCCGAGGAATGCCGTTTCATATCCAGCCTGCTGGAGCAGGTCGGAAACCAGTGGTACATTGGCTGGAATCCTGCCTTCGATATTCGAGACAGCCCCGGTGGTGTGCGAATATAAGCCGGTCAGCATCGTCGCGCGCGATGGAAGGCAAAGTGCGTTGACGACAAATGCATTTTTGAACGAGCACCCTTCATGGATCAGTTTGTCCATGTTGGGGGTCTTCAAAATTGGATTGCCGGTTGCAGAGAATTCATCCCAGCGTAGTCCCTCGCCAACGATACATACGATATTTGGCTTTTGGCTATCCTTGCTTAGGCCCTGTGCGAACGTCTTCAGTGCGTTCAAATTACAGGCTGCGGCTCCCACGGCACCTGCCACGAATTTCAATACTGTTCGGCGTGACTGCATCTTCTGCTCCTCTATTCTTCTGCCAATCTCACACGGCTTTTAGCAAGCATCGGCATGTGAAACGCACAGCTACCCGCGTATAAGCGGATAGCTGTGCACGAACAACAGTTAGTACTGGAATTTCAGTGCAAACTGAATATCCCGCGGCATGTAGTTGCCAGACGGTGCCGTCAGAGCTCCGAACTTGTTCGTCGGGTACCCTCCCGTCAGCAGTGTGGTGCCGGATTGCGTGGTCTGATACCCCGTAGCGTCAGGCACCAGTGAGTGATTCGGAGGCGCAAAGTTCATAGTGTTGGTCACGTTGAAGATCTCGGCGCGGAACACCAGGTTGTATTTATTCTGTGCACCAAGCGGGAATCTCTTTGCGAGAGAAGCGTCGAGCCTCCGGTTATGAGGACCATGCAAAGCATTCTTGGACTCAACGTAGGATCCGATGCTGCCAACATCTGATCCAGAGTCAAAGAGCTGGCCAACGGTGCCCTTCTGCTGTGCTTGGAACGCCTCCGTGTTGAAGAATTCCTTGACCCCGGGATGATCGAGCGTGGGGCTGGCAATCATGTTGGAGCGCTCGGAATTGCTTTGACCGGGAAGCGCCCCGCTGATCATGCTGGCGTTGGTAACAGAAAAGGGCACGCCCGTTGACCACGACTCGACGACATTGATTTCCCAATGCGCCGTGAGTGTCTTTGTCAGACCATTCCAGTCGTTGCGGTAGGGAATTTCATAACTTACATTCGTGGCAATGCGATGGCGAACATCCATGTCACTGTTGCCGTAGTCGAATCGGTGTCCGGCGACCACCTTGCCGATCTCCGAAGGAAGAGCTCCGAGACCGGAACTATTCCCATTTGGATTAGTGGCATCATCGAGGCCGTGTGCCCACGTGTAATTCAGGCTGTACGAATAGTGGTGCGACATCGGCTTGTTCACCACCACCTGCAGGGCGTTGTACATCGAAACGCCCTCTGAGCGCAGCAATGCCACCTGGCGTAGGTTGGGATACACACTGTAGAAGGGCCGCAGCGGATTGGAGTTGGTGGCCGTGTTAGGCGCAGGGGTGTTCACGTCGGGCAACATCTGATGAAGGTGGCGCCCCATCTCGTTCGCATAGCCGATGCGGACCATGTTACCGGCGATCTTGTGCTGCACGCCAAGGTTGAAGATGTAGTTATAGCTCGGACGGAACTGCGGATCCACTGGTGTGGCCATCGAGCCGGTCGGGTTCGTTATGTCCGGCGTTGTCGGGTAAGGAAGGCCGTCCGCGAACGTGCTATACGCCGTCGCACAGGTCGTCGACGAGCAAGGACCATAACCATAGGCATACGGCATGTTGATGTTTTCCGAACGATTCTTCAGGTTCGGCATGAAGTACACCATGCCGGCGCTGCCTGTGATGACTGTCTTGTCGTGCGTCTGCCAGCTGAAGCCAACTCGAGGTGCGAAGTTCGTGTGCCTCGTGCTGAGCCCAGCCATGTCATTAACGCCATCCTTGCCGGCTACGAGGATCTTCACGTTCACAGGATCGAACGTCGACATGTAGTTATGTTCTTCCTTGTACGGTGTGTAGACTTCATAGCGAAGGCCTGCGTCCACTGTAAGGTTGGGGTTCAGACGCCAGGTATCCATCACAAAGGCGGATGGCTCCCACGTTGCCAAGTGCTGGACAACCAGACCAAAGTTCCGCTGAACAGCCGTGTAAACGCCCTGCAACAGCGTCTGGTAGTTTGAGAAAGTCCACTGGCCCGCGCCATTCGGATCCTGCGGCGCGCGCACATCGCGGCGAATTAGATCTCCGCCAAAGCGAACCTGATGCGTGCCACGCACCCAGGTGACGGACCCCTTGTATTCATAGAGATTCTCGTGGTTGGGATTCGGAAAGCTGTAGTCTGCATTTCCGATATTGTCACCGTTCAGCACGGTGATGGGAGCCAGGCCCGAGGTCTTGAGGTTGATGTTCACGTTCGGCTGTCCCCATGTCTCGTTTGCATAAATGCCATAACCCAGAGGAGTCTTCAAGATCAAGAAGTTGACGTATTGCGCTGCAAGCGATAATGACCAGTGCGGATTAAAGGAATGCGTAAAACTAGGCTGAAAACGGTATGCATCGATCTCGAGTCCGCCAGGGAAGTTCGCAGTATTCCCTCCTGGCGCGATAGTGACTCCGCTATAAGTGGCCTCCGGCAGAACGCCCGGGGTAAATGCACTCACGTTGAAGTAATTGAAGACAAAGTCGACCTTCGACTTCTTCGGCAGAGTACGGTCAATACGGAAGTCCACGTTATGCGTGTAGTTAAACCCGCTACCCGCTCCGGAGTAAGTATTGCTCGTCGACCCGCCAGTATTTGGAGCAGGGTACATCTTGAAGTACGCGAGGCCAACTGGATCAATCTGGCTGGAAGAAAGTACAACGCCGCCAATGTCGGAAAAATCTCCCGGGTTTTCGTGCTCGTAGGCCGTCGGAACAATCACCGATTGCGGGACAAACCCTTGAACGAGTCGGAACCCTTCGTAATCACCAAAGAAGAAGGTCTTTCCCTTCTGCAGCGGCCCACCCAAACTTCCGCCGAACTGGTTCTGTCGAATCTCCGGCTTCCGCGCCTGTGCTCCGAATTGATAAGGGGTTGGATCGAAGATGTCGTTGCGGAAGAACTCGAAGACACCGCCGTGAAAGGCGTTGGTTCCGGACTTGGTCGACACCATCAACGCGCCGCCCGTGGTGCGCCCGATGTCGGCCGTCACCCCGGTAGCCTTTACCTGCACAGACGCAACACTCTCCATCGAAGGATGAACCAGCGAGATGCCCTGGTACTTCTCGTTGTTGTCCATGCCGTCGATCATGTGCTGGTTCATCGAATCCGGCTGTCCGTTCACAGAAACCGTGGCCGTAATGTGCTGGGCTCCTGGACGATTCGAATCTCCGTTGGCTGCGCCTGCGCTCGAGCCTTCGTTTGCTCCGGCTTGAATCTGCGCCAGGTTCACGTAGTTGCGTTGCCGCTCAGGAATATCTTCGACTGCTTTTCCTGAGATGCCCGCCGTCGTCGTCGATGCAATCAGGGCGATAATCGGTATGGTCGCTCCTGCCGATCCCTTCTGCATGGCAGCCTGAATCGAGGCGTGGTCGCCTGCTCGCAGTGCAAATGCCTGAACAGCCACCGTCTTAAATCCCTTGGCGGTGATCTGCATCACGTACTGCCCGGGTGGCAGTAGAGAGATGCTGAAACTTCCGGACGGATCCGGAGATATCGTTCGAGAATCTTTCGTGTCTCGATTGGTGAGAACGATCTTTGCCTGCGCTAACGCGGCCCCGTTCGCGTTCCTCACGGAGCCTGAAATCTCTGCTGTCGCTGCCTGTCCTCTGCAAACCGAAGGGTGTTGCAAGAGAACCAGGCAAATCAGCACGCAGCCCCAAAACACTGTGGGATTCAGGCATCGGCCGAATTGCGCTATTTTGTCTTGAATGCTCATCTGGTCTCCTTGACGATCGTTCATCGCATGGAGAGCACAGCTATCCATCTCTTCAATAGCTCTCCCGATGAACGCAAACACACTAGCCATCGAAGGAAATTGCACACAAGGCGCTTAACGGATACACGGTTCGTCGTTACCGCGGAATTTGTCTTAAACCATTGCTCCACACCACGATAAGGGGCCCCCTGTACGTAAATTGGGGGATGTATGTATCACGATAGAAGCGGGATTTCTCAAAGAAGGACGCTTTTGTGCAGAAGGCACTGACCAGGGTGCGCCTCACAACAGCTGCATATCGACATGCGAACGTGCACTCGGCGTACGCGCTCAACTCAGAGTGAAAGTCTCGACGGTATTAGCGATGTCGCAATGGCACCACGTCTATTAGTGGAGGGCGAATGTGACAACATGGGGAGCACCGGAACGGCCATCGATGACTTCGGTTGCCAGAACAATTTCGACGTCGTGGCTGTCCCAATCGCGTGGTGCTTTTTGTGTGAATTCGCGAAAATACTGCGGATTGGAAACAAATTCACTGGCCGCGTTCGTACCGTAGGGACCAAGTCCAGCAATCACAATGACAGGTTGACCTGTCAGATGGCTGACATACCGATCTACCACAGCATAGTCTCGAAAGACCTGATTGACTGGAACCGCTGCGTCAAAACTCCAGTCGTGCCGCTCCTGGTGCGCTGTATCCAAGATTTCGGAGGTGTTAGGCAGGCTTGATGAGACGAATTTAAAGCGCTGGTCTGCAAGAAGTCGGCTGGTCCACTCGTTGGTCATGGCACCAATCAAAACAGCTGGCTGCGAGTGCAACTCACTTAAAGTCGTGTAGCTGGCCACTTCGACCGTGAATGCGTGGTTTTGCCTCCCGAGGATTCCCGTCACACGCCCAAGTGCCAAGGCATCATTCGGCCCGACACGGCCTGATTCACTTCTCAACTCTGTAAATGACTTGCCGGCATCGTACTTCACATCTGGTCCTTCTGAAGGGATCTTGTTTCCTACACAAACCAGCGTGGTTGACCGAGACTGAACGAGCGGAGCCCAAAACGTGTCGAGTGCATTAAGACGCGTCGCACGCCAGTAAAGGTAGATTCCACCGAGCACAATACAAGAACCCAACGCGATCAGCAGCGCGATCGCGAGACGGGCTCTTCTACGCGGCGTATTTTCCGCTGCAGCCTCTTCGGCAGGCGCCTGCGGCCTCGAATTTTGGTATCCTTCCTCGCTTGCTGGAAGGGGAGGAGTCTGTGGAGGCCAGTAGTAGGAGGGGACATAAGCTCCTGTTTGCAACTCAATGCGGAGTTCCCGTTCACAGCCAGGCTGGATGTAGTACTGTGCGAGCCGCTTGCGGATCTCGCTCGCTGCCACTCGGACACACGGATCCGAGGTGTGATCGTAGTCCGGAGCCCGATCAAAGACCTCGATTCCGATGAGTCTCTCCTTGAGTTCATCGAAGGCACCCGCGAGTTCTTTTTCCACGATGTAGGTGAGAAAGCGGGGATAGCGCTTGCTGCTTCGGAACGGGGGACTGTCGACCAGCCGCTTCAGTTGAGTGCGCACCTGTTGAACAGTGATATCTTGCCCACCTTCAGGGTGCCGCACGCTTCTCACCAAATCGGGCATGCCATTCGTCCTATCCCCAACTTCCAGTTGAAAGCGACTGTAAGAAAGGGATTCTAGCAGACCCGCAAGTTGGCGGCCAAACAGCGGCTCTTGCGAACAGGTCTGCTCTCTGGTCGATAAGAACAAACGGATCCTACCCTCGCGAGCAGCGCAGGTACTTCCGGCTTAAACATCTGACACGAAAAGGGGTATTGACCTGCGTGTGAACTTCCCAGCGCTTGCTATATACCGTTATCTACCTTGCAGTTCCTCGTTTTGAGCCCATAGACTGACCCGGTTTTTGCAGAGTAGCAACGGCGCTCTCTCGTCTCTGCTCGAGCGTTGTTGGGCTCGTGCAAAACTAGTTCACCGTGCCCCTTGAATGACTTCATCGGCACAGCAAAGGCGTCTGACAAACCGAGCCTGACTCGGCGACAGAACTGTAAAAGAAGTGCATCAGATGCCTTGAGCGTTTCTCGCGTGGGAGGACAGCACATGCAGCAGAGCGCGTTTCACATCATGACAAAGCCCGCCGGGCCGCTCTGCAACCTGGCCTGCACCTACTGCTTCTACCTCGAGAAGGAACGGCTCTATCCAGATACCCGGAAATGGGAGATGCCGTCCGAAGTTCTCGATACCTACATTCGGGAATACATCCGTTCACAACCCACCGACCCGATTACCTTCGCCTGGCAGGGGGGCGAGCCGACATTGCTCGGCGTTGACTTCTTTGAGCGCGTGATCGCCCTGCAGGCAAAATACGGGGAAGGTAAGCGTATCCAGAATGCGCTGCAAACCAATGGGACCTTGCTCGACAATGAGTGGGGCGAATTCCTCGCCCGCAACAACATTCTCATCGGCCTTTCCATTGACGGTCCCCGCGAACTCCACGACCACTATCGTGTCGACAAGGGTTCTGCTGGAACCTTCGACCGCGTCCTCCGCGGGCTTGAGGTCCTCCAGCGACACAAGGTCGAGTTCAATACGCTGACGGTTGTAAACCGCCACAACTCCGCTTTCCCGCTCGACGTCTATCGTTTTCTGAAGCAGATCGGTAGCCGCTTTATGCAGTTCATCCCGGTCGTAGAGCGTAAGGCGAAAATGCCTGCTCAGGACGGCCTGGTTCTCGTGCAGCCATCCTTTGACGGAGGCACCGAGGTCACTGACTGGTCCGTCGAACCGCTCGCGTATGGCCAATTCCTCTCCAGCATCTTCGACGAGTGGGTCAAGCAGGATGTTGGCTCGGTCTACGTCCAGCACTTCGACGTTGCGCTCGAAAGCTGGCTTGGCATGGAGCCGAGTCTTTGCGTGTTCGCAAGGACCTGCGGATCAGCCATGGCTCTCGAGCACAGCGGCGATCTCTATTCATGTGACCACTTCGTGTACCCGGAGAATCGGCTTGGCAACATCATGCAATCGAGCCTGCGCGCCATGGCGGACTCACCACAACAGAAGACATTCGGACAAAGCAAATGGGACACGCTTCCGCAGATGTGCCGCAACTGCCCGGTGCGATTTGCCTGTAACGGCGAGTGTCCCAAGCATCGCTTTATGACGACTCCCGACGGCGAGCCGGGGCTCAACTATCTGTGCGCAGGCTATAAGCACTTCTTTTCGCACATCGATCCGTTCATGCAATTCATGGCTCAGGAGCTGCGCGCGGGTCGCGCCCCCGCCAACGTCATGCGAATTGCCGGCTCGAAACACCCGCAACACAATCAGCACCGAAACGCTCTCTGCAATTGCGGAAGTGGTCTAAAGGCCAAGAAGTGTTGCCTTCGGAATTCATGAAGCAGAGGGGAGGTGCCGCTCTTCGCGGCATTCATTCCAATCTCCGCCCAACAGGAAAAGGAGCATGAAACGTGCAACGTCGTGAGTTTATCAAGCAATCGTCCGCAGCTGTTGCCGCTGCCACTCTTGCCAAGTCCATCTCAGCACTTCCTGCTGTCTCGCAGCACAAACTGAATCTCTTGTTCATCACCGTGGACGATATGGATGCCGCGCTACCCGGGTTTATGGGCAACAAGCTCGGTTTGACTCCCAATTTGGACAGTCTCGCCGCTCAATCATGCCGATTCGTCAACAACCGCACCACTGCCCCAATCTGCCAGCCTTCGCGCGAAGCGATGATGACCGGCAGGGTTCCGCATCGCAGTGGAGGATTGGGGTTCACCCCAATCAATGAAGGGGTGCCTACACTCGTCGGAGTTCTCAAGCAGGCAGGTTATTACACCGCCGCGATCCACAAAACTGAGCACATGCGGCCGCCGGCTTGTTTCCCTTGGGACTCCGAGTTGCGTGGCAATGACCGTCGGCCGTCGATCTACGCAGACGGCGTCAAAGCGGCCATCGAAGCCGCGCGGGCGAAGAATCAGCCCTTCTTTATCAACTGCAACCTGAATGACCCGCATCGCCCCTTTTACGGCTCGACCGATGTATATATTGGAAATGGCAAAACTGCCCAGGAGATGGATCACGGGGAACAGGGTGAATACCACATCGACCGCGAGTTGACCGGCAAGGACATCGAAGTGCCTTCGATCCTCGAAGATCTACCCGGCGTGCGCACGGAGTACGCGCAATACTGCAACAGCGCACAGCGCATGGACTTCACGATCGGAAAAGTTCTTCACGCTCTCGCGTCAACCCCGGAGGCGGAGAACACCATCGTCTTCTTCTCTGCGGACCACGGCATGCCGATGCCCTTCTCCAAGGCCACCTGCTACGCACACGGAACCTGGACTCCCGCACTCTTGAAATACCCTTCCATGGGAAAGCCGCGAACCATCGAAAGCAGAACTGTCAATATCGATTACATGCCTACCCTGCTTGATCTGATGGGCGTGACAAAGCCGTCCGGTATGGACGGGCTCTCGTGGGTTCCGATCCTGCTGGGCCATCAAAGCCAAAACCGCGAGTTCGTTGTCACCCACGTGAACGGCATCTCATCCGGTGCCCAGTATCCAATGCGCGCTATTCATGACGGCCGCTACACACTCGTGTTCACGCCATGGTCAGATGGCAGGTTCGAGCTGAAGAATGAGTCGATGGTTGGGCTCACGTACCCCGCCATGCAGAAGGCCGCTGAAACCGACGCAAGAATTGCCGCACGCATTCGGCAATATATCATCGGCATCCCACTCGCGTTCTACGACCTCAAGAAGGACCCCGCACAGCGCGTTAACATCATTGACAAGCCGGAGTACAAGGCTCGCATCACAACCATGAAGAGCGCCCTGCTCGAACACATGACAATGACGGGCGATCCACAGCTCGACAATTTCAAGCTGTTGCTGGCTGGCAAACAGCCCGTAGTCCGACAGCCCGTCAGATCTTGAATTTGTAGAGAGTGATGGAGGGTTGATCATCTGAACTGCGCGGTGCGGTTTCTTACGGCACCGCGCATCCGACTATGGAGCGACACCAAAGGTCACCTCCTGATGCTGCTCCACTGCCGCCAAGCAAAGCCACTTCCATAACTGTGTGCAGTTCCCCTAAGGCTCTCCCGCTCGTACGCGCTTGCTTTTCAGCGAGTGCGTGAACCCAATCTGATAGATACCATAGACCCGTAATACGATCATCGCAGCAAAATGACGGTTTCAGCGCCTCGGTACAGTTAATGCGGAATCTATGCGGCTCACCTCAGCATCTACTCGGAGAGACAGGAAGGTACAGCCAAAGGCGCAGGAGCCTGCCTGAGTATGGCGCTCTACTGGGTATGTTTGTGCCGTCGAGGGGCCAGCTGTTGACCTGTTCGTACGTTTTCCTCTCTGCCAAGGAGCAGTTGCAGTGTCGAGTTTCCCAGAGGAGGATCCCCGGCAGTGTACAGACATGTTCCCCGCAGTGACATCGCTGGAGCCCTGAAACAGATTCGCGAACTGTTCCGACGGATCAAGCCCCCGGATGAGCGCGCCTTGCGGGCGCAAGAGAGGCTCGAAGCGACAGTCCAAGACTTGCTATCGAATCTTCCGCGCACGAATCAACACCCCACCCTGAAAACGATCCTGAACATTGCAGAGACCTGCAACCTAACACTGGATGGCGCACACCGACTGTTTGGCTACGATCTTGAGAAGATTCGCATATACGATCTTCTCTTGAATGGCGCGCGGACCCACGTCATCGAATCATATTCTTTTCAGCGCGAACTTCCGATAGATTTGCCGCTCCGCATCGCGGAACACGAGACATTCGCGGGTGACGCTCTCCTGCGCGATTTGGTTTCTGAATGGCAGACCGATTTACCGATCAAGGTACTGGACAGCGAAGCCTGGAGCCAACCGGGCGCGTTCTATGTTCACGTCGGGACGGAGGACAGCGTGGGCTCGCCGATCCCTCCCGGCTCCATGGCCCTTGTCGAGCCGGTCGCTCGCGAAGAGGCGTTGCGCCCAAGGCCGCGGAGCATCTATCTGCTACAGTTTGGCAACGGCTACCGTTGTAGTCACTGCGTAGCAACCGGAAGCAAGCTGCGACTGTTCACGCCACGAGGAATGTACGTGGGCCGTGAGGAGTTTCAATATCCGGGAGAAGTGCGGATTGCTGGCCGAATCCGGATGTTCGCGCTCGACTTGCCTGTTCCAGAGTATCGCGGGCTGGGTCCGCTGCCAGAAAGCCGGAACGGTGCTGATCTGATTCTCCCTTGGGAACATCGTTCAAGGGATCAATTGCTGGCGACCAAACACCGGCGCTTCAGGCGCTCAAAAGAGCAAGAGCGCTTCATCCATGACATTCTTGAGAAGGAACTCCATTCACAACTGAGCGGTCGTTCGGAAAGACGCTATCGTCGTCCCACGTCTTCGGAGCCGCATGTCAATGTGCTCATTCATCTTTCCGTGGCGCACGTTGCTCGATACACAGACGCGTTGCGTACCGGTGGATTTCTGCGCTCGGACAAGGGGAGGTTTTCGCTTGAATCCCTACTCAATGCGCACCGAATCGAGGATCTGCTGGATCGCCCGAGCAGTGCCCAGCCGCCGGTTCCTGCCGATGTGTGGTCAGGCTTGCGCGATACCTGGGGAGAGTGGCCGCCGTTGCTGTCGATGAAGTTCCCAAATCTACAGAAGTGGGACGAGAGGATCGTGCGACTCGCAGAGGGTTACGCAATCGACGGGCTCGATCTTTCGATCCGACCCGGATCATGCGTCGTGCTTGATTCTGCGCCACCTACTCCCAATATGCGCAGCGACGTCACCAAGACGGGATGGTCCCGGCCGCTCTACGTGCTTCGCAAGGGAGTGAAGACGTTCTGCGGTTATCTCGATAGAAACGGGAACCAATACGCATTGCACACTGTTGCCGGCGGCGATGCACAGATTTTCTTTCGCGTAGACGAACTCCGCTCTCTGCGCCGTGTCGTCGGCATTGCGGTGCCGCTTTAGCGGGCACGGAGTTCGTCCCCAACTGGCGACGAAATTCCGATCTGAGTGATGATGTGGACCCTCGATCCCTGAAGCGTTCGCTCCTAAGTCCCGCCGATGCAATGGCCGTAAGTAAGTTTGGCCAAAACGATGATTCATGCTTGAGATTTGTCAATTCTCGGCTAAGCTCGTCTTCACCGTCGCTGGTTGTGCGATAGGACCCCGAGGAGAATGCCGTGATGACGAATGAGAATTCGTGTCTCCGTACCGTGATGAACGCAGACGGCGCCGCCATTCTGGACACGGAGGCCGGCCAGATTACGACGCTCAATTCCACCGGCGCGATGGTGTGGCAAGGACTTGAGCGAGGCGAAGATCTGAATACCATCGCTGCGACCATCGTCCGCGAAACAGGCGCGGAGATCGATGCGGTAAAGGTCGACATAAGAGGCTTCATGGATGAGCTGAGGAACGAGAGAGTGCTTCCTCAACAGCGTGGGAAATAGGGGCACCTCCGATTTCGATTTGCGGATATGAAGATGGCGATAGAAGCCCATCCGGTCTCATAGATGCGATAAACGCACTTAACTCGTGGACAGTTAGTTGGCGGAGAAGTGAAGGAATGACGACCAATCAGGCCATTCACGACCCGGTGTCATACCGCGTGGTCCTTCTGGAGACCGATCAACGCAGGCTGCTACTCCATCAACAAACCCAGGGCAGCATGTTGCCGCGTGTTCGAGTTCCTCGCTTCTCTCGAAGAGCACAGGCACTGCGGACGGCGATCCACGCGCAGTGCCGCGTCGCTGCATTCGTGGTCGATTACATCGACGAGAATGCGCTCGAACCGTGTGTTGTGGCCGAGTTCAGAGACACAGGCCGGAATTCGAAACTAGAGCGTGGCGGTCTCAATGAAGTTCTGGAGAGCGAGCTTTCCGGCCAGGAGCGGAGCACGATTGAATCTTTATTGAATGGCCGTTCTGGGAGCTCGATCACGCGCCTTGGCTGGATCGACGACGCCGCTGCCTGGGTCAAGACAGCCACGGGATGTAAGGTGCAATCAGGGGCAGGAATCGAACAGTTCAATGCCGGTGGCGGGTTTGCTCTACTTCGTTTTCGCATCGAAGACGGCCGTGAGTCCTGGCTCAAAGCGACAGGAGACCCGCACACCCACGAGTTCACCTTGACCAGACTCTTGTCGAAACTCGCAGAGGGCTACCTCCCCGACCTCCTCGCAACAAAGCCGGAGTGGAATGCCTGGCTTACGGCATGTGCAGGCTCTGCAGTGGAGACCTTGCCAACCGAACCCCACGAACTGCTCGCTCTGCTTGAGCACGTGGTCGTATCGATGGCCGAGCTTCAGGTGAAAACCGTGGGCCACGCCGGAGAACTGCGGAGCGCCGGGGCCTTCGATCAAAGTGCTGATGTTCTCGCAAAGCATTCGCAACAGCTCTTCGATTACGCAGCGGAAGCAATGAACATGCAATCCTCCACGCGCGTTCCTCCGATCGGACGAACACGATTGGCGGAGATCAAGAGCATCTTTGACGACGTCTGCGGGCGCATGGCTGAACTCGATCTCCCCGAGACGATCATCCACGGCGACCTGAACATCGGGAATCTCTTGCTACATGAGGGCATGTGCCGGTTCATCGATTGGTCCGAAGCCTACATAGGAAATCCGCTGATTTCGTTGCAGCACCTGCTTCTTCTCAACCAGACTGAGCCCGCGGAGCTAAAAGAACAGATTGACCGAGCTCTGGTCGCGCGATACCGCGCGGTGATCGAAAAGGTCTGCGATCGAAACTCGCTCGATGAAGCTCTCCTCTCCATGCCGCTGGTGGCTGCCGCATCGGCCCTGTATGGCAGAGGCGATTGGTGTGCCGCAGATGCAGGCGGGACATCTCCAAGCTATGCGTACGCAAGAACTGTGGTGCGCCACATGGATCGTGCCGCCCGTGATCCGATTCTTCTGAAGATGCTTTCCGCGCGATCAGGATTTGGGAGCAATCGAGCTTCAGGCGCACTGGGTTTGCTGTCCCCATCGCCAGATGAAACAAGAGGTGCTCTGTGAGGAGACTCGTTGTCGAGAGCTGGCTGTTGCTGCTCTATATCGACTGGCTGATGCACGTGCGCGGATTCAGGCACGCCCACACGGCCGTCCGCGGAACGAGATCTCTGTCTGCCTCGGACATGCGGCATACCTCCGCCGAACTCAGTCATGCGGTCGATCTCGCATGTGTCTTCTACTTCAAGCCAGTTCAGTGTCTGCAACGCTCAGCTGCGGCAGCGATCCTGTTGCGGCGGCACGGCTGGAAGGCGGAGATGGTGATTGGCGCCCAGTTGATTCCCTTTCAGTCGCACGCGTGGGTCGAGGTCGATGGCGTAGTGGTGAATGACAAGCCCTACATCGGGGAAATGTTTGCGGAGTTGGAACGTTGCTAAGCGAGGTGCCGGATGAGTGCAATCGTCGGGGTTCTGAAGGAATCCGGGGCATCGGCCACGGAAGCTGAGGTTCAACAGCTTCTGCAACCAACTGCGCAGTACGCCCATGGGCAGGGTGTTGTGTACGCACGGAACCGGGTCGGCATGGGCTTTCAGCCGTATCCTACGGACGCGCGTTCGTCTCTTGAGACGGGTCCGATTACCGATTCCTACCGCAACATGCTTTGCCTCGATGGCCGCATCGATAACCACGAAGAGCTGAGCAGAATGCTCGGTTTTGAGAGCGCCGAGGCCTCTGACTCGAAGATTGTCCTGGCGGCATTTCGGCGCTGGGGAGGAGAGTGCTTCTCGCGCCTGTGTGGTGACTGGGCCCTCAGTCTGTGGAGCGAACGAGAGCAAACCCTCTATCTTGCCCGCGACCATGCCGGCACCCGCACACTCTACTTTTGCCGACGGAACGGGATGATCTTATGGTCAACCCATCTGGATACATTTCTCAACAACGGTGGGGAGATCAAGCTATCCGAGCCGTACATGACGCGCTATCTAGCCGGAAATCTGATCGGGGATTGGACTCCATACGAGGGACTTCGCTCGGTTCGGCCTGCTCACTACCATGCACTGGTCGACGACGCCGAATATGTGTATGCCCATTGGAATCCCGCCGCATCTAGGACGGTCCATCTTAAGGACGATGCCGACTACGAGCAGCAGTTTCTCTCGCTATTCCTACAATCCGTCGAGCGAAGGACGGGACCAGGAGCGCCGATACTGGCTGAGCTGAGCGGAGGAATGGACTCGACCTCTATCGTGTGCGCCTCGGACGCTTTGCGGAGGCGAGAGAATTCCTCTGCAGAACTGCTCGACACCGTTTCCTACTACGACGATTCGGAATCGTCGCTCGATGAACGCCGGTACTTCACAATTACGGAGGAGAAGCGAGGCAAGGCCGGCACGCATCTTGAAATGGCGTTTTCCGACCGCACGTTCTCCCCACACGTTGGGACCGAAGGCATCTACTCTCTTCCGGGCTCCGACAGTCTCTCGATCATCCGTGAGCGGAGTTTTCATGAATGTGTCTGGAAGCGTGGCTATCGCAGCATTGTTTCTGGAATAGGCGGAGATGAGCTTCTCGGCGGGGTACCGGACCCGTATCCCGAGTTGGCGGGCTACCTGACAAGCGGAAACCTGCATGAGCTTCTCGCGCGAGGAGTGGCATGGTCTCTTGTCGATCGTGCGCCACTTCTTTGGACCCTGGCGCGCACGGTGCAATACACAGCCGCGTCCTACATCCGATTTGGCTATCGAAGCTCATCGCCGCGATGGCTTGGCCGAACGCTGCGAGAATTTGCGAACGCCGAGGCCATAACCTTCGAAGAGTTCCTCGCGCGCCGGAAGAGCACGCCTCGGCAACTGGATAACGAGCGAACCTGGTGGGCCGTGATGGAGACGCTGCCGCATTTGTTTCCACGGCTGTTGTCCAGGCCGGAGTACCGGTATCCCTATCTCGACAAGGACCTCGTGGATTTCCTCCACGGCGTGCCCGCCGACCAGCTTCGGCGGCCCGGACGAAGGCGCTCGCTGATGCGGCGGGCAATGGCAGGCATTGTTCCAGAGGAGATTTTGGAACGACGGCGAAAGGCATTTCAGCTTGGCGGCCCGATGCGGGCGCTGCGCGAACATGAACAGGCTATCGATGCGCTCTTTGCGAACTCGATAGGTGCAGACTTTGGCTTCATCGACGTCGACCAGTTTATGACGGCGCTCAGCCGTGCACGCGCCGGAGACGCCGCTGAGTGGCAGTTGGTGTTGCGCGCGATTGCCCTGGAGCTGTGGCTGCAGTCCACGTCAGGCGTGTTGAAACGCCCTGACCACACCGGTGACAAGGGTTTGGCCGCCTGACGGGCGGTCATCAGGCTCCGCTCGCTCCTGCCGCAAGTCGAACGGGAGTGGACGGAAATTCGAAAACAGAGGAGATGTCCTATGCGCTACGTTCGACCGTGCATCACAGGCACGTATTCCGCCACCTCCGTCATCCAGAGCCGCAAGGGAGCACTGGTGCGGGAGTCCGACCACATCCAACTGACCTCCGGTCCGAGCTACCAGTCCGAAGAGTAGAGCGGCTGAGGCAACCATGACTCGCGAGTCAGCCGGCCTCCCCCTGACCGAGGTTCCACGCCTCGGCCGGAAGGGGGCCGGTACTTATTGCGTCACGGCTGCGCGGACTCGGGATGAGCGGCCGACCGGCTACGATCATCCCGCAATCGCTCCCAGCGCTGGTACTGGTCACGCTTCGCGGGGGCCGGATCTTCTTCGCCTTTCAGCCAGAATCGCATCCAATCGACGTTGCCTTGCTGCGACTCAAGCCGTTCGAGAGGAAGCTCGTGAATGTGCGAGCCGTTGGGGAAATAGATGAGGTCAACAGGCTTCCTCAGCAGACGAAGAGACGAGTAAAGCTCCCATTCCTGCAGGACCGAAGAGTGGCCGATAGCCTCTAGCCGCACCGGAGCCAGAATGTTGTCGGCACGAAATCCTGGAGCCGTTTCAAGCCAGTGCTCCAGCCTCTTGCCAAACGGCGCTCCACCGCGAATCTTCGCCATCTGTTGTTCGAGGATGTAGTCGCCCGGAGTGAATAGCTTGTACTGCATATAGCTGTTGTCCAGGCCGTCCGCGATGGTCGCGGCAGCGAAGAGCTTGGGGTCTTCGATGAGCGCGTAGGCGGCATACCAGCAGGTCCAACTGAAACCGACAACGCCAACTTTTTGGCGATCAATGAGCCCGGTATCGGCGAGGCTCTGGATCGCGCTCCGATAGCCCTCAAGATGAATTCTGGGATCGTCTTCAGTGAGCGTGTCACGCTTCTTGCGAATCTGAAGCACCACGAATCCTTCGCTGGCGAGTTCACGCGCAGCGAATGCTGTGGGATAGAGCCCATCGGTGATGAAGGCTCCATCGGCGTAGTTGTACATCTGGAGTACCAGCGGATACCGCTTTCCCGCGACGTACCCTACCGGCTTGACGAGAATTCCGGACCAGGTGCGCCCCGCGGAGTCCTTCCACTCATACAACTCCGCTTCGCCGAACCGAAGGGCGTGGAACTGCGGATTGGGATCCCACACTTCCCGTTTGCGACCGCTTGAGTCAGCGGCCCAGAGCGCGGGCGGATCGTTCAGAGTCTGCTGCACTGAGATCGTGATATGACTTGTATCCGGCCTTCGATCTGAACTGAGATCGGCAGCCATCTCGACAGGACGATCCAGCGTCGTGCTCGATTCGAGATCCCACGCGTCGGCACGGAGTTGGTAACGTCGGAGTTCCTGCCGTCCAGGCCCATCCTTGAACAGCACAAGCGCTTCCGAGGAAATCCCTGCGAAGGCGACATCCTGAACATGAAGCGCATCGGGATCGAGCACGTCCGATTCCACCAACAGGCAGCGCACGCGGTGAGACGGTAGATCGACACTCGCGACCGCACAGGGGTACGCGTCGCCGTTTGCGGATGCCTGAGGGAGGAAGGTATTTGTCACCAGCACTCGCGTGCTATCGGGCGACCATGCGACGCGGCTTGCGTCGAAACCGTAGCCGAGGCTGCGGGCATTGGGCGCATCGAAGAGCGGCGTCCGGTCGCCGGTTTCAAGATCGACGACGGTGTATACGAGTGGCCGAAGAACATTGTCAGAACGTAGCAGGCGTGGATCGCGTCCTTGGGTAAGGCGGAGATGTTCCAAGCCTTCTGTGGGAGCGAAGGCGCTCCAAGACTCAGGTACCGATGCCGGCGGTTCGAGTTTGAGGGCAAATTTGCGATTGGGCGCAGTACTGAACGGATAGAGAGCCGTCAGATAGGGAATTTCTTCGAGCGAGTACCGAGGCACCTCCCGGGGAGCGGATGGCGCAGCATTCAGCCTGAGGGTGTAGAGGCGAAATAGTCCGTCCACATGCGCGGTGACATCGTCGGGAAAGAGCACGTCCTGCAAGCGCGCGTCAGTAATATTGACGGCATCGCGGTTGATGGGAACACCGGCCGCGATCAGACGCGGTGCTGAGTCGGCTGCATTGTAGACAGCCGTGTCTCCTGTAATGTCGAACCGGTCGACGCTTCGGTCTTCCGGCGTGAGCCGTTGTAGCCCCGTTCCATCCCTCTTGACCGAACAGAGCTGATAGTTGCCGTGAAGGTTGGTTGCCCGGAAGTAGAGAGTCGATCCATCGTCGGACCAGCGAAGGTCCTTGATCACCGGAGCATAGGCATCTGTCTCGATTGCTGTTGGTATCGAGCGGACGGTTGCGACGACCTGCGGCTCGGGCATTGGCTCAACCGGATTTGCGAGTGCTTTGCGGATGCCGCCAAGATCGAAGACCAGAATCTGCGATTCAATCAAGTCCTGATCGAGAAGACCGCGTGAAATGACAATGGCCACGTGGGCGCCATCAGGCGAAGGCCACGCGATTTCGCTGCCCGGCACATGCGGTTCGGCATGGGGCAGGCTGATGCGCGTCATCGCTATATCGTCTCGAACCGTGAATGGCCGTTGCTGAGATACAAGAGCACAGGGGAGGGCAAGCGCCGCGCAAGCGGCGGCTGCCCTCCATCGAAGGGTAAACATGACGGACCTCCTCGATCCGGGAGACAGTTGTTGAGCGGGCTTTGCTAGAAGGTCAGTCGGAGCGCGAACTGCATGGAGCGGGGTCCGCCCTGCTGGTACTGCGAAGCCATCGTGCCGAGGCTGGAACTCAGCATCTGGGTAGCCTGACCGAAGGTCGCATCGGTATAGCGTCCATCGACGTAGCCGAAGTTGGGATGATTGAGGAGATTGAAGGTCTCGGCGCGGAAGTGCAGAGCAAGCGATCCGTAGAGGGGAAACGTGCGCCGGACGGCGAGATTGAGTTGAGTCGCACCGAAGCCGCGTACGAAGTTGCGTGGGGCGTCTCCGACGGCGTTCGTGGCAGGAAGAGCAAAGGCCGCAGGATTGACGGCCTTCCCTCCGGGAAACTGCGACCCATAGAGGTAGATCGCGGTATCCGGAACGAGGTCCAATCCGCCGCCGTACTGGTTGCCGGTGGCGGCGTCGGTCACGGTTCTACCGGTGAGCGTGATCGGATAGGCACTCCGCGCAAACAGACGCGCATCGATGCCCCAATCCTGGATAAAGCGGTTTTGCCACTGCCCAGAGCGGATGTTCGGAAGATCCCAACTGAGACCGGCCTGCAGGCTGTTCCGCACATCGAAGTCGGCATTGCCGCGTTTGAGAACGGTTTCCGTAGCCTGAGAGCCGACATCAATCGTGTGCGACCAAGTGTAGGACGCGAGGGCTTGTACGCCTTTGGCGACCGAACGCTGGAATTGAAGCTGGAGTGCCTGATAGTTCGAGGTCACGCCGCTTGGAAGGTATTGGATCGAGCCGAAATCCGGATTTAGCGATGAGATGTCGAGCTGCTGCAGGGCCAGAAGACGCCGCGCGGCGGCGGCGACGTAGGAAACTGTGAGCGCCTGCTGCCTGCCGAGTTCCTGCTGAAGGCTCACGTTCCACTCCAGCGTGTAGGGCATCTGCAGATGCTCCGGAAATGCGGAGATGACACCGCTCGTATAGGGAGCGGTCACGGTAATCGGTACGGTCAACTCGCTGTCGGTAAATGGGAGCTGTACGCCGGACAGAAATGCCGATGCACTGAACCCGAGTCCGCTAAAGCCGTTTGCGGCAACCTGATTGGCCGAATCAAAGAAGACGCCACCGCCCGCACGCAGGATTGTCTCGCGTCCCGGATGGTCGGAAGCCACATAAGCAGCTCCGAGCCGTGGCGCGAAATCGTACCAATCGGTTTTCCAGAGAGGAGTGCCGCGCGGAGCCACGGTGAGCGACGACGGGTCGCCGAGAGAGCCGCGCAGTGTCAGTGCATCATTGCCGTGCTGCTCGGTAGGCGGCGGTGTGACCTCCCAACGCAGTCCGAAGGAGAGGCTGAGCCGCGGATGAATCCGCCAGTCGTCCTGCGCGTACAGGGCGATCTGATGGAAGAGAGGCGTTGCCTGGAGGAAGCTAAAGACGAGAGGAACGTCCGGCGTTCCGGTGAGAATTGTTCCTGCCTGCTCGAATACGGCATAGGGCTCGATCTGGGGCGGGCCGATCACGGACTTGATGTGCCGGAAGTCAAAGCCGAATTTGAGGCTATGGTGTCCCTTGAGCAGCGAAACGCTATCGACCACGTTCCACTGGCGGCTGAGGTTCTTGTTGTTGTCCGTCGCGAGTAAAGGCTCGCCGATCCCTTCAATGTTGATCGATACCACGGGCACTACCTGCTGGAAGTCACCGGCACCCATTGCCGAAGAGAGGTTGATGGGCGTGGCACCGCCGAAGTTGTCCAGCGTCCCTGTGGACGTTGAATCCGAACGCGCATAGCCAAGCCGGAACTCGTTGCTGAGCCGCTCGGAGAGCTGGCTGGTAGCGCCCAGTGTATAAGTCTGCGCATTGATCGCGGTTGTCGATCGCGAGAAGTAGGGACGTGAATCGGTCGAACTGGGCGTGTCTCCGGCCCGGAAGAAGAGCACAAGCTTCGGGCTGAAGGTGTGGTCGATGCGCGCACTGATCGAATCGATGGAACTCGGTAGCGAGTACGCGGCGATGAACTGGGCAAGGTTCGGACTTGCATCGCTCCCATAGTCGATGCCGTTCTGAAGAGGAAATGCATTAAGAATCGGCTGCATGGCCGCGACTGCCTGCTGCCGCATGGCAGTGTCGGGCACATATTGAATGGCCGCCGCGGTCGGTTGCGTGAGGCGCAAGCCTTCATAGGCGAAAAAGAAGAAGGTGCGGTCCTTCCCGTTGTACAGGTGAGGCAACAGAAGCGGGCCGCTGAAGGTCCCGCCAAAGTCATTCTGGCGCAGCGCGGGCGTCGGTTCACCGTAGAGGTCGTTGAACCAATCATTCGCGTCGAAGTAGTTATTGCGCAGGTAGTCAAAGAGGCTGCCATGGAGGCGATTGGTGCCCGCGCGCGTGGCAAGGGAAAACTGTCCGCCCGGCGAATTGCCATATTCGGCCGAGTAAGTCGAGCTCTGGATGCGGAACTCCTCTAGCGCATCGACAGGAACCAGGGTCTGTGTTGTTCCAAGGGCCGTAGTTCCGGCAAGTGCGCCGCCAGTCGCGGAGGTTCCGACGCCGCCTCCGTTGCCGGATGAAATATTCGCTGTGATGCCATCGACCGTGTAGTAGTTCGATTCGGTGCGCTGGCCGTTGACGCTGAAGTCACCACCACCGCCAACGATCTGCGTGGCGGAGTACTGCGGGCTCTGATTGACCACGCCCGGCGTCATGGCAATCAGGTCCTGAAAGCTTCTGCCATTGAGAGGGATGTTCTCGACAAACTTTCTGTCGATGACGGTGCTGACCGAAGCATTGGTTGTATTGATCTGCGAAGAGGCCGCATCGACCGTCACGCTCTCGGAAGTCGCTCCGACAGGCAGGGTGAAGTTGAGCGCCATGGCGCTCTGCACATTCAGAACGACATCAGCCTTAATCACGGTCTTAAAGCCCGGCTTAGATACCTGCACGTGATAATGGCCCGGAGGGAGTACCGGGACCAGATACATGCCCGAGCCGTTTGTTTTGGCAGAGTAGACGACGCCCGTTGCGTCGTTCGCGATTTCTACATCCGCATCACGGATGAGGTTGCCGGACGGGTCAGCCACCCCACCGCTGATCGTGGCGTTGGTCGATTGCGAGAAGGCAGTCAGCGTACAGAGACACAACCACAGCAGGAGAAAGCAGCGTTTCATGCGGCGCTCCGAAGGCGTAAGAGTGAAGTGCGTTCACTCTGTCTACCGCTGAGGGCCGCGATTTGTATCAGACTGCTTCGAAGCCGTCAGGGGTGATTCGGCGGAATCTGCAGATACGCTCGCAGCAACTGCTTGCCTGTCGGTTTCGAGCTGCCCCCCGGAGGTTCCACGGTCACGAAGACCATGTCCAGCCGCGCCAGGCTCTTGGCATCGTTGCAGCGCAGAATCCACCGTTTGTTCGTGCCGTCCTGATAAAACAGCCCGAGGCTTACAACCGGTTTATCGCTGCCCCGTCCCCAGACCTGGAAGGACGCGTCGCGTTTGATGTCTCCGTGCTTGTCGAGATCGAAGCCGTAGAAGACGAGCGAGCGGTCCTTTGTATAAAAGATACGACCAAACGGCTTCGCAGTTCTACCGTTCTCCCCTGTATCGAAGATATCGGCTATATAGAGGTTGCGTGCGCTGATCACGTCCCGGATGTCCCGGTCATGCGCCAGAAAGTCCTTATCGAGCTCCAGCATGCGGTCTTTTGCGCTAAGCGCGGTGTCCTTGTCCTCAAGAGCAGCATTGAGAGCCCGCACCTTCTCCTGAAGGGCCTCCATGCGCTGCGCCTGCTGGTCGGCATTCGCGCTTACCAAGGTTGATTGCGCATTCAGGGACGCCACTTCCGACCGTGCGGAGGCAAGCTGCTGGCTGAGTGCGTCCTTTTCCTGGCCAAGCTGAATCCGCGCTGCTTGTTCGCTTTCGAGCTTGCGTTCAATCTCAGCCGTCGCCAGATTGGACTGCTTAAGCTGCGTCTGAGCGGCGAGGAGTTGTTGTTCAAGGCTCGTTGTATTGTTTTGCGGCGAAGGTGCAGTAGTCTCGATCGCGCGCGTGGGCGCGGCGGCCGGTGAAGGCGTGTGCGCATCCCCAACCGGAGCGGTATTCGGCGCGACCTTGGCCTCATGCCGAGAACCACTCTGGCGGAAGACGATCAGACCTGCCAGAGCCAGCACCAGGGTTGCCGCGAGCGCCAAAGGCAGCCGCCATGCAGCCTTGCGCTTTGGCGCGGGAGTTTCCTTCGGAGAAGCCTCATCGAGCCGGCTCATCAACCGCAGCTCGGCCGCATGGAGATCGGCATCGGACTGTTGCGGGAGACCAGGGACTTCAGAAGCCGCGACCGCGGCCATCGCCGGAACCACGTCAGAGGAGATTTGCTGGAATTGAAGGAACCGCTCATGGCACGAGTCGCAATAGGCCATGTGGATCTGCAATAGAGCCCAGTCCTCCTCCGAGATTTCACCGGAGTGGTAGAGGGCGCACAGCGCTACGAACTCGTCATGGACCTGAGGATTCACCGGCTCCGCTCCGATCTGGAGCTATCGTGCAACAATTCTCTCACTCAATCACCTTTTTGCGGGAAGATACAGGCGCGAAGCCGCTCCAGGCCCCGATAGTAGTGGTTCCGCACGTTGCCAAGAGTCTGCCCCGTCTTCTCGGCGATCTCCCGAAAGGTATAGCCGTCAAAGTGGTGGAATTCCAGCGTCTGCCGTTGTTCGTCTGAAATCTGTCCGCGAAGCCGATTGAGCAAGGTCCTGGCCATCACCTCGTCCACGAAAAGCCGCCGCTCGCTGGGCTCAAGGCGCTGCTCTTCAAGTTCATGAGCGTTGTAATGCTGCCGCACGGTCAGGTACTGGCGGCGGTTGATGGCCCGGTGGTAGGCAATCTGAATGATCCAGGACGAAGCAGCCCCCTTCTTCGGATCGAAGAGCTTGGCCTTCTCGAACACGTAGAGAAAGACCTCCTGAACAAGGTCGTCGGCCTCAGATTCGTCGCGCAGAATGCGATAGGCAACATTCCTAACGGGGCGATTATGCCTGCGGAACAACGATGCCAGGGCTTCTCTGGAGCCTTGGCGGACCTGTTCCATGAGTTGCTCATCTGAGACCTCAGGTGCGCTGCCTGCGACCTGCACATGTTCATTGGCCGATGTCTTCTCGGGAATTGCTGCAATATCCGCTCCACTTGGGATTGCCACGCTCTCGTCGGTAGCGTTCGCCAAGGCCTCGGGGAAATACGCAGCTTCGGAACTCATGACGCCCCTTTATGCGGACTACTCGAACTGTGGCGAGCAGCGGCAGATCGAGTAGGTGGCTAAAGCCCCTGGTATACGGCCAGCTTTCAGATATTCAGGAGGAAAATCCGTAGTGATACTCGGTGTTAATGTCAGCAGCGTTTCGACACACTTCATCTGTGTCGACTCTGCGGAAACAATTCGGGAAGAAGCTACGCTCGTTTCGCAAGAGTCGTGAAATGACTCAGGAACAGTTCGCAGAACTTCTTGACATCTCGATTGACTTCTTAAGCCTCGTGGAACGGGGCATAAATGCCCCATCGTTCGAGTCGATCGAGGCATTTTCGATTACGCTTGGAATTCCCGTCAGAGACTTTTTCGACTTCTCGCCTGAACGAGGCCCAAAGACACACTCGACCCCCAATTTACGGAGATCATAACTCGTAATATCGCTCGGTGTTTTGAAAAAGTCAAACTCTCCACACTTCTCATGTGGAGATTGTTCAGCCGAAATTTGGGATTCGGATTCGAAAGCTTCGTCTGGACAAGGGGCTGAGCCAACTGCAACTGGCCGAGTTGGCCGATCTCTCAGAGGACCAAATCAGCAATATTGAACGGGGAAAGAGCTGGGTAGGAGAACAGACGTTTTCTCTTCTTGCGGATGCTTTATCGGTTCCTCAAACGTCTCTTATGGATTACTCCGAAAACGACGAGTTCCTTAAACAGGGTGGCTTTAAGGTGCGGGCTCCGCGTAAATCCGCTCCGCTAATCGTCCGTCGAAAGCGGCAAGATCTTATCCAAGTACCGTTGAAGACCCAGCCGGTACCACGCAGAGGTCGAAAGCCGCGTCCTGGAAAATGAGTTCGAGGCTCTACGCCTTCCCCTTCTTTGCAGCCTTCTGCCTTGCCCAGCGCCGCTTTACGGCCTCAGCAATCCGAGCCCGGCCTTCCGGCGAGAGATTGCGCTTCTTCTTGGCCGGCTTTGAGAGCAGCGAACCGTCCGTGTTGAGCTTTGGTCTTCCTCTGCGAGCCTTCTGTACACCGGTAGCGCCGAGCAAAGCGCGGGCCTGTTGAAGGCGAGCAATCTCAACATCAATCTGAGCGAGAATTTCGTTTAAGGCCATGCGGGCAGTATATATCGAGGTTCTGCGTTGGCTTGCTCAGCCGAGAAGGCGAACAAGCGCATCGGCTTGCTCCAGGAACTTTTTCGGATTGGACTTCGCCAATTTCCCAAGATTGTTCATTTTCCACAGAAGGCCAGGCAATTTACTCAGGTGAGTGAAACCCAGCAGTCCCCACTCCGGTTGGTTGCGCACAATCGAAAGCAGGAACTTCCGCTCGTTGTCATCCAGATCATTATGCAGGCGTCGCAGCAGTTTGTCGCGAGTCGCCAGCAGTTCAGGCAAGGCCACAGGTAGAGCTGTCATGCCCTTGAATGTGCGCTCATAGTCTTGGGTGATGTCGCGCAATTGCGGAAACAACACTTCGTGAACGGGCCGGTTGTGGCTGCACAGGTAGACCACAAAAGCACGGCGTATTCCCGGCGTGATCCCCTCGTGAGTGAGAAGTTGCACGACATCGAACAGGTCACGAGGATGCTGGCAGTCCAGCGCAGCGACAAGCTTTCCGCCGTAGACATCTTCGAGAGAAGCGACCGGAAGCTCCAGGTCAGCCATCAAGGCCTCACGCGCCTTCGCTGCAAGTGATACTGTGCGGACCGGATGCAGAGTACCGCGCATGACGAAGTTGACCTCGACTTTGACCTCCGTCGCGCCACGGCGGATGAGGAGTTTCGTTTCACTGCCATCCATAGCTGAAGGTGCGTAGACCTGGAAGCCAACGGCCTGTAACCGCTCACCAGCTTCATGCAGTGTGCCGGAGATTTGTTTGAGCGCCGCCGTTCGCGGCACGGCATGGTCTCGAAAGACAAGATCGAGATCGACCGAAAGGCGCGGCATATCGCGCAGGAAGAGGTTGATTGCCGTGCCACCCTTAAGCGCAAACATATCGCTTGCGAAGACAAAAGGCGCTACCTGTGCCATCATTCTTGCGGTATCGAGATAGACCTGGTTCATGGCTTGAGCACCATCAGACCGTTGGCGGAGCGTGAGACCCACGCACGCTTGCTGCCGGTGGGCAGTTTCTTCGGATCAAGTTTCGTGGCCCAGGGCAGCGAGAGTTCCTTTCCCAACTGTAAACAAAGCCGAACTGTCTTGACGCTGGCACAGGCCTTCAAAAGCGTTCGGAGCACATCGGCACGGAGAGTGTAGGTGCCCTCCATGAGTTCGCGCGCCTCTTGCAAGGGCTGGCGAACACCGACTTCGCTGAGCATTTCGAGCAATGCCCGCTCGGGTTCCGATACTTTTGGTGCTCCTGCGCGGTTCTCGAATGGAGTGATATGCAGCAGGTCATCGGGGCTCTCTTTGAAGAGACGCTTCCGGCGATACTCAGAAGGGAACAACTCGGTGAACCATTCGGGCAGTTGTGCTGCGGTCCATCCGTAAAGATGAAGGGTCTCCTGCTGCGGCAGGTAGTGTCGTATGTTGTACCAGCCGAGTGCTGATTTGCCGCCAACATGCAGTCCTTCGACCCTGCGTTCCAGGAAGAGCAGGGCCGGATGAAGCGCAAGCGGTTCTTTAGGCCGAGAATAAACACCGCGGGCCAGTCGTCTGAGCCAGCCGGCGCGGACGTAGTAAACCGCGAGGTCGGCCGATATTCCCCAGGCGGCCAGCTCTTCAGCAGCCACAGGAGTTCCGGCGGCAAGATTCGAGTACAGATTTTTTAGATTATTCTCCATAGCCGCACTCACATTACGACAATATACAACAAATCAAATACGTACTCAGTGATCTAAATAACGATAATCGTAGCCAAGCTACGATTACAGCGATATTTTCAAGATTTCATCGGCGTGGAATGGGTGCATACCACGACTAACGGCAAGAAATCTGATTACGATTTAGCGTCAAATAATAAGCCTTGCGCTGGGGGGTTCTGATCGCTAAGGGATTGAATCTGCATCTCTTCACCTGGAAAGATGCGCAGCAGGTGTAAAGGCGGCCGCGGCGCGGGCGCAAGATACTCCGCATACTCGCCGGGCTCCAAAATCTCCGGCTGGCGCGTGTGAATTGGCCGCATCACCTCGTTAGCCACTCCGGTCAAAATTGAGAAGGTCTGCTCCCACTGCCCGCTACGCGGATTGAGCCAGGGGGACCATAATCCCGCCATGCCGAACAGAGCGCCATCACGAACCGTGAACTCGAACTTCGCTTTCGAGCGCGAGGTATCGTGGGTCCACTCGAAGAAGGAGTCGGCCGGCACGATACACCGCCGTTCGCGAAAAGCCTCTTGCCAGAACCGGGAGCGCTCGACGCCTTCCGAGCGCGTGTTGAACAGAAATCGGTCCGGCAGCTTGAATCCCCAGCGCATGTGCGCAATGCGGCGCTCGCCCTCCGGCGTGAGATAGACGACCGGCTGCACCGAACCCGGCGCGATGTCGTCTTCCGGCTCGATCTCCAGTTCTTCGAGGCCATACTCCACCGCAAACAGCTCGGCAATTTTCTCCTTGGTGGAACGGCGACGATAGCGGCCACACATAGGGCCAGTGTAGCTCGAAAATATCCGGTTCCTTTTCAAGAGATTAGGGTCCATCTCGTCGCAAATCCGGTGCAGCAAGGCTTGCAACTCTGATCTGAAAAGGCGAATATATGGCGAATACTTCCCGATGGCCACCGCCTCCGCAATTCGCCGCCAGATTGAGTCTGCTCTCGCTGACCGCATTCCCGCTGCGCTCACACCCCAGCCGCGCGTCGTGCGCCCGGTGTGGCCCACGGGAGTTGAATCGGTTGACGCACTCTTGAACGGCGGCTTGCCAGTAGGAGCCATCACGGAGGTGGCTGGGCCTGAGTGCTCCGGGCGTACGTCGCTCGCGCTTTCCTACGTTGCTGCGTGTACGCACACCGGCCGAGTCTGCGCCTGGGTTGACGTCTCCGACTCGCTCAGTCCCGAGGCCGCCGCCGCGGCCGGCGTTCATCTGAGTCAGCTGCTCTGGGTGCGGTGTGGTGTCATGTCCCAGACTCCGCAGCAGCCAAAGCGGAGCTTTCAGCTGCCGGCGGAATACCTGGCTGCCGCCACGCCGAAGAAAGGCCTGCACGGAGGCGGCTGCGGCGGCCACCCGCGGGGCGAAGTGAAAGGGCTCGCCGGAGCCGTGGGCGCACTGCTCGATCCGGCAGCCATCGCTCCACGCTGTGCGGAGCCCCAGCGCCGCGCAAAGTACGAAACTCAGGAGATTCCGCGCGTGAGCATGCCGCAGGCGGAGACCCCGATGCGCAAGCCACAGCCGCGCAAGCCATGGCCACGCATGGAGCAGGCGATGCGTGCCACCGACCTGCTGCTGCAGACGGGAGGCTTCGCCGTTCTCGTGCTCGACATGGCCGGCCTGCCGCCGGAGGCAGCGCAACGTGTACCACTGGCCACCTGGTTCCGCTACCGCGCCGCTGCCGAGCGCACACAAGCAAGCGTCGTTCTACTCACGCAAACATCGTGTGCCAAAAGCAGTGCGAGCCTGGTGCTGCGCATGGAGCAGGCCGAAGCTCTCCAGGAAGAGCCGACGGCCTTCACGGGCCTCTCCTGCCGTATCGAACTTGCGCGCGAACGTTTCCAGCCAGCGGCCAAGGTCATCCCTCTGCGCAGGCCGCCTATACGCGAATGCGCGGCAGGCTGGGAGGCGCGCAGCACCTGGGCAGGTGCGCGATGAAGCCGCGCGAGCTTTATGCGTGCATTGTGGTGCGCGAGTTTCCCGCGCAGGCCATGCTCCGCCTGCGCCCTGAGCTGCGGACGGAACCGTGCGTGATTCTTGACGGTGCACCTCCGCTTGAAACAGTCTGCTCGCTGAACCGGCGTGCGCATCAGCTCGGCCTTGCCGCGGGAATGACGCGCGTCGAAGCCGAGACCTTTCCGGCGACATTGCTTGCTCGTTCTCGCAGCGAGGAAGCAGGTGCGCGTTCCGCACTGCTGGCCTGTGCCGCCCGTTTCACGCCGCGCATCGAAGAGTGCGGCCGCGGCTCCACCTGTCTCTCCGTTCTCGACATTGCAGGAACCACGCTACTCTTCGGTCCTCCGGCAAAGCTCGTTGCCGGTCTCCTCGATCAGTTGCGCGCCATGGGATTCACTGCGGCAGTCGCGGTCTCGGCCAACTTTCATGCCGCGCGCTGTCTTGCTCTCGCGCGCAACTCCGGCTACTGCGTGATACCCGCGGGACAGGAAAGTCACGCGCTCGCCTCACTGCCGCTTGCCGTGCTCGATCTCGCAGAGCAGCAGGCCGAAACCTTCGCGGCATGGGGAATTCGCACTCTGGGTGAACTCGCTGCGTTGCCGGAAACCTCGCTCATCGCCCGTATGGGGCAGGCAGCGAGGCATCTGCGACAGCTTGCAGGCGGCACAGCGGCGCATCTCTTCCTGCCGATTGAAGAAGAACTCGCGTTCGAGGAAAAGATCGAGCTCGATACGCCTGTCGACCTGCTCGACTCGCTTCTCTTCGTCTTACGCGTGCTGCTGGAGCAGCTCATTGCACGCGCGGCAAATCAACTCGTCGCACTGGCATCGGTCACCGTCGCGCTCAGGCTCGAAGGCCAAGCAGCACACGTGCGCACGGTTCGTCCCGCGCTTGCCGGCAACGACCTGCAACTCTGGATGAAGCTTGTGCAACTCGACCTTGCCGCGCATCCACCCCAGGCAGCGATCCTCGCCGTCACTCTCAGCGCCGAGACCGGAAGCCGCAATAAAGTGCAGCTTGGCCTCTTCTCCCCGCAGGCCCCGGAGCCCGACCGGCTCGATGTCACGCTCGCACGCCTGCGTTCTCTCGTCGGCGAGGACTGCGTCGGCACACCGGTGCTCAAGAACGCACACCGTCCCGACAGCTTTGAAGTTGCGCCGTTCCGCGTCGCATCCACAAAGAACAAGACCAGTGCGGAGCCACATCCCGTGCGCGGCGCACTGCGCACGCTTCGTCCCGCTGAGCCGTTGAGCATCACCTTGCGCGACAAGACGCCCGAAGCCTTCATCTTCCGCGCCACGCGCTACCGTGTCGAGCGCGCCTATGGTCCTTGGATCGCAAGCGGCGAGTGGTGGAGTCCGACGCTCTGGGCAGCCCAGCAGTGGGACATCATCGCCCGCGGTGCCAACGGCGAGCGGCTCTACTGCTGCCTCACCTACGAGCCTCTCGAAAAACAATGGCAGATGGCGAGCCTCTATGACTGACGGCTACGTCGAGCTTCACGCTGCCAGCGCTTTCAGCTTTCTTGAGGGTGCCTCCCAGCCCGAGGACCTTATCGAGCGCGCTGCCGAATTGCACATGCCGGCCGCAGCACTGCTCGACCGCAACGGTCTTTACGGCGCTGCACGCTTCCACACCTCGGCTGTACGGTCAGGCATCGCCGCGCACATCGGCGCGGAGATCGCTGTTGCCGATTTCGGGCCGCGCCTTGAGCCCGCCACATGGTTGCCGATGCAGCGCGCGTCCGAGCCTACACGACTGCCGCTTCTCTGCGCCTCGCGCGCCGGTTATCAGAACCTCTGCCAGCTCATTACCGCGTTCAAGCTGCGCGAAACGAAGAAAGGCGAAGGCGCGGCCACCCTCAGCGAACTCGAACAATACGCTGAAGGCCTCGTTTGTCTCACAGGCGGCGAGGAAGGTCCGCTCGCCGCAGCGCTCGTGCATGGTGGCGAAGAAGCAGGCCGCAAGCTCATCGACCGGCTCATCGCACTCTACGGCCAGGCGAATGTCTACGTCGAACTGCAGCGTCATCACGAACGCGAAGAAGAATGGCGTAACCAGGCCGCACTGCGTATTGCACGTTCCTTCAATCTTCCGGTGCTGGCCACCAACGGCGTGCGCTATGCCAAGGCGTATGATCGCGAGATTCTCGATGTCTTCACCGCAATTCGTCACCACACGCAACTGGACCGCGCCGGCCGTCTGCTCGCATGGAACAGCCAGCGCTTCCTGCGCCCGCCGCAGGAGATGGCGCGCATCTTCTCCGATATCCCCGACGCCATCGCCAACACGCGCGAGCTCTCCTCGCGGCTCACATTCCGCCTCAACGATCTCGGTTACGAGTTTCCACATTATCCGGTGCCCCCGGGCGAGACCATGGACAGCTACCTTGCGCAACTTGTCGCCAAGGGGGTTCTTTATCGATATATCCCCAAGAACGATGCGGACCTGATGCGCCGGGCGCGTGCGCAAGTCGAGCATGAGCTGAAGCTTATCGCCAAGCTCGGCTTCGCTGGTTACTTCCTCATCGTCTGGGATATCGTGCAGTTCGCCAAACGCAGCGGCATTCTCATCCAGGGCCGTGGCAGTGCCGCCAACTCCGCCGTCTGTTACGCACTTGAAATCACTGCTGTCGATCCGGTAGGCATGGAATTGCTCTTCGAGCGCTTCCTGAGCGAGAGCCGCGGCGAATGGCCGGACATCGATCTCGATCTGCCATCCGATCAGATGCGCGAGCAGGCTATCCAGTATATCTACCAGCGCTATGGCGAACTCGGCGCGGCAATGACCGCGAACGTGATCACCTATCGCAGCCGCTCCGCCGCGCGCGAAGCAGGCAAGGCCCTGGGCTTCGACGAAGAGACGTTGGGCCGCCTGTCTGGTCTCGTCGGTCACTGGGAGTGGCGCGGCCCGACCGACACCATGGCGCATTCCTTCCGCCGAGCCGGCTTCGACATCGAACACCCACGCATCGCGAAATACGTCGAGCTCGCGATGCGTCTGCAAGGGCTGCCGCGTCACCTCGGCCAGCACTCCGGCGGCATGGTCATCTGCAAAGGCTTGCTCAATCACGTCGTTCCGCTCGAACGCGCCTCCATGCCCAACCGCACAGTCATTCAATGGGACAAGGAAGACTGCGCCGATATGGGCATCATCAAGGTCGATCTGCTCGGCCTCGGCATGATGGCTGTGCTCAAGGATTGCATTGATCTCATCCCGCAGCACTACGGCGAACCGATCGATCTTGCGCAGCTCCCCGAAGACCCCGAGGTCTATCGCACATTGCAGCGTGCCGACACGGTCGGCATGTTTCAGGTGGAGAGCCGCGCGCAGATGGCGGCGCTTCCGCAGAACCACCCTGAGCATTTTTACGACGTGGTTGTGCAGGTCGCCATCATCCGTCCCGGTCCCATTGTCGGCAAAATGATGCACCCCTACATGCGCCGCCGCCAGCATCTTGAAGAGATCACCTACCCGCATCCATCGCTCGAACCGGTTCTCAAGCGCACACTCGGCGTGCCGCTCTTTCAGGAACAGTTGCTCCGCATGGCGATGACGGTGGCCAACTTCTCCGGTGCTGAAGCTGAGGAGTTGCGTCGCGCTGTCGGAATGCGCCGCTCCTGGGAGCGCATGAAGAATCTCGAAGGCCGTCTGCGCGCCGGCATGACAGCCAACAAGATCGATGAAGACACGCAGCAACGCATCATCGACAACATCAGCTCGTTCGCGCTCTATGGATTTCCCGAGTCGCACGCCGCCAGCTTCGCGCTCATCGCCTATGCCTCGGCTTATCTCAAAGTGAAGTACCTCGCCGCGTTCACCTGCGCGTTGCTCAACAACCAACCCATGGGCTTCTATGCGCCTGCTGTTCTCGTAAGCGATGCGCGCCGCCACGGCCTGCGCGTGAAGCCCATCGACGTTCAGGTCTCCGACTGGTCCTGCACACTGGAGCATGAGCCGGATGGATCGCTTTCGATGCGTCTTGGCCTTGGCTATGCCCGCGGCCTGCGCCAACCGGCGGCGGAAACTCTCGTTGCAGTGCGAAACAGAGACGGCCGCTTCGCCTCGGCGGAGGACCTTGCCCTCCGCGTTCCGTTGCTGAACCGCAAAGAGCTTGCACTATTGGCTCGCATCGGCGCACTCAACACCATCGGCGGCATCGAACACCGTCGCGACGCGCTCTGGCAGATCGAACGCGCTGGCAAACCCGAAGGCCCGTTGCTTCGCCAGCAGAGCGAGTGGCTGCGCGATGACACCGAGATTCAGCCGCTGCAATCCATGACAGGCACCGAGCGGCTTGTCGCCGACTACAGCAGCACAGGCCTTACCGTCGGCCGTCATCCCATGCAGTTTCGTCGCGAGGCACTGCGCGTGCATGGCATTCTGGCCACGGCCGATCTGCAACGGCAGCCGAGCGGCACGTGGGTACGCGCGGCGGGCTGTGTGATCGCGCGCCAGCGCCCGGGCACTGCGAAAGGGTTCGTGTTTCTTTCGATGGAGGACGAAACCGGCATCACCAACGTGATCGTCTCACCCGACCTCTTCGAACGGGAGCGGATCGCCGCAACGCGCTCACGCTTTCTACTCGTCGAAGGGCCGCTGCAGAATCACAATGGCGTTCTCCATATCCGCGCCAAAAAGCTTGAGCCGCTCTCCGACCACGCCATCGACGTCCGCTCGCACGACTTTCATTGAGATAACGCACGGGTTAACCACATCATCTGATTCTGCTGGCCTCCCGAACCTGAAGTCTAGGAATTCGCGAATGATGATGCTATTGGGCAGGCTTGGCGTGAAATCCGAAAAGGCGGTCCAATCCTAGTTGCGTGTTTGGAGCATACGTCATTATTAATGAGCAGTTTACTCTGAAAGCTATAGCTGAGGTTCGCAGGGCTTGAGATCACTGGATACTGGCGGACAACCCGAACATGGTTGCCATCGGTCAACAAGCTACCTCAACGGCAGAGCCCAGTTTTGGGCTATTGTGAGATCCTGTTTGGCTGTAAGAGCAACAACGGAGATAGCCTTGCTCAAATTCAAAACATATCAGGATTCGCTGCACTGGACGTCTACGCAGGCGTCCACCGGTGGTGCTCCGGAGATTGAAGCTGCCAAATCCGCAAAATTACAACTTGAACGCACTCTTTCAGCACTACTTCTGTCTGAGAACTTGGTCGTTCTCACAGGATCGGGAACATCTTTGTGTGTAAAAGACACTGCGGGCAACGCGATTGCTCCGACGATGGGCCAGCTTTGGACGAAGTTATCAAGCGCAACGCCGAGATTTGGTGAAATCCTAACAAAAGTTCACCATCCGTCCGATGCGTCTGGCGAACCTGTGAAGGATATCGAGATGCTGTTGTCCAGGTGTCAAATCGCAGTTGAGCTGATCGCGGACACGCAAATCTCGGACTTCATTGTATCTGCTGAAAAGATGATCTCCTCAAGCTGCAACTTCCTAGATCTTCTGCCGCCAAACAGCGGTCTCCCCACACATGAGGCCTTTCTACGGAAGATTGCACGGCGACCTGTTCGTCTTCCACGAACAAAGCTCTTCACCACCAACTACGATCTGTGTTTCGAAACCGCTGCCAGCAGGGCTGGATACGTTCTGATCGACGGCTTTTCGCACACGCTCCCGCAGAGCTTTGAAGGTGGGAACTTCACTTTCGATCTTGTACGGCGCGAGGGGGTCACCGACGCTCCAATTTTCGCTTCCAACGTCCTACAATTCCTGAAGCTTCACGGCTCAGTCGATTGGCATCGGGAGAATGATGGCACCGTTTCGCGGCGACAAAGCCCCGCTAAGCCCGTCATGATTTACCCCAAAAGCGCCAAGTTCAAGTCGAGTTACGAACAGCCTTACTTCGAGATGATGTCGCGGTTTCAAACCGCTCTCCGCGTGCCCAACACAGGCGTCTTAATTGTCGGATTTGGGTACAACGATTCACACCTAGTTGGACCGATTGACTCCGCCCTACGCACTAATGCAAGTCTTCGCTTGCTAACTGTTGGTCCGTCGTACGAATCAACGTTGCCGGGGTTGGTCGCGGAAATGAACAAGTTAATCGAGGCGGGTGATCGCAGGTTGACACTACTCTCTGGAACATTCGAGGACCTCGTTGAAATCGTGCCGGACCTCACCTCAGTGTCAGAAGAAGAGTTGCATCAATCGCGGATCAAAGGAATGGTGACCAAATGACCGTGATGCGCTCTCCTTTCGAGCAATCCAGGCTCATCGGGACCGTGACAGAGTGCACACCGACATCGGTCCGGATCAACCTTCCGCATGCTGGTGACAACAGCGGTATATCAGCACACGGCGAGTCGTTTGGCGCAGGTGAGGTCGGGGAGTTTGTCTGTATCGAAACGTCTCACCATGCCATCCTCGGACGAATCAATTTGGTGAAGCTGCCAGAACGAGAGCGCACTGCGGTTGAGCCACACATGGGAAAACCACCTGATCTGAGTCCTATCGGAGTGGTGCAATTATTGAGTAGTGTTTGCCTTGAGAACGGTGAGGTTCAGCCTGGCATTGCCGCATTTCCGCGGATTGGTTCTGCTGTTTACTCAGCCCATCCTGATTTGTTGTGCAGAATGGCCGAGTTTGCCAAGTCAACGAGCTCTAGTCAATGGACGATGGAACTCGCAGTTCTTGCCGGAGACGCAGGGACGGGGGTAAAGATCACACCCGAAAAACTATTTGGCCGACACTGTGCAATCCTCGGCGCTACCGGAGGAGGAAAGAGCTGGACCATCGCCAGGATCATGGAATCTTTGCAAGGTTCTCGTGCAAAGCTTCTGTTGCTCGACGCCACAGGTGAGTACCATACCTGCAGAGCAGACGTGAAGCACGTGCACTTCGGAGACGCCCAGTTTCCTGCGACCTCGGAGGAGGTCGTGCTCCCCTATAAATCCGTCTCGGTTCACGAACTAGTTGCAATGTTTCGACCCTCCGGGCAAGCACAGGGTCCGAAGCTGAGAGGAGCGATCAAGACGCTCAAACTGCTGAAGGCAAACCCGGCACTAGGAACCGGCGGGGTTTTTGCAAAAGCGAATCAGCCAAAGGGACCTTTCCGACTGGCGATGCAAACTCATTTGGCTGTGGTCGATTCCGACGAGGCCGACTTCGAAATCAACAGGCTCCCGTTGCAGATCGAACACGAGTGCTGCTTTAATACGGCTGCCGGCAACCCGCCCCCTGATACTTGGGGGAATGTGAATGGGAGCGAGCAAGGTTATTGCGCAAGTCTCATCAGCCGCATCACTGCAATGACAAGTTCAGCAGAACTGGCTTGCATCTTCCGTCCCGGGACTAAGAAGTCTCTGCTTACGGCAATAGAGGAATGGCTTGCCGAGCCAGCCCAACGTGTGCTTCGGGTCTCTATGAGAAACGTGTCGTTTGCCTATGATGCCAGAAGCATAGTCGCAAACACGATAGGCAAGCATCTTCTCAAGCAAGGGCGAGAGGGGCACTTCCTCTCTTTGCCATTGGTTGTGGTTCTGGACGAAGCACACAATTTCATCAATAGATCAATTGGAGAAGAGGGCGCGAAGCAAGCGCTTGACGCTTTTGAGAATATCGCGCGAGAAGGGCGAAAGTTTAATCTAACAATTGGCCTGGCAACCCAAAGGCCGCGCGATCTGCCCGAGAGTGTGCTATCTCAGATGGGCACGATGATCGTTCATCGCCTAACGAATAACAGTGATAGGGAGATCGTCGAAAAAGCGTCTGGGGATATCGACCGTTCCGCTGCTTCTTTTCTGCCTTCACTGTCTCCGGGCGAAGCAGTTCTCATCGGAACCGATTTTGCCTTCCCATTGTCGATAAGGATTGTGCGCCCGGTACATCCGCCTGATTCGAAGGGACCCGATTACCAAAATTATTGGGCACCTATCACCTGAGTATGGAGTGCGGAATTTCGCGAGCATTTTCGTCACACCAATTACGGTAGGTCCGCTTGCTTTTGTCCAATCGACTCATGCGCAAAGCGTCTCTTGAGCGCACGAGCTTTGAGTGCGCTTGGCCCGCTGGGTGGGCGAGAGAGAACTCCCGCACCAGCGGGAGCACAAAAGGGGAGGGAAAGCGGGCATCGGTCAAAAAAGCGCGGAGCCTGTTTGCTCAGGCTCCGCAAGAACTCGCGCATCTATTACGGTTCACGCCGCCTTCTTGGCGGTTTTACCAGAAGCTCTTGTTGGCTGTCTGGCAGCAGTGTTCTTGTCCGTCCTCGCCTTCTCCTTAGCAGTGAATTCCTGCTTCACCTTGGCTGTAATTGTGGTTACGTCCACCTTGTATGCTCCGGCTGCCTCACGCAGGACCTGAGAGGCATTGCCTTGCGACACGGCGAGCAGGATAGCCGCCTCAACCACTGCGCGTCCCAAGGTACTCTCGTCGGCGCGGTGGAGGAAGGCGAGGTACAGCTTGCCAGTTGCCTCGCTCTCCTTGGCTTTCTTGATGCCATGTTGACGGGCTAGGATGGCGACGCGGTTCTCGTCGAGCAGGTTTGCCAGACGCTCGGCCACAAAAAGCAAGTCACGCTTCATCAGCCGTACAGGAACCGCATCGGCAATCGCAGAGAGAACACGCAAGCCGGTAGCGTTGGCGATGGCTTCCTCGCGGCGGCGCTTCTCCCGCTCGGCCTTGAACTGCGCATCGCAGCCATGGGTTGCCGTCGCCTTCTTCGGATGGTGGATCGGGCACATGGGATTTGCACAGACCTTGTGAATGGTGCCCACTTCGCTTCCTTCGGCGACGATGGCATCGGCTGCGTACTTACACACCTTAAACTCGGGACGCTGCGCCTCCTCTTTTGACTTCGGCTTCTCGTCACGAATCGCGGTGTACTTGTTGCGCGGCAGGACGGAGCTGCCTTCCCGCTGTCCGCCGTAGGCAGTGCTGATCTGTACAAGGGTAGGCTTGGCAGCGATAGTCTTCGCGACATGCTGCGCGACCTTGGCGTTGTAGCAACCGGGGTCGGTGCATCGATCCCCCTGCCTTCCCAAGTCATCCCCAAACAGGAGTTTGTTGTGCCCGGTGCGTTTGGAGCATTCGGCGCAACTGCCCGCCGTCGGCACGAGTTGTGTATCACGCTTGTCGAACGGCGCCTCTTTCAGGACGAGCAGAACGTTCGTCTCGATCCAGAATTGCAGGGCACGCACCGGCAAGAGAATCCGCGTCGGCTTTTGTCCGCCACTGTTATAGGCTTCCTTGAAGCACGCCGGGAATGCTTCCGTCTGCTGTTCTGCGGGCAACTTCGCCAGCAGAAGTGCATGGCCCAGCCCGATTTCGTTGGCATAGAAGGCTTCGACAATCGGCGGCGCAAGATCGATCAGCTTCAGCCTCTGCGCGATGAAGGCTGGAGATTTGCCGACACGTGCGCCGATCTGTTCGATGGTGTACTTCGGCTCGTCAAGAGCCAGAAGCCGCGCGAAGCCTTCGGCCTCTTCCATCGGATGCACATCCCGACGTTGCAGGTTCTCCACGAGTTGCGCCTCCAGTGCTTGCGCATCTGTCATCTCGCGGATGCGCGCCGGGACCGTTTCAACCTCAGCGATTTGCGCGGCACGGTAACGCTGGCCGCCGAAGACAATTTCCAACCGTTCGCCCTTCGGTCTTACCAGCAGTGGTGTCAAGACGCCGTTAGTGCGGATGCTTGCCGCGAGTTCTTTGAGGAATGCCGCGTCAAAGTGACGGCGCGGGTTGGTAGGAGATTCATCCAGCAGTTCCAAGGGCACGTTTTGGTATTCGAGATGTTGGACGATAGTGTTCATAATGGAATGCTCCTTTCGAGCGGTGAAGAAGTGAGGACACGCGGAGCGGACACAGGTCAGACAGGAGTCCGCTTCGCAGGGAGCGGACTAGCCGAGGATCGACTTGTCCGTGATGGCTTCGAGAAACCCCTGATCGCGGAGGTTCTCGTCCCATAGCAGCGCGAATGCTTCGTGTTGCCGGTAAAGCTCCGCGTGAACGACGTACCGCGCATCGCGCACAAAACGCGACCAATGTTCTACGCCCAAGTAGTCGTTACGGAAGTAGAAGGCGCTCAGGTGTCCGCCTTCCTGCGCGTTCAGTTCAAAGCACATCTCGGGATCGCGCATGAGGTCGCCGTTCTGCTCGCCGTAGTGTGCAACTGAGATTGCGGGCAGACTCAGCGGCCCTGGCTCCGGCGCGGCTTCGATCACCAGCGCCATGTAGGGCGGATTTTCGATTTTGAGGTAGAGCGTGGGCCGATAACCACCGGCCCGCTCAAGAATGCGGAGAAGGGTCTGCATTACGCCACCTCCGCGATGATTTCCCCGGCGGCAGAACCTCCTTCGGAATCCGGCTCGACCGCGATAGCCCCGAGGATGACAGCGGAGGTCCGCTGCACGACTTCAAGGCTCTCGGCCAGCAGTGCCGCATTCCCGGCGTACATCTGGATGTAGTCCGAAGCCGCGCGGCCCATTTCAAGGCCGATGCCTTGGCCGACGATGAACGCCACGGCCTCGGCTTCTGTCTCGCGGACGGTTGCGGTGGTCTTGGTGCGTCGGTCGCTTTTGTGCAGGAGTTCATGCGCAAGCTCATGCACCAGCGTCACGAACTCCTCGGCCTTCGACTGGCCGGGCAGGATGGCGATCTTTCCACCGTAGCTCACGCCGAGTGCGGGCGCGATGTTCTCGGTGTACTCAAGTGCGATGTTCTGCTGTGCCAGAAAATCGATGAGTTGGTCGCGGTGCGCTCCCGCATCGCCGGTAATCCCGTGCTCGAACGCGGGCAGGTCTGCGCCCTCGGTCTGGGTTACATCGAAGACATACACGGCACGGAAGCCGATCAAAACAGGTTGCGGCTTGGCGTCGTCCCGGCTGCTCGTCCGGTCGGCTTCGTCATTCCTGCGACGGTTGCCCACCATCGGGGCGAGAATCTGAATGCCTTTCTCGCCCTTCTTGACGAACCGGCCCAACTCCTTCCACGTCGAGAACCCGGCCACGCGGGTCGCCGTCGGGCGTTGCCGCGCGATGGCGAGGATATTCCCGAAGGAATAGGAATGGAACCGTGCCATCGCGGCAAGGTAGGCGGTCAAGGTTTCACTTTTGCCGGCTTCCAGTTGCTTGAGCAGGAAGTCCACGGCCTGCTTAATGATTTGCTGCGTGGGGTTGTCGCGCTGCGTGGTGCGCTGCTGGTAGGGGGATTGGCTCGGGAGCGCCGCATTTGTCCTGTGCGGCGCGATGTTGGCGGGTGTGCTGCTGACTGGATAAGGCATGATGTGCTCTCCTCTGCTGCCCGCGTGGGGCAAGATTCCGAAGGAGGGCGTCTAGCCTCAAACCAAATTTCTTTGTTTGAGTGCCCCCGCTTCATGTCTTCAGGCGGCGGGCAGGGGCGCGGAGGGTTCCGTCAATGCCGGGCGTTTGTTGCCCGTTCATCGCAGCGAAAGCGGAGAGCATTGACGGGTTCCGACCGCCTCTGCCATAAAGCCGCATGAAGCGGGGGCACGTAAACGAAGGAGAAATTTAGCTCTCTGATCTGGCTTTTGTACTACGCCAGCGTAATCGGTAGTTGAATGAACGGTAGTTAGGATCATTTCGCAATGGAGAGGTGCTATATGGATAAAATCTGCACACTCACAGTACTAATAATCACTACCAGTGTGAATATAAGCACAAATACCACCAACTGTCTCTGGAAGCGTAGGTAACGATAGCCGATAATGCTTGCATGCCACCCAAAGGTCCACTCCATCTCGTCTTTGGAGAAGCCGTTCGGAAATGGAGACAGGAACGGGGATTTAGCCAAGAGAGATTGGCGGAGCTCGTTGGACTGAGCACGTCCATGGTGGGGATGATAGAGCGAGGGGAAAAGAATACTACGCTCGAAATCGCTCAACGTCTCTCGGATGCACTGAGCGTCGAAGTAAGGGATTTCTTCGCCGCTTCTGAAGAAGACCCTCCCTCTCACCGGCGCGTGCTTCTTGCGGTGGCGGAAATTCTGAAGGACGCACCTGAACCTGAGGTTGAATTCTTCACTCAGTTTTGTGAGCTTTTTCTGGAAAGGCTTTCGAACCCACATGACGGGCAATCCGCTTCCTGAATTCGTTTCCTCACTAAGCAAATATCACACTGTCAACGACCATTTTGAAATCCTGCTTGCTGTTGAGCATGACATGCCCATCGAAGAGCTCGCAGGCAGATTCCATCAAGATCTAATTGCTACCGCGCGGCAAAGATACTTATATATCGACGACGGAAATCGGATCATACGTGACAAACTTATAGATCTCGCTCATGCGGAGCGGACCTTTACCGATCGAATGAGGATGGTCATGTACTTCCTCTTCATGTTCCGCGATCGACGTTATCGTAATTTCATCTGTGATTCAGTTGGCAAAGATCAAGGCAAGTGGGATACCTCGATCTTTCATTCGTCGAGTGCCGGAGTAGTGGAATTCGAACATGAAGGTGGCAGGAAGGCCTTTACAAACCTTCGCCGCTTTCTTATTCACACAAATATCTTAGATGAGGGATACCGTGTCCATTTTCCTGACTTGTCCACGTGGTTTCCGTGGGCCGTCGAAATTTGCTCGCAGTATATTGCGGACGATGCCACACGGCAGCATTTCCTGACTAGTCCTCACGGATTCTTGATAAAGTATCGTCTCAATGCTTTATTGAATGCTACCCCCGAAGAGCTTGCCAATGTAGTATTCGGTGGAACCTATGAAGAGGCAAACGACTTCCTTCCCACCTACGTCGATCCTGCTTTTCCATCAAGAATTGACACATATGACTTTGCCCCGTGGGACCGCGTTTCACCCTCATCGCCAATAAATTCTTCCTTGATAACATCGAACATCGACCCAGCAGCTCTCGAGCGGGCCAATTACCAGCACTTCCTTCTCGAACAGGCCCTTGTGAGCCTTTGCGGAGAAGCCGGGCTTAGTACCCAAAGCAATCGCCACGTTGATCTGTTGGCCAGAAATGATGAGAACGCAATTATTTTTGAGATGAAAAGTAGCGGTCCGCGAGCCACGCGCTCGCAAGTCAGACGCGCCCTTAGTCAAGTACTCGAATATAAATACCTGTACAGAGAACAACTGCCTGCTGCTTGCCACCTTTGCATAGTAATCGAGCGGCGACCGCGAGGTGCACAAGAATGGCTAATTGAATATTTGTCGTCAATTGGCGTGGGCCTAATTTGGAAAAATGACAATGACGACTGTTTCAACTGCTCAAATCAGACGAGAAACGCCATTGGCTATTTATTGCCCCAGATCTTGAACTCCGATTTCAGACCCCGCACACAATAAGCAGTTCCTGGACTTCCCTATGCTTATCACCGCGCCTACCCATCGTCGCGTGTAAGTAATCGCTCGAAATAATTCTCACGCGCGAGGGACCAAACTCCACCTCACATTCTTGTGTGAGATCTTCTAAGCTAATCATGCCAGTATTGGCATAACTAATCACGAGCTTTTTCTTGGCTTTCGCGACCGGCACAATGATGTCTTGAAATGCCTTTTTGACTTTGGTTCGGACGCAAAAAGGAGATTGGTGCCGATCAGAACGATAACGACCGTAAAATTGGCACTCCGGGTAGTCGTAGCGAACCAACGTTTCAAGAGCATGGTAGAAACGACTGTAGTGTACAAATGAGTAAGGCGGATCCGCATACACTAAGTCTGCTTCTGGAAGATATAGCTTGAGCGCCTTGCGATAGTCTTCTTTGGCACAGGTATTCACATAGATCGGAGCGCGGTGCTCTTTGCGAAATTCCTGCCATTTCTGCAGGAAATAAGCTTTCGGGGATCGATTGCGATACCTGAGAATATCTTCGCAGACAGCCGGGGAATTAAGTGCACGGAACTGTGCAAAATGCCCGGGGCCAGGTGTGCAATAACTAGCTGCATGCATCAAGCACGCCAATGCAACCCAGCGGCTTTGGCTCGTCTTTCCCAGCGCCTGGTCAATGGCGAATCGAATACTATCGAATTCTATAGACTGAGCTAACCCGAAATATGCGTTCCCGAAATAGAGTGTGAATAAGCAATAGGGGAACTCACTCGAGTTTTGGCGTCGCTCATCAATAAGATTACCAAATGTCCTACATAAGCCGTTATAGGTAGGGCTATGCTTGAGTTTTCCGGCATAAGGATATTCGGATGTGAACTTGTCATAGACCTTGATGAAGTCTTCCCCAAAATCGGTCGACGACAAAATCTTCTGCTCGGTAGCCAGATGGGGGCCGAGTATACGTTCCAGCGCTTCACGATTTTCTCTAATATGCGGCTCAAGAAAGTCCCAGAGCGCATCCCCATCAGGGAGATCCCCTGTGGTCATCAATAGAGCTTTCGACAGGGCACAGCTATAGTGCTGAATATCATTAGCAATGACCCGATGTCGGGCACTAAGCGCATACCCCACTGAGGATGTCCCAGCCATGAGGTCTAAAACCGTACGCCCCTCTACACCGCCAAGAGCCGCCTCAATCGTGTCGGCGACAAAATCAACAATCTCCCGCTTTGATCCCATGTATTTGATCAATTGGATTGCCGAATCCCGTTTAGGTAGGGATCGCGGCCAAGCAAAGAAGCTCAATTGGTCATGCGTGGCAATGGGCATCTCAACACCGATAGTGCTAATCTACGCCAATATACAACCAGCAGTCAAGGTAGTTTTGTACAATTTACACGTGCGTACACTTCAGGCTTTCAACCTATCGATCTCAAGAGAGTACATTTATGTGACTTCGTAAAAGATGCCGAGTTGGTTTGGTGCGCGCGAACATCCCGTGTACCGCCAGTTTCTCCGCGCAATGCAGTCGATATCCCGACCGCAGAAACATCGATTACGCCATTTCAATAATGTCCGCCGCTTCGCCAATCTTCTCCCTGGCAATATCGACCACATGACGATGATGAGTGAACAGGATCGGCTGAACACTTTCACTGATTCTCGCGAGTGTGAATACTCCATTGGCTGTACGACTCTCATCAAAACTGGTAAACAGATCGTCGCCAATGAACGGAACAGGCTCGGCTTTCTTCGCGAACTCTTCAAGGTATGCCAATCGAAGCGCGAGATACATCTGATCACGAGCCCCTTCGCTGAGACCGGGAATGCCAACCAGTTCTTGGGTGGGACGGCGACCAGCCAGGTAGGGAGTATCGTCCTCACCGAAATCGAGTGCAAGGCCGACGAAAGAGCCGCCGGTGAATGTAGAGAAGAGCTCGCCTGCACGGCTAATCAGAGGGCTTTGTTGGCTACCTCGCGCCTTTTCAATTGCGCGGCCAATTAACAGGGCACCGAACTTGGAAATTGCCCAATCGCGAGCTGCAATCAGTAGTTCTGCCTCCGCATTCTTCTTTTGCTGATTGGCGAGTTCGGCACCAACTCCTTTATAGAGTTCCGAGCGTCTGCTCATTGCAAGCTTCTGATTGGCAAAAGCTTCTCGGGCTTCACTTTCCAAGCTCGAATCGTTTTGCGACAGCTGCTGAAGTCTCGCTGCAGCCTCATCTACATGGAACTCTGCCAATTCGGCCCGAAGCTGGTCTTCGGTGAAACCCTCTCCTTGAGCAATAAGCTGATCCCTATGGTCTGCCAAAGTCTTATTTGTTTCCTCCCGGCGAGAAAAACGGTCCAGAAGCTCTAGGAGATCAGTGTTCGCCGGCAATGTGGCGGTGAGCGTATTCAGCTCGGCCGTGACTTCTTCAAGCTTCCGGTCTGCAGCCCCCAGGGTTTGAGTCGCCTTATCCAGCCTCTTTGCGACCTGATCCCGGCGCGCTTTGGCATTCGTGGCTTCGCTGAGGTGCTCACCGAGTTTCTTTACGGCTGCCCCGACGGGAATCGATATCAGATCTGCGGCGGCAATTTCAAGGATGGCGCGAGCGCGGCTTTCAAAGCTGTTGCTATCGCGCTGCATGCCCGCCACTCTGCGCTCACGATTATCGCGCTCGCGCAGAATATCTGGCACTTTCTGCCACGCAACAAGTGCGACCTCAGCTTGCTCTATAGTCGCCGTTGGAGACAAACCAATGTCTGGGATGGCTGCAGCCCAGCGCAACTGCCATTCTTCTAATTGGCGAGTCACCTCGGCACTGTCGCCGCGCAGCTTAGTAATGCGCAATTGTGAATTTCCGATGCTCGTCTCCAGCTTGCTGGAATCATCCCAGAGTTTCTCAACCGCAGTTAGCCTAGTGTGGATCTGTGTAATCACGGCACTCGCATCCAATCCATCAACTCGTGGAGCTCCGGCTTCGACGGCCAAGCTCTCCACTGCGGGCAGAATGGCGGCGACAGCTGCGTCAAGGCGGGCGAGTTCTTCGGCCATCGTGCAGTTCTTATCGAGGCGCGAGATCAATGCCTGAACTTGCGACAACCACGTTGCCATCTCCAATGGGGGGAGTGGATCAATGCCAGCCGGCCGCCAGAGTTCCTTCCAAGCTTCCACATGGAGGTCGTTGTCTCTTTTGAGTGCGGTTTTTCGTTCGCTTGCGCTGGCCTGCTCGGCTCGTTGTTCGGTCAAATGTGCGACCTCTGCTGCGTGTCCCGCAACCAATTTGGCATTGCCAAGAGCAGAGTCCGCTAATCGATCGGCTTCGGAACTGTGCTGTTCGAAGGTAACGATCGTCCCTGTCAATTCCGCTCCAGTTAGGGCCGGAGTCGTCCCGATTATCGAATCTCGCAGCAGACCCCAAGCTCTGTCACGCTCCTGGCGTTCTGCCGCAATCGTGTCCGGGGATGGCACAGGTCCATGTGCCTTGTAGGACTGTAACCTTTTCTCAGTCCCGCTGATCGCATCTGCGAGGTCCGTGGCATGCTCATTCGCTCGCTGGAGTTCCGCGGCGAATCGATCGTATTCCATGCGGAAACGAGTGACCGTTTCAGCGCTTGGCAACGCTGCACGGGCGATCACTCCCAAGTCCGCTATGGGAGGCTGCAACCGAGCTGCCGAATCTTCAATGCTCCTTTTCTCGGCTATGAATGCACGTTCAACCTCTGGCCGCCTGTCGAGTTGCTTGAGCACAGGTCCGAGTGCCGTGAGCTTGTCGCGTAAATGACGAGGGTTCGGAACCACTTCGCGGGCAGCACGTTGCCGTTCAAGGTCGCCAAACGTTTCGGTTTCTGAGGCAATATTCTTCGTGCACCGTTCGAGAGATGCCGCGATTTTCTTGCCCTCTGAGATTAGACTTTGGACCGCCACACATGCCGTATCGGCCGGTTGATTCAGCGCAATATGATCTACATCGCCTATGCCCAGACGGACGGCCACCTGCTTCAATTCTGCAGAGTAGCCATCGGCTTCGGCTTGAATGCGAGGGATGTCGCGCTGGTCCTTCTCGTAAGCTCCTGTCTTTGCGACCAACGCCTGGATCTCTGCAGCGTTCGCCAGAATGTCTGTGTTCGCCGCTATCCCGGAAAGCTCGAGTTCTAAGCTTTGTTGGTCTTCGAATGCGCGCGTGCGTTCGCTCGTAGCCTCCCGATGTCTGTCGATTTCGGCTTGCAGCCGGTTCGCAAAATCGCCAGCTACCCGGGGCAGGGCGCCAACTGATTGGAGAGCGGCGAGGTCAACGTCTATAACGCGCACCAGCGGCGCCACCCGTTTAAGTCTGGAAAGACGTGCCTGTTCCGCTGAGTTCTCTGCACGTCTCGTCGCAATTTCTTCAAGCTTCGAGGAATACGCGTCTATCTCATCGTTGAGTGCCTGCCAGTCGCTCACCTTGAGTTCTAAGTCGCGGATCTGCCGTCTGGCAACTTCATAGCGATCGAGGATCTGGTAGAACCTTCGGTCCTTCGCCGCGCGGGGAGCAAAGATTGCTTCGGCTTCGTTCTCCAGACGGTGCCGAAGGTCCGTCATACCTCTTAGTCCTGACGCCGCAGCAAAAAGAGTGGCCCCAATCTCGCCGCCGGTCTTCAGCATATCTTCCGCGCCCGCACGTAGTGTTTCGGTGTTGAGCCCGAATGCGCGGGCAAACACTTCGCGAGTCAAGTTGCCAATGAAGGGCAGCAGCGACTCATCAGGAATCGGGGCGCCACTCACATCCAGCAGCGTGTCCTTAATCCCTTTTCGCCTTTGGAAGCTGATGCAGCTTCCGTTGCGGGCCTCGATCACGCCACCAAGGCGCAACTCCTTCCCTTTATGTAAGAAGTCGTATTTGGTTCGGGGCTCTATCTTGAAGAGAAGGTCCGTGATCGCAGCGAGAGCACAGCTCTTGCCCGCTTCATTGGGGCCGAACACGACATGGAGTTTGGCGTCGGGACGGAAGTGGAGCGACTGGTTCGAAAATGGACCGTACTTGTCGAGGACGAGATCGCGTATGCGCATATGTCCTATCCTGATTACGAATTCACGCGGCCGAGCACAACGGCACGGGCCTCTGAAAGAAGTGCGTCTAGATCATCGCTAATAGAGGTATCTCCGCCGACTCCGCCGGGAAGTTTACCTTTCATGATTGCAAATTCCTCAGCGGCCGCTGCCCGAACAGCTGCATCCTGCTCGATTCCGTCGAGCATCGCGGCAAAGTCGATCGAACTGGTCGGACTGTCAGTAGTTATCATCGGATCGGTGGTTTCGACGCGCAGCTTTTGCAGCCAGGCATCTTCGTGCAGACGATGCAGGAGGGCCTGAACTTCGTCAGAGAAGCTGTCCCTGCGTGCTTTCAGGCGATTGTGCAGGCTGGACGTACCATGCAGCCGTAACTGCAGTGCAAGCAATCTACCTTCGGCCTGATCGACTAGCGGCTGTACCATTTCTTCGATCCGTTGTAGAGCGTCTGGTTCATCTTCAATCCCAGTCACGTCTACGCTGGCAGCCGACCAACGTGCTTTATCTAAGATAAGGCGTCTCACGTCATTCACCTCGCCGTCAACGACACCGACGAGAACCGCTCCTTTTGGGCCAGACTCTTGGATTCCCCGGCCTTGTAGGTTGCCTGGAAACACCACCCAGGGATCACGACATACTTCTTCGTAATCATGGATATGTCCGAGCGCCCAATATTGATAATTGCGTGAGGCAAGATCGCTGACGGTGCATGGGGCGTAGTTGTCGTGATTCGGCCTCCCGTCGCAGGAGGTGTGAAGCACCCCAATGTTGAACCACCCACTAATCGGTGCTGGATAGGAAAGGGCAAAGTTTTCTGTCACGGCACGATGAGGAAAGCTTCGTCCGTGTAGCGCAACCTTAATCTTCTCTATCGAAAAGGTCTTTACTTTCGTTGACGGAAACACCTCAACAGATTGAGGCAGTGAGATTGCCTTGGTTATCACGCTTTCGGCATCATGGTTTCCCTTGACGATGAAAACTTGGATCTCGGCGCGATCGAGACGTGCCAACTCTCGATTAAAAAACAGTCCGATAGAGGTATCTTTCCAGTCGCCATCGTAAACATCGCCAGCAATTACCACGAAAGCAACTTTAAGATCAATAGCCTGAGTTACTAATTCAGTGAACGCTTCACGAGTGGCACGAGAAAATCGTTTCGCGATTTCCTCGTCGCGCGTTGCGAGACCAAGAAATGGACTCCCCAAATGCAAATCAGCTGCGTGGATGAACTGAAATCCCATTTCACCTCCATTGCTTGTGGGGCGGGTACGCACACCGAATATTTGACGGGCATTGCTCGGCCACTGGTTTGGATTAATCGGAATTATATGCTACGCTAATCAGCGGATCAACAGGGAGCGTATGTCATTTGGAGAAATTATCACCGAGGCGCGAAAGAAACTGGGAATCAGCCAGAAGGAGCTGGCTGCTCGAATCAAGAAGGAGGACGGAGAGCCGATTTCGCCCCAATACTTAAACGATATTGAACGAGACCGTAGGAATCCCCCATCGGAGTCAATACTTGTTCAATTCGCCGCGGAACTCAACCTCTCCAGAAACTATTTGATTTTAGCTGCGGGCAGCATTCCAGATGAGCTGAAACGAAATCTGGTTGGTTCTGACCCTAAGGTAATTGAACAGGCATTTCAGGCCTTTCGCAAAACTCTGAAGAAATGAATGCGCATATGAAATGGGTTAAGGACCGAACTGGGAGATTCGCAAAGCGGCCACACTATTTGCCGGAGGAATTGGACTCCAAGTGCGAAGCGACCATAAGCGCTTTTCTGAAGAATCGTCATGGATCTACTGAGTTCCCGATATCGACGGATGATCTAACAATCCTCGTTGAGCAGAGCACTAATACGCTGGATCTCTACGCCGAGCCGTCTGATCTCGGCGTAGATGTGGAGGGGGTCACCGACTTCTATCCCAGTAGAAAACCTGATGTCAGGATCAACAAGCGGCTGGCCGAAGATGTCCGGCTCGAAAACCGCCTGCGCACGACGTTGACGCACGAACTTGGGCATGTGCTGCTCCACGGCTTCATGTTCGATGGGGTCATGAGGCAGGATTCCCTGTTCGATGCAACGGAGAAAGCAGAATCGAACCAGTGCAAGCGCGCCACCATGCTGACCACCAGCGAAACGGACTGGATGGAATGGCAAGCCGGATTTGCCTGTGGGGCTTATCTGATGCCTATAACGGCATTGACCAGAGCGGTGCAGCAATTCACCCAGAAGGAGGGCGTTCACGGGCCGACGATTTTCCTACAAACCGACATCGGAACTGCTCTAGTTGATGAAGTTGTTAAGGCTTTTTCGGTTTCCCGGGATGCGGCGAAGGTTCGCTTGTTGCAACGGGGGTTTCTTGCGGAATCGACTGAAGTTGGGAGTCTTTTTTGAAGGGGGTTGATATTTTTTTGGCGTTGTGATCCGCTAATCAGCGGATTAGCGGTTTGGCATATTAACCATTAACCTTGCCGGATTGGCTTGCCTTGTAGGCCACTTCGAGGCAAAAAAGAAAGGAAAAACGCAATGAGCGACGAAAAAAGTATGAATGACCCGCTGGAAGAACGCGAGGAGCGCATCGAGACCGAGATCAAGCGCGACCTCGCAGAAATTGCAAAGGATACCTTCTCTTCGGCGGGAAGCACAATGAGCGTCGATTGCAGAAGCCCCGCACGAATCTCGGGCGGCGTAGCCGCCTCCGAGACGATCACCGTGCGCGGCACATTGGGCTGGAGTGGATGGGCATCGGTGGCTGCGTGGACGGACGGTGCAGCCATGGCAAGGCTTAAAAAGACAGCAATGGGTATTGGCGGTCGCATGAGACGGCTCCTTTCAGGAATTCGCTATTCGGTTTCACCCTGCGCGAAGCGGGCGATGCCTTCGTTGAGTCCGTAGCGGGCGATCAGCTTCGCGCGCCGGACACGGTCCTTGGGTTTGGTGGAGAAGATGGCGTAGCTGCGGCTGTCGAGATTGAGCTTGATCACCTTGGTCAGCCCGTCGCGGCGTATGTACAGTCCCTCACGGTCCTGCAGACTCTCGAACAGAGCAAGCTGCTGGTCGCTCATTTTGAACAACTCGGCGTAACGCTTCCGGTTGAAGGTTGCGTCTTTGAGAAACAGGAATGACGTGCAGGAGTTGACGATGGAATCGGCATTCGCTCCCAGGTCTTCTGCCGACTGGCCGATTATGGTGACGCCGCCCAGGTTTTTGCGCACGGTCTTGATCGAGGCCAATGCGCCTTCGAGAAGCTGGCGGTTCTTCATCGAAGAGAAGATTTCTTCGATGAGAATGTGCTTGGGCACGCCCAGATTGGCAGGATTGTAGAGAACGTCATTGATGCGCCGGAGCAGCCACACCATCAACGGCTCGATCAGGTCGGCATTCTGCTCGTTGTTGACGCCCTGGAAGTCGAAACACTGGAGACGAGAGAGCGACAGGCTGTCTTCGACGTTGTCGAAGATCGCCGAATAGACGCCCTTGCCGATCCACTTTGCCAGGTACCGGTCGAGCTTCTTCGGCAGAAAGAGATTCGACAGACGCCGATTTTCCCGGTCGAGCAGGTATATATCCCGCACGGCCTTGTGGATCACGTCGTCGTCCTCGGGCTCCAGCTCCGCGCCGCCGTTGGTCAAGAGCAGCTTGACGAACGAATAGAGGAAGGTGATGTTGCTTTCGGTCGGTTCCAGCGCGAAGGGATTGACGCGCGGGCCGTCCTTGCCGATGCGGTCCACGCGCCCGCCGTACAGTTCGACAACGCTCTCGTAGCTGCCGCCGATGTCGAAGATGTAGGTGAATCCGCCATACTTCTGCTCATGGGCGATGGCCAGATTCCCTTGCACGGATTTACCGGTCCCCGTAGGGCCGAGGATGAGCATGACGCGCACCCCGTCCACATACGCATCCTGAAAGAACGGTGTCCGCGTGCGCGTCTCGAAAACGTTCAAGTATTCGTTGTCGAGGTCTTCCGAATACGGGTGGCCGAGATTCGGCGAGAAGATCGAAGCCAAGCGTGCGTGATGATCCTCCGCCAGCCACATCGGGAAGACATTGAACTTTCCGTTGCCGGGAAACATGGCGTAAAACGCAGAGAGATTCCCCAGCGTCTCTTCCATCACCTGTGCTCGTGCATCGACGAAGACGCGATGAACGACGGGCGCCATGCTGCGCAGCTCCTCCGCGCTGCGCGCAGCCACAAGGAAGCGGAGAGAAAACTCGCCCTGCGCCTTCTTGTCGAGCGACCGGATTACCTCGCCCAGGTCATCGACCTGGGTGTCGGCGGCGCGCGCTCCCGCCCCGGTTTCAAGCGAGGCGAAGTCGCGCCCACTCATGACCCGCGTCAAAACGCCAACCTTGAAGAACGAGATGAACTTCTCTTGCGCGTCAATCTCGCTGCGCGCCGCGGCTGTAGACTTCGGCCGCCACGTCGTGCAGAGAATGCTGTCGCAGTCGAGCGTCGCAAGGCCCGAGAACAGGCAGGGCCGCGACGCCTCCGACGTCGTCTTCAACGAATACATCTGGACGTAGCGGCGACCGATGGCAAGGTGGTCGCTATGCCACGCGACCGGGCTCTTGACGATCTGCCGGTCAACGCCGTCATCAGCATCTATCGAATCGGCTGCGGCCCATTCTTCGAGATTGAAGAGATAACTGAAGAACTGATATGCGGCTTTCTTTTCGAGCATCTTTAGGCCGAGCGAGCCGCCGAGATGGCCTTCTAGCAATGTTGCCGTCTTCTCAAGGTCGGCCAGCATCCGCGTGGTATCGCGGGCGTGCTCTTGTGGCTTGCGCGTGAACGCCGCAGCCTTCGGCGGCTCCAGCGTCAGGCACCAATGCAGATCGATGCGGCGAAAGGCTGCTGTCCTTTCGAGGAATGCGAGCCGGTCATCCACAAACACCTGAGTGACAGGGTTGGAGTAGCTGTCCTTGCGCGGCAGGTCGCAGCCGGACAGGGCACGTGCGTACTGATAGAGGCACGATGCTTCCGGCAGGCCGCGCAGCGCGCCTTCAATCGAGCGCATCTGTGCTTCAAGCTGCTGGTCGGTTAATCCTTCTTCGTCGATGCCAGCGAGCGCAAACAGGCAACCGTAGCCGCCGCATTTCAGGGCGAAGATCCGATCGTTGACAAAGCGCGAGATCGGAACGATCGAGCATGCGGCTCCGGCCTTCGCGTACCACGGTGTGTATTTCAACTGCTCAGTGTTTGCGCGGGTCATAGTAGGACCTCTGGCTTAAGCTCAATCCCCAAAGCTCGAACATCTTCGGGTGTTTGCGGACGATCAGCCATGCGCTCAGTGCGAGCGATGGAAACGCGATCAGAGCGATGATGCGGAACCCCACGAGGAAAACCGTTACGCAGACGAATAGGATCGCCATCCACGCTGTGAGGTCCAATCCGAGCTTGGCTCGGGGCCGATTCAGCGCCTGGTTGATCGGTAACGGTTCTCCCCGCTTGGTCATGGCCGCCACCTACTGCATCGTCTGCCCGGTGAGCGAGCCAATCCAACCGGCACCCCAGCCCAGAACTCCGGCGCCGAACAGCGCGCCGAAGAGACCGGGAATGGCGTCCTGGAACCGCCCCGACATCATGCGGATTCCGGCGAAAATCAGACCGCCGAAACAGATGACCGCGCCCGCATAGATGGCGAAGGTACGGAACGTGGACATCAGCGTGGTCGCACCGGAGAAGTCCATCGTTCCCTGGGCATGCGCGAGCCCTGCGAAAGATACGGTGATCAGAGCGGGTGAGACTGTGCGAATTGCGCGCAAGAAGTTGTGGGTTGAGACGAGGCTTGCCAGTCGCTTGGCAAGAGAGGATCTCTTGTTGAGAAGAGCTGTTCGAATGCTGGGCTTCATCGGCACCTCCATCGACTGGGTCTCAGTCGCGAATATGCCGTGATGATTGGCCAGCTTGAGGCTGGCGTCCAATACTTCTTATTTATCGGGTGATACTTCCCATTTATCACCCTGCTTCATCTATCTCTACGCAAAGAACTTTCACTCGTTCAGCAGGCTCAATTGAACTGGAGAATTGGTATTCGGCTGTGCCCGAGGCGGCTTCTTTGCAAGCGAGATCCGTTCCGAAGGGCTGTTGTTCTGCTCTTTGGCCAATTCTCTGCGGAGCTGCTTAATCAGAATAGGCACAGTCTTCGGATAACGGTGGCGGTGGTAGATCACCGCCGTATCGACGGTCCAATGGACGCCTGCGACGCGCCGTGTTGTCAATGCCTCGTCGAGCGTTGTTCCTTCCCGGATCAATGTGAAGCCGTGTCCCTCTTTGACGAGCATTTGCAACTCAGAAGGGTGCGAGGCCCGCGAATATTCTTCGATCTCGATGCCCACTTCGTTGAGCTGTTCGAGTTGCCGTGCGTGCGCTTCAGGTTGGCGATGCGGATGATAAAGGACCGTCAGATTGGATTCGAGATCGGCCGGCTGTAATGTCGTTTTGCGTGCGAGAACATGGTCCTTGCGCAGGCAAACGACCAGTCGATCCCGGCTCACTTCCTCAATATTCAACTCGGGATGCTTGAGAGGAAGAGTCACGAGAGCCGCATCGACGGCACCATTCGCAACTTCCTCGGCAAGCTGAGCCGTATCGCCGTGGGTGGGACGCACACTCGATGACGGCAATAGCGTCTTGTGAAGGTTGCAGAACCTGCGGAACAAGCTCGGATCGACAACGGGCGCACAGCCAAAGCGCGCCGGTCCGACAGCGCCGCGCTCAATCGCAATGAGCGCATCGATGACCTCGTCGCGTGTCTCAAGCAGGAACCGGGCCAGCGTGGTGAATGCGATCCCGGCTTCGGTGGGTCGTATACGGCCGTTCGGCATCTTCCGAAACAGCCGGACCGCGGCGTTCTCCTGGAACTGTCGTGCCTGAATGCTCAGGTTCGGCTGCGCGGTGTGCAGCACATCCGCAGCTGCGCGGAATCCCTGTTCTTCGAGGATCGCGAGGAGATACCGGAAATGTCGGAACTCAGCCCAGTCATGCATAGCCCATAGCTCAGCGAAGGAGAAGTGCTCGGGTACGACATGCGGAGTGCGAGACGCAAAATGTCCGTTCAGTCTACTACTGTGGAAATCTTGGCAGCGTTGAAGATGTTCTGCAACGGATTTTCGCGTTTTGGCCAAACTTACGCAAAAAGGGCCATTGATGCGAATCGCCGCACTGTGATTGATCGGAACGCAGGGTGATAAATGAAATATATCGGGTGATACTTCAAAAGTATTGGACGTGGTTAGGCAATAGTCAGAACCTCGGAGCAGCGCGACATTGGAGCGATTCCATGTGCGCGGTAACACGAGCACTCTGCAAGCTGAAGCGCGGTTTGATGATCGGGACGATGCAATCGCATCGAACATACCCCTTGAGGATGGCGACGATGTCCATATTCTCAGACCACTTCGACCTATTGACCCTAGCCGATGCAGCTGCGCTGCTTCACTGTTCAAAGGCGCATATCTGCAACGCGGTGCGAGGACGAGTTCCGGGGTGCGCACCCATTCCCGCAGTGTCTTTGGGAAGGCGAAAGCTGATTCGTCGCGAGTCCTTGCGGCGATGGATAGAAACCAATGAAATCATCGCGAACGATGGTAAGCTGACCACATCGCCAGTACGAGATGCCGGTAGGCGCGGATAGGAGTTGCCTATGCGCAAGAGCCGGTATCAAAAAGGATCGGTCAAGAAGCAGGACGGCCGATGGGTCGGAATGTGGTGGGAGGGAAAGAATCGCAAGAGCCGGGTGTTGGGTCTCGTCAAAGACATGACGAAATCAGATGCGCGGCGTTCGGTCGCAGCCCTCGCAACCGAAGCGAACAAGAAAGCAGGTAGCCGCGAGTGGACATTCGCGGAATTCGTGACCGAGGTCTACTTCCCCTTCTATGAGAGGAAGTGGAAGGCATCGACGATCACGACAAACGAGAACAGGGTCATGGTTCATTTGTGCGGCGAGTTCGGATCACGCCCGCTGAATGCTATTCAGCGGGATGAATTCCAGAAGCTGCTGGACTTTAAGGCAAGCAAACTGTCGTTTTCTATCGTGGATCATCTGCGCTGGGACCTTCGACAGGTTTTCGGTCTGGCAATGGCGGAAGGGATGATCGAACGCAGTCCAGCCGATCTTCTCTGGACGCCACGCGGAGCGGAACAACCCACACAACTGGTCATGACACTACAGGACGTCCGGAGGTGCTTCGCTGTTTTGCAGTCACGAGAACGCTTGATCGCGAAGCTGGCCATTCTGGGCGGGATGCGCCCAGGGGAAATCCTGGCGCTCACATGGGGCGCTGTTGATTCCTCAAGCGCAGAGATCCGGCAACGGGTTTACCGTGGTGTGATCGATACCCCGAAGACAAGGCAGTCTGTTCGCAAGGCAGCATTACCGGAGGCACTGATGAACGAACTCGGAGTCTGGCGGGAAAAGGCAGCGTGCACGGCGGCGAAGGCTTATGTCTTCCCTTCCGAAAACATGACGCCTCTGACCCGCGAGAATCTCTGGCGACGTTCTATGAAACCCTACCTCGACAAGGCAGGTCTTGGATGGGTAACGTTTCAGGTTATGCGGCGTACCCATGCAACGCTCATGAAGGGACTGGGCATCGACGGCAAGCTCGTCGCTGATCAATTGGGGCACGGGCTGGACGTGAACCAGAACGTCTACACCCAGTCGCCAGTGGCAATGCGGCTGCCTGCGGTGAACCGTCTTGAAAAAAGCCTAGATGGAGCAGAAATGGAGCAGACGATTTCGGGTACTTCCGCAAGTTATTGATTTATTTGGAGCGGGAGACCGGGATCGAACCGGCGACATTCAGCTTGGGAAGCTGACGTTCTACCACTGAACTACTCCCGCTTCTTTTTCATCCTAAACCACTTGCCATGTGGCCTGACCGGCGTGAGGATGGCATCTGCCGTACTGCCCGCGCGGTCAACCGCGTTGGAATGGAGTGCAATAAGCAACTCCACAAATGGGCGTTCCCAACACGGCTATATAAGAAAGGTACCACGTCCCGGTGGTGCATTTGTCTGGGAATATCTGCACGGCCGGACAGTCCCGGACGGCGTTCGCCCCCTCCATGTTCGGGTATCTTCTCCGCTCCCCTATCCCCCTGAGGCTGACGACTGGAAAACCGCCCGACGCCAGCATGCCGTGTGCAGAGCGAAGCCTTTTGAGCTGTACATCTGGCCAGCGTAATGCGGCACAGGGCTCCCAGACATAAAGACACTCCGGGGAAGAGCAGCCCGACAAAGAACTCACGTTTAGCCAGGCGTAAAAGGCCCGGACAGATCAGCTCCGCTCTTCCGTCTGTTGCCTGCCGGCCCCGTTGAGCGCGCTGCCGCATGACTCGCGCACAATCAGGCGATGACGCAGCACGAGGCGGCGCTGGGAGCGGCCGGGGTCGTCAATGCGCTGTGCCAGGAGTTCCGCGGCGGCGGTACCGATCTCATAGGTGGGCTGCTCGATTACGGTGACAGCGGGGCGAACGAGACTGGTCCATGCCGCGTCGTCAAATGCCGCGAACGCAACCTGCTCCGGGCAACGGACGCCGCTTTCCATCAGCGCGCGATAAGCTCCGACGGCAGCCAGGCCGTTGCTGACCAAGATCGCATCCGGCATATCCGGCGAGCGCAGGATCTCGCATACGGTGCGATAGCCGTCTTCTTCACGCGGCGCCAGAAAGATGCGTCGAGCCGGATCGTCGGGCAAACCTGCGGCCTGCAGCGCGTGCTGGAATCCCTCCGCGCGCGCCGTGCCAGTGGCGCTGTTGGCGCCGAAAAGGCCGGTGATGCGTTGGCGGCCCTGTGCGATCAGGTGCCGCGTCAGTTCCTCACAGGCATGGGCATTGTCAATGAGCACCGTGTCAGCCGTGGCGTGAGGAACAGGGCGGTCAATGATGACCAGGGGCATGGGCAGCTTGTTGAGTGCCGCGGCGCTCCGCGCGGTCTTGCCAGTGGGCGCAAGAATAATGCCGGCAACGTTCTCATCAACCAGATGGCGAAGGTAGAGATCCTCTTTCGAAGGCTCCTCGTCCGTGTTGCACAGAAAGACAGCATAGCCGCGACGAAGCGCCTCATCTTCGACAGCGCGGCAGATGCGGGTGAAGTAGGGGTTTTGCACGTCGGCCACGACGAGGCCGATGGTGGTGGAGCGGTTGGAGCGGAGATTGCGCGCCACCAGGTTTGGCCGGTAGCCGAGCTCACTCGCGGCGGCGCGGATCTTCTCCCGCAACTCCTCGCGAATGTAGTCTTTGCCTGTCAGGGCTCTGGAGACGGTTGCGGTGGAAACGCCACAGTGCCGAGCCACGTCGCGGATGGTGGTCATATGCTGTTCACTCACCACAATACACCCATCAGAATCACCCCGGCTTGAGCAACAAACCGCAATCGATTACATACACTGCCCCGAATAGGAAGCACAAATAGAACTGTGCCGATAATCACAATCTACAGGTTATTTTCGTGGAATCTTGGAGTTGAAACCAGGTGACACGGCCGTCCAGGGGAAGGCATGGATTTTCTATATTGACAGTCGTATCTGTAATCGATTACCGTTTGCTGTCTCTTAATTGAGGTGAATTGCCATGTTGGATTTCAAGGCTGCCAATGTTCAAACCGGCGTCATGCCGGCCAGCAAAGAAGAAGCCATTCGGCTGGTCGCAGCCCTGCTGGAGAAGAACGGAAACGTAGCGCCGCGGTACGCGGAGAGCATGTTGCGCCGTGAGTCGCTCGCGAACACATATCTCGGCCAGGGAATCGCGATCCCGCACGGGGTTCCGGCGGACCGCGCACAGATTCAGAAGACGGGCATCGCCGTCTTGCAGGTGCCGCAGGGCGTGGCATGGCAAACGGGCGATACCGCCCGCCTGATTATCGGGATTGCGGCAAAGTCTGACGAGCACCTGGAGCTTCTGGCGCGCATTACAGAACTGCTTGCGAAGCCGGAGCTGGCCGACAGGCTGGCCACGACGACGAACGCGGACGAGATTGTGGCAGCGCTAACGGCGGAGCAGGCTGGCGAGACAGCCGGAGCCGCAGAGTTGCCGGCAGGCACTCCGCGTGTGGAAGCCGTGGTCGGTCCGGCGCACGGCTTGCACGCGCGGCCTGCCACCACGTTTGCAGGCAAGGCACGGGAGTTTAAAGCAGAGATTCTGGTGTGGTCCGCAGGCAAGATTGCAGACGGCAAGAGCACAGCATCACTGCTGCAACTGGGAGCAGCGCACGGCGCGCGCGTAACCATCTCCGCAGACGGTGAGGACGCAGATGCCGCGCTGGCTGCACTGAAAGTGCAGATGGAAGAGGCTGAGCTGGAAGAGCCGGTAAAGAAGGTGGAGCGCTCGCACTCATGGAAGCCCAGTCACGAAGAGAATTGCCTGCGCGGCGTGGGCATCTCGCCGGGGCTGGTGATTGGACGCGTCCACTGGCTTGCCGAGGAGCGCTATGAAGTCTCCGCGCCGACCAACAGCCCGGTGCTTGAAAAGAGGCAGCTGCACCAGGCGCTGGAGGCCGCTCAGGCTGAGTTGGAGCAACTGCGGCAGGACGTGAAGAGCCGCGGCTCCCAGGATGCGGCGCACATTTTTGCAGCGCACGCGGAGCTGCTTCAGGACGCGGCCATCCTGGCGCGCGTGGACCGGCGCATTGACATGGTGCCGAGCGCATCCTATGCGTGGCGGGACGAGATGGAGTCGCTGGCAAACCAACTGGCGGCCTCTGACAACGCAATCACCGCGTCGCGCGCGGCAGATGTGCGCGACGTGACGGGCCGGGTGCTTCGGCGGCTGGCCGTGATTCAGCAGCAGCAGCGCACAGCCGGGCAGTTGCAGAGCAGCGAGCCGGCAATCTGGCTGGCAAAGGAGCTTTCCCCCTCGCAGGCAGCCGCAATGGATCCGAAGGCGGTTGCAGGGTTCTGCACCGCGGAGGGCAGCGCCACGTCACACTTTGCCATTCTTGCGCGCTCGCTCGGCATTCCAGCGGTCACGGGGTTTGAGGGCGAGTTTTTCAAGCTGGAGGAAGACGAATTAGTGGTACTGGACGCGGTGAATGGGCTTCTCTATCGCGACCCAACCGCGGTGGATCTGGCTGCAGCAGAGCAGGCGCGCGAAGAGCTGGCTGACCACGAGGCGCAGGTGCAGTCGCGGCGCTTCCGTCCTGCCGTTCTCACGGATGGAACCCGCGTTGAAGTCGTCGCCAACATTGGCAAAGTGTCAGAGATTGCACAGGCGTTGGATGCGGGTGGCGAAGGCGTTGGACTGCTGCGCACGGAGTTTTTGTTTCTGGACCGAGAGCTGCCGCCAAGCGAAGAGGAGCAATACGAGACCTATCGCACGATGCTGGAAAAGCTCGACGGGCTACCTCTGGTGCTGCGCACGCTGGACATTGGTGGTGACAAGCCTGTGCCTTACATCCAGCAGGCCAAAGAGGAGAATCCGTTTCTCGGCGTGCGCGGTATTCGGCTGTGCATGCAGCATCAGGAAATCTTCCGCACGCAACTGCGCGCGGCCTATCGTGCAGCCGCGCACGGCGATCTGAAGATCATGTTTCCGATGATTGCTGCGCCACAGGAGCTCCGCACAGCGCGCGCCTTTGCTGAAAAGATCCGGCGTGAGGTCGGTGCGGCTCCAGTGGAAATTGGCACCATGATTGAGGTTCCGGCAGCGGTGGTGATGGCCGACGAACTGGCACGAGAGGCGGACTTCTTCTCAATCGGCACAAACGACCTGACGCAGTATGTGCTGGCAATGGATCGTGGCAATGCGCAGCTGGCAAAGCAGGCACACGGGCTGCATCCGGCAGTGCTGCGCATGATTGAGCGCACGGTGAGCGCGGCCAACAAGCACAGGCGCTGGACCGGTGTGTGCGGCGGATTGGCCGGTGAAGCAGGTGGCGCAGTGGTGCTGGCCGGGCTGGGAGTTCGTGAGCTGAGCGTATCGATTCCCGCAATTCCAGCAATCAAGGATGCGCTGCGGGGGTGGAGCCTTTCGCAAGCTGAAGCTCTGGCAAAAAGAGCCTTGGCCTGTGAGGACTTGGAAAGCGTGCGAGCGCTGCTCGCGCAGTGTGGAGTACAGGCATGAGCCAACAGCATCAGGTGTTGACTGTGACGGCGAACCCGGCGATCGATCAGACGCTGCTGGTTCCGGGCTTTGCTGCAGGCAAAGTGAATCGCGTGCTTGAAAGCCGCATGGACGCTGGCGGCAAGGGCGTTAACGTTGCGACGATCCTTGGCGATCTGGGGATGGCCGCAACCGTAACCGGCTTGCTGGGCAGCTACAACGCCGCCATCTTCGAGCAGCATTTTGCCGCACACAACCTCGCGGATCGCTTCCTGCGCATTGCCGGTGCAACCCGCATCGGCATCAAGGTGGTGAACCCGGACGACAGCGAAACAACGGACATCAACTTCCCCGGGCTTGACGCGCAGGAGGAAGACACGACGGAGTTGCTGCGCCGCGTGGCCGACCTCACGATCCCGGACGGGTGGCATGTGCTTTCAGGGAGCCTGCCTGCCGGCGTGGACTCCGGACTGTATGAAGAGATGATCCATGTGATTCGCGGAGGCGGAGGTTTTGTGCTGCTGGATACCAGCGGCGCGCCGCTGCACCGCGGCCTCGCAGCACAGCCGGAGATCGTGAAGCCGAATCTCACCGAACTGGAGGAACTGCTCGGCACGCAACTTCGCTCGCCTGAAGATACCGCAAAAGCCGCGATGCAGTTACTGCAAGGCAGCACGCGCCTGGTCGTGGTTTCAATGGGCGGTGAGGGAGCAGTCTTTGTGACCGGAAAGACCGCGCTGCTGGCGCGGCCGCCGAAGGTCGATGTGCTGAGCACCGTGGGTGCTGGCGATGCAATGGTCGCGGGCCTCATCTGGGCAGAGTGCCGGAACGTGAGCCTTGAAGAATCTGCGCGTATTGCAACGGCATTCGGCGCACACGCAGTCGCACGTCATGGCGCGGGCATTGACGTGGAAGCTGCGCAGGCTCTGATGAAAGAAGTGGAGATCGCGACTCTGCAACCGGCAACAGCGCGCACATGTGTTGCGGTGGAAGGAGACTGACCATGGCAAAGGGACTCGTGATTCTTAGCTCCAAGCTGAGCACCGCACACGCACAGCTCGCCGAGGAAGCGCTGAAGCAAGCGGCCCGCAGCGGCGGACTTGAGTTGCAAGTGCGTGTGGCTGTTCCTGACGCCGCGCACAGCGCGACGCAGGAGCTTGCCACCGGTCGCTATGAGCGCGTGATCGTCTCCGGCGAGAACATTGCCGAGCCAGGAGCATCCGGCCTGATTCAAGCCACAGTGAGCGCGCTGATTCGGCATCCGGAGCAGTTCCTCCCGAACGTGCCAACTCCGACAGCAGCAGGAACTGCGACACAAGCACCAGAACAGCCACTGCAGGTAAAGGCCGCGGTAAAGCTGGTCGCCATTACGTCGTGCCCCACAGGAATTGCGCACACGTTCATGGCTGCAGCCGCGCTCAAGAAGGCCGCCGAGGAACTCGGCTACCAGATCAAGGTGGAAACGCAAGGCTCAGTTGGCGCGAAGAACACCCTCACTGAAGACGACATCCGCAGCGCAGACGCCGCAATCATCGCCGCAGATACGCATGTGGATGCCAGCCGTTTTGCAGCAGCACGCCTCTACACCACATCCACCAAGGAAGCCATTCACCACGGCAAAGAACTAATCGCAAAAGCTCTGGCTCTGCCTGCGCCCGCAAGCGGCACAGCAAGCGCCGCAAGCAAGAGCGGTAGCAACGAAGCCGTCACCGTGCAGAAACGCGAGCGCCGTGGTGCCTACAAACACCTGATGACTGGCGTTTCGCACATGCTGCCGCTGGTCACCGCGGGCGGACTGTTGATTGCGCTCGCGTTTGCAGTCGGCGGCATTCACGCAGGCGATCAGGCGGGCACGCTCGGGTGGGCACTGATGCAGATCGGCGCCAGCACCGCCTTCAAGCTCTATATCCCGGTGCTTGCCGCGTTCATTGCTTTCTCCATCGCAGACCGTCCCGGCCTGTGCCCAGGGCTCGTCGGCGGCATGCTTTCCATGAATTTGGGAGCGGGCTTTCTCGGCGGCATCATTGCCGGTTTTCTGGCCGGATACGTAACCAAGCTGATCAACGACAAGCTGCCGCTGCCGTCTTCACTCACAGGGCTGAAGCCGGTGCTGATACTTCCCGTGCTGTCGACGCTGATCGTGGGTATGGCGATGATCTTTGTCATCGGCAACCCGGTGCGGCTGGTGTTTGCAGACCTTACAGCGTGGCTGAGCGGAATGCAGCAGGGGAGCGCATTGCTGCTGGGTGCGCTGTTGGCAGGCATGATGGCCTTCGACATGGGCGGCCCGGTGAACAAAGCGGCTTACACCTTTTCGGTGGGCATGCTGGCGTCCAACGTGCACGGGCCAATGGCGGCAACCATGGCTGGCGGCATGACCCCGCCGCTGGGCATCGCGCTGGCCGCACTGCTGTTCGGCAGAAAGTTCACGCAGTCCGAACGCAACCAGAGCAAGGTGACAGCGATCCTCGGCCTCTCATTTATCACGGAAGGCGCAATTCCCTTCGCGGCTGCGGACCCTCTGCGCGTGATTCCGTGCCTTGTGGCTGGCTCGGCACTCACGGGTGCCATCGCCATGGCGTCCGGGTGCGGGCTGATGGTTCCGCATGGCGGCGTGTTTGTGTTGTTCATTCCGAACGCGGTAACAGCGCTCGGTCACTACGCGCTGGCGCTTGCCGCTGGCACACTGCTGACCGGCCTGCTGCTCGGTCTCTTCAAGTCACGCTCTGCCTAGAGCGCAGAGCACAGTAAGCAGGATGCCAGAGCCGCAGACGCAGGATCACTCTGGCTGAACCAAAATTCGCTGGCCGCCCTGACTCCGCAACCCACCAGATGCGGAGCCAGGAGAGCCGCGTCCTTCATCGCGCTTCGGCGCACGGATTGGATCGTGCCATGAAATACGCCTTCCTGCTACTCGTTCTCGCCGCGGCAAACGCCGCATCCGCGCAATCCACAGTTGCGGCCGTTAACCGGACAGAAGTTGCGCTCACGCCCCTGGACGGTGCGGCAGGCGAGACGCGCACCACGGTCAAACCTGTGCTGGCTGATTCTGCGGATTCAAGGCAGAGATTCTTCAACGGTCCGGACGCGGATCATCTTCTGGGCGACTGGAACGGTTGGCGCTCGTCACTCAACCGGCTCGGCATTCAGTTCACGGGCTACTGGACAGGCATCGCCTCCGGCAATCCAATTGGTGGTGCAAAGCCCGGCCACGTCACAACCGTGGACGACACCTTCATCGTTGCGAACATCAACCTACAGCGCATTGCGCACTGGAAGCACGCAGACATGCAGATGAGCTTCATCGATCGTGGCGGCCGCGGACTCACCAATGAGTACATCGGCGGGCAGTACAACGTGCAGCAATGCGTCGGCGGACAGGCGCCGTTCTTTTACCAGATGTTCGTCGAGCAATCGCTGGCCGACGGAAAGGTGCAGTGGAAGGCTGGACGGCTCTCGGCATCAGACGACATGAACGCCTCACCGCTTTACAGCCTCTCACTGAACAACGGCATCGACGGCGACATCCGCAACGTGCTGTTTGACACGCAGTCGAGCGCGTATCCCTTCCCGACATGGGGCGGTTATCTGCACTTGAACCTGAGCAAGACGGTTGCTTACAAGACGGCTTTGTATCAAACGACGAAAGGCGTCTTTGACTCCTCCACTCACGGACTCGACTGGGCTGTACACGACGGCGACGGCGTCATCACCATGCATGAACTGGTGTGGTCGCCAACGCTGAGAGCAGGCAAGGGCGACGATGCGAAGGAACTGCAGGGCCACTACTGGCTCGGATCAACTTACACGCCGTGGAAGGGCTTTACGCCATTCCTGAGCACGCAGAAGGTCGGCAACTCATACGGCTTTTACGTGCACGCGGATCAGATGATCCATCGCCCGTACGCAGGCAGCAAAGCGAGCGTCACGCTCTGGACCGCAGCGGCGTACTATCCGCAGCAGAACATCGCCATTGTTCCAATCCAGATCAACGTAGGCCTGGTGGATCAGGGCCGCTTCGGCCACCGCGAAGATGACAAGACGATTGTGAATTTCATCTACGGCCAGTTCAGCCGCGACTATGCGCAGAAGATCGTAGCCGCAGGCAAAGGCAATCCGAACCACGAGATGGTGGTCGAGCTGGCGCATCGCATTCAACTGGCGCGGCACACCTTCTTCCAGCCGGACCTGCAATTCGACATTCGCCCGGCGGGCACGGGACGCATTCCCACAGCGGTGGTTCCTGGAGCAGAACTGGGCATCGTCTTCTAAGGAGCTTCTGAATAAATCGAGGTTTTGAAAGGGCACGGCTTCAGCCGTGCCAATAAAGCCATCTGAACCAATGCGGGCTTTAACCCCTGAGGGAATAATGCTCCCTTGTTCATAGCTTCCTTAAGCAAAGATACAGAGTGCGTTACCTAGTTATCGGAGCAATAGCGTCGATGGGGCAGCGTACGCTCAGCGTCGCAAACCATGAGAGTGATAAGTAATCAGCGCGAAGAATAGCTCCACTTAGGGAATGTTATGAACTTATTCCTAAGTGCGCCCGCCCCACCGCCCACTGCTCGAAACGCCAGATCTGTGACAGAGTCACCGTCCACCCATCGTCGTGGATTGCCTGGCGATATGCACTGCCGACTCCAGCGTGCCCTTGCGCGGCAGTGTCTTCCCCCGTCGCGCAGAGCACATGCCCGCCTCTGCACCATAGCCAATCGCGCAACTGCGCGGAAACTGCACACACCCGCCGCGCGCGTGCTAGAACTATCACTGGCAGGCCGACGCCGCGCGGTGCCGCATGCAAACCACACGCCGCCGCACGCCACCACACACATCGCAGGCATAGCCCATGCTCCTTCATCCAGACCGCCTCTTCCCTGCTGAGCCGCGCACACGTGCGCTGGCCCGCGCTCTCCACGCAAGCATCAAGCACCTGCCCATCGTCAGCCCGCACGGCCACACGCAGGCCGCGTGGTTCGCGCAGAATACGCCCTTCGCCAACCCCGCGCAGCTCTTCGTCCAGCCCGACCACTACATCTACCGCATGCTTTACAGCCAGGGCGTTTCGCTGGACGCGCTCGAGATCGGCCACGCGGAGATCAGCGATCCGCGCCGCGTCTGGCGCATCTTTGCCGAGCACTATCACCTCTTCCGCGGCACACCTTCGCGCCTCTGGCTCGACTACGTCTTCGAGACGTTATTCGGCCTCACACAACGCCTCTCCGCCGCTACCGCCGACCTCTACTACGACACCATCGACGCTAAATTGCGCGCGCCGGAGTTCCTGCCGCGTGCGCTCTACGAGCGCTTCCAGATTGAGGTCCTCGCCACCACTGACTCGCCGCTCGACACGCTCGCCGACCACGCCGCCCTCCGCGCCTCCGGCTGGCCCGCGCGCATCCTGCCCACCTTCCGCCCTGACCCTGTCGTCGATCCCGAGTTCGCAGGCTTCTCCTCAAACGCCCTCCAACTCGGCGCAATGCACGGTGAAGACAGCTCCACATGGCCCGGCTATCTGGCCGCACTGCGCAAGGCCCGTGAGCGCTTCCGTGCACTTGGCGCGACAGCCACAGACCACGGCCACCCCACCGCGCAGACCGCCGACCTCTCTTCCGCTGAAGCCGCCGCGCTCTTCGCGCACGTTCTCTCCGGGCGCGCCGACGCCGCCGAGCACGAACTCTTCCGCGCGCAGATGCTCACGGAGATGGCGCGCATGAGCCTCGACGACGGCCTCGTCATGCAGCTCCATCCAGGCTCCGTGCGCAATCACAACCGCCTCGTCTTTGAGCGCTACGGCCGCGACACCGGAGCCGACATTCCACACGCCACCAACTACGTTGACGCGCTGCACCCGCTGCTCAGCCGCTTCGGCAACGAGCCCGGCCTCACGCTCATCCTGTTCACGCTCGACGAGTCCACTTACAGCCGTGAACTCGCGCCGCTCGCCGGTCACTATCCCTGCCTGCGTCTCGGCCCGCCCTGGTGGTTCCATGACAGCCCTGAAGGCATGCTGCGCTTCCGGCGCGCCGCCACTGAAACTGCGGGCTTCTACAACACCGTAGGCTTCAATGACGATACGCGCGCCTTCCTCTCCATCCCCGCGCGGCATGACGTTGCGCGCCGCATGGACTGCAGCTTCCTAGCCTCACTCGTCGCCGAGCACCGCCTCGATGAAGACGAAGCCTTCGAGCTTGCCCACGCGCTCACTTACGATCTCGTGAAGCAAGCCTATCGCCTCTAAGAAAGCTCTGACCACGTGCGCAATATTCCCTCAGGGGCTAAAGCCCGCATTGATTGAGGTGGCGTTATTGGCACGGCTGAAGCTGTAAAGTCCCGGCACATCCTTTACGTTTTGTCCCATGACATCCTTTACAAGTTGAGGAAGTTTGCCGGGTCTGGCTCGACCATGGTCGAGCCAG